>Ga0182737_1000151_pt1 | contig 128959 bp, 111 predicted proteins | sample eDN5th30CBELigOP_FD_128878 | JGI IMG/M metagenome (GOLD analysis project Ga0182737, IMG submission 128878) | Enriched Organic Plus compost microbial communities from Emeryville, California, USA - eDNA 5th pass 30_C BE-Lig OP (version 2) (version 2) ... | reverse complement strand
GACTGTCCAACGCCAAAAATTAAATCGTAAGCAGCCATCGGGGAAAATAAATTAGTAATAAACACCCCAGCTACAATTCCGTAAATATATTTTTTGTTGAATACAATCAAATGATTAAACAGTTCAGGAATCCGAAACTGAATGGCGGAAAAAGCAATTGGGTTAATCACAAGTGAGACAGCTATATAGAGAGCTGCTAAAATTCCATTGACTATTAATGTTCTGCTATTCATTGTTGACTCTCTCCCTAGTTTTTTATCGTGGGATGGTTTCGAACCACGTTTTTGAGTGAACGTTCAATGATTAATAGTATAGGATGTAAGCTTATTTCGTCAATAGAATAAGGGACTAGTGTTTATTTCCATAGATAGAGCAATGATAAAGGGAATAATTCTGAGTCATTTCATTACATATTAATAGAAAATTATGATTTCCACGATTGCTTTATTGACTTTTCTGAAATCTCAAGTATGATTTTAATCATAGTTTCTAAAAAAAAGGTGAGATTATATGGTGAACATTCGGAAGGCTAAAGCAAGTGATGTAGAGGCTATTTATAGCTTGATTAATATGTATGCTCAACAAGGTCTTTTGCTCCCGCGTACCCGCGACTCATTGTATGAAAATCTTCAGGCTATCTGCGTGGCAACTATCGATAATCAGGTTGTGGGGGCAGCGAGTCTTCATATATTAGGAAAAGATTTATCAGAGATTCGCTCGCTTGTCGTAGCTGAAGAGGCGAAGGGAAGAGGGGTAGGCAAATTACTTGTTGAACAGATTGTAGAAGAAACAAAAAAAATTGAAATTAAAAAGCTTATTTCTCTTACCTATCAGGTTACATTTTTTGAAAAATGCGGATTCCAGGTAATTGAGAAAGATGAGATGCCGCAAAAAGTATGGAAAGACTGTTTGAATTGCAGTAAGTTCCCAACTTGTGATGAAATTGCTATGGCCATATATGTGTAAAAGAGCTGATATTTAGTATGCTTGTTTGATTAATAAAGAATCTATTAACGACCACCTTTGAATGTTTTGGGAAGGTGGTCGTTTCACTGCTTAGTAAATTGTGAAATTCATAAATTGTGGATAAGCGTTTCGACATTCAGCTTAATCCCTTAGCTCCTTGAGGTTCAGTCTATGAAATCCAGGGGCGATTTCACCTTCGAGCTTGTAAACAGCTGTCGCAGAACAAGGTGTTTGCGCTTTTGTCTTGTGTTTAAGGCAGGAACTGATTTTTATATTTTTTGAGTTTACGAATGACAGACGGTTGGCTGATGCCAAGAAATGCAGCCATTTTATATGTGGATTTACATTGTTGATACGCTTTGGAAATGATCCATTTTTCTACTTTTTCTAAAATAGTTTTAAGATCATAACTTTCAATCATTGTTTGTTCAATAATAAGAGAAGGTTCCTTTTGTGAAGTCGGGCTTTGAACTATGATAGAAGAAGGCAAAGTATTTGGAAAAATAATGGTTTCATCAGTAGTTAAAATAAGTCGTTCAATGAGATTTTCTAATTCTCGTACATTCCCAGGCCATGTATATTGAATTAAAGTTTCATATGTGGCAGAATGCAATTTTTTATTTGTTTTATACTTCTTGTTAATGAATTCTAGATAGTGATTGATTAATAACGCAATATCCTCTTTTCGATCACGTAAAGAAGGAATGTGAAGCGGAATGACACTTAATCGATAATATAAATCAAGCCGGAATGTCCCCTTTTGAACCATTTCCTCTAAATTTTGATTGGTGGCTGCTACAAGACGAAAATCAATATGGCACTCCTTCGTTCCTCCAATTCTTGTGAACTTTTTTTCCTGCAACACCTTTAATAATTTTACCTGAATAGCCAAAGGCAGCTCCCCAATTTCATCTAAAAATAAAGTTCCATTATGGGCTTGTTCAATTAGTCCTTGTTTACCTTGCTTAAGGGCACCAGTAAAAGAGCCTGGTTCGTAGCCGAACATTTCTGCTTCAAATAAACTTTCAGGTATTGTACTACAATTCACTTCAATAAATGGCTCCTTTTTACGGTAACTCTGATTATGTAATTTGCGAGCAAACATACTTTTTCCGACACCTGATTCTCCTAAAAACAACACGGTTGCATCCGATTCAGCAACCCGATAAAGTGTTTTTTCAATGTGCTCCATCTTTTTACTGCGGTAAATAACGTCTCCTTTCCCAAGTAACTCTTTAACTTCTGTTTGGTAGCTTTCTATTTTTTTCTTTAATTGTTCATATTGATATTGGAGGTCATTAATCTCTGTTTGATCTTGGGCATAGCTGATGACCAAAATAATCTTTCCATCATCGTTAAAAACCGGGTAGGCAGTGGCCATCACTACTTTTCCTGTGATCGTGTGCTGCATCACTTCAATCGATTTTCTTTCCTTAAGTACCATTGCGGTAATAGACGGAGAAAGAATTCCTTCTGCTTCAAGCTCATAAACTGATTTTCCGACATATTGATCGAGCTCAATCCCATAAACAGCCCAGTGTTGGGAATTTGTATACAAAATATATCCTTTTCCATCGGTGACAGTAATATTGTTATTCGAAGTATGGATAATTGTATCTAAAATAGTGTTAACGGTTGCATAATTCATAATTTCTTTCTCCTTTCTTCTTTTTGTAAAGGCTTTGCTGGAAGGTTACTAGTTTTATAGAGCTAGAGCGAAAATGAGCCAAAAATCAACAGCTTTGACATAGCTTTTGTGAAAATAATGTCATCCATTTTTTGGCTATGATTCGAATATAAATCATGAAGGCGTTAACAATCAAGAAATGAATCATAAATTTTTACTTTTGATTCGAAAGTGGATTACTTTCATCGAAGAGGGGTTTTTAAATGCCTATTTTTCTACAAATTTTTCTTGGCATGAATCTTGCTTCTAAATTCTATATAGCCAAAAATTTTTTAGAGAGGGTGTTGTAAATGTTAAAAGACGTAAAGGTAGACAAAGAATTGATGGAGTTAGATAAAAAGCATTTTATTCATCCAACATCATCGATTGCCCAACAGCAGGCAAATGGACCAAGTTTTATTTTTACAGAGGGCAAAGGAATCTATTTAACTGATATTACTGGAAAACAAGTGATTGATGGGATGAGCTCACTTTGGAATGTGAATATTGGACATGGGCGAGAGGAGCTGGCACAAGTGGCTCAAGAGCAAATGTCAAAGCTGGCATTTAGTTCATGTTTCGGAACGATTAGTAATGAACCGGCCATTCGATTAGCTTCGAAACTTGCATCAATTGCTCCAGGAGATTTAAATGCTGTTTTCTTTACTTCTGGTGGATCTGAGTCTAATGATACTGCATTTAAATTAGCTCGTCATTATTGGGTTTTAAAAGGGCAGCCGAATCGCCAAAAAATTATATCTCGCACACAGTCCTATCATGGAGTAGCTATGGGAGCGACAAGTGCAACAGGCTTAAAGCCGTTCCGTGATTTCACAAACTCGATTATACCGGACTTTTATCATGTAGATGGTACTTCTAGTGAAGCGTTACGTGAAGCCATTGAACAAGAAGGTCCTGAAACAATTGCAGCTTTCATTACAGAACCTGTGCAAGGTGCAGGCGGTGTAAATATTGCGCCAGAGGGATATTTGCAAGAAGTAAGAAAAATCTGTGATGAATATGGTATCCTAATGATTGTAGATGAAGTTATTACAGGATTTGGAAGAACTGGAACGATGTTTGGCGTTAATCATTATGGAGTGGTACCAGATATGATGTGTTTTGCAAAAGGCGTTTCAAGTGGATATGCCCAACTAGGAGGCGTTCTATTCTCTGAGAAGATATTCGATGATTTGAAGGAACTGTCGAAAGGGACTCTTCTACATGGTTATACGTACAGTGGCCATCCGACAGCTTGCAGCGTTGCTTTGAAAAATATTGAAATTATTGAACGAGAAAATTTAGTAGAGAATGCAAAACTTATGGGTGAGGAATTACTGAAGGGCTTTAAATATTTACAAAGCAATCATCGAATTGTTGGGGATGTTCGAGCACTTGGACTAATTGGCGGCATTGAAATTGTGAAAGATAAACTGACTGGGGAAAGCTTTGAAACACCACTTTCTCCTAAACTTGCAGAGGAAGCTGCGAAACGTGGATTAATCATTCGTACTGTTACTTTTGATCAAGATACACTCGTCTTTGCTCCTCCTTTAGTCATTAATAAAGCAGAGATTGAGAGAATGATTGATATTTTAGATGAAACGATGATAGCTGTTGAAAGAGAGCTTTTCTAAGAGGATGAGGCAGAAGGAGATGAAGGATGATGGATTATTTAAATTACATTGGAGGAAAGTGGACTGAATCGAAGAGCAGAGAGACATATAAGCATTATAATCCAGCGAATCCCTCTGAATGTTTCGGAACGACGGTTGTTGCTACCGTTGAGGAAGTAGACAGTGCTGTTATACATGCTAAACAAGCTTTTCTTCAATGGAAGCAGCTTTCTCCCGTGACACGTGGGGAGTTTTTGCGAAAGGCAGCTGACCTTTTAGAGCAGCAGACTGAAGAAATAGCAAAAATAGCGACAAAAGAGATGGGCAAGAGATTCGTAGAAATGAAAGGTGAAGTTGCTAGAGCTGCGATGATTTTACGTTATTTTGCACAGGAAGGGATGAGGAAGATGGGGGAACTTCTTCCCTCCGTTAATCCTCAAAATACGCTGTATTCGCTCAGGGTTCCTTTAGGCGTTGTTTCTGTCATTACACCATGGAATTTCCCTGTGGCGATTCCAATATGGAAAATAGCACCGGCTCTTGTTTACGGAAATACGGTTGTCTGGAAGCCTGCTCAGGAATCAGGGATTACAGCAGTAAAAATTGCAGAAGTATTTGAAAGAGCTGGTTTACCTGAAGGAGTTTTGAATTTGGTTATGGGGAGCGGAGCGACAGTGGGGAATGCCCTTGTTGAGCATCCGAATACAGCAGCGGTTACCTTTACCGGTTCCAATCAAGTTGGGCGAGAGATTGCTTCTAAAGCGGTAGCACAAAATAAAAAATTTCAGCTAGAGCTTGGAGGGAAAAATCCTGCTGTCGTTCTAGCAGATGCTGATTTAGATTTGGCGGCTAAGTTGACGATTGAAGGAGCTATGAAGCAGACAGGCCAGCGCTGTACAGCAACAAGTCGAGTGTATGTAGAGCAGTCTATTTACGATACATTTGTAGACAAACTATTGACTGAAGTAAAGCAAATTAAAGTGGGAGATGGACTAGACGAAACAGTAAATATGGGGCCGGTAGCTTCTAAAAATCAATTTGATACAGTTTCTTCTTATATAGCGAAAGGAGTTGAAGAAGGAGCCCAATTGCTTTTCGGTGGCCAATGTTTAGAGGGACCAACATTTAACGGAGGTTATTTTATTGAACCGACGATTTTCGGACAAGTAACAAATGAGATGACTATTGCAAGGGAAGAGATTTTTGGACCTGTTTTAGCTGTAGTAAAAGTAGCAGATTATTCGGAAGCACTCGCTAAAGCGAATGATACGATGTATGGATTAAGTGCTTCGTTGTTTACAACAAGCTTGGATAAAGCCTTCCATTTTATTGAAAATAGTGAAGTCGGAATGGTCCAAATTAACGGGGAAACAGGTGGGGCAGAACCACAAGCTCCATTTGGAGGAATGAAAGAATCAAGCTCTGGTACGAGGGAACAAGGACAAGCTGCTGTTGAATTCTTTACAGCTTATAAAACCGTTTCGATTACTTCTTCTTTGTAAAAGACATTATCGATTAATAGAAAATCTTTTGGGGAGGGATTACTATTAGGGAGCAAAAAAATCTCAATAAAGTCCTTTCGAGGATGGATATTCTATTTCTTGCTTTTGGAGCGATGATTGGTTGGGGCTGGGTCGTCTTATCTGGTAATTGGATAGGATCAGCAGGAACACTTGGGGCGATGATTGCCTTTGTCATTGGTGGAGTATTAGTAATATTCGTTGGTCTGACATATGCGGAACTAGCCTCGGCTATGCCGACAACAGGTGGAGCGCTTATTTACGTACTTAGAGGAGTAGGACCTAAAGCTGCGTTCGCGGCATCTTGGGCCTTAGCACTCGGTTATATTTCAGTTGTGGCTTTTGAGGCTGTGGCTTTGCCAACTGTTGTCGAATATATCTTTCCTAATTATAAGGTTGGATATATGTATACTATCACTGAGTATGATGTCTATCTATCTTGGGTACTTGTTGGAGTAGCCGGTTCTATATTCGTTACAATTATTAATTACTTTGGGATGAAATCAGCGGCTATCCTTCAAATGGTGTTAACGATTGTAATAGCGCTTATTGGATTAATGTTAATTTTTGGAGCTACTATTACTAGTGATTTTTCAAATGCAGAACCACTGTTTGTTGGTGGAACAGCAGGAGTCATCGCAGTTCTCGTTATGACACCGTTCATGTTTGTTGGCTTTGATGTCATTCCGCAAACGGCGGAAGAAATGAATGTACCTCCTAAATCAATCGGAAAGATCCTCATTACATCTGTTGGTTTTGCTGTATTCTTCTATGTAGCCGTGATTTTTGCAGTCGGAATTTCTTTAGATAAGGGCGTGCTTAGTAGTTCGGTTTTACCGACAGCAGATGCGATGGCTGCAGTTTATGGTTCCAGCCTTTTTGCTACTATTTTAATTCTGGGCGGTGTAGCTGGAATTTTGACAAGTTGGAACGCCTTTATTATTGGAGGCAGTCGTGTGCTTTATTCGATGGCAGAAAAGAAGATGATTCCAGCTTGGTTCGGTAAGTTACACCCTAAAAACAATACTCCGACTAATGCCATTTTATTTATAGGTGCTTTATCGACGATTGCTCCATTGTTGGGCAGACCGATGTTAGTATGGTTGGTTGATGCAGGGGGCCTTGCGATTGTTATTGCTTACTTCTGTGTGGCACTTGCTTTTGTCAAATTACGCAAGAATGAACCTGATATGGTACGTCCTTTCCGTGCTGGGAAATCAAATGCGGTAGGCTGGACTGCTTTTATATTAAGTATAGGTTTTATTTCCTTATACTTACCTGGAATGCCAGCAGCGCTCATTTGGCCATATGAGTGGCTAATCTTTGCAGGCTGGTGGGGAATTGGATTCGTCCTTATGTTTATCATGAGAGCAAACTATAACCGTCACACAATGACATACACAGATGCATTGAATGAGCCTAGTGAAAAAGTTCAGTAATAGGTTAGATGTTATCGAAGACTCTTATGAAAAACGCTCAAACTTATCATGCACTTTAACAAATCTCTTTCTTCAATAATATTGGACAAGAAGGGGATTACATCCACATTTATACCTCTACAAACAAAATTTATACTACTTACATGAATCATTTCAAGAAGATGACTACAAAAATATCAATCACTTAGTATAGGTCCTATCGACTGATTATTCTAAAAAATAGATTATCAACAACGTTATTTAACAGAACTTAAAAATAAAAAGGTGGGGATCTAATATGACTCAAACTCGACTAGCAATTGATGTAGGTGGCACATTTACAGATGTATTTGTTTTTGATGAGCAAACAGGAAAGGTTTTTGTAACGAAAACATCATCAACACCTTCGAATCCAGAGCAGGGAATTTTAGATGGAATTGAAAAAGCTCAGTTAAATGGTCAAGATATTAAAATCTTTTCCCATGGTACAACTGTTGGTACGAATGCATTAATTGAAAGAAAGCTGCCTAAAACGGCACTTATTACGACAAAAGGTTTTCGGGATGTTCCAGAGATTCGACGCGGAACAAAGCTTGACATATGGGATATGTATCAAGATACTTCAAAACCTTATATTCCAAGAAGAGATCGGTTTGAAGTAACAGAAAGAACGGATTATGACGGTAACGTACTTACTGAAATTGATGAAGAAGAAGTGCGTCAGCTTGCTAGAAAACTAGATAAGCGCGGTACGGAGTCCATTGCTGTTTGTTTTATAAATGCTTACGTGAATGGCGCGAACGAGGCACGAGTAAAAGAGATTATCCAAGAAGAACTACCGAATGTTTACATTTGCACATCGAGTGAAGTATTGCCAGAGATTTTTGAGCACGAGCGTATGAGTACAACGATTATTAATGCAGTGTTAGGGCCGATTATTAGTAAATATATTCATAATTTAGAAGGTGAAATGGAGAAAAAAGGGTATGAAGGGGATATTCTAGTTTTACACTCTGGTGGCGGTGTCATGACGTCTAGTACAGTTCCACGTTATGCTGCAAGGCTTGCAAGCTCGGGGATTGCTGCCGGTGCAATCGCTAGTAAGCATATTGCCAAACTTTGTGGTTTTAATCATGCGATTGGACTTGATATGGGAGGGACGAGTACAGATATTTCTCTTATGTATGATGGCGATATTAGGATTACAAAAGATTGGTACATTGAATATGGATATCCAATTGGGTTTCCGAGCATTGAAATTTTGACAATTGGAGCTGGTGGAGGAAGTTTAGCGTGGGTGGATGAAGGCGGTTCTCTCAGAAACGGACCACAAAGTGCTGGTGCAGTTCCCGGGCCTGCTTGTTATCAAAGAGGAGGAACGGAAGCGACCAACTCCGATGCCAATTTAGTTCTTGGCCGTCTAGGAGTCGATTTATTAGATGGAACTATGAAGTTGGATAAGGAAAAAGCAAGACAAGCTGTTGAAAAGATTGCCAAGGAGTTTAATTATACAGTTGAAGAAGCTGCTAATGCGATTATTGAAGTGGCTAATGCTAACATGTGTGATGCATTGAGATTAATCTCGGTAAGACGTGGCTATGATCCACGTGACTTTGCTCTTGTTGCTTTTGGAGGGGCTGGACCGTTACATGGTGCTCAGTTAGCAAAAGATATGGATATTCCAACTATTATTGTTCCGCCTCACCCTGGTGTTGCCGCTGCCATGGGCTGCTTATTAGTAGATGTTCGTCATGACATTTCAAAAACATATGTGAAGAATGTTCATCATGTTTCACTTGAAGAATTAGAAAATGAATTCAGCGGTATGGAACAAGAGGCTGAAAAATTATTAGAAGAGGAAGGCGTTGGAAGTGATCAGTCCACACTTATGCGTTATGTGGATATGAGATACAAGGGGCAATGGCGCTCATTAGCTATACCAGTCAGTGATAAACTTCAATCATTAGACAGCGTATTAGAGGCTTTTCACCAAGAACATCAACGTGAATTTGCCTTTTCAGATGATAAACAATTAGTTGAGATTTATGGTTTGCGAGTCACTGTCATCGGAACGGTACCGAAACCAGAGTTTCCGAAGTATGGACCAGCGGGCACACTGGAGAGTGCTTTAAAAGAAGTGAGAGATGTTTATTTCGATGGAAAGTTTGTCCCTGCAAATGTCTATAACCGTGAGGATATTCCTGTTCTTTCTGAAATTCAAGGACCGGCTATTATTGATCAGTTGGATACAACGACGGTAATCCCGCCAGGCTTTACTGCGAAAGTAGATGTGTATAGAAATTTAATTATATCGGTAAACAAATAAGACGAGGGGTGAAATAGCTATGAATAGACCTGAACTGATTCAAAAGGAAACGACTAATCGCTTGGATCCTGTTACATTCGAGGTATTAAAAAACGGTTTTATCAACCTTGTAGATCAAATGGCCGAACAAATACTAAGAACCTGTTATTCATTTGTTATTTATAACCGCGATTTCAGTTGTGCTCTTTGTGATGCTGAGGGAAACACAGTGATGCAAGGAACACAAGATATTTCTGTACACGTTGGGACCCTGCATTTAACCGCTAAAGCTGTCTTAGAAGATTTTGGTGATGATATTCATCCTGGGGACGCTTTTTTAGTTAATGATCCATACCGGGGAGGTACCCATTTTAATGATACGCGTGTAGTATTACCGGTCTTTCATGATGATCGCTTAATTGCATTCATGCAAACAAATGGTCACTGGGCAGATATGGGAGGGACAACTCCAGGCTCTTTTGATGTTACCGCCAAGGAGCATTATGGAGAGGGTGTTCGAATTCCACCTGTTCGCATTTATAGCAAAGGTGGATACTTAGCGGATGTTGTAAATCTTATAGCGTTGAATATGCGTGTTCCGGAAGAAAGAATTGGAGATCTTCGCTCACAAGTTGAGGCAGCAAAAGTAGGGCAGACTCAGCTTCTTGAAATCATTAGGAAATATGGTTTAGAGACGACATTAATTGCTTTTGAAGAAGTTCAAGACTATGTTGAGCGTTTAGCTAAAACAAAAATAAAATCTTTGCCAAAAGGAACATGGGAAACGGTAGATTACATTGATATGGATCCGGAATTGGGAGATGGTCTTATTCCAATTCAAGTAAAGATGACTATTTCAGATGAGGAAATTTTATACGATTTAACAGGTTCTCATCCTTATATCGGCTGTTTTCTGAATTCAGGATTCGGTGCCTCTTTATCAGCCACCTATGCAGGGACAAAAACATTCTTTCCAGCAATCCCTCTAAATTCAGGGTTTTATCGAGTTGTTAAAGTAATTTTACCGGAGAATTCTGTTGTGAATGCTCCAAGCCCCATCGCTGTAACCGGTTTTTGTTCAGGAACATTTGAAAAGATTATGAATGCTTGCTTTGAACTTTGGTCGAATATTATGCCGGAAAGAGCTCTTGCCTGTTCTTTCAATCTAGAATACTTACTTATTGGCGGCAATGATTTACGAAACGAGCAAAATCAGTATTTTATGTGGTACGACTGGATGGCCGGCGGACATGGCGGTCGTTATGATCGAGATGGAGCAAATGCAACTTCGCCAGTGTTTGGAGTAGGTTTAAGTGTTCAGCCGTGTGAAGGCCAAGAACGATTATCCCCGGTCATTACGACTAAACATGAAATTATTACTGATTCAGCGGGCCCTGGTAAATATCGTGGCGGTTGTGGGGTTGAAAAAGGCGGAGTTTTAACAGAAATAAAAAATACGGTTATGTCCTATTGTTGTGACAGGTCTCGTTCCCTGACATGGGGGATTTTTGGAGGGCTTCCTTCTTATCCACATGGAGCATGGTTAAATCCTGGAAAAGAAGATGAACAATTTTTAGGAACTATTTTTTCAAATGTAGAAGTAAAAAGCGGTGACTCCTTTGTCAGACCTTCTGCAGGTGGAGGTGGATTGGGGGATGCTCTTGAAAGAGATGTAGAAGCTGTCTTAGAAGATGTGATTGATGAATATGTTTCGGTTGAAAGAGCAAGAAAAGATTATGGAGTTGTCATTAAAGAGATTGATCGAGACCTTGATTTATTTGAAATTGACTATGAAGCAACAAAAAGAGAGAGAGAGTTTATAAGAAATAATCGTAAAAAATGGCTAGAGCTCGATCCTGTTATAGTAGAAAAACAGTTCCAAGATGGAGAGATTGATAAATTAGATGTTATTCGTCGTTTTGGGGTCATTATGGATTATGCAACTAATAAAGTTTTATTAAAATCAACAGAACAATTCAGACAATCTTTGGGAAAACGTTCCCTAACTTATTGGAAGTAATCGTTCAGTGATAAAATAACAGACTGCAGCTTGAGCCGCAGTCTGTTATGCATGTTTATAGTGTTGCATCTGCCTAGTCAGTTATTGTAGATTCACAATCTTTAAATCTTCTTTTTGTAAATGTTTAATAATATCAGGTAAGGCCTCAACAACGGCTGCTGATTCATGCAGAAGAATAATCGATCCGGATGTTTTAGAACTTTTCACTACTGTAAGAATTTTTTTTGCATTGCGGCTTTCCCAATCTCTAGTATCAATACTCCAAATAACCATCTTCTGATTGTATTTTTTAGTTAGTTTACTTGTATTTGAATTTTTAGCGCCATAAGGTGGCCGAAACAGAGTGACAGGTTCCTTCGTGATTTTTTCAATGATGGTATTGGCTTGTGTTAGTTCCTTTTCTTGCTTTTGATAAGAAAGACTTGTGAATTTTGGGTGATTCATAGAATGGCTGCCGATTGAAAAGCCATTCTTTTTCGCGTATTTTACATCTTCGGGCCGGTTTTTCACGTTTGTTCCAATATAGAAAAACGTACCGCCTACTTTATATTTTTTTAAAATGTTTACTATTTTCTTAGAATATTTAGAAGGGCCATCATCGAAAGTAAGAGCTACGTAACCTCTAGGGACGTTATAGTTCATCGATTTTTTTAGCTTTATAGCAGGATGTTGAATGCTCTCTTTTTCTTCAGAGATTGCAGAGGCTGCTGTTACGACTATCCTATTATTTAATGCTTCGGCTTTCACAGGTTTAGTTTCATTCAATACTAGAAATGCGAAAAGGCTCATAATAAAGACAGCCATCCAGGCCAGCTTAGGAGAAAGAAAGGGTATATATGTAGTCTTTTGTTTGCTGGTTCTCTCTTTGTCTTGCTTAAGTGAATGCGGACTAGATAAGAAGGGTAGGGCATGAAGCTGCTTGATTTGCTGAATAGGTTTCAGTAAGTTCAAGTTTTGACTATATTCTTTTGAACATGAAAAGAATTTTTTATTATTCTTGCCAAGATAGGTTCGAGTGATGCAGCCGACCTTTTTCTTTTCTCGAGCATCCCAAGAATGATAAAAGGATAGGTAATATTTAGCGCCGGTTTCAAACTTAGCTGTAGCTTGTAAACTGTTAGCTGTTGTTTCATCAACTTCCCAAACTAGCTGGATTTTTTGGTCCAATAGTAATTGGATTTGTAAAAAAAATTGATTGCTTACTTTTTGTATAGCTAAAAGTTCTACTCTCTTTTCGTTACAGACTGACATAACTCTCCCCCTCTTTTAACCACTTTATAAGTATATTTGTTGATTCTTTAATTGAATCGTTATATCCTGCAACATCATGTAAAATTTATAGAATTTTCAGACGAATTCAATGGGTAAAAAGAGATCAGAAGCAATGCTGATCTCTTGAAAAAGGGGGGTATCGTTATTCAACGTTTTCTAGGAGTATAATTCAATTGCTTAAATAATTCACTCAGCTCTTCTTTTGTTAAATCACGCCATTGACCGACAGCGAGACCATCTAAGCGGATATTCATAATACGTGTTCTCTGCAAGCTTCGTACCTGATAGCCTAAAGCTGAGCACATACGCCGAATTTGACGGTTTAGGCCTTGTGTTAAAATAATTTTGAACACATATTTAGACAATTGAGTGACTTTACAAGGCAAGGTTACCGTGTCCAAAATTTCTACACCTGCAGCCATTTTTTTGAGAAACGCAGGGGTAATAGGCTTGTCGACCGTTACAATATATTCCTTTTCATGCTTGCCTTCACTTCGCAAAATTTCATTTACGATGTCACCGTCATTTGTTAGTAAAATTAAGCCATCTGAATCTTTATCGAGTCGACCGATATGAAAAATTCGAAGCGGATGGTTAACAAAGTCCACGATATTGCCTTTAATATGCCTTTCTGTTGTACTTGTAATGCCAACAGGTTTATTAAGAGCAATATAGACATATTGCTGTTCAATTGTAATTGGTTTTCCATCTACACGCACATCATCGCCAGGTTCAGCTTGACTTCCTAGCTCCGCAACGATTCCGTTAATGGTTACGCGACCTTCAGCAATCCATTTATCTGCTCCACGTCTGGAGGTAATTCCTGACTCACTAATATATTTATTAATCCGCAAAAACAGCACACCTTTTTTCATTAAATTTTGTTACATTACAAAAGATAACGTAAACGCCCCTCTTTATTCAAGGGGCGTTCCGTTATTATTAAGAATTCGTACTCTGTAGTTTGGCTTTTTGACTAGATAGATAAACTCCAATAAAGACAAGCAGGCCGCCGACAATTTGTACAAGTGTAATCGTTTGTCCTAAAATTAAACTTAAAATAGCGGTAAAAACAGCAATTAAGTTAAGATAAATTCCGGCTTGGCTAGCATTAATATGACGTAACGAGCTATTCCAAAAGATGAAAGAACCAACAGATGGAAAGAGAGCAATATACACAATACCAATAATGGCTTGATTACTAAGTTGATAATTAAAATCGGAAAAAAGAACAAATGGCAATAAAGTGATAAGTCCTAGAACAGCAGATATAGATGTTCCGGAAATGGGGGGAATATTTTTAAGTTTTTTTCCGATAATTGAATAAAATGTCCATACGAGAATGGCTGCAATCATTAATACATCACCTTTATTATAGGTAAGGTGAAGAACTTCCTGAAGCTGTCCTTTCGTTAACACGAGTAAAACACCTAATAAAGAAATGAACAGACCAATTCCATTTTTTAGAGAAATTCGCTCTCGTAATAAAAATGCAGAAAAAAATACGATAACAGCTGGATTAATAGAATTAACGAGTGCTGCGTTTAGTGGAGTTGTGTATTTCAGTGCCCAATAAAGGAGAAGGTTGTAGCTAATAATTCCGAGTACACCCATAGTCCAGAGAATTTTCCACTGCTTCCACACTTGCTTCCAATTAGGTCGTTCAATCCAGTGGGCAATCGGAATTAATAAGAACGTTGCAAGGAGCCAACGTGAGAAGGTTAATTGTATGGGCGACATTTCGTTTATGACATATTGACCAAATACATAATTGCCAGCCCAAAACAAGTTGGCCAAAACTAAAAATAAAATAACTAATGATTTGTTCATTCGCAAACGCGACCTTTCTAAAAAAGTAAGTAGTTTTGCATCTATTCAAACAATATAGCAAAATAGGAAAAAGTTTTCAATTGGGAGAATGAGATCATGAGATGCAGGGATTGGTATCTTTGTTTTGTATTTTCGCTTATAATGAAGATAGGTCAGATGAAAGTTAAAAGGAGACAACAGCATGTCTGAAACTAAAAAGATGAGTTTGGCGAATGCCATTAAGCAGAAGTTGGCACAAAAGCAAGCTCAGACAACAAAAGGAACAAAAGAAACAGGGGTTGTAAAGACCGCTAAACCATTAAAAAATCAATTAACTAAAAAACCAAACAACCAACGAAAACGTACGGGGGTTTGATTGAAGAAAAACCTCATTGAGAAGACAGTCAATGGGGATTTTTTGTATCATTAGACTACGGATTATCCCAGTTTTGAGATTTAAGTTTAGGCTGTTTGAAGCTGGTTTCTTGTGTAAAAATCTGTTAATTTTATAGTGTGTATTTTGGAAATTACGTATCATTTTTATTAAAATCTTTACAGAAGTGCAATTTCTGTGTTGAAAATGTAAAGTTTATGACATCGTATAACAAAGCTATTTTGTTAAAATAATGATTTAAAAGTGGATTTTTACATCACTATATGCAAGATAGGCACAACCATGGTTTCATATATAAGCCAAAAAATTATTTATCAACAATCGTATTTACGGAAGCCTTTTAAATAAACATATTGTAAAAATATAAGGGTGGAGGCGTGAGAATGGACGAGCAATTAATTCAAAAAAAGTTTTACGAAATACTTATAGAAGGTAAAGAAAAGCATCCAATTGAATCTTTAGGAGAACTTTTTATAGAAGAAAACAAAAAAGAGATTGCTAATTTAACAGATATTCGCTTTGCACAAGGGGAAGTATATTTTCAACATCTTGATTATGAAGCAGCCATTTTTAAATGGGAAAACATTGAGGGCAAACTCGGTCCATGGGCAAAGAAGAATATTGCAGATGCGTATTTTGAGTTGGAATTATATGATACAGCAGAATCGATTTATAAAGATGTTTCGACTGATAACCCAGTGTTGAAGATGGAAGTGTTTTTGCAATTGTTTTCTCTTTATATCGTTGGGATGAAACATCCATTAGCACGTGATGTCATTAAAGAAGCAGTTGCATTTGATCCAGACTATCCGAATGTAACGAAGATGGCTCGTGCTTTTTTTGAAGAGCAAAAGGATTGGCCGAATGCTGTTGAATTAGCTGTGAATGAAAGTATTCGTACAGAATCTATGGCCTGGTTTGATGTATTGCATGCCTATATTAAGCAGGGGGTTGCTCAATCCAGTGCTCCAGATTATTTTGCTCGTATGTTGGAATCATTATATCAGCTTGAGCCAGTTCGATTTGAAAAGATGGCTGTAGCTCTATGGAAGAATTATAAGTATACAGATTCGTATTTTAATTGGTTAGAGGTTATTACAGAATTAATTGGCAAAGGCGAACATAGTAAAGAGCATAGATGGAATGATTTATCCAATCAATATCAAGAAGCATTTTCTCGTTTACTAGAAGGAAAGTACTTGATTCGTGATTTGAAGCCCGTTATTCCAAGTCTATTAGAAAACTGGTTGAAGATTTCAAATGGAGAGCAGACTATTCATGCAGCGGCAGCTGTAGCTTCATGGAACAAGGTATTCCCTGAATCAATGAATATGTTAATTGTTCACGAGGCAGAGGGGATATTAAATCAATCAAGTAAAGTGAAGGGTGGCTTAACGGCAAGCGAAACGTTATTCGAGTCGATTGCTGCTTGGGCGCAAGAGAATGAATTAGCTGTTGGCTATAAATTAAAGTGGATGATTCGTGAGTTACTCAATACCAATTCTTATCGTCTTCTTCTTGCGGGAAGTGCTGGCAGCGGGAAAACGTCCTTTATGGAAGCACTTGTTGGTCAAACATTAGGAGTGCATGATTATTCTGGTACGATTAGTGTTCAAGATAGCTCAGAATCGGCCATCATCGAAATTACGGGGGATGAGCAAAAGATTGTAACGGAGTTAGGTGAGACAAATGGTCAAAAAGGGTCCATTATGGATATCCACCTTTCAAGTGATTACTTGCAAAAGCAAACGTTGCGTGTAGTTGATGCACCAGGGTTTAATGGAGAAAAAACGATTTCTTCTGATTTTCAACATCATTTAGCAGGAAGCGATGGACTATTATTTGTGTTAGATGCACGGGCTCCTTTTACAGGAGTGGAGCGCGATTTATTATTAGACATTCAAGCAGCAGCACCGCAAATTCCGATTCATTTTTTATTAAATAAAATGGATACCGTTTATAGCGATCAAGTGGCTATGCAGATGGAAGATGAAACATGGAATAAAGTAAATATGTACTTTCCGAAGGCGAAAGTGTTTACTTTTTCGAATAAGTATGAAGATAGCAAGCAACTGAATGATTTTGCACTATTTATGAATAGTAATTATCGTCAAGATGATTGGAAAGAAAAGCGGACAGAGAAGGTATTGAATTTTATTCATCAGACGTTAACTTATTTGTTAGAAAAGCGGGCGTCTACGGAAAGAAAATGGGAACATTCGATTGCTTGGAATGAGCAAATGGTAGAGAAGCTCAACGGAGCGATGAATCAATTAGCTGATTTGGAAAAAGAAAAAATTAAAACGATTACTAAATCGTATCGTTCGTTTAAGGAAGAAGTCAAAAGTGAAATATTTACAAAAATTCCTGAAATCCTGCATAACTGCTCTAATTTAATAACGGAAAATAGTGATTTTAGTCAAGTTCATGTGCAATTAAATCAAGAAATGAATGAAAAAATTCAAGAATATGTTAAGCAGACTTTAATGCCAGATTACTATCATTCTTTACAAAAATGGATTTCAGAGTCTGAAATGGAATTTACTCAAAGTCAGCAATTTATGGATGACGTAAGCAGTGGCTTTAATGAATTATATCAAGAAGAACGGATTGGCTTACTTGGTGATTTTAAAGTGCTCGATGATTGGAGAAGAGATGCGGATAGAATGACAAGTGGTATTCGAATAGAAAATGTAAATATTTTGCTTAGACGCACGCCGGCGCAATTATTGCTTAAAGGAGCTGGGAAGCTGTTAGGAGCAATTCCTCAAAACAAGGCATCGATGTATAATCGGTATAAAAAATACTTGGAAAATGAAGATTTCCTTGATGTCGCACTTATGATTAGTGATCGTTTCTTAGCCCAGTTTGAACTATTCGAGCAGTCAATTGAACGTGATATTACTTTGTTCTTTAGAAGCGCATTTTCTATGCTGCAAAAAACAATTGATACAACACAGATGGAAACGAAAGAGTATCAAGAGACGCTTCTGCATATGAGAGAAAACCCAGAAGTGTATCGTGATCCAATTACGTTGTTTGAAGTGAAGCTGAATCAAGCTGAGCGCCTTGAAAAAGTAGAGAAAAGACGTTTGGGTAAACTACAGCGTAATATTTAGCAGGTCAGAATACTTTATTTATACAATGGATATCGTTAAAGGTTTTACGTATTATAAGCAAAATCATCGAACAAAAGGACACCCGTTGATGGGTGTCCTTTTGTTGTTTTAAAAGAAAGATGGAGAAGGAGTAAAGAAGCGTTTGTAAGAGGTTTTTAGTTTATAACATAATTCAATTATGAACCCAATAAACTAATGGTAACGTCAGAATAAGGAAGGGGAGAGGCATGCAAAATCAGCCTCAAATACCTGGTCATGTAAGCGCAGATGAGTTTAATCGTATGTTACTTCCACCTGAATCATTTGCGGCCAAACCGGAGTCATTAACCGAACAACTCTTTATTGAACGTTCTTTAACGGAAAATAGATTTTGGCTTAGAATTATGAAAGAACATGCTAAATTTCTAGGAGATGGTTTTAATCGTAAGGATACGGGACTAATTCAACAAACCGATCGTTTTTATCATTATTTTGAACAGCAGGAAAAGCGGGCTTATGAAGTCCCAAATAATGTTTCTTTGGTGAGGAAATTAAACGAAGATAGTATTGAACTGGTAAAAGGGTTCCGGAATTTTAAAAGAAATCTTCTTATCTTGATCATTAATTGTAAAGTAAGCGGGTTTAATTTTCCTTTGCTTGTAGACCATACTGCTCGTGAAGCAGAATACTTTATGAGAACACTAAAAAAATTTAATAAAGGGATTTTAGATCCCATTCAAGATGCCATTATTAATGAGAATGTATTTTGGCTGAAAATTATGATGGAACACTCGCGATTTATTGCTTCATTGCTAGATCAATCTGAAAGGAATTTAGTACACACAGCTCTTAAATTTGGGGATGATTTTGAAACGCTGTTAAATCAAGCGAGAGACGTAGAGTCAATGTTACATCATAAACAACCAACATATCCTATTATCGGCAAAATGAATAAAGACAGTGAAGATGCAGCTACTGAAATTCGAGATTTCAAGAAAGCGGGGCTAGATTTTATTAAGAACTGCCAAATTCGGAACGTAATTGACCCGCTTCTTGCTGACCACGTTTTACGCGAAGCTAATCATTTCCTTTATATGATTCATATATTGGAAGATCGTTTAAACAAGAAGAAAATGAGTGAACAGCAATAACATTGTATTATATGGGAGGCCAAAATGAATCGTGTAGGTAAAGATGATTTCGTACCGGGATTTGTACCAAATCATAATCATGGTTCGGTTGATTATACATCTGTAAATGACGGTCATGTTCATCAGTGTTTAGATGTTACTTCTCCTCCTATCCAGACTCAAGATGGGAATCATATTCATTACACGGAAGGCTATGTTGTTTTTGAAGGTGGGCATACCCATCATTATCAGGCATATTCAGGTCCTGCTATCCCTGTGGGAAATGGAATGCACGTCCATCATTATGATTTTTATACAACAGAAAATGATGGGCATCGGCATCGAGTAAGAGGTGTGGATCAGCCTGCTCCAGGGAATAAATAATAACCACCCATAGGGTATAGTAAGATAATTTTGTGATAGCCATGCATTTTAACAGAGACTTCAAGCAGATTTAGCTTGGAGTTCTCTGTTTTTTTAGCTGTGCTTAATGGTATAAAAAGATTTTCAATTGGTCGTTGTGATCAATCGTTCCTAATAAAATATCATGTATGTCTACATCGTATATGCTTTTAACCTTTTGTTTTAGCCAGTTTTCGTTCTTACCTATACGATGTAATTCTTTAAGCTCAATTTTTCCCTCTTTAATAATCGTACTAGGAAAAGTAAAGGATTTAGTCACCATGTTCATATCTGCTGGAGTCATCGCTTGATATTGTGAATGTAAGAAAAATGAAATCGTACCATCTGGCTCCCATAAAGCAAGTGCTACCTTTTGAACGTCTTCGATTTTTTCCTTCCTCAATTCTGATAATAAAAAGTCAATAGATATTCTTGCTCTTTTTAAGTTTTTAGATATAATCTTTCCATTTTCAATAAGTGAAAAGGGAGGAGTATCAATAAAATGTCGAAGTTTCCTCCATTTCAGACTAGCAAATACTCCAATTAAGTATAAGGCAACTAAAACGGTCATGGTAATCATCGAGCCTTTCAAACCTAACCCTTCATCAGACAATGGGTGGGCAACAATGTTTCCAATCGATAAGGCTATAATGAAATCAAGTAGTTGTAACTGAGAAATCGATCGTTGTCCCATTATTTTTGCCATAAAGAATAAGAAAAGAAAAGCAACAACAGCTCGTAAAATCCACTCTATTGAAGTAAGGGATTCCTGGCTTTGAAAAAAGTCCATTCAAATTCACGTCCTTATTTCCTGTTATTCAGTGCTTAGTATTATCTGTCATGTCATTCGTGATACAATAAAAGAATATGAAACTAATTAATTATACGAGAGGTGCCAAGGTGAGAAAGAGAGTAACAGCATTGGTTGTACTGACATTTTTATTAATGGTTGCGGGTTGTACATCAAGGGAATATGATGCCAATATGGATTTAGGAAAAGAGCAAGTACAAGAAGAAAATTATTTGGAAGCGTATGATGCGTTTGCATTAGCGTACAAGGATCAAGAAACGGATGAAGCAAAGGAATTGATGGAGCTTTCTAAATACCTTGCTGATGGAATCAGTCATTACGAAGAGAAAGACTTTGAGGCTGCTTTAACAGCTTTTGAAAAAGGAGCGGGATACGAAGCTAAAACAAAGTTAGGCAAGAAAATGGTTAAGATTGCGGATGAATGGGTAACGAAGATTGATCATATGAATGAAGATTCATCTGATGTAGTAGAAGAAGAAACATTGAGCCCTGAAGAAGAGGCGGCACTTGAGGAGCAAAATATTGAAGTGCCAGCAGACGTTAAAGAACCAGAGAAGAGTGACGTCAACACAGAACCGAAAAGAACGGAGACTGATTCGAATTCATCAGATTCGTCAAATTCATCAAGTGCTGATGTTTCAAAGGAGCAGAATCAGAATCAGAATAAGGAAGATTCTAAAAAACTAACTGTCCAAGAAGCAGAGCAATTAGTTAAAGACTTTATCGAAATTGAGGATTATCCATATCTACGTGTTCAGTATGATCATGATGATGAAAAAGGCGATTATATCTTTCAAGTATTTGAAAGCGTAGAGGATAATGAATACGGCCATACAGCTACATGGGGATGGTACGGGGTAAATCCGAAAACAAAAGAAGTATATGATATAATGCAATGATGGAAAAACGACCTCTGTTGAGGATATAAAAAGGCTCTATAAGAAAATTGGAAATCGAGTTTTAGATTTTGATAGATATGTTAATGAAACCTACACCTATTTAATTTTTTAATGGGTGTAGGTTTTTTGTTGGTAAAATAAGTAAAATGGTGTTGGATGAATCTGTTAATTGGTTTAGAATGGTAAAAAGAGGAGGGAGATGAATGGAGGAGCATTTGAAAATATTAAATCCTTTAAAATGGATGTGCGGTACGGCTGGTGTAATTGGTCTAGGTATCTTCATTTTAAGTCTCTTTGCCAGCGAGTATAATAAAGATTATTTGTTTTCTATTATCGGATTAATGCTTTTAATTACTTCACTAGCTATCTTTTTAGTTGGGATGTTTTTTATTGTGATGGAGGAAATGGTGATGAATACAGAAAAGGGGGAGAGGGTTATTCCTACGGGATCAAACGTAGTAGCTTTTAAAAGAAAAAGACGAACGTTACATTAATGTTCGTCTTTTTTTCTGCTTTCGTTAAGAATTTCTTAAGCTTTCTCCTGTATGATAATGCCATTGAAAGAAGTATTGCATATAGGAGGAAGTAGGATATGGAATCATTCAATGAAGAGCAAGTAAAAGTGAAAAAAGAAAAATCACCATTAGTGACATCTATTATATCGAGTACGGTCGCTGCTTTAATCACTTCTTCTGTCTTTCTGTTTGCTGGTGATTATGTTCATAATGATCAAAAGCAAGAAGCGGATACTGTAACAACCCAAACATCAAATTCAAATACAAATGTTCAAAGGGTATCTACAAGTAATGTGAATAGCAATTCCGTTGCAGACATCGTTGAAAATACTTCAAAATCGATTGTAGGTGTGGTCAATTATCAACAATCCCAAACGACAAATTGGTTTGGAGAACCGAACGCTCAAGCGGCTAATGGAGAAAGTGAAACGGTTGAAAGCGGTACGGGTTCAGGAGTAGTTTGGAAAAAGGAGAATGGAAAAGCTTATATTATTACCAATAACCATGTCATTGAAGGAGCAGCTAAAGTCGAGATTTCTTTATATGATGGGACGAAAACAAAAGCTGATGTGGTAGGGGCCGATGCATTAACAGATTTAGCTGTTTTAACCATTGATGCTTCTGATGCACCAGAAGGGCTTACTTTTGGTGATTCGGACAGTGTTCGTCCAGGAGAAAGCGTATTAGCGATTGGGAATCCACTCGGCCTTGATTTTTCTAGGTCTGTTACACAAGGAATCGTAAGTGCTATAAATCGCACAATGTCTGTTGATACTTCTGCGGGAGAATGGGAATTGAATGTACTTCAAACGGATGCAGCGATTAATCCCGGTAACAGTGGGGGCGCGTTAATTAATACGAGTGGAGAGGTCGTCGGGATTAACAGTATGAAAATTTCAGAAAGCGGAGTAGAGGGATTAGGGTTTGCGATTCCAAGTAATGATGTAATTCCCATCGCGGAGCAGTTGGTTAAAAGCGGAAAAATTACTCGTCCATATTTAGGCGTAAGTCTAATGAATGTTTCCGACATTCCACAATATTATAGGAAAAATGTACAGAACTCTGTTCAGTCAGGTGTGATTATAACTGGAGTTGAAGCTAATTCAGCAGCAGCTAAAGCAGGCTTTCAACAAGAAGACATTATTGGCGCAGTTGATGGTGTAGAAGTCGGTACAGCTACGGACTTTAGAAAACAATTGTATACAGAAAAAAAGATTGGCGATAAAGTATCATTTACGATATATCGCGGTAACGATAAGAAAACAATAACTGTTACCTTACAAAGTAAGCAGTAAGACATATCGAAACAGAGAAAGGCCCTCGTTTGGGGCTTTTTTTGGTGAACGGCAACGCAAACTAAAAAAAGAGTCAAAGGCATGGTCTAGGTAACTATATTGTCCTTAAATACATACCAATAATGAGCGCTCCGACTCCTGATATTAGTAAACTATATACCATTGATGAGTGCCTTAAAGCTTCATAGAAAATTTCTTTAAGTGTAACCATAATCATAATTCCTACAGCAAGGCTAATAATAAAAGCCCATAAAGCAGGGTAGTCCATGCCAACCATACTTCCTAGAACCGCTCCTATTCCAACAGGTAAAGAAACAATACAAGTAAAGAGAAGGAGTTCATAAATACCAAGTCCGGCTAAAAGTAAGGGCGTAAACATTGCTATTCCTTCAGGGATATTATGAAGAATAAGTGTTTGAAGAATGGAATCACTTATCCCCGTATGCTGACTTGAACCAAAGGCGATCCCCATAGGAAAGTTATGGATTGAGATACTGATTGCCAATAAGTAACCCGTATGCATAAATAAATCTTTACTTGAATGATGATTAATGGTGGTAACCTTACTATATGTTTGGTGTATAAGCAGGAAAAGTAAGCTACCTGTGACAATTCCTAAAATAAATATGGTCCATCCGCCGAGATTAATGCTTTCAGGTACAATCTCTAGAAAAACTAATCCAAGAATCAAGCCTGTGCATAATGCGTATATAGTTGCTATTCCTTGTTGAAATCTTTTTAACAACATTGTGAGTAATCCGCCGAGACCAATTCCTATTGCTGTTGCAATGAAACCTAGTACGCCAATATAAAACATTTTACACCTCTATATTCTGCCTATAAGTATATATGGACAAAATATAAGGATTATTCATGAACAAGAAAAAACGTACCTTAATGGCACGTTTATACTTTTAATTCATTGTGAGCAATGAGTGAAGTTTCAATTTGAATCGTTGTGTGTTCTATTTTAAATGTATCCTTTATTTTATTAATGGCTTCTTGTAATATTTCTTGACTGTTTCTATCATCTTCAATTAGTATATGACAGCTTAAAGAATCTAATCCAGAGGTAATGGTCCATATATGAAGGTCATGTACGTCGATGACACCAGCAATTTCTTTTAGAGCCGCTGTTACTTCTTCCTGATTAATAGTAAGAGGTGTGCCTTCCATTAAAATATGAACCGAATGCTTTATGATTCCCCAAGCACTTTTTAAAATTAATAATGCGACTAAAACTGAAATGATAGGATCTGCTATATACCAATCGAATAGAAGCATTAATATACCAGCTGCAATTGCTCCAACAGAACCTAATGCATCCCCAAGCACGTGTAGATAAGCGCTTCGTAAATTAACATTATTCTTTACGTCGCCTTTGCGTATTAACGACCAAGCACTAATTAAATTGGCAAATAATCCTATTGAAGCAATCAGCATCATTGTTCCACTTGCAATAGTTGGCGGTTCGAAAAAGCGTCCGTATGCTTCCCAAACGATAAACCCTGCGATTATAAATAGAGTAACACCATTAAATAATGCCGCTAATATTTCAAAGCGATAATATCCATAGCTTTTATTAGGCGATGGTGGTCTCGCTGCGAACCATATCGCAATTAAACTTAGAAATAAGGAACTAGCGTCACTAAGCATATGTCCGGAATCAGATAATAAAGCTAGACTATTGGTGAGTAAACCTCCAAAGAATTCTAAGAACATAATTCCTGTAGTAATTAGTAAAGCTGTAATTAACCCTTTTTTATTTCCTTCTCTTGTTTCTTCAAAATGATTATGATTATAAGAGTGACCATGGTGGTGATGTCCGTGATCATGGTGATGCCCCATATTAATGCCTCCCTTACTCACATTGAATGTGTGATAAAACTTGGTTTAAAATGGTAATAACATGTTCATCGTCATAGGTATAATAAAAAGTGTTGCCTTCACGTCTATACTTAACAAGTCGTAGATTTCTTAAGAAACTTAATTGATGGGAAACAGCTGATTGTGTCATATCTAATACTTCAGTAATGTGATTGACAGAACATTCTTCTTGAGAGAGTAAATATAAAATTTTTATTCTAGTCGGGTCAGCTAATGCTTTAAAAATTCGGGAGGCTTCGTCTACCGTATTAGGTGATAAAAAAGAATGGTCATGTTGTTTCATGAATATACACCTCATTTATTTGGTTAGTAATCTGCTGATAACGAATTAGAAAAGAAAAAGGCGAGTTATATCTCATAGATAACCTTGCTTGCCCAGCGCCTATAACAATAACGCCATAAATCATGCTTAACAACTCAAATAAACTATATGAGCATATGTTCATATACAACATATGATTTAAACTAAATTTTGTCAATTTTTTTTAATGTAACTTTGCGGAATTAGCGTGAATGAAACTGCTAACATTATTTGGCAGTTTTTTATTTTATAAATAGTTTGACAATATGAAAATATAATCATATTATAACGTTAAAAGTTGGTCTTGGGCAAAAAAAGAGTATGGGGGAAAGAATGATGACTGAACCTAAAAAAATAAAGCTATTCAATGGGAAGAAGGGGGACTTCATTCGTCTTACTCATTTGGATGTAGACGGTGTTATGCGAAGAAGACTGCTGGATTTAGGTTTTGTTCCAGGGGCTGTCGTTGAGGTACTTAGAAAAAGTCCTTTGGGAGATCCTATTGCTTTTCGTGTAAGTCAAACCTCTATAGCTTTAAGAAAAGAAGAGAGTTTAAGAATCGAAGGGGAGTTGATTAATCCATGACTAAATCCTTCCGTATTGCCCTTGCCGGTAATCCAAACACCGGGAAAAGCACCTTATTTAATCTGTTAACTGGATTAAAACAGCATACTGGGAATTGGGCAGGAAAAACTGTGGATTTGAAGGCTGGTACATTTACCTTCAAGACAAACCAATATGAAATGATTGATTTGCCCGGAACTTATTCTCTATTTTCAAATTCAAAGGACGAAGAAATTGCCCGGGATTATATTGTATTTGAGAAGCCCGATGTAACTTTGGTGGTCTTGGATGCTACAGCTCTTGAAAGAAATATGAATCTAGCTTTACAAGTGATGGAGATTACGGATCGTCTCATTATTTGTATTAACTTAATTGACGAAGCAGAAAAAATGGGCATTAAAATTAATGAAAAAGTATTGATGAAGCGCTTGGGAGTTCCTGTTATTAAAATATCCGCTAGAAACAAATCCGGGATACCGATGCTGCTTGATACTATTGATCGAGTTGTAACTGGGGCCATTCAATGTACGCCTTATCAAATGACTTATGATGAAGAAACAGAGAAAAAAATAGCATTATTATTGCCAACCGTCGAAAAGATTTCAGGTAATAAGTTTCCAGCAAGGTGGTTGTCTTTAAGATTGTTAGATGGAGATACAAATCTTCTACAGCAAATTCAACAGAAGATTACAATAATGGAGGGATAACAGGGTGGGAGCACAATCTGCATACAAGCAAAATGAAGTACAAGAACTCTTTTATCAGGCTGAGCAGCTTTCTTCTTCTAATGTTCGTGATCAAATTGTTGAACAACTTTATAAAAAAAGCAATGAATTGATTAAAGAAGGAGTTAGTTTTACAAAAACAAAACATGATCAAAGAACAGAGAAATTAGATGCTATTTTTACATCACCTATTTGGGGATTTCCGATTATGCTCATTATGTTAGGAGTTATTTTTTATTTAACGATTGCAGGGGCGAATATTCCTTCCTCTATGTTAGCTAGTTTCTTTGGATGGATTGAGGGATATTTAACCCTAATGTTTACGACTTTACATGCTCCAGATTGGCTTCATGGAGTTCTTGTTTTAGGATTATATCGAGGAACGAGTTGGGTGATTAGTGTGATGCTTCCACCGATGGCCATATTTTTCCCTACTTTTGCACTTCTTGAGAATTATGGCTATCTGCCTCGAGTTGCTTTTAACATGGATCGATTATTTAAAACTGTTGGGGCGCATGGAAAGCAATCATTAACAATGGCTATGGGGTTCGGATGTAATGCAGCTGCAGTTATGTCTTCACGAATTATTGAGTCCCCTCGTGAACGGATGTTAGCCATTCTGACCAATAATTTTGTTCCTTGTAATGGTCGTTGGGGCACACTAATTGTTTTAGCTTCTCTATTTATGGCCGCGGGCTTTACAGGCGGAATGAAGTCTTTGGTTACAACGTCAGTCATCGTTGGCATTGTAATGTTTGGAATTATAATAACGTTTCTTGTTTCGTGGGTACTGTCTAAAACAGCGCTAAAGGGTGTTCCCACTCATTATACGCTAGAACTGCCGCCTTATAGAAAACCAAAGTTCGTTGATACGGTCATTAGATCCTCTTTAACTAAATCTTTAGCTGTTCTTAAGCGTGCAATAAAAGTTGCGGCTCCTGCAGGAATTTTGACTTGGGTTTTAGCTAATATTCAGGTAGGAGATACGAGTATCTTATTGCATATTGTGAACTTTTTAGATCCATTAGGACAAATGATTGGATTAGATGGCTATATACTAATGGCATTTTTAATAGGGCTTCCAGCAAATGAAATCGTATTACCGATATTATTGATGGGGTACTTATCAACAGGTGCACTAATTGATGTAGAGGGTATTGAAGATCTAAAGCAGATTTTTTTGAATAACGGTTGGACGTGGTTAACAGCTCTTAATATGATGTTGTTTTCATTGTTACATTACCCATGTGGAACGACATTAGTTAATATTTATAAAGAAACAAAAAGTATAAAATGGACATTTTGGTCTTTTATGATTCCAACAGGGATTGCGTTTTTAGTTACATTTTTAATTACTCAAATCGTTCGTTTCATGGGGTGGGTATAGAGCGAGGTAACAGAGGCCCTTGGTTTGAGAAGAAATATTTTGAAGAAAATAGATTAGAAAGGAACAATGAACATGGCTTAGTCCCTTGATTTTGAGGGGCTTTTTTTGTTTGGTTATGAGACATAAATGGGGAGGTGAAATGACAATTTAGTGAATATTATCAGTTCGTTTAAGTGGATGGGGGAAACATGCTATGATTGGATGGTCTCATTTATTATAATATATATTATAAATAAAGATAGAATAGATGTACAAGGTTAACAAGCCTTTATAAAAAAGTGATATAGATGTATTGGAGGAGAAACGGTGATGAAAAAAAATATGCCAAATTGGTTAAATAACACTTTAGTTGTCATTATTTCAATCATATCCCTAGGAGGGGTAGCTCAAAACCTTGAATGGAGATCTAATAAAAAGAAGGAAAAGGATGTTGAAAATCATAATGGAAACTAAAGGAATGTAGATTGTGGAGTGGAAGCTGAATCGAAATTCTAAAAAAGCTCTCTATAAACAAATTGCTGAATATATTGAACATGGAATCGCTGATGGAACCTTTCCGGTAGATACTCCACTACCTTCAGAACGCTCTTTAGCCAGTGAGTTAAAGGTAAACCGAAGTACAGTAGTAGCGGCTTATGATGAACTGGAGGCTAACGGATTAATTGAGCGGAAAAAAGGAAGCGGAACGACTATTAGTAAGGATATTTGGGGAATGACTAGAAGGCGTATTCCAAGTTGGAACACCTATATTGAATCTGGTTCATTTTTGCCTAACTTACCGCTCATACAAAGAATTCGTAAAGAAATGGTCGACGATACCTTAATTAATTTATCTAGTGGAGAACTATCAGAAGATTTGTTTCCCGTTGATTCTCTAAGGGAAATCCTTTCCGGCAGATCATTTGTTGGGAGCCTTGGGTATGACCACCCGCAAGGAAACGCATATTTAAGGGAAACGATTGTCTCTCATGTAAAACAATATAGAAGAATTCATACAGATTCATCTTCTATTATGATTACTTCTGGTGCCCAACAGGCCCTGCATCTCGTTGTGCAATGTTTACTGAAACCAGGGGATGCTGTTGCTCTTGAGGACCCGTCTTATTCATATGGCCTTCCTATTTTTCAATCAGCTGGCATACGGACGTATCCGTTGCCTGTGAATCAGGAAGGAGTCGATCCGGATGATTTGTTATCGCTTCTTAAAAAGCGAAAAATTCGTATGATTTTTTTAAATCCTGCTTTTCAAAATCCTACAGGAACGTTGCTTTCTATTGAGCGACGTAGAAGGATATTAGAGATTTCATCTGAGCATGGAATTCCTGTTATTGAAGATGATCCTTATAGTTTAACAGCATTTAATGGAGAAGAAATTGCTACGCTAAAATCAATGGATGACTATGGAAATGTTTTATATATTAGTTCATTATCCAAAATCGTTGCTTCTGGTTTACGAATTGGTTGGATTATTGGCCCGAAGTCTGTCATCGAAAGACTATCGGATGCTAAACAACAAATTGATTTTGGACATGGAATTTTTAATCAGTGGGTGGCAAATGACTTTCTTAGTTCTCCTTATTTTCATTCTCATATTGCTTATTTAAGAGAGCAGCTAGAAACAAGAAGAAATCAAATGGTTTCAAGTCTGCAGCAATATTTGAATCAGCAGGTTGAATTTCATATTCCACAAGGCGGCATTCATTTATGGTGTAAAATAAATGAAACGTTGAATGAGAAAAAATTGCTGGAGGAAGCGATAAAAAGAGGGGTTATTCATGTTCCAGGTTCTACTTTAGGATCAAAAAAAGGGTATGTACGATTTACTTTTGCTAGAGCGAACGAAACATGCATTCACGAAGGGATTAAAAGATTTTCTGCTGCCTTAAAAAGTTTATAAACATGATGAAGGAAAAGAGTGCCTAAAAAAGATGTTGTAATAACAATCTTTGGGGCACTCTTTTTAATGTATCGTGAATTAATAAGGAGTAAAGACCATTAATAGATGAGATTTTACTCTAGTATTGATCTTTTCATTTAGTGGAACTTTTAATCTATAGTGCATAGAATATTTTAATGAAATAATGACAAAATATTTTTGTCAAGTTTTTTGTTAAAATTTTATAGAAATATTTGACAATTTTGTGAAATATATTAAAATAAAAGCAAAGGAGCTGAGCTAAATGAAAATATTGAACCCTTTAAAGTGGGTATGTGGAACTGCTAATGTCATTGGTTTAGGTATCCTGATTGTGAGTTTTATTGTAAACGGTTACAAATGGAACTATACTTTGTCGTTCATAGGATTAACGATGGCTATTAGCGCGACACTCATATTTATGGTTGGTTTATTTTTCATTTTGACGGAAGAGCTGGTTTCGAATACGGAAAAAGGGGAGAAGGTTATCCCAATTAAACGTAACGTATCTAATGTCGTTGAGTTCAAAAGAAAAAGAAGGGTATCAAATTGATACTCTTCTTTCTACTACATAATTTGTATGGTGAATTTTTCACAAGGGGCCGTTCATCATAGAGGGAGTTTTAAGGAGTAATATAAAAAATTACTTTAATTAATCAATCTTTGAGCATGAAGTGTGGCTTGTATGACAATGCCATAGCTCTAAATCCATGTTTAAAATCCTTCAAACAGAGTTTTAACAAACCAATATATTTCACCTTTAAAAGGAGACAAAAGTGCCTAGGCACGTTTATTAGAAAGTCGACCCAGGCACTTTTTATGTATAAGGATTTAAAATAAAATTATATCATAGAAAAAACAGGAATCAAAATTGATTCCTGTTTTTTCTATGATATAACTCTTTTTCGATAGGCTTCCGTTCGGATATTGCTATACTGATATATTTTTAATAGAGATTTCCCTAACGATTGTTTTCGATAAGCGATTGATATCTCTTTATAGTTTGGAGAAAACGAAAACAGATTAATCAATTAGTATATTCCCTTTTTCAAAATGTGTTATTAAATATCGTAGATTCCATTTATTGTATAATTCTTCATGAACATTTTGTGACATATATCACTTTCCATTGTTTTTTTTTCTTAATGATACTAATATAAGAATGTAATTGTAAACATGATAGTTTTATCAATTATTTTCAACACAACTTCTAAAAAAAAAGAAAGGGGAATCTTTATGAAAATGAAATGGACTTTATTAGCTCTTATTTTCGCTGTTGCCACTGCGCTTACTGGCTGCGAAAATCCGTTAGCTGTCTTCGATCCAAAAGGTCCTCAAGCGGCAACACTCTCAGATACTATTATTCTTACAATTTGGATAATGCTTGCTATCTGTGTTGTTGTAACTGTTGCCTTTATTTATATGTTAGTAAAATATCGTGCGTCTAAACAAAGCAAAGATTATGAACCTCCTCACATTGAAGGAAGTGCAGTTGTTGAAACAATTTGGACAGCAATTCCAATAATCATTGTTGCTTTCCTATCCATTGTTACTGTAGTTTCACTAAAAGACGTTGAGGCAACGCCGAAAGGATATGAAAACAAAGAACCTCTAGTTATTTATGCTTCATCATCTAACTGGAAGTGGCATTTTAGTTATCCGGAAGAAAATATTGAAACAGTAAACTACGTGTATGTTCCGACAGACCGTCCGCTTGAGTTTAAACTTTATTCTTATGGACCAATCTCAAGCTTCTGGATTCCGCAGCTTGGTGGGCAAAAGTATGCAATGGCTGACATGGTAACTACGCTTCACTTGTTAGCTGATGAACCAGGAGAAATGTGGGGACGAAATTCAAACTTTAGTGGTAAAGGTTCTGCTCACCAACTATTTGATGTGCAAGCAGTTTCTCCTGCTGAATTTGAAGAATGGGTAGAAGAGGCTAAAGCTAAATCAGAGCCACTTACTGAAGAAAAATTCGACGAATTATTAAAAACAGAGCATGTTGGTCGACAAACGTTCATTGGAACGCATTTAGAATTTAGTCCAGCTCCAGAAGGTTCTCATAACATGGATGACATGGAGAACAAGGAAGATATGGAAGATATGGAAGACATGAATCATGACATGGATCATAAATAATAGTCAACTTTAATAAATGAAACATATGAATTTCCAATTTTAAACATGACGAAAGGAGTCACGAAGTATGGAATTCTTTGAAAGATTTGCCGTGCCGCATCCAAGTTTCGCCATCTATGCGTCGATGGTAGGGATTGCTCTTACTAGTCTCGCTATTGTTGTCGGCTTAACCTATTTTAAAAAATGGGGTTACTTATGGCGTGAGTGGATTACAACCGTCGATCATAAGCGTATCGGGATTATGTATATCCTAGCTGCTTTGATTATGCTTTTACGTGGTCTTGTTGATGCCGTTATGTTACGTGCTCAACTTGCCATTCCTGATAATACAATCTTAGATTCTCAGCATTACAATGAGGTATTCTCAGCACATGGTGTTATCATGATCATGTTTATGGCGATGCCGTTCTTATTTGGTTTAATGAATATCGTTACGCCGCTACAAATTGGTGCACGTGACGTTGCGTTCCCGCGTTTGAATGCAATCAGCTTTTGGTTGTTCTTCATGGGTGCTATGTTATTCAACATCGCTTTCGTAGTAGGTGGTGCGCCTGATGCTGGTTGGACATCTTACTTCCCGCTAGCTAGTGAAGAGTTTAGTCCATCAGTGGGTACGAATTATTATATGATGTCGCTTCAGCTTTCAGGTCTCGGTACATTAATGACAGGTATTAACTTTTTGACTACCATTTTTAGAATGAGAGCTCCTGGCTTGAAATTAATGCAACTGCCAATGTTCACATGGGCTATGTTAGTTACTAACGTACTAATCATAGCGGTGTTCCCTTTATTTGCAGTAGCACTTGCATTTGGGGCAATGGACCGTATGTTCGGTACTCAATTCTTTACAATTGGTAATGGCGGTATGGATATGATGTGGGCAAACTTGTTCTGGGTTTGGGGACATCCTGAAGTATATATCTTAATCCTGCCTGCATTTGGTATCTATAGTGAAATTATCTCAACATTTGCACGCCGTAACCTATATGGTTATAAATCAATGGTTGCTTCAATGGTCGCTATCACTATTCTTTCTCTAGTTGTATGGGCTCACCATTTCTATACAATGGGGCAAGGAGTATTAGCAAATAGTATTTTCTCTATTGCAACAATGGCAATTGCCGTTCCAACAGGGATTAAAATCTTTAACTGGTTGGCAACACTTCGAAAAGGTAAAATTGAGTTTACAACGCCAATGCTTTGGTCTTTAGCATTTATTCCAACCTTCTTAATCGGTGGGGTTACAGGGGTTATGCTTGCGATGGCAAGTGCCGACTTCCAATATCATAATACGATGTTCTTAGTTGCTCACTTCCATTACACAATTATTCCTGGTGTAGTATATGCGTTTATTGCTGGTTTAATTTACTGGTGGCCAAAAATGTTTGGTTTTATGCTGAACGAAAAAATCGGGAAAGTTTCATTCTGGTTGGTAGCCATCTTCTTTAATGTAACATTCTTCCCGATGTTTATTACAGGGTTAGATGGTCAAGCACGCCGTATGTACACATACTCTGAAGAAACTGGTTTCGGTCCATTAAACTTGATTGCCTCTATTGGAGCAATTGGATTAGCTCTTGGTTTCATCGTACTTGCATACAACATCTATTGGAGTACTCGTTATATGCCAAGAAATATTGGTTCAGATCCATGGAATGCACGTTCTCTTGAATGGTCAATTCCTAGTCCAGTACCTGTATATAACTTTGCAACACTACCACATGTTAAATCGTCACAAGCATTCTGGGATGCTAAGACAAAGGGTCATAACTTATTCCCAGATAAAGTGGAAGAGATTCATATGCCAAATAACAGCGGTGTACCGTTTATCATGTGTGTCATCTTCTTTATTGGTGCGTTCTCTTTAATATTTGATATGATTCCTTTAGCAATTGCTTCCCTAATCGGAGTCTTTGCTTGTATGGCTTACCGTTCATTTGAGGCTAACCATGATCACGGATATCATATTCATGTGAAAGAAATTGAAGAAACAGAAGAAAGATTGCGAGGTGCTAACAAATGAAAATAGATAACTCGCTTCCACTTGAATATAGTACAGAAGAAAATCGTTTGAAGATTTTAGGCTTTTGGATTTTCTTAGCTGCCGAAATTGCGCTTTTTGCAACACTTTTCGCGACTTACTTTGCTTATCAGGGCCGTACAGGTAACGGTCCTGGTACGGAGATTTTCGAGATTACACCAGTATTAATTAACACATTCGCTCTATTAACAAGTAGTTTTACCATTGGATTAGCAGTTAATGCTATGCGACTTGGAAATAAAAAGGCAATGTTAACATTCCTTGGTCTCACATTAGCTCTTGGACTTGTATTCTTAGGAGTAGAAATTAAAGAGTTTTTCACATTCGTTCATGAAGGAGCGACAATCCAAACAAGTGGGTACTTATCCATCTTATTTTCAACATTAGGAACACATGGTGCTCACGTATCGCTTGGTTTCTTCTGGGGATTATTCATCATTATCCAAGTGTCTAAATATGGATTAACTCCACACACAGCTAATAAAGCGTTCATCTTTTCATTGTACTGGCACTTCTTAGACGTAGTTTGGATCTTCATTTTCAGCTTCGTCTACTTGAAAGGAATGATGTAATATGGCACAGTTATTTCCTAAGCACCATGTAATGGGATTTATCTTCTCATTGGTCCTTACAGTAGTTGCGATGGCTGTTGTTGTTTATGACCTTTCTTATACAGCAGCAATGGCTATTCTGCTAATAACTGCTTTCATGCAAGCTGGCGTTCAATTAGTAATGTTTATGCATGCTGGAGAATCTGAAGATAAGGTTACAATTTACACTAACGTTATCTATATGGTATTCTTTGCTATAGTAACGATATTAGGTACACTATTACTGTTCATTTGGGATATGTAATAATATATAAGAGAAGAGTATCAAATTTGATACTCTTCTTTTTATTTCTGGCTCATAATTTTATTCTGAGTCTTTTTCTTATGTCCTAGAGGGCTGTCGTGAGTAGCAATTGCTTAAGGGCGAATTCTCTTATGCCTATCTATGCCCCCTCAGCCTTTTTCATGCGGCAGCAAGCCATGTTGACGGATCATACGGCCAATAGTTTGAAGTCGCTGTATAAAATAGGCTGAATTTTTAGATGGGCCGGATTAGGACTGGAAATTGTTAAGGAATTGGGAAGTTAGTGCAATGTTAGTGTTATAGAGAAGATATATATCCATAAAAAAGAAGCAGGCTGTGGGCTGCCTGCTTCTTAATTTTCCCATTGTTTTTTTACTTGAGAAAGAGCTAATTGATGGATTTCTTCCGGAGCTGTATCTCTCGTTGCTAATACATTTGTTTGATAAGTTCTCCCTTTGAAATCAACTGTAACTGTAACTTTAATCATTGTCATCTTCCTTTCTTGAATTAGTATTGGATGTAAGAGAGGTATACTCATTCTTTTCTTGCACTTTTTGAGTGGTTTTAATATAGGGGATTGATTATTTTTTTAATTATCTGATATTTGCGACAATTTGTCAATAGGTTAATTTGTAAAAAATGTAAAAAAGTAAAATGCACTAGTTTTTAAGGGGGAATTCGAAAGCAACTGCTGCTTATTTGCTTTCGAATTATGCCTTCCTTAAATTTTTGTTAAAATAATCCCAATGATTGCAATCAAAATACCACTTATTTGATAGATTCTCAGTTTTTCTTGAAATAAATAGCAGCCAGCAAAAACGACAAATAAACAATTTAGACTAACAATCGGAAATATAATACTCGAGATACCTGTACTTAATGCATAGAAGTAACAGCCGTATCCCATAATGCTTAATAGACCAACCACTGTTCCAATTTGAATCTCAGGAGCTTGTATTTTCTCACGTTTGAGAATGAGTATAATTAATAAATAAATGCTGCCGCCTCCATACATGGCAGTGAGCACGTCCAATGATTGAAATTGTAAGTGTGCGGACGTTTGCATTAGAACTCCGAGTGTTCCAAATGAAAAAATAGCAAAGCATACGTGCATAATCCAGATGAAATAGCTATGTTGTCCCTTTGCATTAGGGGTATACTGAATCACGACGACAGCTACCATCATACAAAATATACCAATCCATTGAATAGATGAAATGTGCTCATGAAAGATAAGAGCGGAACAAAGGATTGGAAAAATAGCATTCGCTGCCACTAATGGTGCTGTTAAACTGGCGGGGCCTTTTTCGAAAGCACGTGATAACTGAATATTCCCGTTCGTATTTAGAATACCAATTAGAGCACCAATTAAAATAGTTAGTATATGGAAATTTTGATTACCAATAAAGACACTATAACCAAATGTACATATGAATGCAACTAAGTAGAAGAAAAATTGGATATGAATCTTTGAAAGGCCTTTTCCATTACTCCACTTAAAAATACTATTATTAATTCCAAAACATAAACTCGTGACAAGTGCTGCAAAAATCCACATAATGTAATCGCTTCTTTCGTGATAAGGTTGGAATGTTGTTAATTTTACGCTCAAAAGAGTATTGTAGCAATAAGAATTCGTAAGGTATGAAAGGTTTTATTGACATATGTGTTTAAATTCCCTATTCTTAATAGGGATTACATTTCCATACACACATTCCGTTATAGCGGAAGAGGTTCATAGCAACAACCCTCTATAAAAAACTATGGCTTGACTGGGACACTAATCAACCATATCTGTGAGGAGATATGGTTTTTTGTATACGTCTGTGTTAAACGATAATATCGTTTAACACAGACTGGTTTATAGCCTTTATGAGCATCGTTGTGAGAACATAAATGACTGAGGAGGATTTTGAAATGGCTGGAAGATCAGAAAGTGAGTTAAAGGATATTACGTTACTTGGAAATCAAGGGACAAAATATTTATTTGAATATACTCCAGATGTGTTGGAGACATTTGATAATAAGCATGCAAATCGAGATTATTTCGTTAAATTTAACTGTCCAGAATTTACGAGCTTATGTCCAATGACGGGACAACCAGACTTCGCAACCATTTACATTAGCTATATTCCAGATGTGAAAATGGTAGAAAGTAAATCGTTAAAGCTGTATTTATTCAGTTTTCGTAATCATGGAGATTTCCATGAAGATTGCATGAATATTATTATGAATGATTTAATTGAATTAATGGATCCGCGTTATATTGAAGTATGGGGGAAATTCACGCCGCGCGGCGGGATTTCGATTGATCCATATACGAACTATGGAAAGCCTGGTACAAAATATGAAAAGATGGCGGAGCATCGTTTAATGAATCACGATTTATATCCAGAGAAAGTGGATAATCGCTAAAACGCTATAGAATGAAAAGACAATTGCTTAGGCAGTTGTCTTTTTCGATTTGACCTCAGATGTATGAGTTAAAAATCGAAATGGATTTCTTGGCTGACTCATTTCAATTTTAGAGAATTTACGAGTAATTTATATTTGAAATTTAAATTAAGGTTATATATTTTTAGTTTTTTATCATAAGTCCACTCTAAAAATACAAATGTACACCATAAATAGAATTTATACTTGATTGTTTGCGGAAAACAAGTGATAATAATAGAAGAATTTTTACTGAATATTTCTAACAATAGGGGATGTCGTGATGAAAGTTATTAAATTTGGTGGTAGTTCATTAGCTTCTGGTGAGCAATTAAAAAAAGTGTTTAATATAGTAATCTCTGATTCTGAACGGAAAATTGTTGTTGTTTCAGCTCCTGGTAAAAGAAATTCTGATGATATAAAAGTAACTGATTTATTAATCGCTACTGCAGAGCGTCAATTACGTAATGAAAAAAATGAAGAGTTGATTGAAGAAGTCATCGCACGTTATGCAAGTATTGCTGAGGAATTAAGTATTCCTGCAGATATTATCACGACAATTCGTGAAGATCTTTTAGCTCTAGTACACGCAGATCAAAGCGATGAGAAGCGTTATATTGATGCGCTGAAAGCAAGCGGTGAAGATAATAATGCGAAGCTTGTAGCCGCGTTTTTCCAAAGCCAAGGTGTAGAAGCGGAATATGTATGTCCAAAGCAGGCTGGGTTAATTGTAACGGATGAAGAGGGGTATACAAGTGTATTACCTGAATCTTATGAAAGATTGAGTGCTTTGCGTGATAGAGAAGGAATTGTTGTGTTCCCTGGATTTTTTGGATACACAGAGGATGGAGATGTATTAACGTTCTCACGCAGTGGTTCAGATATTACCGGTTCAATCTTAGCTGCAGCTGTTAAAGCAGATTTCTATGAGAATTTTACAGATGTTGATGCGGTTTATTCCGTGAATCCAAATGTAGTGTCTAATCCTAAGGAAATTCGCGAGATTACATATCGCGAAATGCGTGAGTTGTCTTATGCAGGTTTTACTGTTTTACATGATGAAGCATTAATTCCAGCATTTCGTGCAGGCATTCCGGTAAACATTCGCAATACGAATAATCCTACAGCACCAGGAACACTTATTGTGAATAAACGAAACAATACAAATGGGCCTGTTATTGGAATTGCGAGTGACAAAGGATTTTGCAGCATTTATATCAGCAAATATTTAATGAACCGTGAAGTTGGTTTTGGTCGTAAAATGCTGTCTATTTTGGAAGAGTACGGTGTAGCGTATGAACATACTCCATCTGGGATTGATGATGTAACACTAATCTTGCGCCAAGATCAAATGAATGCAGAAACGGAAGAGAAAATTGTACAGCGCTTAACAGAAGAACTTCATGCAGACGAAGTGATTGTTGAACATAATCTTGCCCTTATTATGGTTGTTGGGGAAGGTATGCGTCATAATGTAGGGACAACAGCAAGAGCGGCTAAAGCACTTGCTGATGCAAAGGTTAATATTGAAATGATTAACCAAGGTTCATCAGAAGTAAGCATGATGTTTGCGGTTAAAGGGGAGTCAGAGGACAAAGCGGTTCACGCTCTGTATCATGAATTCTTCTAATTACTTTTACTAATCTCACTGAAAGCATTTAGTTAGATTCTTCCATTTTTAGACTTTGTTACATGTAGAAAGAGAAGGTGAGCGAATTCACCTTCTCTTTAATTATATGTTTTATTGTTTAAACATGAAGGTTGAGAAAGCTGTTTGCATTCTCGGAATGCGAAATGACGGCAGCCTATGCATTGGTTCGTGTTTAATCGAGTTAGTGCATAGTCAATAGCTTCTCCGGTATGTTTAAAGAAATGCTCTTCTCCAATTTCCTCTAGTAATTTATTTTTTTGTAACGTTTCTTTTAACGGTGATGTAGCTCCTGACACTAGTACAGTTCCTCCATAATTATGAATCTCTTTTACTATGTTTCGGAAAGTAGCTTCTCCAGTTGTATCCATAAACGGTACTTTACTAAGCCGTAAAATTAACACTCGTGGTTTCCTTTGCAGTGTATCCAGTATGTTTTTTTCAAACGTTTGCGCTGCTCCAAAAAAGAGAGGTCCTTCAATCGTATAAATGCTCACTTGCGGACAATCATGCTGATCATTTACAACATGAGGCAACACTTTATTTTGTTTATTACGATGATCAGGCAGTACTTTTTCTGTTACAAGCTGCTTGCTCATTTGTTTGACAAATAATAGGATGGCTAAAATAAGCCCTACTTCAACAGCTACAGTTAAGCTTGTAAATACAGTTAATAGAAAAGTTAAAAGCAGAACAAGAGAATCTCCGGTTTTCTGTTTAAGTAAGTGAGCGAAATGCTTTCGTTCACTCATGTTCCAAGCGACAATCATTAAAACAGGAGCCATGCTTGCCAAAGGAATCGCAGAAGCATAAGGAGCGAGCAATAACAAAGTGAATAAAACAAAGATGCCATGAATGATACCAGACATCGGAGAGACGGCACCGCTTTTAATATTCGTAGCTGTTCGAGCAATGGCTCCGGTAGCCGGAATACCCCCGAAAAAGGGCGTGACAATATTGGCAACTCCTTGCCCGATTAGTTCACGATTACTATTATGCTTACTGTTTGTCATTGTCATGCCATCAGCGACAACAGCTGACAGTAGAGATTCAATAGCTCCTAAGGCAGCAATGACAAAAGCGGGACCAAGCAATCGTTCAATTCTTTCCCATGTTATATTGAGCATTTCAACTTGTGGAAGTGCATTAGGAATGCCTCCGTAAACGGTTCCAATCGTCGGAACTTGTTCAGCAAAGAAGATAGATGCAACGATACTTGAAACAATTAATCCGGCTAAAGAGTTCGGTACTTTTGGGAGAAAATGGGCTGTTCCTAGAATCACAGCTAGACAGATGAGTGCTGTTATAACGCTATAAATATTTATAGTATCTACATGAAAGATAATTTCTTTCATATTTGCAATAAACCGCTCATGCTTTTCAATGCCTGTTAGTCCTAAAAAGTTGGCGATTTGCCCAGTGAAAATAATCACTGCAATTCCTGCAGTAAAACCAATTGTAACGGGGAGCGGGATATATTTAATTAATGTACCGAGCTTAAGAATACCCATGAGACATAGCATGATCCCCGCTAATAATCCAGCTAATAGCAAGTCTGCATAACCATAGGTAAGAACAATGCCTAATAAAATAGGAACAAAAGCTCCGGTTGGTCCACCAATTTGATATTTGGAACCACCGAGTAGAGAAATGAGAATCCCAGCAATAATAGTTGTATAAATTCCATACTCTGGATTCACTCCAGAAGCAATGGCAAAAGCCATAGCGAGTGGAATAGCAATAACGCCAACAGTTATACCTGAGAGGATATCTTTTTGAAAATCGCGGGATGAATACCCTTGAAATCTCCCTGTAAATTTAGTTCTCACAGTATGCCCCTTCTTTTCTGTTCAATAGTTTTATTGTTCACTCTTTTCTGTCTCATCCAGTTCGTCTTCTAATATTGAAATGGTATCAATTAAATGATTATTATAAATTTCTTTAGCGATAGCGAGTAAGTCAGCAATTTTTGGATCACGAAGCGAATAAATGACTTTTTTTCCATCCTTCGTACCTACAACAATATTTTTTGCTCGAAGAATACTTAACTGTTGTGAAACCGCTGAGCCTTCGCTTCCCAAACTACTTTGAATTTCATTAACACTTTTATCTCCTTCCGTTAATAATTCAAGGATTTGAATGCGTAACGGATGTGCTAACGCTTTAAAAAATTCTGTTTTAAATTGCTGCATAGGATTCTCCATTTCTTTATGAATATAAAATTAATATATTCAAATATTTGAATATGTTGATTTTACTACATCTTGTAAATAACATCAATAAATTATAAATTTTTACATATTGACTTTAGTGTAAAAAACCCCTATAAGTAAACGATAATATGATGATTCATATTCCGTTTGCTTATAGGGGTTTGTTTGGTATCTAAATTAAACTTACGCACTTTTTTGTATAGGCGGTTCCTGCTCAAGTTTACGCTTATTAGATAGCCATTTGAAAGGAAGGGCACAATAATCGACTATTTTCCCTTCGATTAATGGTTTTGTCAGCACAGTGACAGGTTTAGAGCTTAGTATGAGCACAAGTAAAATTGCATACATCGGCAGCTGTAAATAATGCCAGATTGTTGTAAACTCTTCTGGATTGATGACGTATACGTATAGTGTTCGAACGATTGCTCCGTGAAGAATATAAATATAGGCTGTTTTTCGTCCTAAGCTTGTAAAGAATGTCTTTTTGGTTGGTACAAAGGATAAAAACGCAAAGCCAACTAAAAGTGAAAATGAATAAAACATGGCCCGTTTTAAGCCGATATACCATTCTTCATGCCCATTTGCAATATAGGAACGGTTTGCCCCTAACCAAGATTGAACTTCGGCTGGTGAAATTTGAGATACAATAAACCAAACTACTGCAATAAAAACAATACCTATTAATTTAGAAGACTTCTTTTTCACGATTTCAAAATGTTCTTTCCTCAAATAAAACCCTAGCATAAAGAAAGGAAAGTACGTAAAGGTTCTCTGGATATTAAAGTAATGTCCAGCACTTTCGATATATCCAATTCCAATTCCAAAAATAAAAGCGAAAAGGAGTGGGTGCTTTAAATTAGAGAAAATAAATAAAAGTATTTTCCACATAAATAAACTGAATATAAACCATAAAGTGAATTGCGGCTGGAAGAAGTCAAAAGTGAATATACTTTTGTCATATAATAAGTAATAGTAATAGGCAAAAATTACTTGAAATAGTAAATAAGGTACAAGGAGTGCTTTGGTGGTTTTTTCAATGTAACCAGGTCGATTAAAGCCCTTGGATAAAAAACCTGTAATAACGATGAGGGCAGGCATTCTAAGTAAAGAAAGAAAGTTATTTAATTCGAAGATAAACCAATGATGGTGTTTTACTTGCACGATAAAGTGACCAAATACAACTAGAAATACGAGAATAAATCTAGCGTTATCAAAAAACGGGTCACGTTCCTTGACAATACTAATAGTTAACATCCCCTTAATTTTTATAGATTTACAATCTTGGATTGTAGTAGTAATTTCAAACAACAAAAAAAGACTTGGAAAAGTCTTAAGTGAAAATACGGAGCCAGCGTTATTTTGAAGTTATTTGAATATAATTATAAGCTTATTCCCAATATATTTCAATGGGACTACTAGTAAAAAAAGGTGGTAATTTCCTACCTTTTTGATAGGGGGAATAATTTGAATATAGGATTTTTCTCCTAAACGATTGTTTAAATAGTGATAAAAAACGCCTCTAGCAAAAAAGCTGGAGGCGTTGTTATGTGAAAAAATAGTCCCCGACTACCCGATCGTTGATTGTGGTAAATGAAAATAACTGAATAAAGAGGGGGCAATATTCTAGTGACTTGTATTTACACAAAGCATCAATCATTTCTATGGGTACAGAGAAAGTCGGGGTGACATTGTATCTTTGTACAATGTCTAAAAGGTGTACGATTTTAAGGATCATACGTACTTATCGAAATTCAGAAAATAATAATGAAAATCATTATCAATTAGAATTTTATCTCGTTTTTCTTTTTTTGTCAACAGATGTGTTGGAAAATTTTTTTATAAAATAGAAGAGCAGCTAAATCGTGTTAAAATTTTAATGCAAATTGTATAATTGGAACAATTAACAAAAGGTTTTGAGGTTTTTGGAAAATAAAATACATAATGGATGTGCAAAAAGGGTGAATCGATGATAAAACTATTTAAATATTTGAAACCGTATCAACTATTCATCGGGCTTGCTCTGTTTTTTCTATTAGTTGAACTTGGAGTAGAGCTCGTACAGCCGTTGTTAATGGCGAAAATTATTGATGAAGGAATTATGCAGAAAGATTTATCGGTCGTTGTTTTTTGGGGCTCTATCATGATGGGGATGGCGCTGTTTTCTTTTCTCGGAGGAATTGTTAATTCTTTTGCTGCTTCACATGTTGCTCAAAGTTTTGGTTACGATGTTCGAAAACGGTTGTTTGAAAAAGTGCAGGCCTTTTCATTTTCTAATTTGAATAAATTCGCTGCCTCTTCGTTAATTACGAGGTTAACGAATGATGTAACAATGATTCAAAGTACGGTATTTATGGGCCTTCGCATTATGCTGCGTGCACCGCAAATGGTCATCGGCGGGGTTGTAATGGCGCTTTTCGTCCATGTTCAGTTAGCACTTATTTTAGTCATTATGATTCCCGTTCTTGTGTTCTTTTTAGTATGGATGATGAAGCGAGCGATGCGTTTATTTAAAGGTGTACAGGAGAGATTAGATCAAGTAAATGGTGTCATACGTGAGAATTTGATGGGAACGAGGGTCATTAAAGTGTTCTTACGAAAAGATCATGAGGTGAAGCGTTTTGCTGCAGCAAGTGATGAATTAAAAGAGAAAACAACTGCCTCTCTACGATTCATTGAAACGACGATGCCGGTATTAATGCTCATCATGAATGGCGGAATTCTCTTTATTATTTGGCTGGGCAGTGAGTATATTTCGACTGGCGATATTCAAGTCGGAGAGGTAGTTGCTATTGTCAATTATGCAATGAGAATTACAACTTCTCTCTCTATTTTATCCTGGTTAATGACGGTAGTTGCACGAGCGAAGGCATCGGCAGACCGTGTGAATGACATAGTAGATACAGAAATCGATCTTCTTGATGCGAAGGAAACGGGTCATATAGGAGGGGAATATGAAGGAAAGATACAATTTGATTCGGTCTCTTTTCGTTACCCAGGAAGTGAAGCGCTTGTATTAAAAAATCTTTCATTTACTGCTGAAGCGAGGGAAACGGTAGCGATTATGGGGGCGACAGGAGCTGGGAAAACCTCATTGTTTCAATTGATTCCTCGGCTTTTTGATATTGAGTCCGGGTACATTTATTTGGATGATGAAGAGCTTACACATATACCGCTCCATACGCTTCGAAAGCAAATTGGTTATGTGCCGCAAGAGGCTGTCCTTTTTTCAGGATCCATCCGAGACAATATTGCGTGGGGCAAGGAAGAAGCTTCTATTGAAGAAATTATGTTGGCAGCGAAACATGCGCAAATTCATGAAACCATTATGCAATTACCTAAGCAGTATGAAACAACTTTAGGTCAGAAAGGCATCAACCTTTCTGGTGGACAAAAACAGCGTCTTTCAATTGCTCGTGCCCTTGTTCGCAATCCTAAAATTCTCTTGTTAGATGATAGTACAAGTGCTCTGGATTTAAAAACAGAGGGAAAGTTGCTTCATGCATTAAAAAAAGGGTATAGCTGTACGACGCTTATTATTACTCAAAAGATTAGCACAGCGATGGAAGCGGATAAAATCTTATTGTTAGACGAAGGGGAGCTGGTTGCTATAGGAACGTATGCGCAATTAGCTGAGACAAATGCTCTTTATCAAAAAATTATCCAATCGCAGTTCGGAAAGGAGGGATTGCGATTTGAGGCCAAAAGCTAAGATGAAAAAGCCGGAAAATTGGTTTCCGACAGTAAAGCGTATTTGGGGTTATTTGCGTGAAAGGGAAAAAGGCATTGTATTTGTCTTACTTATGGTTATTGTGAGCTCTATGCTCGGTTTATTAGGACCTTATCTCGTAGGAGTTGCAATTGATGAATATATTGTAACGAAAGATGAAAGCGGACTTTTGCTTTTATTGTGCAGCTTGCTTGGTGTTTATGTATTCTATTCTCTTTCAACGTGGCTGCAAAATTATTGGATGATTGGGATAGCTCAACATACAGTTTACCGGATGCGAAGTGATTTGTTTTATCAATTTCAATTACTGCCGATTTCTTTTTTTGATAAACGAAAGCATGGCGAACTGATGAGTCGTGTTACGAATGATATGGAAAATGTTAGTTCTACGTTAAATAGCTCCGTTATTCAAATTTTTTCTAGTGTGTTGACGCTGGTTGGAACGATTGGAGTAATGCTATGGTTAAGTCCATTATTAACATTGCTAACATTGACGATTGTGCCGCTTATGTTCTATGGCATGAAGTGGATTACCAATCGAACAGGGAAGCTGTTTAAAGAGCAGCAGAGCAGTATTGGTGAATTAAATGGATTTATTGAGGAAACCATTTCTGGACAGCGAATTGTCAAAACGTTTTCTCAAGAAGAGAAGGTTATTGGAGAATTCTTAGAAAGAAGCGAAAGATACAAACGTTCTTCGTTCTGGGCACAATCTTACTCGGGGTTAATTCCTAAGTTGATGAACTTGCTGAATAATCTTAGCTTTACGATTATTGCAGCAATTGGTGGATATCTGGCGTTAAAGGGTGTTGTTTCAATTGGGGTTATTGTAATTTTCACGGAATACTCTAGACAGTTTACTCGTCCATTGAACGAATTAGCCAACCAGTTTAATACATTGCTATCGGCGATTGCAGGTGCTGAGCGAGTATTTGAAGTGTTAGATGAACGAGAAGAGGCACAGGATGAGAAGGAAGCTAGTGTCCTCCGACATGTGACAGGGAAAGTAGAGTTTGAACAAGTCTCATTTTCCTATGAAAAAGAAGGACATAATACGATTAAAGATGTAAGTTTTCATGCTAATCCAGGGGAAACAATTGCACTTGTTGGACCGACAGGAGCGGGAAAAACGACGATTATTAATTTACTATCTCGTTTTTATGAGGTGCAAAATGGACGTATTATGGTAGATGGACAGGATATTAGTAATGTAACAAGAGCTAGTTTGCGCTCTCATATGGGCTTTGTTCTGCAAGATTCGTTCTTATTTCAAGGAACGATTCGTGAAAATATTAGATTTGGACGTTTAGAAGCAAGTGACGCAGAGGTCGTTGAGGCTGCTAAACTAGCTAACGCACACTCTTTTATTATGAAGTTGCCCGACCAATATGACACAGTGCTGCAACAGGATGATAGTGGAATTAGCCAAGGACAGCGGCAGTTGTTATCGATTGCACGAGCGATTCTAGCAAATCCAACGATTTTAATTTTAGATGAAGCAACAAGTAACATCGATACCATAACAGAAGTGAAGATTCAGGAAGCGCTGGAACACTTGATGGAAGGAAGAACGAGCTTTGTCATTGCTCATCGCTTAAACACTATTCAACAAGCTGATCAAATTCTTGTATTAGAAAAAGGGCGTATTATTGAAAAAGGCTCGCATAGAGAATTGTTAGAAGTAAAAGGATTTTATTATGAGTTGTATCATAGTCAATTAAAAGGAGATAAGATTGGTTAACTTTTACATGCTATTCAGGGAACAGGCTGAATAGCATGTTTTTTTATGAACAAATCCAATTTGTTGCATATAAAAGAAAGCGGTTACTTATAATTCAGAATAGAAAGATAATTGTGTGATGGATTCTTGTATGTTACATGGCTAATCATCAAAGGAGGTGGGCGGATGGTTCACGCGACCTTTCTTTCTTAAGCATCTAATTTTTTTTTAAAATGATGAAGAGGGGTTGAAGGAGAATGAAAGCGCTTAAATCGTTGATTATTTGGGGAATTGTATCGGCTATAGGAGCGTGGAGTTTTGCAGCAATCGCCTTAAATCGGGGGGAAAGTATTAATGCTATTTGGCTTATAATAGCAGCCCTTAGTGTATATGCAGTTGCCTATCGTTTTTATAGTAAGTTTATTGCTAGAAAAGTGTTTGGATTAGATGATAATAGGAAAACGCCTGCAGAAATCCATAATGATGGGAAAGATTATGTACCTACGAATAAATGGGTGCTATTCGGCCATCACTTTGCTGCTATTGCTGGTGCAGGTCCGCTTGTCGGCCCCGTTTTGGCAGCACAAATGGGGTATTTACCTGGAACAATTTGGATTATTGTTGGGGTTGTTTTAGCGGGAGCTGTACAGGATTTTATTATTCTATTCGGATCGATGCGTCGTAATGGTAAGTCGCTTGGAGAGATGATTAAAGAGGACATGGGGCCAATTACGGGTTTAATCGCAATGGTAGGCATTCTAGGCATTATGATTATTTTATTAGCGGTCCTTGCCCTCGTAGTAGTAAAAGCTTTAATTGGTAGTCCATGGGGGATGTTCACGATTGCAGCAACGATTCCGATTGCGATCTTTATGGGAATCTATATGCGTTATATTCGGCCGGGACGAGTCGGAGAAGGTTCAATTATCGGTATTATTCTATTAATACTCGCTTTATATTTTGGTCAATACGTGTCAGAAAGTGAAACGCTAGCGCCATTATTCACATTTAGTGGTGAAACGATTGCAATCATGATGATTATATACGGATTTGTAGCATCTGTTCTTCCGGTTTGGCTGCTGCTTGCTCCGCGTGATTATTTAAGTACATTTTTAAAAATTGGGACGATTATCGGTTTAGCATTAGGGATTTTATTTGTATTACCGGTGCTTGAAATGCCAGCTGTAACTCAGTTTATCGATGGTACGGGTCCTGTATTCTCCGGTAACTTGTTCCCGTTCTTATTTATTACAATCGCTTGTGGAGCCGTATCGGGTTTTCACTCTCTTATTGCTTCTGGAACAACACCGAAAATGATTGAACGTGAATCGCATGCTCGTCCAATTGGTTATGGTGCGATGTTAACGGAGTCGTTTGTTGCAATTATGGCCATCATTGCAGCTTGTGTAATAACGCCAGGTATCTACTTTTCTCTGAATAGTCCAGCTGCCGTCATTGGAACGGATGCAGTGTCAGCGGCAACGACCATTTCTGAATGGGGGTTTGTCATTACCCCGGATGATATTACGACGCTTGCCGATGATGTAGGGGAAGAAACAATTCTATCGCGTACGGGCGGGGCACCGACGTTTGCGATTGGAATGGCCTACATTTTTTCAGAAATCATTGGCGGGAAGGCTTTGATGGCTTTTTGGTATCATTTTGCAATCCTCTTTGAAGCCTTGTTTATTTTGACCACGGTAGATGCGGGGACGAGAGTGGGCCGCTTTATGATTCAAGATATTATCGGAACGGTTTATAAGCCGTTTAAGAAAACAGAAAAGTGGCTTCCAAACGTAATAGCGACCTTCTTATGTGTATCTTTGTGGGGATATTTCCTCTATCAAGGGGTTATCGATCCTCTTGGAGGGATTAATACTCTTTGGCCGTTATTTGGGATTGCCAATCAAATGCTGGCTGCCATCGCTCTCTTACTGGGGACAACAGTATTATTTAAAATAGGAAAGAAAGCGTATACATGGGTTACGCTTGTACCGACAACTTTCTTACTAGTGATTACGATGACAGCCGGTTGGCAAAAGTTATTTCATGAAAATCCTGCAATCGGTTTCTTAGCACATGCGAATAAATTTAAAGACGCTTACGATAATGGGGAAGTACTTGCACCAGCAAAAGATTTGGCTCAAATGAAGCAAGTTATTATTAATGATTATGTCGATGCAGCATTATGTGCAATTTTTATGATCGTGGTAATTACAGTTTTGATTTCGGCGATTAGATTATGGATTAAGGTATTAAAGAATCAAAAAATTGATTCACATGAAACGCCTTACGTCTCACGAACATAAGTGGGGGAATGAGAATGGTAAAGAAAATAGTCAATATGTTACGTTATCGTAAGCAGTTTATTAGTTTGCTTGTCGGCGTTCCGAGTTATGAAACATATGTGGAACATATGAAAGAACATCATCCGCACGAACCGATTAAAAGTCGTAAAGTATTTTTCTGTGAAGTACAAGAAGAACGATATAACGCAAAGGGTGGTAAAGTATCTCGTTGTTGTTAATGAAAGTATAATGAAGGATCCTCCGTTGTGAGGATTCTTTTTTTGTCTATTTTTGGCTTTGAGATAGGCCTGATATTCTTTGAAATATATTTTCGTGTATGATCATGCGAAATTTAGCAGTGGAGGAATCTATGTGGCATGGCATTATAGATAGCTTAATATAATGCATGTAACAAAAAATAGCATTTGCGAAAAAAAATTTTAAAAAATATATTGAATTTTTAGAAAATTAATCATATGATGTGTAATATAACATAACGTGTAATAAATACTAACATGTAAAGGAGGGGGAATTATGCAATTAGCAGATTCGGTATTTATGTTTGTTGCTACAATGTTAGTTTGGTTAATGACTCCAGGAATTGCCTTATTCTATGGAGGGATGGTACGAAGTAAAAATGTGTTAAGTACAGCAATGCATAGTTATATGCCAATGGCTGTTATTTCCCTTCTTTGGGTAGTTATTGGGTACTCGCTTGCATTTTCTCCAGGAAATACTTTCATCGGTGGACTAGATTGGGTTGGGTTAAAAGGGGTAGGTTTTGAACCAGGACCGTATAGCGACACAATTCCTCACAGTTTATTTATGTTATTCCAAATGACCTTCGCAGTTTTAACCGTTTCAATTATCGCTGGCGGCATTGCTGAGCGTATGAAATTTTCAGCCTTCTTAATTTTCTCAATTTTATGGTCATTGTTTGTATACGCTCCGGTTGCACACTGGGTATGGGGCGGCGGATGGTTACACGCAATTGGTACAATCGATTTTGCTGGCGGCAATGTTGTACACATTTCATCTGGTGTAGCTGGTTTAGTATTAGCAATTATGTTAGGGAAACGTAAAGAATCCGCAAACAGTTCTCCGCATAATCTTCCATTAACATTTCTTGGTGCATCACTCATTTGGTTTGGTTGGTACGGATTTAATGTAGGAAGTGCTCTTACACTTGATGAAGTAGCTATGAATGTATTTGTAAATACAGTGGTTGCGGCAGCAGCTGGGATTATTGGCTGGTTAGTTGTCGAAAACATGATTAACAAAAAGCCAACGATGCTTGGAGCAGTATCAGGAGCTCTTGCAGGTCTTGTAGCAATCACACCAGCTTGTGGATTTGTCACTCCTTCAGCCTCTATTATTATTGGCCTTATTGGTGGAGCATTATGCTTCTGGGCTATCTTCTCATTAAAATCAAAATTAGGCTATGATGATGCCTTGGACGCTTTTGGATTACATGGAATTGGTGGAACATGGGGCGGTGTTGCAACAGGATTATTTGCAACAACTTCTGTAAACGCCGGTGGAGCAGATGGTTTATTCTATGGTGATGCCAGCTTATTATGGAAAAGCTTAGTTGCTATTATCGCTACTTATATATTCGTTGCAGTTGTCACATTCATTATTGCGAAAATTACTAGTATGTTTGTACCGCTTCGTGTGAATGAGGAAGATGAGTCGGTTGGTCTTGATATTTCTTTGCATGGTGAAAAAGCGTACCATGAATCAATTTAAAGGAAGGTGATTATATGAGTGAAATATTAACGAAAATTGATATTATTACCCGTCCGATTAATTTCGAAAAGTTTAAAGCAGAGCTTGCGAAAATTGGGGTAAGCGGGATTACCGTATCGGATGTGAAGGGCACAAGTCTTCAAAAAGGCTACATTGAAACATACCGTGGAGTCAATCGAGAAAATTCATTACACGATCGAATTAAAATTGAAATTGTCGTTTGTGAAGTTCCTGTTCAAGATGTGGTGGATGTGACAAGGAAGTTTTTAAGTACGGGAAAACCAGGGGATGGGAAAATATTCATTTATGAATTAGCGAATGTAGTAAAAATTAGCACAGGTGCAGAAGGTTATGATGCACTTAAAGATGAGAAGTAAACATCTTTTGAAAAAGGAGCGGTCATAATGGGAAAGTTAGTTCGTATTGTTATGGCGAAGAAACAGAAGATTATTAATACGCTTATAGCAGAGAAGGTGTATGAACCTACGGACCGTTCCTTTCTATTAGACTTACCACTAAAGGATTTAGAAGATCTTTTATTCATTCAAAGGGAATCGATGATTGATCAAGAAAATGATCAGACGTAAAAGGAGCCGTTCTTCTTCCTCTTTAGATGGAAGGACGGTTTTCTTGTTTTACCCATAGAAATTTCTTTGCATTCCGACTATAATGAGTGAAGAAATAATTATTGCGCATTTTTTTCTGGTTTTTTCACGTTTTTCGCTTTTTTAGTGCCATTTTTTGTTTGGTGAATAGAAAAGACGATGGTGTTAATCAAATTTTAGATATAAAACAAAAAAGAACCTTTTAAATAGACTAAACGAGAAACAAAAGAGTAGGTTGGTGGGATAAAAAAATGGATCGATTTTCAATTCAATCTGTATTAAATATTGTAAATGATTTTGTACCAATGGAGAATGCATCAATTGCTGTGTCTGATGAGAAGCAATTTATTTATTATCAGCCGAGTAAACAAATTGACTTAAAGATTCAACCAGGGGACATAATAAATACCGACACTATAACGTACAAAGCGTTAAGTGATCAAAAAAAGGTTTCTGAGCACGTTGATAATAATAGCTTTGGTATTCCGTATTTCGGAGTTGCTGTGCCGATTATGGACGGAGATAAACCAAAGGGAGTCGTTACAACTATTCTGCCTTCCAAGCCGCTTTTACTTTCTACATCATTCTTAACCGTGAAAACGAATGATCGTTGGATGCCTATTCCGAATGATGAAATTATGTATTTGGAAGCACAAAATCGAAAAACACGTATTCAGTCGAGTCGTGTCAATGGCTTTCATAAACTGAATTTAAGTGAGCTTGAACTTGTGTTACCAACGGATAACTTCATTAGAGTGCATCGTTCTTATATTGTGAATATCCACTTTATTGAGGAAATCTTGCCAGATTTCCATTCGACTTTTTTACTTGTGATGAAGGATAAGTCGAAAATTCAAGTGAGTCAAACATATGCAAGTCAATTTAGGCGAGCATTAGGTTTTTGAATTATTGGCTTTTTTCCTTCTTTATGCCTTAAAAATTCTGGTTTAATTTATTTTTAAGGCCTTTCATTCCAAAATGAATGTGACTCTAACGTTAGATTGTTAAAATGAACAAGTATAGAAAAGCGGAAATGGGGGACTTTTGTATGAACGAAAGCGTTTTCAAGAAAATTCGCAATAAGCAATTTCAAGATAAAATTGTAACTGCCAAGGAAGCTGCTTCATGGATTGAAGATGGTATGGTACTTGGTATGAGTGGATTCACTCGTGCTGGTGATGCTAAAGTTGTTCCAATGGCACTTGTTGAAAGAGCAAAAACTGAACAATTTAAAGTAGATGTATATACTGGTGCTTCATTAGGGCCGGAAGTTGATAAATTTATGGCAGAAGCTGGAGTTATCCGTAAGCGCGGACCGTTCCAAGGAGATGCTGGGATTCGTGGCAAAATTAATAAGGGCGAAGTTACTTATGTTGACGCACATTTATCTCATAATGCTGAATTAGTTCGTCAAGGAATTATGGGACCAATCGATTATGCAATTATCGAAGCTGCTGCAATTACTGAAGATGGTATGTTAATTCCAACAACATCTGTAGGTAACTCACCAATCTTCGTTCAAGAAGCGAAAAACATTATCATTGAGTTGAACATTACTCATCCTGATTCACTAGAAGGTATTCATGATATCTATGTACCTGCTCCACAAGGTGAGCGTGAACCAATTCCGATGACGAAAGCTTCAGATCGTATCGGAACAATTGGTATTCCGTTAGATCCAGCGAAAGTTAAAGGTATTGTAATTTCTGAAGAGCCAGATGCTCCTTCATTAATCGTTCCTCCAGATGAGGAAACACAAACAATGGCCAACCTTTTATTAGATTTCTTCCGCGAAGAAATTAAAGCAGGTCGCTTAACAAATAAATTAGCTCCACTTCAATCAGGTGTAGGTTCTGTAGCAAATGCAGTATTAGATGGCTTTGCTAATTCTGAATTCGAAGATCTTGAAGTGTCTTCAGAAGTACTTCAAGATGCTGTATTCAACTTAATCGATGCAGGTAAAGTTAAATTCGCAGCTGCTACTTCAATTACACTTACTGAAGAGTTACAGAAGAAAGTATATGGCAACTTAGAAGCTTATGCTGATAAAATTTGCTTACGTCCACAAGAAATTTCTAACCACCCAGAAATTATCCGTCGACTCGGCTTAATTTCAATCAATACAGCGTTAGAGCTTGATATCTATGGAAATGTTAACTCTACACACGTTTCAGGTACAAGAATGATGAACGGTATTGGTGGATCTGGAGATTTCGCTCGTAACGCTCGTTTAGGTATCTTCGTAACAAAATCATATGCAAAAGGTGGAAACATCTCAAGTATCGTTCCTATGGTTTCACACGTAGACCATACTGAGCATGATGTGGATGTAATCGTAACTGAACAAGGTATCGCTGACTTACGTGGACTAGCTCCAAAAGAACGCGTTGAATTGATCATTAACAACTGTGCACACCCAGATTATCGTGAGCAGCTTTGGGCTTACTACAACGAAGCTGTTGAGAAAACTGGTGGACACCAAACTCCACACGTTCTTGAAAAAGCATTATCTTGGCACGTTAACCTTGCTAAGAACGGTACAATGAAAGAAGTTTCTCTTCAAGAGCAAAAATAATAAATAAACAATTCGCTATGGCATTTGCTGTAGCGAATTTTTTTTGGACAAGCCAAGTATACATTATGAATTAATAGATAGTATAAACAAATTATGTAGATTTATACAAAGAATGAGAATTTGTTAACATGTTATAAGGTCATTCAATAAGGCTAATATGGAAAAATAATAATAAAAAATGTTGTCCGTTGAGAAAGTGTGTTACACTGCAATCAGTAATAGAAAAAGAAATGATATGTTTCTCCATCTTATTGAATTGAGAAAAATGTGGAGGAGGGGAACTGGTGTTTAAATCAAAACTGCATTTTTGGACCTTTGAGCTGTTGATGATTGCTGTGCTTATTTTTGTAAGTACAAAAATTTCATTTCTATTCGAACCAATTGGTATTTTCATCACAACTTTGTTTTTTCCTATTCTAATTGCAGGGTTTCTATTTTTTCTCTTTAACCCGATTGTGACATTTTTAACGAGAGGGAAAGTACCGAAAGGATTGGCGATTCTCCTCATTTATGTCGTCTCCCTTAGTTTGATTGGTCTGTTAATTGGTTTATTGGGTCCATCTTTATCAAAACAGGTTACAGAACTGATTAATGATATTCCAGGTTATTTCAATGAGGCTAGGAATTTCATTGAGGATATGTCTGAAACAATGTGGTTTAAGTGGACGATGGAGCAGGATTATGTTTCATTAGAGGAGGTTGGAAACACACTTCAAAACTATTTAACGACATTGCCGAGTAATATAACGAATAGTCTTTCATCCATTTTTAGCGTAGCAACGAACATCACATTAGTCATCGTGACAGTTCCATTTATTTTATTTTATATGTTAAAGGATGGGCATAAATTCTCGCGTGCATTATTACGCTTTGTACCGAAAGGATATCGAAAGTCTGGATTAGTCATCTTAAGAGAGACAATGGAAACATTGGCAACATACATACAAGGTCAACTGCTAGTCTGTTTCTTTGTTGGCGTTGGAACGTTTATTGGGTATTTAATTATTGATTTGCCATACGCGATTTTGTTTGCTTTACTATGTGCCATTACAAATATTATCCCGTATGTGGGTCCATTTTTAGGCGGCGCACCAGCTTTTGTTATAGCGTTAATTCATTCTCCGACACAAGCGGTCTTGGTAATTGTCGTTATTACAATTGTACAGCAACTTGATGGAAATTTAATTTCACCACTTGTGATTGGGAAGAAGCTGAACACACATCCATTAACAATCATTATTCTTTTACTTGTTGCTGGCAATCTGGCTGGGGTTTTAGGGATGATTTTGGCTGTTCCGACATATTCGGTCGTCAAAACTATCGTTTTAAATATCGTGAAGTTTATAAAATTGCGTAAAAAAGAGCAAAATGAAGAAATATTAGAGTGAATAAAAGCGAGTTCTTAGGAGCTCGCTTTTATTTTTTTATCTGAAAGGCGTGTGAAACCGTAGTCTCACACGTATGGGACAAAAATTGTATAGATCAACAATATTCATTAACAAAGTTATCTGCAAATAAACAGAATATAATAAAAAACGTTCGAACATGTTCTTTATAATTGATAATATTCACGAATTAAATATGAAATCCACTTGCACTGTGGGTTGTTTTTAATGTTCTCCAACAAGCCCTTTGTAATAGCTAGGCTTGTATTTGTTTTGAATAGATTATCTTTTAGAATTTGCAGCGATTCTTGCTCAATTGGATTTTCGATATCATCGATTTTTTGTTCAATTAGTGCAGCAATATGTTCTGTTGTTACCTGTTCATGTATAGGTTCCTTAATAATACGTATAATATCTCCTGAAATAAAAGGGATTGTTGAATGTTCAGCTAGTAAAGCTGTTTTTTCGACGAGTGATTTAGTTAATGAATCGATATCTAACGGTAAATTAAAGCGCAGATATAAGGCTGAGTAAATTTGTATAAACCCTTTAATGCAAATTAATAAATCGTATTTCGTTTCCTCAATCTGTTCACCGTATAATTGATCTAATATATACAGTATGCTTTCATTGATATGACTGTCATAGTAATCATGTTTAGAGATTAGTTCCTCATTAAAGGTTTGTGTTTGTTCTTTAAGAAACATTTTCGCGAAAGCTGAATGTTTACTGAAAGAACGGAATGTTGTGAAGTAGAATACATAAAGAAGTTCTTCCTCGTTTGAACAACTTCTGACTGATTGGTCAATATCAGCTGTGATTTGCATCATAAAGTAATCGATTAATGCTAGAATTAACTCATCTTTTGATTTGAATGAAAGGTAAAAAGCTCCTTTTGAGATACCACAGCGCTCCGTAATTTGCTGGACAGAAGTTGCTTCGAAGCCTTGCTCTGAAAATAGCTCCAATGCTTTATCCATTATTAATTGTTTTTTGACCATCTATTAAAATCGCTCCTACATAATTTATTGACAATTGACCGATTAGTCATTAGTATAAGTAATTGAATTGAACAAGTCAATTAAAGGCAGGTGCAAAGGTGAAAAGTTTAGTTAATTTTGTCTTGAAAAATAAACTAGCGGTTTGGTTACTGACAATTATCATCACTGTCTCAGGAATTTATTCCGGTACACGAATGAAAATGGAGACGATACCAGATATCTCAATTCCATATTTAATGGTAACAGCAGTGTATCCGGGTGCGACTCCTGAAAAAGTAATGGATGATGTGTCTATACCATTAGAGAAAACACTTGAAAGCTTAGAAGGAGTAAAAGCTATTTACTCAAATTCATATTCTAACATGGCAAGTTTGCAGGTAGAGTATGATTATGAAAAAGATATGGATGAAGCAAAGCGTGAAATCCAAGCTGTGCTTGATACAGTGTCACTGCCTGAAAGTGTCGAAGAACCATCAATTTCTAAGATTAGTATGAATATGATGCCTGTTGTTGCATTAAGTGTAAGCAGCACGGAAGAAGATATCGTTGGATTAACAAAGACAGTTGAAGAAAGTTTGTTACCAAAGATTGAGAAAATTGAGGGTGTTGCTTCTGCGACGGTTACCGGTCAACATATTGAGGAAGTTGAATTAACATACGATGAAGACAAAATGGCTTCTTTAGGTGTGACAGAAGAAGACGTTGAAAAGATGATTCAAGCAAGTGATATGGCCGTATCGCTAGGTCTATTTGAGTTTGAAGAATCAGAACAAGCCGTTTCCATTGATGGGAAGTTCATGACAGCAAATGAGTTAAAGAAAATGTTAATTCCGGTAACACCATCAGCTGCAAATCCATCACCAGTTGTAGAGCTTGGTGACATTGCAAAAATTAAAGTAGTTGGGAAAGTAGAGTCTGTATCTCGTACGAATGGTGAAGAAGCCATTGCGATTCAAATCGTAAAAGCACAAGATGCAAACACTGTAACAGTTGTTAATGAAGTAAAAGAGTTAATGAAAGAAGAAGAGAAGAGCATTGATGGACTTGTTGTTGATATAACACTTGACCAAGGTGCTCCAATCGAGGAATCTGTTACAACAATGATTGAAAAAGCAGTATTTGGTGGTTTAATTGCTGTTTTAATCATTTTGCTATTCTTACGTGACTTTAAATCAACCATTATTTCGATTGTCTCCATTCCAGTTTCAATTTTCATGGCATTATTACTATTAAACTGGATGGACATTACATTAAATATTATGACGCTCGGTGCGATTACGGTCGCGATTGGTCGTGTTATTGATGACTCGATTGTAGTAGTAGAAAACATTTATCGTCGTTTGCATTTAAGAGAAGAGAAGCTTTCAGGACGTGCGTTAGTTCGTGAAGCAACGATTGAAATGTTTAAACCGATCTTATCGTCTACATTAGTAACGGTTGCAGTATTTGCACCACTCATCTTTGTAGGTGGTATGGTTGGAGAGTTATTCACGCCATTCGCATTGACAATGACGTTTGCGCTTGGAGCATCATTAATTGTCGCGATTACGATTGTTCCAGCTCTTTCACACTTCTTATTTAAGAAAAAATTATATAGTGAGAAAGCAGAAGGACATCATAAAGAACCAGGGAAACTTTCAAAATCGTATAAAGGGATTCTTGAATGGACGTTAAATCATAAAATTGTTACTTCTGTAGTTGCTATAGTGATGTTAGTAGGAAGTTTAATGTTAACACCACTTATTGGCTTTAGCTTCTTAGGTAGTGAAGAAGAGAAAGTGATGTATTTAACATACACACCAAAAGCTGGTGAACTTGAAGAAGATACTTTAGCCAATATGGCAGCCGTGGAAGAAAAAATGCTTAAGCGTGATGAAATTGATATTGTTCAAGTTTCTATTACAGATAGTACGGATTCAACAGCGGCCATGATGGGGGGAGGAACTGGCGGTGGATTAATGTATTTAATCTTTGATCCAGACACAGAAAACTTCGCTGATGTAAAAGCAGAAATTGAAGACTATGTATTTAATATTGGTCAAACAGGTGAATGGAAGAGTCAAAACTTCACAGCAAGTTCTGTTTCGAGCAATGAAATTAGCTACACATTCTACAGTGAAGATTTAGATGATTTAAATGAAGCTGTTGGAATGGTAGAAAAAGTATTAGCAAAGAATGACGGCTTAAAAGATGTTTCATCTAGTGCAGAAGAAAGCTATAAAGAATTCACATTCAAAGTAGAACAAGATGAACTATTACAATATGGTTTAACAACAGGTCAAATTGTGCAGATGTTAAGTCCGCATACGGAACAAAATGTATTAACAACAGTTGAAAAAGACGGAAACACGTTAGACGTCATTGTACAACAAGAAGCTAAAACAGCACCTAAATCCATTGATGACATGCTTGAAAAAGAAGTGCCAACCGCTTCAGGAAAAACAGTAGAGCTTTCAGAAATCGTAAAAGTAGAAGAAGGGTTCGCTTTAAATACGCTTTCTCGTAGTAAGGGTGAATACTATGCGACAGTATCTGGTACGATTTTAGGCGATGATATTTCAAAAGTATCGGCTGAAGTGGATAAAGAGATTGATAAATTAGACTTACCAAATGGGGTTGAACTAGGTGTTGCTGGTGTAACAGCTGACATTAATGAGACATTCACACAACTAGGTCTTGCAATGATTGCAGCGATTGCAATTGTATACTTTATCTTAGTTGTCACATTCGGTGAAGGTTTAGCGCCATTTGTGATTCTTTTCTCATTACCATTTGCAGTAATCGGTTCATTTGTAGGCTTATTAGTTGCAGGTGAAACAATCTCTGTATCAGTAATGATGGGTCTACTCATGTTAATTGGTATCGTTGTAACAAACGCAATCGTACTTGTAGATCGAATCATTCATATGGAACGTGAGGGTATGTCGATGCGTGCGGCTATCCTTGAAGCAGGAGCAACACGTCTACGTCCAATCTTAATGACAGCCATTGCAACAATCGGCGCATTAATCCCACTAGCAATTGGCTCTGGTGGCAGCGGTTTAATTTCAAAAGGATTAGGTATTACAGTAATTGGCGGTTTAGCAAGTTCTACGTTGCTGACGTTAATTATCGTACCGATTGTATATGAAGTATTATCTAAACTATTTAAGAAGAACCGTAAAGAAATAGAAGAAAACTAATCGTAAAAGCTTGGTTTACAACATAAAGCGCGTGTCGGATGGTCATTCCGGTACGCGCTTTTATAGTGTTTCTTCATTTATAAAGAAATAGGCTGAATTTTATTATTCCTTTTATTTACAAATATGGAGTGGAAGCATATAATAGTTATTAACCAGTGGTCAATAAAAGGAGTAAAAGATGTCACCTAGAAAATCTGTTGAACAAGAATTAACAAGAGATATGATTATTGATACTGCAAGAACTTTATTTGCGCAATCGGGCTATCAGCATGTATCTATGAGAAAAATCGCGCAGGCATTAGAATATTCTCATGGTGCGCTTTATTATCATTTTCAAAATAAAGCAGAACTATTTTATGCAATTGTCGCTAAGGATTTCTCTTTATTAAATCATTTATTAATCGAAATTATGAATGAAGAGCTGACGAACACGGAGAAAGTAAAGAAAATCTTGTTACGATTTATTCAATTTGGTTTAGATTATCCGAATCATTATGAACTGATGTTTTTAACAAGAAACCGTGATATCCAGCAGCATTTACAAATGGCTCCAGTGGAAAGCTATGAGCAATTTGCACAAACTTTGTCAACATTATGTGGCTCACGAGTAACCGCTCAAGCAATTTGGTCTGTTTTTTTAGCGGTTCATGGCTTTGTCAGCGTTCATTGTCGTAACGAGCAAACATATGAGGAAGTGGAAGGGGTAGCAAAGACTCATATCAGATTTATGCTAAAAGGTCTTGGTATAGAAGAAGAGGGATAATTGCTGAAAAAATCGCCTAAGGGCGAATTTTTTCAGCAATTAATTGACCGATGGTTAATTAATAAAAGGGAGTGAATTCACTTGAAAAAAGCACTTGTATTGGGCGCGACGGGAAGTATAGGAAGTGCAGTGGTTTATGAATTAGTGAATAGAGGAGTCGAAGTAACTGCCTTTGCCCGAAGTGGGGATCAGTTAAATAAGCTATTCGGAAATCAGCCAGTGAAGATAACAATCGGCGATGTATTTCAACAAGATGATGTAGAGAAGGCTGCAGAAGGTGTAGATGTTGTATTCCATGCTATTAATATCCCTTATCCAGAATGGCAAGAAAAGCAGCCGATATTACTAACTAATATTTTAGAGGCGGTAAAGAGAACAGGAACGAAGCTTGTGATGATAGATAATATTTATGCATATGGAAGGAGTTATGGCGTTCCTGTTACAGAGGAAGTAAAGAAAAAACCACATACGAAAAAAGGGAAGATTCGTTTACAGTTAGAGCAGATGGCGAAACAGTCACGTGTACCACTTCTGATTACGCATCTTCCAGATTTTTATGGACCGAACGCTGGAAGTACATTGCTTAATTATACATTTCAAGCAATGATTCAGAATAAAAAAGCGAGGTATATAGGCAATCAAATGTTAGCCAGAGAATTTATTTATACACCAGATGGAGCAAAAGCAATTGTTGAATTAGCGTTTCAAAATCGCTTTGATGGGGAGAGCTGGAATATCCCGGGGGCAGGGACAATTACAGGAACAGACATTATTAAGATTGCTAAGCAGGTTACAGGGTATAACAAAAAGGTCTCCACTGTCAGTAAAAATATGATTCGATTCATAGGGGTATTTGATTCTTTTATGAGAGAGTATGTAGAAATGTATTATTTAAACGAAGAGCCTGTCGTGTTAAATGGTGATAAATATGAACGAGAAATTGGTCCTGCACCAAGAACGCCATATGAAGAAGGAATTAAGCAAACGTTATTAAGCATAAAAAATAACAGCCTAACTAGTTAATAGGCTGTTATTTCAGATATAAGCTGAATGTTCTTGTATTTATAATCCGAGTGAAATATATTTTGTTTCTAAAAACTCTTCAATACCTTGGTGTCCGCCTTCGCGGCCTAGTCCACTTTGTTTAAACCCGCCGAATGGGGCTTGAGGAGTGGACGGTAGACCATCATTTAAACCAACAATACCGAATTCCAGCGCTTCAACAACACGGATGCCGCGGCTAATGTTTTCAGTAAATACGTAGGCTGCTAACCCATAGATGGAGCTGTTCGCCCGTTCAATGACTTCTTCTTCCGTTTTAAAGGAGGTGATCGGTGCAAGCGGACCAAATGTTTCTTCTGTCATACAGAGCATACTGTCATCGATGTTTGAAAGAACAGTCGGTTCTAAAAATAGACCATTCACTACTTTTCCGCCTGTTTCAAGCTTAGCGCCACGACGAACAGCATCCTCAATATGAGCTAATACTTTATCAACTGCGTGCTGGTCGATGAGTGGACCAATATCGACCCCTTGTTCAAGACCATTTCCTACCTTTAACTCTTTTACTTTAGCAACAAATGTTTCGATGAACTGATTGTAAATCGATTCATGTACGTATATTCGGTTCGAGCAGACGCATGTTTGACCAGCGTTCCGGAATTTAGAGCTAATTACACCATTCACAGCTTTTTCTAAATCTGCATCTTCTAAGACGATAGAAGGGGCGTGTCCACCCAGTTCCAAGGAAATTTTTTTAACGGTTTCGGCAGAGCCCTTCATTAATGTTTTTCCTACTTCGGTAGACCCAGTAAACGTCAATTTGCGAACGCGAGGGTCTTGAAGCCATGTGTCGCCAATTTCGGATGACTTGCCAGTGACAAGGTTGATGACTCCTTTCGGAATCCCAGCTTGCTCTGCAAGTTCGACAATTTTTAGAGCGGTAATAGGTGTTAGGTTGGCTGGTTTGATGACAACTGTACAGCCAACGACGAGTGCTGGTGCCACTTTACGTGTAATCATAGCTGCTGGGAAATTCCATGGCGTGATGACAGCAACTACACCTACAGGCTGCTTGGAGACGAATAGGCGTTTATTCGATTGTGTCGCTGGAATCATTTCTCCATATACGCGTTTTCCTTCTTCTGCAAACCAAGAGAGAAAGCCGTTTGCATAGGTCATTTCGCCGATAGCCTCTTTTAATGGTTTCCCTTGTTCCTCTGTCATAATCTTTGCAATTTCTTCTTTATTAGTATCAATTAAGTGATACCATTTCCAGATCAAATCAGCACGTTCATAGACTGAGAGAGCAGACCAGCTTTTAAGTGCTTCATAAGCCGCATCGGTAGCTTTTTTAGCTTCATTGGCCCCGCCGATAGGTATAGTAGCAATGACTTCATTCGTCGCGGGGTTTGTTACATCCGTGCGTTCGAGTCCAAAATCAGACCATTCTCCATTGATGTATAAATCATATTGCTTCATATGAAAAACCTCCCTTTATATATGGTTATGTATAGTAAAACATGCTAGTTATTATCTATTATATATATAATGAAGAATCTATTAAACAAAGAAGGCTTATCAGAACAAATAAACAGCTGCCCCTTAAAAAGGGCAGCTGTTTTGAGATGATATTTAGGCAGCTGTGTCTGCCTTTACGTTTGTTGCTTTGTTAGCATCAAATTCTTTTTCTGATTTAGAGATAACAACTGTTGCAACACCGTTACCGATTAAGTTTGTAACCGCACGTGCTTCTGACATGAAGCGGTCTACACCTAATAGAAGAGCTATACCTTCAACAGGAATCATTGGGAATGCGGCTAATGTAGCGGCAAGTGTGATGAAACCAGAACCTGTAACACCTGCAGCACCTTTAGATGTTAGCATTAAGATCCCAAGTAGAGTGATTTCTTGCCAGATTGTTAAATCAACTCCGTAGGCTTGTGCAATAAAGATAGCAGCCATTGATAGATAGATAGATGTACCATCAAGGTTGAACGAGTATCCAGTAGGTACAACTAATCCAACAACGGATTTTGAACAACCGTAATTTTCAAGCTTATTCATCATACTAGGAAGAGCGGACTCAGATGATGATGTTCCGACTACAAGTAAAATTTCATGTTTGATGTAAGCGATAAATTTGAAAATGTTAAAGCCGAATGCTTTTGCAATAGAACCTAGAACAAAGACGATAAATAGGAACATTGTTAGGTAAACGGCACCCATTAATTGAGCTAATGAACTAAGTGAACCAAGACCGAAATTACCAATTGTGTACGCCATTGCACCAAATGCTGCAAGTGGAGATATTTTCATTACCATACCTACAATGCCGAAGAAAATATCAGCTAATTGTTGGAATAACGTAACAACCGGTTTTCCTTTCTCACCTAGTCCAGCAAGAGAAAGACCGAATAGAATAGCAAATAACAAGATTGGCAGCAATTGACCACCAGCCATTGCGGCAACTGCGTTCTCAGGAATAATACTTGAAATAAAGGCAATTGCTCCATGTTCTGATTCTGCAGCTGCTGTTGTGTATTGAGAAACATCAGCACTAGCGTTGTCTGCAGCGCTCATATTAAATCCTTTACCAGGACCCCACACGTTTACAACGATAATTCCAATAGCAAGAGCAATCGTGGAAACGATTTCAAAATACAATAAAGCTTTTCCGCCGATTCGACCAATCTTTTTCATATCACCCATGCCGCCGATTCCGATTACAACGGTAAAGAAGATGATTGGAGCAATAACCATTTTAATTAATTTAATAAACCAGTCAGCTAATACTTTCAATTCAGTACCAAAAGTCGGGAAGAAGTGTCCAACTGCAATACCGAGAACGATACCAAGTACAACTTGAACTGTTAAATTTTTTAGAATTTTCAAGATGCATTCTCCTTTGTTATATAATAGGTTCATTACAACTGTCTACATTGTAACAGGTGAAGGAGAATGATATTTTTTTTGGTGATATTGTTCTTTTTGGTCTTTTTGTTCTGGATTTAAATGGTTATTTAAGAGGGTATGAAAAAGCTATCCTAATAGAAGGATAGCTTTTGGATGCTACTGTTCAAAAGGTTTAATAAGTCCATAAAGAGTTTCGATAACAGGCAATTGAATCCCAGCTTTATTGGCTAATCGTAAAGCGCCGCCTTGTAAATGTTCGACTTCTAATGTTAAACCCTTTCGACGATCTTGGTGCATCGAGGAAGTAGATTCGTGTGGTAACGTTTGTAAATTAGTGACAGCCTGATTTAATTGCTCTTCACTAATTGAAACGTGATAGGCATTAGCTAGGTTTTTCATCTCAATCAGCGCTTTATGCAATAAGTTGAAAGTGGAAGGAGATTGCCGGATTGTACCAATTGGTAGATTTGCGGCGGTTGTTACGCCTGAAAAAGCTGTAATGAACATATATTTATTCCACATTCTCATCAAGATTTGTTTAGATTGACGAGCATCGATTACAGCTGTGCTCATCACTTGTTCGAGCTCTTCACAAAAACCTGTTTGTGAAGGGTGTAAAGGGCCAAATATTAAGTCGTGATTTTGGCTGGAATGAATCACATGACCTTTCTCGTTTAAGGTTGTGATAATATAAGCGAACCCTCCAAGTACAGCTTCTTCTCCCAATTGCTCTTGAAGAATAGGGATATGCTCTAATCCATTTAAAAGCGGCAGGATTTTAGCTCCACGTTCGACAAGCGTTCGTAAAGCGGGCAGGGTACCTTCTAGATGGTAGCCTTTTACAGACAGAATAACTAAATCGGCATGTTCAATTTGAGTAGCATCTTCAACTAGATTTAGCTGATTAAATAGATAATTCCCATGTGGACTTGTAATATGTAAACCTTCTTCTTCTAATTGGCGAGCGCGAGTTTTACGAACGAGAAATGTAACGTGCTGGCCAGCTTCTTCAAGACGAGCTCCAAAATAGGCTCCAACTGCTCCTGCGCCTACAATAACAATCTTCAAAATAAACACCTCTCCTATTAGTATTATGTAAATCATATCACATATCCAGAAAGAGATAACACAATTTTCCTAACATTTGGATTTTTTGGAGGAGTAAAAGGAATGCAAGATTTCTAGAGGAGAAGTGGATAATAGAGAAGGGAGACTATACTAGTCGAATATTGCTCTTTCGTGCAACAAAAAACCGAATCGGAACGACATTGTTCACGATTCGGTTCTGTATAATTATTGATATACTTTGATTTTAACAGTTTTTACGCCCCACTTAAGAGCTTTAGATTTAGAAGACATGAAAACATCAATCTTCTTTCCTTTCATAGCTCCACCTGTATCAGCTGCAATCGCCGTTCCATAACCTTCCACATATACTTTCGATCCAAGTGGAATCAACTTTGGATCAACGGAAATTGCTTTCACGTTCGGATTTTTCTTTAAGTTCAGTCCTGTTGCGGTAATACCGCTGCAATTTTTACAATTAGCTGTATAAGCTGTTGCTTTCACAGTGTATGTTTTATAGCTTTTTGATGTAGATGCTTTTTTAACTGTCGTAGTTTTTTTAACTTTTAAAACTTGTTTAGGTTTAATTGTATTATTTTTAAGACCATTCCAGCTTTTAAGCTGTTTCACGGTTACGTTATGTTTATCTGCAATAAGCCATAATGTGTCGCCTTTTTTTACAGTGTATGTACTAGCGGCCGATGAAACTCCGGAAAACCCAAATACTAGAAAACAAGCTGTTATCATCGTAATTAGTGTTTTTTTCATAAATAATCTCCTTTGTTTTAAATCGTACTCTTAGAATAACAGCTTAATATGACAGCGGTGTTTCACAGGAATACTATTTTTATTACAAAAAGATGTCGAATATGGTCATTTTGTAACAATCGAAACAATGATATATATGACAATTTTTACTTTTAATGGGTAATCGTATATTTTTTCGGAGTGCATATCGTATGGAAAAGTAAAGAAGAGAGGTATATCATGCATTATTACGCAATTAACAATTGGGGCCAGCAGATGAACAAAATCACGCTGTTTGGTCTTAATATTTTTTAATGGGACATCAATAGAAAAAAAGCTCTCTGCAAAAAGGCCAGAGAGCTTGTCTTATATTACGGCTGAGGTTTATTTATTCTTTTCATTCTTTGTAATAGCAAACCGCCCGTTTGGTTATTTTCCCCTGTAACAAATGTTGGCATGTAGTATTGTAAATATTGTCCATACTGATTATTGGTTTTTAATAGCAGCTCATCTACATAATAAACCCCTTTTGGGATGGAATCTAATAAAAGAACGGTTAAAGCAGAATAGATGCCACAAGCTACTTGAAAATAGGTAGCGTTTGTTTTGTATTTACTATAAATAGAATGATTATCCGTAACATTATACATATAGCGTTCTTTATCGGGATAGACAAGCAGAACGCCCACTAAATCTTCTCCTTCGAGCGGCGCCTCAAGGGGATCGAGAACTTTCATTTCATGGTCCCATAATTGCTGAACATTATCAAGCTTAGAGCGAATGAGTTCTGTCGTATGATCATTGACTTTATACAAAAAACCACTTTCCATATTATACAGCTGACCTAACGTATATACTTCTTCATGAGGCATTAAGCATCCATCAAACTGCTTGTCCCCTAAAGTAACCTGAAATTCAAGATTGTATACTTGTTCATATAAAAAGAGGGGAGTATGATGCTGCATGAACATCGGGTAACTGAGAATCGCTTCATCTAGAAAGCATTCAGGTGCCCAAGTTGTATAAATTACACCTGGTTTAGCGTATTGGGGATTCTTATAAAAGGAAGTGTCGTGCTCAACAATATAGCAGCCGAGTGGAGGCTCTGAGCTTTTAGTTAACAATTCGATGGCCATCCATTGTACAACACCTGGATTCATGCCTGAGCCAATAATTGCGGTGGTATTTAAGAATTGATTCTTATATGCTTCAAAATATCGAATTCTCTCAATCAAAGGAAATCCTTCATATAATTCTTCATTTTCATCAACCATAGCGCATTCTAAAGCGGAATTGACATACTTAACTCCAAGTTGATTACAGCAAGCAAGCATCGCGACAGTATCTGCCCATGATACATCAATAACAATGGAGGTTTGGGTGTGTGTGAGATGTTGGGTGAATTGATCTGTATCTTGTAAATCAAATTGATGAATGACACATTTAGTGAAGAGGTTAGGGAATAGATTGTGGTAGTAGCTGATATCTTTTTGCTTATTATCTATTAAATGAAGAGTAGAGTTCTGAATCAAGGGATGCAGCGGATCTTTTTTGTCGACCGCTGATTTATTTAAGATAGAGAGTATAGATTTGGCAACCCCGCCTGAACTTCCTAGAAGAGTGATAACTGTGGAGGTGTTATTCATTTAACATTCATCCAATCTTTGTTTTTTTTGTAGGCTTCTTATGGTCGATAGTTTTATAAGCATAGCCTTTATATGAATATGTATGAATAATCAAAAGGGTATGGATGAATATGCTTAAAAATATTATTTAATAAAAATAGGGGATAGTACAAGCTGGCCAACCGGTATAAGCATACAGTATGGAAAGTAAAGAAGGTAGTGATTCAGTGAACACAAAAGGACAACATTTTGTTATTGATGCGTTCCAGTGCCGGGCGGATATTTTGAATTAGGAAGATGTATTAAAGGAGTTTCTTATAAAAGCAGTCGAAGATTTAGGCATGGAGATTTATCTATTTTATCTGAGAGACAGCATGCAATTCTTAATGAAGAAAGTAACTTAAAGGCTACATAAAGTGTATGAAGAGGAGATACAGAAATGGGGATAGCTTTATACAAATGTAATGCAAATAAGTTCTCTGCTTATTGAATAGAGAGCTTATTTTGTTTGGAAAGTGGGAACGACTAGTAAGTTAAATTTTTTATCAAATGGTAAAGTTTTGTTAGATTTCCTGAAAAAATATAGTTGTATAGTATAATAGATTTATAAATTTGGAGGTTAACGGGAGGTTTTAAGGTGAAAAGAATAAAAAAAGTTTTGGCTGCTAGTGGATTAAGTTCATTACTCCTAGCATCTATGGCTGTGCCTGCCAATGCGTATAATGAACAATCTGCGAGTGCTATATCCTCATTGTTATCAGAGAAGGGGACAAGCCAAAAGAAACAGCTAGAACAGAAAATACCTATGAGCAACGAGACGTTTACGATTAAGTATAGTAAGCCGATTTCAGCAGCAGAGCATCGCGCGTTAGGCGGGACTGTTGTTCGTCAATTTTCTCATCTAAACTATGCCGAAATCAAAGTGAAAAACAAAGCGAATTTGGCAGAAGTGATGCGAAAATATCAAAAGCTTGGAAAAGTAGAAAGTGTGAGTCCTAACTTTTTGTATAAAAGTACTGCTTCTGTTGATCCAAAAGCGAGTCAACAATATCAACACACGATGTTGCAAATAGAAAAAGCTCAAAAATTAGCCGGTAAAAATAAAATTACCGTCGCTGTTGTAGATACGGGAACGGACTCAAAGCATCCTGATTTAAAAAATGCTCTATTACCAGGTTACAATGCAGCTAATCCGGCTAATCAACCAATTCCGATGGAACATGGCACACATGTTTCAGGGATTATAGCGGCTGCAAAAAATAATGGTATTGGTGGATATGGAATTAGTCCAAATGTGAAGATTCTGCCTGTAGATGTGTTTGATGGGCAAGAAGGAGCAACAGATGCAAGTATAGCAGAAGGTATTCTTTATGCTGTAGAAAAGGGAGCTAAAGTCATTAATATGAGTTTAGGGGGACCTGGGACGACACCATTAATGGAAGAAGCGGTTCAAACAGCTATTAAGAAAGGTGTTATTATTGTAGCGGCAGCTGGAAATGAAAGCACGGATGCACTTAGTTATCCTGCCGCATATGAAGGAGTTATTAGTGTAGGAAGTATTAATGAGGACAAGCAATTATCTTCTTATTCAAATTATGGTCCATCTGTAGATGTTGTGGCACCGGGTGAAAATGTTTATAGTACGCTGTATGACAAGGGCAAGAAATCTACTTTTATGAGCGCGAGCGGCACATCAATGGCATCACCTGTAGTGGCAGGAGTCGCAGGACTTTTATTGACGAAATATCCAAAGCTGACACCGGCTCAAGTAGAATATATTTTGGAGAAAACAGCGGATAATCTTGGAGCTTCAGGCTTTGATACGACATATGCTAACGGGTTAGTAAATCCCGTTCGAGCATTATCATTTGATATGAAGAAATTACCTACATATGTAAAGAAAGAATGGACCAAGACAGAAATTCTGGCTAAGGCAGAAGCTGTTGATGCGACTAAACAAGTAGTTAGAGAGGGCGCTATTACAAAGCCTTTTGAGCAAAAATGGATTAAATTTGAGGTCAAAAAAGGAGAGTCTATTCAAACGTTGCTAGAGGGTGCAAAGCAATACGATTATAAGATTAGTGGACATTTTTATGGCAAAAGTAATCAGACAGAATCGTTTGAAGTGAACCAAACACAAGATGGACAATCAGAAGCGAAATTAATAGAAGCTCCTTTTGATGCGACCGTAGTTATTGGTGTAAAAGATGTAAATGCGAGTTTTGATGACAGCGGACGCAAGAGATCTACTTATAAGTTAACAGTCAATAAAGCTGCTAAGTTGCCTGAAGATGAAACAACGATTGAAAATATGATACAGGTTGATCACTTTCCTTATAAGTTACCTCAACCTTTTACTTTAGCGGGAGAACAAGGTGATTATGATTATTTCAAGCTAGAAGTAGATAAACAACAGCTTGTTCAAATCAATCTTTCTGCTATTCCTGGTTTAAACACGGACATTGGTGTTTATAATATGGCTAATTTCTTCCCTAAAGAAAGTACGGAAGAAGAGAAGATGAGTGAGGAAGACAAACAAGCTTTACTAAAGGAGCTACTAGAAGGGGAAGCGGCTGTTAAAGGAGAGTTCTACGCAAATAGTAACGAGACAAGTCAAGGAGAAACACTAACATTTGTGGCAGAGCCTGATCAGGAATATGTCATTAAAGTGGCTGGAGATGCGGTTAGTTCTAACCTAATAGAAATGCTTGTAAATATGTTACTAGGATTGGACACTACGCTTGAAGTACAAGAAAAACAATCATCGTTATTACCTTATCAATTAGAAGTAGTAAGCAAAGAGACGATTGAAGATGAAGATTACTTAAGTCAAGATATGCTTATGGGAGGAAGCGGGAACGCTGTATTATCTGAATTAGGTTTAGTGGATGCGGAGGAAGAAGCAAGTCAATCTATTGTCGATGAACAAACGAATATGATTCAGATGATTCTCGAAAATGCCCGCCCGTATGCACTTGGGAAACAAGCCTCAGGTTATATTCAAAATGATAGAGATGAGGATTACTTTTTGATTGAGCCGACTGAATCTGCTCTATATCAATTTGAATTGAGTAATGAAAGTGGAATCATTCCTGCAACAGAGATTCTTGAAGTTGTAAAGGAAGAAGATGAAGAAGGAGAACCGATTCTTTATACGGCTCCTGTTGTGACAAACATGGCATTAGAAGGATTTAGTGTGAAATTAAATAAACAAATGTATACAGGGCTGCAACGCGGAAAGCAATATATTGTAAAAATGTATAGTGATACGCAGTTAGCTTCAAGTGCTGTTTCATTTAATCCTTACCAGCTATCATCTAAGAAATTGAATACTAATGTAGAAGATCAGTATGAACCAAGTGATTATAAAAATGTGAAAAAACTGCCTGGAACATCCTTTAAAGGGAACTTGGCGATGCCAAATGATACAGACGTCTTTTATTACACAGCAAAAGAAACAGGAATTAAAGCCATTTCGGTGGAGCCTTCTAAAGTAACAGCCAGCATGAAATCAAAATATCAGAAGGCATTTCTCAATGAATACCAAGGAGTAGCAGCGGTTATTGAAGATACAAATAAAAACCGTACATTTGATCCAGATAAAGATCATGTAATATCTGTTATCCAAAAAGGAACTCAAGGATTTTCAAGCGGTTCATTTAAGATGGTTAAAGGCAAAAGCTATCTCATTGAAATAGCAGGAACAAATGGTACAGAGCTTATTTCGTCTATCGTACCGTACACATTTAATTTAGTTTCGATGACTAAAAAAGATGAATCCACGCTAAAAAAGCCGATTAACATCAAGAAACAAAGCACGCTATCTTATTCAGCTAAAGGCTATTTTAATGCGGGAGTCACAGGTGGAGATACCGACTATTATAACTTTGAATTAAGTAAGAATGCATCAGGAAGCATTCAGTTAATTGCAGGTAAAGAAACAGATGGTGTCATTAGCCTTTACCAAAATGGCAAGCGTATTAAACAATCTGATCTATATCTCCAAGGTGATACGGAAGTGCTGAACCTTAGTTTGAAAAAAGGAAAGTACCAAATTAGGATTAGTGATGCTAACGGTCAAGCGAGTATTAAGCCGTATACATTAAAAGTGAATATGAAATAAAAGAAACAACTATTGAAAGTATTGAAGTGTTGATAAATATAGTGAATCGTCTAAAAAAGCTGATTCAGCTAGTCTTGGTATAGGGGCTAGCTTGAATCAGCTTTTTCTCATGGCTGGGAAAACGTATACGTTCGCATGCCCGAGAATTATGAACATATATTTAGAGGTAGAAGTTACAGGCGTTATTTGAGCACATTACAGAAAGGATCGGTGTTTCTTATTGAGTAAAAAAAATAATATACAAGAATTAATTCATCTAGATAAAAAGCATTTTATTCATCCGACGTCTTCTATTGCCCAGCAGCAAGCCAATGGCCCAAGTGCGATTTTTACAGAGGGAAAGGGAATTTATTTAAAAGATATACAGGGGCATTCTTATATAGATGGAATGAGCTCACTTTGGAATGTTAATGTAGGGCATGGTAGAAAAGAGTTAGCAGAAGCCGCAAAGGAGCAAATGGAGAAGCTTGCATTTAGTTCGTGTTTTTCTACCTTTAGTCATGAACCAGCGATTCGATTAGCAACGAAGATCGCCTCGCTTGCCCCAAGGGAGTTAAATGCCGTTTTCTTTACCTCGGGAGGTTCTGAGGCGAATGATACAGCTTTTAAGTTGGCTCGTCATTATTGGTTATTAAAAGGAAAGCCAAATCGTCAAAAAATCATTTCTCGAACGAAGTCGTATCATGGTGTAGCGATGGGCGCGACTAGTGCGACTGGGTTGAAGCCATTTCGTGATTTTACGAATTCACTTGCACCTGATTTTTATTATGTAGACGGCTCTTCAATTGAGGAGTTACGTAATGTGATTGAACAGGAAGGTGCGGAGACGCTTGCAGCTTTTATTACTGAGCCGATTCAAGGAGCAGGGGGAGTGAATTTTGCCCCTCCAGGGTATATGCAGGAAGTGAGGAGGATTTGTGATCAGTATGGTATTTTATTGATTACGGATGAAGTGATTACCGGATTTGGTCGAACAGGTACATTTTTCGGTATTGAGCATGATGGGGTAATACCAGATATGATGTGTTTTGCTAAAGGAGTGACAAGCGGCTATGCGCAATTAGGCGGCGTTGTGCTGTCAGAAACATTGCATCAAGAGTTGATTTCACTTTCGCGGGAGACACTTTTTCATGGTTATACGTATAGCGGCCATCCGATGGCTTGCGCTGTTGCTTTGAAAAATATTGAAATCATTGAAACAGAAAAACTAGTGGAAAATGCCAAGCTTCGGGGAGTAGATTTACTAAGTGGTTTTCAAGAAATTCAAAGCAAACGAAACATCATTGGGCATGTGCGGGCACTTGGACTAATCGGTGCTATTCAAATAGTTAAGAATCGACAAACAGGAGAAAGATTTCAGACACCGGTGGCCCCGCTTATTGTTGCAGAAGCTATGAAACAAGGGCTTATTTGTCGTGCTGTAACGTTTGACCAGGATACTGTTGTCTTTGCCCCTCCATTGATTATTACAAAGCAAGAAATAGCCGAGTTAATTGGACGGTTAGATAAAGCCGTAGCGGCGGTTGAACAGGTCCTTCAGAGTAAAGACTAGGTAGTTCAAGGTCCTCCCTCATGTGCCACTGATTATGAGAAATGAAATAACTGGATGCTTTAAGAAATTTCTTAACATTTGATTTTATTTCTGATAAGCTTATTTAATGGAAAAGTCTTTATTGTACAAAAGTGTTTGTGGCAGATCGAGGGAGGAGCTATTTTGGATTATGGAGTAATAATATCAATTGTGATTTATATGGCCGCCATGCTTTTAATCGGCTTTTATGCTTATAAAAAGACGGCAAACTTAACAGATTATATGCTGGGGGGAAGAAATCTAGGTCCAGCTGTAACGGCATTAAGTGCCGGAGCTTCTGATATGAGTGGTTGGCTATTGATGGGCTTACCTGGTGCAATGTACCTGAGCGGAATTAGTGCCGGATGGATTGTAGTAGGGTTATGTATGGGAGCTTATTTAAACTGGGTATATGTAGCTCCAAGGTTACGAACATACACGGAGGTCGCAAACAATTCAATTACGATTCCAGATTTCTTGGGCAACCGTTTTCGTGATGATTCACGTATACTAAAGGTAACGTCAGCGTTTGTTATTTTAATTTTCTTTACCTTCTATACTTCTTCGGGAATGGTAGCGGGCGGAGAGCTGTTCCGTGTTGCATTTAACATGGATTATCGATGGGGAATTTGGTTAACAGCGGGTGTTGTTATTCTTTATACATTATTTGGAGGTTTCTTGGCTGTAAGTTGGACAGACTTTGTTCAAGGAACAATCATGTTTATTGCTTTAATTTTAGTACCGGCTGTGACGATTGTGAATATCGGTGGCACATCTGAAACATTTGGTGAGATTCGTTCGATTGATCCGAACCTTTTACATGTTTTTCAAGGAACTTCTGTTATAGGGATTGTTTCTTTATTGGCGTGGGGACTTGGCTATTTTGGGCAACCGCATATTATTGTTCGTTTTATGGCAATTTCTTCAGTTAAAGAAATGAAGACAGCTCGTCGAATTGGTATGAGCTGGATGATTTTTTCTACTGTAGGGGCGATGTTTACGGGTCTAGTAGGGATTGCCTATTTTAGTTTAAGTGGTAATCCGCTTGGTGAAAAAAATGCGGAAACCGTTTTTATTGTTCTTTCTAAAGAGTTGTTTCCAGCACTTATTACTGGGTTCCTCTTAGCGGCTATTTTAGCTGCGGTGATGAGTACGATTGCATCTCAGCTTCTTGTATCGGCAAGTGCTTTGACGGATGATTTCTATAAGCAATTTATTCGTCCGAATGCATCAGAGAAAGAATTAGTTCTTGTTGGGCGACTTGGGGTATTAGCGATTGCTATTATTGCTTTAGTGCTTGCGTTCAATCCAAGTGATACGATTTTAAATCTTGTTGGATATGCATGGGCAGGATTCGGTGCTGCGTTTGGTCCGGTTATTTTACTTAGCCTATATTGGAAGCGAATGACAAAATGGGGTGCGCTTGCGGGAATGATTGCAGGTACCGTTACGGTTATTGCTTGGGATCAAATTGATCGATTTGCCGAAGTATACGAAATTATTCCAGGTTTTATTGTTGGGATGATTGCGGTAGTTATCTTCAGTTTATTATCAGCCGAACCTTCGAAAGAAATGAAAGAAGATTTTGATCAAGCAGTGGACAAATTACTATAACAAGTAGTATCTATTGGTTATCTAATCACTTTTTGTTAGTGTTCTTTATGAAAAGGCCTTCCATCGTTGAAGGTCTTTTTTATATGCGCATATATCACAGGCCGTCAGTGAATATATAGGTTGGAGAACAGGAGATAATAGGTGTATTAATATATATAGGGGGATATATGGAGCACTCACGGAAAATTGCATTAAAAGTTTCTGCTATATATATAATTTTAGGTATTTTATGGCTTGTTGTTACTGATTATATTTCAATAAAGCTTGCTCAGAATAATTATCAATTATTTATTACTTTTCAAAATTCAAAAGGTTGGGTATATATCATAATAACTGGAGCTGTTTTATACAGCACGATAGTGTATTGGACACAAAAATTATTGAATTCACAAAAGGAACTACAGGTAAGAGACGAGCAATACCAATCTTTGTTTATGTATAATATTGATGCTGTTCTAGAGTTGAATCTTAAAGGGGAATTTATCTCAATCAACCCACAAGCAAAGGCTTTATTTGGATATGATTTAGAGGGATTAAATAAATATTCAGCTAGTATGCTCATCAATAGTGAGGACCTTGGTAAAGTGATTCGTTGTTATAGAAGAGCAATTAATAAAGAGGCTTTGGATTTTGAAACAGCGATTCGAGATGCAAAGGGTGAGATTAAATTTACGCGTTGTTCGTTTGTCCCTATTATTATCCAAGGAGATATGATTGGCGTTTATGCAATTGTCAGAGATATTACGAATCTTCGCAGAGAAGAAGAGTTATTGATTATGTCAGAAAGAACATCTGTAATAGGTCATTTAGCTGCAGCGGTTGCTCATGAAATCCGTAACCCGCTTACCTCCTTAAAAGGCTTTATTCAGTTAATGCAATATACGAGAGAGTTGAATGACGAGCATTTAGATATTATTTTGCAAGAGGTCGAACGTATTAATACCATTTCAAGTGAACTATTGATTTTAGGGAAAACACAAGAAGTCACTTATAAAAAAATTGATGTAAGAGAAAGTATTCAACAAGTATTTACACTGATGACAGCACAAACAAATCTCGATAATGTGGAGTTGTGCTATGAAGAAGTTCCACGGCCTGTTCTTATCATGGCTGATGAATCACAGATGAAGCAGGTATTGATTAATATTATTAAAAATAGCATTGAAGCAATTACAGAACATGGAAAGATTAACGTTGTACTAAGAATAGAAGGAGATACAGCTGTTTTAACGGTTCAGGATAATGGGGTTGGGATGGAGCCTGAACGATTGAAACGGATTGGTCAGCTTTTTTATTCAACAAAAGAAAAAGGTACAGGTATTGGGCTGGCGGTATGTCAAAAGATTATTCATAGGCACAATGGAGAGATTTTCTTTAAAAGTGAAAAAAACAAGGGAACGTTAGTAACGATTCGGATTCCACTAGCAAAGGAACAAGTGGTACTATAAACTAGGTAATTGATTTTTTTAGATAAAAGGAGAAAAAAATGAGCAATACACCTGCATTACTTGAAAAGATGAAACCATTTATCCAGCAAGCTTGGAATAAATCGGGCTTTGCCCAAGCAACTCCCATTCAACTGAAAGCTATTCCGCAAATTATGGAAGGAAAAGATGTTATCGCTGAATCACCAACGGGAACAGGAAAGACACTTGCTTATTTACTTCCGTTACTTGAGAAAATAGACCCTGATCAATCATCTCCACAAGCTCTTATTCTTGCTTCCTCTCGTGAGCTTGTGATGCAGATTAATGAAGAAGTTCGTATTTGGTCACAAGGCAGCGGCATTAATGGTGCGGCATTTATTGGAGGCGCAAATGTGAAGCGTCAATTAGAAAAACTAAAAAAACGTCCTCAAATTATTGCTGGAACACCAGGACGTATACAGGAACTTATTACTCAAAAGAAATTAAAAATGCATGAAGTGAAAACGATTGTGTTAGACGAAGGAGATCAATTGCTTGTTCCAGAGCATCTTACAACGATTCGTAATATTGTGAAGACAACGTTAAAAGATCGCCAAGTAATGATGTTTTCAGCAACATTACCGCAAGAAACAGAACAAGCAGCGCGTGCCTTTATGAATGAGCCTGTTACGATTAAAGTCGATAAAAGTGAGAAAATGCAATCGAAAGTAGATCACATGTACTTCGTTGTAGAAAAACGTGATAAGTTCAAAATTTTAGAGAAAATTTCTCGCTTAGAGGGTATGAAAGGGCTAGCCTTTATTAATGATATTGGAGAGCTCAATGTTATTGGAGAAAAGCTAAAATATAAAGAGATTGAAGTAGGACTACTTCATGGAGAATCTAACAAAGTAGATCGTGAAAAAGCTTTACGTAAATTAAAATCAGGAAAACATCCACTGCTTTTAGCAACAGATGTAGCGGCTCGGGGTTTAGATATTAAAGGATTAACGACGGTCATTCATGTTGATTTAGCAAATAGCATAGATCAGTATGTACATCGTTCTGGTCGAACAGGCCGCGCGGGTGCAGATGGAACAGTGATGTCAATCGTTACAGAACGAGAAGAGCGTGAATTAAAGAAAATGGCTCGTGAGTTGGAGATTTCTCTACAAAAAAAAGAGTTTTATGCTGGACAGATTGTAGAGGCAAAATAAGTGAACCGTACAAGCGGAAGGCGAATTTATTCTTCTTCCGCTTGTAGCAGTTATGAGATTAAGAGTAAGTAATTTACAATATAACTTTATCGTGATAAACTAACTGTAAGTCATAAATAGTTTGTCCTTCGGGGTCGGGTGTAAATCCCAACCGGCGGTGATGAAGCAATTCTAAGCCCGCGAGCCTTTTTAAGGCAGGATTTGGTGAGATTCCAAAGCCGACAGTAAAGTCTGGATGGGAGAAGGACGTGTGGAATTTTTTAAATGTATAAGTGTGCCCTTTAAATTTTGAAAACTTAAATTAAAGGCTTATTTAAGTATACATTTTTTCACCATATACTCCCAAAAACCCTGTAGGTATATCTATAGGGTTTTTTATTTTTCAGCAAAAGAGGTGAATGCATGTTTACTGGAATTATTGAAGACATCGGTGTTGTTAAATCGTTAAAAAAAGGCAAGCAGAGCATGGAACTGACGATTTCTTCAGAGAAAATCTTGGAAGACGTTCATCTTGGAGATAGTATTGCGGTAAATGGTGTTTGTTTAACCGTTACTTCCTTTACAACCAATACATTTACCGTTGATGTAATGCCAGAAACGGTGAAAGCATCGTCTATTCAGTTATTAAAACCTGGTTCTCCTGTCAATTTAGAAAGAGCAATGAGTGCTCAAGGAAGATTTGGCGGTCATTTTGTTTCAGGGCATATTGATGGGACAGGGACGATTATTAAAAAACAACCGAAAGAAAATGCCGTGTACTTCACAATTGAGCTTCAAGAAGGCTTGAGTCGATATTGTATCCCAAGAGGTTCCGTAGCCATTGATGGAACAAGCTTAACTATTTTTGATATTCAGGGCAACCTATTAACAGTGTCACTGATTCCGTTAACATTTCAAGACACGATTATCGGTGGGAAAAGTGTAGGGGATATTGTTAATATTGAAAATGATATGATTGGTAAATATATCGTGCAACACCTACAGACAAATAAATCAAATCAAACATTAACAAAAAGTTTTTTAGCTGAAAATGGATTTTACTAAGAGGTGAGTAGAGTGTTTAATACGATTGAAGAAGCATTAGTGGATTTAAAAGCAGGAAAACCGATTATTGTTGTAGATGATGAAAATCGTGAAAACGAAGGGGATTTTATTGTTCTAGCGGAAAAGGCAACTCCAGAAGCGATTAATTTCATGGCTACATATGGACGAGGTCTTGTTTGCACAGCGATTACTGAAGAGCGTGCACAGAAGTTAAATTTACATCCGATGGTTGAGGTAAATACCGATCCACATGGCACGGCCTTTACAGTAAGTGTTGATCATAGAAGTAATTCAACTGGCATTAGTGCTTTTGATCGTTCGATTACAGTAAGTGCTCTTCTAGATGACGAGGCTGTAGCTGAGGATTTTAAACGCCCTGGTCATACTTTTCCAATTGTAGCAAAGGTAGGCGGTGTACTGCAAAGAGCAGGCCACACAGAAGCTGCGGTCGATTTAGCTAAATTATGTGGAGCAGCTCCAGCCGGAGTAATTTGTGAAATTATGAAAGAGGACGGTACGATGGCACGAGTGCCCGACCTAGTCAAAGTTGCAGAAGAATTTCAACTAAAGTTTATCACGATTGCAGATTTAATTCTCTATCGCAAGCAACAAGCTTCACGTGTGACAGCTGAAGCAAACTAAATACTACTTATAATATTAGGGGGAACGAAAATGGGACAACATTTTGAAGCACAGTTAATTGGAACAGGATTGAAAATTGGTATAGTAGTTGGAAGATTCAATGAATTTATTGTAAATAAGTTATTAGATGGAGCACTTGATGGTTTAAAACGACATGGTGTGGATGAAGCAGACATCGACGTAGCTTGGGTACCGGGAGCTTTTGAAATTCCTTTAATTGCGAAGAAGCTTGTTGAAACAGGAAAATACGATGCGATTATCGGACTTGGAACGGTAATTCGCGGTGCAACAACTCATTACGATTATGTATGTAATGAATCAGCAAAAGGAATGGCTCGAGTGACGTTAGATACAGGGGTTCCTGTTATTTTTGGCGTAGTTACAACGGAAAATATTGAACAAGCTATCGAGCGTGCTGGTACGAAAGCAGGAAACAAAGGATATGATTCTGCTATTTCGGCTATTGAAATGGCTAACTTAGGTAAATTAATCGGATAATATAGAGTTAGGAGAGGCTGTTCCATAAACTGGGGACAGCCTCTTTTATTTGGCATGAATTAGTTTGATTTAATGAAAGTGCCGTCGTTCAAAGTATTACAGCAATCTAATAACATGTTAAAATACATACGTAATGAAGCAATAATTCCTTTCTTTCGGGGAAAAGTAATATATATGGATTTTGAGGAGGGGTTTATGTGTACCATCTCTTTACACATAATGATTTAGATGGTGTCGGCTGTGGTATTGTTGCTAAGCTTGCCTTTGGGGAAGATGTGCAGGTGAGTTATAATTCAATTGGTCGATTGAATTACCAAGTTGAAGCATTTTTAGAGCAAGCAGATAAAGAACAAAGGTTGCTAGTAACCGATCTTTCTGTCAATGAAGAGAATGAACAAAGAATCTCACAGTTTGTCGCCAATGGTGGTAGCGCTACATTAATTGATCATCATAAAACAGCTCTACATTTAAATGCACATCCTTGGGCGAATGTGACAGTTGAACGGGAAGATGGAAAGTTAACATCCGCTACTTCTCTGTTCTATGAATACGCAGTTCAACAAAGTTGGCTTACTCGTTCACAAAACGTAGAGGAGTTTGTTGAATTAGTTCGTCAATATGACACATGGGAGTGGGAAGCTAATCAGAATCTCACAGCGAAACGGCTAAATGATCTTTTTTTTATGTTTTCTATCGAAGAGTTTGAGGAAAAAATTACGAATAAGCTAGCTAATGCTGATTCTTTTGATTTTGATGAAGTAGAGGAAACTTTATTAAAAGTAGAAGAAAGTCGAGTCGATCGATACATAAAGAGAAAGAAACGTGAAGTATATCAAGTAGCGGTTGGACCTCATGTGGCAGGTGTTGTTCATGCTGAATCCTATCATTCCGAATTAGGAAATGAGTTATCGAAAGAATATAATCACTTGGATTATATTGCGATTGCAATGGTCGGAAGTAAACGATTAAGTCTGCGTACCATTCATGATGATATTGATGTCTCTTCAGTAGCAGGTAAATATGAAGGAGGCGGCCATCAAAAAGCTGCAGGCTGCAATTTAACAGAACAAGCTTTTAAACAATTTATTGAGCAAACGTTTTATTCAGAGCCGATTAAACGTGATGCACACAATAATCAAATCAATTTAAAAGAGTCTGAAACAGGTTCCTTATATACGACAAAGGATAAACAACTCCTTTTTCTTAAACCGAATGAACAGAATGAGTGGGGCTTAGAAATCAATCATAAACAACAAAGTCAAACGTTTACCACTTTTCAAGAAGCTGAAAGGTATATTAAACGCAGATTCGGTGCTTGGCTCGCTTATGATGAGCCCTATGAGGAATACATAAAAAAAGCATAAGTGTAAGGGGAAGGAGGATGTCTGCAGGGCATCCTCTTTCTCCTGCGTTTCTTGGAAGGATAATCACTCTTTCAGCAGGGCTGAAAGGGGTATGAAAATCCTTATAAATCAACACCATTCATTAACATAGCCTTCTTAGAAAAAGAAATGCCTCGTTGTTTTAGAACGTGGTGCTGTATGATTCCGTTGTAAAACAGCGTTGATTTCTCCACCGATAATGAGCGCTAATCCGGTTAAAAATAACCAAAGCATTAAGACGATGACTCCGCCTAAACTTCCGTATGTAGCAGAGTAGTTTCCAAAATTGTTTATATAAAAGGAAAAGCCAAATGAAATGAGCAGCCAAAGAAGTGCGGCTGTAACGGCTCCAATCCAAACATGCTGCAATGGAAGAGGCTTGCTTGGAGCAATTTGATATAAAAAAGCTAGTACAATCGAGATTACAACGACGGCAATAACCCAGCGTAACAGATGGAAAAGTCTTTGACCATAATCTGAAATAGGAAATAATTGATTGATGAAATCAAGAAGAATCTGACCAAACACAGGCAAAGCAAGGGATACAATGAAAGCTAATATGAGTCCAAATGTTAAAACAATAGACAGCAAACGAGTCGTGATAAAACTCCTTGTTTCTTGTACCTCAAAAGCAATATTCATCGAATGAATAAAAGCATTCATCCCATTTGAAGCAGACCAGATAGTGCCGATAATACCGATTGTTAGTAGACCGCCATTACGTTCACTTAAAATCGTAATAATCGTTTCTTCAATGAGCTGGTTCGTTTCTGAAGGAACAAAATCATGCAGAAATATTAAAGCAGCTTGGGGATTGATAGATAAATAAGGCAAAATAGAAAGTAATAAAATAAGCATCGGAAAGAGAGATAGTAAATAATAATAGGCTTGTTCAGCAGCAAGTCCGGTTACACGATCAACCTTGAGTTTTTGGGTAAGCTGTCTTCCAAAAGTGAACCATGTCATTATAAGATCCCTCCTGCATTAGAAAATGTGCAAGGCAGTAGAAGTGTTAAATTTAACCTTAAAGGAAGGAAAGGGTAAGGTCAATATAAAAGGCTGCCCAAACCGTTATGGGCAGCCTTTCATTAGTTAATCTTTTTTTGCAATTGATTAATAACATCAAGAGAGCGGCCTGTACCAATGGCAACAGCCTCAAGCGGCTGATCAGTAAGGTGAACAGGGACGATAATTCTTTGGGACAACCATTCTTGCAACCCGTTAAGGAGAGAGCCTCCACCAGTCAGTATGACACCTTGGTCGACGATATCTCCACTTAACTCAGGTGGTGATTCTTCTAATGTCGCACGAATAGATTCTAAAATACGTAGTAAGGATTCTGTCATGGCTTCTTGAATTTCTTCAGACTGAATGGTCATCGTTTTTGGAAGACCTGTGACAAGGTCACGCCCGCGAACATCCAAAGAGACAGGTGAATGTTCAATTGGTGCATAGCCGATTTCCATTTTTATTTGTTCAGCTGTTTGTTCACCAATTAACAAATTATAGGTTTTACGTACGTATTGTATAATATCTTCGTCTAATTGATCACCGCCAATTCGAATAGAGTGACAAGAAACAATGCCGCCATATGAAATAATGGCTACTTCCGTTGTGCCCCCTCCAATATCTACAATGACATTAGCAGTTGGTTCTTCTACCGGTAAATCCGCTCCGATGGCCGCGGCTACTGGTTCTTCAATAAGATGAACACGCTTAGCTCCGCAGCTGCTTACTGCATCTTGAATAGCCTTTTTTTCAACCGTTGTTGCACCGAACGGTGTACACACGACAACGTTAGGCTTACGCATAGCTACTTTTACAGAATTTGTAGCTTTTTTCATAATATGTTTAAGCATCTGTGCAGTAATATCAAAATCTGCAATGACCCCATCTTTCAATGGACGGACTGTTTTAATATGGTCTGGAGTTTTTCCGATCATTTCTTTTGCATCCAGCCCAACGGCTAACACTTGATTTGTATTTAAATCAATAGCCACAACAGATGGTTCATTAAAGATAATCCCTTTATTTTTACTATAAACTAATGTGTTGGCTGTTCCTAAATCAATGCCAATTTCTGTGTTTTTAAACAATATAGTCACCCCTCTAAGAGTTTTGACCCCCGAAATATTATTCTACCTAAAGATAGGATTTTGTGGGGGTTTTTCTCGATGGTAATTTAAACCTTTTTCATAAACAGTTATGTTTGTTGTAAATTAAGAAAAATATTCATTTCATATTTTGTGCTAGAATAGAGAAATAAATGGTGAAAAAGAAGGTATTTGTAGTGAAAAAGATAAATGAGAGTATACGAGGAAAGCTAACGATAAAGACGATTATTGTAGCTCTTCTTGCTTTTATAGGAGGTTATTTTTTCGAATGTTTAGGTATGTATTTACCGTGGATGCTAGGTCCGCTTTTCGTTATTTTAATTGCTAAGCTGAAGTTCGGCCATTATTTTTATTGGTCAAAAAATTTAAGAAGCCTCGGGTTAATTATTTTAGGTGTTCAACTAGGAAGTGCTTTTACAAAAGAAGCGTTGGCAGAGATGCTTCATCATTTACCGATTATGCTTTTGTCAACGGCGGTCATAACCGTATTTACTGTACTAACAGGACTATTGATTGCAAAGTGGATGAACATTCGTCCAGGTACATCATTGTTAGGAAGTTTTCCAGGTGGGTTATCTCAAATGGTCATATTAAGTGAAGAATTAAAAGGTGTAGATGAAACAGTTGTTGCCTTTATGCAAACACTTCGGGTTATTCTCGTTATTTCGATTGTGCCGTGGCTTGTTACACATGTATTGTCTGATGATGCGGTTGCGGTTAGCCCTATTACGGATGAGCATTTCTTTTTACTTCAATATGATTGGAAGTTTGCGCTATTATTATTGTTTGTTCTTATTGTGTTTATTAGTCTTGGTAAGAAAATTCATTTTCCTCTTCCGCATCTATTAGGTCCTCTATTGGCGGCTACTTTATTCAATTTGGTTGGTTCTGGTGCCCCTGAAGTGCCTAGCTTTTGGTTGAATCTCTCACAATTAATGATTGGAGCATACTTAGGATATACGTTAAAAGTAGATAATCCACAGTTGTTTAAGAAAATGTTCGGTATTATTTTTGTAAGTAACGTTCTATTAATTGCTTTTTGCTATGGAATGGCTGTATTTCTAGGGCATTATATTTCTATACCTGTAAATGAGCTATTTTTAAGCCTTGCTCCAGGCGGAGTGGCAGAAATGTCTGTGACGGCTTTATCGGTTCATATCGATGTTTCAACGGTAACGAGTTTTCATCTGTTTAGAATTTTGTTTATTCTTTTTTTGATTTCTCCGCTTATTAAGTGGGCAGCGTTAAAAAAATCAGTAGTGTCTAATCATAAAGTTTGATATAAGGCTTACGTATATGATGATGTGGATGTTTGACTTATTTGTATCAGAGTTCGATAAATGAACGAGTTTTTAGAAATCGAAGTATGGAAAAAACAAAAATATATTCATTTTTTTACTCAACCTTCCGATATAAGAAATAGATACTAGAAGATTTTAAATGAATGGGTGAGTATTATGGATAAAGCATCATTAATAGGGGTTTTGCTTGGTGTTATTGCAATAGCCTTGGGAATGTTCTTTAAAGGGGTTGCTTTTTCAGCATTAATTAATCCAGCAGCTATTATGATTATTATGGTTGGGACTGTTGCAGCAGTTGTAACAGCGTTTCCTATGTCTGAATTAAAGAAAGTTCCACAACTATTTAAAATTTTATTTACAGAACAACAGTTAACAAAACCAGAGGAGTTAATTAAAACCTTTTCTGAGTGGGCGGTTATTGCTAGAAAAGAAGGTTTGTTAGCACTTGAAAGTATCGCAGATCAAATAGACAATCAGTTTTTGAAGAACGGTTTAAATCTTGCTGTTGAAGGACAAAGTGCGGATTACATACGTGATATTTTGACGGAAGAAATCGAAGCGATGGAAGAGAGGCATCGCGGTGGTGCGGCAATCTTTACTCAAGCTGGGACATATGCGCCAACGCTTGGGGTACTAGGTGCTGTATTAGGTCTAATTGCTGCTTTAGGAAATATGTCTGATATTGAAGCATTAGGACATGCCATTTCGGCAGCCTTTATCGCAACTATGCTAGGGATTTACACCGGATATGTGCTTTGGCATCCATTTGCGAATAAGTTAAAACGTAAGTCTCAACAAGAAGTAAGGATTAAAGAAATGATGATCGAAGGGATTTTATCTATTATTGAAGGGGAAGCTCCAAGAATAATTGAGCAGAAGCTAACTTCATATTTACCTGCTGACGATCGGAAGAAGTGGCTGGAAGGCGAAGTGAAGCAAGATGGCTAGGAAGAAAAAGAAAAGAAATCATGAAGAGCATATCGATGAATCTTGGTTAGTGCCTTATGCTGATATTTTAACGCTTTTGCTTGCTCTTTTTATTGTTCTCTTTGCTTCCAGTTCCATTGACTCCAAGAAGTTCAATTCGATGTCTAATTACTTTAATCAAGTGTTTACAGGCGGAACGGGGGTAATGGATTTTCCTAGTACAACACAGATGGACAATGCAGATTCCTTAGAACGAGGCGGAAGCGGAAAGACGGAGCAAGAAGAGCTTTCACATATTCAAAGTAAAGTTAATACATATATTGAAAATAAAGAGTTGAGTGATAAGTTAGGCACCTCGCTTACAGATGAAGGCTTGCTTGTTACAATTCGAGATAATGTTTTGTTTGAATCAGGGGATGCTGAGGTAGGGAAAGAGAATCAGCGAATTGCAAGAGATATTTCGAAGCTTCTTGTGATGAATCCGCCACGGAGTATTGTTATTAGTGGACATACGGATAATCTCCCAATTAAAACAAATCAATTTGATTCGAACTGGGATTTGAGTGTTATGCGTGCGGTTAACTTTATGAAAATTTTATTAGAGAACGATAAATTAGATCCAGAGTGGTTTAGTGCAAAAGGTTTTGGTGAATTTAAGCCTGTTGCGTCTAATAAAACGGCGGAAGGCCGTGCCAAAAACCGACGTGTTGAAATTTTAATTGTGCCAAGAACAAACGTAGATGAATAAAAAATTCTGTCCAAAGTGACAGATTTTTTTATTCCTTTTTCTTGTTATGAGAAAATGTATCCTCAATGTTTTCATATGAATACATTTACAGTAAGATAAAGAGAGTAGCATAATTTAAGGCTTGGTTATATGGAGCTATTGGTTTCTAGTGCATCTCAGCATTGTTAAAATAAGCTCAAAGTCAATAGTATTTAATACAGCCTACTTTAAAAAGGAAGTGTCATCGTTGATCGTATTAAAATCTGAACGTGAAATACAGGCTATGCATGAGTCGGGAAAAATTTTAGCTGCTTGCCACAGGGAAATTGCGAAGCTTATTCAACCGGGTGTGACAACTTGGGAAATTGAAGAATTTGTAGAAGCCTATTTAAAAAAGCATGGGGCAAAACCAGAGCAAAAAGGATATAAAGGATATAAATATGCAACATGTGCGAGCATCAATGAAGAAATTTGTCATGGTTTTCCTCGGAAAACACCGCTGAAAAGTGGAGATATTGTAACGATTGATATGGTAGTGAATTATAATGGGGCGCTTTCTGATTCAGCATGGACTTATCCAGTCGGCAAAGTGTCAAAAGAAACGGAACATTTACTAGCTGTCACAAAGGAATCTCTATATCGTGCGATTGAGGTTGCGGTTGCAGGCAATAGAATTGGAGATATTGGTCATGCGATTCAGTCTTATGTGGAAGCGGAAGGTTTTTCGGTTGTGCGTGACTTTATAGGTCATGGTATCGGTAATGTAATTCATGAAGATCCACAAGTGCCGCATTATGGATTACCTCATAAAGGGCTGCGCTTGAAAGAAGGAATGGTCTTCACAATTGAACCGATGGTGAATGTTGGTACTTACGAAGCGGTGAGAGATGCGAATGGTTGGACTGCTTCAACGGCTGATGGAAAATATTCAGCACAGTATGAACATACATTAGCAATTACTAAAAACGGTCCGATTATTTTAACTGAACAATAAAAAGAAGGGGCGGAGCTTATTAATCCGTCCCTTCTTTATTATTGTTATACATTACGTAATCGGCCTAATTCTTCAGCAATGGCTTCCATTTCACTTGGGCTGAAATTTGTTTTACGCATAACCATTTCGTATAATTCATGTAATTCTTCGTACATAGAAGCATTAAATGAATCAGATTTAATCGCACCAATATTCATCATTCTTAGCTTTTCTTTAATTGCTTCTACCATAAATTCTACTGCTTCTGGGCTATTTTTTGTTAAATCCATGTTTACCATCCTCTCGTTCTTTTTCAATTATGTTCATCTTTTCATGATTACGAATAGAAGTCAATGAAAACAGTACGTTCTAATCACAACTATTTTAGAAAGAAATAAAAAATATACAAACAACTAAATTATTGGATATACTTGGATTATCAGACGATTTAATATACGACAAGGAGGGGTATAGATGAGTAGGGAAAGCAGACACTATAGAAAAGAAGAACCGAAGAGTAAATTTGTTCAAGCTGTAGTGATAGGTGCCGTTGTTGGAGGTTGTTTAAGCCTTTTTGATAAATCAACGAGACGTAGCGTAAAAGCAAGTACGAAGCAATGGTGCGAACGTATTAATTATCTGGCGAAAAATCCAGACCGTGTCATTGATCAAGTACGAGAAGCTACAACACAAATGCGGACAACCGTGACGAAAGTGTCGGATGAGGTTGCGCTTCTTGTGGATACTGTAGAAGAATTGAGTCATATTCCATCAGAAGTCTCACAAATGATTGAAGAAACGAAAGAGGCTTTCGTTGCTGAAAAGAAAAAGGCAGGACTAAGCGAACAACAGGTGAAGTAGACAATTGAGGTGGTGGTATGGTGGTAAAAAGAGTGATGCTAAGATGGAGCTTCTTTAAAACACTTCTAGAAAAAATAAAAGCAGATGATGTATCTGGTCTTGCTGCTCAACTTTCTTACTTCTTTTTGCTATCACTATTTCCACTTCTTATTGTTTTGTTTACGTTAGTTGCGTATTTACCATACTCTGAAGAGGAAATCTTACGAACGGTGCATACTTTTGCTCCAGAGAAGTCCATGGAGTTAATTGAAGAAAACTTAAATGAGATGATGAAAGGAAATGGGAAGTTACTTTCATTTGGGATTTTTGCTACTCTTTGGTCAGCATCTAATGGACTTAATGCCATTATTCGTGCTTTTAATCGAGCATACGACGTAACAGAAAACCGTTCTTTTTTTATTGCCCGGGGAATGTCGATTATTCTCACATTAGCGATGATTTTTGTTTTTCTTGTTGCTTTGTTACTTCCATTATTCGGAAAACAAATTGTTTTCTTTTTATCAATAGAGCTTGGTTTCTCAGAAGAATTTATTCGTGTTTGGAATACGCTCCGGTGGTTAATTAGCTCTGTTGTTCTTTTTTTGGTTTTCTTTATGCTATATTGGATTGCCCCTAATAAGAAATTAAAGTGTTTAAGTGTACTTCCTGGAGCGATATTTGCTACAGTAGGCTGGGTTTTGGTGTCCCTGGCATTTTCCTTTTATGTAGAGAAAATTGGGCATTATTCGACAACGTATGGAAGTCTTGGCAGGATTATCGTGTTAATGATTTGGTTTTATTTAAGCGGCATTATCATTATTATTGGTGGGGAAATAAATGCTTCAGTCAGTGAGAAAAAAAAGCCAGATTGCGCGTAATTTGCCTAACATGAGACATTGGTTTTTGTCGAATACTTTATCTGTACACATCTTTATAAAGGGAGGCACTTGATTATGAGCAATAGCGCAAAAAAAGATGGCAACACAAAACAAAAAGGGAAAAAGCGTTCAAAGCATAAAACATCCAGCTCAGCGAACGGAAAGAACGGTTATCATTAATAATAGAGGGCTCCTTCTTCGTAAAGGGGCCCTCTTTATTTTTATATCTATGTCGTGGCGGATTAATATGCTTACTCTTTTGTGCTTAGTTTCTTAATAATCTCAAGCTATTTAAAATAACTAAGATTGTGCTTCCTTCATGACCAATTACACCGTATGGTAGATCTAGGAACTGTAGGAAGTTAGAAGAGATTAAAAGCAGAATCACAACAATTGAGAAAATTACATTCTGTTTAATAATTCGATTCATTTTCTTGGATAATTTTACGGCTTCCGCAATTCGTGGCAGATTGTTTTTCATCAACACAACATCGGCTGTTTCAAGGGCTACATCTGTACCTTCTCCCATTGCAATCCCGACAGAAGCTGTTGCGAGAGCAGGAGCATCGTTGATTCCATCCCCAACCATAGCGACTGTGCCAAATTGTTCTTTTAATTTTTTTATTTCATCAACCTTTGTTTCTGGAAGACATTCAGCAATATAAGCATCAATATGACTTTCAATTGCGATGGCTCTTGCTGTTTTTTCACCGTCTCCTGTTAGCATGACTGTGTATATGCCTTCTTTCTTCAATGCCTCAATCGCTTTAACTGTTTCCTCACGAACGACATCTTTTAAGGTAATAATTCCGGCAATTCCATGTTCATCCTTGGCGAAGACAATTGTTTTTCCTTCGTTTGCAAGGGAAAGGGCGATTCCGTTTTGGAACTGCTCAGCTTTATCACGACCAACAAAGCTCGCGCGGCCTACTTGCCAAAATTCGTTGCCAACGTACGCTTGAACACCATTTCCGGATATATCTTCCATATCAGTTGGTTTCACTAATTCTTTAGTAATACGAGACTTTGCATAACGTACTATCGCTGTTGCAAGCGGATGATTTGAATAATTCTCGATAGAAGCAACGCGAAGGAGAAAATCTTCTTCTTGTAAGTTTTCACGAATCACAACATCGGTTACTTCCGGTTTTCCTTTTGTTAATGTCCCTGTTTTATCTAATGCAATTGCTTGTAAGTTGCCTAAGTTTTCAAGGTGAACACCACCTTTAAATAAAATACCACGTCGAGCACCATTGGAAATAGCCGATAGTGTTGCAGGCATAATCGAAGCCACTAAAGCACATGGTGACGCGACAACAAGTAAAATCATGGCACGATAAAAGGTTTCCGTCCAACTCCAGCCGAGTGCAAAGTGAGGGACAAACATCATTAGTGCTACAACGGCTAATACTACTTTTACATAAGTTCCTTCAAAACGCTCAATGAAGAGCTGAGAAGGAGATTTCTCACTTTGAGCAGATTGTACTAAAGTGATAATTTTTTGGAATAATGTTTCACTATTAGGTTTTGTAATTTCAATGGTAATGGTTCCACGTAAGTTTACTGTTCCAGCGAATACTTCATCTCCAACAGATTTTGTAACAGGAACAGATTCTCCGGTAATTGCTGCTTGATCGATATTTGTACGTCCATCTGTAATGGTTCCGTCAGATGGAACTCGTTCACCTGGTTTGACTAAAATAAGGTCACCGACAACAAGTTGAGAAACAGCAACTGTTTCAGAATAGCCATTTGTTACGCGTAATGCTTCTTCAGGCTGCAAATCCATTAAGGCAGAAATTTCTTTATGACTTTTGTTCATCGTATATGTTTCAAGTGCTCCGCTTAATGCAAAGATAAAAATTAAAATAGCGCCTTCTGTCCAGTAGCCAATAATCGCTGAACCAATTGCGGCAAAAATCATTAACATTTCAACGTTTAATTCTCTATCTTCAATCGTATCTTCAATACCTTCTTTTGCTTTAGCAAATCCACCGATGATAAAAGCCATTAAATAGACGATAACAGCGCTTGTTCCAAGTCCGTTCTTATCCAGCAACCATCCAACTAAGATTAAAACACCACTTAGTAGAGCGGCAATCAGTTCAAGATGCGGTTTTATTTTTTCAAGCCAAGATGATTCTAGTGCAGCAGGTTGTTGTAATTGTCTAGTATCTGTCGTCATTGTCTTCCCCCCGATTTCTTCATTATAATGATATTATTTCTCAATTAGTTGATATATAAATGAGAAAGATAATCATCTGCATTTTGTTTCAAAAAGATGAAAGCTGACATTGTTTATGCAATGACAGCAATAAATAGCGGCCTTTTTCTATAATTTAATTATTTATATCATATCATATATCCGGAGAAATTAAACTATAATAATTCTAATTTAGTAAAAAATATAATTAGGTAACAGACTGTATTTTAGATGGAAAGGTAGTGTTAAATAGCTCTGTCGATTGTTTAATAAGGTCTATAGAAAAGAATTAGGGAATCTGTAGTCTGCAGTTACTTATATATTGAAAAAAAATGGGGATATTAGTGAAACATAGAGTGATTGGTGTAGTAATACATTGAAAAAGAATCCGTTCATTTTGATGAGAAAGTAGGTGGCTTGATAAAATGGCAAATAAAATCTTTATGGTTCTTGTGTTAGTGGGTGTTCCGCTTTCTGTGATTGGAACATTACTGCATTGGCCAAGCGTTATTATGTTTGTTGTATATTGTTTAACGATTGTTGCTTTAGCTAGCTTTATGGGACGTGCAACGGAGAGTCTAGCTATCGTAATGGGACCGCGAATTGGCGGGTTATTGAATGCTACTTTTGGAAACGCCGTTGAACTTATTATTTCGATTTTTTCATTAAAAGCAGGCTTGATCGGTATCGTGTTAGCTTCTTTAACCGGTTCTGTTTTAGGGAACCTACTATTAGTAGCCGGATTATCATTTTTTGTGGGCGGTACGCGATACAAAAGGCAGTTATTTAATGTATATGATGCCAGGCATAATGCGGGATTGTTGATTTTTGCAGTTATTGTAGCGTTTGTTATTCCAGAAGTATTTAGCCGAAATATGAGTGATGTAGAAACGATGTCATTAAGTGTCGGTATATCGATTATTTTAATTCTGCTCTATTTGGCGGCTTTATTTTTTAAGCTAGTAACACATCGTGGTGTGTATCAGCCGACAGAAAAAGGTGCAGTGATGGGAGCGCATGAAGAAGAGGAGCCTGAATGGGGGAAAGGGATAGCTATAGCGGTGCTGGCAGCTGCGACTGTAGCGGTTGCTTACATCTCAGAACACCTTGTTCATACGTTTAGTGAAGTAGGGGAGACATTTGGGTGGACAGAGCTATTTATTGGGGTCATCATTGTAGCTATTGTTGGAAATGCTGCTGAACATGCAACAGCGATTATTATGGCTTATAAAAATAAAATGGATATTGCTGTAGAAATTGCAGTGGGATCTACGCTGCAAATCGCTATGTTCGTTGCCCCTGTGTTAGTGTTGCTGTCTTTACTTTTCCCAACGTATATGCCGCTTGTGTTCACCTGGCCTGAGCTCATTTCGATGGTAACAGCGGTATTTTTAATGATTATGATTTCAAATGATGGTGAAACAAACTGGTTTGAAGGATTAACGTTAATGGCAGCTTACGCCATTATGGGAATTGGATTTTATTTACTATAGAACGAAGCTAAAGGTTAGAAAATATAAGTTTCTAAAAAGTTTTGGTGTCTAGCTTCCAGCGCTTTGTTTTTTCTTATACAGGAAAGGAAAAGTTTGGAGAAGCGACCTTGTGTATAGAATACGGTCTACGAACAAAATCTATAAACAATTGACTTATTCTCTTTAAAAGGAGCGCGACACCATGAGAAGACTAGTAATGATTTTTGCCATTTTAATGTGTTCATTCATTGGAGCGGATATCGGAGGAGCTGTGCAAAAAACAGAGGCCAAAAAGGCAGCTTCTATGAAAGTTTCTATTCCACCAGCTGTTTTAAATATTACGAAGGAAAATACGTATCCGAATCCAACTCAAGACTTACCACGTTTACAACCTAGTGAATTAGCTCAGCAATTACTTGATTCTGCAGATGTACCTATTGAAAACCCTGAATTGATTCGTATGTTAAATGAATCAACGATTGCTAAAGCTCCCCTTGCCTTTGGTTATCGTGCCACGATTTATCTTGGGCATTGGGCATTAAATTACCAATCAACTGAGACATCGCCTAACTGGGAATATCAAAAGGTGAATACGAATTATTATGATAATCGCGGGGGGAATCTCCCGTACAGAATTCACTATGTTCAAGAAGCGCAAAAAATCGTACATGGCGGATTAACAGCAAAGATTCCTAAAGCAGAAGATGTACAAAAAATGATGCTGTTAAAAGCAACAGAGAAAACGAAACTACCGCTTGCTTTCCAGACAATTATCGGAGCAGGAACGAAAAAAGATCATGTATATAATATTCCAGCTAAACGACTCGGTTATTTGTACGGTTATGCTTCTGCTGTCAATGAAAAAGGAAAAGTCACATATGGTGAGGTATATTTGAATTTAAAAGGCAGCAAGCGTACTTTAACGATTAAAAATGTGACTTCCCAAGGAATTGGAGCATGGATCCCTATTCAAGATCATCTCTCATTTAGTTTTACAGCTTCACAACAACCGAGGTAAGACAGAATTTATTCAAATAAAAAACTCGCCAGCAATCGGCGAGTTTTTTACAAGGCTTTATTATTAGGATACAGTTGGTTTTTCACATATTTCTTAAATACGAGACGTACGACTTTGAAAGTCTGTTTTCGGATAATAAGCATTTTTCACTAACACATTTGGTCCGAGACATTTTACAGCTGGACAGTGGCAGTTGAGTTGAGCAGCCAACTTAGAATTCATCCACGTTTCATAGGATTTGGTAAGTGGTTGATCGGCAATGTTCCCAAGCGACGGTGCATCACCAAAATCAGTGACAATTACTTCGCCCGTGAAAATATTTATATTTAAGCGGGAGCGTCCGTCAGGGTCATTTCGGACGGTTACTTTTTTCGAATTGTATAAACGTTTTAGCAGCTCTAAATCTTCTTTATTATTGTTGCATGGATAAAAAGGAAGGGTCCCAAATAGCATCCATACATTTTCATCGCGAATATCTAATAAGTGATGAATAGCTTCACGCATTTGATTTAAAGGAAGCGTTTCTAATGCTGAGGCAAAATCGCTTGGATACATAGGGTGTACTTCATGACGTTTACAGCCCATTTCTTCCACAATTTGCTTATGAATATGATCTAAATAAGGTAAGGTTCGTTTATTTAACATCGTTTCAGCAGAAACCAATACTCCAGCATCCGATAAAGCACGGGAATTCGTAATCATTTGATCAAATAATTTCTTACGTTGCTCACGTGTTGGTTTTCGATCCATCATTGCGAAACCTGTGTCGATAAATTCATCAATTGTTCCCCAATTGTGGGAAATATGTAGAACATCTAAGTAAGGAACAATGTCTTCATAACGTTCTAAATCAAGGGTTAAGTTGGAATTAATTTGTGTGCGTACCCCACGACTATGTGCATATTTCAATAAAGGTAACACATAATTTTTTACGGATTTTTTAGATAGCATCGGCTCGCCGCCGGTAATGCTAAGAGAACGTAATGTTGTAATCTCATCGAGGCGCTGAATCAGTAGCTCTAATGGAAGGGCATCAGGATCTTTTGACTGTAATGTATAGCCTACAGCACAATGCTCACAACGCATATTACAAAGGGTCGTTGTCGTAAATTCGACGTTGGTTAGCATCATTTTTCCGTATTGCTCAATATCCATATAGGCTTCCCAAGGATCATGCTCGGGAGTGATTGGTGTTAGTATCGTTTCTTTCATTGTCATAGTATAAGGCTCCTTACGTATTAATGCACTAACCCATTATGGACAAACCCGATAATTAATGTCAATAATGGGACGCTTCGAGTGAGATTTCAATTGCACTTTATATATAGATTCGATACGATAGATAGACGAAGACGGAAGGGGAATGTTTTCATGGGAAAAACTATTTACAGTAAAGATGATCAAGTTAAATATTTGAAGGAACGTTTAACGATATTTATGGAGGTTCTAGACAGCATTGAACCTGAACATACAGAGTTAGAAGATATTGATCGTTTAATTAATATGATTGACGAATTAGAAGAGAAAGTTGAACAATTCAAGAGTCGCGGATAAGAATAGGATTTGTACGATAGTATGAGTCCTTTTCGTTTAATATTCAATAAAACCTTGTTTTTTTAAAACAAGGTTTTATTTTTGGGAATAACATTGGGATAAAATGGGTGGTTCTTGATATCTAAAGCTGTGGTATAAGGGGTACTATGTCTTTTTCTACAAGCATGCCAGAGACAAGTTTTCTAATGAAATAAAAAGTCTGTCTTTTCGAAATATGGGGATAGATGTATAATGAAACAGGTATTAAATTCATTTAGTGATGTCTATGTCCAGAGAAACATAGATATTGCAATTAAATATAGGGGATTGAGGGGGACTGCAAGATGGATATGTTTAAATTTCAAGAAAGTATGTACAGTCTAATTGTAGAAACATCTACAAATTTACCAAAAGACGTGCGTCGTGCAATTAAAGATGCAAAAGCACGCGAAAATGCCGGTACACGTTCAGCAATGAGTTTGGCAACAATTACAAATAATATTACAATGGCGGATGATAATGTATCTCCAATCTGTCAAGATACAGGACTACCAACATTCAAAATTAAAACACCAGTTGGCGTAAATCAACTTGAAATTGCAGAAGCAGTTCGCAATGCGTTAGTTCTTGCTACAAAAGCAGGAAAGCTTCGTCCGAATGCAGTTGATTCTTTAACAGGGGAAAATAGCGGTGATAACTTAGGAGAAGGTCTTCCAGTTATCAAATTTGAACAATGGGATAAAGATTATATCGATGCGCGTCTAATTCTTAAAGGCGGCGGTTGTGAAAATAAAAATATTCAATACAGCCTTCCATGTGAGCTTGAAGGGCTTGGCAAAGCAGGTCGTGACCTAGATGGTATTCGTAAATGTATCATGCACTCTGTATATCAAGCACAAGGACAAGGATGTAGTGCTGGATTCATCGGCGTTGGAATTGGTGGAGATCGCTCTTCAGGATACGATTTAGCAAAAGCGCAACTTTTCCGCAGCAATGATGATGTAAATCCAAACGAAGATCTTCGTAAATTAGAAGAATACGTAATGGAGCATGCAAATGAATTAGGAATCGGAACAATGGGCTTTGGCGGTGAAACAACATTATTAGGTTGTAAAATTGGTGTTATGCACCGTCTTCCAGCTAGTTTCTTCGTTTCTGTTGCGTACAACTGTTGGGCATTCCGTCGCTTAGGTGTGAAAGTAAACCCTGAAACAGGTGAAATTAACGAATGGCTATATCAAGAAGGCGAAAAAATCGACTTCGCACTTGAAGATAAGCAAGCAGAGCAAGAAACAGCAGCAGCTGTAGAAGGACCTCGTGAGGTTGTTCTAGAAGCACCAATTACAGAAGAGCAAATCCGTGAACTTAAAGTCGGTGACGTTGTTCGTATTAACGGTAGAATGTACACAGGCCGTGATGCAATCCACAAGCATTTATCTGAAAATGATTCACCAATCGATTTAGATGGTCAAATTATTTATCACTGTGGTCCAGTTATGTTGAAAGATGACGAAGGTAAATGGCATGTAAAAGCAGCTGGTCCAACAACAAGTATTCGTGAAGAACCATACCAAGGGGATATCATGAAGAGATTCGGAATCCGTGCTGTTATCGGTAAAGGTGGAATGGGACCAAAAACATTGGCAGCGCTTGAAGAGCACGGCGGCGTTTACTTAAACGCAATCGGTGGAGCGGCTCAATACTATGCAGATTGTATCAAATCTGTTGACGGTGTGAACTTTACAGAGTTCGGTATCCCTGAAGCAATGTGGCACTTAAGCGTTGAAGGTTTCACGGCGGTTGTTACAATGGACTCTCACGGGAACAGCCTACACAAAGACGTTCAACAAACATCATTAGAAAAATTAGCTAAGTTTAAAGAAACAGTATTTAAATAAGAAAGAAGCGGGTGCCTCTCCAATAGAGAGAGCACCCGTTTTTTATAAGATGATTGAAGGGGGGGGATTTCAGATATGTCTTGGTATCTAGCTCCAGAGACCTTGCGCTTTTCTTAGCTTTCATTTTCTTCACTTGGCAAAGGATCAATGGTTGTGGCATCTTTCGAATTCAATGATTTTTTGAGGATATAGACAAAGCCGCCGCCTACTAAGCCGAGACAAAAAATAAACCCCATCGAAATGATCCACCATTCAGCCATGAAAGCGCCTCCTTTTAGCAGAAATATATGCTCAAGAGAAAAAATTATTTCCGAAATGTCCAAATATTTGAAAATGATGAGCATATAATAGTAGCAGAAAGGAGGGAATGGAATGCAAAATAATTATTGGTTATACTTCCTTGCTCTATTAGCCGGTTTTGCTTTTATCCTTCTTCCTGTCGCTGGCACAATTTTTGCTGGACTTGAACCTATTTTGGCTGTGATTGGCATTGTTGTTGTCTTGCTTTTCGCTGTCATTATTGTTTGGAAAGCATTAGAATCATTGTTTAAACGATAAATCAATATAGATTGGGGCCATCCTTCTTTTCTATTGGAAGGGTGGTTTTTTATTGGAATCATGCCAATTCCTTCTCCTTACATATAAATGTTTTTACGCCAAACACTAAGAGAAAAGTATGTTGGGGGATTAAATAAAGATGAAGAAATTAATCTGTTTATTGACGATTTGGAGTGTATTATGGGCATTAGCAACTCCGGCTTTTGCCGAATCATATAATTGGGGAATGAAGAAAGGAAGTAATGGAAAACCAGCTGAAGCAGGCCAGAAATTCGATAAAATGCTTCCGAAATATGAAGCGGTTTATTTAGGAGATACCTCGAAAAAAGAGATTTATTTAACGTTTGATAATGGCTATGAAAACGGCTACACAGGCCAAATTTTAGATGTACTTAAAAAACAAAATGTACCAGCTACCTTTTTCGTAACGGGCCATTATTTAAAAACAGCACCCGAACTTGTGAAAAGAATGGTAAAGGAAGGGCATATTGTAGGAAACCATTCATGGACACATCCAGATATGACAGTTATGACGGATGAACAGATTCGCTCCGAGTTGCGTCAAGTAAAAGAAAAAACAGCAGAGTTAACAGGTCAGCAAACAATGAATTATTTGCGTCCACCGCGTGGAGTGTTTAACGAAAGAACGATGAAAGTAGCTAAAGAAGAAGGCTATTACCACATATTTTGGTCGCTTGCTTATAAAGATTGGGTCGTTGATGAACAAAAAGGAGCGGCCTATGCTCACGGTGAAGTAATGAAACAAATTCATCCAGGAGCTATCTTGCTTATCCATACAGTTTCAAAAGACAATGCTGATGCACTTGATTCTATTTTAACGGATTTGAAAAAACAAGGATATGTATTCAAAAGTTTGGATGACTTAATGATTGAACAGCAATTGCCGAATCGGATGTTGTATTAATAATAAAGTGGGGCCCTCATTTTGGGCTCTGTTTTTCTATTCTTGATAAAAACATGATATAATACGTTGCAAACTGTCAAAGAGACGTATATGCTTTTGAAGCATGGAAAAACGGAGTGAAAAGACATGACAAACGATCAATTAGAAGTGAATCAAACGTTTCCCTTAACAATCAAACGACTCGGCATTAATGGAGAAGGAGTCGGTTATTTTAAAAAGAAAGTCGTCTTCGTTCCAGGTGCGTTACCAGGAGAAGAAATAGTTGCTGTTGCAACGAAAGTTCAACCTAAATTTTCTGAAGCAAAAATTAAAACGATTCGTAAATCATCCCCGCATCGCATTCAAGCACCATGTCCGATTTATGCGGAGTGCGGCGGCTGCCAGCTGCAACATTTAAGCTATAGTCAACAGCTTGTTGAAAAACGTGACATCGTCGTTCAGGCGATGGAACGATATACGAAAAATTCAATTTCTGCTTTAAATATTAAAGAGACAATTGGCATGGAAGACCCGTGGAACTATCGCAACAAAAGCCAATATCAAGTTGGGTTAAAAGAAGGCAAGCTCATTGCTGGCTTGTATGGAGTAAACTCACATTCTTTAATCGATATTCCAAATTGTCTCGTGCAGCATTCAGCGACAAATAAAGTAACGCGTACTGTTAAGAAGATTTTAAAAAACCTAAACATTCCTATTTATAATGAACGAAAGAATAAAGGGGTCATTAGAACGGTCATTACTCGCGTAGGTTTTGAAACAGGAGAGGTCCAAGTTGTCCTTGTAACAGGAACAGAAGATATTCCGCAAAAAGACAAGCTGATTAAACAAATTCGTGATCAACTTCCTGAAGTGAAATCCATTGTTCAAAACATTAACAATAAGAAAACATCGCTTATTTTTGGAGACAAAACAATCCACTTAGCTGGTGAAAAGGTCATCAATGAAATACTTGGTGATTTATCCTATGAACTATCAGCACGTACGTTCTTCCAACTGAACCCAATTCAAACTGTGAAGCTCTATGATGAAGTCAAAAAAGCAGCAGCACTGACAGGCGAAGAAAAAGTGGTTGATGCGTATTGTGGAGTTGGAACAATTGGACTGTGGCTATCTAAAGAAGCAAAAGAAGTACGCGGCATGGATGTCATCAAAGAATCGATCGATGATGCTAAGAAAAATGCGAAACGTCATAACCGAAACAACGTTCGTTATGAAGTCGGCAAAGCGGAAAATGTGATGCCGCGTTGGATTAAAGAAGGTTGGAAGCCAGATGTTTTAGTCGTCGACCCGCCGAGAACAGGCTGTGATCAAAACTTACTAAACACGATTTTAAAAGTCAAACCGAAGAAAATTGTCTATGTATCCTGTAATCCATCAACTTTAGCGAAGGACATACATGAATTAAGCAAGCTGTATAAAGTGGAATATATGCAGCCTGTGGATATGTTTCCGCAAACGGCGCATGTGGAAGTTGTTGCACAGATAGTTTTAAAACGTGACTAACTAAAATTTTCTTCCCAACGGACAATAAACATTTCCAGTTTTGACTTCGAGGAAGAAAAAAGATTTCGTAAAAAAGCGTGAGAAAGGCAGAACCTTGAAGGGGCTGCCTTTCTTCTTTTTGTAGACTCGGAAGAATTTATGTAACTATTACGGCAGTTCATTCTTAATCGAGCATTTTCAGAATGGATTTCTTATATTTATCATTCGTGTCATAGTAGCGATGATTACATTGTGGTTTGCAATATTCACTTTTAATTATATACTGCAAAAACTTACAAAGGGCATTTTCCGAAAATCATATAAGTAAATTTAATTTGAATTAAAAGGGAGTCGCAGTTCTAGGATTGAATAGAAATGAGGTTCTCGTTCCTTGAAATTCACACTAAGTAAGTTTGGACTAAATTCTAACTTGACAGAATGTTTAATAAATAGTAGTATATATACCATAAATTAATTATTTAATTGATTTCTCTAAATAAATAGATTACTTTAGCATGAGGTTAATAACTTCTATTGACTATATGAAAAAGTAAATCTATAACAAAAGAGAATAACTGTAATTGTACTTCCTTAGTGGAAGAAAGAAAATCACATAATTAGGTAGACTATTAAAAGGCCTGGATGGGCCCGTTAAAAGTAAACCGACAATTTTCAAAGCTTAATGGATTTAACCATTATGCTTAAAAAATTGTCGGTTTTTTTGTTTTTAAAGATAAACAGAAAGGAATGTAGCGTAATGAAAGGAATCGGTCACAGTCATATTTTCAGAATGATAGTTTCTTCTATACATCGATGGGGGGAAGTAAAATGTTAAGTTCTCTTCCTGAAATATTTTTTGGGTTGCTTGCCATATCGGTGCTTAGCGGGCTATTCCTGTTACACCCAAGGGTTCCGCTGTCTTTTGTCCGGCTTCACGTCGGTGTTACATTGCTGCCCCCAATTGCTGCTCTAATGGCTCTTGTTACGAACCATGAGACCATGATTTATGGCCCTTGGCGGCTTGATTCCTTATCATGGCTGCTAGCTTTGTTTGTCCTTACCATCGGTTTTATCGTGCAGCGCTATTCTGTTCGTTACTTACTCGGTGATCGTTCTTATCGAAAATATTTTGCTCTGCTGACGATTACTACTACTGCTGATTCCGCTGTCTGGCTAAGTAATGATCTTCGTCTGCTGCTGGTTTGCTGGGGGGTTACACTCCTAGGACTGACTTTGCTTATAAGCTTAAAAAAAGAGTGGAGTGTTGCTAGAAACGCTGCTAAGCAATCCGGCCGTCTGTTTGCATTAGGCTGGCTGATCCTGTTGGGAGCTGTCATTTGGATTACCCAAGCTACGGGGCATTGGCAGCTGTCGCTCGTCCTTACCGAAACCGGTCTTGCACAGCTTGATTTATGGGAAAGGACGTGTATTAACCTGCTGCTAATCTTGGCTGTTGTTATTCCGGCAGCACAATGGCCTTTCCAACGTTGGCTGTTAGATTCAGTAGTGGCTCCAACGCCTGTTTCCGCTGTCATGCATGCGGGATTAGTGAACGCAGGAGGAATTATCTTGACTCGATTTTCACCGCTTTTTAGCGGAGATATAGCCCAAATTGTTTTACTTCTATTGTCCAGTGTTTCAGTCATGATAGGGACGGGAATTATGTTGGTTCACGTTGATTATAAACGGCAGCTGGTCGGGTCTACGATTGCGCAGATGGGCTTCATGTTAATCCAATGTGCATTAGGTGCTTATTTGGCAGCCATTATCCACGCTGTCTTACATGGTCTATTCAAATCAACCCTTTTCTTACAGGCTGGCTCTGTGCTTCATCACCACGAGGAGCCAAACTCCAGGGCGAACCAGTCAACGCCATTATTATGGACAATTACTGGCGGGATTTTAGGCCTCCTGGTGGCAATTGGTCTTTGGATGTCTTCTCCTGGAGAGGGGTATCAATTGATAAGCGCTCTTACTTTAGGATGGTCAGTTTCATTTGCCTGGGCCCAGCTCGTGGCTTTTGGATCCGGACGTATCGGGCGCATAGCAGGATTTTCTTTGCTTGCAGGAGCGGCCGCTGTATACAGTTTGGTACATGATGCGTTTTATAGTGTGTTACAAGATACAATCCCGCAAGGAATTCAAACACCGGCACCAGCAGCCGTTCTGCTGCTGATTATCTTATTAGCCGGAAGTGCTGCAGGTGTATGGCTGGCTCGTCATCGTTCATCAAGTGCTTATACTCTCATTTATCTTTGGCTTGTACGATTAGGTGAGCCTGAAAATGATTTGGTCGAAAGTCACCCTGAGCATTTGACACAATCATTCTTTAGAGGAGGTCATTTACGATGAATATACCATTAGAAAAAACATTACATTGGGAAAGTGTTCCTGATACCCTCGATTTTAATCTTAATGACTTGGTGAAATCCGCCAGCAGTGTCATTGTACCGCTCGGGCCTATTAACACATTTGCAGCACGCAACCCTTGGGTAGGCTTGGAGGGAAAATCGTTTGAAAAAACGGCACGTTGGCTCAAGGATACTTGTGATGTAGATATCTACCCCAATGATTCTATATTTCAGTCTGCATGGGACCGAGGGGAGATTCATCAGGACTTTTTAGAGAAGGGATTGCAACATTGGTTAAACTCACAGTCTTTAGAGTTGCCGCGTGAGGTCGCAGGACAGTTTTGCCGGGCTGTACTTTTACAGAACCAACCATGTTCAAGTACTTTGGAGGCATCTGAGTTAAAAAGCATGGCAAGAAAGCTGAACCGTTTTACATCTCAAATGACAGAAAAACATTCAGTCAAAACCTATAGTCAGCGCTTGGAACAACTGGGAAGGGTGAATGCAGCACACGAGTTAAACCGTCATATTATCAAATGGTGTAAATTGTTTTTGGATAAATCCCAGGCTGTCTGGTCGATGCCTAACCGGGAAGAAGGTTTCTATCATGCGTGGCGGAAACTAGTCCAGCATGACTCGGCACTTAGCCGTAAGGTACGTAAACAACTAAGTGAGTTGCCGGTAGAACCAGAAGCTGCTTTAAGGGAGATTTTGCTTCTACTAGAAATTCCTTTCTCAGAAATTCAAGACTATTTAGAAGCGCATCTCCTTGCTTTGCCAGGCTGGGGGGGAATGATGCTTTGGCGCTCACAGCAATCATCCGAAGAAACTTCACTGCTGCTTGACTATTTAGCTGTAAGAATTTCGATGGAATGGGCTTTAGTTAAATCCTATCTGCCTTTGCCTGAACAAAGAAATGAGAAAGTAAATCCAGAACCATTAATTGCAGCTTGGGCGGAATGGGGGAACCTGCCAATCAATGCTTGGTCACAGTTATCCTCTACAGAAATAAAGGCACGTTTGACCCTTGCGTATCGTTTTGATAAGGTTCTGCGCAATCGGCTTTTACTTGAAGCATGGGAAAAAACATATGAAGACCAATTGAAGACAATGATTACATCTCAACAGCCTGTTGCAGCGGTAGAAAATGTAAAGCCGGCACTCGCTCAATTTGTATTTTGTATTGATGTCCGTTCAGAGCCTTTTCGCCGTCAGCTTGAAAAAGCAGGAGATTTTGAGACCTTTGGAACAGCAGGCTTTTTCGGATTGCCGATTGAAACTTGCGAGCTTGGCAGTAACCACACGCATAATTCTTTGCCGGTCATGTTTAAACCGCAATACAAAGTAAAAGAGTTCGCACCAGAGTTTGAATCTTTTGAACAACGGAATCAGGCAGTCAACTCAATCAGTTATACATTTAAAACGATGAAAAATAATTTAGTTTCCAGCATGGTGCTTCCGGAAATTAGCGGTCCTTGGCTCAGCCTGCAAACGTTGGCCCGCAGCTTTATGCCTCGGAGTGCAGGCCGGACATTAAGTAAATTGCTCGAAACATGGCTGCATAAACCAGCTACAGAACTCTCACTTGACTATACACAACAAACGGAAACAGATTTGCCAATTGGATTTTCCTTGAAAGAACAAGTACACTATGTACGGCAAGCACTAAAAACGATAGGACTCACCGATCAATTTGCACCATTAGTGGTTATTTGCGGACATGGAAGTCACAGCACAAACAATCCATATCGTTCCGCACTCGACTGCGGTGCATGCGGAGGAGCATCGAGCGGATTTAATGCACGGGTGCTGGCAACCTTGTGTAATCTTCCAAACGTAAGGAAAATCCTCGAAACAGAGGGAATTATCATTCCGGAAGATACCGTTTTTGCAGCCGCTGAGCATATTACCACACTTGATGAATTACGTTGGCTTTATGTTCCGGAACTATCAGTTAAAGCGAAGGAAGCATTTAAACGTGTTCAAGCCGAGTTACCAAAGGTGAGTGAGGAAGCCAATGCCGAGCGGATTCCACAGTTGCCAAATCTCAGAAAGCATCTCAAGAATCCGAAGGCTGAGGCGCAGCGCCTTTCAGAAGATTGGAGTGAGGTCCGTCCGGAATGGGGCTTGGCACGTAACGCTGCGTTTATCATTGGGGAACGTCAGCTGACCCAAGACTGTAATCTGGAAGGAAGAGCTTTCCTCCACAATTATAACTGGAAGAAGGATAAAAACGGTGCTATTCTCGCCAACATTATTTCCGGGCCGGCAACGGTAACTCAATGGATTAACCTGCAATATTATGCATCTACTGTTGCCCCTCATTATTATGGCAGCGGGAATAAAACAACCCAAACCGTGACAGCAGGTCTCGGAGTCATGCAGGGGAACGCCAGTGACTTATTATCCGGACTTCCTTGGCAGTCTGTTATGAAATCGGATGAAGAGGCATATCATGAGCCACTGCGTTTGCTGGTAGTCATTCAAGCACCGAGGGGCTATGTGAAACGGATGATGGATCACAATCATGATTTTCGTCAAAAAGTGAAAAACGGATGGATCCGGCTTGCGTCCATTGATCCGGAAGGACACTGGGAGAGTTGGTCTTAACCTCTTTCCCGGTTTATATATGTCCTTGTGTGAGGCTGCTTTCTTTTCCGGCGCTTTTGCAGCAATGGTATAAAGATTTCCGAAAGAAATTCGTCACATTGGTGGAGAAAATTGGTTTTTAGAATATTATAGGCAATATTTGGCCATCTATGAATGTAACTTTGAAAAAAGGAAAAGGGATCGGTATGGAAAAAACAAAAGGAACAATTGAATCTGAAGTAAGCAAAGCTTTAACACATTGGGAGAAAACCTATCTTGGACGAGGATCCGTATCTGTTAAATCGGATATCTTACGGGATATGGTGATTGTAACACTCCGCGGTATACTAACTGCTGCTGAATATACAGTATGTCTGGATAAAGAAGGATTGTTATCGGTAAAAGAACATCGCAATAGTTTAGTGGAATCTGGTCTGGATGATTTAAAAGAAATTATCTTAACGATAACAGGGGAAGAAGTAGTAAGTTTTCACACCGATCTTAGTACACAAACTGGAGAACGAGTAATGGTCTTTAAGCTTTCTGGTGACCTGCAAAGCAAATTATGTTAAAAACAAAAGGTATGTTCGGACCCACGCGTTTTTTATATCAAAAAGAGTCAGGAAACGTATTTAGAACAAAATTAAAAAATTATGGGGTGAATTGGATGTCTAGAGATGAGGAGAAAAAAGTACTATTTGTGATTGGAACGGAGCAGAAGTCAGAACGATTCATCAAAGAAGAAACCAACGTCAATCCGGAAAACATGATCATCTTACAAACATATCAGCCAGTCGTTTCATACCCCTTCGACGATTTAATGAGGGACATTATTATTGCTGTGTATCAGGATAATGTTGAGGAAATCGTTGTGGTCTCCACAAACGATGATCAAAAGAATATTGAGGATATACTGAGCAAAATATATAAAAACAAAGAATTGCCGGACAAGATTCAAACATTAGATTATCTTTTTGAAAATTGCATGCCGGAATTTCCAGAGGGGACAGTAAGTGCATGGCTACATGGAGGCAAAACTGTAACGGATAGCGTACAAAAAACTGTTAGCATCATACGCAATCATCCACTGCTGCCGTCACATGTTAAGGTCAAAGAACTACATATTGATCAGGCAAATGAAAAGCTATCAGAAATTGTCTAAGAGACTATTGCTTATGTATATAATGAAATAAAAGTCTTAATTCCTCCAAATATAGGGATTAAGACTTTTTGTTTTATATTTTAAGTATTGTTACAGTGATTAAACTATTATTGAATTTATTTTGATAGCCAGCTGCTCATACTAACTCATGTGCCTTTTTCACGAATACAGCGGTCTGCATAACAGCAAGTTTCTATGTTTCTTTTTTTCTATACTTGTTTCGATTTTTCTTGGATGTGGTAGAACGATTGGGTGAATGGAAGAAAATCCTTCTCAATATCGCGGTAACTCATAAAGTTACCGTCCAAATAAAGTACTTCATCACTGTCCACATTGCTGTGTACATAGCCAGCAGGTCTATAATCTCCTGCAGGTTTTCCTCATTGATTTCCAAATTCCGTTCAATGAAGGACAATAAAAATTTTAATAGTTCAAGTTTCGGTAGTACTTCTTAAAACAATAATTCAAGTAGTCCATCATAAAATTCAAATATTATGTCTATTGTAGGAGGACGGATAGGGGCAATCGGGACCATTGTAGCTGCTATTGGAAATACACCTCCTACAATATTTTTAAAATTTACATTATATTAAGTAATTAACTAGAAAATAAGGTTTAATGAAGTACATATCTCACTTTAAACAGCAAATAATTGCATTGGATAGCAAAAGTTTCAAGGTTTTTTCACTATCGGAGTTTACAAAGTATAGATAATTAAAGTTTAATAGATAAAAAGTATGATTTTTACCTGTTTTTATTATGGTGTTATTAAAAAGAAAGGGGTTATTTATTAGTGTTTACGGTGTTCCTAAGAGAAGCTAACAAAGAATCGATACTGCAAGTAGGGACGAAAGCGCTGTACTTAGCAAATATAATCAACGAAGGGGTTACAATCCCTGATGGATTTATTCTTAAAGCTGATGCTTTAAATAGATTTATGACAGCGAATTCTTTACATAACCAATTAAGCCATGAAGGATTTATTGAGCTATTTTTGAATGCTCCTATTCCGGAAGAAATTGAAAAGGAAATTATCTCTTCTTATATAAAATTGAAGGAATTAACAGGTTATCAAGACTTGGCAGTGGCTGTTAGGTCATCATCTTCTGCTGAAGATCTACAAGATGCTTCTTTCGCCGGTCAATACGATACAATTTTAAATGTTCGTGATGAAGAGCAGTTGCTTTATGCTATTAAACAATGCTGGGCTTCTGTTTTTTCTGAGCATGCGCGTGATTATGCCGCACAAAAAGATATTTCTTTAGAGGACTTTCCAATGGGGATTTTAATTCAACAAATGGTGTACCCAGATGTAGCGGGCGTTGTTTTTAGTGTAAATCCAATTACTGAAAATACAGAGGAAATCATCATTAATGCGAGTTATGGCCTAGGTGAATCGATTGTGTCAGGTATTGTAACACCTGACACGTTCATCGTGAATAAGAAAACTAAATCAATCACAAAAGATTTGGGCCTAAAGGAAGTGAAAATCCTACCAATAGATAACACAACAATTGAAGTAGAAACGACATTAGAGGAAAGTGAAGCTTTCTGTCTTGAAGATGAAGAAATTTTATCTTTGGAGTCCATTACGAATATATTAGAAGAATTTTATTCATTCCCGGTTGATATTGAGTTTGCGATTAAAGACGGGAAAACTTATATACTTCAATCAAGACCTATTACAGCTTAAAATTAAGGAGATACTAATCATGTTTAACACACAGACTTTTAGAAATGAATTATTACTGAGTGAGGAAGACAAGCAAAATGGTTTTTGGTTCTTAGATGAATTACATTTACCAGGAACATTAACACCGCTTTTTGCTTCTTACATGGCACCTGCCGTAACAGAGGGCACAAAGAAAGCTTACGAAACATTAAAGCTACCAATTCATCAATTCCATATTAAGATTTCTGATTCACATTACTACCAAAATACAGTTCCATACAAAGGTGATATTGAAAAACGTATCGAAGAGAATGCAGCAACTGAGAGAGCAAGATTCTCAACTTTAAGTGAACGCTTCTGGAAGTATATGAATGAAGAGTTACAACCACAATTTATGAAAATGGATAACTATCGTGCAAATGGCTTTACGTTGGCACAGGCAGGCGAGATTCTTGTCGAGTTATTTACGTTTTATAAGAGAGCATGGGAAATTCACTTTGAAGTCGTGATGCCTCGAGGATCCCTTGGTTTAGCTTTAGAAGATGCATATAAAAATTTAACAGGTGATGTCAACACGACATACGTTTATGATCTTGTTGAAGGTGTGATGAACAAGTCATTAGAAACAGACCGTGCTGTATGGAAGCTTGCAAAAAGTGTAAAGGATTCAGCAGTTTTATTACAGGTCTTCAATGAAGCTGCAAATGAAGAATTAGTAACAATGCTTCAAGCTTCTCCTGAAGGACAAGAATTTTTACTACAACTACAAGAAGTTCTTAATATTTATGGCTGGCGCATTGCAAATTCACATGAGTTTTCAGATGAAACATGGGTTGAAAATCCTGTGTATATTTTAGAAGTTATTTCAGAGTATCTGAAGAAGGACTATGATTTTGATGAGGAATTTGCTCGTGTTGTTGCTGAGCGCGAACAAAAAGTTGCAGAACTGCTAGAAAAGTATCCTGAGAGCGAAGCGAAGGCTGCTTTTAAACAAATACATGAATGGGCATTGGCTTATTGGGGTGTTGATGAAGATCACCATTTCTATATTGATGCGATGTTACCTGCTAAATCCCGTATGTTATTACTAGAAGTAGGAACACTTTTAGTGGAAGCAAAGGTGATTGAAGTGAAAGAAGATATCTTCTTCTTATACCTTGATGAATTAGTTGACGTAGTAAACAATCCAATTGATATAACAGCTAAAATCATCGAACGTAAGGCAGAACATATTGCAAATTCAAAGAAAGAAGTTCCTTCAACGTATGGCGTGCCACCTCAAGAAGAAGTAGCACCGGTAATCGAACGCATCTTTGGTACAAAGGCGGCGGAAGTGAGTGAGGAAGAACGAAGTTTCAAAGGGTATGCTGCCTCAAAAGGTATTCATAAAGGAACTGTAAAAGTTGTGCGTGATCAAAATGACTTCTCTAAAGTCCATAAAGGTGATGTGCTGGTATGTAAAACAACGCTTCCACCTTGGACTGTTCTATTTTCAATTGCAGGCGCTGTAATTACGGATGCAGGTGGAATACTTTCACATGCTGGAACTGTTGCACGTGAATACAAACTTCCTGCTGTATTAGGCACGAAATTGGCAACACAAATGCTGAAAGATGGAGATATTGTTACAGTAGATGGAACAAATGGAGTTGTCTATATTGGCAATAACTAAACAATCTCTTCCTTTTCTTGCTATTCTCACAGGGGCTTTTTTAGTCCCTGTGAATTCTACGATGATTACAATTGGTTTATCTGACATAATGGATTCGCTACAGACAAACTTAGCCAATGTGTCTTGGATTGTAACCATTTATTTAATTATCATGACTGTCACGCAGCCGCTAGCAGGAAAACTGGGTGACATTTACGGAAACCGAAAAATGTTTTTGCTCGGTTTACTATTATTTTTCATAGCATCAATTGTTTGTATCTACGCGCCTAATTTACTTGTTTTAATTTTTGGTAGAGCGATTCAGGCAATCGGTGGCGCGTTAATAACGCCGAATGGTACGGCAATTATTCGTTTTATAACACCGAAGGAACAGCTGACAAAAGCGTTCGGTCTATTCGGTTTTTCCATGTCAATCGGTGCTGCAATTGGGCCACTTTTTGGTGCAATGCTTATTAGTTTATGGGGCTGGCAGTCTACCTTTTGGATTAATATTCCTTTAACGATTGTTTCATTCATTATTGCATACATGTTTTTACCTAACATCGAACGTAAAAATCAAACGCGTTTAGATCTTCAAGGTTCCGTGCTATTATCAATATTCTTAACAACGCTCGTACTTATTATTACAAATGAATGGTATACGAATATTTGGCTATGGTTAGTTTTTGTACTAGCGCTCTTTCTTTTTGTTTATAGAGAGAAAAAAATTGAACATCCATTGATTGATTTTTCATTGTTTAAGAATGCTAACTTTACGAGTGCTAATCTATCTATATTGCTTAATAATGCCATTATGTATTGTACATTATTAATTATGCCATTGACCTTAACGAAGGATGCTAGTTATTCAATTGGGGCAGTCGGTGTTCTTTTATTCGTGTTTTCTATAGCGATATCCATTGCATCTTGGTTAGGTGGAAATATAGATAGTAAGTTCGGTAAATGTCGGACTGTAAGGATGTCATTTATTTGTTCAGCTTTAGTGCTAGGTATGTATCTCTTATTACCAACGAGTCCGTTATTTGTCTTTGCCTTGCTAATTATATTTGTAGGTGGCATTGGCTCGGGACTAGGTGTTCCTTCCATGCAAGCGGCGTCTCTAGAGTCGGTCACTAAGGAAATGTCAGGTGTTGCTTCGGGGATTTACTCTACATTTCGTTATATTGGCTCTACAGCCGCATCTGTTATTATCAGCTTACAGATTAGTTATGCAACGACTATGGCGATTTTGATTTTATTGGCTACCATGGGCATTTTTATATCAAGAGGGTTGTCTAGAACTGTAAATTGATATGCTCTTTATAAGATGGGGCGATTAAAAATAAAATCTGTTTGTTGCTGTAGCGGGAATATAATCATCAGTTCAAAATTTTTATGTTACATAATACAGATACTTGGTTCGTTAATTTGATTAAGCATTATGTATAAACCCACCAACATCTCGTGTGTTGCCACATACACTCACCACATGTTGAAGTAGTAGTATCGTTAAAATTGAAGGAGCAAGAATAGGTTCTTAAGCCCCTGGTAGGTATATGATTAGGGTTTTTAAAATGATAGCGTATTCTCAAGCTATCACCTTTGAGTATCTCTATTTTGTTCATTAGTTTATGAAGAGCTATCTTTAATTTCTTCTCACCTTCAGCATTTAGACTAATAAGAGTGTTGAATTACTTTTGAAGGGCATGGACATTATTGTCTATGTCTTTTTCTCTTTGAAGGTTTCTACAAAGGATATTGCAAAAGTAGGACTTATGCTTGCGGGGAATGGTGTGTATCGATTAACAAACGAAGAGTTCATAACACGTAATACAGCAAAAGTAACAAAAGTTTTAATGACAACCTGTGGACTGTATAATGCTTCAGGGAAATATGCTGCTTCCATTGGGATTCCAATGAAAAGCGGTGTATCAGGCGATGTTTTATGCACAGTATCAGAAGGCAGAGTAGAACATCTTGATGGTCATTTTTTGTCTTTTGATAGGAGTTGTTTAAGTTGATGGGGATATGTATTCGCTAAAAGATCCGTTACTATAATTAATTAATCTTTCGAGCTGTGAATCATGATAGGACTCTTTATTCTATAACTTACGTCAATTTGATACAAAAAATTACAATAAATGAAGATTTTATTGCTTTTCCTGTTTTTTTATGTCAAATAATCTGACAAAATGATTGATTATACAGAATTTTACGAATATATTATATCTATAAATTAATTAAAGACTTATTAAAGACAACTCCTGGGAGGTGGTGTTTATAAGACTTAATATAGTAGTAATCGGGCCTGAACCATTAGTAAATGAAATCTGCCAGATAGCAACTGAATTTCATGAAGTAACAATTGAAACATTGATTTACGAAGCGGTAGAACAATCTGCACTACTGGTCGAAAATCACCATGAATCAACAGATATTTTTATTTTTGCTGGTCCCTCACCTTACTATATATCAAAGGAAAGTCTCCCCTTAGAAAGTATATCCTATTATATTCCTTTTGAAGGCTCTGATATTTATAGACTCTTAGTAAAGGTTTACGAAGTTTATCACGATTATCCGATTATTAGCTTTGATATTATAGATGCTCCTTATTTAGAAGAAATTTATGAAGAAATAGGCATTTTGGATACTCCTTATTATTTACATTCTAATAAAGAAGATATCGTGGATAGTAATGCTTTAGTAGATTATCACTTGAATCTATTAAAAGAAGAAAAAGTACAAGTGATTGCAACAACCCTCAATTCTGTATATGAACGCTTAAAAGAGTTGGACACCCCCGTTTTTTTAATTAAACATACCAAAGCCCAAATTCGAGACACATTGGAAAAAGCCATATTAAAAGGGAAGAAGCAAAAAAAAGAAGAGGCTCAAATGATTGTCTTGCAATTTCAGATGATTAATGAAGAAAAGGAACAGAATCTTCATTTTCAGCATGAATGTGAATTAATGAAAGAGAAAATTTTACAATATGGCAAACACTTATTTTCAAACATGAATGTGACTAAAAATCATGTAATCACTCTTTATACGACACGCGGAATTTTTGAAAAGGCAACGAATAGAAGAAGAGATTTCACCTTTTTAAAGGAACTAAACGAACTTTTTTCAGTGAAGGTTAATCTCGGAATTGGGATTGGAAATACTGCCGAAAGTGCCCATTATAATGCAAAAAATGCTTTGGAATTTTCAATCCAAAAAGGGAAAGGGAATTGTTTTTTAATAGATGAACAAAAAAGGGTTCATGGACCATCAGGAACGTTACATTCAATTGATTATACTCTTTTGAATAGTAAGGATGAAAATCAAAGCTCTTTAACTCTCCGAAAATTTTATGCGTGGCTATCGATAATACGTACAAAAGAAGTCACGACTAGAGAAATTAGTATAGGGATGAATACTAGTGAACGACATGCAGCCAGAATTTTGAAAAATTTATGCGAAAAAAAGATAGCGAATATTATTGGAAAAGAATCAATCAGTCAAAGAGGTCGGCCTCGTGTTGTTTATGAAATTAACTTGATTGAATTAAGAAAGCATGTAAACGAAAAAAGAAAAGATGAGATTCGCTCAATTTCTTCAAACCAATAATCTTCGTTAACGGTCTGTGTATACTGTTATCGGTTAAGAAATAAGGAGGCGATTGACTATGAAAATTAAAGCAGAACGTTTACGGCAACATTTTGAGCAAATGAGCGAGATTGGGAGAATTGGAGAAACTGGAGTTTGTCGCCCCGCGCAATCGTTGGTTGAAAAAGAAGCCTTTAAGTTAGCTAAAAGTTGGATGGAACAAGCTGGAATGAATGTGAAGATTGATCACTTTGGTAACTTAATTGGGAGACTTGAAGGAAAAAATCCAAATAAACCGGTTTTAATGCTCGGTTCCCATTTAGATTCCCAACCATATGGGGGAAGATTTGATGGGGCAGCGGGAGTGCTAGCAGCAATTGAAGTCGTGACAACGCTGACCGAACAAGGAATTACACCAGATAATCCGATAGAAGTCATATCTTTTGCAGATGAGGAAGGTTGGAGATTTAATAAAGGGCTTTTTGGGGTAAGAGGAATCCTTGGTCAATTAGAAGAAGGGGAATTATTACGAAGGGATAAAGATGGAATAACGAGAGAACAAGCATTAAGAGATTTTGGTTGTGATCCTGATAAATTTGAAGAATCTATTTATCCAGCGAACAGCATTGCTGCATTTCTGGAGTTACATATTGAGCAAGGACCTGTTCTTGAACAAAAAAATCAGCCGATTGGGATTGTTACCGCAATCTCCGGTCCTTTATGGTTAACGGTTAAGTTAACAGGATTTGCTGGTCACGCAGGATCTGTTCCAATGAATACTCGTCAAGATGCATTAGTGGGAGCGGCAGAAATAATTGTTGCTTTAAATGAAATAGCTAAACAAGATCCATCAGCACCAACTGTAAGCACAGTTGGAACAATCGATGTTTTCCCTCAATCTCGAAATATTATTCCAGAGAAAGTGGAGTTTACGGTTGATTTACGAGATATCGATATTCAACGCAGAGATCAATATGAGGCGCAACTAAGAAAATGCATTCAACATACAGCTGATAAACATCAATTAAGCTATGAAATTATTGAAGATACAAAAAGTGAGCCGCGATATTGTGCAGAATGGATTAAAGATAGTATTCGAAATGAATGCGAAGAAAGAGGAATGAAAGTGCCTGAGCTTATGAGTGGCCCTTTCCATGATTCACTTATGATGTCATATGCATGTGATTATGGCATGATATTTGTCCGTTGTAAAGACGGAATCAGCCATAACCCAGCTGAGTATGCTTCATATGATGATTTGGCAATAGGTACAGATGTTATGTATGGCACTGTATTAAAAATGATTGCGCAGCTACAACATAGCTTATCTATTTAATAGATCAAGTATTTTAATCACTTATTTAGGAGGCAGGATATGAAAAAGAAGAATTTGATTATTTCACTATTGTTGAGTTTAGTCATGATTTTATCCGCATGTACGGGTACGTCAAGTGAAAAAAGTGGTGGTTCTAAGAAAGGCGGCGAATTAATCATTGGGATGGAATCAGAAGCAGATGTTTTAGATCCGCATAGAGCAGGTGGATGGGTAACAATGAGAATTACAAATCAAATGTTTGAACCATTAATTGGTGAAGATTTAAGCAAATCATCTAAAGAAGAATCAGTACCTGAACTAGTTCCAGTTTTAGCTAAAAGTTGGGAAGTATCTGAAGATGGAAAAACGTATACGTTTCATTTACGAGAGGGAGTGAAATTCCATGATGGAACGGATTTTAATGCCGAAGCAGTAGATTTTAATATTAAAAGACTGACAGATAAAAAGTTTGAATATTATGACGAGATAGGTGCCGGCCGCACGTTTAGAACATGGAAGTTTTTCGAAAGCAGTGAAGTAGTGGATGAAAAGACGATTAATATTCACTTAAGTTCACCTTTCTCGGAATTCCCTAGAATGTTAGCGCAAATCAATTCCCTTCAAATTGTTAGTCCGGAGGCTATTATTAAAAATGGAAATGACAGTATGGGAGAAAATCCGGTTGGTACTGGGCCGTTTAAATTTAGTGAAAGAAAAAGAGGGGAGAATATTACTCTTGTTAAAAATGAAGAGTATTGGGGAGAAAAGGCTTTGTTAGATAAAGTGATATTTAGACCTTTATCGGATTCTGCTAGCAGGGTATTAGCTATTCAAAATGATGAAGTGGATATTATTGCTGTTCCACCGCCAGATTCTATTGAGAATTTGAAAGATCAAGGATATGAAGTTGTTTCAGGAACACCTCCACATGTTTGGTATTTAACATTCAATTTCGATAATAAATATATGAAAGATCAAAAGGTAAGACAAGCTATTAATTATGCGATTAATCGAGAAGGCATTGCCAATGAATTATTAAAAGGTACAGTAAATCCTGCTTATACGATTCAATCCCCAGGAGCTGCTAACTATAGTGCGGATAACAAATGGTATGAATATAATCCTGAAAAGGCAAAAGAGTTATTGAAAGAAGCTGGGTTGGAGAATGGCTTTAAAACGACCTTACAAACTTCTGTGGATGGTTCAGGACAATTGCTTCCAGTGGATATTGCTGAATGGATTCAAAGGGATTTAAAAGAAATTGGTATTGAAGTTAAATTGGATACGCAAGAATGGATTACGTATTATTCAGGATATAGTGATGGAATGGCAAGTGATGTAGGTATGAATCAAATGTCATCTGGTCGTACTTCACCATATTTCCTTTCTATGGTTGCTCATTCTGAATTCGTTGCTCCAGGTGGATTTAACTCTGGGAAGTATGTCAATCCATCAGTAGATAAGTTACTTGATCAGGCCTCCACTTCTACTGATGAGAGTAAAGCGTTGGAATTATGGAAGGAAGCAGAAGCAATGATTATGGAAGATGCTGCTTTTGCACCGATTGTAAATGATTCAGCACCATATGTTGTTAACTCTCGTGTCAAAGGTTTCGTTATTCCATCAGAAGAATGGTATACATTAGCACCTGTTTATATTGAAAACTAATTTGAAAGAGATTGATTCATAAGTAAAGAGACGAGCCCTAAAAATAATATTCTGTATCTTAAATAGTTTTTTAAACATTTAGATATGAAGGATTGAGGGGCTCAGATCTCTTATGAATGACTCTATCAATTGATAAGTTGGGAGGCGAAAGAATGTTACGATATGTGCTTTCAAGAATACTATCCACAATTCCTGTCTTATTTGGTGTTACGATTGTTGTCTTTTTATTAATTCAACTTATACCAGGTGATCCTGCGAAATCAATTTTAGGAGCTGATGCAACACCGGAGGCAGTTGAAGAATTAAGAAATAATATGGGACTTAATGAACCGTTGATCGTTCAATATGGTGCATGGCTTTCTCAACTTTTACAAGGAGATTTAGGGTACTCGTATACGCTGCATACTCCAATTATTGAAGAACTTATGCCGCGTTTTGTAAACAGTTTAATCTTAACAGTTGCTAGTATGCTTATTTGTGTAACATTAGGTGTTATTTTAGGATTGATTAGTGCTTTAAAAAAGGGGAGTTTCTTTGATAAGGCTAGTATGGGTGTTGCTTTAATAGGAGCCAGTATGCCGGTCTTTTGGATTGCATTAATGCTAATGTGGCTATTCTCGATTAAATTAAATATCTTCCCAGTAAGCGGAATGTACAATATGAGAAATCCAGGAGGGTTTATGGATTTACTTCATCATATAGTCTTACCTGCTTTTGCTACCGCGACGGTTTCTCTTGCTGTGATTGCAAGATTAACGAGAAGCACTGTAATTGACATTTTACAGAAAGATTATGTGAATTACTTTCATTCATTCGGTTTATCAAAATCAAAAATTAACATCGTTCATGTTATGAGAAATTCACTTCCTCCGATTATCAATATTTCTGGTTTACAAGTGGGATATATTATGGGCGGAGCATTATTTAGTGAAGTTGTATTTAATTGGCCAGGCATCGGGCAAGCACTTTATGTGGCGGTTACTTCTAATGATTATCCTACAATCCAAGCTGGAATTCTTTTAATTGCTTTAACGTTTGTAGTTGTTAATTTAGTTGTTGATCTTTTGAATGTTTGGTTAAGTCCGAGGTTACAAGATTCAATTAAAGCTGAATAGGGGGGGAGAATATGACTACTAAATGGAAACAGTCATGTAAAGCTTTTTTGAGTGACAAAATGGCTACTACAGGAGCAATTGTTATATTATTCTCATTGATTTTAGCGGTATTTGCTTCTTGGATAGCCCCTTATAATCCCAATGTTGTTGCGGAAGGAAGCACTCGTTTAATGCCTCCTGGGACTGAAGGACATATTTTGGGGACGGATCAACAAGGAAGAGATATTTTAAGCAGAGTAATCTTCGGTACACAAACCTCTTTAATTTCCGCAGTTATTCCCGTTATTATTGCTGCCATCATCAGTGTCGTTCTTGGAGTGATTGCAGGATATTATCAAGGATTTATTGGCAACTTGATTATGAGAACGATGGATATCTTTTTCGCCTTTCCTGCAGTTTTACTTGCCATTGCCATTGCGGCTATTTTAGGACCAGGGTTGCTTAATGTCATTATTGCTATGGTTATTGTTCGTATCCCTTATATGACAAGGGTGGTTTATACGGATACTCTACAGGAAAGCCAAAAAGAATATGTTGAAGCAGCTAAGGCATTTGGAATTGGGGATATAGAAATTATGTTCAAACAAATTCTCCCAAATGTTTTACCTTCCTTAATTGTGTATAGTACAACTCTTGCAGGTGTCACGATTGTAACAGTAGCTGGATTGAGCTTTATCGGACTTGGTGTTCAGCCTCCTACGGCAGATTGGGGAAGAATGGCAAGTGATGGAAAGAAAGTGTTGATGCAAGGTTATGCTTTTGTCACATTCATTCCAGGTATAGCTATTCTCATTCTATCTTTTTCCTTCAGTATGATTGGTGATGGTTTAAGAAACGCATTAGATCCTTATGAACGCTCAAAAGCAAAAGAAAAGAAAAAAATAAGCAGAAAAACTAGTCAACATATCGCTTAATATCGATTCAAATCTACCTCTATTTTAACAATGAAAGGGTGGTTAGATGAATGTCCAATCAGCATTGAATACGGAATCTTTACTAAAGGTTGAAGGTTTATCAACAAAGATCAAAACGCCAGAAGGAGTTCTTACTGTGTTAGAGGATGTCAATCTTACCATTGAAAAAGGAGAAATCATGGCGATTGTAGGGGAGTCAGGTTCAGGAAAATCTATGATGATTAATTCAATCCTGCAATTGTTACCTAAAACCCTATTAGAAGCCTATTCAGGGAATATAGAAGTAGAAGGTGAGAACCTTTTCGCAATAGGTGAAAAAAAGATGCAAGAGATTAGGGGGAAAAAAATCTCCTTAGTCGCTCAAAATGCTATGACTTCCTTAGACCCGTCTTACCGAGTAGGAAAACAGATTGTTGAAATCATGTTGGAAAAGACAGGTTTGACGAAGGAACAAGCAAAGGAAAAAGCATTAAATCTTCTAGAGCAGATGGGGATTGATGATCCAAAACGGATATTTCAATCATATCCACATCAATTAAGCGGTGGATTAAGACAAAGGGTTGTCATTGCTATGTCTCTTGCTTGCGATCCGGATTTAATTATTGCGGATGAACCTACGTCAGCTTTAGACCCTACCGTACAATTACAAGTATTGGACCTATTTCAAACAATCAATCAGCAGTTTGGGACGGCTATTTTAATGATTACCCATGATTTTGGTGTAGTTGCACGTATTGCCGAGAAAGTAGCGGTTATGTATGCTGGACAAATTGTTGAAAAAGGTGAGACTGCAGATGTGATATTTAACCCAACGCATCCTTATACACAAAGTTTAATAAAATGTATCCCAAATTTGGATTGGGTCTTTGATAAAGGAGCTGGAAAAAAACCATTATGGCAAATAAAAGGAGAACCGCCAAACTTAATGAATCTATCACAAGGATGCCGGTTTTTCAATCGATGTCATGTAGCAAAGGACATATGCCAATCAACCAATCCTTTATTAAAAACTGTAAAGCCATACCGAAACGAACATTCAGTGCGCTGTGTATTGATAGGAGGAGGGAATGAATAATGAAAGAAGACACTCTGATTGAAGTGCAGGGATTGCAAAAAGTGTACAGTGGCAAAAGAAGTTTATTCACTCCAAGTAAAAAGGTTACAGCAGTGAAGGATGTAAGTTTTTCGATTCGTAAAGGAGAAACCTTTGGATTAATCGGGGAGTCGGGGTCAGGGAAAACGACAGTTGGACGAATGATTCTCAGGCTGATAGAACCAACGAACGGATCCATTATCTATAATGGACAATCATTGCGGGATTTATCGAATAAAGAAATGACGTCATTAAGAAAAGAAATCCAAATTGTTTTTCAAGATTCTGGTTCAGCCTTTAATCCAAGAAAAACAATAGGAGCACAAATTGCTCATCCCTTGAAAAAATTTGGTGAAAACCAAGATCCTCAATTTATCCATCAACAAGTATTGAAGATGCTAGAAGTTGTTGGCTTAAGAGCAGATTTCTTTCATCGTTACCCCCATGAGTTATCCGGCGGTCAAAGACAAAGAGCAGGAATAGCTCGAGCTCTTATCCTAAAACCTAAATTCCTTGTCTTGGATGAGCCGGTAGCAGCCCTGGATGTTTCTGTTAAAGCACAGATTATTAATTTATTGATTGATTTGCAAAAAGAATTCCAATTAACGTATTTATTTATCGCACACAATTTAGATTTAGTTGCTTACTTTTGTAATCGAGTAGCGGTTTTATCCAAAGGAGAAGTGATTGAGACCTCTTCAACGATTGATTTATTTAATAATCCAAAACACGAAATGACCAAAAAATTGTTAAGTTCGATTCTCACCTTGGAGGGTGATTTAGGAGAAGTCTATAAAAAAAGATCAGTCATTTGATAGGGAGGAGCGATATAGATGAATGAGTTATTTTTTAGTGATATACAGTCGATAGCTAGTTTATTAGAGAAAAAGGAAATCTCTTCAGTAGAATTAACGCAGCAATTATTAAAAAGAATTGATGATTTAGAACCATCTCTAAACGCATATATTACAGTGCTTTATGATGATGCTATAAAACAAGCAGAATCGATGGAGGCAGAGCTGCTGAGCGGAAACATTCGCAGTCCGCTTCATGGTGTCCCAATCGCCATCAAAGATATATTTGAAATAAAAGGAAGTAAAACAACGTCCGGCTCTAAAATTTTTGAACATTACATCTCAAATCGAGATGCAGATGTTATCAAGCTATTAAAAGATGCAGGGGCTGTAATTATTGGACAAACAAATCTTCATGAATTTGCGATGGGCGCAACAACGGAAAATCCTCATTACGGCCCTACACGGAATCCCTGGAATTTAAAGAAAATTCCAGGTGGTTCTAGCGGCGGTTCGGCTGCAGCGGTTGCAGCAGGAATGGCATTTGGAGCGATTGGAACTGATACAGGTGGTTCCATTCGACTTCCGGCAGCTCTTTGTGGAATTGTTGGTTTAAAGCCTACTTATGATTTAGTCAGCACAAAAGGATGTACGCCCTTAAGTTGGACACTTGATCATATTGGTCCAATGACTAGAACGGTCGCAGATAGTCGAATTATGTTAAAAGTGATGGCGGATCCTTTAAAAACTAATTTGCTTAACTTAGAGATAAAAAGAGAGAATTTGAATGGAATAAGAATTGGAATTTGTCAAAAGTACTTTTTTGAAAACATGGATCAAGAAATGAAAAGAATTGTTAATCGATCGTTAATAAGATTAAAAGAACTAGGTGCTGAAGTCATCGAGATTCCTCTAACGGGTATAGAAAATGCATTAGAGGCACAAAAAATCATTTTAAAATCGGAATCTTATACTTTTCATGAACCAACTTTTACGGAACATCCTGAAATGTATGGAAAAGATACTCAATTCCGCTTGAATTCAGGACGTGATGTTTCGGCAAGTCAATATATCAATGCTTGCCACCAGCGAGAAAGTTTTATTCGAAGTGTATTAGATGCAATGAATGAATATAAATGTGATGTACTTTTTTCACCAACCAATTGCATTCCAGCCTATGATATTGGAAGCGTTCCTCCAGAAGAAGCTATTAATAATATCTTTCAGTTAGGAAGAACACCGATTGGGAATTTATTAGGGCTTCCGGCTATAACTATACCATGTGGTTTTACGGATGAAAAAATGCCAGTCGGTTTTCAATTAATCAGTAAGCATTATGAAGAAGGGCTCTTACTGAATATTGGGGAAGTATACGAAAAATCAGAGGAGTGGGCTTCCTATCTAGAAAAGAACGATGCTTATCAGGTTGAGAAAGCAATGAATGTAGAGAGTTAATGAATTTGTTTAATAAAATGATGTTTAACCATCTATGATAATGATATAGATCATTACATACTGTTGAAAAATAATTTCAACAATAGATGGGATATGAAAATCTTAGTAAAATCCTCTCGTGCGAATCAAATACAGCGAGGGGATTTTTGATGACAAAAAAAGGTGCAGTTGATTAAACTGTACCTGATAGCTTACAGTGTAAGCTTATAATGGATGACAATTCTGCTTTCTTCAAAGAGTTCAATCTTGTGAATGAGCCGTTGAAGAACTTGTTTCGTACGCAGTGAGAATAAACTTATAGCCACTGTGGTAAGAACCGTCTTTATCTAAAGGCATTCCTTTCATACATTTCATATCAGTTTTAGTATCATGTTTTCGCCTTCATTCCTTTGATTGATACCTACGCGCTCGTCGTATAAAGGCAAGTACAACTATTCTATAATCCCTGTACTCATGATAGAGACGTTAACGTTAACGTCAAAGGATATTTCAGAATAAATCTTCTTCCACTCTTTGTAGGTATCTCTCGTATGCAGGTTGGTCGCTTTATATCGAACGCCAAACCCTAAAGGGTCAGCCCCGTTTTCCTGAAGCTTTGTTAAAAGAGCTGTTATCTGTTTTTCCACCTTTTTACTTGCATATTTGCTATAAGTGTCTAGTTTTTTTGATTCATATGCTGATTCGATTCCTCGATAATTCCTTTCATAAATCGTTTCTAGTACATTTTTAAGGACAACTTCTTCATCAAATATAATTGCCAAGGATTGATGTGTTTTTTCTCCTATTTCCATCATCTCAACGGTGAGTGAAGGCTTGTGGTAACGCTGGCGAATGATGTTAATATTTGTGGTAATATCTTCGCTTAAGGATAATTGAGGTCCTTGAATCGTAGGCTCAATAATTGTTTGTATCAATGTGTCGGTATTGACTTTTTTTATATCAAATAACAGGAGATCATCCCTGATAGCAACAATGACACTGCCTTTGGTCATTTCAAGCAGGATTTGTTCTTTGGATGTTATTTCTTGCTGATTTGGTAATGAATTTAAATAGGATTCTACATGCTGGATGTTTCCCAATTCAAAGAAAGGCTTAATCACCAGCTGATGAAGTTGTAATTCGTCTACAACCGTCTTGATGTACAGAAGCTCAGCGTGTTTTTCATCCATATGTAAAGGTTTGTGTACTAAATCTAAAGAGGACTTTAATTCCTCTGATAACCATTCTATAGTCTCACTGGAAGTCCTTTTTTTAATGTTATTTGAACGCATACGAACTTCTCCTAACCGGTTTTTCTTCGGGAAATCTTCCTTAGTACTATTTTTGAAAAATCAGGGAAATTTCAAGTATATCTTTACCTGAATGGAAAATATTATTCGTGTTGAGAGAGGATAATTATTGGGGTTTGTAAAAATAGAATGAATAATGTCCTTATTCATTAAGACGATTAAAAAACTTAACCAGGTTAACTACTAATTTGTGTTGGTTAACCTGGTTAAGTTTTTTGAATTTAGCTATAGAATCTAATGCCTTTACTACAACTTTACCATAATTTAACTATATGTTTACTGCGTTTTAACCCGCAATTCATAGAATTTACAAAACCTTTACAAAGAATCCATAGGGCATTAACATCATGTGTTTATTCTTAGGGTAGAAAAAATACGACAAAGAGAAGTGGCCAATAGATGATCTTGGAGGTATAGAAATGAGGTTTATAAAAGAAGCGACGATAGGATTATTGGTACTATTCTTAGCTGCTTTATTATCAGCATGTGGTATTGGTAATGACAGTGAAACAGAATCATCTAATGATAGTAAAGGTACCATATCTATTTCAGGATCCACATCTGTAGGACCTTTAGCTGAAAAACTAGCAGTTAAATATGAAGAGAAAAATAAAGTGAATATAGAAGTAAATCAAATAGGTTCTTCTGCTGGCATAACAAACGCAACGAGTGGTGTGTCAGAGATTGGGATGTCTTCGCGTGATTTAAAGGAAGAAGAAAAGGCTAATGGCTTGAATGAGGTAGTCATTGCTTATGATGGAATTGTGGTGGTGACTCACCCAAGTAATAAAGTGAAAAATCTTACTATCGAGCAAGTGAAGCAAATTTTTACCGGAGAGGTTACGAACTGGAAGGAGCTTGGAGGAGATGACATGGAAATTGTAGTTGTTTCCCGCGAAGATGGCTCAGGTTCACGTGATGCATTTCAAGAAATCGTAGGGTATACTTCAGGCGAATTGGTGAGAAGTTCCATAGTTGCGAGCGGTAACGGTAATATTAAAACAACTGTTGCAACGAATAAGCATGCAGTAGGATTTATTTCCTTCGAATATATTGATCACTCTATTTCTACTATAAAGATTAATGGAGTAGAGGCTACAGCGGAAAATGTTCTGCAGCAAAAATACAGCTTGTCACGACCATTCTTGTTTGTCTATAAGGAAGAGCATTTAACGAATAGTGGACAACAATTTATTGACTATATTTTGAGTCAAGAGGGGCAAGCGATTGTATCAGAAACAGGAGCTATACCAATAAAATAATCAACATTCATAGATGTATTATTTAACGTACGTTGGAAATAAACATCATGCGTAAAAGCAATCTTGGAGGAATGAAGCATGCCAAGCCCACTTACTGAAAAACAAACGTTAGAAATCGGAAAATCAAATAAAAGGAAATATATGCTCGAGAAGTTATCCGCAAGAATTTTTCTGTTGTGTGCACTTCTTTCAGTACTCAGTTTATTGTTAATCGTTGGATTTGTATTTTATAAAGGCTCACATCCATTTGTAGCAGAGGGATATAGTTTTATTGACTTTGTTTTTGGAGTAGATTGGGTGCCAAGTGAAGGTAAATTTGGGATCTTTCCAATGATTGTTGCATCCGTATTCGCCACATTTGGTGCATTAATTATTGGAGTTCCTATCGGTTTGTTTACAGCCATTTTCTTAGCGGAAATTGCACCGAAAAGCATAGCGAAGATCATTTCACCGGCCGTGCAGCTGCTGGCAGGTATTCCATCTGTTTTATATGGTGTATTCGGACTTGCTATCATCGTCCCTTTCTTACAAAATAATTTAGGCTTAGCGAAAGGGCAAAGTTTACTAGCTATCATTCTCGTTTTAGCCATTATGATGCTGCCGACGATTGTGACTGTAGCTGAAACAGCTATTCGTGCTGTTCCGAAAACGTATCGTGAAGGGTCATTAGCGCTCGGGGCGTCTCAAATCGGAACTATTTTTAAAGTAGTGGTACCTGCAGCTAAATCAGGAATTATGGCAGCCATTGTATTAGGTTTAGGGAGAGCAATTGGAGAAACAATGGCTGTTATATTAGTAGCAGGAAACAGTCTCATCATTCCTACTAGTTTAACAGACAGTGTTCGTCCATTAACTACAAATATCGCATTAGAAATGGGATATGCGTTCGGAACGCATCAAGAAATGCTGTTCGCAACAGGTATTGTTTTATTCTCCTTTATCTTGTTATTAAACTTTGTATTAGCAAAAATCAGTTCGAAAGGCGGTAATTAAGTTGAGAAAGTTTAAGGATAACTTGTTGCGTGGACTTCTGTGGTTTTCAGCTTTCTTAACAGTTGCCGTCCTCGTAACGATTGTTGGATATATTTTTTATAAAGGCTATCGTTTAATAAACTTCGATTTTATTTTTGGCGATTATTCACCGGCAGGGGATGGCGGAATTTGGCCAATGATTGTTACAACCATATACACAATCGCTATTTCATTATTAATAGCAACACCAATAGGGATTTTGGCTGCTGTATATTTGCAAGAGTATGCTAAGCAGGGTCGATTAGTAAAAACGATTCGTTTTGCTACAGAGAGCTTAACAGGGATACCTTCGATTATTTATGGATTATTCGGAGCCGTATTCTTTGTAACCACATTAAAATTAGGCATGTCGATTATAGCCGCTTCATTGACATTAACTATTATCGTACTGCCTGTTATCATCCGAACAACAGAGGAGGCTTTAAAAACAGTTCCTCATTCGTATCGGGAAGGGTCTCTAGCCTTGGGAACAACGAAGCTACAAACTTTATATAAAGTGATTTTACCAAGTGCGATGCCGGGGATATTATCTGGAATCATTCTCTCAATCGGAAGAATTGTTGGTGAATCGGCTGCGATATTTTTAACCGCTGGAACGGTAGCTGCGATGCCGGAAAGTATTTTCTCATCGGCAAGAACGTTAACGGTGCATTCATATTTGGTTACACAGGAGTCCGGAGATATTGAGCTTGCCGCTGCCATTGGAATCGTATTAATTGTTATCATTTTGGTTCTCAACCTTTCGGCGACGTTTATATCAAAAAAGTTAAATAAAGCTGACTATTAAATGGGGTGTATGTTAATGAGTACAACAGTGATTGAACGTAATAATGCAGAGAAGGGGAATTTTTCACAAATGAAGCAGCATTCAGGAGAGGCAGCAAAAATTAGTGTAACAGACTTGAATTTGTTCTATGGAGAAAAACAGGCACTCTATAACGTATCACTAGGTATACAAGAGAAGAAAGTTACAGCTTTAATTGGTCCTTCTGGCTGTGGTAAATCGACTTTTTTACGAACACTAAACCGCATGAATGATTTGATTGATGGTGTGAAGATTACCGGCGATATTGTCGTCGATAGTGAAAACATATACCAATCCAATGATGTGATAAAGTTACGAACGAAGGTAGGTATGGTATTTCAAAAGCCAAATCTATTTCCTATGAGTATTTATGATAATGTAGCGTATGGTCCCCGGATGCAGGGAATTAAAAATAAAAAAGAATTGAATAAGATTGTTGAAGAGAGCTTACGTGGTGCGGCGATCTGGGACGAAGTGAAAGATCGCCTTAAAACATCAGCACTCGGACTATCAGGCGGTCAGCAGCAACGTGTTTGTATCGCACGTGCAATTGCCATGAAACCGGAAATCATTTTAATGGATGAGCCTACTTCAGCATTAGATCCAATTTCAACCTTAAAGGTAGAAGAATTGATTACACACATGAAAAAGGATTATACGATTGTCATTGTTACACATAATATGCAGCAAGCAGCACGTGTATCTGACAAAACCGCTTTTTTCTTAAACGGTGAAATCATTGAATATGATGAAACAGATCATATCTTTTCTATGCCGCAGGATCAGAGAACGAAAGATTATGTTACTGGCCGATTCGGTTAAATAGAGCATAGAAAATGGTGTTTTGTGAAAGCTTTGAGAATGATTTTTTATAAGATCATTTAGATAGGTTATTTCTTTAAACAATTTGTTAGGCATGAACTCGGAACTTGTACCGGGTTCATGCCTTTTCATTTAGATAAAAGTTTTGAAAATTATAATATTTCCCAATAAATAAAATAATATTGTAATATAACAAGAAAGTAAGTATAATAATATTTGTTAGAAATACAGTTGTCTTTATATCGTGGAATAAGGTGGGAATCGTCATTCATCAAAGAAATAAATCAGCTAAAAGCTTATTTAATGAATGACTTTGTTGAAAAATTGTTATATAACAAGGTCTAGTGAATAATTGACTTCTATTAGAGATAGACCTTCGGAGGGACTCTGAAAGAGTACCAAAGGAGAAGAACAAAAGCCAAACTCTAGGAATAGGGTTGGTAATATCTAATAAAAGTCATTTGTGGTATTCAGTTATATCTATTTTGTAATAGGTTTAATTCTATTGCAAGGTTATGAAAAATGAATAGCTCAATATTAAAAACGCTACAATTTTATCTTAGACTAGTGGGGGAACATTATGAAAAGCATATTGAAAAAGTGGGGTCAATTGGGTCTGGTCAAACAAATAATTGTAGGTTTGATTATTGGTATTATCTTGGCTATAACGATTCCAGAAGCAGCAAAACCTGTTGCACTTTTAGGCTCTTTATTTGTAGGTGCTTTGAAAGCAATTGCACCGGTTTTGGTACTCTTCTTGGTTATGTCGGCCATCGCTCAACATAAGAGTGGTCACAAAACGAATATGAAATCCATTATTTTCTTATACCTGTTAGGAACTTTTTTAGCTGGATTAATCGCTGTTATTGTAAGTTTTATTTTTCCTGTAGGGTTAACACTTACAAAGGGTGCTGAGGGTGTGACGCCTCCTAGCGGTGTCGTAGAGGTTCTCAAATCATTGCTGATGAGCGTTGTTGATAATCCAGTTACAGCCATTTCTAATGCAAACTATATCGGTATTTTAGCTTGGGCAATACTTCTTGGTTTGGCTTTAAGAAGTGCCGCTGATACGACAAAAACGATGATTGCTAATTTTTCAGATGCGGTATCCAAAGTAGTTACATGGGTTATTAAGTTGGCGCCATTAGGAATCATGGGTCTAGTATTTGAATCGATTACTGCAAATGGACTTGAGGCGTTACTAGGCTATGGGAAATTGCTTGCTATTTTAATTGGCTGTATGCTCTTTGTCGCGTTAGTTATCAACCCAATCATTGTGTTTGTCTATATAAGACAAAATCCTTACCCGCTTGTTTTTAAGTGCTTAAAGGAAAGCGCCATTACAGCATTCTTTACACGTAGTTCAGCTTCTAATATTCCGGTCAATATGAGATTATGTGAAAATCTAGGTTTGAATAAGGATAGTTATTCAGTATCCATCCCATTAGGCGCAACCGTCAATATGGCTGGAGCTGCTGTTACTATTTCTGTTTTGACACTTGCAGCGGTTCATACACTTGATATTCAAGTGGACATCCCTACAGCAATCATTCTTAGCGTATTGTCAGCTGTATGTGCTTGCGGTGCTTCAGGGGTTGCTGGTGGATCTTTATTACTGATTCCTCTAGCATGCAGCTTATTTGGAATTCCAGCTGAGGTTGCTATGCAGGTAGTTGGAGTAGGCTTTATCATCGGTGTTTTACAAGACTCTTTTGAAACGGCGCTTAACTCCTCTACAGACGTACTGTTCACAGCTGCTGCTGAATTTAAAGAGTGGCGTAAAGAAGGGAAAACAATAGATATTAACAAAGCAGCATAAAGAAGGAATCTTCTTATACGCCATGGAACTGCCCTTCAATGGATAACCATTGAAGGGCAGTTTTTTATTTTCCGTTTTATACAATTATATTCTTAGCAATTTTGTATATCGTTGCGTTTTTGAATTTCAAATAAATTGAAATTTTTCTGAAAATACACTTGACTACTAGGAATAATAGGTATTATATTATTAACAAATATAAAATATAATTTTAGACCGACTAGACAACTAGAGGCCTTCTAAGTATTTGCTTAGGAGGCCTTTGTCTTTTTTATAAAACATTTTCAAAAGGAGGTTCATATGAACGCATTACGTCAGTATGTTGATCATTTTATTGTTGGCCAGGTTGAGAAAGGGAAGCAGCTCGGAAGAACGATCGGATTTCCGACAGCTAATTTGAATATTGCAAACAATGTCTCCTTAGAAAATGGAGTTTATGGTGTATATGTGTATTATCAATCAAAAAAATATTTAGGTATTATGAACGTTGGAAATCGTCCTTCTTTTAACGATGGTAACCATCAAACAATCGAGGTTCATATCATCGATTTTAATGAAGATATTTATGATGAAATTTTAACAGTGGAAATAATGTTTTATATTCGAAAGGAGAAAAAGTTT
>Ga0182737_1000149_pt1 | contig 129597 bp, 117 predicted proteins | sample eDN5th30CBELigOP_FD_128878 | JGI IMG/M metagenome (GOLD analysis project Ga0182737, IMG submission 128878) | Enriched Organic Plus compost microbial communities from Emeryville, California, USA - eDNA 5th pass 30_C BE-Lig OP (version 2) (version 2) ... | reverse complement strand
CGAATTCCTTAAGAATCTTACTGATCTGCTCCGGTTTGAATCGTTTACCTTTCATAATACACTGTTAAAGTTATCAATCATTTTTCTATTCTCTAACAGTCTTTTTTTTAGGGAAGCTTACAATATCTTGTTTAAGTATCCCAACTGGATATATACACCTGACTTGGAATGGCACACGGAGCTGTCTTAACAAGCCACGGGTATTTACTATTATAAGCGTCTGTTCATCATGGAAGATAATGTCTTTATTAGCCATATTCAATATAAATTCTAAGAGTTTAAGACTTAAATATGATAGGTTTAAGCAGAAAATAGGATGACAGCTATCTGCCATCATCCCATCTGCTTTAAGTCAAACAGCTTCCATATCTCTTATAGGAGAATTACCTACAGGAGCTTGATTGGGAGCTTGATACGACCAGTTATAATTAAGCATAATCGTCTCCCCTGTACTTTCTTTGACGTACTCGTATGGTTCACACTCCACGCGGACTATTTCCCCCGGAAGCTGCGTTCCAATCAAGCTTTTAGCTATCTCTTCTCCAAACGTTGATGGGATGCTGCATTTTCTTACCGTGGCATAGTGGTTTCCTGTAGAAGAGCTTACTACGAGTTCCAATCCTCCTGTAAGTTCCAGTGTAATGAATTTTCTACCGTCTTTTGTTTCTCTTTCAGCATAAGCGGTTACTGTTACCATGATTGATTTTTTTAAGAATGAATACTTTGTTGATTATCTAATGAGCTTCTATTTTCCCATAGGGGGATGAAGCCCACAGAATCATGGTGGGGTTGCTTGATTGGTTACTCTGACAGACTGTCTTAAACGAAGCAGAAATTATAGCTATTTATATTATTTATACTTATCATTATAACGTTATTATATGATAAGTTACAGACATAAGGATAGTACTATAGTCCGTATCTTGTCATACTGTTTAATGATTGTAATTTTTTCGTTTTTATGAGTAGTAGACTTTCCTCTTGTCCAGTACGTATCCCTAAAGCTTTCAAAGCTGATTTAATAATAAACAAGTCTCCTCTTAGTAAGGATTTGAGAGCTGACAGCAAGAAGAATCTAAAAGATACCATGCACTTTATATTAAACTCTATCATCCAACAGATGGAGACGAGAGAAGGACGTGATTATATGGAAGATGGGGGATTAGTTTATCTTCACTCGGATATTCTGAATGATATTTGTGGTAATAGATATACAAAAGCTCTCAAAATATTGGAAGAAGAAGGGGTTATATACAGAGATAGCAGCTATTCTGTCGGCAACCATAGTAAAGGAGTATCTTTCATGGAACAGTACGCCATTTCTGATTACAGATATGTGGAGATTTCCAACGGTAAAATCAAAGATAAAATACTGAAACATAGACAAGAATTAGAAAGAAGAAACGCTCTGGAATTAGCTAAAACCCCATATATCACTAAGTGGTTCAACTCAAATTTAACTGTTAATGTAGACGGAGTACACAACTTCGTTGAGTTCTACAAATCAAGGATGCAGAAGCTCCATAAAGAATCAGGAGATAGTTTAGATATACAAAGTCGTATAAACCAACGTTATAATTCATCTTTACGTTCTGTAGATAGAATACTGGAAGCGGACTTCGGACTTCAACGGACAGGTAAAGACAACAGATTACACAGTACTGTTAGTTCCATGAAAAAGGAGTTACGTTCCTTTTTGAAATACAACGGAGAATCATTGGTAGGAATAGACATCAAATCAAGTCAACCATATTTACTCACCCAATTGCTGAAAGAGGAGTTTTATGAGAAAAAAAAAGACTTAAATATCTACAGCATATATCATGAATTAGGAGAACTAATCCCATTAGAAGAAATAAGAAGTATCCTTATGTCTGTAAGTTATGACCATTCTTTTAGTCAAGTAAAATGGGACGAAGACTTTTATTCTCACTTAATCAAGCTTGATGAACTAAAACACAGAGGAGTAAAGCAAATCTTCAAGACTCGTACTGATGTCAAGAAAAAGATGATGGTTACATTGTATGACAAAAAGCATAAGCTGCAATCTTTTAAGCGGTTTCAAGAGTTTTTCCCAAGAGAAGCTAAACTTATTTCTGCATTCCATGGGATTGGGGACAAACAAGACAACTATCTCCCTATATTAATGCAACGCTTGGAAAGCAGATTAATGCTTGATATCGTCTGCAAAGAAGTATCCATACAGCTTCCCGATGCACCAATAATCCCCATCCATGATAGTATTATGACAACTGAAAAATATCAAGACAGGGTTAGGGATATTATGCATGATACGTTATCCAAATATACTGGAGTGTCCCCCGGACTTAAAATTGAAAATGATAGTCAAGAAGACAGACTTAACCACTTGGAAGATACAGTAATCGAGGATTTGCAAGACATTTATCAGAATAAGTCTAAGAGGAATATTCCTGTAAGCAGCAAAAGTCCTCTTTTATATGACTTTCCCAAGTTGAATGGGAAGCAAATAATCAGTACTGCTTATATCGACCCCGATATATCAGATTCGGATTATCAAATTGACTATTCAGAGGATGGAGATAAAGCTGATTAGCGTCTGTAGTTTGAAGAAAGGGGTAAAATACTTCTGTTCCTGGAATACTTTACCCCCTATTTATTTTTTATAGAAACAAGAGTGCCATGACTGATTACGCTTATCAAAGCTGCGGCATAACAGCTTTCAGTTCGTCCATATTATGCACCCCCAAACCACGTAAATATTTAAGCGTTACAATCATATTGGAGTGTCCAAGTAGCTGCTGTAACAGATGCAAGTCTTTCGTCTGCTTATAAACGTTGACAGCTGCTGTATGTCTAAAAGAGTAAATAGTCTGATTTTCTTCTACTAATCCCAAATTAAACATGATGTCGAAATGACGTGACCACGCTGTATTAAAGTAATATTCGTTAAATGGCTCTTTATTTAAAGAAAAGAGATTACCATCTCCATCCAATTTCGCAACTCTTTCATAAATAGCATCTTTTACGTAATCGGGAATATAGACGGAGCGTATTCTTCCGCTTTTATTTTCATTACCCGAAAGATGGATTTCCGTACAGTCATTTTTGAAATGACTACGCTTCAAGTTTCTGACTTCAATATGAGGTCTTAGAAAACATCCATAGCTAATCAGACAGCAGAGATATAGATTTTCATGGTTCTTCTTTAAATATGTAAGAACGTCTTGTAGCTGATTTTGGTTATAGATTTTATGAAGCTTGGCTTTGGTCTTTATCTTATCTGTTCCTTGAACAAAGTCTAATTTCAATCCATATATGTTCTTCAAATAACCGAATAACGAACTTAACTCCCTACGTTTGCTCATATAATACGTGGGGGTATTTCTGAATCTGTTTAGATATTCTTGTACTCTATGATTACTTAAAAGACTAATATCAAGTGAACGCTCCTTTTCTGTCAAAAATTCTAAAAAATCTTCACAGGTATGTTTTACAGACTGGACGTATTTGATACTAAGATTTGAGCTTAGTTTTTGCTGAACAGCAATATTTAGCAAGTCGGCAATCCGATGACTGGTCGCATTGGACTTTTCTATTAATTGTTGATACACTCCATCTTCCAGTCTCTTCTTATATTCATATTCCAATTGTTTAAGCAAATGATTTCTTTCTCTGATGGACTTAGCATTATTGGGCTTGATATTGACGTTTATCCGATTCCCATTATATTCCTTGTAACGGATTCCATTGATAGTGATTGAAATAAACGTTCTTTTACTTAAATCTGATGATGAAGATATTTTAATATCGTAAACGTACATCTTGTCTCATTCTATGTCTCATGACTGAAAAAGAAAGATGTAACTAATTGATACTTATATGTGTATAAGAGTAGAGCAACTGACTCTTAATCAGTGGGTCGAGAGTTCGAGCCTCTCCGGGGTCACCAAATCAGAAAGCCCAATTCCATCATGGAGTTGGGCTTTCTGATTTGGTGTTTTCTTTACTTTCAATTAAATGAATCAAGCGAGATACAGGATTTTTATCATCACAGCTATCTTTTATAAAGAAGTTGCTCTTTTGAATCAGGCCGCGATTGGTCTTTTATAGAATGGCAGTAGACCGTTTAGTTCGGTACCCTGTGATTGGAAACAGATCATAAGTGTGATTATAAGCGATATAAAAAGTTGTATAATTTAAAAGCGAGACCGCACAAGCTAACATGACCAGGAATAAAATTTTGGAATCATTCCGATTATTGATATAACATCTAGCATATAATTGAATTAATGCCCATCATTTATCCATGACTTTACAATACGTTTTATTTTACCAGACTCACTTAAGCTTAACATTTTGATATTGATTTTCTTGATTAAGGGACTTTTCAAAGGAAATGCAAAACCATAACCAGTAGGATCGTAAACCGAGCGGCTGACCATAATATTATCGTCTTGATATTCTTTTTGGAAATACAGTAATTGTGGACGATCAAAAACAATTGCTGACACTTTTCTTTCCTGTAATAATTGATACGCATCTTCTAGGGAATTCGTTTGAATAGCCTTCGCATGCATTTCATTCAAGAAGGTTTTTTCTACTTGAAAAACAGGAGCGGCTATCTTTTTTCCGTTCAACTGACTGGCTTCGGTGATCGTGTTACTACCCATACCGGTTAGTGTCAGTGTGCTAGCAATACCAGCTACCATTGTCGTTGCAAAGATAATGGAGATGACCATCCAAGAGCCAGCAATTATTCGCCCCCAAAACGTTATCGGAGCACGATCTCCATAACCCGTTGTTGACATTGTTACAATAGCTAACCACATCCCGTTCGCAATGCCATGTGCCATATCTCGGGGGAACTGCTCAGGTGATTTTTCTCTTTCAGCTAACCAGATTAGGATTCCAACAATTGCTAGGATAGAAAGAAAAATCAGCACAGCTGCCAATAGTTTTATACTGAAGAAAGGAGTAATTCGATCTAATAGTGTAGGCTCATCTTTACGAGACATAATACTTAAGCCCGAGTAATAATAAGGCTGAGAAAAATCACATGTTTTAACCCGTTCTGACGTAATACTTACAGGTCCAACAACCAAATCCAGTTTGCCCTCTTTTAAGTAAGTAAGGGCATCAGATACTGTAGCAAATTGCTGCGTAGCATAATTCCAATTCTCCGCGTCAGCAATGGCGTCCCATATTTCATAGGCAATACCTGAATGACTTTCATCGCCAAGCAAAACAAAAGGCGGGCTCCCCGCAATTCCAACACGCAAGTGATTGGTGTCAGGTTCATTTACAATCTGTGCCGATACAGACGAAAAAGTGATTGGATAAATAAAAAACAAAAGGATCGTTACCTTTTGAAACAAAGTATGTTGTTGTGGTCGAAAATGCGTCATGAAAATGAAGTTATGAAAAATAAGCTAAATATCTAAATAGCCGAGTTTTCTTCAATTTAATTCGTATACCACTTATGTTTTAGGTATATCTTAAACAGGTATCAAGCACTTTAATGACGGTATGATCCAGCTGAAATACAGCTCAAATTTACTTGGTATATAGCTGAAGGTGTAATAAGCAGTGAAGAACCAAAATTGAGCTTAAATATTGAAAATCCAAGAAAAAAAAGCTAATATTACGCTCTTTTGCGGCCAGTATACGGAAATTGGTATTGAAAGCAAGCTACAACCATGCTATATAATATTATGAACAGAAAAGGAAAATTTTATCAATTAACATGTTTACTCTTCCTGACAGGATTGACTTACACAGGCTATTGCCAAAAGTTACAATGGGATAAAGGACAAACTTTTATAGAAGCGAATGACCCTACTACCGTTAATGGTGCGCTCTGGTTATCAGTAAAAGCAGGATTACACTGTTCTTTTGTTTCTATCGATAAACGTTACGCTAAATCTGAAGTTCCAAACGTAAAGATCGAAAACAATGCCCACGTGCGTGGTTGGAAAGGAGAACGTTTATCTGCTCAGTTACTATTATGGACCACAGATTCTATTCCGGCAGTGCATGTAAAGGTATCCGATTTTGTATCTAAAAATGGAAGCAAGCTTAAATCCATTGCCTTTGCTCGTTTTGAACGCTATGTTTTAACTGATGAGTTCGGGCCAGGATGTGGCAAGCGTAAACCTGAAGACTTTGCCTCTTCATTATCTCCCGATATGCTCGATGATCGCTCTTCTTTTAATTTAGAAAAAAACAAGGTGAGGCCGGTATGGATCACCATAGAAATACCTAGGAAAGCGGAGAAAGGCACATATTCGGCTATAGTAGAGATAAGCGATGCTCAGGGGAAAATACAAGAGATGAGTTTGTCTTTAGACGTGATTGATCAACTTCTTCCAGAAGCGTCTTCCTGGACTTTTCACTTGGATCAATGGCAACATCCCTCAGCAGTTGCTCGTGTCAATAAGCTACCTATGTGGAGTAAGGCCCACTTTGATGCCTTGAAACCGCAAATGCAGCTTTTAGCTAGTGCAGGGCAAAAAGTAATTACAACTACTTTAAATAAAGATCCTTGGCATGTACAAACCTATGATCCTTATGCCGACATGATTATTTGGACAAAAGAAATAGATGGAAGTTGGTCTTATGATTACCGGATTTTTGATAAATGGGTTTCTTTTATGATGGACTTGGGCATCAAGAAAATGATTAACTGTTACTCCATTGTTCCATGGAACAATGAAATCCATTATAAGGATGCTGCTACTGGCAAATTTATTGATGTAGTAACGAAGCCAGGCACCGATATATTTCGAGATATGTGGGGACCTTTTCTAAAAGATTTTGCGCAACACCTTAAACAAAAAGGATGGCTAGAAATTACCAATATAGCTCTAGATGAAAGAAATAAAGATGAAATGGGAGCTGCTTTTGAATTGATAGAACAGGTGGCGCCGACGCTCGGTGTGGCTTATGCAGACAACCAAAAAACCTATAAACGTTATCCTAAAAGTCAGGACGTCAGTACGGCAGTTCAGCATCCGATAGCCCGGAAAGATCTGGATGAGCGTAGAAGCATGGGCCTAAACACAACCTTTTATATTTATTGTGGAAATGGTTTTCCCAATCAATTTACTTTTTCAGACCCTGCAGAATCCGCTTATTTAGGTTGGTATGCCTTGGCGGCGGGTTATGATGGTGTATTGCGCTGGGCATTCAATTCTTGGGTAGAAAACCCTTTAGTAGATTCCAGATTTAGAACATGGCCTGCAGGAGACACCTATGTTACCTATCCTCAAGCACGTAGCTCCATCAGGTTTGAACGGTTATTGGAAGGCATTCAAGATTATGAGAAGGTGCAAATTATCAAAAAACTTCTAATGCAAAAGAACGACCAGCAAACGATACAGCAATTAGATGCAGCCATAGCAAAGATGAATGATAATACTCGCCATGAAGGTTGGAATGAGGAATTGAATGCAGCAAAAGATTTAGTTAACAGCATTTCCGTGTCGTTATCTAATCGGTAATCTATCATCATCATTCTGAAAAGTATGTTACTGCATAAAAATAAATAATTGATTTATAAGGGAAACGCATCAGATATGCTTTTTTTTAGTATATTTTTTGCTTTATAATAGTTAAAATAATACCTTTGCAGCCGTTAACGGTTTCAGAAAAATTAATTTTTAAACCGTTAGACATGACATATTTTAATGATTCCGTAGCTCAGCTGGTAGAGCAATACACTTTTAATGTATGGGTCCTGGGTTCGAATCCCAGCGGGATCACAAAGCCACTCTTTTCGAGTGGCTTTTGATATTTAAGCAGGGATGAGAACAGAAGGGCGGGGCCTGGTTCGAACGCCGAAGGCATCTCGGCAGGCTGGTATAAGAGGCTTTGAGTGACGCCGACAATCCCAGCGGGATCATAAAGGCCACTCCACAAGAGTAGCCTTTATGATTAAGATCAAAGCCCAATCAACTGGGCTTTTTTTGTGTCGTCATCAAAGGCATAAATCCTATTTTTGTGTTTTATTAAATGAACACTATGGCAGAAACAGAAGCATTTGATCTGGAAGAAAGTGGTGAACAAGATTTGTATGAACATTTACGTTTGATTGTTGATCAGGGTCAGACGTTGCTTCGTATAGATAAGTTTTTGATGCATCGGGTAGAGAACGCATCACGAAACCGTATTCAGAATGCCATCGAGGCAGGCAATGTACTTGTAAACAATAAACCAACCAAAGCAAGTTACAAGGTTAAACCCGCAGATATGATTACAGTCGTATTGCCGCATCCGCCACGTGACACCGAAATTTACCCTGAAAATATTCCGATTGATATTCGTTATGAAGACGATGACTTATTGATTGTTAATAAAGCTGCGGGCATGGTGGTGCATCCCGGATATAACAATTATACTGGAACATTAGTTAACGCCCTAGTCTACCACTTCAATCAATTACCTCAGTTACCGGGAAACGATGGTAGACCAGGCTTGGCACATCGCATTGATAAAGATACCAGCGGATTGCTGGTTATTGCAAAAAATGAATGGACAATTACCCATCTGGCAAGACAGTTTTTTGATCACAGCATTCATCGTAGGTATATTGCTCTAGTTTGGGGAGATATCCCGTCGGACGGAACAATATCTGGATATATTGGAAGAAGTGCAAAAGATAGACGAGTGATGGCCGTATATGATAATGAGGAAAAAGGGAAATGGTCTGTCACGCACTATACCGTTTTGGAACGATTGGGTTATGTTACCTTAGTTGCCTGTGAGCTGGAAACAGGACGCACACATCAAATACGGGCCCATATGCAATCTATTGGGCATCCGCTTTTTAACGATGCCCTATATGGTGGTGCACATATTCTAAAAGGCACTGTTTTTACTAAATATAAACAGTTTGTGGAGAATTGTTTTAATCTCTTGCCCAGACAGGCCTTACATGCTCAAAGCTTAGGATTTATACATCCAAAAACAAAAAGTCCAATTCGTTTTGAATCAGACTTACCGGATGATTTTAGTCAATGTTTAACGAAATGGCGATCTTATGTACAATATGAACGTTCATAAATACATATAAACTATTTTTTTCTTTTTCGCGTTAAAATACACATGAACGAAAAATATATCAATTATAATGGCAGTTTAATACTAGAGCATCAAACCATCGTTTCAGGCAGTAATAGAAGTTTGCGGTATGGAGATGGATTGTTCGAGACGATGCGATGGATGGGCAATGACATCCGCTTTTTAACATACCATGTAGAACGGCTTCAATCTGGTATGCAATATCTTCAATTGGAAGGATGGCAAAAATGGGACGCGTATTTTATAAGGGAGAAGGCTGCCGAGCTAGTGAAGAAAAATCGTCTTGGAACCGACGCACGTATTCGTTTAAATGTATTTCGAGCCGGTGGCGGTCTATATAGTCCGGAGACAAACCAATCAAATTACATTTTGGAGGCCACTGAGCTTGCTCCTGATGGTTATCAATTAAATAAAACCGGAGTAATCATTGATGTTTATCGAGAGCATAAAAAGAGCATGAATAGCTTTTCTCATATAAAGAGCAACAATGCATTATTATATGTTTTAGCAGGCATAGAACGCAAACGCTTGGGTTGTGATGACATGCTTATTCTAAACAGCGAAGGCTTTTTATGCGAATCTTTAAGCTCGAACATATTCATTTGGTATCAAAAAACACTCTATACGCCTGCATTAAGTGAGGGGTGTATCGCAGGAGTTATGCGTCGAGTCATCATTGAAATGGCCCAGGAAAATGGAATTGAAGTAGTAGAAGCGCAGATTAGCCCGGAAATTTTACATGAAGCTGATGAGTTGTTTTTAACCAATGCTATTCACGGTATTCATTGGGTAATGGGCTATAAGAAGAAAAGATATTTCAACCATTTATCTAAAAAGCTACAAGATAAATTAGCCAAATGGCAATTGACATCCGAATGGAACGAGGATTGATATTCTCAGTCCGTTCGGACGCCCCTTAAGAACTCTGCTACCCCCATTCGCTTTTTACCTTCTAGCTGTAGTTCGAGCACATCAATTGTTCCACCTTGCGCTACATATTTCAGTTCATGGTTACCATCAGTCAATATACTTCCTGGCTGATCGGCCATAACTGCTTCATGAGGTCTGCAATCAAATATTTTTAATGTCTTTCCTTGGAAATTGGTAAAAGCGGTAGGATAGGGGCTTAATCCACGTATAAAGTTATATACATCGTGAACAGGCTGATTCCAATCAATCTCGCAATCTTGCTTAAAAATTTTAGGAGCATGTTTTAGTGGGATGTTTGAGATGTTGACTTGTGGCATCTCCTGGTATTGGCCCGACCGAATGGAGGCTACCGTTTTCACCAACACTTGGGCACCTGATGCCATGAGTTTATCATGCAAATTCCCTGCTGTATCGTGTGGCCCAATAGGTATTTTTTCACTGAACAACATGTTTCCTGTATCTATCTGATGTTGTAAAAAAAATGTCGTTACACCACTTTCTTTCTCACCATTGATGATCGCATGATTGATGGGGGCCGCTCCGCGATATTGGGGTAATAACGATGCATGTAAATTAATGGTGCCTCGTGGAGGCATGCTCCATACCACTTCTGGCAACATTCTAAAAGCAACCACCACTTGCAAATCAGCATGATAACGTTGTAGCTCACTCAAAAACACTGGATCTTTTAATTTTTCTGGTTGCAATACCGGTATATGGTTGGCTACAGCAAATTTCTTCACTGCCGATTCTTGTAGTTTCTGCCCTCTACCTGCTGGTTTATCTGCTGCTGTGACTACAGCCACTACATTCTCTCCCGCTTGCAAAAGCGCTTCCAATGAAGCAACGGCAAATTCAGGAGTCCCCATAAAAATGATGCGCATTATGTTCTGTTTATTTTTTTTTAACCCGTCAATTTTTACCTTTGCTAAGGTACAAAATATATTTTCAGACTTGAATTTTCCTTTTTATTTAGCCAAGAGGACAGCAGACGGTAACGGACGCAGGTATTCCAAATTAATTGTACGCGTTGCCGTAGCAGGTATCATGCTCGGGCTTGCGGTGATGATTCTGTCGGTAGCCATACTCAAGGGGTTTAAGGGGAGCATTATTGCAAAAGAACGGGGGTTTAATGGCGATATCACCCTTTATAAACATAATCTGAATAATTCGTATGAGAGCTCTCCATTTCAGTTAACAGCCGACAGTTTAACGCTGCTAACGAAATTACCCGGGATTGTTCAGCTAAATGCTTTTGCAACGAAACCAGGAATCATTAATGCTGATGAAGAAGTGGAAGGCGTGGTATTAAAAGGTATTGACAGTAGCTATAATCAAGCGGCATTACAACAAATTTTAGTGGCGGGAAAAGTACTTCAATTTAACGATAGCATTCCGGCACAGCAGCAGATATTGGTGTCAAAATATACAGCTACAAGATTGAAACTAAAAGTTGGTGATCGCTTTTTGATGTATTTTGTACAGGAACCATTACGTAAACGGAAATTTACCGTAGTAGGCATTTATAATTTAGGTGTTGAGGAAATAGACAAAGTCTATGTTATCAGCGATATATCGTTAATTAGACGTCTCAATAACTGGGATTCCCAGGAAGTAGGGGGGTACGAAATAACCGTCAATGATTTTAATCGGGTAGAAGCGATTAATCAGCGATTGCTAGATGCATTACCCATTCAATTATTATCGGTGCCGATCGATCAGCAATTTCCTGAAATTTTTGAGTGGTTGGCCTTATTGGATATTAATTCGCAAATTATCTTGGTATTGATGTTATTGGTCGCAATCATCAACATGATTTCTGCATTATTAATCTTAATTTTAGAGCGAACCAATATGATCGGTATCTTAAAAGCACTTGGGTTAACTAATCTTGCCATTCGGAAAATGTTTTTATACATGGCGCTTCGCTTCATCGGTTGGGGATTATTGCTGGGGAATCTATTGGGTATCGGTTTCTGTATTTTTCAGCAAAATACGCATTTCTTCCAATTAGATGAAAGTGCGTATTATGTATCATATGTACCGATAGATTTACGCATAGCCGATGTACTATTATTAAATTTAGGTACAGCTGTGCTTTGCATCCTATCTTTGTTAATACCGTCAGGCTTGGTTAGTCGAATAAGTCCGATGAAGGCCATTCGATTTAAATAAGTCTACCTATTTTTGGCCTCATTCCAATAAGCATCCATTTCGGTTAAAGACATATCATGTAGACTTTTTCCCAATTCCTTCGCTCTTATTTCCAGATGATTAAAACGATGAATGAATTTTTTATTTGTTTTTTCCAATGCATTTTCGGGATTGATACCCAGAAATCGGGCATAATTAATCAGTGAAAACAGCAAATCACCAAATTCAGCTTCCGCTTTTTCGGCATCAATTGGTTGAGCACGGGTAATATCAAGTTCTTGTTTAAATTCATTCAATTCTTCTTCCACTTTCTCCCATACCTGTTGTTTGTTTTCCCAATCAAAACCTACTCCTTTTGCCTTTTCCTGTATGCGGTGAGCTTTTACCAAAGCCGGTAAGCTACGAGGAACACCAGCAAGTACCGATTGATTACCTTCTTTTAATTTCAATTGTTCCCAATTACGTTTTACGTCTTCTTCGCTGGCAACGGTAACATCTCCATAAATATGGGGGTGCCGGTTAATTAATTTATCACATACACTGTTTAAGACGTCGACAATATCAAAATGATTCGTTTCATCAGCTATACGGGCATAAAAAACCAGATGCATCATCACATCCCCCAGTTCTTTCTTAATTTCTTGAGTATCCTTATCTAAAATAGCATCGGCCAATTCGTAAACTTCTTCAATGGTTAAGTGACGAAGCGAAGCCATGGTTTGCTTTCGATCCCAAGGACAATCAGTGCGCAGCGTATTCAATATGGTCAATAGCCTTTCGAATGCTTTGCCCGGTGTATGTTGTGCTGATGGAGGTATATGTGGCATTTACTTAGATGATTTGTGTTTTATTTGCAAGCCATTGCTTTTCTATATCATTTAGATGGAGCGATAAGCGTTCATAAACCATGTTATTATATTGGTTGAGCCAATCAATATGCTTTTGTTCGAGCAGTGTTTTATCTATTAAACTCGTATCTATGTAACAGAGTGTGAGTGTCTCAAATGACATGAATGGACCAAATTCCGTTTCCTGATCAGCAACGCTCAGCACTAAATTTTCTATACGAATACCATAACGACCTTCTCGATACAACCCAGGTTCGATTGAAGTAATCATTCCTTCTTCGATTTCTACATCGATATTTGCTGTGTTAAACACGTGTGGCCCCTCATGCACATTTAAGAAGAAGCCTACTCCATGACCAGTGCCATGTCCGTAATTACGAAAACGATCCCACAGCGGTTTGCGCGTAACTGCATCTATTTGATACCCCTTACTGCCTTTTGGATAAGTGGTCGTGCTTCCCTCAATCATTCCTTTCAATACCAATGTATAGTCTGTTCGTTCAGCATCGGTAATATTTCCCAAAGAAATAACCCGGGTAATGTCTGTGGTGCCTGTCAGATATTGGCCTCCAGAGTCAATCAAAAGTAATCCGCCCGTTTCTAAGGTAGCATTGCTAGTTTCCGTAGCCTTATAGTGGGGGAGTGCACCATGTTCTCTAAACCCAGCTATGGTATCGAAACTTTCATTTACAAAACCCTCTTGTTCCCTTCTAAATGCCAATAACTGATCAGCAATGCTGATTTCTGTCAGAGAAATTTTACCTAATTGATTTTCTAACCATATAAAAAACTTAGTTAGTGCAACACCATCTTTTATCATGGTTTGTCTCGTATGTTCTGCTTCTACTCCATTTTTAATAGCCTTTAATCGGGTGCTTGGATTTAATCCTTCTATGATGTGATCATATTGCGGAATTTCAGAATAGATGGCGTAACATGTCCGCTTTGGATCAATCAATATTTGTGCATCAGCAGGGAGCTCGTTTAATCTAGGAATAATTTCTTCATACGGAACAAGCTCTACTCCTTGAGCGTGCAATAAATCCTGATGTTGCTGTTCTAATTTCGATAAATCGATAAATAGTGTAGTTTTTTCAGGCGTTAATAGCGCAAAACTTAATACAACGGGATTGCATTTAATGTCGCTACCACGTAAATTAAATATCCAGGCAATATCATCCAATGAAGAAACAAGATGATAGTCGGCACCCGTTTTGGCAATTTGCTCACGTAACAAACTGAGCTTTCTAGCAGCATCGACACCGACAATCTCATCTGCTAGTATATAGGCTTTCGCTTGAGGAAGTGCGGGTCGATTGGGCCAGATAGCAGTCAATAGATCAGTTGTACCTTGCACGCGTATTTTTTTAGGTTGCAAGGTATGAATCAATTGATTTGCGATGCTAACAGACGCTAGATTTCCATCAAATGCCACGGTGTCTCCTGGTTGTAAACGGCCAGCAAGCCAAGTGATATATTCAGCAACCCCTTGGTTTTTCAATTTAACTAGCACAAAGCCACTATCGGCCAATTGCTCATTGGCTTGTACAAAATATCGGGAGTCTGTCCACAATCCAGCAAAATCAAGTGTAATGACCAGTGTGCCTGCTGAGCCAGTGAATCCTGACATAAAAGCAATGCACTGAAATCGATCTGGGAGATATTCACTGATATGCGGATCAGAAGAAGGAATTATGTATGCAGCGATTTGCCGCTCTTGCATCTGCTGCCGAATAGCCAACAGTTTTTCTGAATAAGTCATAATAACCATAGATTTTGTGCAATTTACTAATTGAAGCAGGATTACACCGTATTTTTTTGTAAAATTGTTAAAGAAATCCGCTGAGGGTTGTAGCTGACAAATGGATGCTTACGTTTTAAGACAGAAAACAATCATCACATTTGATATGTTAAGACACCATAAAAGGAACATTTATTTAAAAGGAACATATTAATGAAAACTTTTACTCTATCCTGTATTGCTTTGGCCATGATGGTTTCATGTGCAACAAAGAAAAATGATCAATCAGAAGCAGATTGTCCACCTAAAGCCTGTACAATGGAATTCAGAACAGTGGGTGTTATTTTTAAAGATGCGCAAGGCGACACCATTTCAGTAAAAGATTTTTCGGTCAAATTGAAATCAACTGGCAAAAAATTGCCCAGTGCGTCTTCAGGTACCCAACAACCTACATCACCCTTCTATCTGGTAGCGAACGATGGTGATAAAAGTGCGTTGGCAGTTAGCGGAGATACCTTATTGATATCAGGAAAGCATCCAACCACAAACGCGGTCAAAACCAGCGAAATGGTTATTTCAGGTGGTCGCTGTGCTTGCCATATTACAAGGGTATCTGGTAATGAAGTGATTACATTTTAACAACACATTAATATAACTTTAAATAACCCAACTTTCATATTGCTCTAATGCAGTTGAATCTACCGATGCTCCGATACCTGGAGCATCGGTTAAATGAACTGTATATTGATCAAAGAAGACGCCTCCACGGATAGGGTCCTCTAAATGGCCAATCATACAAGTATCCAAATCATAATATAAGATATTGTCACAAGCGTAGGCCAAGTGAACATTGGTAGAAAGGCTAACCTACTTTCCAACATACCGCCCAACTGCAAATTTTCCTGGATGGCATTCATTTAAAAACCTTACTTTTACAGTTATTATGGCAAATCATCTTCAACACGAAATTTCGCCTTATCTCAAACAGCATCAAAATAATCCAGTGGATTGGTATCCGTGGAGTAAGGATGCGCTTGAGAAAGCACAATCAGCGCATAAATTGTTGATCGTTAGCATTGGTTATTCGGCTTGCCATTGGTGCCACGTTATGGAACGTGAGAGCTTTGAAAATGAAGAAGTTGCCGAAGTAATGAATGCGCATTATGTAGCCATTAAAGTTGACAGGGAAGAACGACCAGATATCGATCAGATTTACATGACCGCTGTACAATTGATGACCAATAGCGGTGGCTGGCCACTTCATTGTATTTGCCTGCCTGATGGTCGGCCTATTTATGGCGGAACATATTTTCGCCCTGATGATTGGATGAATATTCTAAAGCAGCTCCACGACCTTTGGACAAATGAACCGGAAGTTGCCATCAAATACGCTGTACAGCTTGAACAAGGTATCAAAGAAAGCGAGCAGCCTATTATACAGCCAATTCCAGAAAAATATACAGCAGAAGACCTATTGGATATCGTGAACCCTTGGGTGGCTCAATTCGACAACAAACATGGAGGTTATTTACGCGCACCTAAGTTTCCGTTACCAAACAATTGGTTATTTTTACTTCGCTATGGTTTCTTAAACGGAAATCAAATGATCGTAGATCATGTGCATTTTACATTGAAACACATGGCAGCAGGAGGAATATATGACCATGTTGGTGGAGGGTTTGCTCGATACGCAGTAGACGCTACCTGGCATGTCCCACACTTTGAAAAAATGCTTTATGATAATGCACAATTGGTTAGTCTTTATGCAGAAGCTTATCTCCAGCGCGCTGACCCACTCTACAAACGGGTGATAACCGAGACCTTGGCGTGGGTAGAACGAGAAATGACTTCAAAAGAAGGCGCGTTTTATTGCGCATTAGATGCCGATAGTGAAGGTATAGAGGGAAAATTTTACACTTTTGATATAGCAGAATTTGAACGTGTATTAGGAGATGATGCTCCTTTGTTTATTTCATATTATGGGCTCACACCAGCAGGCAATTGGCAAGAAGAACAGACGAACGTATTAAAGACGGATATTGACGCTGACAAGTTGGCAGGCGATGTCGGTTTTACTCCAGCATCCTGGGAGGCATATTTAACGGAAATAAAAAAGAAACTATTAGACTATCGTTCAAAGCGTGCGAGACCTGGATTGGACAATAAAATCATTACCGGATGGAACGCTTTGATGTTGAAAGGATATATTGATGCGTATAAAGCTTTTGGAAATGAAGATTATCTAAAGCGCGCTCTGCTAAATGCTCAATTCCTGCTGACACATCTCATTAAGGAAGGTAAAATGCTGCATCAGATGCCCGGTAAGCAAATTATATACGGTTTTTTGGATGATTATGCCTTTGTCATAGACGCCTTTATCAGCCTATATGAAGTAACATTTGACAAGGTATGGCTCGATCGGGCACGGCAATTAGCGGATGATGCGATTGCACAATTTTATCAAGCAGATGCGGCTGCATTTTGTTACACATCCAAGCAATCTGAAGTGCTTATTACACGTAAGTTTGAAATCATGGATAATGTAATTCCGTCCTCTAACTCGGTCATGACCCGACAACTGTATAAGTTAGGCTTAATTTTTGATGAACCTTCCTATGTAGAAATTTCGGCCCAATTATTGGCTAACGTCTTTCCGCAAATAAAGAGCTATGGCTCTGCGTATTCCAATTGGGGCATTCAGTTATTGGAAGAGGTTCATGGCTGCTATGAAATAGCGATCACTGGCAAACAAGCCCAATCTTTACGGAAAATAGTTGATCAACAATACATCCCTAATAAAGTTTTATTGGGAGGGACGGCGGAAAATCTACCCTTGTTAGCAGGAAGGGTAAGCGAATATGACCTTATTTATGTTTGCAAAAACAATACATGTAGTTTACCAGTTGCTAATGTAGCAGATTTAAAGAAATTAATTTTTGAACCGGGAATAAGTTAAGACACCATAGATTCCCATAATTTTATCATAATGACCATTACACCAAACAGCGTTGTAGCGCTTACGTACAAATTGCACACAATTAACAACGGAGAAAAAGAGTTTGTAGAAGAAGCAGATAAAGCTAATCCGCTTGTTTTCCTATATGGAGTAGGGATGATGTTACCCAAATTTGAAGAAAATATTGAAGGTTTAAAACAAGGTGATACGACTGACTTTGAGCTGGTAGCTGCCGATGCTTATGGAGAAAAAGATGATAGTGCTGTTGCACAACTTCCTGCAGATATGTTTAAAGAATCCGGAATTCCGCCAGTAGGCGAGATCTTACCTTTACAAGACAATCAGGGAAATCAATTCCGTGCTCGTGTGGTGGAAGTAAGTCCAGAAGCAGTTGTCGTAGACCTCAACCATCCAATGGCAGGGCAGAACTTACATTTTGATATTGAAATATTAAACGTACGTGAAGCCACCGCAGATGAATTGGCTCATGGGCACGCCCATGGCATGGATGGCCATAGCGGACATTAAAAGCATAATGCTTTCAAGTTATAAGTTTTAAGTAATACGTTTTGAGAGTGAAAAGCTTATCAGCTGTCTTTTTCTGGACAATACGTACAACTTAAAACTTATAGCTTATCACTTAAAACTTATAACTTTGATACAATATGAACTATTTTCTTGTAAAATCTGAGCCTTTTAAATACAGCTGGGATCAACTGGTAAAAGATGGACAAACATTTTGGGATGGAGTTCGTAATTACCAAGCACGAAACAATTTACAAAGCATGCGCATGGGTGATTTGGTGCTTTTTTATCACAGTAATGAAGGCAAGGAAGTAATTGGTATAGCCAAGGTTGTAAAAGAAGCCTACCAAGATCCCACAACGACCGATGAACGCTGGGTAGTGGTTGATCTCGCACCGGTAGAAGCACTAAAGAAACCTGTTACCTTAGAAGTTATCAAAGAAGACAAACAATTACAGGATATAGCATTGGTTCGCCAGGGCCGTTTATCTGTCATGCCTTTAAAACGAGCAGAATTTGACCGAATAATAGCGCTCGGAAGCTAAACCACTATTCGTTATTGGTTAATAACTCCACTAAGCTCCAAATTGATTAAAAAAATGATGAAGCTCGTTGGCTTCTTCGGGCTTCATTTTACCAGCTAATATCAAACGTAATTGCCTTCTCCGTAATGCACCTTCGTACAATTCCTTTTCTTCATCGGTCTCTGGAATGAGTTCAGGTACCGCGACGGTTTTGGAATGCTGATCGATGGCTACAAAAGTATAAAATGCTTCATTGGATTTGATCCGGCTACCTGAAGGAATATTCTGCGCATAAACTTGCAAACGTACTTCAACGGAAGTGTTAAAAGCGCGCGTTACTTGCGCCTCAATACTGATTACATCGCCTAGTTTAACCGGGTGTCTGAAAGAAACATTGTCTACAGAAGCTGTCACTACAATTCGATTGCAATGTTTTTGAGCAGATATTGCAGCTGCAATATCCATCCAATGAAGCAATCTACCTCCCATTAAATTGTTGAGGGTATTGGTATCATTAGGTAATACCAATTCATTCATAACAGTGAATGATTCTTTTGCGAGTTTCTTATCCATGCAATAATCAATCGTTTAAGCTATATGGTTTAATCTCTTAACGTTCCCTTGCTTGAATTATTCAAGCTGCTGTACCCTATCAGTTCATCCCATCGGGTAGCCGGTTTTCGGTAATATACAAAAATATGATATGTGTTACCCGTTTCGAAATGGTGACCATTGTATTTATTTACATCTTCTTTGCCACCAGAAGCCCTGCTGAGATAAGTATAATGATAAAGCCCCTGTTTCAGTAGGAGCGTAGCCTCCCAAATTTGTTGCTGTGCATTATATTTCATTTTATTCTCAGGGCTTTCCTGAAAATTATTGAACAAGCCCACTACATATATCTGTTCATTTGGCAATGGGGCTTTATTTGCTTTTAAAATGAATGTTACCCAAGCATAATCACCCTCAATGTCGGCATCATCAAAATCATTGTTCCGAATAAAGAAATTACCATCTTCATCAAAAGCAAAACTATATGCTTCATTTGCCAAATCATGATCCGGAATAACCGTCAAATGTCTGATACTGTCTGTTTGGGTTTGGTCAATTTGGCCTGATAAGAGACGAAAACTTCTTAAATCCAAATTTTTAAACTCATTTCCGCCATCAAAATCAAGAGTGTGCTTATCATTGTAGATGAGTTGCCCATTCCGAACATACATCGGTTTCGTAAGCGTTTCTTGTATATCGTTACGGCGGTTTTGTTGAACAACTAATTTGATGTCTTGATAAGGGTTGTTTAATACTAGATTACCCAACAAGACAGTGGCATTCAATTTTTGAAATTGCTTTCTTTTTAACACATCAGCAGAAGGTAATAGTTGCGCCTGAACACCCACTTCTTGTTTAAGTACATAAAATCTTCTAGTTAAAATGAGTCGGTCCACATCCCCATCTTCATACACTTTAAGCAAATAATTGCCTGCCAATTTAGGCACCAAGCTTCCTTCTGACGGAAAATGAAGCTGATAATGGGTATAAGCCTGCAAGGTATTGACCGAGCTCTTGTAATCATTGATCCGATCTTCCGTTAAACCATCAATAAATTCGATAGTGGATAAACTACTACTTCGCCAATCGGCAGTACAATGTTCAATGGTATAATAATACGCACGGGTATCCGCTCTTAAATCATCGAACGAAAGGTATAGCTGCTCTATACTATTTAAAGGCAGAATAGGGATAGACTGCTCTTCTTTAGTATTATAAAATTGAACTGTTTTTATAGTCGGCAGGTAATTAACATCAGCATATACCAACTGCTGTATAGGCGATCGTTCTTGAGCGGCTACCTGTAAGCTCCAAAAACAAATGATCATGAACCAATGGGTACCTATCTTCATGAACTCGACCATTAATCGTTCAACTGCAAAATCTCTTCTGCTAGTTTTTCCCAGTTTGCTTGCTGATTTTCCAGCTCGTTCTTTTTCTTCGTATAGCTCAGATGGATAGCCTTTAATTGATCGGGTAGATTGTAAATATGCTGATCGGCTAATTGTTCTTCCATATCACCAATTTCCGTTTGCAGTGATGTAATCTGTTCTTCCAATACCATCAATTCTTTATTCAGTTTCTGCAGATACTTATTTTTATCAATGGTATCGTGCTGAACCACATTTGTCTTTTTAGGTTCTTCTTTCTTCTGAACAGGTTGTACTTTTGCTTGCTCTTTTACTACTGGACGCTTAGCCTGCCATTCTTCAAATTCGCGATAGGTTCCAGGATATTCTTTAATCTCTTGATTTTCAATATACCAAATTTTGTTGGCCACACTATCTAAAAAATAACGATCGTGTGATACACTGATAAAAGTACCTTCATATTGTTGCAATGCTTGTATCAGGATGTTGACTGATTGAATATCCAAGTGGTTCGTAGGCTCATCGAGTATGAGGAAATTCGCATCGGCGGTCAATGCCTTTGCCAGCGCCACTCGCGATTTTTCGCCTCCCGAAAGTACCCTGATCTTTTTGAAGGCATCATCACCTGTAAATAAGAAACAGCCTAAAATAGACCGCAGTTCTGTTTCCGTATGTTTGGGAGCAAAAGCTTGTAATTCTTGTAAAATTTCATTCTCTAAATGAAGTGCTTCCAACTGGTGCTGCGCAAAAAAAGTAGTCGTTACGTTATGGCCGGTTTCGCTTTTTCCATCAAAATCGTTATCTGCTTGAGCAATAATGCGTAGGAGTGTAGATTTACCCTTACCATTTGCTCCGATCAGCGCAATCTTATCGCCTTTTTCAATAACAGCATGGGTGTCTTTTAGAATAGGCACACCGGGATAAGCTTTTGTAATATGCTCTAAACGTACCACATGCCGTCCCGATTGTTTACTAAATTTAAAGCTAAAGTTTACCGTTGGATTATCATCGTCTACATCATCTACCCGCTCCATCCGTTCTAAAGCCTTGATACGCGATTGCGCCATTTTGGCCTTGCTGGCTTTTGCCCGAAAACGTTCAATTAAACGCTCTTCTTGTTTGATTTTGGCCTGCTGATTTTTGAATTGTCCGGCTTGTATTTCATTTCGCAAGGCCTTCTCTTCTAGATAAAAGCTATAATTGCCTGCATAAAGCGTCAATTTACCCTTTCTAGATTCTACTGTTTTATTAATGACACGATCAAGGAAATAACGATCATGCGAAACGATGACAATAGCACCTTCAAAAGCCTGTAAATAGCTTTCTAACCACTTAATAGAGGGTAAGTCCAAGTGATTGGTAGGTTCATCTAACAAAAGAATATCTGGAGCCTGTAAAAGGATTCGTGCCAGCATAACACGCATGCGCCATCCACCCGAAAATTCGGAAAGCTTTCTTTTTTGCTGTTCCTCATCAAAACCCAAACCAGCTAAAATTTCATGTGCACGGTACTCGATATTATATCCGTCAAGCGCTTCAAATTCCATTTGCTTATCACTGAGCTTATGCAATAAATCGTCGCTGTAATCGGTTTCCATCTTTTTGAGCAGGTTTTCGATTTCAGTATGTAACTGATTCTGACGTTCGAAGGCTTCCATCGCTACATGCAGAATACTTTTCTCAGACTCGTAAGATAATAAATCCTGATTCAGATACCCTATCTTTATATCTTTGGCCATCGAAATGGTTCCTGAAGTAGGCGTATATTCGCCCACGATGATGCGAAGTAAAGTGGTTTTTCCAGTTCCATTCGCACCAATAAGTCCTACCTTATCACCAGGTTTGATATGCCAATTCGCTTCGTCGTATAAAGCCCGGGCACCTATCTCAAAAGTTAAATTATTTATAGCTATCATCGCGGATGTAAAAGTACGAAAAAGTTCTATAGAGCGGAAAGCGAAAAGCCTAAAGTGGGAAGTTCTAGGTAATAAGTGGTACGTTTTACGTAGTCTGGAAAGCAGAAAGCTAAAAGCTTTGAGTTTTACATATAACCTGCAACGTATAACTAGTTAATAGCCAGCAGCTAGTGGCCAAAACATTAAAATTCTAAGTGATACTCTAAGTGATACTTAATACGTTTTAAACCTGAATAGGGATGAGAGGGTACTTATAACCTAAAACTTACAACGTATAACACCTAATATCTATTATCTCACATCTAATTCACTATCTTTGCACCATGTATAAACTCGTTAAACCATTGTTTTTCCTAATGAACCCTGAAGTAGCTCATCATCGTGTTACCGGCGGTTTAAAAGCAGTAAATAAAATTTGGGGCGGGAGCCAGTTGGTCAAGGCAGCCTTCCATTATGAACACCCATCTTTAGAAAGAAAAGTTTTCGGTTTAACGTTTAAGAATCCAGTTGGTTTAGCAGCTGGCTTCGACAAAAACGCGGATTACGTAGATGAGTTAATCGATCTGGGTTTTGGGTTCATTGAAATTGGCACCGTTACTCCGAGGCCTCAACCTGGAAATCCTCAACCTCGCATGTTTCGATTAACAGCAGATGAAGCCCTCATCAATCGCATGGGTTTTAATAACTTGGGTGCAGAGGTTGCTGCAACCAAGCTGAAATTCCTAAAGAAAAGGGGACAGGTCATTATCGGTGGTAATATTGGTAAAAACAAGACGACCCCCAATGAAGAGGCAGTGAATGATTATATCAAATGCTTCGACGCCTTGTTTGATGTGGTCGATTATTTTGTAGTGAACGTCAGTTCGCCCAATACACCCGGTTTACGAGATTTACAGGAAAAAGAGCCGTTGATGCATATCTTGAACACATTACAGCAACGAAATTTAAAAAACGACATTTCCAGACCCATTCTTTTAAAAATAGCACCCGATTTAACAGATAGTCAGCTGGACGATATCATTGAAATTGTTCAACGAACTGGTATAGCAGGCGTTATTGCAACCAACACGACCATTTCTCGTGAAGGTTTACACACTTCTCCTACCTTAACAAAAGAAACAGGTGGACTTAGTGGTAAACCCCTCACAAAACGTTCTACGGAGGTTATTCGGTACCTGAGTGAAAAATCCAACCGGGCTTTCCCTATCATTGGCGTGGGAGGAATTCATAGTGCAAGCGATGCCCAGGAAAAATTAGCAGCAGGCGCCTCTTTGATACAGATTTATACCGGCTTCATTTATGAAGGGCCAGCATTGGTAAAACGGATATGTAAGGCCTTGGTCGGTTAATCTATGGCTTATCTATTTCAGCCAATACAAAGTTTTTTCTGTTTTCAATGGTATCTGGGGGCACATCAGTCACTTCATATCCGTATTTTTCATAGGTGTTTCGCATACTGTTATATGTAAACACAGCTTCTTCCCAAGTCTGTTTCCGCTCGTCGTCAGTCGTATATATTGCTTTCCAGGGCGGTAATATAAATACTTTTGGTTGATAACGAAGGCTACGCGCAATGATATCCATCTGGGGCGAAATACCATAGCCAATCATTTCAGCATAACAAAGCGTATCTAAAATACCTCGATCAAAAAAGAAAATAGCATTCGAATCCATGGATAATACCTTTTCGTAGCTTTCTTTAGAACGTGCTAACATGAGGTCGGTATATAGCGCCTTGTTTTTCCACGGCAGGGCATCGCCACCGGTACTCATTTGTTCTTTGATGATTTCACGTGCCACTTCTGGAACGACCTGATAGCTGGTTTCCAGTGCTTTTAATAGGGTGGTTTTTCCTACACCAGGTCCACCGGTTATACAATAAAAATTCGGCAATTTTGACATATTTTGAATCAAGAATTGTTGGTTTTCTCGCTAAGAAATTTAATGTTTCGGGTTAGGCCTGCAAATTTAGTTCTTTTCACGGCAGATTTTTTAAATACACGTTGGAAAGTTTCCTCCGTTATTTCTTCCCAATCACGCTGATTCATCTCAAGCAGTTCTTGGTTAGGTTGAAATGCATTTTCCTGATGTGGCTCAGAAAATCGGTTCCATGGGCACACATCCTGACAAATATCGCAACCGAACATCCAATTGTCCATTTTACCAGCAAATTCTTTCGGTATCTCACTTTTGAGCTCAATCGTTAGGTAAGAAATACATTTGCTTCCGTCTACTATTTGCGGAGCAACAATAGCCTCCGTTGGACAGGCATCCAAGCATTTGGTACAGGTACCGCAATAATCTTTCGTAGGAGGGGCGTCATACATCAAAGGCAAATCAATGATTAATTCACATAAAAAAAAGAAAGACCCTAACCTTCTGTTAATTATGTTACTGTTTTTTCCTACCCATCCTAGTCCAGCTTTCTTAGCCCAGGCACGGTCCAATACAGGAGCAGAATCAACAAAGGCCCTTCCACCAACTTCGCCAACTTGTTCTTGGATATATTGAAGCAGTTGTTTTAATTTTTCCTTGATAACGATGTGATAGTCTACACCATAGGCATATTTTGATATTTTAGGCGCACCTTTATCTTTTTGTATATCAGCAGTATAATAATTATAACCTAAAGATATAACGGATTTAGCATCATCAACCAATAAACGGGGATCCAATCGTTTATCGAAGTAATTTTCCATGTACTGCATTTCGCCATGCATATGGCCATGGAGCCATTTTTCCAACCGGGGAGCTTCTTCCTCTAAAAATTCAGCCTTCGCAATGCCACAAAAAGCAAAGCCTAAGCGTTTTGCTTCTTCTTTGATCAATTGTGTATATTTCTCAGCAGCGCCTTGCATGTTGTAAAATAAACATTCTTATTAGTGAAATACCAATTTTTTCAAATAATGATGGTTACTTTTTAGTTGATGGTAGTTACTTCGAATATAAAAGTAATCACCAACACAACAAAGGTAAATACTTTAAACGTAAAGGTAACTACCTTTACGTTTAAAGCAACCACCATCTACTAAATAGTAACTACCTTTGACGCGAAATTAGTTACTTGTATGATGATGGTAGTTACTTTCAACTTAAAAGTAACCAGAAAGATTGCACCGGTGATTACCTTTGCGTTTAAAATAACCGGCTTTACCTAAAAGGTAGTTACCGCAATAATCAAAGTGATTACCTTTCGCTTCGGTGTAACCATCTCTACCCCTAAAGCAACTATCTTCAGCTTCCGAGTAATCACCGATAACGTCAGGCTAACCATCTTTAGCTTCAGGGTAATTACCTTTGGCTTCAAAGTGACCACTCTTGACTTCAAAGTAATTACCTTTATAGCGAGTTACATGCAAGTCGCCTATATTTCATACATTTACAATGATGTTAAAATGGTACCTCATTGATCAAAATTCACTACCTGCGCCATTAACGGTGAAAAAACTCCGTATCGAGGGTAAAAGTGTCTGCTTGGTTCAAGATGGCAATCAATTTTACGCATTGGGAAGCACCTGTCCGCACGCAGGCGCCGACCTGTCACAGGGTTGGTGTGATCGTGGACGCCTCATCTGCCCATATCACCGACATGCCTTTCGCTTAGCAGATGGGCGAGGAGACAAAGACCAAGGAAATTATATCCAAACGTATCCACTAGAAAAACGCGGGAATGATTGGTATATCGGCATACCATTATCCTTTATTCAGCGCATCCTTAGAAAGATAACACATTAACAAAAAAGCACACCTTATTGGCATGCTTTTTTGTAGTTTCATATGCACTTTATTTTTTATTCTTATTTGCTTGCTGTTGCCGCATGTAATCTTCCATTCTTTTCTGAAAAGTTGATTTTTTATTGGCCTCAGGTTTTTTCTTGTTTGCCTGAATAATGGCATGTATTTTTTCATCGTTAATAGATTGTCGGATGAAAAACTGAATACCAAAAGTCATACAAGTAGACAAGAAATAATAATAATTTAATCCTGATGGATAACTATTCAATACAAAGAAAAATATCAATGGCATAAAATAGCCGATGTACTTCATTTGCCCTGTGGCACCAGATACCATATTATTGTACCAGGTAGACAGTAGCGTGGCACAAGTCATAAGAATACACATCAAACTGATGTGATTGATATTCACGATAGGCAGTTTAGCAAAAGTAAAAACGGCGTCGTATGTAGAAAGGTCTTTCATCCACAGGAAACTTTGCCCTCTCAATTCAAATAGATTGGGGAAGAAGAAGAAAAATGCAATCATAAAGGGCATCTGTAAAACCATGGGGATACATCCACCCATGGGGTTAACCCCAGCCTGTTTATATAATTTCAAATATTCTTGCTGCAATAACGTTTGATTGTCCTCACCAACTTTCGCTTTAATCTCGTCCATTTCAGGTTTCAATACACGCATTTTTGCCATTGAAACGTAGGACTTATAGGTGAGTGGAGAAAGAACCAATTTAAGCAAAACAGTAAGTACGAAAATAATCAATCCATAGTTCCAACTAAAACCTTCTAATAGGTTAAATACGGGCAATGTAATAAACCGGTTGATCCATTTCATTGGTCCCCAACCCATGTCCACCTGCTTTTCCAGATCAATACCTTGATCTTTTAGCACACTAAATTTATTGGGGCCAAAATAGAAGGCCATGGGATAGCTATTGATATCTTGTCGTGTAAAGTCGAGGTGCATGTTTGCCGTGAACGATTTAACAATATTGTTGCTAGTCACCGTAGCTACTTTCAATGAACCTCCATTAAAACCATTTTTAGCTATCAAGACATTGGAGAAGTAATGCTGTTTGAAAGAAAACCAATTAATTTTTCCCAAATCTTTACTCTCATCCTTTGCTAGATCTAAATGTTCTACATCACCATTAAATTCCTTATAATATGCAGTAGATCGCCTCTGTTCATCACTCAGGTCTTTTTCTTTCTGGGGCAGCTCTGCTTGCCAATTGAGCACCAATCGAGTTTCTGTTGGTGCCACAACATCTTGCAGTCCCTTCGTAACAACTGTAAAGCCCAGTTGTCTACTTTTTCCTTTCAGGCCATAAACATAATCAATGTATTTTTCAGGGGCATAGTTCAAACGGAGTGTAAGCGTTGTAGAATCGGCATCACTCACTTGGACATGACGATCGGCATTAGTTAAAGGTGAAAAGAACAAATCATTGGTATTAACATTGATACCGGCAGTAGAGAATTGCAAGCCAAATCGATTACCATCGCCATTAAATAAAATTAGGGGATTTCCTTGATAGTCCGTTTCGTCTTTTACCTCGACTGACTGAACTCGACCACCTTTTGAAGTGATGTTGATTTTGAGATATTCATTTTCGAGCACAAAAGTTTCCGCTTTACCTATTTTTGCTTTACCAAAAGGTCCTGTAGCAGCAGCAGAATCTACAACTAAAGCTGCTGTATCTTGTTGTGCTGTAAAAAGGCTATCTGTAGCAGGCTTTTTACTTTCTGGAGTTTTTGCTTGAGCTATCGAGTCTTGCAGTTGTTGTTCTTTTTTAATCTCTTCTTCTGAAGGTTTCAGAAAAAACACTGACCCAGCCAAGATGATCATAATCAAGAATAAGCCAGTGAACGTATTTCTATCCATTTTTTAATATTACTGATTCCGTGTATAAATTAAATTAAGTTGTTGTGCTTGAAATAAATTATCGCTTTCCTGCCTTTACTAGGGCAGCGGCCACAAAGTTAACAAAAAGTGGATGAGGATTTGCTACGGTTGATTTTAATTCTGGATGAAATTGCCCCCCTACAAAGAATGGATGGTCTTTGAGCTCAATGATTTCGACCAAATGATTATCGGGATTAATGCCTGATGCGATCATACCCGCAGCCTCGTATTGTTTTAAGTATTCATTGTTAAACTCATAACGATGCCTATGGCGTTCACTAATCCGTGGTTTCCCATATATAGCCGCTGCTTTTGTGCCTTTTTTTAATTCGCATGGATAAGCCCCTAAACGCATGGTACCTCCCATATTTTTAATATTTTTCTGATTCTCCATCAGATTAATAACCGGATGCTTGGTTTTTTTATCCATTTCAAAACTATTTGCACCTTTTAATTTTAATACGTTTCGTGCAAACTCGATAACGGCTACCTGCATACCCAAACAGATACCGAAAAAAGGAATGTGATTTTCTCGTACATATTTTATGGCCGTTACCTTACCATCCAATCCACGTTCTCCAAACCCCGGAGCTACCAAGACCCCGTGTAGACCTTTCAATTTTTCTTCTACATTGGCTTCATTGATACTTTCTGCTGCAATACTTTTAACGGTTACTTTACATTCATTCTGTGCACCCGCATGAATAAAAGACTCATTAATAGACTTATAAGCATCTGGTAATTCAACATATTTTCCTACCAAGCCAATTTTAATTTCGGCAGTAGGGTTTTTTACTCGTCCCAAAAACGCTTTCCAATTTTCTAAATCAGGTTCATTTTTATTGGATAGTTTCAATTTGGCCAATACGGTCTTGTCGAGCTGTTCTTTGAGCATCAAAAGGGGAACATCGTATATGGACGATGCATCAGCCGATTCTACCACCGCATTAATATTGACATTACAAAATAGAGCGATTTTTTTACGTATCTCGTGTCCGATACGATGTTCGGTACGGCAGACCAACACATCGGGCTGAATGCCGTATTCGAGCAGCATCTTAACGGAATGTTGTGTTGGCTTGGTTTTCAATTCGCCAGCGGCCGCTAAATACGGAACCAAGGTAAGGTGAATAACCAATGAATCGTTATTGCCCAATTCCCAACGTAGTTGACGCACCGCCTCAATAAAGGGCAACGATTCAATATCACCAACTGTTCCTCCCAGCTCTGTAATGACAATATCATAGTTTCCTGTTTCACCCAAAAGGCGCATCCGGCGCTTGATTTCATCCGTAATGTGTGGCACTACTTGAACCGTTTTTCCCAAATAATCGCCAGCACGCTCACGCTCAATAACATGTTGATAAATTCGCCCTGTTGTTACATTATTTGCCTGCGAAGTAGGCATGTTCAAGAAACGCTCATAATGACCAAGGTCTAGGTCTGTTTCCGCACCATCTTCGGTCACATAGCATTCGCCATGTTCATATGGATTCAATGTTCCCGGATCGATGTTGATATAAGGGTCAAATTTTTGAATGGTAACGCGATACCCTCTTGCCTGAAGTAATTTTGCCAATGAAGCAGATATGATACCTTTACCTAAGGATGAAGTAACACCGCCCGTAACAAAGATGTATTTGGTCATGATAATAAAATGGAAAATTATATACTGTAATTGTCTCTTTTTACAACTCCAGCAACGTTATTGTACGGGATACAAAAGTAGAATTTTTTTTGGTCTTTATGTAAAAAAATCAAAAGTAAAAAGTGAAAAGTAAAAACGAAAGTGCCCCTTTGGTAATTAAAAGCTAAGCCTAATACCGAATAAGCCAAAAGCTTATAGTTCCTAAGTTTGCTAAAAACGAATGCTATTTTCTTATGAGCTATTTCTTAAATTCACTCAACCCCAAACGCTGGGCATTTGTATTACCTGGTTGTGCCACATAATCTGGCAAACCCGGCTTACGTGGTTCATCATCTGATTGGCAATCATCACCTCGTAATTTACAGATCGAATAAAAATAAAAATCCATCACCATGCTTAAATGGTCCCTGATCCAATCTCTACCTAACCAACTAAATACTAAATACTTTACAAAAAGTATCAGATAATTTGTTATTTTTACGTCCATAATAATTTAGATACTTTGGATTTTAATCAATTTGATTTTGATAATGGCCTTTTAGATGGTCTTTCTAGCATGGGATATAAAGTTCCCACCCCCATACAAACACAGGCTATTCCATTAATTGCACAACATCATGATCTTATTGCTTGTGCACAAACCGGCACCGGTAAGACAGCATCCTATTTATTGCCTGTGATGGATGCCATTTGTAAAAATGAGCATAGACCTTCTATTAGTGCACTCATATTGGCCCCCACACGTGAGTTGGCCCTACAAATAGATCAACAAATACAAGGCATAGCCTACTTTACAGGAATTACATCCATTGCCGTATATGGTGGTGGCGATGGCATCGGATATGAACAGCAACGTACCTCGTTACGAGAGGGGGTTGATATCGTAATTGCAACGCCTGGGCGCCTCATAGCCCATATGGCATCAGGAGCCGTTAAATTAGGCGAAATTAAGTTTTTAGTACTTGATGAGGCAGATCGGATGCTTGATATGGGGTTTAAAGATGACATCTTGCGCATTGTTAGACAGCTACCTGAACGAAGGCAAACCTTACTGTTTTCGGCTACTATGCCTCAGAAAATACGTGCTTTTGCAAAAGGATTATTAAAAGAGCCCAAACAAATCAATATTGCTATTTCCAAACCAGCCGAAAAAATTAAACAATGGTGCTTTCGTGTGTTTGATGAACAAAAATTGGCTTTATTGAAACATGTGGTTAGTGAAGGCGACTTTGCCAGTATCATTGTTTTCTGTAGTACCAAAGAGCATGTAAAATCAGTAGATAAGGAACTTCGGAAAACCGATTTGAAAGTAAAAGCCTTTCATTCTGACTTACAACAGGATGAACGTGAAGACATCTTGCTCGATTTTAAAAATCGGAAATTGAACCTATTAGTTGGTACCAACGTATTGGCGCGTGGAATTGATATTGAGGGGATAGATTTAGTAGTAAATTATAGTGTACCAGCCGATCCGGAAGATTATATCCACCGGATTGGACGTACTGCACGTGCAGAACGTACCGGAACGGCCATTACTTTTGTTAATAACCGTGATTATAAACGGTTACTTTTTATCGAACGATTAATGGAACAGAAAGTAGAAGAAAGACCATTACCCGGATTTCTTGGTGAAGCACCCCCAACTATCGTTCCCATAGAAAGAAAAAACAAAAAAAAGAAACGTGTTCACTTTAAAAAAAGAAAAGGCAAATCTTTCAATAAAAGCACCGAAATGATAAATAACAACGAGGATTCCAAGGCGTCTTAAAGACGAGAAGAGCGAAATAAGTTTATTAAGTAGGTTTATGTTCAATAGGTTACTACGCAAAATACACTTTGGAATTTACGTTTTTTGGGTTGCTGTATTCTTTGTTTTATTTTATCCAGGCTTATGGCTAGCATCTAAAAATCCAGCTAAATATTATTCATTACTAGTAAAGATCCGGAAGACCATTGCCAAGCTGAGTACCTGGTGTAGTGGGTTTTATTTTAAATTTACAGGTGCTGAACACATCAATTGGGATAAACCCTATATTATCTGTGCCAATCATACATCTTTACTCGATATTTCAGCATTGGCCATATTATGCAAGGGCGATGTGTCTTTTATGGGTAAAGTTGAGCTATTAAAAAATCCAATTACATCCATTTTCTTTAAAACAATTGATATTCCGGTTGACCGTATAAGCAAAATATCTGCTTATCGTGCATTTAAGATGGCTCAAAAGCGTATAGAAGAGGGAAGAAGCGTTATTATCTTTCCAGAAGGGGGGATAGATGGAGAATACCCCCCTAAGCTTCAATCTTTCAAAAATGGACCTTTTCGACTAGCTATTGAAAATAATGTTCCGATTTTACCGGTCGTTATACACAATCTATGGCGGTTATTATGGGATGAAGGAAGAAATGGTAGCCGACCAGGGAGGTGTTCGATTGCAGTGCTTCCACCGATAGAAACTAAACCACTAGAAATAAATGAAGCAGATGCATTACGCGAACATGTTTTTTTACTGTTTACTAGCCAACTAAACACAGCAACGATGTAACAAAAACGTCTTGATAAACGTCTTACAAAAAATATTGCGCATACTATGTCAGCATCACTTATTGATATTAAAGAAATTGGCCGTAAGTACGTTATCGGCGCTGAGACCATTCATGCTTTAAAATCCGTTACTTTACAGATTGAAAAGGGGGAGTTTGTTGCACTCATGGGGCCATCCGGTTCTGGAAAATCTACTTTAATGAATATTTTAGGTTGTTTGGATACCCCAACCAGAGGTGAATATATACTGAATGGCATCAAGGTAAGCGATATGAGCGATGATGAGCTGGCCGACGTTAGAAACAATGAAATTGGCTTTGTTTTTCAGACATTTAATTTGTTGCCTCGATCGAGCTCTTTGGATAATGTCGCTTTACCGCTCATTTATGCTGGATTAAATAAAATCGACCGGGCAGAAAAGGCACGAAAAGCGTTGGAAAGCGTCAATCTGGGTAATCGTGTAGATCATAAACCAAATGAATTATCTGGAGGGCAACGTCAACGAGTGGCTATTGCACGCGCGTTAATTAATGACCCATCTATTATTCTGGCAGATGAGCCAACTGGAAATTTAGATACTAAAACGTCTATTGAAATTATGGGTTTATTAGAAGAAATACATTCTAAAGGCAATACGATTGTTTTAGTAACCCACGAAGAAGATATTGCTCAGCATGCACATCGTATTGTACGCATGCGTGATGGATTAATTGAAGATGATTATCCCAATCCGGAAATTAAAACAGTATCTCCTAGATTGGCAGCGTTAAAGGCCAAAGGTTCTGACTTTGAAGGAATCTGATTATTTCGTTGTCAGTTGATAGGTAATAGCTATTAGGTATATAATTCTGACATCTAGCTACTTAAATGGTTGTTAATGATCCATTCGATTTTTTTACTTTTTACTTTTTAATTCTCAATGAAAATATACACTAAAACGGGCGATAGTGGCTTAACTTCTTTAATTGGAGGAACACGTGTACCAAAGCATCACTTACGTGTAACGTGTTATGGTACAATCGATGAATTGAATGCCTATATTGGATTGGTAAGAAGTTATGACATACAAAAATTAACCAACGATGAACTGCTTCAAATACAATACACACTATTTGCTATTGGAGCATTGCTAGCAGCCGATCCAGAAAAATCAAAAATGCCTTTGCAAGAAGTAACTAGTCAAGACATACTTTTCATAGAACGTGCTATTGATCGCATGGATGATAAATTAGAGCCGCTCAAAAATTTTATTTTACCAGGTGGTAGTCAATTGATTGCACATGTCCATATTACGCGATGCATTTGCCGTCGTGCAGAACGGCTTATTGTGCATTTGGCTGAGAGTGCAAGCGTTTCAGAAAATATCATTGGTTATATTAACCGGTTAAGTGATTACTTTTTTATTCTTGCCAGGAAAATAGCTCAAGAAACTGAAACTGATGAGATCCCTTGGCTAAGTCGCTAATATTCCATCCCATCTGTATATCGATGTGTTCCTTTCGCTGGTTCCCAAGCAGATTGGGGTTCAAAATAATTCCAGAGATAAGCAGAGATTTTGCGAGCTAATTGCCAAGATTCATTCGTGGTTTTCCAGCTCTTATCAGCAATGTTTTTTGTAGCAATATAAAACACATAATCACCGTGCGGCGCATTCACCATAACCAGTTCGGATCTTGAATCATTGATCATCCCTTGCTTAGAAGCAGTTTGAACATAAGGGGGTATTTCAGAAAGAGCGTATTCATCGTAATAAATATGAGTTAGTAGCCGATACATGCGTTCTGATGCTGCTGGGCTAACCATTAGCCCTTTCCTTATTTTTACCAATAAGTTGGCCATTTCTTTGGGCGTAGTTTGGCCCCAACCAAACTTTTTCCAGTCTGCTTCACGGCCTGGCGTCCGAGAGTTTACCCGCGTATTTTCCAAACCATACTGAGCGAGTAAACGATTGATAGTTATACCACCACCGGCCAATCTTTGGCACCACAATGCTGTAGTATTATCACTATAACTAATCATCAATGCGGCCAATGTGCTTAGATCGGTTTGGGTGCTATCTTTAAAGAATTGCATGAGTCCTGAACCGCCAGACTTGAGCGAATCACGGTATAGCATGGGTTGATGATATGCCAATTTACCCTGTTGAATTTTATCAAATAAACCCACTAATATGGGAACCTTTACAATACTGGCCGTTGGGAAAATGGTATCGGCATTGACAAACGCTTCCTTACCTGATTTTAAATGATAAACATAAATACCTAAGGTACCATGAAATTTATGCTCAAATTTCTTTAATGCACGCTGCAAGGAATAGTCGATCTGATTTTGCGCCCTTACCCCATAAGACATGAAGAAAAACAATAGAACGACCATGACGAAACGACATGTGGGATACGATTGTTTCATAAGGTGTTTATTTAGTTAATTTTTGGAGATCTTGGGGCTCGTCAATGGCAATTGTTTCCACAGTAGTCTCTGCTGTCCTGATACGATACCCATTTTCTAACCAACGGAGCTGTTCTAATGACTCTGCTTTTTCTAATGATGACACGGGCAATCGTGCTAATGCTTTAAGTACCTGGCAACGGTAACCATAAATACCAATATGCTTGTAATAGGTGTGATGCGCCAACCAGTTTTCTACGGATATACCCCGCAAAAAAGGGATGGTATGCCTGCTAAAATAAAGAGCATCCATCGCGCTGTTTAATACTACTTTAGGTGTGTTATTATTAAATAACTCTTTGTAATCATCGATTTTTTTTACCAATGTGGCAATTTGGGTTTGTTCATCTTGAAAACAAGATGCGACTAACTCTATCTGAAAGGGATCAATATAAGGTTCGTCTCCCTGTATATTAATCGCTATATCAAATCCATCTAGCCGTCTAACCACCTCGGAGCAGCGATCGGTGCCGCTTTGATGGTCAGATTCCGTCAACATGACATGTCCGCCAAATGTTTTTACGTGCTCCACAATACGTTCATCATCCGTCGCTATGATAACCAATTTTAACGACGTTGCTTTTGACGCCTGTTCATAAACACGTTGGATCATACTCTTACCACCAATGTCTATAAGCGGCTTACCTGGAAAGCGAGTAGAAGCGTAACGTGCTGGTATAATTCCGATGATGTTCATGATGGAACAAATTAAAAAGTAAAAAGTAAAAAATTCTGCCCCTACTTTAAAACAAACCGTTTAAATTCTTCTCAATTTCTTCAATAACAAAACCTAAATCTTCGGGTTTATTTGCAAAATCTAGCCGGTCTTTATCCAGTATAAGCAATTTGCCATCTTGATAATTACTGATCCATTTTTGATATTTATCATTTAACTTAGACAAGTAATCTAATCTGATGCCTGCTTCGTAATCCCGCCCCCGCAGTTGAATATTATCTACCAATGTAGGTACGGATGCCTTTAAATAAATAAGCAGATCAGGTGGTTTGATAAAAGACACAATACTTTCGAAGATGTTACTGTAATTCTCAAAATCACGTGTGGTCATGAGTCCCATATCGTGTAAATTCTCTGCAAAGATATAGGCATCTTCATATATCGTACGGTCTTGAATGATGTTTGCATGACGCTTTTGTAATTCTACAATATGCCGAAAGCGACTATTCAAGAAAAAGATCTGCAAGTTGAAAGACCATCGCTTCATATCGCTATAAAAATCTTCCAAATAGGGGTTGTCTTCTACTTCTTCAAACTGTGGTTCCCAGCCTAAATGCTTGGCAAGTAAACCCGTCAATGTCGTTTTACCTGCCCCTATATTACCAACGATAGCTATATGCATGTTATAATAGTATTTAGTACTTATACAAAGTATTTAGATATGAGCGTCAAGTATCAAGCCACTCACCTCATATCTATCTTCTAAAATCTTTTAAATCCAATCATCTCTCGAACATCTTGTAGCGTTTTGCGTGCGCTTTCTCGGGCCTTTTCTGCTCCTTGTTGAACTATTTTTTTAATATAGACTTTATCTGCTTCTATTGCCTCGATACGAGATCGGACAGGTTCTGTAGCAACAATCATATCCTCGGCCAATTGCTTTTTTAAATCGCCATACCGAATCTGACAGGTATTATATAAATGATCGAAATGGGCTACCGTATCGGGTGTAGAAACAACTCCCATTAAATCAAAAAGATTTTGTATTTCAACTGGTTTAGCCTGATATTCTTGAGTAGGCCCACTATCTGTTACAGCTTTCATGACCTTTTTTCGTATAGCTTCTGGTTTATCTGATAAATAAATACAATTAGCATCCCCTTCAGATTTACCCATTTTTCCTTTACCATCTAAACCGGGGACTTTTACTAAATTATCTCCGTAACTAAATGCATATGCTTCAGGAAAATAATCATGCTGATACATACGATTAAACCGATTACCGAATGTGCGTGTCATTTCTAAATGTTGCTCTTGGTCTTTGCCTACAGGTACTTTAGTGGCCCGATGAAGCAATATATCTGCAGCCATTAACACAGGGTAGGTTAACAATCCGGCATTTACGTTATTTGGATTTGCACGTACTTTATCTTTAAAAGAAGTAGCTCTTTCAAGCTCTCCAAGATATGCGTTCATATTTAAGTAAAGGTATAGTTCGATGACTTCTGGTACATCCGATTGAATATAAATTGTTGCCTTATCCGGATCAATACCAGCAGCCAAATATTCAACAACTACCTGTTTTACATTTTCATGTAAGTTTTCTGGAGTAGGATGCGTCGTTAACGAATGAAGATCGGCTATAAAGAAAAAGCAGTTAAACTCGTGCTGCATTTTAACAAAGTTCTTTATTGCTCCGTAATAATTTCCAAGATGCAGTTTTCCGGTACTCCGGATTCCGCTTACAACAGTTTCCATATACCGGCGAAAATAATGATTTATTAGAAGATTTTCATAGGTGTGCGAAAGAATACCTACAAGAAACTATTTTTCAAAAATCACGGTTTGTGGCGACGCTCCTGAATCTACAACGAGTGCCGTAATCTCTTCAACCATTTTATCGGGACCACAAATATAAAAGGGTCTTTTAAAATTATCAATATGAGCTTTTAAAAAGGCCTGGTTGATATAATCATGTAAATAAGGTTTTTTTTCTTCTTTTGTAAGCACAAACTTTGCCCGCTCACCGAAAAGTTCCCTAAGCTCATTTTCATATATGACGTCTGCGGCGGTTTGATTCGAAAAATACAGTTTGTTTTGCCCCAATTGACCATCTTGATGAAGTTGCCTAAAAATAGCCATAAAAGGTGTGATACCAGCTCCACCAGCAATAAAGCAACCTTCACCCTGATAACTAATGGCTCCCCATGGGTCGTCGAGAATTAATGAATCACCTTTTTCTAGCATACCAATTTGTTTGGTGACACCATCATGATCGGTATAACACTTAATCGTAAATTCCAAATATGGGTCATTGTTCAGCGAAGTAAAAGTAAACGGTCTCTTCTCCGTTTCTAGCCCGGGTTTATTAATAGAAACTTCTGTAGCCTGTCCTGGAATAAAATGATAACCTGCGGGTTTTTCCAAGCGTAACTGGCGAACGTTATGCGTTACCTGTTGTGTTGATAATATTTTTAAAAAATGCTCCATTGTTTGAGGTTGTGAAATATAAAGAAGCAATGGATGTAACTATTTAACATCCATCGTCAATCCATAAACATCAAAATTTAATAAATGTTTTATATGTTAAAGAAGATTAGGAAAAAAATTTAAATAAAAAGTGTGTTTGGATTCGAAGAATTTATTAGCTTTGCATCGCCTTAAACAGGCATGCGCCCATAGCTCAGCTGGATAGAGCAACGGTTTTCTAAACCGTCGGTCTCAGGTTCGAATCCTGATGGGCGTACTTAAAGAGCCTGCAATCTTTCTGATTAGCAGGCTTTTTTATGCTTATGCTTGGTCAAGCGATTTACCTAAAAACGCACGCAGCACCACTGCATTATTATGTTCTTTATTATGGGCGCCATATAATAACGTAACAACTGGATGTTTTTGTAATTGATGGAGCACTTCTTCTAGTTCCTCTTTATTTGCAGTGAGTTCTTTTTGGTACCGTTGTTCAAATTCTCCCCATTTTTCATCTTCATGATGAAACCACTTTCTGAGTTCATTAGACGGTGCAATGTTTTTTACCCATAAATCCACGTGAGCATTTTCTTTTTTAAGTCCCCTTGGCCACAATCGGTCTACCAAGACCCGAAAGCCATCTGAAGAAGCGGCATCTTCATATATTCTTTTTAGTTTTAATGTTGACATAATATGAAATATTAAATTTTTCGAAAATAATTTTATAGGGAACCGCCATTTACATTTATCCAAAATGTACATATTACACACAATAATTTGCTTAACATTTGCTTATCTACCAAAATATAGTTTATTTAGTAAGCTAATCAAAACAGCTATTTATAAGCAGCGCCAATTAAGAAAACAAATGAATAAAAAGCTTAGCATTTTAACAATTTTTACCTGCATTAGTTTTACCCTTTCAGCTCAGGAATTTCAAGATTACACACAAACCATTACCGGCACACAACTTAGTTTTCAGATGAAAGCTATACCGCAGGGTAGCTTTCAGATGGGAAGCGCTCATGGGGAAACCGACGAACAACCGGTTCATCAAGTAACACTTGATGCCTTTTGGATGGGCACATATGAAGTAACCTGGGATCTATTTGAACCATTTCTTTATAAAGATTTTGAGGTAACCAAAAGTATCGAGGGAAAAGTACCACCCAATGTGGATGCCGTTACCCGACCTACGAAACCTTATTTGGATATGACTTTTGGAATGGGGAAGGAGGGACATCCTGCCATTGCCATGACACATTATAACGCCATACAATTTTGTAAATGGTTATATGAACGTACCGGTGTATTCTACCGTTTGCCTACAGAGGCAGAATGGGAGTACGCTTGTAGAGCTGGTAGCACGAGTTCGTATTCTTTTGGCGATAGCGATGGAGTCTTAGGTGATTATGCTTGGTATTTAGATAACAGCAATGGCACAACCCATCAAGTTGGTGAGAAGAAACCGAATGCATGGGGTTTATATGATATGCATGGAAACGTTTCTGAGTGGACATATGATCAATACGCCAGTGATTACTATACATCTTCACCCAAAGAAAATCCAGTCAATAAACCCACGAAATTATATCCACACAGCGTTAGGGGAGGAGCTTATGATGATGAAGCCAGCGCATTACGATCGGCCGCCCGGCTTCCTTCAGACCCAGCATGGAAGCAGTTAGACCCACAAATTCCCAAAAGCAATTGGTGGTTTCCAGAAGCTCCTTTTGTAGGATTTCGTTTGGTAAGGCCGGCCGTTGCTCCATCGAAAGCGGAAATTGAAGCCTATTATAATCAACCTCCTATTGCAGATAGATAATTTTTTAGATACATAAACAAACAATAACCACAAAATGAATACATTTAATCTCCATCAACAACGACGTGATTTTCTAAAAGCATCGGCCGTAATCGCCGGTAGTAGTATGTTAAGTAGCCTTCCGCTCATGGGGCATTCATCGGTCAATGACACTATTAAAATTGCCTTAATTGGATGTGGTGGCCGAGGCTCAGGAGCAATTGACCAGGCATTGTCAACCAAATTTAATGTTCAACTGGTTGCTATGGCCGATGCTTTTCAGGATCGCTTGGACGACTGTTATAAAAATACCAGCGAAAAGCACAAGGATAAAGTGAATGTACCAGAAGATCATAAATTTATTGGTTTTGACGCCTATGAAAAAGCCATTAAATTAGCAGATGTTGTTATTCTAACCACACCTCCAGGTTTTAGGCCCATACATTTTGAAGAAGCTATTAAACAGGGCAAACATGTGTTTATGGAAAAACCAGTAGCAGTAGATGCTCCGGGAATCCGTAAAGTATTGGCAACTGCAGAAGAGGCGAAAAGAAAAAAACTAAATGTAGTAGTTGGATTACAAAGACGGTACCAGCTCAATTATAGAGAAACCATTAAGCGTATTCAAGATGGTGCTATTGGTGATATAGTGAGTGGACAGGTTTATTGGAACAGCGGTGGTGTTTGGGTACATCCGCGTAAACCAGGTCAAACGGAGATGGAATACCAAATGCGCAATTGGTATTATTTTAATTGGCTTTGTGGTGACCACATTGTAGAACAACATGTGCATAACATCGATATTGCCAATTGGGTAAAAGGTTCTTATCCAGTTTCCATACAAGGTACAGGTAGTCAAGCGTGGCGTAAAGGAAAAGATTATGGCGAAATTTATGATAACCACGCGGTAGAGTTAACTTATGCAGATGGATCGGTTATTTATAGTCAGTGCCGTCATTTTGAAGGAACCAGTAATCGAGTAGATGAAACATTTCAAGGAACAAAAGGCAGAACCTTCCTATCTGCCAATAATACCGGCCGATTATGGGATCCAAAAGGTAATTTATTATATAATCATCCTACAAAAGGACAAGCCAATCCATATCAAACGGAGCACGATGAACTTTTTGAAAGTATCACCAAAGGTGAATATAAGCATTGGGATGCCGAACGAGGCGCGAAAAGTACGCTTACGGGTATTATTGGAAGATATGCAACCTATTCAGGCAAAGTGATTAAATGGGAAGATGCTTTAAATGCGGATAATTCTTTAATGCCCGAAACACTTGCTTGGGATGCCAAGCCCAAGGTGCTTCCAGATGAAAATGGATTATATGCGGTTGCAAAGCCAGGTTTATTTCATTGGGATCAGGCATAAATGGCATCTTTTCATTACAGAACAAGCGTGTGTAGCAGCGTAAAATACATGGTCGCTATGCTTATAATAGGCTTGTTCTGTTCTTTTTACAGCGCGAACAAAGAGATAAAGCGATTCCATTTTGACGGATATGCACAAGGCACAACATATCAGGTAACATATTACCACACGAGAGAAGCGGTTCAAAAAAACCAGATTGACGCTATTCTTGCACGGATAGATAGCTCCATGTCCATTTATAAACCGTATTCACAGATCAGTCAATTCAATAATAGCAAAGATGGTATACGAATTGATCAAGCTTTTCAGACGGTTATTCAAAAATCGATGATTGTTTCTGCCGATACTAAGGGATTGTTTGATATAACGGTAGGTCCTTTGGTAGCAGCTTGGGGTTTTGGAAATCGATCAACTACCACCATACCGGATAGTAACGAGATTAATCGAATAAAAGCATGCGTCGGTTATCGCCTCGTACAGTTAAAAAACGGTTATCTTAGTAAGGCAAAACCTTGTGTGCAAATTGATGTGAACGGAATCGCCCAAGGCTATAGTGTAGATGTTGTTGCAGATTATCTGTTAGCGCAAGGAATTAAAAGCTTTGTTGTAGAGATTGGTGGAGAACTGCGTATAAAGGGTAAAAAACCCAATGGAACGGCCATGCAAATTGGTATAGAAGGACCAGCGGCCGATAATGAAGAGCCTATTATCAAGCACATTGTTCGGATAAATCATGGAGCTATTACCACATCGGGGAATTACCGCAAGTTTAAGCAGGCTGGTGAAAGAAAAATTACGCATTTAATTGATCCCCACACGGGGTTTCCGCTAGATAATGAATTAATCAGCGTAACATTATATGCAAAAGACGCCATTACAGCTGATGGATATGATAATGCCATCATGGCCATGCATGTAAACGATGCGCTTCATTTTGTGGCAAAACACCCGAGCCTTGAAGCGTATATCATTTATCATGATAAGCAAGGCAATGTGAGAGATACGATGAGTAGGGGATTTAAAAAGTTATTGATTAAATAAGATCTGAGATATGATATTGAGATGTTAGATGTGTGAGACTTTGAGTTTCTACCAACATCTTGATACTTAGTACTAAATACTAAAAAAATGAAACGAAACGAATTTTTGCAAAAAGGACTCTTGGCTACAGGAGCCTTAGTAGCTGGTAGCAACTTGGCAATAGCCAATACACCTCGTACCAATCTGTCCGCCAAAGGACAGCTATTTAACTTAAATTACGGTCCACATGATGGCATGTTCAAAAACCTAGCCGGTGATCATTTTTTAGATCAGATACAATTCATGTATGATCAAGGATTTCGTGGTATTGAAGACAATGGCATGTCGGGTAGGAGTCCTGCTGAGCAGCAAAAAATAGGTGATCTATTAGCAAAATTAGGTATGTCTATGGGGGTATTTGTTTTAGATAAAGGTGGAAATGGAGCCAATACCTTGGCTGCAGGTAAGCAGGAATATATAGACATTTTTCTTAAAGGGTGCCACCAAGCCGTAGAAATATCAAAACGTTGTGGTGGAAAGCTTACAACGGTTGTTCCAGGCGATTTTGCAAGAAACCTTTCTATTGAAATTCAAACAGCAAACGTAATTGAGGCGCTAAGAAGAGGAGCAGAAATTTTGGAGCCACATGGTATTGTGATGGTATTAGAGCCATTAAGCGATACGCCCAATCTTTTTTTGAGAACGGCTAACCAAACATACTTAGTATGCAAAGGAGTTAACAGTCCTTCATGTAAGATTTTATATGATATTTATCATATGCAACGAAATGAAGGTGATTTAATTGCTAATATGGAAAGAACTTGGAGCGAAATTGCGTACATCCAAGTAGGGGATAACCCCGGACGCAAAGAGCCTACTACTGGCGAAATCAATTACAAGAATGTATTTAAATATTTGCATCAAAAAGGATATAAAGGAGTAGTTGGTATGGAGCATGGTATTTCGGGTAAAGGAAAAGAAGGCGAGCAACGATTGATAGCAGCTTATCGAGAGGTAGATGCTTTTCTATAAAAACATCGGGGGCAAGCATAAAAAGCGTGCCCCCGATCTTATAAATAAGCTATATACTCTTTTTACTTTTTATTTCGCTGTTGTATCTTTTTTCAAGCTTTCCTTTACGTTGCGATACCCTTCTTTGGTTTTATCAGCCACTTTATTAGCCGCCTTTTTTATATCTTCACCAGCAGCCTGAGCAGCATCACCCACTTCGTTTTTAGCGGCATTCAAATCTTCTTTAATATGCTCACCGGTAGATTGGGCATCTGATTTTGCTTCTACCGTCGCATCATGTATATCTTCCTTTGCTTCTTGTCCCGCCTCTTTTATACTATCTATACCTTCATCAATGTGCTCGCCCAAAGTGGTCGTATCTGTCATAATCGTATCTGAAGTACCTTCACTGGTATTAGATGAACGATTGCATGCCCAAAGTGAAACAACGATCATCATAACTGTTAATAAACTCAATTTTTTCATTTGCATATAGTCATTATTTTATACTTTCAGACTTAACAATAGAAATCTCAAATTGTTTATTAAAACATTTACATTTTGGCCAATACGCACCAAATTGACAACTATGAGGGATACACTTCTTTTTTTGCCGCAGCCAACGTGTTTTTTAACAAGCCAATGATGGTCATCAAACCTACACCACCCGGTACAGGTGTGATATAAGAAGCTTTTTTCGACACATGTTCAAAATCTACGTCACCATAAAGTTTATAACCTGATTTGGTTAGTGTGCTGGTCTCTCTATTGATACCTACATCAATTACAACAGCACCCTCCTTAACCATATCAGCCGTAATGAAGTTTTTCCTACCAATAGCGGCAATGATCAAGTCTGCCCGCAAAATTTCTTCTTTTAAATTTTTGGTACGGCTATGTGTTAAGGTTACCGTACAATTGCCAGGTTGGGTATTTCGAGCTAACAAAATGCTCATAGGGCTACCCACAATATTGCTACGACCAACAACCACCGCATGCATACCCGCAGTTTGTATCTGGTAATGATTGAGCATTAATAAGATACCATAAGGTGTAGCCGGTATGAAACAAGGCAGGTTGCGCTGCATTCGTCCCAAATTAACTGGGTGGAAACCGTCCACATCCTTTCTATAATCAATTGCTTCTGTTATTGCCTCCGGATCAATGTGTTTAGGTAAAGGAAGTTGCACAATGAGTCCGTCGATACCTTCATCCGCATTGAGCTCCTTTATTTTTTGAATCAATTCGCCCTGTGTAATATCGTCTTCATAACGCAGATTGGTAGAATCAAATCCTACCTGCTGGCAATTCCGCATTTTGCTGGCCACGTAAGTTTCACTACCGCCATCATGCCCAACCAGAATAGCTACCAAATGAGGTTTTCTTCCTTTTGACGTTAAGAAATCTGCCGCTTCTTTTGTAATATCTTGTTTAATCTTTTCTGATACGAGTTTTCCGTCTAGTAATTGCATATTTTTAGTTATGAGTTGTCAGTTACCCGTTACGAGTCCTCTAATGCGCTCACAACGCACAACTCGCAACGCACAACTTGCCTTAGTCCAACTTAAGCACCGCCATAAACGCCGATTGAGGAATTTCCACATTACCAACCTGACGCATACGCTTTTTACCTTTTTTCTGTTTTTCTAATAATTTCCGCTTCCGTGAAATATCACCACCATAACATTTTGCCGTTACATCTTTACGTAGTGCGCGTACATTTTCGCGGGCAATCACTTTGGCGCCAATGGAAGCTTGTATGGCTATTTCAAATTGTTGCCGAGGCAATAACTCTTTTAGTTTTTCACAGATCTTCTTGCCAAATTCGTAAGCATTGCTTCGATGGATGAGTGAAGACAGTGCATCTACTGGCTCGCCGTTTAAGCGGATATCCAACTTTACCAAATCAGATTGCCTATAACCAATTTGATGGTAATCAAACGATGCATAACCCTTAGAAATGGTCTTTAATTTATCGTAAAAATCAAATACAATCTCACCCATAGGCATTTCGAAAACCAATTCTACCCGATCAGCCGTTAAATAGCTTTGATTGATAATCACCCCTCTTTTCTGAATACATAATGACATGACGGGACCAACAAATTCAGCTTTTGTAATGATATTTGCTTTAATAAACGGCTCCTCTACAAATTCTAATTTGCTCGGGTCAGGTAAATCAGAGGGATTATTTACCTTAAATTCTCCATCCTTAGTAGTATGGGCAATATAAGACACGTTGGGAACGGTTGTAATCACTGTCATATCAAACTCACGTTCTAGCCGTTCCTGAATGATTTCCATGTGCAACATTCCCAAGAAACCACATCTAAAGCCAAAACCGAGTGCCGCAGACGATTCCGGTTCGAATACCAAAGAAGCATCGTTCAATTGCAAGCGATGCATGCTTTCCCTTAATTCTTCGAAATCTTCTGTGTCCACAGGATAAATCCCTGCAAATACCATGGGTTTTACCTCTTCAAACCCTTTAATAGCTTCTTTGCTCGGACGGTTTACATGGGTAATGGTATCACCAACCTTTACTTCTCTTGCTTCCTTTATACCCGATATAATATAACCTACATCACCCGTCCGAATAACATCTTTAGGTACCTGATTGAGCTTTAATGTACCAATTTCATCAGCTGTGTATTCTTTACCCGTGGCAATAAATTTAACTTTATCGTTCTTCCGTATCTCACCATTTTCTACTTTAAAATAAGCCATGATACCTCGAAACGAATTGAAAACGGAATCAAAGATGAGTGCTTGTAACGGAGCATCAGGATCGCCAACTGGATGGGGAATACGTTCTACAATAGCTTGTAAAATGTCGGGCACACCCATACCTGTTTTACCAGACGCCGGAATAATTTCCTCTCGTTTGCCGCCAATCAAGTCTATAATCTGATCTTTTACCTCTTCGGGCATGGCACCAGGCAAATCCATTTTGTTCAATATGGGTATAATCTCTAGGTTATGTTCCAGCGCCAAATATAAATTGGAAATGGTTTGTGCTTGGATACCTTGCGATGCATCCACGATCAATAATGCGCCTTCGCAAGCAGCGATCGATCGGGATACCTCGTATGAAAAATCGACATGACCTGGCGTATCAATCAAGTTCAATATATACTCTTGATTGTTATAGGTATAATTCATTTGTATGGCGTGGCTTTTGATGGTAATACCACGTTCACGTTCCAAATCCATATTATCTAATAGCTGGGCCTGGGCCTCTCGCTGACTAATGGTATTGGTATATTCCAATAAACGATCGGCCAAGGTACTTTTACCATGGTCAATATGGGCAATGATACAAAAATTGCGGATATGCTTCATGTAGGCAACAATGCGTATTAAACGGCAAAGATAACATTATTCAATGTACATTTTGTCGGTTATTTTATTTTTGTTTTTCATCTTTTTTGGCTAGGTTTATTCCATCAGGTCATGCCAACATGTTTTTATCTGCAGATTTTGTCCAACACATTACAGACGTCATTTCTAATTTAATTGGATATCGATTTAAAATCCATCAAATTAAACCTGTAAATGGAGGAGATATCAACCAATGTTTCCACATAGAAGGCGATAAACAGTCTTTTTTTCTTAAAAAAAACAGCAATAAACAATTGCCTCAGTTGTTCATATTGGAAAGGGAGGGGCTTAAATTATTAGAACGAGTGGGGGGCGTGTCTATCCCCAAATCGCTCATTGCCGGCCAATATCAAGACGATGCTTTCTTGCTTATGTCTTGGATAGACAAAGGTGAAAACCTAGCAGCAGCACAGGCTGAATTGGGTCGAATATTGGCTCTTATGCATAAGAATACGCACCAATATTATGGCCTTGAATATGATAATTATCTAGGTATGCTACCACAAAGCAATCGGCAGCACACGGATTGGTCTGATTTTTTTATTGAAGAACGACTAAAAAGACAATTGGAACAGGCCGCATCCATGAGGATGATTGATGACGGAGTACTGAAAAAATTCGAATTGTTGTTTCATAAATTCCCATCACTTTTTCCCAACGAACCGCCAGCCTTATTGCATGGCGACCTTTGGAGCGGGAATTATATTGTGGATAAAAACGGAACCCCATTCTTAATTGATCCAGCAGTTTATTACGGTCACAGAGAAGTTGATTTAGCATTAACGCTACTTTTTGGAGGTTTTAATCAGGCTTTTTATGGTGCTTATCAAGAAATTTTTCCCTTAGAAAAAGGATGGATGGAGCGGGCTGATTTGTGGAACCTCTATATATTGCTATTCCACGCCAATGTCTTTGGTGGTAATTATCTGAAACAAGTAATACATATTGTAGATCTATACACTTAAATGCATGCCTTATAAAACAATTCAAGTATTGTTCCGTTATATATCTATTGACAACATAAAGCACATTCCATGGAAAAATTAGTAAATGAACTGATTCAGAAAGTTGGTCTTTCACCAGAATTAGCGCAAAAAGCAACTGCTGTTGTACTTGATTACGTAAATAACAATTTACCCGATGCATTGAAAGGCGAAGCAGAGAGGCTATTAAGCGGCAACATCGATATGCAATCTCTGTTGGGAAATAACGATGGAGGAGGCGACAACATGATCGACAAAGTAAAAGGCATGTTTAATTAGGCAAAAAACCGGTGCAATACACCGGTTTTTTACTAATCAAATAGTAACGTGTATTGAAGGTAACTTAATTCATAAACGTTTAAATTTCAGCCGTATCGAATTACCAATAACAACCACATCTGAACAAGCCATAGCCAAAGCGGCTAGCATCGGACTGAGAAAACCAAATGCAGCCAAAGGGATCGCAAATACATTATAAAAGAAAGCCCAAAATAAATTTTGTTTGATGGTCAACAAAGTGTGTTTACCTATTTTGAGTAGGGTAGTAATGGACGCTAAATCATTGTTTAACAATACAACTTTAGCCGATTGGATCGCTACTTGGCTCGCATTTCCAAGTGATATTCCTACATCAGCAGTAGTCAATGCCGGCCCATCATTAATTCCATCTCCAACCATCGCAGTTTTTCCGTCTTTTTTTAACGATTCAACCCATTTTAATTTTTCATGAGGTAATTGCTCGGCATATACATGGTTTATACCCAGCATACTTGCCAATGCTTCACATTTCTCTTTTCGATCACCACTCAACAAAACAGGCGTGATATGTTGTGATTTCAAAGTATCTATCAATTCTTTTGCGCCAACTTTTATTTCGTCGTCAATTGCTATTTTTGCAATCAAAACGTCATTCTTCAATAGGAATACATCGTACCCCGCTGCTTCCTCTTCATTTGGCACGAGTTGTTTAGAACCTATTCTGTAGGTGAAGCCATCACTATCCATGGCTTTTACACCCAATCCCTTTTCCTCTTTCACTTCTGTAAAAATTATTTTTCTTTTTTCACTTGTTGCAAATGCTTCTACCAAAGATTTAGCAATCGGATGATTTGAATAACTTTCCAACCCGTGTACCAATGTTGCAGTTTCAACCTCATTTAGATCACTTTTCATATGGCTGATGCTAAATCTACCAGTTGTCAGGGTACCTGTTTTGTCAAAAATCATATACTTCAGGTTCGTCATTTCTTCTACGGTATCTCCACCTTTAATGAGTACACCGTGTTTTGCACTACGACCCAAGCCTACCATCACGGCCGTGGGAGTAGCAAGCCCCATTGCACATGGGCAGGAGATAACTAAGACGGCAATAGCATTTAAAAGCGACTGTCGAAAGCCGATATCAAACGCGAAATAGGCTAAGACAAAAGTCAATACCGAGATGCCGATTACTATGGGAACGAAAACAGCTGCGACCCGATCACCTAAGCGTTGGATAGCAGGTTTTGCGGCTTGGGCACGCTTCATGAGATCGATAATCTGTGCTAAGATGGTCTTGTTTCCCACCTTTGTTACAACCATCCGAATGGTGCCTCTTTCCACCAATGTTCCGCCGATAACAGCGTCGTATTTTTTCTTTTCCACGGGAATACTTTCTCCCGTTAACATCGATTCGTTCACATATGCATCTCCCCAAATGATATCGCCATCGGTCGGTATTTTATCTCCTTCATTTACAAGCAGTGTGTCGCCAATGGTCAATTGATTTACATCAACCGTCTCCTTTTCGCCATTTACCATGCGAACGGCGGTATTTACCTGAATCTTCATTAAATCTTTTATCGCAGAGGTAGTCTGAGTAACCGATTTTTTCTCGAACACATTCCCCAGAAGCACTAGCGTAATAATGGTAGCCGTCGTCTCATAGAACATATAATTCGATCCTAGCTCCAACAACGTACCAATCAGGCTATAAATAAATGCAGATGTAGAACCAACAAATATTAAGACGTCCATGTTCGGTACGCCCGCTTTGAGAGAATTAATAGCACTTTTTCCGAAATAAGCACATCCTAAAATGAAAACAGGCAGGCACAAACCGAGCTGAACATATGGCTCATGTAACCATGAAAAAGGCAAGAACATATGCAGAAATAGCGGTAATGTAAACACTAAGCTAAAAATAAACTTATGTTCTATCTTATCTAAAAATTTATCTTTAACCCACTCTTGTTCTGGTTGCCGTACCTTAAAACCTAGACCTTCAATATCATCAATAACAGGAGACACATCTTGTCCTTGAGCAGCAGTAAACTTAACCTCTTCATTAGCAAAGCTTACAAAAACATTTTGATATCCCTTTTTCTCCAGTAATTTATGTACAGACAATGCACAATTATTGCAATGCATGCCTGTCACATGTAATTCGATGAGTTTATCTTGTTCTTGCATCTCTTTCATTTTTATAAGATTATACAAAGGTAGGGTATTCTTTAACGACACACCATGACAAAATAAGGTATAAATGGTACTTATCATGGATTTTCGTATTTTAGCGGTCATTTAAACAGGTATTTATGGACGAAATGGTTAAACAACGTATTCCTACCTATAATATAGGTACGATAGCTGAAGGATCTTCTGATGCATTCGGTATGTTCAAATTGGAACCTGGCCATGATCGCTATGAAAACACCAATTATCCCCATCGGCATGATCATTATACGCTCATCGTCTTATGCGAGGGGTTTAGTAAACAAATAATAGATTTTAAAACATACGAGGCGAAAGACGCGGCCTTGTTATTTATTCAACCGGGGCAAGTACATTATGAAGCCAATCATGGTCATGCGCTCATGTACGTGATCACGTTTACTAAAGAATTCTTACTTGCTTACTCGGCCGATAATCATTGGGTACAACAGTTCAATACCAATCTGTTACCATTAAAACCATCGGAACGGAACGCACTCTTATCGTATCTTGAGTTGCTTCAAACTGAATTCACTACATCTAAACTCAGCAAAGCGGTTATAGCTCAATTATTATTAGCTATGTTAGAAAAAACAGCCATATATGTTTCTTATCAAACAGAAGTGGTCGCTAGAAAGCGCTATAGTGCTTTAATGAATCAATTTTTAGATTTGGTAGAGTTAAATTTTCTGCGTGAGGTTAAAGTAACCGATTATGCGGCTAAATTATTTATATCTGCCGGCCACTTGAACGACGTAGTGAAAGAAACTATGGGGACAAATGCTAAAGCCGTCATAGACGAAAGACGTATACTAGAAGCGAAGCGACTATTGTTTTGGACACAATTGCCCGTTAAAGAAATTGGCTGGAAAATTGGATTTGAAGACCCAGCCTATTTTACTCGTTTTTTTAAGAAACATACGGGTATACTTCCAGCAACGTTCCAACGCAATTTACAGCAAAACACACCACATTAGGTCATGACTAATCAACAAGAATATATTCAAAGGAGTATCCACCTAAAAAAGGATTTGATCATCTTAATCGTAAAGATCGTTCTTTTTGTACCCATTACTTATACTTTGGTAGAAAATAAAACGTACTATGACCATGCGCCTATTCTGGGTAGACTGATTTATTCACTGAATGTTTTTTTATCAGCCAATATTGTCATTGCAACCATTCGGATTATTTTACTGTCTTGGTACAAACGCAGATCATTATATTTTCAGAAAAGCTCACGTGGAAGCTTTGTGCTGGGTATTAACCGCATTGCTTCGGTATTAAATGCTATTGTCATTATTTTTAGCTTGATGTTAGCCTTTGGCATAGATCCTAGAGAATTTTTAACGAGTATTACTATCGTAGCAGCAGCCATTGCCTTAATTTTTAAGGATTATATTACCAACATGATCAGTGGCTTGATCATCATGTTTTCTGATCAGCTAACACTAGGCGATTATATTAAAATAGGCGATTATCAAGGTCAAATCATTGACATCACACTGGTTAACATGGTGCTGAATAATGATGATGACGATATTGTAATGGTTCCCAATAACTTGGTATTTACAAACAATATCATTAATCAATCGTTCCAAAATTCTCGAAAGGTAAGCGTAGAGTTCGAATTGGCGCTCGACCGCGCACCGGATAGGGAAGAGCTGAAGCAACGCATCAATCATATTTTAGATCAATATAGTAACGATGTAAAAGAAGATAGCATGAAGCTTAAGATATTATCTGTACAGAAAGATATAGCGAAGTACAAAGTTCAATTTGCCTTAACCAATTTAGGCAAAACACAATCACAATTTATCAAAAACGTGGTGTTGAACGAAATACTTAAAATAGGACGGGAATAATTCAGACCTTTCTTAATTTCACACCTTTAACGAAATGGTGTTGACCCTTTTCTAAAATAAGATTTGCCCGGAATCGGGTAGGTAATATGTTTTTGATTAGGTTAGGCTTATTGATTAAATCCCAAATACCAGCTGCTACCGCGCTGGCTTCTTCTGTTGTTAACGTAGCATATCGATGAAAATAGGACTCGGGGTTTTGAAAGGCTGTATGCTGCAGTTGTCTAAATCGAGCAATATACCATTCCAATAGGTCTTTTTCATTGGCATGCACATAAATAGAATAATCAAAGAAATCAGAAACGAAAACCTGTGGCCCCTTATATTTTTCAGTCAAATTTACTTGTAGTACGTTAATCCCTTCCACTAGAACTACATCCGGATTATCAATTTCTTCTTCATGGTCTGGAATAATATCATAAACCAAATGCGAGTAAATAGGAATACGTAAACGTTCCTTTCCTGCCTTTACATCGGCTAAAAAATTGATCAGTCTTTTTGTATCATAACTTTCCGGAAACCCCTTTCTATTCATAATACCCCTTTGTTCAAGCACCTTATTGGGATATAAAAAGCCATCTGTTGTTACCAATGCAACACGGGGCTTATTTGGCCATAAAGAAAGTAGCTTTTGTAATACCCGAGCGGTGGTGCTTTTCCCTGCGGCCACACTTCCTGCAATACCGATTATGAATGGAGAACGTTTACGCCCACTGTTTAAATAGCTGCTTTCTGCTTCAAATAGCCTATTGGCATGGTTGATATGGATATTCAACAAATGGGAGAGCGGAAAATAAACCTCCTGAATTTCCGCTAAGTTTAGCGGTTCATTCAAAGCGTTCAGCTTACTAATGTCTTCCTCAGATAAAGAAAAGTCGAGCGTGCCATTTAAAGCCTTCCATTCATTTCTATCAATACTAATGTATGGGGCATATTGTTCTTTCTTTTCTATATCGGTCATAAGCCACCTTTATTAAGGTTTTAGCTCGCAAACCTAAGAATTCAAAAGTAAAAATTCAAAAGTAAAAAGTAAAAAAAGTAGAAAGCTTATTCATATACATCAGATATACGTAGCAAGAAGTAGGACTTTAGAAGAGCGAGAAGCTGAAAGCAAAAAGCTTTAACAATTATGTTTTGATACTAACCATAACAAACAACTAGGGTAGTATGTTGCTTTCTAAAACGATTGGATTCGATAATATTTTATGTACGGGGCATAATTCAGCAATTTGCAGCAGGCGCTGACGCTGAGCATCATCCAAATTGCCCACAAATTGGAGATGGCTTTTTATATAAGTTGTTTGTTGGTGACTGCTTGGAACAACTTCCATTTTTACCGTTATCATCACTTCCCTTAAATCCCAATCTTTCCTATCCGCATACATACGTAAAGTCATCGCAGTACAAGAGCCTAAACTGGACAACAGCAATTCTTTCGGCCCTAATCCCAAATCGGCACCCCCTAGCGATTCTGGTTCGTCTGCGATTAGTATTTGCCGGCCATTACTCACTTCTGTCTTATATTTTTCCTTTCCAATAGTAACTGTAACGCTTAATTCTGACATTCTTGTTCTTCTTTATTTATAATTCTCCAAGTTTGCTTTTCAAAGGCATTTATGAGCTCGACCATTCTTCCTGTTTTCTGCTTTTAGCTTCTTTTACCCAAAGAATATATATGCAATGAAAATGGCCGCAATTACCCCGGCCAATTCGGCAAGGAGTGCTGCTGGTAAAGCATGTCGGGTTTTTTTAATGGCAACAGAACCAAAATAAACCGCCAAAACATAAAAAGTTGTCTCTGTACTTCCTTGAATGACGCAGGAAACTCGTGCTGCAAAATCATCAGCACCTCTCAAGTGCATTAAATCAATCATTAGGCCTCTAGCCCCGCTACCGCTCATTGGTTTCATAAATGCCACAGGCAGTGCCTCTACAAAGCGAGTGTCAAACCCTGCCCAATGGACGATCGCACTCACACCATCTACCAAATAGTCCATTGCTCCTGAAGCTCGAAAAACACCAACAGCAACCAATATACCTACCAGATAAGGAATAATTTTTACAGCAACCTCAAACCCCTCTTTTGCCCCTTCTATAAAAGATTCAAAGACATTTATTTTACGATAAGCAGCTAATGCAATAAATGAAGTAATAATAGTAAATAAAATCACATTACTAGCCACCTGTGAGATCAGGTTAATTTCTTCTTGATTCAATGTTGAGAAATAATATAATAAAGAACCAATAAAAATGGCCAGACCACCAATATATGCTAAAATAACTTTGTTTAGTAGGTTGATTCGTTGGTAAAGTGCTGTCACAATCAAACCGATCAGAGTGGAAAAGAAAGTAGCCAGTAAAATGGGGATAAAAACATCAGCGGGATCAGCTGCACCAGCTTCTTTCCGATAGGCCATGATGGTAATCGGTAACAGTGTTAGACTTGATGCATTGAGCACCAAAAACATAATTTGGGCATTGCTTGCTGTATCTTTATTCGGATTGAGCTCCTGTAATTCTTTCATCGCTTTTAAACCTACCGGTGTTGCCGCATTATCCAATCCCAGCATATTAGCAGAGAAATTCATCAATACAGAGCCTAAAGCTGGGTGGTTTTTTGGTATCTCAGGAAAAAGCTTGTTAAAAAAGGGGCCAACTATTTTGGCAAAAATCTGAATCATCCCCCCTTTTTCTCCAATTTTCATGATCCCTAACCATAGAGACATCAAACCAATCAACTTTAAAGATATTTCCGCTCCAGTGCTTGCTGTGTCGAATGTACCGTTGATAATAGTCTGAAAAATCTGTTGGTCGCCTAGAAAAATAAGTTTAAAAAGCGCAACAGCGAAGGCAATTAAAAAAAAGGAAATCCAAACGTAATTTAAAGCCATTACTCGTTGTTCGTTATTCGTTGTTCGTTACCAATCATCATTCAATACAGATGTTTAATGGACTTTCAGCGTGCTGCTTTACAGCTAGCTCCATAAATCCCGGTTCAAAAAACTCCATGGCTTATTGTTTGAGCCGTTGTGCTTCCGCTCCTCGATTAAGAAATCAACCATGCTGTCTAATATGTCATCATGCTCACTGATTGTACGGTCTCCCAAAGCAATGAGTCGCTTCATATTCGATTCATTCGCTGCATCTAAGTTTTCCTGGATACTATTTAAATTACCTGGCTCGATACGTAAATAGTCTTCTTCTTTACCTGAAGACTTAAATAATTGACGTAAGAAAAAATCACTACTTTCAGCCACTCCACTCATCATAATATCAATTAGGGCAGGCACCATGGCAATTGCTCTACTTTTCTTAAAATGCTCTAGGTTATATGACTTTCTGGATCGTCCAGTCCCTAAAGAAAAGATATGAATATCATTTATTTTGGTTTGATTAAATGCCTTCGTAACTTCTACCAATCCGCTAAGTGCCGGATTCGTCGCAAATACTCCTCCATCCAAAAGCGGGTACCTCGTTCCGGCGAGTGAATAAATTTCAGCAACACTAAAATAAGTTGGTGCTGCGGAAGTAGCTCGACAAACATCTTTCAAGTAGAAGTCGCGAACATCACCACGTTCAATAGCTGTTTGTTGTCTAAAAAAATGTGTTTTGCGTAATTCAATATTATAGGCAGAAATAATACAGGGTTTAATCAACTCACTCAATCGAGTATTACTGAAATACTTTTGCAGTACATTTTCAAGAGTCTCGGCATTGTACCGTTCGCTGGTTAATCCTAGTCCAGAAGTCAAACGTTTAAAAAAACCCATCCGAAAAATATCATGCCCGTATTTTAGGTACATATCTAAAGCTTCCTTTGCAGAAAATCGAGGTCGCTTTGGGTTCTCTTTATCTGGGCAAAGTAAGAGACAAATGAGGATTCCCCCCGTACTTGTTCCGGCAAAAAAATCAAAAAAATCGACTATGGCGGCCTGTTCATCTGCCGTTTTATGTTTTAGCTTATCTTCCAGCGCAACCAATATCATACCTGGTATGATTCCCCGGATGCCACCGCCATCAATAGATAAGATTTTTTTCATCCAATTACATTATTGGTTCAAGAACCCGCAAGCTCGGTTTAATTATTCCGCTATATGATTTTTGAAAATCATGACGGTTTCATAAAGGTTTGTAAAACAATAGACCGATGTGCCAATGAGCAACATTCACCAATTGACACATCAGTTCATTGGTTAAAGGTGAATTACCTCACCATATGCATCAGCTGTTGCTTCCATAACGGCTTCGCTCATGGTAGGATGGGGGTGTACTGTTTTGATAATTTCGTGGCCAGTTGTTTCCAATTTGCGAGCTGCCACCACTTCGGCAATCATTTCAGTCACATTGAATCCAATCATATGTGCTCCTAAAAATTCGCCATACTTCGCATCAAAAATAACCTTCACAAAACCATCTTTAGCACCAGCAGCACTCGCTTTACCTGATGCTGAGAAAGGAAATTTACCTACTTTGATCTCGTAGCCAGCTTCTTTCGCAGCCTTCTCGGTATAACCCACTGATGCAATTTCTGGAGAGCAATAGGTACATCCTGGTATATTATTATAATCTATCGGTTCTACATGTAAGCCCTTGATCTTTTCTACACAAGTAATGCCTTCAGCCGATGCCACATGGGCCAATGCTTGACCTTTTACGATATCACCAATGGCATATACGCCATCTACATTCGTTTTATAAAAATCGTCTACTACAACACGGCCTTTATCCGTTTTTACTCCTACTTCTTCCAATCCGATGTTTTCGATATTTGGTGTAATACCAACTGCAGAGAGAACTACTTCGGCCTCAATCACTTCTTCGCCCTTGTTCGTCTTTATTTTAACTTTACTAGGATTAGCAGATGTATCAACTGCGGTTACTTCGGCTCCTGTTAAGATTTGAATACCACTTTTTTTCAAACTGCGCTCGAGCTGTTTCGAAATCTCCTCATCTTCAACAGGAACAATGCGATCTAAATATTCAACAATAGTCACCTTGGTTCCAATGGCATTATAAAAATATGCAAATTCTACACCGATAGCACCAGACCCGACAACAACCAAAGACTTGGGTTGCTTCTCTAAGTTCATCGCCTGACGATAACCAATAATTTTCTTACCATCTTGCTTTAAGTTAGGAAGCTCGCGTGAACGAGCACCTGTTGCTAAGATGGTATGTTTAGCGGTATATTCTTTTACACCACCATCACCACCCTTTACTTCAATTTTACCACCTTTCTTGATTTTGGCGGTTCCCATAATCACATCAATCTTATTTTTCTTCATCAAAAATTGGATTCCCTTGCTCATGCCATCTGCAACGCCGCGACTCCGTTTGATGATTGCTGTAAAATCCGCCTCACCACCCGTTACCTTAATACCATAGTCAGCCGCATGATTCAGATATTCAAATACTTGCGCGCTCTTTAACAATGCTTTCGTGGGAATACAGCCCCAGTTCAAACAGATTCCTCCTAGGGATTCACGTTCTACAATTGCCGTTTTGAAACCTAATTGAGAAGCTCTGATAGCTGCTACATAGCCCCCAGGGCCACTTCCAATTACAATAATGTCGTAATTCATTCTTATTACAATTAATTCGTGTCGAAAATCTATTGTTTTTGCCTAAACAAACTCAAGGTAAGTTGTGAGACAATAATCTTACCGCAAACCTAATAAAAATTCTTAGAATTAGCAGATTCTACCAAACCATTAGACCTTGCTTCTATGTTTGTTTTGTTACATAATAATTATAAATCTGCAAAACATCACGAAAGGCTTCAAAAGTTCTCCACAATTCACAATCAATTGACAATATTTTTTTAACCTAAAAAAAACACTTACACCATTGTTGTTAAGATTGTTTTCATAATAATTACGAGATAACACTATCTTATAAAACACTGATATATTTAAGGTTATATGTACAACTAAATTGATTGAATTAACACTAACTTCATACAACAATGTCTGTTTTTTTAACTTATCATAATTAATTTTGCTTTCGAAAAACAAACAAAAATTATCCATTAATTCAACGCACATGAAGAAGTTTTTACTTTCTTTTCAAATGTTAGGTGGCCGCTTAAATAGCTGCAAACCTTCAGCATTGGCTATTTTATCTCTTTTCTTCCTTTTTTCAATGGCCAAAGGACAACAGACATTAAAAGGTCTTGTTACAGACGGCACAAATCCAATAGGAGGTGCTACGATTTCCATTGCAGGCACAACAAATGCTACATCTACAGACGCAAATGGCCTTTTTTCGATTCATAGCAGCAAAACCGATGGAATCTTAATCGTCAGCTATGTTGGTTTTGAAACTCAACGACTCCGTTTCTCTACTGAGACAACTGATTTAGGCACGATAACTTTACAATCTGGTGCACAATCACTTGACGAAGTCATCGTTCAGGTTGGTTCGGGTATTATTGACTTGGCAAAAGACCGAAAAACACCCATTGCTGTTTCAACGGTAAGTCCGACAGAGATACAACAGAAAGCAGGGAACCAAGAATTTCCAGAATTATTGAAAAACACACCTTCTGTTTATATTGCTGGACAGGGGGGAGGTTACGGAGATGCGCGCATTATTGTACGTGGTTTTGACGCACAAAACACTGCTTATTTAATTAACGGGCAACCTGTGAATAGTATGGAAGATGGAAAATTATATTGGTCTAATTGGTCTGGTTTAGCAGATGTAGCAAATGCTTTACAGATTCAACGAGGCCTAGGATCCTCAAAACTTGCCATATCTTCTGTTGGTGGTACTGTGAATATTGTGACCAAATCAACCGATATGACGCGCAAAGGATTCGTCCAATCCATCATAGGCAATAACAACTATCAAAAAAATACCATTGCTTATAGCACAGGCTTGTCAGAAAGCGGATGGGCAGCCAGTGCATTGTTAACTAATTGGGCTGGAGATGGTTATAATAAAGGAATGTACGGACACGGCCAAAATTATTTTTTCTCTCTGGGTTACAAACCCAATGAGCGCCATTCATTCAATTTTATGATTTTTGGAGCGCCGCAACAACACGATCAGAATTATACCAAAAAAGTGAGTGACTTCCTGAAGTATGGAAAGAAATTCAATGCTAATTATGGAAGTTATCGTGGTGACTATTATACAGAACGCACCAATTATTATCACAAACCAGTAACTAACATTAACTGGGATTTCAATATTGATGAAAAATCGACACTCTCAACGGTACTGTATGCTTCATGGGGTCGCGGGGGTGGGACTGGTGGAACCGGCAAAGGTAAAGTATATGATGAGAGTGGCCATATTGATTTTGATGCAATTAGCGAGAATAATCAAATGTTAGTTGACGGCATAGGGTCTGGAGGCGATGCTTATGCAACACGTGCTTCTGTAAACAATCATGCCTGGTATGGCCTCATTTCTAATTTTAATCACGAAATAAATGAAAATTGGAACTACAACCTAGGGGTTGACGTTAGAACGTACAAAGGCACCCATTACCAGATGCTCACTAATTTGCTAGGGCTTAACGGCTGGCGTGTTACCGATAATGTTCAATATCCTGATGGTTATACCATCACCAAAACGTTCAGTATCAATCCTTGGAAAGCACTTACAAACAGTGTAGACGATGATCAGAAAATATCATACGATTATGATGAGCGAATTACTTATGAAGGTGCATTCGGACAATTGGAGTATGCTACGGATGAATTCTCTGCTTTTGTTCAAGGTGCGCTGTCCAATCAAAGCCATGTACGTTGGGATCGCTTTCAGTACACGAAAGAAGAAGAAAAATCAGAAAAAGTGAACAAAATTGGGTACAATGCGAAGGCAGGCTTGAGTTATACCGTAGCACAGCAACATACTTTTTTTGCTAACGCAGGTTATTATTCCAGACAACCCTATCATGATAACATCTATTTAACATTCGGAAATACGGTCAACCCCTTAACAAATAATGAGAAAATACTCGGCTTAGAACTGGGCTACCGTTACGCCAGTCGGTTTTTTAGTGCAAACGTAAACGTATACAATACTTCATGGAAAGACCGGGTAACCACCGATATTTTATTTGATGATGCCGGTGTACAATATTTTGAAACAAGTTCTGGTTTAAAACAATTGCATCGAGGAATAGAGGTTGACTTTGTCGCTAAACCTACCACCAACTTAGATATTAAAGGATTTGCTTCTATTGGCGATTGGAAATATGATGATGATGCTTACAAAACGAAATATACAGAAGATCTTGATGTTATTTCGGAAACTGTAGAAGATGTAAAAGGAGGTAAAGTTGGCGATGCGGCCCAAACAACCTTTGGTCTAGGTGCTGTATATCGTATAACGAATGCCTTGTCGGTCGATATGGATTACCGAAACTATTCCAATCTATATTCAACACAAGTTATAAAGGACAATATCAAGCTTCCCAATTACGATATTGTTGATGCGGGGATTAACTATAAAATTCGATTTGATAAAACATCCCTCAATTTACGTTTAAATGTAAATAACGTTTTCGATCGTGTATATTTTACAGAAATGACATCAGCTATTGCTGTTGAAGAGGGAGCATCAACATACCGTGGTGTCAATACCGATAATTATGTTCTTTTTGGTAATGGTACAACATGGAATATTGGTGCTAGATTTGATTTCTAAAGAAGTTTACGTTAATAAAGGGCAGGAGTATACTCCTGCTTTTTTATTAGTTATCCAACTTGTCTACCAACACATGCAACATTTCTTTAATAGAAGCAAGCTCTTCCTTTAGATAGGCCATCGTATCTTTAGGTGATGAACCTAAATCGTCTCCTCCTTCTGCCATGCCTAACAAATGCTGCCAATCTGCGGTCGCCTCATCATCATCGACAAGCTCATCTACCGTTAATTGATATAGTTCGCTAATTATCTTCATTTGCTTTAAAGATAATGGCCTATTTCCCGCTTCCATTTCCAAATAGTCAATTAAACGGACTTTGATTCTATATGCAACATATTCTTTGCTGTAATCAAATGAATACCGCAAAAGTTTTAATTTTTCAGGTAAATCCATTGAAGTTTAGGGTATTTATTTGTTTTTTCTCTACAAATATATGTAAAAAACAACAATATACAATTAAACTAATAATCTAACCATTCTTGGATTATTTTTATACCGTAAACAGGAGTAAAACTTGACAGCATTAGGGTTATATTTGGCAAAACGTTCCATTAACAAAGCTGAAGTATCTAGGAAAACCGGCCTGAGTACTTATCGGCTTAGCCAACTTTCCAATAATCCCAAGTCACACTTAAGAGTAGATGAATTATACCTCATTGCACTAGCCATCGGTGCGAATCCCGGCGATATGTTTGAATTTCTTTGTCAAGATTTAGTATTGAAAGAAATTTGATCAATTTTTTAAGCTTTCAATAAACCTAACCCTACAATACATACTAACATTTTTAGTATATTTGTCCAAGTATGGAATATGCAATTGTCGACATTGAAACCACCGGCGGTTATGCAGCAGGGCATGCCATGACCGAAATCGCCATCCAGATTCATGACGGTATATCTGTACAAGCCATTTTTGAAACCCTTATCAATCCTCAACAAGATATTCCGCTATACATTACAGCACTTACGGGAATAGGAAATGAATTGGTAGAACATGCTCCCACCTTTCAAGAAATAGCGAAGCAAATACATGAATTATTAGTAGGACGTATTTTTGTTGCACATAACGTTCATTTCGATTACTCATTTATTAAGCATCACTTGGCCGCTTGTGGTTATTCATGGGATGCTCCTAAATTATGTACGGTCAGATTAAGTCGGAAGCTATTACCAGGATATCCTTCATACAGCCTAGGCAAATTATGCCAACGATTAAATATCCCCATCCATCAACGCCATCGTGCGGGGGGCGATGCTACAGCAACGCGTATTCTTTTTGAACAGTTACTGGCTCAAGACAATGGTGCCATCGCGGCTATGTTAAAAAAGACTTCGAAAGAGCAAGTATTACCCGCTAACTTACCGCGAGAACAGTTTGAACAACTTCCGCTAACGGCAGGTGTTTATTATTTTAAAAACCAGAAGGGTAGAGTGATCTACGTAGGAAAAGCAAAAAACATAAAGAAACGAGTTAGCGCCCATTTTTCCGGTCAAAACCCCAACCTGCAGCGGCAAAACTTTGTACGGCATATCCATCACATTAGCTATACTTGTTGTGGCACTGAACTCATGGCACTTTTATTGGAAGCCGTAGAAATTAAGCGATTATGGCCAGAAAATAATCGCGCTTTGAAACGCTTTGAACCTAAATATGGGCTTTATGCATATGAGGATCAAAATGGCTACCTTAGGCTCGTTATCAACAAGCACCAAAAATTCCAGAAAGCCTATTTATCCTTCACCAATATGAGTGAGGCATATAATCAAGTCAGCAAGCTTATACGCGAATATCAATTATGTGCTAAATTGTGTGGTATACAGCAAACAAAAGGAGGATGTCTTGGCCACCAACAAGGTAACTGCAAAGGCGCATGCATGGGAATCGAACCAGCCAGTGCCTACAACATGCGGGTGTCAGATGCGCTATTGGCATTATCCTCCAGCCTACCTTCTTTTTATTTAATAGATGCGGGTAGAACAGTGCATGAACGGAGTTGTATTTGGGTAGAAGAAGGCAAATTATACGGCATGGGATATCTAGATATGGATATAATAGAGCGGGGTGCAGACGTTATTAAAAACCAGCTAACGCCTTACTCGTCCTCACATTATATGATGCAATTGGTCATGCATCATATAGAAAAGCACCCTCACGATGTTACTTGGCTTTAGTCGCACATAATCATCCACACATCTGATATTTGCGATTTACTGAATCTAAATTCAAAAAAAAATACCATATGTAATGAAAAATATGTACTTTACATGGCAACTTATTAAAACAATACTATATTAAACGGATTTTATATATGGATCTAACAACCGACAGTTTCCTAGAAAATGTCAAAAAAAGAAATGAGGGAGAGCTAGAATTTTTACAAGCAGTAACCGAAGTAGCAGAAACAATCATACCTTACATTCAGCAACATAAACCTTACAGAGAAGCCCGAATATTAGAGCGTATCGTTGAACCTGAACGTGTCATCATTTTCCGGGTTCCTTGGCTCAACGATAAAGGTGAAGTAGAAGTGAACCGGGGTTTTCGGGTACAGATGAATAGTGCAATAGGGCCTTATAAAGGCGGATTGCGCTTCCACCAATCTGTTAACCTGAGTGTACTTAAATTTTTAGCGTTTGAACAGATCTTCAAAAACAGCTTAACTGGCTTACCAATGGGTGGAGGAAAAGGTGGCTCAGACTTTAATCCAAAAGGGAAATCTGACAACGAAGTAATGAAATTCTGTCAAAGTTTTATGACGGAGCTCTATCGACATGTAGGTGCCGATATTGATATTCCTGCTGGTGATATTGGTGTGGGACATCGGGAAATAGGTTACCTTTTTGGTCAATATAAACGGATAAAAGGTGAGTTTACGGGAGTTCTGACAGGCAAAGGTTTTGAATGGGGGGGAAGCCAAATTCGACCTGAAGCAACTGGTTATGGCCTCATTTATTTTGTCGAAGAAATTTTGAAGCGCAGAAAAGAAACTTTAGCTGGAAAGAAAGTTGTCATTTCTGGTTCAGGGAATGTAGCACAGTTTGCTGCAGAAAAATGTATTGAAGAGGGGGCAAAAGTACTGACGCTATCAGACTCTAACGGCTACATTTATAATGCCCAAGGGATTGATTTAGAGGGATTGGCCTATATAAAGAAGCTAAAAAATCAAGAACGTGGTAGAATCAGCCAATATGCTGTCAAATATAATTGCGATTATTTTGAAGGCAAAAGACCGTGGGAAATTCCTTGCGACATTGCTTTACCAAATGCCACCCAAAATGAGCTGGATCGTGAGGATGCTATTACATTGGTGAAAAATGGCTGCTTCTGTGTAGCTGAAGGCGCCAATATGCCTTGTACGCCAGAGGCGATCGCTGTTTTCAATCAACACCAAATTTCGTATGCTCCGGGTAAAGCGGCTAATGCTGGTGGTGTAGCTGTATCTGGATTGGAAATGTCGCAAAACTCATTGCGCTATGCTTGGACCCGTGAAGAAGTAGATAAAAAGTTGAAGCAAATCATGCATGACATCCATCAACTATGTGTCAAATACGGCAAAACCGAAGACGGATACATTAATTATGAACGTGGCGCCAATATAGGGGGATTTGTAAAAATAGCAGATGCCATGCTCGCGCAAGGTTTAGTATAAACTGACAGAATGGCCGAAAAAAAAGAGGCGTCGTGTATTTCTTTGTTCGATCACGACGCCTTATAAATTGCTAGTACTCATCTTCATTGAAAAGGAAATCGTCTTTTGTGGGGTAATCAGGCCATACCTCTTCTATACTCTCATATGCCTCACCGTCATCTTCCATTTCATTCAGATTCTCTAACACACCTTCTGGTGCACCAGAACGAATAGCATAATCAATTAATTCATCCTTTGTTGCTGGCCAAGGAGCATCTTCTAGATGCGAAGCCAATTCTAATGTCCAATACATAATTCTTCCTTAATACTTTTATACAACTTCTTTGTCATAAAATCAAAAACGCAATAAACAAAAACTGAACCAAATGAAACAATTCAATGTCTTTTTTTATATCGTTTATAAATATTGGCCCGAATATAAGATATTGTAAACAATTTTGAAAGCACAAACTTAACTCTGTTTCAGCTGTTGTTTTTTTGATTGGAAGATTCCAAACAGACCATATATTTAAAACTATGAGAGCAATTTGGACAGGAGCTATAGGTTTTGGCTTAGTGAACATTCCTATTAAATTATTCAGTGCTACCCAAGAAAGCAGACTGGATTTCGATATGCTCGACCGCAAAGATCACGCAAAAATCAAATATCAACGTGTCAATGAAAACACCGGCAAAGAAGTAGATTGGGATCATATTGTAAAAGGCTATCTTTTGAATGATCAATACATTATTTTAGAAGATACTGATTTTGAAGAAGCAAGCCCCGAGAAAACAAAAATGATCAATATTCAATCTTTTGTAAAGGAAAAAGACGTGGATAGCATGTATTTTGAAACACCTTATTACATCGAGCCCCAAAAGGGTGGGCAAAAAGCCTACCATTTATTGGTAAAAGCGCTTGATAAAGCTGAAATGGTTGGCCTAGCAACTTTTGTTATGCGGGCAGGAGAAAACCTCTGTATGATTCGTGCAAAGGATAATATGCTTATTCTAAACAAACTGCGTTTTGAAGAGGAAATCCGTTCATCGGAAGACCTTGATATTCCAAACAACATCAAACTTACAAAAGCCGAGATGGATATGGCGCTTGAACTTGTAAAGCATCACAGCACAACCTTTAATGTAGAAAACTATAAAGATGAATATAAGGAAGAATTGCTGAAAATCATTAAAGAACGGGCAAAGGGTAAACGACCGAAAGTGCGTAAAATGAAAGTAAAGGCCACCCGTACCAATGATCTGTTAGAACAATTAAAAGCGAGTTTAGGATGATTATTTAAAGCAATAAGGTGTCAATTCTATGGGCTCTAACGAGTTGTAATGGCTCAGACCAAGTGAACACGGTAAATATGCCATCTTGTGAAGCAACCAGGGCCATGGCATCATGTTGATCGTGAACGAATTGAGCGGCTGCCAAATGCCGTGTGCCTCCCATTTTCACCGGATCAACAATGATCGCATCGTTACCAATAATAGGTTCACTGACCATTACCTTTGACACCTGTTCATTCTGCGTATCTCTACCCACTTTGGCACCAAAAGCTAAAAGTTCATACGCTTTTGTGATGATAGTAGCACCATCTATAGCCGTAAAGCCACCAATAATATCAATAATTTTCAACAATTGCTCTTTCATCTTTTCGGGCTGATTGTCGAGCGGTGTATGCATCAAATCTGCCAAGGCACAATATATCGGGTCAATCACATATCCCATGGGATGCACGATGGAATTTTGCCATTGACCACCTGCCGATGGAACTACCAAAAGTAATCCACCTCGACCATGCCGACGCATAGCTACCGCTAACTCAACTAAGATATGAACAGGCTCATTAGCCTCTGTAAGAAAAGGTAGCCCCAACAAGGAGCCTAATATATCTGGATAATCTGTCAGGCCTAAATTTTGTTCTTCAACCAATTTAACCTGATCGCCCTTTAATATGGCAACGTTAATAAATTTACCATACCCTTCATGCTGCTTATGCTTTACAACAAGCAAACCGGGCTCAACAACTTCTAAAACCATACATGAATCTGGAATGCTATGGATGGTTCCCCAAATAAAAAGGTTATGATCATCATACCATACACCTAAGTGAACTCCTGGTTGAATTACCGCAGGCGACAATTTAACTAAGGCATGAGGGGTGAGCCGCACAATGCTAGAAAAGCAAAGTGAATGTTTCGCCCGATTCACGGGAATCAGGGCAATTGAAATTTTAGGAGAATGACCTTCTTCTTTTCGTAAACTACTCCAAAATGCAGCATCCACAACCGCCTCGATGATGTTTACAGGTAGTAAATCATGCTTGTATGCATACACAGAGAAATATTCTTCTAAGGTAGAAGATACCATTTTCGCAGCTAAATAAGTCGTATCCGAAATCATATTCAAACTTAGATAAAAATGAAGAAAACACACAATTCAAATCATTCGGTGTTTATTAGTAAAAAGATGTATATGATAAAACGACTTTGTTTTTGGAGCTTGCCATACCTTTTGTTCTTACTCCTGGTTAATTGCCATGGCAATAAAGGTACCCAAACCCCAGAGCATATTGCAGAAAAAGAATTTCCAAAAATAGACCGCTACAAAGGTGGCTATACCAGTATGGCAATAAAAGGGAATGATACGGCTCTCCATCATTTTAAAAGACGGTATACAGCTCAACAACAGCACATCATTCTAGCACTCAATCGCGTAGATTTCAACAATGTTCCACAAGTAGATTCTTTGATTATTCCCGATTCGGTGTGGTCAGACATCAACAGTTATACACCTTTTCCTGAAAAGGTAAAGGTACTTCAGCCCATAGATAAAATGGTATTCTTTGCCTACCCAATTCAGGCATTTGCAGCATATGAAAATGGTCACCTTGTTCGCTGGGGCCCGAGTAGTATGGGCAGTAAAGCACATCCCACCAAAACAGGTCTTGCCTTCACTAACTGGAAAGCGGAGGAGCACGTTAGTACAGCAGACGATGAGTGGATATTGAAATGGAACTTCAATATCCACAATAAGGACGGAATTGGTTGGCACCAATACAGTATGCCTGGCTACCCAGCATCGCATTCTTGTTTGCGTTTATTAGAACACGATGCTAAATGGCTATATGACTGGGCGGATGAATGGATAGTTGAACAAGACCAACATGTATTGGCAGAAGGAACACCGGTGATTGTTTTTGGTGCATACAACTATGATGAACAACCACCTTGGTATAAACTATTGGAAAACCCGAGAGCAAATGATATTTCAGAAGAACAATTGACCACCGAATTGCAGCCTCAATTGACTAAAATACAGCAGGAACAAGAGAATAGAAAGCAAGTGGTATCTTCTAAACGGGATTCCATTCAATAGCGTATAAGCACCGCTTAAAATGATGATCGTCATCTCGACTACGATCGGGATGACGATTTTTGATTGAGGCACCTCCGAATAAATCGAACTATTCATTCGGGTGCTTTGTTAAATCAGGAGTGAATTTCCAAATATCATCAAATGGGGTGCTACCGCTTCTCCCTCCAACTACATAGCCTACACCATTCGAGGAAAAACCGATGGCTTGCTGTCTAGAGGAAGCGCCATCTATGGTGAAATCGTCGTGCTCGATCCAATAATCAACTGAAGGATCATAGCGCCAAGTAGAGCTCAATATCGAGCTATTGGTTCCACCTGTTATAAAACCATAATTGCCGATCACAAAGACTGCAGGAAAGTTGCGGCGCAAATCATATGTATAATCATCCGTTCTGCCGCTAAGCGGTTCTTTAGACGTCCAATTCTGACCATCAAAGGCATAGAAACTGGATACATAAGACTTATTATTGGTTCCACCACCTAAATAAGCAACATTGTTAATAACAAAGCTAAAAGCAAAACTTCTCTTCTCGGGTGTACTATTTACTTTCGTCCAGCTATCGCTATTGGGAGAATAGGTGTAAAAATCGTTGTAATCCTGTGCATCTACGTCTTGTCCGCAACCCACATAAGGAGTATTGTTGATTACAAAACTAACCGCCCCGTATCGAGCTGTACCTGGAAAAGGTGCTATGGCTGTCCAAGTATCTTGTTGAGGGTCATATTCGTAAAAATCATGAAACATCTTTGTTCCATTCGTGCCCAAACCTACGTAACCTTTTCCGTTAATAACGAAAGCCACCGCATTGTTGCGAGCTTCCCCCGGAAAGTCGGCCATAGATGTCCATGTAGTAGTTCCAGTATGATAGGCCCACGTATCTGTAAATCGGGTGCTACTGGTTCCATAGCCTGTAGTGATGTACACATCATCATCGATGATGAAGCTTGCGGCCCCGCTTCGCGGAAGCCCATCAAAATCAACACCACGCACCCATTCTTCATTATCATCGTCTTCCTGATCTTTACTACAACTTGCTGCGGTAATCAATACAAGAAACATCATGGTCAATTTAATAAATCTAGTTTTCATTTTATTCTTATTTAATATGTAGTATATAATATGCGTAGTTTTATAGCAGGTACACCATCGCCTTTACCTATAAGCAAACGATCTACTTTAGTAAGTAAATCACTCACGGGGATAGTTAGGTACAAGGAGCTTTTTTTATCATCCATTGCTCCTCGGTAATTGCTCACATATTCCGTTAAATTAAACGTATACGTCCCATTTTGTGCACCACCGTTCAGGTCTTGCACCAAATAAGCAGTTTGTGTAGCACTTTCATAACTACTCGTGAGCAAAGACTTCGGTACACCATACTCATCTGCAAGCATTAAATTTAACGAAGAAGGCGGCGTATAAAAGCTGTGTGAGCTAGCAGGCGTTTCAATCGTAAGCTCCGCTTTATTAATAATGATACCGTTTCGGTTAACAAATTCATGGAGATAGGGAAATTGAATTTTGGTTACTAAACCACTTAGTCCTTGTAACATCAATTGTTGTCCTGTTACCGTACCCGACAATTCACCTGCTGTATCAGCCTTTAATGTATGGATGATGCTTTGGCTACGATCTATCTGCAGACTATTAAACTGATAGGTATTATCATCTACCTTCATTTTTAAACTTTCTTGTATCTTTTTTCCATCCGTATCCCGGGTATAAGAGTAGTAGATATTCATGAGAATAGAATCGGTAGGAAAAGCCGTCAAGACAGCGGCTTTGTTAGCCGGGATCAAAACAAAACCTTTTATATATTCCAAAAACTCCTCTGAATTGGTGACTTGCGTACTACCGCTTTTCACCTTGTCCCATAGATCTTCTCCAAAGGTTGGATCCATTTTAATAAATACGGTGTCTGTTTTACTAGTGGGTTTAGGTTTGAAATAGGTCGTGCCTAAAGGCTGGCTATCGTAGCTAAATGTATTATTTGTAAATAAGGTAGAACCACTGGCAAATACAGGTTGTTCATCCTCTTCCCAAGCATTGGATTCATCAATAAGTTTCATCTCTTCTGTTACCCGATGTAGGGTAAAAGATTGGGTTAGGGTAGTATCGCCATAATAATAGCCTTGATAAGGTAGCGCAAGCGATAGCGAATCGAAAACGGCATCCTCGGGTATAGTAACACTACTGATTGCCGAATTTCCAATCCGAAAATAGCTCGAGGCTATTAAGTTGCCTGTTGCTTCATCCAACATCTCTCCAACAAGCATGGTACCTTTTCCATTAGCAGGTAATGGAGCCAGCTGGTATGTAGCGGTACGAACGGTAATACTATCCGCAATTTCGGCACCAATATCATCATTGGTATTATTTAAACTAATCGATCCCTCTTTTGTACATGATGACAGATAAATAACAGATAAAATCAGGGTAAAAAATTTGTTTTTTTGTATGATCATAAATGATAGATTATCAAAAAACCTGAGCAAAACCTAAACAATACTTACTTGCTCGACAGAGGCAAAGGTGTACAGGAATAGTGTTAATTACTGTTACATATTGTTAAAAATAGTTAAGCTTAATCCATTGAATATCAGTTACACTTAATTTTGCTTCATTCATCAAGGCATTTCTAAAGGCAATGTGTTTTTAGAAATGCCCCGTAACTTAAAATGCATGTCTAAACAATACCGTTACTTATTGGGATTAATTACCTTGGCCTGTGTAGTAACCATTGTATTTCAATGTTTCTGGCTTGTTGGAAATTATCAACATGAAAAAGAGAACTTTATTTCTTATGCAGAGCGACTACTTTTCGAAAGCATGCAAGAGCAACGCGAGCTGCAATTTCGGGCAACATATCCAGAGGCTTACTCAACTTTACAAAAAGGGGGATTCCCTGAAGTAAGACAATTCTTTTTTCATCAAACCAATCAAAAAGATCGCATGGCTACACTTGCAATAAGTGGTATACCTGCAACAGAAGTAGCGATAAATGACACGGTTCATCACGATTCGCTACAGCTGCAACATGTACTGCCCGCGGCTTTTATGCCCATTGATTTTGATGCCCTGCAAAAAAGATATCAAGAAAAACTAGGTTCAGATCTAGAAGACGTGTTTTTCCTAGACACCTTGCATGTGAAGCGCGAAGGATTCTCAAAGGTTACAGCGAGGAGACCATTACCGGCTGTACCTATGGGTGGTACACGAACAAGACCCATACTTAATGTATCTGTGCACACCGAGCCCGAACAAAGTGGTCCGTTACGGAAGCATCATTTTGCTATGCCTTTCTTTGGGAAGCCAAACCCAAAAGTGCTAGCTAATTTTCCTACACAAGCAACAACCATGATGCTCGACCCGTCCAAAGACCTTTTTCTCTCCTTATACCTAAAAACACCTACCTGGTGGATATTGAGACATCTTGCTTGGGCGCTCCTTTCTTCCTTTTTGCTCACCAGTCTTACCATAGGTTGTTTGGTTTATTTACTTTATACCATTTTCAAACAAAAGAAGCTGGCCGATATTAAAAACGATTTTGTAAACAACATGACTCATGAGCTAAAAACACCACTAGCTACAGTATTGGCGGCTACAGAATCGCTGCAGCAGTTGGAGTGGAGAGATTATCAGCAAAAGGCCGACTTATACCTTCAAATGACACATCGATCGGCTACTCATCTCACGAATCTCATCGATCAAATTTTACATCTTGCGGTAGGCGAAAAGAAAGGCATGCACCTCCAGCCCGAACCTGTAGACACCAATAAGTTATTACACCAATTGATAGAAACACACCAATTAATCAATCAACATCAAATTACCTTATTGATAGAAGAAGAGGTACCCCTTATAAACGTTGATAAGATGCACATCGTAAACGCTGTTAATAATTTATTGGATAACGCCATTAAATACACCATTGAACCTGTTAATATTCATGTAGTCAGTAAGATGATGCACAGACAATGGGTATTGAGCATTGCTGATAATGGCATTGGTATTGCTTCTGCCGACATCAAACATATTTTTCAACCCTTTTATCGAGTACCAACTGGTAATCTTCACCGTGTGAAAGGCTTCGGATTGGGCTTACATTATGTAAAACAAGTAATTACCCAGCATAGCGGTCAAATCGAAGTTGATAGTACCCCCGGTAAGGGCACTACCTTTACAATCTCTTTACCCTTGAGCATATGATATCTCTGTTACTAATTGAAGACGAAATGGACTTAGGGCTTATTATAGCCGACAATTTACGGTCAGCCGAGTTTGAGGTAAATCATTGTTTAGATGGCGAGCAAGGCCTTTCATTGTTCTATCAGCTTAAACCGGAAGTAGTCATTCTCGATGTCATGCTTCCTGGTTTGGACGGCTTTGCCATCGCAAAAAAAATACGTGAAAAAGATTCGGAAACTCCCATTTTATTTTTAACTGCTCGCATTCAAACGGCCGATGTAGTGAGTGCGTTCCAATTGGGTGCAAACGACTATCTACGTAAACCCTTCAGTCTGGAAGAATTAAAAGTTCGGATCAATGCCTTAGTGCAGCGAAATCAATGGCAAAATCAAAAACGCTTCTTACCAATAGGTGATTACGCCATGGACTGTATGCGCCAAACGTTGAAGCATAAAGATGGTCAAGAAATTGGTTTGTCTTTCAGGGAATGTGAACTCATAAAAATGCTCTATGAAAACAAAAATAAAGTGATCCATCGACAAGATATCATTCATGCAGTGTGGCCGCATGATCGCTTTTTTACGGGAAGAAGTTTAGATGTATTCATTAGTCGGATTCGAACATACTTACAACAAGATAATCGCATATCCATTGTCAACATTCGGGCAGTAGGGTATAAAATGATTATCTAAACGACGGCATTACGTCCATTGATCCAACAGTTTCTTAAACGACTCTTTATATAAGTCGCCTACCGGAATTTCTGTTTGTCCAAGGTGCACGCTATTCCTTCCTAAAGCGTCTATTTTGCTGATAGCAACAATAAAAGATCGATGTATGCGCAAAAAATCTGCAGCGGGAAGACGCTCCTCAATGCTTTTTAAGGTATTTAAAGAAGTGATGGCCTGTCCCTTTCCTACAAGATGAATTTTAACATAATCTTTAATAGACTCAATATAAGCGATATCATTTAAATCAATCCGAAGCATCTTATAATCCGATTTAACGAAGAGGTAACGTTCCCTTTCATGGTTATCATGATCGATAGTAGAAGCTTCTAACGATTCAAAATAGCCTTTTGCTTTATTGGCTGCCTGTAAAAATTCATGATAATTGAATGGCTTTAAAAGATAATAAAGCGCGTCAACTTGGTAACCTTCTATTGCAAATTGATTGAAAGCGGTTGTAAAAATAATTCGGCATGTATCTTTCCTGCTCGATTGCGCTAATATTTTCGAAAATTCCATTCCGGTTAGTTCGGGCATGTAAATATCTAAAAATATGAGTTGAACGGAAAGTTTATCCAAAACGGCTAGCGCTTCTACCGCGCTACCATATGAACCAAGGAGATTTAAAAAGGGGGTTTTCTCAATAAAACTGCTTATTAAGCCTAAGGCCAAAGGCTCATCATCAACAGCAATGCAATTCAAAATCATGATAATAAGAGGGTTAAATCAACTTGATAAACAGTATCATTAGCTATTTTACTAATGGATAAACGATACCTCTCTGGATACAACAATTTCAACCGTCTTTTTGTGTTCTGTAAGCCTATACCACTTCCTTCCAAACTAGTTGTTTTCTCTTGTAAGGTGTTGCTTACCATTAAATGTAGCGTCTGATTTTTTACAGATACATCGATCCGTATCTCACTTGGCTTTGTTGCACTGATACCGTGTTTAAAAGCATTTTCAACAAAGGGCAAAAGTAGCATAGGTGCTATTTTGTAGTCTTGCGATAAAGTTGTCTCTGTATAAACCACTTGATTGTTGGCTTGTAACCTTAACTTCATCAATTCAATATGATCTTTCAAAAACTTCAATTCCTGCAACAAGCTAGCTTCATTCTGCGCTGTTTCATATAGTAAATAACGCATCATTCGAGACAATTTGTGCAATGCCTCACGAGATCGCTCTACATCAGAGAAGGATAAAGCGTAAATATTATTTAAAGTGTTGAAGAAGAAGTGCGGATTAATCTGTGCTTTAAGGAAAGACAGCTCCGAGGCAATTTGCTGTTTCTGTAACTCATCTTTTAATCGGGCCTCCAACTGCCATTGCCTTACGGCCGCTACCGTAGTACTAATGCCCAAAACCAACAAGCTGAACATCAACGTAAAACCATCTACCAACTCTTCGTGCCGCAGCGGTCGCTGCCTAGCATTAGCCATAACCTCTTGAAAGTTAAGCCATTTATCAAGCAAGAATGTTAAACATTGACCTAAAAAAAGTGCAAGCAAAAGCCATAAAATAAAAAATGACCGATTATTCTTGAAAAGTAGTTTTGGAACAAAAACCAAATAATTGCTATAAAAAATAATGACAAATAAAAGAATGAGGCTACTATGTTTTATCCAAAAGGCAGTGGGTAATTTAATACCCCAGCTTAGCGGAGGATAAAACAACAAAATGAAGCCAAGCAATATCCACAACAAGACATGGGTAAAAACAATACCCCAAGTTCTCCTATTTGCTTTTCCCATTACTCTTTTTTTTACAATGTTAAGGCTTAATCCGTTGGCTTTATACATTAACCGATATAAAGTTAATTTTTCCCGTCCAAACCTAATAAATTCTCCATCAATCAACCTTTTCGTCACGCCCTATAAAAAATAAGACCTTATCCACAAAATAGCACTTTCTGTCGAATATCCTGTACTATCAATCTAGAAAGCTTTTTTATATCGTGCAAAGGATGTCTCTTTGTGACATTCCAAAACAGATAATATGGTTATTAAGTGGTTAAAATATACGAGTTTCCTAACAGTCTTGCTTGGTGCCTTGTCTGTTAAGGCACAACAAGAACAAGGGAACGGGAAATTGTGGTCATTACAAGCATGCTTGGAATATGCTCAACAGCATAATATCACACTCAACCAGTTGCGCTTAGCCAAGCAAAGTGCAGAACAGAATTTGATCAGTGCACGGGCTTCCGTATTGCCCGACCTGAATGCCTCTGTTTCCCAGAGCGCTACCCACTATGGAGCAGCTCAAGGTGATACCGATAAGACAATCAGTTTAAATGGTAGCGCAGGTATAAATTCGTCGGTAACGCTCTTCAACGGCGGAACCTTAAAGGCCAATATCAGTCAATCTCACTTAGGCACACAAATGGCAGATTTAACGCTTTCTGAAGCCAAGAACGATTTGTATTTACAGATTATACAGGCCTATACCAATATTATGCTCGACAAAGAAACTGTTCTATATGCACAAGATTTGGTACAGACCTCAAAAACACAAACAACGCAAATAAACCAGCAATACCAAGCCGGAGCAGTGGCAAAAAAGGATCTTATTCAGCTGCAAGCGCAATTAGCTTCCGATCAATACACGTTAACCAACGCCCAAAATGCCGAACGCCAAGATAAAATAATACTGAAACAATTGCTCCAACTGCCGGTAGATAGTACTTTCGACATAGTAAAAGCAGATACCTCTTTCGAGCTGACCGCCATCCCGAAATTGCGGCAAGTTATTCAGGAAGCGAACACTAAACGGCCGGAAGTCAAAAACAGCATCCTCAACATCGAAAATGCAAAGCTTGATTTAAAAAAGGCAAAAGCCGGTTATTTGCCCACTATTTCCCTAAGCGGCGGAATTGGAACAGGTTACAACAATGGTACAGGTTTAGGTACTTTTACGCAATTCGATCATAATTTTTATCAGCAGATAGGAATTACCGCTTCCCTTCCCTTATTCAGCAAAAAGGTTAATCAAACCAATGTAGCGAAGTCTAAAATTGCCATTAAGCAAGCGGAGCTCGATTTGTTAAATACCAAGACACTGCTTTCGCAGGAAATAGAGCAGGCCTACATAAACACACAGAATGCCTATAGCCAATACGACGCATCTGCTGAACAGTTGAATTACAATAAAGAAGCTTATCGTATTGCAGGCGAAGAATTACGTGTAGGATCAACCAATACAGTTGAATATATACAACAAAAAAATCTATATATACAAGCATTACAGGCCTACACACAAGCCAAATACAGTGCCATGCTTTCGCTCCATATATTTAGTTTTTATAAAGGTGATTTTATCACGAATTTACAATAGGATAGGCATTAAACTTGAAAATGACATATGAACCGTAAAAAAACAATAATCATCAGTGTCTCCATTTTGACGCTTGCCGCCCTGCTCTATTTTTTCTTTGGCAGAAAAAAAGAAGAGGGCGTAGCGTTCAAAACCATTACACCACAAAAAGGAAGCATAGCTGCCATCATCACATCAACGGGTACCATTCAACCCGTAGATACCGTAGCTGTCGGAACACAGGTTTCCGGCATTATTGCCAGTATTTACACTGACTACAATGCCCAAGTAAAAGAAGGACAACTGTTGGCGAAGTTAGACCCGACACTCATGCAAGCAACAGTGGATCAAATTAAGGGCCAGTTGGCACAGGCACAGAGCAACCTGAATTACCAGAAGATTAACTATAACCGTCAAAAAGAGCTTTTTGACGTAGGAGCCATCAGCCACGCTGCATATGACCTGGCAACCAATGCGTACGAAACGGCTCAAGCTAATGTAAACAGCATCAAGGCTCAGTTGAGATCTGCACAGCAAAATTTATCTTTTACAGAAATATATTCACCTATTGATGGTGTGGTATTAAATCGAAATGTGAGTGTTGGACAAACTGTAGCGGCCAGCTTTAACACCCCCACCTTATTCAGCTTAGCCAAAGATATTACCAAAATGCAGGTGCAAGCCAAGGTAGATGAAGCCGATATTGGTGATGTACAAACGGGCGACCGCGTTACGTTTACCGTAGATGCTTATATCGACCAGACTTTCGAAGGCAAAGTGTCCGAAATCCGCCTGCAACCCAGCACATCCAATAACGTGGTTACGTATACTACCATTATAGAAACGAGTAATGCCGACATGAAGTTGAAGCCTGGCATGACGGCCACTGTGACTATCTATACAAAGGAGGCAAACAATGTCCTCACCATTCCTGTCAGTGCCTTAAAACTAACGATAGAACCAGGCCAAGTCACACCACCATACCACTTAGTAGAGAACCGTGTTACAGATACCGCACAAAATGCCGTGTGGATATTAAGAGGAAACCAAGTAATTAAACAAGCCATTGAAATAGGCATTAATGACAACACCAAGGTTCAAATAGAGAGTGGTATAGGAGATCAAGATAGCGTTATTACCGCAATTGTCAGTGCTGCAGAGGTTAAAGAGCAACAGACAGGGTCCAATCCTTTCTTACCTACACCACCAAAAAGAAGACGATAATGGCAGAAATATTAAATATCATCGATTTAAAGCGAGAGTTCCTTGTTGGTTCGCAAATTGTCCGCGCATTAAAAGGACTGAGCTTTACCGTAAATGCTGGCGAATTCGTCACCATCATGGGGAGTAGCGGTTCCGGAAAATCTACTATGCTGAATATATTGGGTTGTCTGGATAAGGCCAGTTTCGGCGATTATCTTTTAGATGGAATCAATGTTAAAAGCCTAAACCGGGATGAATTAGCTAAATTGAGAAACAAAAAAATTGGCTTCGTTTTTCAGGCTTACAATTTGTTACCCCGAACCTCTGCTTTGGAAAATGTTGAGCTGCCCCTCTTATACCAATCGGGTATATCCCATAAGGAACGACAAGAGCGGGCAATGCATGCACTGGAAATGGTAAAACTGCAAGACCGTTATGACCATACACCCAGCCAGCTTTCTGGTGGACAGCAACAACGGGTTGCCATTGCTAGGGCTTTGGTAAACGAGCCTGTTATGATTTTAGCAGACGAGGCAACGGGAAATCTGGATACAAGAACTTCTTATGAAATCATGACACTCATGCAAGAGCTGAATCAAGAACAGCAAAAAACCATTGTATTCGTTACGCATGAACCCGACATTGCATCCTTTAGCAGTCGAACTATTATGCTGAGGGATGGAAAGATTCAGCGCGACACATGGAATACAATGATTCGCTCTGCGAAGGATGCTTTAGCTTCCTTACCAACGAATGATGATTATTAAGGCATTTGCAGAAAATTCAATATATGAATTACGTTAATTTATTACGCATAGCGCTCCGAGCAATTCAAAGGAATAAACTAAGAGCCTTTCTTACCATGTTAGGTATCATCATTGGTGTGGCCGCCGTGATTACCATGATGTCTATTGGCGAAGGATCGAAGCAGAGTATACAAGACACCTTCTCCAGTATGGGGTCGAACATGATTACTGTGCGCCCTTATAACAATAGTCCAATGCCCGGTGGTGTCCGTTTAGGGGCGGCTAGTGTACAATCGCTTACCCTCAATGATGTAAACAAAATTGAGCAGGAGGTAAGCGAAATCAGTGCACTTTCTCCTGGTGTGTCCAGTAGTGGACAGGCCATTCGCGGGGCCAATAACTGGCCCACTTCATTACAAGGTGTTTCCAGTGACTATCTGCAAATACGTCAATTAAGTATAAAAGATGGATCAAATTTTACCAAAGAGCAGGTGAAAGCTTCTGCTAAGGTATGTTTAGTAGGACAAACAGTTGTTGATAATTTATTCAAAGAAAGTGAAGATCCAGTAGGACAGATTATTCGCTTCGGAAAAATTCCTTTTCAAATCATCGGTGTGTTACATGCAAAAGGTCAAAACACGTTCGGGCAAGATCAAGACGATATTATTATTGCTCCGTATACAACTGTCATGAAACGTATTCTGGCCACAACCTATTTACAAAATATATATGCCGCCACGCCAACCGAAGCCTTATCAAATCAGGCTATGGAGCATATAACGGTGGTTTTGAGAGAAAATCATCGTATTCGTGAAGGCAGTGAGAACGACTTTGAAGTTCGGACCATGGCCGAATTAATTCAAATGTTAAGTTCCACCAGCGGCATGATGACTTCTTTACTAACTGCTGTAGCTGGCATTTCTTTGCTCATTGGTGGTATTGGTATTATGAACATTATGTATGTTTCTGTCACTGAACGTACGCGCGAAATCGGACTCCGTTTATCCATAGGTGCTCGCGGACAAGATATTCTATGGCAATTTTTAACAGAAGCAGTAGTGATTAGTATGACAGGTGGAGTCATCGGAGCTATATTAGGTATATTGACCTCATTCCTGATATCAAACTTGGCCCATTGGCCCATACTGATATCAGAATCATCGATCATTATCTCCTTTTTTGTATGTGTGATTACAGGTGTTTTCTTCGGTTATTATCCTGCAGTGAAGGCGGCGGCACTAGATCCAATAGAGGCTTTAAGATATGAGTAATGATAGGAGGGTACTCAAAACAGATCGTCATTGAGTTACCCTCTATACCCTAAAAGGGAATGATTATTTACCTGTATTTTTGATAGAGGTAACATCATTACGAATTTCTTGAGCAAGATTTTTTAACTCTTGCATGGCCTTACGCACACGCGTACCAGCAGCTGCATTTCCTTTGTTAAAGAATTTGTCGGCATCGGCCTCTACTGAACCTATCAGCTCTTTTAACTTTCCAAATTTGTTCATTGTAATTAGTTTTTAAAATTTAAGTGATAATCTTAACAAGAAAAATCTTGCACTATTTATAACGAGTTAGCAAACCACATTTTTCGTACCAAACACCTATAAATTAATCAATAAACGCTAAAAATGTGGAAAACATGAGGGTATCTGAATAAAAAGAGTAGATTTTTAATACAATCACCTTAAATAAGTCATCAAAAAGAGAGTATTCTCTATGGTAACATATAGAGTGTAGCATTTTGAATACGTATATAAACCTATAGAATAGACACCTAAATCTTTAAAATGACAGACCAATACCTCCTAAAACACCCAGATCACCGCGTGTATTCACAGATGCATCTATCCGTGATTGTAATTTAAGCCTAGGTATAAGCTGTTGTCTTAAACCAAGCCCTAACACGCCAATTGGCCTCGGCGAATAATGCTTCAAAAAATCATCAGTTACATCGCCCAATCCCATAAACACGACAAAACCATATCGATCGTTCAGATTGCTGAATCCTGCGCGCAATTCTGCTTGCAAAGCAATCGCCTGTTTATCAATATACAAGTTCCTCCATACGCCACGAATAATACGATCAGCAGCTAAATAGGGGAGCTGATAAAAAGGTGCATCATTGCCAAAAACGCCTTGGTATAGTGCCTGAAAAGCCAATGTTGTCCCATTGGTCAAAATGCCTAACGGCCGATAACTCCGATAATCTACTTCCACATCTTGATAGGTAAAGTCGCTACGTAGCCAATTACCATAATGTGTATAACTCAGATTTATATAACGGCCAGTTGTTGGAAAAAACACATCGTTTCGATTATCATATTGCAATACAATACCTGCTCCTCCTAAGAACCCACCCGATACATTTGGTACCCCCATTGCTTTATTATCGCCAAAGTCCAATTCATTGTCTTTTCTGAAATGATATTTTACTCCGATGAACATCTTCGGATTGAATGATTTTGTAATCGTTCCAGCCAAAGAAAAGACATCATTGTAGTATACCATCCGATCATCTCGATCGGCATCATGCCCGTAACCGAAATAAAAAGACCGATTGTTATTTAAAAATTGAATAGTGTTAATAAAATGCCATCCATCTTTATTGAAATAATCTGCGTTCAATCCAACATTGAATTGTCCGTTAAATCCATACGAAATATGAGGAGTTAGGGTAGAGGGTCTAAAGTAGTTTTGTTGTTTTTTATCTTTTGGGTTGCTGTTATTAAAAACCAGATTTACTCCAACCCCTAACACCAAATTGGTTTCTTTTGTATAGGCAAAAATAGGGCGCGGAACGATGTTTAGCTTTTTCTTTTGCTTGTCCGAGAAAAAATAGTCGCCATCATTTTCATATTTATCTTGGTATAAAGCATCCCAGGCAATTTTTTCCCAAATCTGATTTTTTCTAAGCCATAAAAAGGCATTGTCGATAAACTCAAATGCTGAAATGGCCGAAAAAGCAGCCACACGCCTCCGGTGTTCTATATCCCATGTATATAAATAACCATTTGCATCCAAACTTATCAGATGCTGTCCGTCAGGAGAATATGCAAGTTTTGTAATAGGTGCATCATGACCACTTACAGTAAGTACTTTCTTTTTAGTAGCCAAGTCGCGAATTTCAATGGCATTTCTTTGGTTTACACTGGCATACAGTTCGTCCATTATGGGGTGGAACGTTAACAAACGTAATCTGCCATCCTCCCAATCTGCTGTGCGCATGATTAACGAATCGGTATCCACTACTTGAACAACTGATCGGACTGCAAATAACAATTTGGTTTCTTTTTGATTAAGTGCCATATCTTCTGCAGCTCCATTTACAGATCGTTCTATCAGGGGACGCCAACTATCCAAATCATATACGGCTAAACGTGATTGCAATATAGATTTAGAATGCAGCAAATAGACACGCGATCCAGTAGTTGAAAAAACAGCCGATTCAATTAAAAATGGCAAAATATTTTTGAGTGTTCCTGTTCGCAAATCATAAACGTAGCTTAATCTATCTGTTTTTGAAGAATAGATGAACCATTGTCTATCAGGGCTCGTACATATAAAATAGGGATTCTTAGCTTCAGATAAACGAACGGTGAGTACATTTTTTTTTACGTTAGGGTCTACAACAAGCAATTGATCTTGATAACGTAGTAATGTATATTGCTGTTTTCCGTATTGTAAGGCCACAGTATCCTCTTTTACAGCTGAGGGAATTGAAAGACGAGCATACCCCATACATGCCCAACAGAGCAATAGTATAAACAATACACATAAACGATATACTTTTCTAGACCGATAGACTTGACTGGCTGTTATTGACTGCTTTGATATCAACATTATTTCTGATAAGCAATTCCTTTAATGAATCCGAAATACTTAATTGAGCTAGCCAAAGGCACATAATCTTCAAAAAATGGGGTCATATTTATTAAATGTCTCGCTTCGACATGGCAGATAAGTCTAAAAAAAGTATACATCAGTTTCAAAATTATTTTTTTCCAAAAGTTAGCACGACCGTTCTCTAGAACAAAGTCAGCAAACAACCAAATTCCCGATGGTTTAAGCAGCGCATTTAACCTGTTGAAGACCATCGTTGCTCGCTTTTTTGCAAAGTTATCAAATAAAAAAGCAGTAATAATCACATCAAAATTATCCGTTGGTGTTATATTTTCTATAGCTCCATGAATAAAAGAAACTTTGTTCTTACCATAATACCGTTTTTTAGAAAGCCGTAACATCCGGATCGATATCTCTACATATACCATTTCCAATCCTGAAGCATGGCGTGCGGCTATCTCTTCTAAAATCCAACCCGAGCCGCCCCCTACAATAAGGATACGGCTACCGGGTTTGATATATGGGAGCAGATCTAGCTGCACTTGCACCTGCGCACGTCCATAAACCAGTCTACTTAGAAAGTCGTACATGCCGGCAATATGATCGTAGTTATTTTTCATCAATCGGTACTAACTAAACAAACTCCATGGCAACAACACCACATATGGCCTTTACTAAAAGTAAACCATCTATAACGATTAAATAATATAATATATTTTGTCGTCTATGCATGGAATAAGCAACTATTAACGATAAAAAGAAGGGAAGCGTATTGATGAATATGGGAATAATCCCAAAATGCCTATAATAACCAAAAGTAATCATAGACCATACGCCTATGAGTAATAATGGTATGAGAATTTGAAAAATGGTATTGCGTAATCCGAAACGAACCACAAAGGTCTTCAATTGCCGGTTGGCATCTTCCGCATAATCTTTAATGTCAAACATAATGGCATTCACTGTACAAAACATAAAAGTTTTTATAAAAAGCCATAGAACGAGAAACGGATCCGTAGACATGGTTCCATCTTGTATTTTAAGCATGATTAACGGAAAAATATTGACACAGCTAGCCCACACAAAACCAATCACAAAGGCCTTTAACAATCCGGTATTCCTGATTCTTAATTTAATAAATGACTTCGGTAAAAGTCCATAATAAGATAACACACCCAAACCAACCAGCACCATAATTAACCAATATACCCAATTCAGGTGCCAGAGATTATCTAAATTCTCATACAGCAGATATAGTATCAATAATGAACTGATTAATATCGAACAAGACAGATTCCATTGAACAAATTTTCGATTGTTTTGATACCAATGTGTACGTGGATTAATATGATGTGCACTTACGCCTACATTTTTATAAGCATAGGTGTAATATGCCATGGTTGCAAAAAACAAAAGCAAGTAATAAGCTGTATTATTAAAAGGAATATTAAGCTGTACTGCAGTTTCTAATGATAATGCAATAGCTAGAAACCCTACAAAAAAGTTTCCAAAGAAAACAAATTTAATAATACGATCCACCATACATCCAATAAAGATAGAAACGAAAATACAGTTTTATCTGTGTAAAGAAACAAATAAGTTTACAGATCTTTTTATATTTATGAGCAGAAAAAGCGTTGCTTATGAGAACACTTTTAGTACTGACCGATTTTTCTGAAGCTGCCACACATGCCGCAAAATATGCCGCAATTTTCGCAAAGCAAATGATGGCAACTAAGATTATACTTTTTAACAAATTGCAAAGCATTACGCAAATTCCAAATACTCCCGAAAGGCTTGCGGCAACTAGGCAAAACAAGGAAGATGCGTTGCGACATCTCAAACAGCTAACCAACGAATTAAAATTTCTAAAGCACACCCATACCCAAGTAGATTATTTGGTTAATGAAGGGCAACTTGACCAGCTAACCAACGAACTTATCAGCAAATATCAAGTAGACTATGTGGTTATGGGGCTTACCGGCAAAAGTAAATTAGAACAAACCCTGATTGGCAGCAATACCATCAAAATTGCCAAAACTGTGATTAAACCATTACTGATCGTTCCGCTTTCTTCTAGGCTCAATCCGATTTCAAAAATTGTGTCTATTCTTAATCTGTTGGATTTAAAACAAGCTAAAACAGTGAACCATTTGCTCTACCCGCTCCGAATGCACCATCAATTTGAGTTAACTGTACTCTATCATGAAAACGAAAGTCATCCTCAAAAAAGCCTGCACAATCATCATCTTACTGCTGTGCGAGAACAATTAGCGCCCTATCAACCTGATTATTTCGCTATTAGTGAAATCAATATTGTACAAGATGTTTTAGATTTTTGCATTTTGCACCACGGTTCGCTCATTATACACATAGAAAAAAAGCGAAATTTTTTTGAAAGCCTGTTCTCGACTGATATTACAGAGGAGATGGCCTATGTTTCACATATACCTGTATTACTTGCTAAACAAGCCTAATTTGGTCAACAATGTCTTAGCGAACCCTATTGTAATAATCAAATCAATAAATTATTCCTTTCGGATAGGGGGAGGTTAGCTACAAGTTGTCACATCTCTATAAAAGGAAATTTATCTAAGTTTGTTAATTTAATTTGACACAGCACTTATATGCTAACACAGTTGGATATGCTAGACGAGGCTACAACGGTCAATCAAATACGGCAGGGTAATGACACGGTTTTTGAGCGTGTTTTTAAAGAACACTTTAATCCACTTTATGCATATGCTTTTACCATGCTAAAAGATGCAGTAATAGCAGAAGAAGTGGTACAAACACTCTTTCTAAAACTCTGGGAGAAACACCAGATATTAACGATTAACACCTCGCTTAAATCGTATTTATATCGAGCCACCTATAACGATTGTATGAACATTATCAAACATGAACATGTAAAGCAGAAATACCAAACGCATGTAACACATTCAACACATACGGTTCATGAATCAACCAGTCACCGATTACATGAGCATGAACTGAAACAGGAGTTGGAAAAAGCTTTGTTAAAACTTCCAGAAAAATGCCGAACCATCTTTCAGATGAGTAGATTTGACGAGCTGAAGTACCAAGAAATAGCAGATCAGTTGCAAATCTCTATAAAAACTGTTGAGAACCAAATGGGCAAAGCTCTTCGCATTTTAAGACTGGCGCTAGCCGATTACCTCCCTGTTTTAATCTATTGTTTACTTAATTTATTTTTTGGGCAATGAACGACGGATTATTAATCAAATTCCTTCTGGAGGAAACATCAATTGAAGAAACACAATTGGTAAAGGATTGGATTGCTCAGAATGCAGCCAACAAACAAAAGTTCGAACAGGTCGAACTCATTTGGCAAACCAGCAAACAGTTGGCACACACGCATCCGCTGAATGAAGAAGAGGCTTGGGAACGATTTAAAGAACGCAGAAGCAATCTTCCAGTAACACATCGGCTTAAACCGACCACAAATTGGATAAAAATAGCTGCAAGTGTTGTCGTTATTTTAGGTATAACTATCGGGCTTTATGTAACAACAATAGGCCCTAAACACCCTTATTTCCACACCATTGAATGGAGCTCAGCTCATGTTCCGATGACAGATACCCTTCCGGATGGTACCATAGTAACTTTAAACAAGCATTCGAAAATTGCTTATCGGGAAAATCCATTTACAGGGAAACGTCAGGTATCCATGGAAGGTGAGGCTTTCTTTATGGTACACCGCAACCCCTCACAATCGTTTGAAGTACGGATAAAAGACGTTCAGGTTCATGTATTGGGCACCTCATTTAATGTGAAGAGTGATGAAGATAAAACGGAAGTCATTGTGGAGACTGGTGCGGTACAAGTACGACGCAATGATGTTATCATCCAGTTAAAACCGGATGAACGAGCCATAGCACATGTTGAAGAAAAAGGATTGGAACAACAAGCACAAACCGATCATTTATACGACTATTACCGAACAAAGGTGTTCAAATTAAACCATACCCCTTTGTGGCGATTTGTAGATTTGTTAAGTAAGGTATATGGAACAAACATTGTAATCGAGAACAACGATATTGTAAACTTACCCATAACTACTACCTTTGCAAACGAATCATTAACAGTTATTTTGCAAACATTGAGCGAATCACTGCAAGTGAAAATAGAAAAAAAAGGAAGAACAATTATTATAAAGAAGTAATTTGGATAAGCAAATTCATGTGGTAAAGAACCTACTGTTAATCTTCCTATTAACAGTAGGTTCAACTGCTTTTGGCCAAAACTATCTGAGCCAACCAATTAAAATTTCTAGTGATAAGATTACACTGGAGGAAATACTACAAGAAATAGGCAGGCAGGGCAATTTCTATTTTTCATACAGCAGTGGAATCATTCCTTCAGACAGCTTACTAACCCATATACGACTTGAAGGTGATGCACAAACCGTACTTCATCAACTTTTAGGAAACAGTTATGAATACCGCCAAAGTCCTAAGCACGTTATTATCCGGCCAGCACCATTTCGACTAACACTTATGCCAGAAGAGGTGGGCGAAAATAGACATGTCCACATCATCAAAGGATATGTCGTAGACGAGAAAACGGGAAAAGGTATTTATCAAGCCAGCGTATACGAAAAGCGTCTATTAATGGGCACCATGACGAATAAAAAAGGGCACTTTAAACTAAAAATCAAAACGCGAGATAACGAACCCATTGTATTAACTGTTAGTAAAGCTTTATATAAAGACACGACTACGATTTTTCTACCCTCCGTACAGATTGGAGAAAACCCTTCAAAACACGCGTATGGATATATGGATACTGACGGCGAAAGTGTATCCAATACTTGGTTCGCCCGTGTATTATTGGGTTCTAGACAAAGGCTCAATGCGCTCAATTTAGGTAATTTTTTCGCTTACACACCAGTTCAGGTTTCATTAACTCCGGGTCTCAGTTCGCATGGTATCATGAGTGGGCAAATTGTTAATAAGTTTTCCGCCAATTTGATTGGTGGCTATACAGCAGGAGTGAATGGAGTAGAGTTTGCGGGAATATTCAATATCGACCGATATCATGTGCGCTATGTACAAGCTGCTGGTTTGCTTAATACTGTGGGAGGAAATCTATCTGGAGTACAGTTAGCCGGAGTCTTTAATAGTGTGCTCGATAGCCTAAAAGGGGTGCAGGCGGCGGGAATATTGAATCTGACCAAAAAACAAGTAAACGGACTCCAAATGGCGGGGGCAATCAATCGCACCAATAAGCTTCATGGCGCACAAATAGCCGGACTGATTAACTATGCAAAAAATAATAGCGGATTGCAGTTCGGAATCATCAACATGGCAGATACTTCTTCTGGAGTAAGTATCGGCTTAGTTAACATCATTGGAAACGGATTCAAACGCTTCAGTATATCCACCAATGAAATACAATATGTATCACTCGCCTTTAAAAGCGGCAATGCCAAATTATACAGTATCATCTCGGCAGGTTTAGGAGCTTGGAATGGTATAAAAATTCCAGTGACAGGTTTTGGAGTAGGTCACGAATTTAACCGACATAAAAAGAAAAGCTATTTTGCCGCAGAATTGATTGCACAGCAATTACAAGGAAAGGACTTTGATAACGTTGCTACATGGCCAAAGTTAAGTGTACTCTATAACTTTTCATTGAATCAACGAACAAAAGTATTTGTTGCACCTAGTATAAACCTGCTGGTTAAGAACAATCAGACGGTAACGAACGAAAAGGAGATTCTTCCCAAAAATTATCCGTTATTTGTTGATCATGAAAAGACCAAGTTGTGGGCTGGATTAGCGATAGGTATTTCTTTTTTTTAAAGCAACAATAGGGGACAGCCCAACGCATCTTGTCATATACTTAAACAAGAATAGTATGACAAGATTTATGAAAAAGAACGTATGGAATAGTAAGCGGATTATTTTGACGATCGCATTATCAACAATCATTTTCTCTTTATCTGCTCAAGAGAGTAGTCCGGCCCATATAGGTATTGTCTATCCGTTGAGCACACATGGAACCAAAGCAACGAACTATAGCAATATCATAAGTATACATGCCCTAGCAGGTTTGTCAGGTGGAGAACAAGCTTTTGCACTCTATGGCCTTGCAGGCATCGTGAAAGGAAATGTGACAGGCTTACAGGCTTCGGGTGTATTTAATAAGACTACCGGTACCCTTCGTGGTATGCAATTAGCTGGTGCCATCAACCTGGCCGACGACGCATCTGAAGGTTATCAATTTGCCGGTTTGTTCAATCAAAGTAAGAAGAACGTCCATGTACAGTTAAGCGGACTACTAAACAAGGCCGTATCGACAACAGGTTTACAGGCCGGAGGTATAAGCAGTATCAGTACAGAGTTAACAGGGGTGCAGCTAAGCGGCCTATATAATCAATCGGGAGATGTGCGTGGCGCTCAAATAGGGGGAGTCATCAACAAAGCGAAGCATGTAAAGGGTGTACAATTTGGATTACTCAATATAGCCGATAGTAGTGACTACACCATCGGTTTATTGAATTTTGTAAAAAACGGTGAACAGAGTATCCGTATGAGTACCGATGAAAACCTATCTACTTTTGTTAGCTTTCGTTCCGGAGGACGCGTGCTGTATGGTATATTAGGCATTGGTTTTAATCCGCAATATGAGGCGGTTCGCTATGGTGCAGAAGGCGGAATCGGCGTAAACTTACTAAATAGAGATCATTTTAGGCTGGCCACTGAAATTTCATCCACTACCTTGACCGATTTCGATGGCCATTACTTTAACAAAAACGGTTTGCGCATATTACCTTCCATCAAAATCGGACGCAACATTTACTTATATGGCGGCCCTTCATTCAACTATATCAATACGGATAATGAAGACGGTAAAAAACTGGTTAAGATGAAAGTGTGGGATAAACAAAACAGTAAAGATTATCAGGCATTAAACATAGGCTTTACTGGAGGCTTACAGTTGATACTTTAATCATCTTTTTATTGGCTACATGGCCGCGCTTACTTCTTTTCCTGCGGCCATACCATATTAAAAAGCCTGTAATGGGTAAACTTGCAGCAATCAGGCTAGCAAAAAAGGCTAATATCTTTCCAGGTAAGCCCAAAATCGCTCCCACATGAATATCATAATTCATATTGATTATTTTCTGACCGTTATTCTGGTCGATGAAATTAGACCGATGGAGTATCTTACCTGTATATTGATCTAATTGCAGTTCATCTGCATCGTAAAAAGTCTCTTCCCCATGGTAACCAAAGGCATAGATAACACCCTCTTTACTACTCGCAGGAGAAATGCTGATTCGTTTATATCCATTTGCAAATGCTTCCAGGGCATGATGAAAAGCAATATCCAACGGTGAAGTAGCCATACGTGCCGTTGTATCAGATTGTTTATTAACATACTCCGCTGGGTTAGTAGACCATGCGGCAACAGCATAGACCGTTTTTTGGAACCATTGCATGGCCCATACCATCCCCGTAAGTGCTAAAACCAAGGTAATCAATAAGGCATAAAAGCCTGGAACATTATGCAGGTCATAGTTCAACCGTTTAAAGGTGCCACCCCATTTTATGCGGAAGCTTTTCTTTACATTAGACCTTTTTAGATTCTTTGGCCACCATAATACCAGCCCACTTAACAACAATACAACAAATAAAAGCGTGGCGTATCCTACAATAGGTTGGCCATAACGATCACCCAGCAATAAACTCCAATGAATGGATTTTACAATTACAAAAAAGTCCTTAGTATAGTCAATATAACCTGTTACGACTCCCGAATAAGGGTTAACAAATACCGATTCATAGCTCTTTACCGTTCCAAAAAAAGTAAGGGCATTCGGATCACCCGCTTGATAACACATAAACTCCCATGCCCTATGTGGATCCTTATACGTTGTGATGAATGTCGCTTTCTTACCTAATGTCTTTTCAGCTTTTTCTTTTAAAACACTGAATGGCAAGGTGAGTACGTTATTTTTCGGAGTTTCTACATAGAATTTATCATGATGCACCCAACTACTTATTTCTACCTGAAATACAAAAAGGCAACCTGTTATCGCTATGATAAAAACAATCAGACCTGAACTCAAGCCAAGCCAAAGGTGTAAGAAAGCAACAACCTTTTTTATAGGTGATTTCTTCTTTACAGCTAACTTGGTCTTTTTCATCAAAATAGAAATTAAAATTTATAGGTTAAGTTAGCCAGAAAACTCCTTGGCATTTGCGGTTCTACCGTAGTCCAACCCCTAAAATATTGCTCATCCGTTAAATTATCTACTTTCACACCAATCCGGAATTTAGGGTGATCATAAAATAAAGTTGCATTCAGTACTGTGTAAGCGGGAAGTGTAAATACACCTGTTCTTGCATCGTTGGTAATCAGGTTTTCACTAGCCGAGTTGCCACCAAAGCCTAAACCAACATTTTCTAGCACACCCTGTCGGAAACGATAACTAGCCCAGTAGTTGTACAAGTGCTTTGGACCTGCGCTAACAGGCCTTCTTCCATCTATAGAGGCGCTAGATTTAGTCATTTTACTACTGTTATTGCTATATCCCAAAACAATATTTAGTCCATCCAATGGTCGTGCAGTTAAATCAAACTCAAAACCACGAGATAATTGGGTACCGTTCTGAACCGTGATATTATAAGTAGTGTCGTTTCGGACAATAGATTCGCTTCTAGTCATATTAGATACAGAGATATCGTAATAACTAGCCGTAAAACTCAAGCGATTATCTAATACATCCAATTTCACTCCACCTTCGAATTGATTGGCCTGCTGCGGTTTAAAGGTATTAGGAATATCTGGGAGCGGCTGTGTAACTGGAGCTACATTACGAAAGCCATTCATGTAGTTGGCAAAAATAGAAATCTGATCGGGAAGCAATTGGTAGACAACACCAAATTTTGGAGAAACAGCTGTTTGTCCGTAATCTCCAGTTATCTTATTATTTGTCAAATTTTTTGTTCCACCGCTTTCAAAACGATCAATCCGTACACTTGCCATAGCAATTAAACGATCGGTAATGTTTAATACATCCGATATATACGCACCATAAACGTTACTGGTAGCCCGATTATAAGTGTACGGGCTGGTATTAGCGGCCAGTTTTTCGTCAATTGCTTCTTTGTTATAGAGGTAATAATCCGGATCGTCTATACTTGTATTTAGCCTATCAAATACGATATAAGGTGCATTGTTATTATGATTTACCTGTCTTAAGTAATCCAAGCCCACAACCAACCGATTATGCAGTCCGCCAATGAAAAAATCGCCGTTAAAATTCTGTTGTATATTAATGACTTCGCTAACAGCATCCTGTTTCGTTACGTAGCGACTTAGCACCGTATCATTGGCAATCGACTTTGTTGCTTCATTATCTACATCCGTATACATCACATATTGATAATAGCCATCTGTCTTTCTCCGATTGTAATTTACCTGTGTCCGAGAAGTCCAACGATCAGAAATCTTATATAAGGCTTGCCCCCTTAAGTTCATTGTAGGCGTCTTGAAAGTCACGTCATCATGGGTGTATGAGCGATGATAGTCGAACTGCAATTCGTCAGGCGTATTTGCTATCAAGGGTCGCGCCCTATTCAAAAAGATCATCAATGGATTGGTACCCTCATAATGATAAACTTCAGCATCCAAGTTTAAGGTTAGGCGCTTATTTGCTCGGTATTCGAGCGATGGAGCAACAAAAAATGATTCCCTAAACCCCGCATCTTGAAAACTATTCTGTTTGTGATAAGCAGCATTTACCCGAGCCAATACGTTCTTTTGCTGGTTGAGTGGTCCATAAGCATCCAAGGTGATACGATGTTGCGCATAGTTACCCAACGTATAAGAGACTTCGCCACCAATCGTATCCAATGGCCTTTTCGTAACAATATTGATCAAACCGCCAAAATTTACCAAAGCACCTCCATATAAGGTACCAGAGGGCCCTTTCACAACCTCAACTTGTTCTATGTTGGCTGGATCCAAATCGCCATTGGTAAGTGCTGCAATACCGTTGATCAATGTGGGCTGTGTCGCAAAGCCTCTTAGCGAAAAATAAGCAGAACCATCACCACTCCGTCCTGTAGCCGACCAAAGTCTATCCAAACCTGAACTATTTTTTAACGCATCATTGAAATTAGTTACAACTTGATCTTTTAATACTTCTTTGGTAATGGTAGTATAAACCTGCGGGTTTTCCAAGTTAGTTAATGCAAGTTTCGATACAAACATACTTTTACGGCGTGTATAAGGATTAACACCAGCCCGATTGACTACTACTTCGTTTAAAGTTGCCGCACTTTCAAATAAAGTAATCGTTGGAACCTCTACTGTACTTTTATCGACGATTATTTTTAATTCTTGGGTAGCTAAACCCACACCACTTACACGTAATACATAATTTCCAAACGGAACATTTTTAATGCGATAACTTCCATCTTGAACGGTTGATGCACCCGCATTTAATTTGGATATGACAACAGAAACACCTGCAGCTGATTGCCCATCAGAAGTTAAAACAATTCCTTTTACTAAAGCTTTCTCTTGTGCATGGGCTAAAAGAGAACTGAACATACATATAGGAGCAGCTATAACAACAATAATGGCGTAAATTTTTCTTTTCATTAATTATTTGGACTTTTTCTAAATTACTGCAAAGAAAGAAACAAAAGCCTAAAAATGCAATTCTTATTAAAAATAAATCTAAATGAACAACAATAGAAAAGTGTCACACAAACATCAGAAATACATGTTGAAACATTAGTTTAAAATAAAAGTATATATATTTGAATCATTCATTAGAAACAATTAAATATTTAGACATATGGCAACAACATGGATAGTTGATCCGATCCATTCGGACGTACAATTTAAAGTGAAACATTTGGTTATCTCTACAGTAACCGGGGCATTTAACCAGTTCGAAGGAAATGCAACAGCGACAGACGATTTTGAAGATGTGCAAGTTAATTTCAAAATTGACGTGAAAAGCATTGATACTAAAAATGCTGATCGTGATAATCATTTAAAGGCTGGTGATTTCTTCGATGCAGATACGCATCCGGAAATTGTCTTTCATTCAACTTCATGGAAAAAAGTAGGGGAGGGTGAGTTTGAATTAACAGGCGATCTGACCATGAAGGGTGTAACAAAACCAGTTACCTTAAAAGCAGAATTTGGGGGTGTGGAAAAAGATGCATATGGCAATACGAAAGCAGGTTTCGAAGTGATTGGTAAGATCAATCGGAAAGAATTTGGTTTAACTTATAATGCTTTAACCGAAACTGGTGGATTGGCACTTGGCGAAGACATTAAATTGGCAAGCAATATTCAATTGGCTAAGCAAGCGTAAATGTTTTATGGAGCTTGCAAAAAACGGTTTAGTTTTTCTCTTTAAAAAAACTAAACCGTTTTGATATAAGCTGCTTCCACATTTTCCAGATCACTGATTTTGGCCAGCACCTGATTAACAATCAGCTGTCTTATTTCAACCACCATCGTACAACGATTATCAAAATCCTGTGTCCGTATAAGGAGATCATGTTCTTTGATAATCCGCATCACCCCATTCATTTGCAAATAATCAAAACTTAGCATATAAATGTCATTTACCGTCTTTTCGATAACCGTAGCATGAGCAAGGGCATCTAAGGTAGCTTGCTTATAAGCCTGTATTAATCCAGGCACGCCTAACAGTGTTCCGCCGAAATAACGAACAACCACAACTAAAACCTGTGTAATATCTTCCGCAAGCAATGCATTTAAAATGGGCCTACCAGCTGTTCCAGAAGGTTCTCCGTCATCATTTAAACGAAATACCCTTGGATCGATCGTTAATCGGTATGCCCAGCAATGATGGCGGGCCTTCGGATGGGTTTCCTTCACTGTAGTTAATAGAGCCTTTAAATCTTTTTCGTCCGCAAAAGGATAAGCATAGGCAATAAACTTGCTCCCTTTATCCTTGAATAGGCCTTCAGCCGATTCTTTAATGGTTTTATAGGTATCTTCGAATAAATTCATTAACAATAATCGCTTCTCGTTATTATAACACACCAATTATCAACACAGAAATCACCGCCAATAACAGTCCAACTTTATTTAATGTACTCAATTTTTCTTTAAACAAGAACAAACCGACAATAGCTCCTACAACAATGACGCCGATGTTCATTCCCGAAAACACAACAGAAGGATTGTTGGGTAAAGCCTGATGTGCCTTCATATAAAAGAGGATGTTTGCAAAATTAAAAAGTCCCAATGCCAGCCCCCATAAGGTTCCTGAAAGAGAGAACTTTTCCCGTTTAATACTTGCTAAAAAACCGATGTATAAGAACGATACCAAAGTACAAAGAATAAAAACCAGAAAAATGGATGTTTTATAAGAAACTGCTTGATATTGAGCTATGTGTTTAAACAAAATATCAATAATACCCATGCCCAAAAATACCATTAATGGATATCTCCATGCATTTTTGCTTGTCAGTGTATGTTGATTGCGTTTTTGCCACTTAATAGAACAAACAATTGCCACCAGCCCAACTCCAATCCCCAAGAGCTTAGTCATACTTGGATGTTCATCAAAGATAAAAAATGCAGCCAAGAGTGGAATAAAAAGTGATAAGCGCTGCGCAACTTCAGTGCGCACGATGCCCGAATACCTGATCGATCCAGCAATAACAGCAAATAACGCAGGCAACAACAGTCCCAATGTTACATAGCTCATTAAAGGAGCTTCTGAGATGGAGAAGTGACTGAGGTCTGGGTTCAAATAATGATAGCTTAACAATACGGCAACCGGATAGTTCCATGCAATCATTTGCAAGGTATTTACTGAATAGCGCCTGGCTAACTTAAGGAGCACCGATACGGTAACACTGCATAAAACACTTAAAAGAACCAAGAACATAACTACTTATTAAAATAAATGGTCAGTAAATCATCACCTATATTTTGCCTTAGCTTAGGGACAGCCTGTAAGCGGGGAGCTTCTAAACCGGCTTGCCAGTAGGTAGTCTGCCCACAGAACACACGTGCTTCATCCCACAAATCAGCCGCTATAAATCGTTGAAGTGTTTTGGCACCTCCTTCCACAATAAGTGATTGAATATCCATCAAATGAAGTTGATATAGTATATTTTGTGGCAAATACCAATCAAAATTCTCTAGGGCGATCAACTTCAAATTGTCTTGCCAATCTGTTTTGATGGCGTTAAATACCAAAGTATCTATTTGCTGATCAAATAAATGCAGGTGCTGGGGGAGCGAAAGCGCTTTATCAATAACGACCCGCTTTGGATTCTTACCGAACCAATGGCGGACATCCAATCGAGGATTGTCTATCAGCGCAGTGTTTGTGCCTACTAAAATAGCATCTTCCTCACTGCGCCACCGATGATTGAGCACCTTAGCGCCAAACCCAGTAATCCACTGCTTACTAGGATCTTTTGGTGCAAAATACCCGTTTGCAGTTTCTGCCCATTTCAATATCACATAAGGGCGCTGCTTTTGTACACGCGTAAAGAAGCGACGATTCAAGAACTTTGCCTCCTTTTCCAATACCCCTTCCACTACTTCGATTCCTGCTTCACGCAATTTGGCAATACCCCGACCATTTACTTGCTCATAAGGATCTCTGCATGCAACCACCACCCGCTTAACCTGATGTTGAACCAGCAAATCGGCACAAGGCGGCGTTTTTCCCTGATGAGAGCAGGGTTCTAAAGTAACATAAATGGTTGATTCCTTTAACAAATCGGCAGCGTCTGGATAATGGGTAAAAGCATCGGCTATTGCATTCGGTTCGGCATGCGCCTCACCATATTTTCGATGCCAACCTTCGCCAATAATTTGACCATCATGTACAATCAGCGCACCCACCATTGGGTTCGGGCTAACAGCGCCCTGACCAAGTTCAGCCAGCTCTAAACAACGGCGCATGTAGATTTCGTGATTAGGCATATACAAACCTACACATTTTTATGAGTGGTAGGCTTAAGCACTTATTTTTTTACAGTTTTATGTTGAGAGGCGTAGTTATCTCATATCTCACAGCTAATTTCGTATGTTTGCACGATTCATATTATGCAACAATTCGAAGCTATCAAAAAGCAATTCATAGCGCAATTAGGTGCTTTATACGAGCCTGCTGAAGCAAAAAGCATTTTCTTCATGCTATTAGAAGATGTATTTGGATACAACAGAAACACTTTACTATCAGGCAATCCCATTACGCTTAATGAGGTGCAGACTGCACAATTAATTACCATCATCAAGCGTCTATGCTCGGGCGAGCCCATACAACAAATTATTGGGGCAACCCAATTTATGGGCATATCCTTTAAAGTGAACAAGGATGTGCTGATACCACGTCCCGAAACAGAAGAACTGGTCGATTTTATTATTCAAGACCTTAAACAATCCAAGGTACCTGTACCTAGCATCATTGATATAGGCACAGGTTCGGGTTGCATTCCCATTACGATTAAGAAATATGTAACGGATGCAACGGTTTTCGCTATGGACATATCGCATGAAGCCTTGGCTGTTGCAAAAGAAAATGCAACGGATCATCAATGCACCATTCAATTTATGCAGGCCGACATACTAGAATGGGATGTCGTTTTTGCCGAAAATCTTCTATATGACATCATTGTCAGCAACCCACCTTATATCACAAATAGCGAGCAAGCATTCATGCACCCTAATGTTTTGCAGTTCGAACCACATTTGGCTCTCTTTGTAGAGGATCAGGCACCACTGCTCTTTTATGAAACCATTGCTTCTTTCGCTTTGGTGCATTTGGCAAAAGGAGGGAAGCTCTATTTTGAGATCAATCGAAATTTTGGGCAAGAAGTCAAAAATTTATTGCAAAAAAAAGGCTTTAAAGATATTTTGCTGAAACAAGATATGCATGGAGCAGATAGAATGATCAGAGCCAGTTTATAGATGAGCATTACGAAAAAGAAGAGGAGGAAACGAAAAAAGAAAAATGACGTTGTTTCTTCTAGAAAATGGATAATGGTGTTATGTGCGCTGCTGGTATTGATTTCCATGGCACTAATAAATTACTTGCTATTTCATAAAAGCACGCATTACGGCATCAAGATACCATCTGGTTATCATATCCATGGAATTGATATTTCCCAATATCAAGGCAATATAGACTGGGACGTGGTTTGTGCACCACAAGATAGCGACATACATATATCGTTTGTATACATGCGAGCCACTATGGGGATGCGGAGCGATAAAAAATTTAAAGATAATTGGCAAGCGGTAAAAAAACATGGTCTAAAAAGAGGCGCCTATCTCTTTTTCCATCCAAACAAAGATGGTATACGGCAAGCCGAGCTTTTTATAAGACGGGTAGGTAGCCTAGAAAACTGCCTGCCACCTGTGGTAGATATTGAAAAAATCTATCACACCAGTAAACCCGCGTTGAAGAAACGATTACAAGACTGCTTAAATACGCTACATCAGTACTATGGTGTTCGTCCTGTTATTTATACGTATACCACTTTTTATCGCGATTATCTGGGCGAAAAATTCGATATCTATCCTTTGTGGGTTGCACATTATGAGCGGGAAGATAAACCTAACTATATCGATCGCAAATGGGACATATGGCAACACAGCGAAAGGGGGAGAATTGCTGGTATCCCTGAGTTTGTTGATTTCAATGTGCTCCATTGCGACAATACCATCATGCCTTGTGAAGTATGTCATCATGAGTTGTGAGTTGCCAATTGCAGGCTTTGGTGAATGAGCTTTTTCATTTAATGTGGTCAGAGACCCTTCGGCTCCGCTCGGGTGAGTGCTCGGGGTGACTTTCCAGTAGTTGTTTCAGAAATAAAGTATCCATTTTTTGGGCATTCGCTGGTACAAGCAGCACAAATAAACAAAAGCATAAAAATAGGCGTTTCGTTTTTTTATTCGTTAGTCATAAAATTACGAATTTTTAACCTTTATAGCTACCTTTACTGCGTAGTTCAAGAGATAGCAACAAAAATTGGCGACTATCGTAGCATAATTTAGGCATGAACCGTTATAGCTTAAAAACAAACAATTCACATTTATAGACAACAGATGAAGAAAATCAACTTTTTTTACCTAAGCTTATGTATAGCAGGGGTATTTACTTTCAGCGCATGTAATGATAAGGATGATGTTACGCCAATTGACAATCGGCTTCCAGAAGATATGGGTCTATTCGTGCTAAACGAAGGAACACTTGGAAGTTCATCTAATTTAGGTTTTTTTAGCTATGGAACTAACGAATATACCGATGATATATATACAGGGCTTGGCCAAGGTGCAAATGACTTGGTTGTATATGGAAGCAAAGTGTATATTTCTGTTACAGACGGAAACCAAGTATTAGTATTAGACGCTAGGACAAAAGAAAAATTGAAAGTTCTTGATATTTCCTTACCACGTTATTTATTAGCGTATAAAGGTAAGGTATATGTGACCAGTCATGGAGAAAACAAACTAACCGAAATCGATACAACTAGCAGCTTTTCTACAAGAAGCGTTCCTGTAGGCCGAACTCCAGAGCAATTAACTACTACCGATGGGAAAATTTACGTAACTAACTCAGGATGGAGAGATGCATTAAATGGTGGAGATTACGACAACCATATTTCTGTAGTAAACCCAACAACAATGACAATAGTAAAAGATATTACAGTTGCTAAAAACATCAGTACTATTGCGGCAGATACTGTTAATAACGTCTTATATGTTAATGCTTCTGCAATATATGACGGTACTGAGATTAGTACACCTTCCAAATTATACACAGTGAACACAGCTACGGATGAAATTTATGACAAATTTACTTTTGGGGCTGAAAAGATTGTAGTGGTACCCGAGTACAAAAGAGCATATTTCATCAGTAGTAATAGAACAACGGATGATAAGAATACCTTTGGTAGCATCAATATAGATAACAATAACGTACAAAATATTACGGTTGCAAATGCAGATATTAAACAACCCTATAGTTTAAGTTTTGTTCCCGAAATTGGCCGCTTGATCGTTGGAGACGCAAAGAATTTCTCCGAAAGCGGTAGTATGTTTGTTCTTGGTTGGTATCAGTCAAGCGGCGATCTTGGACTAGAATACTCAATGGGAGTTGGCGTGAGTCCTTTAAAATTTGGCTTTACTTACGGCTCTTATACCGGAAATTAAATTATTAAATAACACATTTAGGCCTATAGTATTGTATCAATACTATAGGCTTTTTCATGCCATATTGTTACCATTTTCCTTATCTTCGCCCCATGCAACAACCCATTCAAGTAGCGCTCATTGGCTTTGGCATGGCCGGACAAGTTTTTCATGCCCCACTAATCAGTTCGGTAACCGGGCTGCAGCTCTATAAAGTATACGCGCGGAGGGCAGAACAACAGGCGCTGCTGCAGGCTAAATACCCACAAACAAATATCTGTACCACTGTAGACGACATATTGGACGATCCAACCGTACAACTCGTTGTCATAGCAACTTCGAACGATGTACACTATGCACTTACCCGAGCAGCACTTTTAGCCGGTAAACATGTGGTAGTAGAAAAGCCTTTTACGAATACTACCGAGGAAGCCGACGAACTGATTGCATTAGCAAAACAGCAAAACCGGTTGCTGACCGTTTTTCATAGCGCACGCTGGCACAGTGATTACCTCACGGTGAAGGAGGTGATAGCTAGTGGTAAGTTAGGACGTTTGGTTACCTATGAGGTTCGCTATGATCGTTTCCGAAATTACCTGCGTCCAAATGCCTGGCGAGAAAAAGATCTTCCGGGATCAGGTATTTTCTTCGATCTAGGTGCTCACCTCATCGACCAAAGCCTACAGTTATTCGGTAAGCCGCAAGCTATATTTGCTTCGCTTCGCAAAATGCGCGAAGGAGTGGGAGCGGTAGACGACTTCGAAATACTTTTGTATTACCCACAACTGAAAGTCTCGCTAAAGGGCAGTATGCTCATTAAAGAACCAACACCGCGTTTTGCCTTATATGGTACCGAAGGTGCTTTTGTAAAACCAGGTGTAGACCCACAAGAAGAGACGCTAAAAGGGGGAAAGACACCTTTAAACACCACCAATTGGGGAGCAGAACCCGAAGACATATGGGGAATACTCCATACAACGGAGCAAAAACCAGGTGCCCGCCGAAAAGTTCCTAGTATGCGTGGAAATTATCCGGGCTTTTACGAAAATGTGCGCGACAGCATTCAGGGAACTGCGCAGCTCATCGTGAAACCAGAAGAAGCCAGAACGGTCATTCAACTATTGGAATTGGGTGAACAAAGTGCAAGCGAAAGAAGAATCATCGATATACCATGAAATACGACGCCATCATTGTCGGTGGAGGCGCCTGTGGCCTCATGTGTGCGGTTCAAGCAGGATATCTAGGGAAAAAGGTGATTATTCTGGAAAAGAACGCTCAAGCAGGGGCCAAAATTTTAATTTCAGGCGGAGGGCGATGCAATTATACGAACCTCTATGCCGAAGCCACCAATTTCATCTCTCAGAACGCGCATTTTTGTAAAGGCATATTAGCTCAATGGACGGTAGGAGATACCATTCAATTTTTTGAAAAACAGGGTATCTATGGTCAGGAAAAAACATTGGGACAGCTCTTTCCAACAAGCAATAAAGCAAAGGATGTGGTAGCTGCGTTTATCAACTTGCTACATGAACTAGGCCAAACTTTATACGTACAGACAGAAGTTACAGCCATAACAAAAGACTTAGCAACGAACCAATTTGCGGTCACCTTTAATCGGTTTAATCAGCAAGAGACATTGGAAGCACCTGCAGTCATCCTGGCCAGTGGCGGCTTGCCAATACCGCAATTAGGAGCGACCGATTTTTCATTGAAGATCGCGAGGCAATTTGGCTTAGAAACGGTAACTACCCAACCAGCATTGGTGCCGCTAACCATTACGGGAAAAGATGCGGAATGGTTCAGTGCCTTAGCTGGGAATACTGTTTTCAGTAAAGTGTCCAATGATCGGATTAGTTTTGAGGAAAACATCCTATTTACACATTGGGGCTTAAGCGGTCCTGCTATTCTACAGATTTCATCTTATTGGAACCCGGGGGAACATATTCATATCAATTTATTACCTACGCAACAAATTGCTCATCTGATTCAGGAAGAACGCGAAAGAGGAGGGAAGCGACTGCTTGCACAAATCCTACAGGAACATTTTACAAAGAAATTCACCGATGCTTTGGGAAAATACTTGCCTATCGATAAAAAAATTGCTTCTGTTGGAAAACAAGAAGTCAAAAAGATCACTGAAGTTATCCATGATTTTCAGATCAAGCCAGCAGGAACAAAGGGTTACAACAAGGCTGAAGTAATGCGCGGAGGGGTATCCACAGCAGAGCTTTCTTCAAAAACACTCGAAGCAAAAAAGTGTAGCGGATTATATTTTGGCGGCGAATGCGTAGATGTAACTGGTTGGCTGGGTGGCTACAACTTCCAATGGGCTTGGGCCAGTGGCTATGTCATTGCGCAACACCTTTAGCAGCACAAACAGTTGCAGTAGCAGACTGTTCTTGCGTGCTAACTGCAGCTGTCACTGCCGCTACATATAAAATTAAGGTACCTCTACAACAAAACTACCATCGGCCTCCAAAACTTCTTGATGTGCAATTAATGATTCGAGGTTAACCTCTCCGATGATGTATTTAAAATCGTGTGCATAATACCGCTCAAAAACTTCACTGAAATTTAATTTAGCAGGGATCGACTCATCATTATAGCGCAAGTAAATGCTTATTTTATGGTTATTGCTATGCGTCAATTGCGTAGATTCCAAATGCTTTTTATATTCATACCGGTAGTCATAACGCAAGGCAGCGATATCCGAAAGCACGGCCGATCCGGTAGGATGTCCACCAGCACCTTTACCATAGAAGAATTGTTGATCGGCAAAAGCAGCCTGCACAACGACACCGTTATATTCATTTTCTACAGCATATAAGATGCTTTTATCCGTGACAAACTTTGGAATAACATATAAGATTACCTTTTCACTCCCGATTTCCTTGGCAGTCGGGACGAGCTTAATCTTATAATTCTTTTCACGGGCGAAACGAACATCGTAATCAGATAGCTGTGCAATTCCGATATTGAGTATATCATCCGGCTTTACATAAAGGCCATAAGCGTGCGATGCGACAATCGCTAATTTAAATTTAGCATCAAAACCACCTACATCCAGTGTAGGGTCAGTTTCGGCAAAGCCTAAATGTTGCGCTTGCTTCAACGCAGTATCATATGCCAATTGTTCATTGAAAATTTTCGAAAGGATATAGTTAGAAGAGCCATTAAAAATACCGGTCACTGAATGTAATAATTCATTGTCATAATATTCTTCCAAATTGCGGATGATGGGAATACTGCCACAAACAGCTCCTTCATACAATAGACTGGTATGGTGCTGGTGTTGCAATTCAATCAATTCCTCCAAATGCCCTGCAATCATCTTCTTATTGGCAGAGACGACGTTTTTCCCATTCTTTAATGCTTTCGAAACTATTTGAAATGCTGCATCAGCATCATCAATGAGTTCAACAATGGTGTTGATGTCCGGATCATCCAATAAATCATCGGCCTGGGTAGTAAACAATTCCTGTGGAAGCGTTCTCTTTTTAGAGGGATCTTTAATAGCAAATCTTTTGATTTCCAGATTCAGCTTTTTGGTTTTAATAATATCATACAATCCTTGGCCTACAACACCAAAGCCAAATAGTCCTAACGTAAGCTTTTTACTCATATAGTTTATTATATATTCATCGCTGTCAGAAGGAATCGTCTAAGCAAAAGGTTGCAACGTTCTATCTAACTTGCTTGGATAAGCAAGCTTTAAAAAAGCAGCTATTTCTTTACTGATTTGTTTGGTTTCTATTAAAAAACCGTCGTGTCCATAAAATGAGTTAATTGCACTAAATTGTGCATTTGTAATATGTTTAGCCAAATATTTTTGTTCCTCCAATGGAAACAGCACATCACTCGTGATACCGATAACCAATGTTCGGGCTTTGATGAGCTGCAAAGCATGCTCAATGCCATTTCGCCCTCTTCCCACATGATGGGCATCCATGGCTTTTGTTAGAAACCAATAGCTGAATGCATTGAAACGCTTTACCAATTTTTCACCTTGATAATTCTGATAAGACGAAGCCCGATAGTCGTCCACTTTATCTTCTTCCGTCTCCAATTGTGTAGCGCCATATGTTTCGTAGGTTCTGTAAGAAAGTAACGCGATACTTCTGGCCACTTTAAGCCCTTTTGCACCACCATTTGGTGTATGGGCATAAAATGTACGATCTGCGCTAATAGCTAGGCGTTGGCTTTCATTAAAAGCAACCCCCCAAGGGGAGTGCTGTGCATTGGTAGCCAAAAGTACCAAATGCGTCACCCGATCTGGCCGAATAATGGCCCATTCCATGGCTTGTTGGCCGCCCAATGAGCCACCGATCAGTACATTTATTTTCTCTATTCCTAAATGCGCTGCTAACAATTCGTGTGCTGCTACCATATCCCGTATGGAAAGCTGCGGAAAACTTAAATAATAAGGCTGATCGGTGGTTGGATTGATACTAAGCGGATTAGTCGTACCATAATGAGATCCGAGAATATTCGCACAAACTATAAAATGCTCTTGTGGATTGAAAAGGTCTTTTTCGCCAAAGAGCCCGGGCCACCAATCAAAAACATCTGAATTTGCAGTTAATGCATGGCATACCCATATCACATTATCCTTGCGTGTATTCAATCTCCCATACGTATGATAGGTGATCTGTATGCCCTTCAACCGCTTCCCGCTTTCCAATCTGAAGGTTTTATTATAGTTAAATTTATGAATACTCATATACTTATTAGAACCGCTTAATGCGCAAAAAATTAGCTTATTTTATCAAATGCTTGCTGTAAATCGGCTTTTATATCATCAATATGCTCAATACCAACAGAGATTCGTAACAGGGTAGGTGTAACACCGGCCGCTAGTTGTGCCTCTTCGGATAATTGTTGATGAGTAGTCGCTGATGGTTGAATAATTAACGTTTTCGTATCCCCCATATTAGCCAAGTGGCTCACCAATTTTAAACTATCTACAAACTTGGTGGCATTTTCTTTTTCCCCTTTTATCTCGAAAGACAATACGGCTCCGAAACCATTTTTTAAATATTTCTTAGCATTTGCATGACTGGGACTACTTTCTAAACCTGGGTAATTAACCTGTTGCACTTGTGGATGAGCTTCTAACCATTGCGCTAAAGCCAATGCGTTATCTACATGTCTTTGCACACGTAGCGAAAGCGTTTCAAGTCCCTGTATCATTAAGAATGAGTTAAATGGTGAAGGAGCGGCACCAAAGTCACGTAGGCCTTCCACACGTGCCCGAATAGCAAATTGGATATTACCAAATGGGCCGCCTATACCAAATACATCCTTAAATACCAAGCCATGATAACCTTCTGAAGGTTCGCTGAACTGTTTAAACTTCCCATTTCCCCAATCATAATTTCCACCATCTACCACAATGCCCCCAATGCTCGTTCCATGACCACCAATCCATTTGGTAGCTGCAGCAACCACAACGTGTGCTCCATGATCAAAAGGCCTAAATAAATAGCCTGCTGCACCAAATGTATTATCCACAACAAAGGGCAGGTTATATTTTTGAGCTACAGCAGCCACCGCTTCGAAATCAGGCACACTAAAACTAGGGTTGCCAATGGTTTCCAAATAAATGGCTTTGGTTTTTTCATCAATCAGCGCTTCGATATTGGCTGCGCTATCATTCTCTGCAAATCTAGCTTCGATCCCCAAGCGCTTAAAAGAGACCTTAAATTGATTATAGGTACCACCATATAAACTGGCGCCAGCAACAAAATTATCACCGCTTTCTAAAATATTGTTCAACGCTAAAAATTGAGCAGCCTGACCAGAAGCTACAGCTACAGCAGCTACGCCACCCTCTAAAGCAGCAACCCGCTTCTCAAAAACATCTGTCGTCGGATTCATGATCCGGGTGTAAATATTTCCAAATTCTTTCAGGGCAAATAAATTAGCTCCATGTTCCGAATTGTCAAATACGAAAGATGTTGTTTGATAAATAGGAACGGCCCTGGATTTTGTTGTCGATTCAACTTCTTGTCCAGCATGGACCTGTAGCGTTTCAAATTTTAGATTTTCTGTTGACATTATATGTTGAGTTTAAATTTAATATTGTTTCGATATTGCATGTTCTTTACTGAACATAAAGCATTGCATGCTTGTGTGAGCTTCGAAGAAAACGAAGGAAATCTGTTAATTGCACATGTACATGATGGGCCAACACCTCACATCTAACAAACATGGGGATTGACAGGTATGAATAGCATACCTTGGCCTAAAGCGGTAGGAACCACAATCGAATAAAAATGTACTGCTAAATAAATACGGTTTCATTGTCTTTGTTATTTATATGCTCCCATTTATTCGGGACAGGATTTGGCACCTTTTCTAAACTATTTTAGATGGTTGCCAGTGGGTCTTAGAGCCGGTCTCTCGCCACTTCTTTATAAATCAAGACTCTTATTTAAGAGGAATTGATCAGTACATTATCAAATGTACGGCACAAATATACGGTTTATTTTCATAGTGCAAAACCTTTTTTGATAGATATGAGATGTGAGAAGACAATGAATACGTAGTACTAATCGTATTTAGTATCTAGTATATTCAATAGGGCTACTACTTAGAACACGAACAACGAACAACCAGTAACGAACAACTAAATCGCTTGCTGAAATCCTTTATTTTTTTGAATAAGTTTTGCTGTTGAGGGTGGTAAATCAACGGGCCGCGTATAAGTAATCAACTCGCCATCTTTCATCGAATTAAAAAAACCCAATTTCTCTACCATTCGTGTAGCAGGTTGATTTGATTGGAGAATACTTATTTTGATAAAGGCAGCACCCAAACAGTATTTCGCCATTTCGATCATCTGATTGAATGCAGCAGGCATAATCCCTTTGCCCCAATATTCAGGTAATAAAGAACCACCAAAAAAAATCTCTTTCTTCCGTTTATTCCAATTATAGAGCACACAAGAACCAATCACCTCATTCGGGATACTCCTGAGCCTAATCGTATAGACGTATTTACACAACCAGAGCATCCGTTTGGTAAAATCTTCTGCGCTTTCTTCGCCAATTTCTTCGCTGTTATTGATCTTCCAAAACAGTTCAGGTCTTGCATAAGTATTATCAAAAATCACGGCATCTTCCATGGTTAGTTTATGCAAAATAATGGGTTCAGCTTTTAAATTATCCATAATTTGAGCATTAAGATAATGGGACATTGTTCTTGATGATTTAAATTTAACCTAAACATTTCTAAATAGCAAACGCAATAGGCAAAAAAAAGTTTTAAACAAGGGGTGCTATTATTTTCTTACACAAGCTTGATTTTGTTTTTAAGCACAATTTGTACATTTGTCTAGTAGATTATCGCGTATGGAAGCAGTTAGCAAGTTAAAGTTAGTCATAGACAATCCTCATTTACATCCCGAATTAAAATCGATCGCACTTAAAGTTCTTCAAAATGAACGTATTACGTTTGAGGAGGGTGTTACCTTATATGAATTGGGCGAATTGGGGTACCTAGGGATTCTTGCCAACTATATCAGAGAGCAAAAAAACGGCAACTATACTTATTTCAATCGCAATTTCCACATAGAGCCTACCAATCTCTGTGTGTATGACTGTAAATTCTGTTCGTATTCCAGGTTGATTAAACAACGTGATGAGGGTTGGGAAGCAACCATGGAAGACATGTTGGCTACCATTAAAAAATACGATAACGAACCTGTCACAGAGGTACATATTGTAGGTGGTGTATTGCCTCAATACAATATGCAGTTTTACACCGACTTATTTTCAGCTATTAAAAAGCACCGCCCGGAATTGCATGTGAAAGCTTTAACTCCAGTGGAGTATCACTACATCTTCAAAAAGGCAAAAGTGGATTATGCAACGGGTATGCGCTTGATGAAGGAAGCTGGTTTAGAATCCATGCCCGGTGGGGGAGCAGAAATCTTCCACCCTGAAATTCGCGATCAAATTGCCAAAGATAAATGCAATGCCGAGCAATGGTTGGCCATACATGAGGAATGGCATAAATTAGGCATGCATTCGAATGCCACCATGTTATACGGGCATATTGAAAAATTTCATCATCGCATAGATCATATGGAACGGCTCCGGCAATTACAAGATAAAACGGGTGGTTTCCAAACATTCATTCCACTCAAGTTCCGAAATAAGGATAATCAGATGTCGCACGTTTCCGAATCTTCGGTGATAGAAGATTTAAGAAACTATGCTATCTCTCGCATTTATTTAGATAATTTTCAGCATATCAAAGCCTATTGGGCCATGATTAGCCGGGATACAGCCCAACTTTCATTAAGCTATGGTGTAGACGATATCGATGGTACATTAGACGACACCACAAAAATTTATTCGATGGCTGGTGCAGAAGAAAAAAAACCAGCCATGAGTACGCAAGAACTGGTAGAACTTATTAAACAGGTAGGAAGACATCCCATTGAACGCGATACCCTGTATCATATCATAACCGATTATCAAGATTATCAGTTTGAAGAAACCAATCCAAAGCGGAGCTATTATAGCTTACCTGTTTTGAATTAGTTTTAGGTATTGGATATAAGATATGAGACATGAGATAGGATTATTTACATAACGCTATGTACTAATCGCAATATACTAAACACTTAACAATATTGAATGAAACAACTACTTTATATTATCAGGCACGGAGAAACAGATTTAAACAAACAAGGAATTGTACAAGGTAGAGGAGTAAACATGCCATTAAACGATTTTGGTATGCAACAAGCTGATGCATTTTATGAAGCATATAAACACATTCATTTTGATAAAGTCTACACATCTACACTGATTAGAACACATCAAACGGTTGCCAAGTTCATTGATTCAGGAATCCCTTGGGAACAGCTCAATGGCCTTGATGAAATCAGTTGGGGCATTTATGAAGGTAAAAAACAAGCAACCGGTGTAACCACCGGATTCAATGCCATTACCCAACAATGGAGCGAAGGAAAATTAGATGTTGCCGTTGAAGGTGGGGAAAGCCCAAATCAGGTACAAGTACGCCAAAAACAAGCTTTCGACTACATCACATCGCAATCAGAAGAACATACAGTGCTCATCTGTATGCATGGCCGGGCGATGCGTATCTTGTTGTGTTTGCTCACCAACACCCCTCTTTCACAAATGGATGATTTTCCACATATGAATACCGCACTATACCTCGTTTCCTATGAAAACGGTCAGTTCAACATAGAAGACTATTACAATATCAATCATTTAGCCCAACTGCAACAGGCAGCCGAATAAAAGTCTATATTAAAAACACATGAACAAAATAAAAGTATCTGCCGTATCTTATACCAATACGACGCCATTTATTTATGGCATACAACATACCCCCCTCATTAACGAAATTGAATTGAGTTTAGATATTCCAAGCACCTGCGCCCAAAAACTGATCGATCAACAGGTTGATATTGGTTTAGTACCAGTAGCTGCATTGCTCCATATACCGAACTATGAAATTATTTCTGATTATTGTATTGGAGCAACAGGGGCTGTAAACTCTGTATTTATTTTTAGCCATAAGCCTATTAATCAAATTCAGACACTTCGTTTAGACCCACAATCAAGAACATCAAACAATTTGGCTCGCGTTTTACTTAAAAATTACTGGAAACAGCCAGTTCAGATAACCGAGGATGACAACGCTGATGCCTTTGTCGAAATCGGCGACCGCACATTTGGTAAGAAAGATCAATATCCTCATGTATATGATTTGGGGCATGAGTGGATGAATTTTACAAACTTACCTTTTGCTTTTGCTGTTTGGGCAGCCAATAAGCCTTTGCCGAGCGATTTCATTCAACTATTTAATGAGTCGATGAAATTTGGTCTGGATCATCGGCATCAGGTCATTGCCGAACTCCCAAAACGAAACGATTTTGACCTAGATCAATACCTCCATCGCTTTATTGATTTTTCACTTACTGACGAAAAAAGAAAGGCAATCGGCCTATTTCATCAATATATAAGGCATTTGTAACATACAACCTCTTACCATGCGCTTGCATGATCCAACAAAATAAGCTCTTCAGGTTGTAGGGTAATGTCGGCCGCCGTCATCAGGTCATTCAATTGCTTTTCATTCGTAGCACTAGCAATGGGTGCCGTAATAAAAGGCTTGTGCAAAAGCCAAGCAAGGGCAATTTGTGCATGAGATGCCTTTTTATTCGCACTTACTTCATCTAAAGCGATGAGAATACGCGTCCCTCGTTCATTCAGATAGTGTTTCACTCCTTGTCCTCTGGGGCTTTTGCTCAAATCGGTTTCATTTCTATATTTGCCCGTTAAAAAACCGCTGGCTAGCGCATAATAGTTCAATACCGCCAATCCTTCACTCCGAACCAAGGGTAAATATTCGCGTTCAAACTTTTCACGATCGTATAAATTATACAGCGGTTGCAAACTCACATAAGGTGATAGGCCATTTTTTTTAGCAAATGCATTGGATGCAGCCACACGTTCGGCCCGATAATTCGAAGCACCTATATAACGAACTTTACCTTCCTGGATAAGTTCATTCAGTGCTTCCATGGTCTCTTCGACAGGTGTCGACTCATCATCGTAATGTGTTTGGTAGAGGTCAATATAATCCGTTTTCAGTCGTTGTAAAGACGCCTCTACAGCTTCTTTTACATAAGAGGCCTTTAAACCTTTTTTATCGTTATTCATTTCACCGCCCAATTTGGTGGCAATGATTATGTCATCCCGTTTTTTCCGTTTAGACAACCAATTACCAATAATGGTTTCAGATTCACCACCCTTATTTCCCGGAACCCATTTGGAATATACATCCGCTGTATCGATGAAATTATATCCGCCATCAACCCATGCATCCAATAGCTGGAATGATGCTTCCTCATTTAATGTCCATCCAAAAACATTGCCACCAAAAGCAATAGGAGAGACCTCCAATGTTGATAAACCCAACTTCCTTTTATGTGCCATTTTATTTTAATTATAACCTAACCGTCCATTTTTAAACCACGGTTGCCGCAATAAGTTTGATAGCATCCCAATCATGTGTAAAAAATGACTTTTTATTTACTCATCAAGTAACGCATCGGCATTCCTGTTTTTTTTGCGTTTAGGAATCTTCATATAACTCCCACCTTCTGTATTTTCATCTCCCAAAAGCATCCCCCAAGGTTTTAGCTCAGGCACGCGATCAAATACCACTTTCATAATGGCAATCATGGGGATAGATAAAAACATACCGGTAATACCCCATAACATTTCCCCTAAAACCAAGCCGATTAAAGCGATCAGCGTATTGATCTGCACCTTCGAACCAACAATTTTCGGCATAATGTAATTTCCATCGACAGCATGGATCAGTATCATCGCAACTACAACCAGAAGCACATGCGTTGCTGTGGATGTAGCAAACGTGATTAAGACGGTTATAACCAATGCAGTAAAAATCCCTATATAAGGTATGATGTTAAAAATACCTGTAATCAATCCCAATAAAAAGCTGTACTTAATACCTATAAAATAAAAGGCCAAACAAGTCAACAGCGTTACAATTACCATCTGTAAAAATAATCCCACTACGTATCGCTTAATAATATATTGAATTTGATAAACGATATCATAAACAATCGGACTATGTTTTTCTTTAAATGATTTAACTAAAAAACTAACAATCAATCGTCTATGAAATAAAATAAAGAAGGTATATAAAAAAGAAAATAAAAGGAGTAGAAACAGTGAAGATAAGGACATTAAAGTTTTACTTAATAAACTCGTACCCGTACTCAGCGATTTCGATGCGGCAGATGTAATATAGTCAATCTGCGCTTTATTGTTTACATGAAAGGTCTTTGACACCCATAATTGCAAATCGGCAGCCGAATTTAATAATTGCTGTTTAAATGCAGGCAAATCGCTTGCCAATGAAGAAAGCTGAGCGCCCAGCAAGGTAAATACCGCCGCAATGACAACCACCAATGCAATAGATGATAAAAGCGACGATACCGATCGGGGCATTTTAAGTTTCCGTTCTAGAAAGTTTGCTAAAGGTAATAATAAGATAGAACACAGGAAGCCAAAAATCAATGGAGTCAAAATGGTATGCCCCAAAATGGCCAAATATCCGATGAGTAATATACTCAACAGCACACAGGCAAGCTTCACGTAAAAGGGTAGAATAATGGTTTTCATAAACTTGAACTTAGATAGCAGCAGGCTAAAATTAATTCATTTCACTGCACTTTACACTTTTTTTTGGCTAAAATGAAAAATAAATTAACTTTATCAAAAAAATTAAAATCTAACCAATACTTATGATAAAAAAATATATATTAAGCATTCTTTTAGTAACCACCTCTTTGGTACGCTCACATGCGCAACAGGCAAAGAAAATGGAATGGTTTGCGGATGCAAAATTGGGTATATTTATTCATTGGGGTATCTACTCGGTCAAAGGCATTCCAGAATCTTGGTCGTTTTTCAATAATTACTTGAGCCATGAGGCATATATGAGCCAGTTAGCAGAGTTCACTGCTGCCCAATATGATCCAGAAGAATGGGTAGATTTGATTGCTGAAAGCGGGGCACAATATGCTGTGATCGCCTCGAAGCACCACGATGGTGTTGCACTATGGGACAGTCAAATAGAAAATGCAATCACCATAAAACAACATGGTGCAGCTCAACGTGATGTGTTAAGTCCATTTGTTAGTTCCTTACAGGCAAAAGGACTTAAAACAGGCCTTTATTTTTCCCTACCTGATTGGAGCAATCCCGATTACGATGTTTTTACCAGAACCCGGATACGATATAAGCTAAAGGAGGAGCCCAAACGCTGGACACACTATCAACATTACCTGTTTGGGCAGCTAAATGAGCTTACAACGCGTTATCATCCCGATTTACTCTGGTTTGATGGCGACTGGGAGCACAGTTCTGATGAATGGCAAGCGGACAAAATAAAAGCCAACCTGAGAAATCAAAATGCCCATATAATTGTCAATTCCAGATTAACAGGCCATGGCGATTACGCCACCCCTGAGCAAGGCATTCCAGTACTTCGACCTGCCAGTACATATTGGGAATTGTGTTATACGCTGAACGACTCTTGGGGTTATCAACCCTATGATCAACATTACAAATCAGCCAACATGATCATACGTACGCTGATTGATTGTATCAGTATGGGCGGCAATCTATTATTAGACATAGCCCCCCGTGCCGATGGTACTATTCCAAGTGAACAAGCTACTATACTAAAGGCCTTGGGTAGGTGGACTAAAAAAAATCAACAGGCTATTTATGGAACACGAGAAGGGTTACCTTTTGGATATTTTTCAGGTAAATCGACCTTATCTAAAGACAAAAAAACAATCTATCTATTTCTTGAGAACAGAGACAATAAAACAATACATATCAATGGCTTACAATCGAAAATAGAACAAATCAGCGTTCTCGGATATGGTGCGGATATTTCCTTTAAAGAGACGAGTGATCAATTACTGATAGACATACCTAAGGCAGCCGAAGATCCGGATGCCACAGTAGTTGCAATTCAATTGACGGCTCCACTCACATTAAAGCCCCTACAAGCAAGACCGATAACGTATGAGTCGCTCAATCAATCAAATAGCCGCTTAAACACAAGCATTGAAGCGATTATACAGAGTATCAATCAAAATAGTAATCCATTTATTAATAGCAATTTAAGTACAGATGGATATGATTTCACTTTAGCCAAAAACCCGCAATTGACCGCTTGGATCAAAAAGCACGCAGAAGCATTGCATCATACGGGGAAAGGTCTTCCATACGGCCACTATAACGGCTTGAGTGTTTTATCGGAAGATAAACAAACCTTATATTTATGTATCCAAGGAATTCCCACTGGCCCAATAGCAATTAAAGGGCTAAAAAATCAAATACAAAGGGCGCGAATTGTTGGCGAAGGAACCTTATTAACTCCTGAAGTCTATAATAAATTGTATTGGAGCAAAGTACCAGGAATAACATACATTCCGGTACCGGAAGATCGGCTCGATTCACAAATGACTATTATTGCCTTATTGCTAGACGGCCCCTTAGCATTATATAGGGAAAATGTAGGCGCAATTGAAAGTAATCTATAACAACAAATATAAAGTGAAGTAAGATGAAACTATTTTTAACAGGTTTGATTGGTTTATGTATAGGCGTCCAAAGCATTGCTCAAGAGCACAATACCTCTTCTCAATACATAAAACCGAAAGACCCCTTAGTCGTAAAAAACCTGGCCGAATGGGGAGATTTAAAGTTTGGTCTTTTTATGCATTGGGGAACTTACAGTGTCTGGGGTATCGTAGAAAGCTGGAGTCTTTGTCCGGAAGATGAAGGATGGACACAACGTCGGGGCCCTCATGCTGACAAGTATTATGAATATGTCAAAGCCTACGAAGATTTGCAAAAACAATTTAATCCTGTAGATTTTAATCCAGAAAAATGGGCACAAGCGGCAAAAAATGCTGGCATGAAGTATGTTGTATTCACAACCAAGCATCATGATGGCTTTGCCATGTTTGATACCAAACAGAGTGATTACAAGATCACTGATACTAAATCACCGTTTTCAAGCAATCCGCGAGCCAATGTAACAAAAGAAGTTTTCAACGCTTTCCGGAAAGATCATTTTAAAATAGGTGCCTATTTCTCTAAGCCAGATTGGCATTCACCCTATTATTGGTGGCCATATTTTCCACCTAAAGACCGAAATGTAAACTACAACCCGAAAAAATACCCAGAGCGATGGAAACAGTTCCAAGATTTCACTTACAACCAAATCCGTGAGCTCATGACCGATTATGGCCAAGTAGATATCCTCTGGTTGGATGGGGGCTGGGTACGGCCGCTAACCACTGTAGACACCACGGTAGCATGGCAGAGAGGAATAGAAACAGATCAAAACATAAATATGCCTAGAATTGCACATATGGCACGCGAGAAGCAACCAGGCATTATCATAGTCGACCGAACTGTACCGGGCAAGTACGAGAACTACGTAACGCCAGAACAATCTATCCCAGACAAGCCGCTCGGAATTCCTTGGGAATCGTGTATGACCATGGGGAATTCATTTAGCTACGTTCCCAATGATCAGTACAAATCAGCAAGAGAGATTGTACATAATCTAATTAAAATTGTATCCAGAGGGGGAAACTATTTACTCAACATAGCGCCCGGCCCAAAGGGGGATTGGGATTCCATCGCTTATCAGCGCCTAGCAGAAATAGGCAAGTGGATCAAGAGTAATGGTGAAGGTATTTATGCGTCGCATGCCATAGCGCCTTACTCGATTGGCCAGGTATTCCTTACACAAAATAAAGAAGAGAATACCGTTTACGCTTTCCTATTGCACCATGAAAAGGATGAACAATTGCCGGCTACACTGGATTTACCATTAAAAGAAGGAGCTAAACTGCAAGACGTACACTTAACAGGAACGCAAGCAAAGCTCGATTGGAAAATAGTCAATCAAAGCATCCATATAAATATACCTCTGGAAGCAAGAAAGCTGACCGCAGATGATTATGCAAGCATGTTCAAAATAACGTATGTGTATCTTTAGATATTGGGAAGTAATTTTTAGAATGTAAAGATTTTATCTAAGTTTGTAATTAAACAAATTCAACATGAATATAGGCGATACCAGGAGAATTGGCTCAAGAAACATGATGCTCATTTTGATTATTATAAGTGCTGCGTTATTGCGCATCCTGAATGTAGGTAAATTTGGAGATTGGGCTAATTTCACTCCCGTTGGAGCAATTGCCCTGTTTGCAGGAACTTATTTTCGTAATAGATGGGCTGCTTATGCTACCCCTTTATTGACACTCTTTGTTTCTGATATCATCGTCAATTATGGCTATTATGGTAAAATCACGTTCTTTTACGATGGCATTGCTTATGTATATGCCGCTTTCGCGTTGATGGTATTCGCAGGAAGCCTCATGAAAAGGGTGTCTATCCCGAACGTTTTCTTAGCTGCGATTACATCCGTTTTGATCCACTGGATCGTCACCAATTTTGGTGTCTGGATAGGGGGGCAGATTTACCCAACAAACCTTCGGGGATTCATCAATTGCTATATTCAAGCGATTCCCTTTGAAAAGAATCTTTTATTAGGCAACTTAGCATACGGCACTATTCTATACGGTGGCTTTGAATGGGCTCAACGATCTTTTCCTCGTCTCCATGTAGCAAAAGAAAATCTTCGTGTGAGCAGCTAAAAAAAATAAACGATGAAAATCGTTGTATTTACAGGAGCGGGCATATCAGCCGAAAGTGGATTACAAACTTTCCGTGGTGATAATGGATTATGGGAAGGGTATAGGGTAGAGGACGTAGCCACTCCTGAAGCTTGGCAAAAAAATCCGCTACTCGTTCAGCACTTTTACAATATGAGACGGAAAGCGGTTTTAGCAGCACAACCCAATGCCGCTCATGTTGCATTGGTTGAATTAGAAAGGAAATTCCAAGTCACAATCATAACCCAAAACATTGATGACCTTCATGAACGTGCAGGCTCCAACCACATTATCCATTTACACGGACTGATTACCAAAGCGCAATCGTCTATAGATTCTTCACTGACTTATGATATTCAAGGTTGGGAGATAAAAATGGGAGAGGTCTGTGAAAAGAACAGTCAATTACGCCCACATGTTGTTTGGTTTGGTGAGCCAGTCCCCAGGATGCAAGACGCCATTGATGAATGCCAAAGGGCAGACATATTGCTTATCGTTGGCACTTCATTGCAAGTATACCCCGCAGCAGGTTTACTCAATTTCACACCTTATCATGCTCAAAAGTTTTTAATTGATCCAGCAGCCGAGCAACTCAATAAAGGCAATCGAATCATTCAAAACATTGCTGAAAAAGCGAGCATCGGAGTACCTAAAATCGTACAGCAACTTTTAAACACGAACAAGTAAGCCCCGTGTACTTTATTATTTGGCACGTTTACGTACCGAATAATATTTTTTAATATACAATAAATACATATAAAACAATAACTTACATCTATCAAATAAAGTATCAATTTCCATTAAAAATTACTTACAATACATAAAGGAGAATTAAAACCAAATAAAATTCTGTTTGACTTAAGCAATAGTCATAAAACCATACAAACCAATATGTTAACACAAATAACAGCAAGTGATAGTTGATAAATTAATTGATCTTTGTGGAGTGCCTTACAAAGACAGGTAGGAGAAGACAGTAGAAGAATGAACTAAATTTCAGTACTCGTAGCGTTCATAAGCATCTTTGAAATCAGTTCGCATTGCAGCAAAACGATCTAGAACAGTCTGCACAAATGTTTCATCCAAGAGTTGAAAAACACCATTCACACCATCCGTCATATTGAGTTCAGCAATTTTATAAACCTGTTCCAATGAACCTTGTTCAAATTTGACAATAAACTTTTGGTTCATAGAAAAGATACTGATTTTACAATCTTTATGCGGAAGTTCTGCGATAGCTCTCATGAAACAAACATAAAAAATATAGGGAGTGAAGAACGAATATTTTTCCAAATATTTCTTTTATGAGTTAGGGATTAGAATTTTCTATTTAACATAATATAAATTATATTATAATATATAGCTTACCAAACAAGCCAAAGTATCTGATCGATTTTTTGATTATTAAAAATGGATAATTACATTTAATCGCAAATTTTGAATTCTGGTTGAACTATGGAAAATTAATCAAGTGATTTTCGTATACGCACCAGTTTAGTTAATAGATCTTCCAATAAGTCCAAATGCAACATGTTGGCTCCATCAGACTTCGCGTGGGCTGGATCTGGATGTGTTTCTATAAATAAGCCATCTGCACCAACAGCTATTGCCGCCTTTGCAATTGTACTGATAAGCTGTGGTTTACCACCTGTTACACCGCTGGTTTGATTAGGTTGCTGTAATGAATGCGTACAATCCATGACCACTGGAACGTCAAATGATTGCATAACTGGAATACCTCTAAAATCCACAACAAGATCTTGATAGCCAAAGGTATTTCCTCTGTCTGTCAATATGACCTGATCGTTTCCGGCTTCACGTACCTTATCTACGGCAAACTGCATGGAATCTGCCGATAAAAATTGGCCCTTTTTGATATTCACCACTTTTCCTGTCTTGGCAGCTGCTAATAATAATTCAGTTTGTCTACACAGAAAAGCCGGAATTTGCAGCACATCTACATAAGCTGCAGCCATATCCGCCTCATGTGTTTCATGAATATCTGTTACTGTTGGCACATCAAATGTGCGATGAACTTTCTCTAGAATCCGCAAGGCCTTTTCATCGCCAATGCCCGTAAAAGAATCTATTCTCGACCGATTTGCCTTGCGATAAGATCCTTTGAAAACATACGGGATCTGTAATTTATCTGTAATGGAAACAATACGTTCGGCAATACGGAGCGCTATCTCTTCGCCTTCAATGGCACATGGACCGGCCATCAGAAAAAAATTGCCAGAATCAGAATGCTGTATTCCAGCTGTTATAGATGTTAATGAACTCAAAATTAAAAAGTAAAAAGTAAAAGTAAAAAACAACGGGCAACTAATTCCCCAATTCAGACATGAATTTTATCCGCATCAATTGAATTTCTTCAAAGGTATAATCATCTGTACCCAAATCTTTCAGAGCTTCATCAATGGAATCTATTTCAGCTGTGCGAAAATAATCGAATACTTCTTCTTGACGATCTCCGTCGATCATTTCGTCCACAAAATAAGTCAAATTTAGCTTCGTACCTGAATTAACGATTGATTCTACTTCTTTTAAAATATCTTCGTAAGTCAGCCCTTTTGCCGATGCGATATCATCTAAGCCAATTTTACGATCAATATTCTGAATAATGGATACTTTTAAAGCCGATTTATTAGCCGTCCCTTTAATGACTAAGTCAACAGGTCGCTCGATCTCATTTTCTTCTACATATGCTTTGATTAGATTCACAAACTGACCGCCAAACTTCAATGCTTTTCCTGCACCAACACCATGAATCTGTTTCAACTCATCAAGCGTTATTGGATAATGTGTGCACATTTCTTCCAAAGACGGATCCTGAAAGATGACAAATGGAGGTAAACCTTTTGCCTTGGCAATCTTTTTGCGCAAATCCTTCAACATTTGCAATAACTGAGCGTCGAGGGCTCCCCCACTCTGTGTCACCGCCTCTTCCCCGTCTTCCTCTGATTTATCCATCGGATTATTCATATAGAACTTAACAGCATACGGGCTATCGATAAAATCATTGCCCGCTTTGGTTAATTTTAATAATCCGTAATTATCGATGTCTTTAAATAAAAAGTTATTCAACACTGCCTGCCTTAATAACGACTTCCAATAAACCACTCCCAAGTCCTTACCCGAACCAAAAAGTGCATGCGAATCATGTTTATATGAAGAAACAGGTTGGTTATTTTGGCCGATCATGACATTGATTATATGTAAATCATCAAACTTTTCTCCTTGTTCTCTAATAAACCCAAGTATATGCCGCAACGATTGTTCTGCATCGAATTGTGCTCTATTGCTATTGCAGTTATCACACATGCAATTACATCCTACTTCATTAAAATTTTCGCCAAAATAATGAAGAATTTGCTTGCGCCTACATACGGCAGACTCAGAATAATCAATAACTTCTTTTAATATTTGCGTACCAATTTCCCGTTCAGAAACCGGTTTATCTTTCATGAATTTAGTCAGCTTTTCTATATCCTTTTCGGAATAGAATGCCACACACACACCTTCTCCCCCATCCCTTCCGGCTCTTCCCGTCTCTTGGTAGTAACCTTCCATACTTTTCGGAATATCGTGATGAATCACGTAACGCACGTCAGGCTTGTCAATCCCCATACCAAAAGCAATAGTAGCAACAATGACCTCTACATCCTCCATGAGAAATTTATCCTGCGTTTCAGCACGTGTTTTAGCATCCAGACCAGCGTGATAAGGCAAGGCTTTAATTCCATTGATATTGAGCACCTCTGCTATTTCTTCAACTTTTTTTCTGCTTAAACAATAAATAATGCCTGATTTACCCGGATTATTTTTAATGAATTTAACAATTTCCTTAACAACATTTCTCTTAGACCGTACTTCATAATAAAGATTTGGTCTGTTAAACGACGATTTAAACAAGGTTGCATCGTTCATTTGAAGATTTTTCCGGATATCAGACTGTACTTTCGGTGTAGCAGTTGCTGTAAGGGCTATAATAGGGATATCGCTCCCTATACCATTAATAACTTGTCTAATCTTTCTATATTCTGGTCGAAAATCATGCCCCCACTCAGAAATACAGTGAGCTTCATCCACTGCGACAAAAGACACGGTAATTAAGCGTAGAAACTCAATATTGTCTGCTTTCGCCAATGACTCGGGTGCTACGTATAGCAGTTTGGTCTTGCCATCCAAAACATCTTGTTTGACACGGGTTACTTCGCTTTTATTGAGTGATGAATTTAAAAAATGGGCTATGCTGTCTGCACCACCAAAAGCGCGTAATTGGTCGACTTGATTCTTCATTAATGCAATCAATGGCGATATAACAACAGCAGTCCCTTCACTCATCAAGGCAGGTAGTTGGTAACAAATTGATTTCCCTCCACCTGTTGGCATAATTACAAATGTATCCTTCTTTTGCAAAATATTGGTTATAATGGCCTCTTGATCACCCTTAAACGTATCAAAACCAAAGAAGTTCTGCAAATTGTCAAATAATGTCTTTTCTATCTCCATTTGTCCTTCCGAAAAATTAAAGAAAGGCTTATGTTCTTTAATGCTCAAAATAACATAAATTTGCCTTAATTCTTACTAAAATTAATAAAAAATATTTGTGAAAACCAAATCCGATATTGAAAACATCGCCGTTAATGCATTAAAGCTTGAAGCAGAAGCTATCAATGAATTGACGAAAAATATTAATGACGAATTCGTTCAATCGATCCATGCTATCCTCGGCATAAAAGGCCGGGTAATTATAACAGGAATAGGTAAAAGTGCCATCATTGCCCAGAAGATTGTTGCAACGATGAATTCTACAGGTACCCCGGCAATTTTCATGCATGCTGCGGATGCTATTCACGGTGATCTGGGAATGTTGCAACAGGAAGACATTGTTATTGCTATTTCTAAAAGTGGGAATACACCTGAGATAAAAGTACTGGTACCCTTACTCAAAAATTCACGCGCAAAGATAATTGCTATCGTTGGAAATACAAAATCATACTTGGCAGAACAAGCTGATTATGTTCTAAACACAACCGTTTCTAGAGAAGCGTGCCCATTGAACCTCGCTCCCACTACGAGTACAACTGCGCAATTGGCTATGGGTGATGCACTGGCCGTCTGCCTCCTCGAATGTAGGTCATTTACAGATGACGATTTTGCTAAATATCATCCAGGAGGTGCGTTAGGTAAACGCCTTTATCTAAAAGTAAGCGATTTGTCTTCTCAGAATGCCAAACCTTGTGTGCATGGTAACAGCAATATCAAAAATGTCTTAGTAGAAATTACCAAAAACAGATTGGGTGCAGTAGCTGTTATAGACGATAACAAAATAATAGGCATCATTACTGATGGGGATATTCGAAGGATGCTCGAATCCAATGCAGATATCCAGTACCTTCAGGCGTCTGATATCATGGGGAAAAATCCGAAAACAATACCGTATAACGAACTGGCAGTGCAAGCATTGGATATGATGCGAAGCAACCATATTACGCAATTGTTGGTTACGCGAAATGGATTATACGATGGCATTGTCCATCTACATGACCTATTGAAAGAGGGTATTATTTAAGGCAAGTTTCGCAACCCTTTATGTATCAGTACGACACTAAATAATTGAGCACAAAAAAGGAGATCACGTTCATCATGACAAAGAAAAACTATGTAGTAATCATGGCCGGCGGAGTTGGAAGTCGTTTTTGGCCGGTAAGCCGGGCATCCTACCCTAAACAGTTTATAGATGTACTCGGAACCGGAAGCACATTAATTCAAACGACTTATCAGCGATTTATAAAAATCGTCCCTCCTGAACAAATATTTGTGGTTACGAACAATATGCATGTAGAGCTGGTACAGGAGCAGCTTCCTGATTTACCGCAAGCCAATATTCTCGGTGAACCCATCATGCGTAATACCGCAGCTTGTATTGCCTATGCAAGCCATAAAATAAACAGTATCGATCCGGATGCCACCATGATTGTAGCACCGGCAGATCATCTCATAATCGATACTACTCAATTTATTCAGGATATCACCAAGGCCCTCTCCTACGCTTCTCATAATTGGTTAATTACATTAGGTATCCGACCTTCCCGACCCGATACCGGCTATGGTTATATCCAATATGAGGAAAGTACCCAAGAATTAAAGAAAGTGAAAACGTTCACAGAAAAACCAAACCTCGAGTTAGCGACCACTTTTATTCAAAGTGGTGATTTTTTATGGAATGCGGGTATTTTTATTTGGTCTGTAAAAAGTATACTCAAAGCTTTTAAACGTTATCAGACAGAAATGTATGAAATATTTAATGAAGGGCACGATCATTTCAATAATGAAGACGAAAGCGCATTCATTAAAAATGCATATAGTCGCTGTATCAACATATCCATCGATTTTGCCATCATGGAAAATGCCGATAATGTGTATGTGCTTCCGGCAGACTTTGGTTGGTCGGATTTAGGTACTTGGGCATCCATCTATGAGTTAGCTGGAAAAGATGATCAGCAGAATGTAACACATCCAACACATCGTATTGTGATGCGCAACTCTACCAATTGTATTGTGCACGTTCCAACAGAAAAGCTAGTTGTTTTAAGCGGATTGAACGATTATATTGTAGTGGAATCAAACGATACGTTGTTAATATGCCCTCGTAGTGACGAGCAAAGCGTCAAAGAAATCGTTACGGAGATAAAATCAAAATACGGGGAACATTATATTTAATAAAAAAGCTGCTCGTGGCATAGCACGAGCAGCTTTTTAAAGAGCGGAATCATTTTTCGATTACAATGAATTCAACTTATCTGTAATTTCCTTCGCTTTGGCATCATCGCCCTTCAATTGATAATAGAAACGGAAATTTTCCCAATAATTACTGGTCTTAGGATCCAGTGTAGTAGCTTTCTCCAAATAAGGCACTGCTGTATCAGCCAAGTCATAAGCCTCTTTCATTTTTGCCTTGTATTCGGGTTCTTTATTAGTTGGAATACTGCTTGCCGCATTGTAAATATCGCGCGCTTTATTTAGAATAATTGCAGCAGCCGCACCATAGTTGCGTGCGTCATCTGGTTTAGCTTCCATGCCTTTTTTATATGCCTCTAAAGCCTTATCTGGTTGCTTAACAGATTCATAGGCATATCCCAAATAGAAAGGAAGATCACCATTAGAAGGGTCAGCAGCAATTTGCTTTTCAATATCGCTAATTACTTTTTCTGCATTGCCCGTTGTAATATTCAACACAATCTTCTGATTGATAATCTTAGCGCTATCTGGAAAATGAGTAGCTGCTTCATTGATATACTGTACAGCAGAAGCGGTATCACCTTTCCTTAGATAAGCATCTGACAAACTAAGGTACGCATCTGAACTTTTAGGTATCAACTGCTTAAATTTGCTGATTGCCTCGTCATATTTTTGACTATTTTGTGCAGCTATACCGGCATAAAGTGTCAATGTTGAATCGCCTGGCATATACTTTAAACCATTATTAAATGCGGTATAAGCGGCAGCATAATCATTCGTATCAAAAGCTTTTACACCATTTCCAATTTCATAATTTGCCAATAAGCTAGCAGCGCGCTCTAAGTTACTTTTGAGATCCTTCTCTTCCGACGCCTCGCTTAAGCTTTTTGCCTTCGCAAAAGCATCTCCAGCGGCTTTATATGAAGCCTCTCCTTCTGCAGCCTTACCCGATTTCTGATTGATGATGGCATATTCAGAATTAATTAAGGTTAAATAAACCCAAGTTTCAGGTAAATCCTTTGTTTTTTCATGAGCAGCAGCTTTATCTATAGCTGTTTTAGCTTCAGCAAGTTCTTTAAGCGCTAGTTCTGGTACGTTTTCTACTGCTCCTCCACCAATGGTAGCATAAGAACTATATTTCGTTTTCGCTTTATTGAGCTCTCCCTTTTGCGCAAAAGCAACGGTCGAACCGAATAAAAAAGCAGCCAATAAAATTGATTTGATTTTCATTTTGCTATTTGTTTTTTATGGTAATTAAGTTTATGTATGGGCATGCAAGCATACCTTTGGGTTATCTTTTGCTTTTAATTCGTATCCATTTGATTTAACTGACTATTTACACGTTCCAATTGGACGTCATTACCAGATTTATCAAATAAAATCGCCAATGACTTCAAGGCATTAACAGCATTTGGATCAATTTCGTTTGCTTTTAATAAATATTGTTGTGCTACATACTGCTTTTCCAGATCAGCGGTATCTTTTATAAAGTCCTTTAAATAAAGCAGTCCTAATTCATAGTTGCTATTATAGTCATCAGGATCAAGCGTGAGCGTCTTTTTATAGTATTCTTCTGCTTTTTTTCGATCACCCGTTTCTTCATAAGCAAAGCCAATCAAGTAATTGAGATGAACGCTTTCGGGTTCCAGCGCCAAGGCATCTTCTGCCAAAGGAATGATGGCATCATAGGCACCATTACTGGCATATAAATTCAACAATGTGAAAAGAATATCTTTATTGGTAGGAAAATACTCACGTCCTTGCAACAAGGTATTTTGTGCCGCATTATGATCGCCCTTAGCCAAATACAGTCGAGCAAGTGTCAAAACATAACCTGGTTTAGTTAATGATTTATTTTTCATAAAATCACTATAAATGGCAATCGCTTCGTCATTCTTTCCCAGTTGCTCGCTTAAGAGAGCCAAGTTATGCCGGGTATCTACTTCATTGTTATATTGTTGCACTTTCGAAAATAATTGATACGCCTCTTCGTAATTCTTTTTCTCCAATGCCCTGCGCGCTTTAATCAGGTATCCTGTTGCCAATCGCTTCTTTATATAATTTAGTTTGGCCTCATTTTCAAAATTCAATTGGTTGTCTGTTAATCTGCCTAACATAAATTCAGCCTCATCTATCGGATCTTTTTCATACTTCTGGCTTCTATTTGAATCGGCAACGGATAAACTACTGTACACCAAAGCTTTTAATAGCGTATTGTTGTAAGAAGTTGAATCGCGTTTTAATTTATAGGCCAAATCTGCATATTTTCTAGCCTCCAATAAGTCCTTGATATCGCCAGATTTGGTGTATTTGGCAAAATGATTATTTCCTTCTTTTATATTGGATTGCCCCCAACTACATGTAAAGGAAAATAATAAGAGGACACCTATGATAATTTGCTTACCGACGTGTTTGGTCTTCATTGCTTTTAATTTATGTAAGCGTCCGGTCTAATAAACTAAACCGGACGCTTTATAAACTTGAATCATTTTATACTTAAGCTTCTTCATCGTTTACATCCGGCGCATCACCTACCTGATCGTCACGCTCACCTGCTGTTTGATCCTTGCTCTCCGTTTCTGTTAACTGTTCTAGCTCCTCTTCATCATCATGCACAACTTTCGTAATAGAAGCAATTTGATCTCCTTCTTTCAAATTAATCAAACGCACCCCTTGAGTAGCTCTACCCATGACGCGCAACTGACTTACAGCAATCCGAATAACAATACCCGAACGATTGATGATCATTAAGTCATCGTTATCTGTAACATCTTTAATGGCAACCAATTGTCCGGTCTTTTCCGTAATATTTAGGGTTTTAACACCCTTTCCTCCCCTATTGGTCACACGATAGTCATCAATATCGGTACGTTTTCCATATCCATTCTCGGATACGACCAGCACAGTTACATCAGGATTATTAACACTAATCATGCCAATCACTTCATCTGTTTCACCAGCTAGCGTTACTCCCCTAACTCCTGTAGCCGTTCTCCCCATGGGCCTAACGGTAGATTCATTGAATCTAATTGCTCTACCCGAGCGTAATGCCATGACAATCTCGCTGTTACCATCTGTCAAACAAGCTTCCAACAATTGATCACCTTCATTGATATTGATGGCATTAATTCCATTTGCGCGAGGCCGTGAATAAGCTTCGAGTGAAGTTTTCTTGATGGTGCCCCGTTTTGTACACATAATGATGAAATTGTTCTCCAGATACTCCTGATCTTTTAAGTTTTTCACCTTAATGTACGCCTTAATTTTCTCTTCTTTCGGGATATTGACAATGTTTTGAATAGCTCTTCCTCGAGAAGTACGTGTACCTTCTGGAATTTCAAATGCCCGCAACCAGAAACAACGACCGGCCTCGGTAAAGAATAACATATAATTATGTGCAGAAGCAGTAATAATATGCTCTGTAAAGTCTTCTTCTTTTGTAGTAGAACCCAGTGAACCTTTACCACCGCGAGCTTGTATACGATATTCAGTTAAAGGTGTGCGTTTTACATATCCTTCATGCGAAATGGTAATCACAATTTCTTCGTCATCAATAAAATCTTCCATACGCATATCTTCCGCAGAGTGAACGATCTGTGAGCGACGTTCATCGCCATATTTTTCCTTGATTTCGATCAGTTCATCTTTGATGATCTTCATACGTAAATCTTCATCAGCAAGTATCGATTTCAAGTATTCAATCGTCTTCATCAATTCAGCGTACTCTTCCTTAATCTTGTCGCGCTCCAGTCCGGTTAACCGTCTAAGCGTCATATCAAGAATGGCTCTCGCCTGTACATCAGACAAGCCAAATTTCTCCATCAGTCCTACGCGTGCATCTTCAGGTGTCTCTGAAGACCGAATCAATTGAATCACTTCATCAAGATGATCGAGTGCGATAAGCAAGCCTTCTAAAATATGCGCACGTTTTTCTGCTTCTGCCAGCTCAAATTTGGTACGGCGAATGATAACCTCATGACGATGTTCAACAAAATGATGAATCATGTCTTTGAGGTTCAACAACATGGGTCTACCATGTACCAATGCAATATTGTTTACACTAAATGAGGTTTGTAAGGCAGTATGCTTAAACAGATTATTCAGTACAATAGAAGCATTGGCATCTCTTTTTATATCGTATACAATACGCATCCCATCACGATCGGATTCGTCCCGTATAGCCGATATACCTTCTAACTTCTTCTCATTCACCAAATCAGCCGTACGTTTTATCATATCCGCCTTATTGACCTGATACGGGATTTCGGTAACTACAATGGTTTCCTTATCATTCTTAGCTACTTCTATTTCCGCCTTGGCACGCATAACCACTCTTCCACGTCCGGTTTCAAAAGCATCTTGTACTCCTGCATAACCGTATATGACACCGCCGGTTGGGAAATCAGGAGCTTTAATATGTTGCATCAACTCTGCGATGGTAATTTCGCGGTTATCAATATAGGCTACCGTGCCGTCTATCACCTCACTTAGATTATGGGGAGCCATGTTCGTTGCCATACCAACGGCTATACCCGAAGCACCATTTACCAATAAATTAGGTATTTTAGTAGGTAGTACCGTAGGTTCTTGCAGTGAGTCATCAAAGTTAAGCTGGTAATCGATGGTATCCTTGTTGATATCTGCCAGCATTTCTTCTGCTATGCGTTTTAATCGTGCCTCCGTATAACGCATAGCTGCCGGACTATCCCCGTCAACCGAACCAAAGTTTCCTTGACCATCTACCAACGGATACCGCAAACTCCATTCTTGAGCCATCCGTACCATGGTATCATAAACAGAAGAATCACCATGAGGGTGATATTTCCCTAATACGTCTCCTACGATACGGGCAGATTTTTTATAGGGCTTATTACTGGTTACACCTAAATCGAGCATTCCATATAAGACCCTTCTATGTACCGGCTTTAAGCCATCTCGAACATCTGGCAAGGCTCTTGAAACAATAACCGACATTGAGTAATCAATGTAGGCAGATTTCATTTCCTCTTCTATACTAATAGGTATGATCCGGTCATTAGCCGGCACCAAATTGTCGTCATTTTCTGTTTCGTCAGCCATACTTATTTTAGTTCATTAATAAAACCAGTTCGCTTTTAATGCATGCGAAAATAATAAAAAACTTTGAGAATTGGGGCTAGCGCCAATCCATTCCTTTTCGGAGCCATTGCAAGGTCCGTTCTTCTTCCGAACCTGCCTTTGCCTGGTAATTATATACCCAATTTGCTTGCGGTGGTAAGCTCATCAATATCGATTCGATGCGTCCGTTGGTTTCCAAACCAAATTTGGTTCCCGCATCATATACCAAATTGAATTCCACGTAACGGCTTCTTCTCAAAAATTGCCATTGTTTATGGTCATCCGAAAAAGCTTTATCTCGATTGCGATTGATTAATTCTGTATAGATGGGTAAAAAGCTTCTTCCCACGGCCTTAGAGAAATCAAAAAGTGCCGTATAATCCAGTGTTGCCGTCTGAGGTTGTAAACGATCATAAAAGATACCACCGATACCCCGGGTTTCGTTACGGTGTTTGATAAAGAAATAATCATCAGCCCACTGTTTAAAACGGCCATAAAATTCGGGGTGAAAACCTGTACAGACTTGATCTAAATAGCGATGAAAAAAGCGTGCATCTTCTGTTATAATATAATGCGGAGTTAGATCAATACCGCCACCGAACCATTTAACTTGTTCATTCAATTCAAAATAACGAATATTCATGTGGATGATGGGCACCCACGGATTGTTCGGATGCATGACGATGGAAACACCTGTAGCAAAAAAATGGTCTTCGTCAACACCCAGAGCAGCCTTTATATTAGCGGGTAAAAGGCCATGTACAGCCGAAAAGTTCACACCCCCACGTTCGATCACGTTCCCTTGTTGTAGAATACGGGTTCGGCCACCACCACCGCCCTCCCGCTCCCATTGTTCTTCTATAAATACTGCACCTCCATCTGCTGATTCCAAACCACGACAAATCTCGTCTTGTATTTGCAGATAGGATGTCGCAATTTCTTCCTTTGTTACCATGTCGCAAAGATAAAGAAATTATACTTCTACCGCTCCGCAATATACACTATCCGAAATAGCATCATGCATGGCTGTAACGAAAGCCATAAAAGTATGAATCTTAACTTGTTTAGGTATGGTATCAAATCGGCAGCCAAAGGGTAAAACTTCTTTTCCCATTTTCGCATTTACCCCTCCCAAGACCATAGCACTGAGTGATTGATACTCAAAGCTCGTCATGAAAAGCATCGAGCGGACAAACGGTTTTTCTCTCCATTCATGTGGATTCCATTCAAATTGGATCCCTTCTTTTGTTAAAGTTGTGCGGGCATCCATTGGCTTAGATAATGTACCCTTAGCTAATAATGCCTGATGGAAATCAATGGAAAGATCTGGATATTCGCCAGCGATGGCATTTTTCTTGTTATAACTCATTGCTGCGTTGAAGGCCGACATGTTTCCTGCTTCTGCTTCTAAAGAAAATCCCAATCGAATAAAAGGAAGTGCTTGTTGTAAAAATTTTTGTATCAAGGCCATTTTTTGTCTATTGGCCAATTCCAAGGGTGATGGTGTACGGTGTTTATTTTTCTTGGGCAATCCCCTAATAACCGATATACCTTTCCACTCATATCCTACTATACTTCCTACCTTACCACTGAAAGAGCCATTGGCTCCATTTTTTAGTACTGCCATAATTCAACCAATTAGTGTATAGCAAGTTAAGATAAAAAGAGAAGAATTTCCAATATAGCAGTTATTTTAACATAATTTAACAGGTATATAATTCGTATATAATAGGGATTTGTCCCTGTTATCTCCCTATGAAGTCCCTATAAAGTCCCTGTTTATTCCTTGTTATATTAGAAAAAAACAAGTAGATAATATGTTATTGATTTATAGTTCGAGCTCAGCGTTATCCGATTTAGTCAATGAATTTCCGAACAACCGGCACAAATCATTGGAAATAAATAAATTAAAAATTTATTAACAATAATTTAACACAACTATTGTTGCCAGTCCGTATAGGTTTCCTTAACTTTGTTGCATCATAATTTAGGTTTATAATTGGTTAGTTAAAGTCCCTCAATCTCCCCGGTTGAGGGCTTTTTATTTTAAGAAATAACAGATATCCTTTGCTCTCAGACTGCTTCAGATCAATTAACAGCGTTGTTTTTCTCTTATTTCGAGTAAATTGGTGGTGATGTTAGTATTAAAGGAACCTTTATTTTCCGTGCGGAACGCACGGAGTTGTTCGATACTTTGTCCGCAACAAAGTATCACAAAGTGCCTGGCTGGTCTGTTCCGTTGCCATTCGTTGCCGGCATCCCCATCCGCAAAAGGAGCCACTCCATCGCACATACCAGCCCTTCGTTTCCTCTTTTGCTACTTAGCTGCAAGCTGCGCAAAACATGGCTCTAGGGCATGCCAACTGCCGATGGCTGCCTCCACAGACCTAGGCCATTTTCGTACTTCGGAATGGTATGTGCGTTGCTGAAACGATAGCATAGCAAAACCGCGTTTTGGTAGTACGGCCCCAAGGGCTTGTGCGGTGGCGGAACGGCCTTGGAGGATACGACCGCAACGAGCAGCAAAGCATAAGTAGAAACCGTTCGGCTTGCTTAAGCCAAGCGTATGGAGGAAGCGGAGCGGCTGCCATACGCGCCATAGATGCTTTGCAATCAGGTGCAACGTAGCCTACACAGCCTTGAACTTTTGTTACTTTTCTT
>Ga0182737_1000145_pt1 | contig 133608 bp, 131 predicted proteins | sample eDN5th30CBELigOP_FD_128878 | JGI IMG/M metagenome (GOLD analysis project Ga0182737, IMG submission 128878) | Enriched Organic Plus compost microbial communities from Emeryville, California, USA - eDNA 5th pass 30_C BE-Lig OP (version 2) (version 2) ... | reverse complement strand
GCGCCGACCGAGGTGCTCTCGGCCGCCACGGGCAGCACCCCGAGGACCCGCCCGAACCCGGTCGTCGGGGCGCCGGCGCCGGTCCCGACGAAGAAGCGGTCGAACGCCTGGCTCTGGACGCTGATCGCGGTCGTCGGCGTGCTGCTGATCGCGCTCGCGATCGTGCTCGCCTCGATCTTCGGCCCCCGCGGCGTCGAGCCCGTGCCGTCGACGTCCGGATCGAGCGCGCCCCCGCCGCCGACGCCGGAGGAGACGACGTCGAACTCGGTCGTGCTCAACTCGGCCGACATCCAGGGCAAGACCCGCGAGCAGGCGGAGGCGATCCTCACGAGCCTCGAGCTCGGCTTCGCGCCCGAGGACGGCAGGGCGGCGGGCTCGCCGGAGCAGGCCGGGCTCGCCTACGAGGTGACGCCGTCCGGCCGGATCGCGAAGGGCACGCTCGTCCGGGTCGTGTTCTACACCGCCTACGTGCCGGCGAAGCCGACGATGACGCAGCCGGCGACGCCCACGGCGACGCCGAGCGGGCCATACACCGAGACGGACCCCGCGGAGCGGGAGGTCACGGTGAGCTGGGCCGCGTACGGGGCGTGCAACGCCGACTACCAGCCGAACGGATACACGGTGACCGTCATCGCACCCGGAGCCGATCCGCAGGTGTTCGACGTCGGTCCGGACACGACCTCGATCACGGCGCCGCTCGGCGCCGAGGAGGGCGACGAGACCCGGGTCTCCTACGTCGCGTACTGCGGGTCGGAGTCCTCGCCGCCGAGTGCGGAGCTGGTGCTCGAGATCGTCTCCTGAGGCCGCCGGGGGCGCCGAGAGGGTCCTCCCGCTAGACTCACGGGAGCTTTCCGCACCCAGCCCAGCATCACAGGAGTCCCCCGGTGTCTGACGACGTCGCGCAGACCGTGCGCACGCTCGCCGGTCGATACGAGATCGGCGAGGCGATCGGGCACGGCGGGATGGCGGACGTCCACCTCGGCACGGACACCCGGCTGGGCCGCCAGGTCGCGGTCAAGCTGCTGCATCCGGAGCTCGCCGACGACCCCGCGTTCCGCGCGCGCTTCCGGCGCGAGGCGCACGACGCCGCGAAGATGGCGCACCCGACCGTCGTGCGCGTCTTCGACGCCGGCGAGGAGTCGATCCGGGACCCGGACGGCACGGAGCGCTTCCTGCCCTTCATCGTCATGGAGTACGTCGACGGCCGCCTGCTGCGCGACATCATCGCCGACGGGCCGCTCCCGCAGGAGCAGGCGGCGAAGATCGTCGAGCAGGTGCTCGTCGCCCTCGAGTACTCGCACCGCGCCGGCGTCGTGCACCGGGACATCAAGCCGGGCAACATCATGGTGACCCGCACCGGCCAGGTGAAGGTGATGGACTTCGGCATCGCGCGCGCGGTGTCGGACTCCGCCTCCACGCTCGTCGAGACGAGCCAGATCGTCGGCACGGCGCAGTACTTCTCGCCCGAGCAGGCGAAGGGCGAGCCGATCGACGCCCGCACCGACCTCTACTCGACGGGCGTCGTGCTCTTCGAGCTGCTCACGGGGCGCCCGCCGTTCGAGGGCGACAACCCCGTCGCGGTCGCCTACCAGCACGTCAACGCCGAGCCGCCGATGCCGAGCCGGCTGAACCCGGCGGTCGCGCCGGCCTTCGACCTCGTGGTCGCGAAGGCGCTCGCGAAGGAGCCGGGGCGCCGCTACCAGTCGGCCGCCGAGTTCCGCACCGAGCTGGAGACCGCGGCCGGGGGCCAGCTCCCGGTCAAGCGCCAGGTGCGGCCCGACGACTTCAACGTCGCGCTCTTCGGCTCGAACGCCGCGGCGCAGGCCGCGCAGACGGCGAGGCAGCTCTCCGCCGACGCCGACAACCGGAGCCTGCGCACCCAGACGGGCCCGCCGGTGGTCTGGCTCTGGGCCGGCATCGTCGTGGTCCTCGCCATCGTCGCCGCCGTCATGTACTGGATCTTCACGCTGCAGCCCGCACGGCCGACCGAGAACCTGACGATCGAGATCCCGGACGTCTACGGCCAGCCCTACGAGACGGCGGTCTCGACGCTCGAAGACCTCGGCCTCAGCGTCGAGCGGGTCGACCAGCGGCACGACAGCGTCGCCGAGGGCACCGTGCTGTCGACGCAGCCGGAGCCGTTCACGCGGGTCGACCGCGGGTTCACCGTCACCGTCACCGTCTCCGCCGGCGCCCCGCTCGTCCTCGTGCCGGACGTCACCCGACTGCCGCAGGACCAGGCGATCGCGACGCTCGAGGGCGCCGGCTTCACGGTCGGCCAGATCGACTCGGTCGGCTCGGGCACCATCCCGGGCGGCCAGATCGTCGGCACCCAGCCCGGCGCCGGCATCCAGGCGCCGCGCGGCTCCGCGGTCAACCTCCAGGTGTCGAACGGCATGGTCTCGGTCCCGAGCGTGACCGGCCAGCCCACCTCGCAGGCGTACAACACGCTGCAGGAGCTGCTCGGCCCGGGCAACGTCATCTCGGCGGTGTCCACCGCCTGCTCCGGCGGCGTCGTGCAGTCGCAGTCCCTCGCGCCGGGCGACTACCCGCAGGGCACGCAGATCACCATCACGGTCTGCAAGCCGTAGCGCCCCTGGGGACCGGAGCGTGGACGCACTCGGTCCCTGAGCGAGCCAGAGGCGAGTCGAAGGGCTACGCCCGAAGCAGCGGGCTGAGCCCCTTCGCGCGCTCGGCGGCCTCCGGCAGGCCCGCGATGGCGAGCCAGTTCCCGAGCATCCGGTAGCCGCCCTCGGTGAGCACCGACTCGGGGTGGAACTGCACGCCGTGGATCGGGCGCGAGCGGTGCCGGAGCCCCATGATGACGCCGCCCTCCGTCCGCGCCGTCACCTCGAGCTCCTCCGGCACCGTGCCGTCGACGACCGCGAGCGAGTGATACCGGGTCGCGGTGAACGGGTCGGGAACGCCCTCGAAGAGCGACCCGCCGTCGTGCGTCACGCGAGAGGTCTTGCCGTGCATGAGCTCGTCCGCGTGGGTGACCGTCGCGCCGAGCGCCTCGGCGATCGCCTGGTGGCCGAGGCAGACGCCGAAGAGCGGCTGCCCCGAGTCGAGCGCGGCGCGGACCATGGCGATGCTGACGCCCGCATCGGCCGGCGTGCCGGGACCGGGCGAGAGCAGCACCGCGTCGTACTCGGCGGCGCGCGCCGCGGCCTGCTCGGGCGGGAAGGCGTCGTTGCGCACCACGTCCGTCGTCGCGCCGAGCTCGAGCAGGTAGCCGTTGAGCGTGTAGACGAAGCTGTCGTAGTTGTCGACGACGAGCACTCTCATGACGTTCCCCCCGTTGCCGATCCGCCGACCGTCGCCGTCTCGATGAAGAAGGTCCGCTCCACCCACGGGAAGACCCACAGGACGCACGCCGTGAGGATCGCGGCGACGAGCAGGACGAGGATGAGCACCCGGACCCAGGCCGGGCCGGGGAGGATCCTCCACAGGGCACCGTACATCAGGCGGCCTCGTAGAGGTGCGCGATCTCCGCGGGCGGGCCATCGGCGCGCGGGGTCCAGCCCTCGAGCGAGGCGTACGCGATGTAGCGCTCGGCGATGCCGTGGATCGGGTTGCAGGAGGTGAGCGTCATGATCCGGTCCGTGGGGGCGACATCGGGGAACTGCGGGACGGCGGCGAGGACCTCGACGCCCGTCGGCAGCACGTACTCGTGCGCTCGGAAGACGTAGCGGTACCAGCCGTCCTGGGTCTCGACGTAGATCGAGTCGCCGGCGTCGAGCTGGTGGATGTTGATGAACGGGTCGCCGTGGCTCGTGCGGTGCGCCGCGACCGCGAAGTTGCCGAGCTGCCCGGGGAAGGCCGTGCCCGGGTAATGGCCGACGCCGATCGGGTTGAGGACGTCCTCGAGTCCGACGCCCTCCGCGATCGGCTTCGTCCAGTCCGCCCCGAAGCGCGGCACGATGAGCGTCGCGAAGCGCTCGGCGTTCGCCGGCGCCCCGCTGAACTCCGGCGCCGCGCCTCGATCGGCCGGCCCGCCCGCCTTCGGGACGTCGACGACGACCGGTCCGTCCTGGTAGTCGGCCGCCCACGTGTCGCTGAGCGCCAGCGCCTGCTCGGTCTGCGAGTTCGCCGAGATGACGTTGTTCAGCCAGAGCTGCCAGCCGAGGTAGAGGAAGACGAAGACGCCGGCGGTGAGGAGCAGCTCCCCGAGGACGCCGATCGTCCCGAGCACGACCCGCTGCGCCCGGCGCTGCCGCACGCGTCGCGAACGCTCCGTCGTCATGCGGGGATTCTATTGAGGGAAGCTGTCCCGCACCCTGAGCGGGGTCGGAGGCCGACTCGGAGGGGTCCGGGTAGACTGCCGGGCATGGTTCGGAGCAGGACGGACGATTCCGCGAAGGCGAAGACGGCCAAGGCTGTCGCGAGGGCGGAGCGCGCCCAGCGCGCCGAGGCCGCGGGCGAGACGGCGCCGAACCCGGTCTGGTTCAAGCCGCTCATGTTCGGCTTCATGCTCGTCGGCCTCGCCTGGCTGCTCGTCTACTACATCAGCGACTCGAACCTGCCGGTGCCCGCCCTGCAGAACTGGAACATCGCGGTCGGCATCGGCATCATGCTGGTCGGCTTCCTGATGACCACCCGCTGGCGCTAGTCCGCGTCCGGTGGTCGAGCCTGTCGAAACCGCCACCGACCGGCGAGGCGAGCTAGGAGAGCAGCTCGGCGAGCAGCCGCAACTGGGGCGGCATGATCGCCATGCCGACGGCGATCAGCACGCACAGCAGGGCGAACAGGCCGACGAGCAGCCCGAGCTGCGCGCCGCGCTGATTCCGGCGTCGCGTCCGCAGCAGCACGAGCCCGACGAGCCCGCCGACGATCAGGCCGCCGACGTGGGCCTGCCAGGAGACGCCGGGCACGAGGAAGCCGATCGCGAGGTTCGCGACGACGACGATCACGATCTGCATCGGGTTCTGCCCGAGCCCGCGCTGGATGACGAAGAACGCGGCGAACAGGCCGAAGATCGCCCCCGACGCGCCGACGACGAAGCTGCTCGGCGCGAGCAGCAGCACCGCGACCGAGCCGCCGAAGGCGGAGAGCAGGTAGAGCGCCAGGAAGCGCCAGCGGCCGACCGTGTACTCGAGGATCGGCCCGACCACGATGAGCGCGTACATGTTGAAGAGGATGTGCCAGAGCGACGAGGTGGAGTGGACGAAGGCCGCGGTGATCGGCGTCCACGGGTGCGCGAGGGTCGCCGGCGGGAAGTAGCCGAGCGCGCTCGACACCCGGTCGCCGCCGCCGGACACCTGAGTGAACATCTGGATCGCCCACACGAGGACGGTCACGGCCGCGATCGTCCAGGTGACCGCCGGGCTGCTCCCGCCGGGACGGAAGACCCGGGCGAGCCAGCGCCCGAACCGGTTCACAGCTCGGTGACGTCGACGCTCGTGATGACCACGTCCTGCACCGGCCGGTCGCCGGCGCCCGTCGGGACCGCCTCGATCGCGTCCACGACCGCCTTCGACGCGTCGTCCGCGACCTCGCCGAAGATGGTGTGGTTGCCGTTCAGCCACGGCGTCGGCACCGTGGTGATGAAGAACTGCGAGCCGTTCGTGCCCTCGACCTCGCCGGTGATGCGGTTGCGCTGCTTGCCCGCGTTGGCCATCGCCAGCAGGTAGGGCCGGTCGAACTGCAGTTCGGGGTGGATCTCGTCGTTGAACGTGTAGCCGGGGCCGCCGACGCCCTGCCCGAGCGGGTCCCCGCCCTGCAGCATGAACTGCGGGATGATCCGGTGGAAGACGACGCCGTCGTAGAGCGGCACGCCGCTCTGCGCCTCGCCCGTCGCCGGGTGCGTCCACTCCTTCGCTCCGGTCGCGAGGCCCGTGAAGTTCGCGACGGTCCTCGGCGCGTGGGTCCCCCAGAGGTTGAGGGCGATGTCCCCGTGGCTGGTGTGGAGGACGGCGGTCGCGGTCGGCTGCGGCATGGTGCCATTCAACCACGCGTGTCAGAATGCTCCCCATGTCCAGGACCCAGACCGAGCCCGATCTCGAGACGCTGAAGCTGCATGCGCAGGAGCTCTGGGATCGGCAGCAGGAGGTGTTCGCGGCCGCCGGCCGGATCGCCCGCGAGGCGGGACAGCAGGGCGCGGTGTACGCCCGCGACGAGGTCGCGCCGCGCGTCCGGCAGGCCGCGGCGCACGGCGCCGGCGCCGTGCAGGGCGCGGTCGATCGCGTGCTCCCGGTCGCGTCGAGCACGCTCGCGACCGTCGCCGCGCTCGGCGACACGGGCGTGCGCGAGCTGCTCGCCCGCCTGAACCGCGCGCGCCGCGCCGCCGCGCCGGTCGTCGCCGTCGCATCGGTCCCCGCCCGCAAGGGCCTCGGCGTCGGCGGTTGGATCGGCGTCACGGTCGGCGTCATCGCCGCGGGCGCCATCGCCTACGCCGTCTGGCAGACCCTCCGCGCCGACGACGACCTCTGGATCGAGGACGACGAGGCCGACGCGACCCCGGAGCTCGCCGCCGGCGAGTAGCCGCCAGCCGCTACCGCATCCGAACAAGCCGAGGCGGTGTCGATCATTCGCGGATGAGCAGTTCGGCGAGGTGCAGGCCCGACCGACCGGCGAGCTGATCGGCCTGTGTGCGACACGAGAAGCCGTCGGCGAGCAGGACCGCGCCGGGTGCAGAACGCAGCGCGGGCAGCATGCCGTTCTCGGCGACCGCCACTGACACCTCGTAGTGTCCGCGTTCCATGCCGAAGTTGCCTGCGAGGCCGCAGCATCCGGCGATCGTCGTGATGCGGGCTCCCGCCGACTCGAGCAGCTGTCGGTCGGCGTCCCAGCCGAAGACCGCGTGGTGGTGGCAATGAGGCTGGGCGACGATCTCGAGCTCGGAGAGGTCCGGCGGCGACCAGGGGACCGGGTGGTCCTGCGCCAGGAACTCGGCGAGCGTGCGAACCCTGGCGGCCACGAGCGCCGATCGGGGATCGTCGGGAAGCAGCTCGCGCACGTCGGAGCGCAACACGGAGGCACAGGAGGGCTCAAGGCCGATGAGGTGCACTCCGGGCTCCGTGAGCAAGGGCTCGAGCGCGGTCAGACTCGAGCGCAGCAGTTCGCGCGCGCGGTCGAGCTGGCCGGTGGAGATCCAGGTCAGGCCGCAGCACTCCTGTCGCGGGGTGAGGACCACCTCGTAGCCGAGCCCTTCGAGGAGGGACGTCGCCGCCGCCGCGACCGACGGGGAGAACGAGTTCGTGAAGCTGTCGAGCCAGAGCACGACCTTCGGACGACCGGCGGCACCCCGGCGTGCGCGGCGCAGGATCCGGCGATAGGTCCGCGGCGGGAGCGCGGGAATGCCGCGTCGCGGGTCGGCGCCGGCGAGCCGCAGACCGAGCCGTCGAAGAGGCGCGATGGCGGCGACCAGGTTGACGACCCGCGGTGCGATCGAGGCGAGCCGCAGCCAGGCTGGGAGCCGTCCCAGCGTGTAGTGGCTCATCGGCCGGATCCGGCGCCGGTATCGCGCATGCAATGCCGTCGACTTGTAGGCGGCCATGTCCACGCCCGCGGGACAGTCGGACGAGCAGGCCTTGCAGGAGAGGCACAGGTCGAGCGACTCGGCTACCTCGGGAGCGTCCCATCCCGCGCGCACCAGGGTCCCATTCACCATCTCCTGGAGCACGCGGGCGCGACCCCGGGTCGAGTCCTTCTCATCCCGCGTGGCCAAGTACGACGGGCACATGAACCCACCGGCCGCGGAATTGTCCGCGCGGCACTTGCCGACGCCGACGCAGCGGTGCACGGCACGGGTGAAGTCTCCGCGGTCCTCGAGCAGGGCGAATCCCGGCGAGGCGAAGGGACGAGCCGCGACGAGCCGCAATGACTCGTCGATCGGCCCCGGATCGACGACGATCCCGGGGTTGAGGATGCCATCCGGATCGAAGACGCGCTTGAAGTCGGCGAAAGCCCGGAGCATCTCGTCCGAGTACATCCGGGGCAGCAGCGCGCTGCGCGCCCGACCGTCGCCGTGCTCACCGGAGAGCGAGCCGCCGAAGGAGACCACGAGGTCGGCGCTCGCCTCGATGAACGCGGCGAAGCGTTCGGGCGCATCCGCGATCGGCAGGTCGAGGCGGGTGTGGATGCAGCCGTCGCCGACGTGACCGTAGGAGAGCCCGTGCACCCCGTGGCTCGCCTTGAGCTCGTCGAACGCCCGGAGGTAATCGCCGAGCCGCTCGGGGGGCACCGCCGCATCCTCCCAGCCCGGCCATGCCGGATCGCCGTCGACCGTCCGGCCGGCGAGTCCCACTCCGTCCTCGCGGAGTCGCCAGAGTGCGCGCGCTTCCTCGAGATCGCCGACGACGCGAGCGTCCAGCGCAGACGAGGCGGCCGCGATCTCGCGCGCGGCGGCGATCGACTCGGCGACGTTCGCGCCATCCGTCTCGACGAAGAGCCAGGCGCCGCCCCGGGGCAGCTCCGGCACGGAACCGGTCGCGGAGCGCGCCCGTACGACATCGACGAGATACGAATCCATGCTCTCGACCGCGACCGGACGCCGCGGCAGCAGCAAGGGCGCATCGTCGGCGGCCGACGCCATATCCGGATAGCCGAGCACGACGAGGGTCGTCGCCGCCGGCAGCGGCACCAGGTCCACCGTCGCTTCGACGACCAGGCCGGTCGTCCCCTCGGTGCCGGAGATCGCTTGCGCGAGGCGTCGGCCCCGTTCCGGGAGCAGGCGCTCGAGCCCGAAGCCGGACACCTGGCGCCCGAACCGGCCGAGCTCCGTGCGGAACAGCGCGAGATTGCGCCGAGTGAGGTCCTCGAGCTCCGGATAGGGCTCGAAGCCGGTCGAGAGCTCGACCAGTCGCCCGGTGCCGTCGACGAGCCGAAGCGTCCGCACGTTGTCGCTCGTCCGCCCCCAGCGCACGGCACGTGGCCCGCACGCATCGTTCCCGATCATGCCGCCGATCGTCGCGCGAGCCTGCGTGGACGGATCCGGCCCGAAGCGCAGGCCCCGGGGGGCGGCCGCCCGCTGCAGCGCGCCGAGCACCGTACCGGGCAGCACTCTCGCGGTCCGTTCGGTCGAGTCGATGTCGAGAACCCCGCCCAGGTGACGGCTGAAGTCGACGACCCAGCCGGGCCCGACGGCATTCCCGGCGACCGAAGTGCCGCCGCCACGCCCGGTGACGACGATGCCCTCCGACCGCGCCGCCTCGACGATGCCGACGACGTCGTCCTCGTCCGCCGGGAAGAACACGGCGGCGGGCGGCACTCGGTAGTTCGACGCATCGCTCGAGAACTCAGCGCGACGCCGCGAGCTCACGTCGACCGTGCCGCGGAGTGAGCTGCGGAGCGCGACCGCAGCACTCGCGCGGTCGCCGACGATGCTCACGACCGAGCGGCCGCAAGCGCCGCCTCGTTGATCGCCCCGACGATCGACGGCGCCCGCAGCATCTCGATGACGTGCTGCACCGCCTGCGCCCCCTGCAGCTCCGTGGCCTCCACCGTCCTGCCGCCTCGATGCGGCGAGAGCACGACATTGTCCAGCGAGAAGAGCGGATGCTCGGGCGGCGGCGGCTCCTCCTCGAACACGTCGATCGCCGCGCCGCCGATCCGCCGCGCACGCAGCACGTCGACAAGCGCCGCCTCGTCGACGACGCCGCCACGCGACATGTTGACGAGGATCGATCGCGGGCGCATCGCCTGCAGCTGCTCGGCGCCGACCAGTCCGCGAGTGCTCGCCGTCCTCGGCACGTGGAGGCTCACGACGTCGCTGCGCGACATGAGCTCCGCGACCTCGGCGACCGGCTCGGCGCCGCGCTCGGCCACCCAGTCGGCGGCGCGAGACGGATGGTAGGCGAGCACGCGCATCCCGAGCGCCGCACGGGCGAGCCTCGCCACTTCGCCGCCGATGCTGCCCAGACCGATCACCCCCCAGGTCTTCCCGTGCAACTGCGTGCCGGGATTCAGCTCGCGAGTCGCGAAGCGACCGGCCCGGACCTCCGCGTCCCAGTGCGGGATCTGCCGCGCGACTGCGAGGGCGAGGGCGAGGGTCATCTCGGCGACCGTGTGGATGTTGCCTCCGGCAGTGTTGAACACCGGGATCCCCGCGGCCGTGGCCGCCTCGAGGTCGATGCCGTCGACGCCGATCCCGACGCGCTGGACGAAGCGGAGCCGCGGCGCGGCCGCGAGCGCGGCCGCGGGCAGCTTCTCGGTGCGCACCAGCAGCACTTCCACGTCCGGCAGCACCTCGCGCAGGTCCCGCGCGTCCGGACCGTAGCCCCGAACCACCTCCGCGTGCTCCGCGAGCGCGGCGACGGCCACCTCGTCGATCGGCTGCGGAACGAACACCAGGGGGCGGTCAGTCACGATCCGCACCGACCTCGCGCGCGAGCGCCCGCAGGTCCTCCCAGGCCTTCTCGTCGATGGCGACGCCGTCTTCGCGGCGCCGGGCCCCCAAGCGGGACTCGAGCTCTCCGGGATACAGGATCTCCTGGAAGCCGTCCGCGAGCGGCGTGTCCTTGAGGTACGCGATGAAGTCACGCATCTGCGCGAGGAACGCCGGCGGTTCCTGGAGCCGGGCGATGTCGAACACCGCGAGGAAGATGCCGTCATTGTGCCTTCCCTGCGGATCGATCCCGAAGCCGAGGCCGGTGAGCAGTCCGCAGAACGTTTCGACGATGAAGGAGAGACCATAGCCCTTGTGGCCCTGATCACCGCCGAGCGGCAGGATGGTGCCCCCGTCGTAGTAGTCGAGCGGATCGGTCGTCGGGCGACCGTGCTTGTCCAGGATCCACCCCTCGGGGATCGGCGTTCCGCGATCGCGGGCGAGGTGGATCTTCCCCGCGGCGACGGAGGAGGTCGCCATGTCCAGCACGACGGGACCCAGGTCGCCACCGGGCACAGCGAAGCAGAGCGGGTTCGTCCCGAGCCGTGGCGCGGCCCCCCCGTAGGGCGCCACGAACTTCGGACCGAGCCCGGAGTCGGCCATGACCATCGCGACCATCCCCCGCTCGGCCGCCATCGCCGCGTACGCACCGAGCCGCCCGACATGGCTCTGGTGATGCACCGTCGCCATCGCCATTCCGGACTCCGCCGCCTTCGCGATCGCCTGGGTCATCGCGCGTTCGGTGACGACGAAGCCGAATCCCCAGTTGCCGTTGACCACGAGGGACGTCGGCGACTCCCGCTCGACCTCGTACGGCGCGCCGGGGACGATGTGGCCCTTGTCGATGAGCGCGACGTATCCGCGCGTGCGCATGACGCCGTGCGAGTCGTGGCCGACGAGATTCGCCTCGACCTGATGCCGCGCGACGGTCGCCGCCTCGTCCGGCAAGGCGCCCTTCGCGACATAGATCCGCTCGAGCAGGGAGCGCAGCTGGGTCTCAGTGATCGTGGGCATCGAGTGTCTCCTCGCGGTGATTGGGGTCGTGGACGTGCATGCGGCTCATGGCCGGTCCGAGGCGAGGACGCCGTGGACGAGGGTGCCGATGCCGCCGATCTCGATCTCGACGCGATCACCCGGCGCGAGCGGCCCGCTGCCGCCGGGAGAGCCGGTGAGGATGAGGTCACCGGGCAGGAGCGTCGCGAATCCCGAGAGGTACTCGATGAGCTCGGGTATGCCATGGATCATCTGGGCGGTCGACGCGTCCTGCCGCAGCTCGCCGTTGACGGAGCAGCGGATCGAGGTGCCGGCGATCGGATCCACCTGTGTGTCGATCCACGGTCCGACGGGACAGAACGTGTCGAAGCCCTTCCCGCGGGTCGGGTGCGGATCCCCGCGCTGCAGGGTGCGCGCACTGACATCGTCGGCGCAGGCGTAGCCGAGGATCACCTCGGCGGCGTCCGCGGCCGCGACGAACCGCGCCGGCCGGCCGATGACGATGGCGAGCTCCGCCTCGTGCTCTATGACGGGGTCCATGCTCTGCGGCGGCAGGACGACCGGCTCGCCCGGACCGATGACGGTCGTCGATCCCTTCATGAAGACGGACGGCCCCTCGAGCGGCTGGTAGCCCATCTCCGCGACGTGCTCCGCATAGTTCCGACCGAGGCAGAAGATCTTCGACGGGGCGACGGGAGCCAGCAGCCGCACATGCTCGAGCGCTTCGACGCGGCCGGTGCCGACCGCCCTTTCATAGGGCGTCCCCGCGAGGACCTCCACCGCGTCCCCGTCGACGGCGCCCCAGTGCACCTCGTCGTTGATCGCGATCCGGGCGTACTTCATTCGCTGCTCCTCTTCGCTCGCTCCGCGGCCGCACGGACCTCGGACAGTCGCAGGTCGGGCGTCGCCTGCTCGGGATCGGTGACGAGCTCGAGCAGTGCCGGCCCGCCAACGGCGCGAGCCCGCTCGAAGGCAGCGGGGAAGTCCTCGGTGCGCTCGACTCGCTCGGCCCAGGCGCCGAACGCGCGGCCATAGGCGACGAAGTCCGGGTTCGTCAGCCCGGTGTTGATGACGCGCCCGGGGTACCGCCGCTCCTGATGCAGCCGGATGGTGCCGAGGTGCCCGTTGTTCACCACGATCGTGATGACCGGCAGGCCGTAGCGGACCGCGGTCGCCAGCTCCTGGCCATTCATGAGCATGCAGCCGTCTCCGGCGAAGGCGATCGCGAGCCGGTCCGGCCGCTCGACCGCGGCCGCGATCGCCGCCGGCAGGCCGTAGCCCATCGCACCGGCCGTCGGGCCGAGCTGGCTCGGGTAATGGCGGAACCGATAGTACCGATGCATCCAGGCGGTGTAGTTCCCCGCGCCGTTCGTGATGACGGTGTCGTCGGGCACCGTCTCGGAGAGATGCTGGACGACGCGCGCGAGGTCGAGGCCGAGCTGGTCGTCCTGCGGCTCGGATGCCGCGAGGTAGGCGTCGCGGATGCCGGCGAGCCAGCCATGGCGATCCGCACCCGCCGGCGCCTCGGCTCGGGTGAGCAGCGGCACGAGCTCCCTCGGATCGGCCTGGAGCGACAGGTCGGCGGCGTAGACGCGTCCGAGCTCCTCGGCGGAGGGGTGGACGTGGACGAGGCGCACCCTCGGGTCGGGGATGCCGAGCAGGGTGTATCCCGAGGTGCTCATCTCGCCGAGCCGGGCACCGATGGCGACGACGAGGTCGGCCTGCCGGACCGCTGCCGAGGCGACGGCGCCGAGGCCCGTGCCGAGCGCGCCCGCGAAAACGGGCGATCGGTTGTCGACGAGGTCCTGCCGGCGGAACGTCGTCACTACCGGCACGCCCCATCGTTCCGCGAGCTCGGTGAGAGCGCTCGCCGCGGCCGGATCCCAGCAGCTCCCGCCGGCGACCAGCAGCGGACGGCTCGCCGCGGCGACCATCTCGAGCAGCGCCTCGACCCCTCCGGCGGCCGGCGCCGCGGGAACCGGCGCGACGGGCGCGGCGTCCTCGACCGTGACGACATCGCGGAGCATGTCCTCGGGGAGGGCGATGACGACTGGGCCGGGGCGTCCGGAGATGGCGACGCGGAAGGCGCGGTGCAGCACTTCTGGGATCCGCCGGGCGTCGTCGATCTGCGTCGCCCATTTCGCCAGCCCGGCGAAGACCTGTGCGTAGTCGAGCTCCTGGAAGGCCTCCCGACCGAGGAACTCCCGGTCGACTTGGCCGACGAGCAGGATCATCGGCGTGGAGTCCTGCTGCGCGACATGTACGCCGATGCTCGCGTTCGTCGCGCCGGGTCCGCGAGTCACCAGGCACACTCCGGGGCGTCCGGTGAGCTTCCCGGTCGCCTCCGCCATATATGCGGCGCCGCCCTCGTGCCGGCAGGAGATCACTCGGATCCGATCGGCCCGGTCGACCATCGCGTCCGTGATCGCAAGATAGCTCTCTCCAGCCACCGCGAAGACGGTGTCGACGCCATTCACGAGGAGTTGGTCGACGAGCACCTCGCCGCCCGTGCGCGACCTCGCGGTCATCGTGCCGCCCTCCGTTCGCGTCGCCGCGCGCCGAGCCCGCGGAAGCCCTTGAGGATGAGGGGCAGGAACAGCGCGATCACCGCGAGGATCAGGATGACGATCGCGAGCGGCGTGGAGAAGAAGATCGTCCAGTCTCCGCGTCCGACGGTGAGCCCGCGGCCCCACTGGGCTTCCATCAGCGGACCGAGGACGAGCCCGAGGACCGCGGGGGCGAGCGGGATGTCGCAGATCCGCAGCAGGAGCCCGACGGCGCCGAAGATGAGCATCAGGACGAGATCGGCGGTGTTCCGCGAGAGGCTGAAGACGCCGACCGTGGAGATCACGAGGATCATCGGTGCGAGCAGCGCCGTCGGAACCTTGAGCAGCCGCACCCAGACGCCGATCAGCGGCACGTTGAGGATGAGCAGCAGGATGTTGCCGATCAGCAGGCTCGCGACGATCGCCCAGACGAAATCGGGGTTGTCACGCAGCAGCAGCGGACCGGTCTTCACTCCGAAGCCCTGCAGGGCGCCGAGCATGACGGCGGTCGCCGCCGTCGGTGGGATGCCGAGCGTGAGCAGGGGGACGAGCGCCCCCTGGGACGCGGCGTTGTTCGCCGCCTCCGGCGCCGCGAGTCCCTCGATCATCCCCTTGCCGCGGCCGAACCGCTCGGGAGTCTTGCTGATGCTGCGCTCCAGCCCGTAGGAGAGGTAGGAGGCGACGGTCGCGCCGGCGCCGGGCAGGACGCCGGTGAAGAAGCCCAGGCCCGTGCCACGGAGCCACGCGGGGGCGGAGCGGCGCCATTCCTCCTTCGTCATGTACAGCTTCCCGACCGTGGCCGCCCGCTGCCGGGCGGCGAGCCGCATCGTGCCGACGACGAACAGCACCTCGACGACGGCATACAGGCCGATGGTGACGAGCTCGAAGTCGATGCCGTTGTAAATGGCCAGCACGCCGTAGGTGAAGCGGTTGGTCCCGCTCAACGTGTCGATGCCGACCGTACCGATCGCCAGGCCGAGCAGCGCGGAGAACGTCGCCTTGAGCGGCCGGCCGCCGAGCATGCTCGTCGTCGCGAGCGCGAGGACGGCGAAGGCGAAGTACTCCGGCGGTCCGAACGAGAGCGCGAAGTGCACGAGGGGCTGCGCGATCAGGGTGAGCGCGAACGTGGTGATGACGCCGGCGACGAACGATCCGACCGCGGAGGTGAGCAGCGCCGCCCCGCCGCGTCCTGCCTTGGTCATGCGATAGCCGTCGAGGACCGAGACGACGGACGAGGATTCACCCGGGGTGCTCAGCAGGATGGAGGTCGTCGAACCGCCGTACATCGCACCGAGGAAGATGCCGCAGAACATGATGATCGCGCCGACGGGATCCCCGAGCGCCCAGACGATCGGCAGGAGCAGCGACATCGTCACGGCGGGACCGAGGCCCGGCAGCACGCCGACCGCAGTGCCGACAGCGGCGCCGATGAAGCAGTACAGGAGATACTCCGGCTGGAACACCGTCCCGAATGCACCGAAGAGGGAAAGCAGCGAGTCCATCAGAGGATGCCCTTCAGCAGACCGGAGGGCAGCTGCACGCCGAGCAGGTGGGCGAAGAGCACGTACACCAGCACGGCGAACACCACGGACGCGATGAGGTTGCGCAACCACTTCCTCGGCTGGTAATACGTCGACAGCCCGAAGAGGAACGCGAAGGTGGAGATCTCGAAGCCTAGGAAGGCGAACACGAGAATATAGACGACGAGTGCCCCGAGCGCGATCCATGCGTCGGGCCAATGCGTGATGCGCTCGCGGTCGTCGTCCTCGGGCTCCCCGAAGTTCAGACCGTCGCTCTCCGCCTGACGCTTCCGCACGATCCGCACGATCTCCATGGCCGCGATCGCGGTGGTGACGAGCACCATGACCACCGCGATCGTGGTCGGGAAGCTACGCGGCGAGACCGGCAGCTCGCGGTTCGGCAGCTCGAGCGTCAGCGCCTGCGTCAGATAGAAGACGGCGAACGCCGGGAAGACCCCGATCAGCGAGACCCGGCGAACCCACATCGCGATCGGGCCGAGCGGCCTGGCGGGCGGCTCCTCGTCGTGCTCGCGCTGGATCGCCGTCTCGATCGACGCCGTGTCGATCTGCGGCACCGCGTCCTCGGAGCCCGCACCGTTGCGGTCTCTGCCTTTGGCGCTCACCTCATCCTCGCTTTCCAGTCGCCAGCGGACCGAGACTCTCGCGGACGACGGAGAGCAGGCTGCCGCTGAGAACCATCTCCAACTGCTGATCATCGAGACGATGGGTCGCATGGAAGGCGCGACCGGTCGTCAGATTCTCGATCCGTATCCGGCGACCGGCCGCGAGCGCCTCCCGCACGCCCGGGATCGAGAGCTGGTCGTCGCGCGCGACGAGGTCGCGATCGCCGGGTTCGGCGAACTCGAGCGCGAGCACGCCGAAGTTCGCGAGATTCCGGGCGAAGATCCGCGAGTAGCCGATCGCGATGGTCACGCGCAGCCCCAGGTAGCGGGGGGCGAGGACCGCGTGCTCCCGGCTCGAGCCCTGCCCGAGGTTGCGTCCCGCGACGACCACATGCGTTCCGGCGTGCTTCGCCCTCGCGACGTACTCGGCATCGATCCGTCGGAAGGCGTACTCGGCGGTCGCGGGGATGTTCGAGCGCAGCGGCAGGACGTCCTGCCCGCCCTGCAGGATCTCGTCGGTGGAGACGCCGTCGCCGAGCGCGAGGAGGACGGGGCCGGAGATGGCCTCGGGGAGCGGGTCGAACTCGGGCAGCGATGCGACGTTCTCGCCCTTGATGAGCTCGACGAGCCGGGCCTCGTCCAGGGGAAGCGGCGGCTCGAGCGTCCGGGTCGCCAGCCGGTATCGCGGCGCCTCGGGCTCCGAATAGTCCGGATATTCGATCCCGAGAAGTCCGGGCAGGTCACGCGGGTCCGTGATCACGCCAGTCAGCGCCGAGGCCGCCGCGGTCTCAGGCGACGCGAGATAGACGATGTCGTCGAGCGTGCCGGTGCGGCCGGGGAAGTTGCGCGGCGTGGTGCGGACCGATGCCCGCCCTGGCGCGGGTGCCTGACCCATGCCGACGCAGCCGTTGCATCCGGCCTGGTGGAGCCGGGCACCGGCCTGGACGAGCGGGGTCAGCCCGTCCTCGGCGATGAGATTCGAGAGCACCTCCCGCGATGCGGGATTGATGTCCAGGCTGACCCCCTCGCGGGCGCGTCGCCCGCGCAGCATCTCGGCCGGCACCATGAGGTCGCGCAGTGAGGGGTTCGCAGACGAGCCGATGTACGCCTGTCCGATCGGAATGCCCTCGACGGCCCGGACCGGCACGACGTTGCCGGGACTGTGCGGCTTGGCGATGAGCGGCTCGAGCTGCGAGAGATCGAGCTCCTCCTCGTGGTCATAGCTCGCACCGGGCTCGGCGGCGAGCGCGACGAAGTCCTCGCCTCGCCCCTGCCGCTCGAGGAAGCGACGCACCGACTCGTCGGACGGGAAGACGCTGGAGACGGCGCCGAGCTCGGTACCCATGTTCGCGATCACGTGTCGATCCATGACGCTGAGCCCCTCCAGACCGGGCCCGGAGTACTCGAGGATGCGGCCCGCGCCGCCGGTCACGTCATGCCGTCGCAGCAGCTCGAGGATCACGTCCTTCGCAGAGACCCATGCTGGCAGCCGCCCTGAGAGCCGGATGTTCCAGACCTCCGGCATCGGCAACTGCAGCGGTCGACCGGCGATCGCCAGCGCGACCTCGAGCCCGCCGACCCCGATTCCGATCATGCCGAGCGCGCCGGCCGCTGGCGTGTGGCTGTCGGCACCGACCAGCGTCCGGCCGGGAGCGCCGAAGCGCTGCATATGGACGACATGGCTGATCCCGTCGCCGGCCGGCGAGTACCAGATCCCATAGCGTCGGCAGGCGGAGCGGAGGAAGTCGTGGTCGCTCGCGCTGCGCCCGTCGGTCTGCAGCAGGTTGTGGTCGACGTAGACGACGGTCTCCGTCCGCGCGCGGTCGAGCCCCATCGCCTCGAGCTCGAGCATGACCGCAGCACCCGTCGTGTCGGGACACAGCGCCTGATCGACGCGCAGCGAGATCGGCGTTCCGGGCACCGGCTCGCCGATCTCGAGGTGCGACTCGACGAGCTGCTGGACGAGATTGCGCGGCATGTTCAGGCGGTCGCCTTCCCCGCTGCCGCCGCGCCCCACCCGGCCCGACGGCCGAAGACGGCCCCCGAGGTGAGCCCCGCACCGCCCGGGTAGTTGTGATAGAACAGCCCGCCGATCATCTCGCCGGCGGCGAAGAGTCCAGGGATCGGCTCGCCGGCGGCGTCCAGCACGCGCGCATCGCCGTCGGCCTTCACCCCGCCATAGGTGAACGTCACCCCGCACGTGACGCGATATGCCGCGAACGGCGGGGTGTCGATCGGCAGCGCCCAGTTCGACTTCGGCGGCTCGACACCGACCGTCGACAGGCCGTCTTTCTCCGCCGGATCGAAGCGGCCCTCGCGAGTACCCAAGTTGAAGGCGTCGACGGTCGCTCGGAACCGCTCCGGGTCCACGCCCATCCCTCCGGCGAGCTCCTCGATCGTGTCCGCCCGCACGACGGAGACGCCCGGCGCCTCGTACTGGTCGCTGCGCAGCAGCGGGATCGTCCGGCCGTCGTAGACCTGATAGGCGAGCGCCCCCGGCTGGGCGAGGATGCGTCCGCCGTACTCGGCGTAGGTGAGGCCGCGCGAATCCGCGCCCTCATCCAGGAACCGCTCGCCGTCGGCGTTGACGACGATGCCGAGCGGATACATGTGCTTCGTGAACGCGTAGGCGATCTCCCGGTCGCCGCGCTCCGGGTCGGTGCCCGCGTCCCAGGCCACCGCGTGCGCGCCACTCCAATGCCCGGCGGGCACCGCGCCCGCGGCGAACGCCATGTCGATGCCATCGCCGGTGTTGTGGGGCGTCCCCCGGAGATGGGCGAGATCCCAGTTCGGCCCGAGGTAGGCGGCGCGCTTGCGACGGTCGGCCTCGAACCCGCCGGCGGCGAGCACGACGGCCCCAGCCTCGATCACCGTCTCGCCATCGGGTCCGCTGGCGACGACGCCGTGGACACGGCCCGCGTCGTCCTGGAGCAGCCGGGTCGCGCGGGTCGCATAGCGGATCTCGACGCCCTCGCGCTCCGCCGCCGCGATGTGCTGCGCGACGAGTCCCTTCCCACCGTCGACGGTGCCGAGGTAGAACCCGCCCCAGAACTTGTGCCGGCCGTCGACGAGGAAGGACTGCCCGGGATACATGAGCAGCCAGCGGATGCCCTTGCCATGGAGCCAGCCGACGATCTCCTTGGAGTCGCGCACGAGGACCTCGGAGAGGGTCGGGTCGGTGCGGCCCTTGGTCTGCGACTGCATCTCGGCGCGGTACTGCGCCTCGGTGTACGGCGGCAGATCGGTGATCGCGAGCTTCGCCTCGTCGACGGCCTCCGGGTCGAGGTACGGACGGATGGCCTCGAGATCATCGACGACCACACGGAACCCTCCGACCGTGAAGTAGGAGTTCCCGCCCGCCCACTGCCGCGTCGCCTTCTCGAGGACGACGACTCGCGCACCGCGTTCGCTCGCCGCGTGGGCCGCCGAGAACGCTGCGTTCCCGGCGCCGACCACGATCACGTCGTAGGTGTCCCTGCTGCTCATACCGCCGTGCTTCCTTTCCGTTGCTGAGAACGCCCGCAGTCGGAGGCGGCCCCGCCCGTGGTCGAGGCCGCCTCCTGCACGGTGCGGACTACTTGATGAGGCCGAGCTCCGTGAGCGCCTCGGTGAGGACCTGCCGCTGCTCCTCGAGGAAGGCGGTGAAGCCGTCCTTGTCGGTGCCGGTGATGTCCCAGACGTTGTCGTCGGCGATCTGCTGCCACTCGGGGGTCTCGGACAGCGCCTTGAAGGTCTTGTTCCAGTACTCGACCGCGTAGTCGGGCATGTTCGGCGGACCGAACGCGCCGCGCCAGTTCGACTGCGTCACGTCGTAGCCGAGCTCCGACATGGTGGGGATGTCCTTGACCTTCTCCGGGGTGAGCCGCTCGGGCGCGCTCACCGCGAGCACGCGCACGTCGCCGCTCTCGACGAGGTTGAGCAGGTCCGGACCGCCGAACGCGACGGCGATCTGCCCGCCGAGGAGGTTCGTCTGGTTCTGATCGCCGGGCAAGGGCAGGTAGGCGAGCTCGGAGAACGCGATGCCTTTCGACTTCGCCAGTTGGGCGACGACGATGTTGTCCGCGCTGCCCAGCGAGGCGCCCCCGATCGGCACGCCGCCTGGATCGGCGGCGATCGCGTCGACGACGTCGTCGAGGTCCTGGAACGGCGAGTCCTGCCGCACGTAGACGTACGTGTACTCGTTGTACAGACCCCCGAGCGGCGTCATCTGGAGCAGTCCTACCTGATCGGGGTTCTGCAGGCTCGACGCGAGGTTGCTGACGCTCGTGATGAGCAGGACGTCGTCGGCGCCGTCGTAGTCCGAGGCGAGCGTCGCGGTCGCGACCGCACCGGAGCCGCCCGGGATGTTGCTCAGCCGCAGGGGCGCCGTGGTGAGACCCGTCTCGGTCAGCGCCTGAATGATGGAGTTGATCGCGAGATCGATGCCACCGCCTGGATCGAACGGCGAGTTCAGCGTGATCTGCGAGGTGGGATAGTCGGGTGCATCGGGGGCGCCGCTGGTCTCGCCGCTCCCTCCCGGGTTGCTGCAACCGGCGAGCGCGATCGCGGTCACCGCGACAACGCTGAGCCCGATGAGGTTTGCTCGTTGCTTCAAGGCCACTCCTTTGTGTCTTGCCATTGCGACCTGCCTAGCGTGCTACAGGTGCTGGTGTAGCACGCTAGTGGTCGAGTAGCACGCTACTGGCTTCCGGGCGGCGGGTCAATACCCCCGTCTAAACCGGCAAGACCGGGGCCCGCTCCGGGCCCTAGGTGCGCCGCGAGCGCCAGGTGCCGAGCGTCGCAAGCGCGAGCACGCCGCCCAGCGCGACGAACGCTCCGCCAAGGCCCACGACGACGGTGAGCGAGGAGACGAGCGCCGGCAGCACCACCTGACCCGCCTTGTTCCCGAGCATTCGCACCGCGAGCGCGGCGCCGCGGGAATGCGCCGGAACCGCGTGGCTGATCACGGTCATGGTGAGCGGCTGCCCCAACCCGAGGAAGAATCCGAGGACGATCAGGACGCCGCCGAGGAGCCACGGCAGCGCGATCCAGGCGGTGAGGGGAACCAGCGCCGCCGTCATCGCGGTGCTCGCGATGATGAGCCCTCGTCGGCCGAACCTCCCGACGAGCGGCGCGACGAGCAGGCGCGACAGCACCGAGGCGGCCGCGCGCAGGCTGAGCAGGAGGCCCACGATCGCCGGGCTGATGCCGGCGCGTTCGCCGATCAGAGGAAGGTATGCGACCAGGAGGTCGACTGTCGTCAGCAGCGCGATGCTTGCGAGCATCGCTGCGGGCACGGCGGGCAGTCGGAGCACGCGGATCGTGTCGCGCCAGCTCGGCGCGACCTCATCGAGCACGGTCGCCCGATCGGGATACCCGAAGCTCGCGGCGAGTGCGGTGAGCGAGAGCGCCGCCCCCGCGAGGAAGACGACCATGGTGCCCTGCCCACCGCTCCCGTCGATGACGAGGCCGCCGAGGAGCGGGCCGAGCATCTGGCCGACCGAGGCCGCCGCCGAGATGAGCCCGAAATCACGATCGAGACGCTCGGCCGGGGAGATGCGGGCGACCACCGCCTGCGATCCGACCATGATCGTCATCGCACCGAGCCCGAGCACGATGGTCGCGATCGTCAGCGTCACGAGCTCGGGCGCGAAGGCGAGCCCTACCCCGCTCGCCGCGAGCAGCACGACCCCGGCCGCGAACACCGGGGCAGGACGCCGGCGATCCGAGTGCCGTCCGATCGGCACGGCCAGCAGGGCGGGCAGGAATGCGTACATCGTCACGAGGACCCCGACGTACGCGTCGCTCGCGCCGAGCTCGAGCGCGCGATAGGTGAGCGCGGGGCGGATCAGGAACGCGGCGGTCTGGGTGAGAACGAGCGCGATCAGCAGGCGCCAGAGCCAGCTCGGCGTCGATGCTGACCGGATGATCGGCACGACCGGTCGGCTATCCGACTGCCAGTTCGAGCCCGCGATCGATGAGCGCGCGAAGGGCGTCCTCGTGCGCCGCCTCCGGTCGGCCGATCGGCGATCGCGGGGCACCCGCGTCGAACCCGCGGATCGCGAGCGCGGCCTTCACGAGGGAGATCAGGTACCCGGCCCCCTTGTCCCGCAGCTCGCCGAGCGGTCCGTAGAACTCGGCGACGAGCTGGTCGAGGACTGCCTCATCCCCGGTGTCGAGCGCGGTGCGGAATCGGGTCGCGAGCTCGGGGATGAACGCGAACGCCGCGGAGGAGTAGGGCCGCACCCCGATCCCCGCATAGGCGCGTGCCGAGAGCTCCGCCGTGGGCATCCCGTTGAACATGGCCCAGCGCCCCTGCGAGATCACTCGCGTGCGACCCGCTCGTTCCACGTCGCCGACGCCGTCCTTGAGCCCAACGATGGTGTCGACGTCGAGCAGTCGGCGCACTGTCTCGTCGCCGAGCTTCACGCCATCGCGCTGATACAGGATGATCGGCAGCGCCGAGCGGGCCGCCACCGCGGAGTAGTGCTCGACGAGCCCGCGCTGGGTGTACGGGCCGACCGCCGGGAAGAGCAGGATCCCGTCGGCGCCGGCTTCCGCGGCCCGCTCCGTGAACTCGCTCGCGAGCGCCGCGGTGTATCCCGCACCGGCGAAGACGGGCACTCGCCCGGCGACGACCCCGACCGCGGCCGCGACGGCCTCGCGATACTCCTCGAGTCCGTACGAGAGGAACTCGCCGGTTCCGCAGGCGACGAAGACCGCATCGGGCTTCCATGGCATGCGGCTTTCGATGTGCTCCGCGAGGAGATCGATCCGGATGCGCCCCTCACCGTCGTAGGGGGTGACGGGGAAGAACAGGATCCCGTGCTCGCCGAGCGCGCTGAAGTCCATCGGTGCTCCCATGACTATGGTTCACATATGTGAACTAGTTCGAAAATGGCGCGGCCACCGTATTCCGGATGCGAGACCTCGTCAACCGACCGCGCGAAGACGGACGAGCATCGCGTCGCGGGCGCCGAGCAGTCGCTGCGCGATCGCAGGAACAGCCGCCGGATCGAATCGGGCGAGCGGTATCGAGCAGCTGATGGCGAGTGGCGGCAGATCGGGATGGGCGACGGCCACCGCAACGCACCGCACGCCGATAGTCCCCTCCTCGCGGTCCTCCGCAAATCCCGCGCGCCCGATCTCCTCGAGTTCTCGGTCGAGCGCCGCGGGATCGGTGATCGTGCTCGGCGTCAGTCCCGCGAGACGCGGTGGCAGCATCCGAAGCCGCTCCTCGCCGAGGCGGGCGAGCATCGCCTTCCCGAGCGCCGTCGCATGCGCCGGCAGCCGTCGTCCGGGGACGTATCGGATGCTCAGTGCATGTGGCGACGGTCGCGATGCGAGATAGACCACCTCAGCGCCATCGAGCGTGGCGAGGTGGACGGTCTCCTCGAGCGCCGCGCCGAGCGCTGCCAGTTCGGGCGCCGCAAGCCGCACGATGTCGGCGTGATCGGGCGGCGTGAACTCGAGCGCAAGGGCCCGATATCCCAGGACGACACCGCGCTCGCGCTCGACCACGACCCAGCCCTCGGCGGCGAGCCCGGCGAGCAGGGCGTGGAGGCTCCCCTTCGGGACGCCGAGCTCTTCCGCGAGCTCGGTGAATCGCATCGGCTGGCGATGCGCGAGCAGCTCGATCAGATGAAGTGCGCGATGGGCTGACTTGACGGACCGATGTCCGCTCGCGTCGCTCATTGCGATCCCGTCGATGGCTCGGCCGCGTCGAGCAGCGACGGCATCAGGAAGTCCGGCCAGTCGCTCGGGAGCTCCTCACCGGTGCGCTCGGCGACCTCGCCCATGATGACCCGGCCGCTGTGCGCGAGATGGCGCGTCATCGCACGCGCGGCGGCGAGGCTGTCGCCGCCCGCGATCGCCTGCACGATCGGGCCGTGCTCGCCATAGATCTCGCGAAGGCGCGGTGCCCGGCCCATCGTCGTGACACCCATGGACTGCGTCGCATCGCGCAGCGTCGCCAGCTCCCGCCGCACCCGGGAATTGTCCATGGTCGAGACGATCACGTCATGGAACTCGCGATCGAGGCGGGTGAACGCCGCGGTGTCGGTGACGGGGATCGTCTGCTTCATCTGCCTCAGGTTCTCGACGAGCATCTCGGTGACCGAAGGACTGGCATGCTGCGCGGCATACGAGGCGGAGGTGGTCTCGATGAGCAACCGGAACTCGAACACGGTGCGGACGTCGTCGACCGTGAGGCCACGGATGCGGAATCCGCGATTCCGCTCGATCGTCACCATCCCGGTGTCGGCGAGCCGCAGCACCGCCTCCCGGACTGGCGTCCGCGAGACGCCGTAGGCGTCGGCGAACTCGTAGATCGAGTGGAGCGTGCCCTGCTGAAGCTCTCCGGCGAGGATCTCGTCACGCAGGCGCCGGAAGACATCATCGGCAATGGAGATCCGTCCGGCGCTGGCAGCCACGCTCCATACGGTAGCGGAGCTCCGCAGCAGCGCTAAGTAACATGCTAGTGTCGCGATATGGCGACCCACACGAGCTATGTCGGCGGCACCTGGTTGCCATCCACGGGCGGCGCGCATCACCGAGACGTCAGCCCGTCCGATCACGACGACACCATCGGTCTCTTCGAGCAGGCCGACGTCAACGCGGTCGACGACGCCGTGGCAGCGGCAGCGGCCGCGCAGCCCGCTTGGGCGCGCACCTCGCCCCAGACCCGCGCCGACCTTCTCGAGGCCCTCGCGGCACGCATCATGGCCGAGGCGGACGTGCTCGCCGAACTGCTCGCGCGCGAGGAGGGGAAGACCCGCGCCGAGGCTCGCGCCGAGGTGATCCGAGCCGGACAGATCTTCCGGTTCTTCAGCGGCGAGGCGCTGCGCATGCGCGGCGAACGACAGGCCTCGACCCGAGAAGACGTGCTCGTCATGCTGCATCGCGAGGCGATCGGCGTGATCGGGATGATCACGCCATGGAACTTCCCGATCGCGATTCCCGCCTGGAAGTCGGCGCCGGCGCTCGCCTACGGGAACACCGTCGTCATGAAGCCGGCCGAGCTGGTCCCGGCGACCGCGACCGAGCTCGCACGCATCATCGATGACGTCGGCTTCCCGCCCGGCGTGTTCAACCTCGTCGTCGGCCGCGGCTCCACGGTCGGCGAGGCCATCATCCGGCATCCGGGGATCGATGCCATCACGTTCACCGGTTCCGAGGCCGTCGGTCGGCACATCGCCGAGATCGGCGCCTCACGGATGGTGCCGGTCCAGCTCGAGATGGGGGGAAAGAACCCGCTGCTGATTCTCGCGGACGCCGACCTCGACCTGGCCGTCGAGGTGGCGCTCAACGGGGCGTTCTATCAGACCGGTCAGCGCTGCACCGCATCGAGTCGCATCCTCGTCGAGCGCACCGCGCACGACCGCTTCCTCGAGCGGGCCGCGGAGCGGATGCGATCACTGCGCGTGGGTCACGCGCTCGATCCGGATACGGTGATCGGCCCGGTCGTCGACGAGCAGCAGCTCGCCACGGACGAGCGCTACCTGGACCTCGCCCGTCGCAGCGGCGGCACGGTGATCGGGGGCGAGCGCGTCGAACGGCCGACGCGCGGCAACTTCCTCGCCCCCGCGCTGATCGCGGGACTCGACAACGAGGCGACGGTGAACCGGGAGGAGATCTTCGGACCCATCGCCGGCATCATCGAGGTCGAGAACTACGAGCACGGACTCGCCCTGGCGAACGACACCGAGTTCGGACTCGCCGCCGGCATCTGCACTACCTCCCTGCGCCACGCCGAGCACTTCCAGGCGAACGCCGAAGCGGGGATGGTCATGGTGAACCTGCCGACGGCGGGCGTCGACCCGCATGTCGCGTTCGGCGGCCGGAAGCGCTCGAGCTACGGTCCGCGCGAACAAGGGACCGCGGCGCGCGAGTTCTTCACTCATACGAAGACCGCCTACGTCGCGCCATAGCGCGGCTCAGCCGGAGGCGCCGACTCGGACGTGCTCATGGAAGCGCCGTTGCCATCCGAGCATCGAGGTGTCCCCGAGGATGCGCTCTTGGTGGAGCGTCGCCGTCCTGACGATATGCTCCTCCATGCCCGCGGCCGCCGCCACAGGATCCCGACGCTCGATCGCGTCGATGATCGGCGCGTGCTCATGCTCGATGTCGGCGAGCGAGCGCAACGGACCCACCGTCGACGCCCAACGCAGCTTGGTCGTGTCGCGAAGCGTCGAGAGCACCCGGGTCAGCCGGATGTTGCCCATGACGTCGACGATGGTCTCGTGGAACACACGGTCGTGTGCCATGAACAGGGCCTCGTCGTCGTCCGCCGCCGCCGCGCGCATCGCCTCCACCTCCGCACGCAGGCGGGCGACGAGCTCGTCGCCGCCGTGCAGGGCAGCATATGAGACCGCGGGCACCTCGATGATGAGGCGGAACTCGAAGACCTCACGGATGTCCCGCAGCGTCATGCCGCGGATCGTGACGCCTCGGTTCTTCTCTATGGTCAGGAGTCCTGCGTCCGCCAGCAGCAGCACCGCTTCGCGTACCGGCGTGCGGGACACCCCGAGCTCTTCCGCAAGTCGATAGATGGAGTGCTGAGTTCCCGACTCGAGGTCGCCCGAGATGATCCGAGCACGCAGCCTGGCATAGACCCGATCGGCGGCGGTCTCCCCGTGGCTCATCCGAACGCCCCCGGGCCGACCGGAACCCCGACCGCGCGCATGTCGCCAGTCTAGGCGCCGCTAGCGCATCCGGATTCGGCGCAGGCGCGCGAGCAGCTCGGGTGCCGTGCGGTCGAGGATCCGGCCGCCGACCGCGATCCCGCCGCCGAGCGCCGCCGCGCCCCACAGCAGGCCGACCGCGAGCGTCGCCCAGCCGAGCGCGTGGTCCGCGGTCGCGAGCGCGATCGCGCCGAGCACGATGACGGGCGCTAGGGCGACGCCCGCCGCGCCGGTGACGAGATAGGAGCCGACGACCTGCGTCGTGTTCGATCCCGGCGAGGACGAGAACGGGTTCCGACCCGCGGCCGGGACGGGCACCGCGACGATCGCCGAGGAGATGCTCGAGACGCCGGCCGCCGTCAGGAGTGCGCCGAGGGAGAGTCCGAGCACCGCCGGGATCCGCGCGGGCGAGCCGACGGCGAGCGGCGCGAGCACCGCGGCGAGGACGACGACCGGCAGCGCGACGGCCAGCAGGGCGGCGGCGCGACCGGTCCGGTCCGCGCGCCCCGGCACGGCGGCGGCGACCTCGCTCGAGAACGCCGTCCCGTCGTACGAGATCGCGGCGAACTGGGCGAGCGGCAGCAGGCCCGCCGCGACCGGGGCCGCGACGAGGGCGAACCAGTCGATGCGCTCGACGACCGCGAGCAGCACGAGCAGGGCCGGGACGGCCGGCAGGATGACGAGCTGGATCACGAGCCGGGAGTCGCGGAACCACAGCACGACGCCGCGCGACGCGATCGCCCCGCCCGGGCCGGACGGCGCCACGGCGAAGGGACCCAGCCGACCGGCGCGCAGGCGGTGGCCCGCGGATCCGCGCGTGCGCAGCGCGCGGTCGAGCGCGAGGCTCCACAGCAGCCAGAGCACGCCGATGGTGGCGAGGGCGACGACGAGCACGAGCAGCGCGAGCTCCGCGTGCCCCTCCGCGAGGAAGCCGGGGATCGACCACGCGGCGCCGAGCGGGGTGAACGCGAGCGCTGTCACCAGCTCCTCGAAGTGCTCCCAGGGCGGCCAGTTGAGTCCGAGCGCGACGGCGACCGGCACCAGCATGACGAGGATCGCCACGAGCGTCGCCACGATGCGCCCGAGCGCGCCGCGGCGGGCGACCAGATCGGCGGCGAGCGTCGTCGCCGTCCGCGAGGCGACGACGCAGGTGACGACGACGAGCGCCGCGCTGCCGATCGCGGCGAGCGCGGCGTCGGGATGGTTCGCCCAGGCGAGCACGCCCGCGAGCGCGGCGAGGAAGGTGGCGCCGGCCGGCACCCAGGAGAGCCCGACGAGCAGCTCGGCGAGCAGGATGCGACGTGGGTGGATGGGGAAGCGCGCGAGCTTGCGCGGGTCGAGGGTCGGCTCGGCGCCGCCGACGACGAGCGGCGCGAGCACCCAGCCGAGCGTGACGAGCGCCCCCGTGATGACCCAGGGCCCCTGGCGCTCGATCGCGAGCGGCTTCGCGAGCAGGATCGCCGCCGTGACGAACGCGAGGACCACCAGCGCGGCGGCCTGCAGCGCGCCGAGGACCACGGCGATCCGCTGCACCGGGTTGCGCGCGAGCGAGTTGCCCAGGACCTGGAAGCGCAGGCGCAGCAGCGTCAGGACGGTCGCAGCCACTCGGGCCCCTCGCTGCGCCGCCGGCCGCCGACGAGCTCGAGGAAGCGGTCCTCGAGGCTCGCGCCGGAGCGGACCGCGTCGATCGGTCCCGCCGTGAGCACCCGACCCGCGGCGATGATCGCGACGTGATCGCACATCCGCTCGACGAGGTCCATCGAATGGCTCGAGACCACGACCGTGCCGCCCGCGGCGACGAAGCCGTGCAGGATGTCGCGGATGTTCGCGGCGGAGACGGGGTCGACCGACTCGAAGGGCTCGTCGAGCACGAGCACCCGCGGCGAGTGGATGAGCGCGCACGCGAGCGCGATCTTCTTCGTCATCCCCGCCGAGTAGTCGGCGACCGCCGCGCCGGCCGCGCCGCGCAGGTCGAGCATGTCGATGAGCTCCTCGGCGCGCGACGCGACGGTCTCCCGCGGCAGCGAGTAGAGCAGTCCCGTGTAGTGGAGCAGCTGCTCCCCGGTCAGCCGGTCGAACAGGTCGACGCCGTCCGCGAGCACGCCGACCATGCGCTTGGCGGCGAGCGGGTCCGCCCAGACGTCGACGCCGTGGATCCGCACCCGGCCGGCGTCCGGCCGCAGCAGGCCCGTCGCGATCGAGAGCGTCGTCGTCTTCCCCGCGCCGTTCGGCCCGAGCAGGCCCGTGAACGTCGCCGCGGGGATCGCCAGGTCGATGCCGGCGACGGCCATGTGCTCGCCGTAGCGCTTGACGATGCCGGTCAGCTCGATCGCGTTCGCCGCGCCGGCGGTGGAGCCGGCCGGGACCGCCGCCGCGCGCATGCCGATCTCGCTCCTCACCAGACGATCGGAGCGCGGCTCAGCCGGCGAGACGCTCGGACACGAACGCCGTCGCCTTCGCCCAGGCGTCCGCGGCGAACTCGGGGTGGTAGGTCCGGGCGTTCGTCTCGTTGAAGAACGCGTGCATCGCGCCCGGGTAGACCACGTCCGTGAAGTCGACCCCCGCGGCGGTCATGTGCTCCCGCACCTCGGGCAGCTTCTCCATGATCGGCGTGTCGAGCTCGCCGTAGAACGCCAGGATCGGACACGTCAGATTCTGGATGCGATGCTTCTCCGGCGCGTTCCCGTAGAACGGCACGGCCGCCGCGATGCGGTCGTCCGCCGCCGCGAGCGCGAACGAGTACGTGCCCCCGAAGCAGAAGCCGGTCACCACGACGCCGTCGATGTGCGGGACGGTCACGAGGTGGTCCACGAGCTTGCGCAGCTCCGCCACGGCCCAGTCCGCGTACTCCGGCTGGCGCATCGGCGCGAGCTGCTCGCGCAGCCGCGGCTGCATCGCGGTGCGAACATCCTCGTCGGGGTGCCGGATCGCGAGCGAGAGCTCCTCGCCGACCTCGGGCGTCACGCCGATGTGCGACATGATGTCCGGCGCGACCGCGAGATAGCCCTCCGCGGCCCAGCGGTCCGCGACGCCCTTGATCTGATCGACGAGGCCCCAGACCTCGTGGATGACGATGACCGCGCCGCGCGGCGCGCCCTCCGGCTCGGCCCGGTAGACGGTCAGCCCGTCGACGGTCCCCATGCTCCCCATGGCGTCAGTCTAGGACGCGTCACACGAGACATGCAGGGAGGGTCCCTAGCATGCCCGGCATGGGCGACGACCGGTTCCGGTGGCGACGCCAGGGCGGAGGCCTGATGGGCGCCGGCTTCGACGAGGTGTTCCATCCGGACGCCAAGGAGGCCCGCCTGATCTGGGAGATCCAGGCGGAGCTGCCGGCACCCGCCGCGATCGCGGAGGACCCGCCGCGCTTCGACCCTGACGCGGGCCGGATCACGATCATGCTCCCGAAGGAGTAGCGCCGCCTACGCTGGCCGCATGCTCCCGGCGATCGTGCGCGCCGCGCACCCTGGCCCGTCGGTCGTCGTGACCGCCGTCGCCGTGCTGCTCGGCATCGGCGTCGGTCTGGAGCCCTGGCGGATCGTCGTGCTCGGCGTCGCGACGGCGCTCGACCAGTGCTCGGTCGGGCTCTCGAACGACTGGATCGACGCGGAGCGCGACCGGGCGGCCGGGCGCCGCGACAAGCCGATCGCGCGCGGCGAGCTCGGCGTGCCGCTCGTGCGCGCGATCGCGATCGCCGCCGGCATCGCCGCGCTGCTCGCGACCATCCCGCTCGGCTGGGCCGCGCTCGTCGCGCACGCCGTCATGCTCGCCTCCGCGTGGTCGTACAACGCCGGGCTCAAGCGCACGGCCGCCTCCGTCGTCCCGTTCGTGGTCAGCTTCGGACTCGTGCCGGTGATGGTGACGCTCGCCCTGCCGTCCCCCGCGATGCCGGTGTGGTGGTCGGTCCTGGCGGGCGCCCTGCTCGGCACCGCCGCGCACCTGGCGAACGCGCTCCCCGACGCCGACGACGATCGGCGCACCGGCGTGCTCGGCCTCCCGCACCGGCTCCCGCGACCGGTCGCCGTCGTCGTGACCTGGGCCGCGCTCCTGGGGGCCGCCCTCGCCCTCGCCGGCGGCCTCGGGTTCGCCGGCCCGCTCCCGATCGTCGCGCTCCTGGTCAACGGCGCGATCGCCGCGGCCGGCCTCGCCCTGAGCCTCCGATCGCCGAGCCGCTGGGGCTTCCGGCTGGTGCTGCTCGCGGCGCTCGTCGACGTCGCGCTGCTGCTGCTCGCCGGCCCCCGCCTCGTCGCGGACCCGTAGGCGCAGAACGATGCGGACGACGCCGGCGACCCGGACGGTCCTCAGTCGCCGAAGCCCTCGAAGAGGTCGCCGAGGAATCCCCCGCGCTTGCGCCGCTTCTGATACGGCTGCCGCGAGTAGTACTCGTCGCGGGCCCGATCGTAGCCGTCGCGGTCATCGCGGCGGTCGTCGCGGTCGTCGCGGTCGTCATACGCCGGTGCCGTCGCGGCCTGCTGCTCGCGATCGAGGATCTTGTCGAGCTCGCCGCGGTCGAGCCACACGCCCCGGCACTGCGGGCAGTAGTCGATCTCGATGCCGGAGCGCTCGGACATCAGCAGGGTCGTTCCGTCGAGGGGGCAGTTCATGGCGCCACGCTATCGACCGCGACCGGGAGGCGACCGGGAGTGGACCCTGCCGGAATCGAACCGGCGACCTCCTGCTTGCAAAGCAGGCGCTCTACCAATTGAGCTAAGGGCCCGTGCGGTGGTCGAGTCTAGCGGGGACGGGCCCTTCGACTCGGCCTGCGGCCTCGCCCGGGGACCGGGGGTGGTGGACCCGGGGCGACGAAGTTGCAACCGCCTCCCGAGCTCTGAGACGCCTGAAAACTCAGGCATCCCGGGCAGCCAAGCGTAGCAGCGAACCACCCCGGAGACGTCCGACCCCGAGCGACAAGGGGCCTGTCAGGAACGAATCGTGGACAGTCAGAACCACCCTCGACCCGGCAGTTGCAACCACCATCGTCGCCGAGTACGAGGCCGGCGCCCGGGTCACCGCGCTGGCGAGGAAATACGGTGTGAACCGCAAGACCGTGGTCCGGCACCTCCAGCGTCGCGGCCATGAGCTGAAGTTCAACGCCTTCACCCCGGAGAAGGCCGAGCGGGCGATCGAGCTCTACCTGAACGGGATGACGCTGGTCGAAGCCGCCGCGGCGACGAACGCGAATTCCCGCTCGGTGTCGCTGGCGCTCGCGGAGCGGGGTATCCCACGCCGGCCCCGGGGGCATCGACCGCGAGAGCAAGGCGCGGGGACTGCGTCACCTTGACAGGACGATCTCGCAAGGGTCACAGCGGGACTGTCTCGCGCAGAATGCGATATCCGACACCGGTGCGGTGGGCGCGCTCGAGAACGCGATCTCGGTCGACGACGTTGACGCTCAGACCGGTGATGGCCTCGAGTTCGTCGGTGATGCGAACCAGGTCCCGGCGTGCGCCGGTTCGGAAGGCGACGATGAGATCGAGATCAGAAACTCTCAGAGTCTTCGCCGCGGGCCACGGAACCGAAGACTCCGGCCATCTTGACGCCGTGGGCGGCCAGAGCAGCACGGATCACAGCACGGTCCCATTCAAGGATCACGCTGGGTGCCGCAATCATCGCCTACGCCACTCCTCGCAAACAGAGTATCTAGCTGGTCTGCTAGGCCTTCACCTGCACCTTTCGATTGCGATAGGTGTCAAGATCGGACGTGGACGCAGTTCGGTCCATCGCGTACATGGGGTCGTTCAGATTCGCCTAACCAGCACCCTCGAATGCCTTCATCAGGAAGACTTCTACAGACGGGGACCGATGTGCACTTCGACACGTTCGACGAGGTGACGGTGTACCTGACCTCCTGTTGCGACTTCGGGACGGAATAGCGCCACGTTCACTCCGGCGCTGACCGAGCTCCTGTAGATGACCCCGTCGAATCCGCAGTGCTTGATGAACTCGCACAGATGCTGACTCGGCACGTACTCGAAAGGGGCGCCATGGGGAAGCACGGGTCGAGTCAGCTCTTCCCCGAGCCGTTCGAGGAATGGGAGGTCGGCATGCATCTGCCGGACCTCGTCGTCGTTGAGCCCGAAAGGCGAGACCCTAGCGCGAGGCGCACGCAGGTCCACAGCGCGCATGCTCGGAATTGTGAACTCAGCGACGCATGCAGCATCACCGGTGTGGGGACGGATCTCCGACACGGCGGTATCCGGATCTGACCCGAGATAGAGATAGGGGATTCCCGCGGGGTTAGCTCTGCCATGAGCCGCATACCGGGGCGGGGGCGCACCCATCTCCTCAATCGGGTAGGGCTCGTCGTCACTCATGATCCGTGCACGGTGCCACTTGTCGCTGAGTTCCGACGGATCCGTGATCAGATAGCTGAGCAGCTCGCGAAGCCGCTCGTAGTCGATGCGCTCCGCGAGAAACCATCGATTGCCGTGCATCATCTCGGCACGCAGGTCGTCCCACTGCGCCAGGCTCTCAGCCTGATAGGCGGTTGGCGGGGTGAAGAGCTTTCGAGGAAGTTCTCCGTCGTCGAGGATGTCCCCGATCAACTCTTTGGCGTGTGCGTCGTCCTGCAAGACAGGGTGGGTGAACAGGCCCCAATCGCGTCGAAGGATGGCCGGCAGGCTCAGACCGTCGTCACTTACCTCGTAGATGCCGATCAAAGCCTCGAATGCCTCGCAGAGAACACTCGGATGGATCAGCGTTTCAACTGAGGATCCGCAATAGTCGCAGACGCCTGTGGCCGGGGAGAACTCTTTCTCGATGTTCGCGCGCAGCTGGGCGTCGCCGAAGCACTCCGCGCAACAGAACCGCTCAGACATCGCCGCGGTGATAGGCCGCCAAGGTCTCGATATGGTGCCGCATCGAAAGCTTCTTGATGTACCCAAGGCCGGGGAAGTGCTTAAGGGCGTGAAGCCGGCGGAACTCCTCGATCGCAGAGGTTTCGAGAAGCTTCGAATTCCCCCCTTCAAGACGGTTGAATAGCTTCTCTAGCGCCTGCGCGAACTTGCCAGCCGGGTCGGTCGGGGTGTCGTTCGTGTCGGACTTGAAGTGGTAGACGAACATAGCGTCGTCATTATCGGGGTCGATGTAGGTCAGGTGGATCGCAACTGCATAGGCAGGACCTCCGCCCTCACTGAACCGGTCGCCTACGGTGAGGAAGTCTCCATACCCGTTCATGCCAAGGTCCATGTATGTGACATGCAGGTCCGAGAACGGGTCGACCGTGTCGTAATCGGCGTTTTTCTTCTGCTCGAATCCATCGCGAACAAGGACGCGAGTGCTGCCTTCGAAATGACGTCGGTAGAGCATGTTCGCCTGGTCTTCAATGAAGATGTTGGTCGTTTGACCCATGCGATCGCCCAGCGCAGCGGCGAACGGCTTCGGCTCAGTGAAACCTGCGTGGATGATCGCTTGGCGGTGTTCGGCGTGGCCATTGATGAGCGTGGTTGCCGTGTCGAGCGTGGTGCTGCTCAGCAGCAACGCGCCGATGGAGATTGCGTCGTTGTCGCGGTAGTTGGCCTGCAGGAACGAACTGATGTTGACGCCGTCTGCCTTATGGTCGCCATGCCGGGGGTTGACGATGACGATGGCGCGCCCGCCGGCGTCCTGGATCGCGGCGAGGGCACGGTCCAGTCCGGTCAGGGACTTATGGACCGGTTCGATGATGGGGACGAACGACGCGTTGGCGAGGACCTCGGCGCTCTCACGCAGGGCGAGGAGCTCGAACTGTTTTCCTCGGAAGTAGGGGTAGTACATGAGCTCAACTCCAAGCGAGTGCGGCGTGCACAGGTAGTCGCGTCGCGTCGCGGAGCTTCTTCCCTGACGCGTCGTTCATCTTCAACGAGAGCATGGCAGCACGCAGCGACATCGGTACCGTCTTGATCAACTCGGCGGTTGCTTGTTGGGAGCGCGAGGCCTTCAGAGCGCTCACCATTTGCTCATGCACGAGCCTGGAATCGAGGCTCGCGAAGATCTCGTGAAGCGAACCGCGCACCTGCGTGTTCGGAACCTGTGGCGGCTCGATGCCGAGTGCGCGGAGAATGGCGAAGGCTTCATCGACTCTGACAAAGTCAAGGACGGCCAATGGGTCAGTGCGCCCGGCATCAACCACAGCGGCACGCTCAGTCTGCAGTCTGAACCGCTTTGTGAGTACGAGCACCCCCACGTCATCGGGAACCTGGCGCAAGACCTGGTCGACGTAAGAGGGGCTCGTCACCACATTGACGGCGGCGAACACATTGCCATACGCGGTCACCTGGCTGTTCAGGCGCGCGAGGGAGTCGCGTTCCGACTTGATCTCGTAGGCGGTCGCGGTGCCGTTGAGCACGACCACGTCGGCCTTGCAAACTCCAACGCGCGCCTCGCTGAGCATCGATGCGGTCCGCAGGCTGTGATGACCAAGGAGGATCTTCTGGGTGATGGCGGCCCGGTAGACGTACTCGTCTCGGTTCCCAAGTGTGCGAAGCAAGTCGAAGGCGCGATCAAAGACGTCGCCCACGGTTGCGTCGGTATGCAAGCTCGTCGCGACTCCGGAGTGCGCGAACAAGCGAGAGAACAGAGCTGACCGCCCGTTGCGACCGAGTTCCCGCACAACAGTCGCTGAGAACATCCGGGTGAGTGCAGCGAGCTCGAACTTCCCGAGATTCATCGTCGCCCCCTTTCCGAGTTGTCTCAGCCCGCGGCGACGCCGCGGGCTGATTCTACCGACGGGCCTCCGGAACCAGCGTCCGATCGCCACTCCAAATCGCTTTCTACGGATGCCCCTACAAGGTGCAGGAGCGGTACCAACGACCGACAGCTGAAGCTGCTGCATTATGCAAGCCACATACGCGACTCCCATAACTCGGCCTGTCGCCACGGATAGTCAGGGTCGCCCAGCCAACTTGGAGGCATGACCGATCAGGCTCGCACCGTCTCTCGTCTTGCCGACCAACTGATGCATCCCGACCCCATGGTCAAGCGCTCGGTCCAAGAACTTGGAGCACGCCTTCAAAGGGTCCCGCATGACAAGGAGAGCTCCGGGGAAGTGCTGAGGCCACGCGGTCAACGACAACGACAGCGAACGGCTCCAGCGAACGGCAACCAGATCCTGACGATGGTCGTTGACTACTGCAATGGCGCGGCTTTGGACGTGATCGCAAAGAAACACCTTCTACCCACCGCCGAAGTCCAAGCCCGGCTCGTCGACGCCGGGGTCAACATCAGAGAAGAGGCCTTGGGCCACGATCGTCGCAACCAGTTCCTCGCACTTCGTGCACAGGGACTCACGACCCGCGAGATAGGACGTCGATTTGGCATCGCACACACGACCGTAAGCCGGGTTCTCCGTGCACCAGCTGCACCAGCGCGCACCAAGCAACGTGCCCGATCCGGCCCGTCACGCACCAGCACGCAACAACCGGAACCAGCGTCTGATCAGGACTTTCTTCCTACGAATAATCTGGAAGTTTCCTGTGAGGAGTGGGGCTACCAGGACTTGAACCTGGGACCTCTTCGTTATCAGCGAAGCGCTCTAACCGCCTGAGCTATAGCCCCGAGAACCGAATGACGAGTTTACATGACCGGTGGTGCTTTCGAGACGGCCTCGCGGCCTCCTCAACCGCCGGGCGGGGGATCAGGCGTTGGTGAAGCCGACGAGGATGCCGCCGGTGATCTTGACCATCATGTTGTAGAGGACCGCCGCGATCGCGCCGAGCACGGTGAAGATGACCGTGTTGACCAGGCCGATGATGGCCGCGACCGTCATCACCCTGGGGAAGGCGAAGTCCTTCGAGATCGAGAACGTCGGATCGTTGAAGATCTCGCCGAGGATGCCGTCGAGGTCCGTGAAGATGCCGGTCGAGTTGAGGACGATCCAGAGCAGCGCCGCCACGACGACGGTGATGATGCCGAGCGTGAGGGCGACGAAGAACGAGATCTTCAGCGCCGACCAGAAGTCCACGTAGACGAGGCGGAGTCGCACCTGCTTCGCCGTCGCCTTGCGGCCGGTCTTCCTCTGCAGCTTCTCCGCGACGCTCATGCTTCCGGCTGGTCCTTCCCGATGTCCTGCTCGTCGAGGTGCCGCTCGCTGTTCCGCGCTAGGCCAAGGATGCGGTCCTCGTCGTCGAAGCGGGCGAACACCACGCCCATCGAATCGCGGCCCGTGGGCCGCACTTCAGCGACGGACGAGCGTACCACCTTGCCGCTGGCAAGGACCACGAGGACCTCGTCCTCCTCCGAGACGATGATCGCGCCGGCGAGGCCGCCGCGCTCGTCCGAGAGCTTGGCGACCTTGATGCCGAGGCCGCCGCGCTGCTGCGGACGGTACTCGGCGATGGCCGAGCGCTTCGCGAAGCCGCCGTCGGTCATGGTGAAGACGAACCGCTCGACCTCCTCGCCGCTCGCCTTCAGCACGTCCGCGCTGAGCAGGTGGTCGCCCGCGCGGAAGTCCATGCCCTTCACGCCGCTCGTCGCCCGTCCCATCGGCCGCAGCGCGGTGTCGTTCGCCGTGAAGCGGAGGGACATCCCCTTCTGCGAGACGAGCAGGATGTCGTCCGCCTCGTCGGCGAGCATCGCGGAGACGAGCTCGTCGCCCTCGCGCAGGTTGATCGCGATGATGCCGCCGGAGCGGTTCGTGTCGTACTCCTCGAGCGCCGTCTTCTTGACGAGGCCGCCCTTCGTCGCGAGGACGAGGTGCTTCGCCGCCCGGTAGTCGCGGATGTCGAGCACCTGGGCGATCTCCTCGCCCGGCTGCAGGGCGAGCAGGTTCGCGACGTGCTGCCCCTTCGCGTCGCGGCCGCCCTCGGGCAGCTCGTAGGTCTTCGCCCGGTAGACCCGGCCGGTGTTCGTGAAGAACAGCAGCCAGTGATGCGTCGTCGTGACGAAGAAGTGCTCGACGATGTCGTCGGCCCGCAGCTGCGCGCCGCGCACGCCGCGCCCGCCGCGGTGCTGGGAGCGGTAGTGGTCGGACCGGGTCCGCTTCACGTAGCCGCCGCGGGTGACCGTGACGACCATCTCCTCCTCGGGGATGAGGTCCTCGACCGACACGTCCCCGTCGAAGCCGAGCAGGATCTCGGTGCGCCGCTCGTCGCCGAACCGCGCCGCGATCTCCGTGAGCTCCTCGCCGATGATCGAGCGCTGGCGCGAGGGCGAGCCGAGGATCTCGTTCAGGTCCTTGATCCTCGCCTCGATCGCGTCGTGCTCGTCGATGATCTTCTGCCGCTCCAGCGCCGCGAGCCGGCGCAGCTGCAGCTCGAGGATCGCGTTCGCCTGCAGCTCGTCGATCGAGAGCAGCTCGATGAGCCCCTGCCGCGCCTCGTCGACGTCGGGCGAGCGCCGGATGAGCGCGATCACCTCGTCGAGCGCGTCGAGCGCCTTGAGGTAGCCGCGCAGGATGTGCGCCCGGCGCTCCGCCTCGGCGAGCCGGTACCGCGTCCGCCGGACGATGACCTCGATCTGGTGGTCGATCCAGAGCGAGATGAACTGGTCGATCGACAGCGTGCGGGGGACGCCGTCGACGATCGCGAGCATGTTCGCGCCGAAGTTCTCCTGCAGCTGGGTGTGCTTGTACAGGTTGTTCAGCACGACCTTGGCGACCGCGTCGCGCTTGAGCACGATGACCAGGCGCTGGCCGGTGCGGCCCGAGGTCTCGTCCCGGATGTCCGCGATCCCCTGGAGCTTGTTCTCCTTGACCAGGTCGGCGATCTTGATCGCGAGGTTGTCCGGGTTCACCTGGTACGGCAGCTCGGTGACGACGAGGCAGGTGCGGCCCTGGATCTCCTCGACGGCGACGACGGCGCGCATCGTGATCGAGCCGCGACCCGTCCGGTAGGCGTCGCGGATGCCCTTGACCCCGAGGATCGTCGCGGCGGTCGGGAAGTCCGGCCCCTTGATCCGCTCGATGACGGCGTCCTGCAGTTCCTCCGGCGAGGCATCGGGGTGCTCGAGCGCCCAGAGCGCGGCGCCGGCGACCTCGCGGAGGTTGTGCGGAGGGATGTTCGTCGCCATGCCGACGGCGATGCCGACCGAGCCGTTGACGAGCAGGTTCGGGAACCGGCTCGGCAGCACCGTCGGCTCCTGGGTCCGGCCGTCGTAGTTGTCCGTGAAGTCGACGGTGTCCTCGTCGATGTCCCGGACCATCTCCATGGCCAGCGGCGCCATCTTGGTCTCGGTGTACCGGTGGGCGGCGGCGCCGTCGTTGCCGGGCGAGCCGAAGTTGCCCTGGCCGAGCGCGAGCGGGTAGCGCAGCGACCACGGCTGGACGAGCCGGACGAGCGCGTCGTAGACGGAGCTGTCGCCGTGCGGGTGGAACTGGCCCATCACGTCGCCGATGATGCGGGTGCACTTCGAGAACGCACGGTCGGGCCGGTAGCCGCCGTCGAACATCGTGTAGATGACGCGGCGGTGGACGGGCTTCAGGCCGTCGCGGACGTCGGGCAGCGCGCGCCCGACGATGACGCTCATCGCGTACTCGAGATACGACTGCTGCATCTCGAGCTGGAGGTCGACCGGCTCGATGCGGTCGGCGATGGTCTCGCCGTTCTCGTCAGCCATGGGCCACCGCCGGGGGTCGGGTGATCTCGACAGGTTCCATCACCGGGGATCGCCTAGATGTCAAGGAAGCGCACGTCCTTCGCGTTCTGCTGGATGAACTGCCGGCGCGCGTCGACGTCGTCGCCCATGAGCGTCGCGAACACCGCGTCCGCCACCGCCGCGTCGTCGAGCGTGATCTGCTTGAGCGTCCGGGTCTCCGGGTTCATCGTCGTCTCCCAGAGCTCCTGGTGGTTCATCTCGCCGAGGCCCTTGTAGCGCTGCACCGGGTTCTGGTTCTCCCGGGGGAGCTTGCGCCCGGCCCGCGTGCCCTCCTCGATGAGCGCGTCGCGCTCCCGGTCGCTGTAGGCGAACTCGTGCTCGCCCTGCGTCCACTTGATCCGGTAGAGCGGCGGCTGGGCGAGGTAGACGTAGCCCATCTCGATGAGGGGCCGCATGTAGCGGAAGAGCAGCGTGAGCAGCAGCGTCGTGATGTGCTGGCCGTCGACGTCCGCGTCGGCCATGAGCACGATCTTGTGGTACCTGGCCTTGTCGCCGTCGAAGTCCTCGCCGATCCCGGTGCCGAACGCGGTGATCATCGCCTGGATCTCCGCGTTGCCGAGCGCGCGGTCGAGCCGGGCCTTCTCGACGTTGAGGATCTTGCCGCGCAGGGGCAGGATCGCCTGGGTCTCGGGGTTGCGGCCCTGGACGGCGGAGCCGCCGGCGGAGTCGCCCTCGACGAGGAAGATCTCCGACTCGCCCGGCACCCGGCTCGAGCAGTCCTTGAGCTTCCCGGGCATGCCGCCGCCCTCGAGCAGGCCCTTGCGCCGGGTCTGCTCGCGCGCCTTCCGCGCGGCGATGCGCGCGGTCGCCGCCTGGATGGACTTGCGGACGATGTCCTTCGCCTGGTTCGGGTTGCGGTCGAACCAGTCGCCGAGCTGATCCCCGACGATCCGTTGCACGAAGGACTTCGCCTCGGTGTTCCCGAGCTTCGTCTTCGTCTGCCCCTCGAACTGCGGCTCGCCGAGCTTGATGGAGATGACGGCGGTGAGCCCCTCGCGGACGTCGTCGCCGGAGAGGTTCTCGTCCTTCTCCTTGAGCAGGTTCGTCGCCCGGGCGTACTTGTTGACGAGGGTGGTGAGCGCGGCGCGGAAGCCCTCCTCGTGCGTCCCGCCCTCGTGGGTGTTGATCGTGTTCGCGTAGGTGTGGACCGACTCGTTGTAGTCGGTGGTCCACTGCATCGCGATCTCGAGCGAGATGCGCCGCTCGGCGTCCTCCGCCTCGAAGGCGATGATCTCGTCGTGGATGACGTCCGCCTTCTTGCGGCCGTTCAGGTACTCGACGTAGTCGACGAGGCCGCGCTCGTAGCGGTAGCTCTCGACGACCGGCTCGTCGCCGCGCTCGTCGGTGATCGTGATCCTGAGGCCCCGGTTGAGGAACGCCATCTGCTGGAATCGCGAGCGCAGCGTCTCGAAGTCGAACTCGGTGGTCTCGAAGATCTCGGCGCTCGGCCAGAAGGTCTGCGACGTGCCGGTGCCCTCGACCGCCTCGCCCTGTTGCAGGGGCGCCTCGGGGACCCCGCCGGCGAACGCCATCCGCCAGACGTGGCCGTCGCGTCGCACCTCGGTCTCGACCCGACGGCTCAGCGCGTTGACGACGGAGATGCCGACGCCGTGCAGCCCGCCCGAGACCGCGTACCCGCCGCCGCCGAACTTGCCGCCGGCGTGGAGGATCGTCATGACCACCTGGACGGTGCTGACCTTCTCGGTGGGATGCTCGGCGACGGGGATGCCGCGGCCGTCGTCAACCACTCGGACGCCGCCGTCGGCGAGCAGCGTGACGGCGATGTCGGTCGCGTAGCCGGCCATCGCCTCGTCGACCGAGTTGTCGACGGCCTCGTAGACGAGGTGGTGGAGCCCACGGGGACCGGTCGAGCCGATGTACATGCCGGGGCGCTTGCGCACGGCCTCGAGTCCCTCGAGCACCTGGATGTTCGCCGCGTCGTAGCTGCCCTCGGGGACCTTGGCGGGATCGGGTCCGTGCTCGGGGGCGCTCATCTGATGATTATACCGGGCCGGGCCTCGCGCACGGGGCTGTACGCCTCGCTGTGGCGCGAAATTTCATCGGAACGCCATCGATGGTGGCTCAGCCGAAGGTATCGCGCGGGCCGCGCCCTGGGACCGACCTGAGGCCGCGTTTGAAGGAGGGGACGTCCGGCCCGAGAATGCGGAGTGCGACGACGCCCGCGTCCGGGAACCGGCCGTCGAGCGCCGTGAGCAGCTGCGGGCGCATCAGCCCGAGCTGCGTGGCCCATGCCGTCGAGTCGCATTGGACCACCAGGGTGCCCTCCTCGAGCGCGATCGGGCTCGTGTGATCGGCGACCGCCGGCCCGACCGCCTCCGGCCAGCCCACGAAGAGCTCGGAGCGGGCGAGCTCGCCCTCCCAGCCGCGCTCCCGGACGAGTCCCGCGAGCGCGGCGCCGAGCGAGCCGGGGTCGCGGCCAGGTTCGAAGGGCGCGGCGCCCGAGCCGGCCGCCGCCGGGTCGCGGCGCGAGCGGCGGCCGCCGAAGCGCTGCTGGAAGCGACGGAAGACGCTCAGGTGCTCCCCGCCGCGGCGCTCAGCCATCGGCCTCCTCGGGGGTCGTGGTCTCGACGGGCTCGGCCGCCGAGGGGTCGAGCACCGCGCCCGCCTGGATCCGCACCGTCGTGCCCGCGAGTCCCGCCGGCACGTCCTCCGCGACCGCCGCCGTGACGAGCACCTGCTCGTAGCCGGCGACCGCGTCGACGAGCCGCGCCCGGCGCCCGGCGTCGAGCTCCGCGAACACGTCGTCGAGCACGAGCACCGGATCCCCGGCGGGACCGGTCTCGCGCAGCAGCTCGGCGGACGCCAGCTTCAGCGCGAGCGCCGTCGACCAGGACTCGCCGTGGCTCGCGGTCGTCCGCGCGGGCATCCCGTTCAGCTCGATGAGCAGGTCGTCTCGGTGCGGGCCGACGAGCGTCACCGCCCGATCGAGCTCGTCCGATCGCCGCGCCCGCAGCAGCTCGAGGAAGGCCTCCGGCTCCCCGGCCGCGGTCGGCTCCGGGATGAGCCGGACCTCGTGCGCGGCGCCCGCGATCGCCTGGTAGGCCTGCGCGACGTGCGGTGCGAGCTCGGCGACCAGGGCGGCCCGCGACGCGACGATGTCCGCGCCGAGCGAGGCGAGCCGCTCGTCCCACACGTCGAGCGTGCCGAGCGCCGACTCGGCGACGCGGGTCGCCCGCGCCGACTTGAGCAGCGAGTTCCGCTGCCGCAGCACCCGCTCGTAGTCGGTGAGGACGCCGGCCAGCCGCGGCTGGCGCATCGCGAGCAGCTCGTCCAGGAAGCGGCGGCGGCCGCCGGGCTCCCCTCGCACGATCGCGAGGTCCTCCGGCGCGAAGAGCACGGAGTCGAGATACCGCCTGGCCTCGCGCGATCGCACCGGCTGGCCGTTGACCTGCAGGCGGTTGGCGCCGGACCGGTTGAGCTCGGCCTCGACCGTGATCGCGCGATCGCCGTGCCGCAGCCGAGCCCGGACGAAGGCGCGGTCCTCGCCGGTGCGCACGAGCGCCTGGTCGCCGGTCACCCGATGGCTCGTCCCGGCCGCGAGATAGCCGATCGCCTCGACCAGGTTGGTCTTGCCCTGTCCGTTCGGGCCGACGATCACCGTGACGCCGGGCGCGAGCGCGAGCGAGGCCTCCCGGTAGTTCCGGTAGTCCCTGAGCTCGAGGTGCGCGACGAACACGCGCCGCTCAGCGCAGCAGGAGGTTCGGCTGCAGCAGGTAGCGGAAGGAGCTCGAGCCGGCGTCCCCCGAGGTCTGTGCGGTGATGAGCACCGGGCCCGGCTTGTTCGGGTTGTCGGTGCGCGTGAAGCCGAGGCGCACGAACTCCGAATGGACCGCGCCGAGCGCGTCGACGAGGAACTGCGGCTTGAGCGAGACGACCGTCTCCTGACCGGTGAGCACCGCGTCGATCGTCTCGGAGGCCTGCGCCTGCTCCGAGCCGGCGGCTTCGAGGACGAGACCGTCGGGCGTGAAGGAGAAGCGCAGCGCCGCCTCGCGCTCGAGCACCAGCGAGACTCGGCGCACCGCGTCGACGAGGTCGGAGGTCGCGAGCACCGCGTAGTCCTCGACCGACTGGGGGAACAGCCGCTTGACCGGCGGGTAGTTGCCCTTGATGAGCAGGCTGGTCACCGCCTTGTCGTCCGCGGAGAACGCGATCAGCTCGCGGTCGCCGCCCTCGGCGATGGAGATGCGGACCGTGCTGGCATGGGCGAAGGTCTTGCCGATCTCGGCGAGCACCCGCGCTGGGACGAGCGCCGTCGCCTCCGTGATCCCGGAGTCGCCCGAGTCCCAGGGGATGTCGCGGATCGCGACGCGATACCGGTCGGTCGCGACGAGCGAGAGGGAGTCCGCGGCGACCTCGAGCTGGACGCCGGTGATGACCGGCGTGACGTCGTCCCGCGAGGCGGCGACGACGACCTGCGCGATCGCGTCGGCGAAGACCTCGCCCGGGACGAGCCCGCCGTCCGCCCCGATCTGCGGCAGCGCGGGATACTCCTCGACGGGCATCGGCAGCAGGGTGAACCGGCCGGCGCCGCAGCGGATGGTGACGCGCCCGTCCTCGAGCGCGAACTGGACCGGCGCGGCCGGCAGCCGGCTCGCGATGTCGGCGAGCAGTCGGCCCGAGACGAGCGTGCGACCGGACTCCGAGATCTCGGCCGCGATCGAGGTGCGCGCCGAGGACTCGTAGTCGAAGGCCGAGAGGGTGACCGAGGACCCCTCGGCCTCGATGAGGACCCCGCCGAGGATGGGCAGCGTGGTGCGCTGCGGGAGCAGCTTGACAGCGAACGACACCGCCTCGCTGAAGACGTCGCGATTGACCTCGAACCTCACGTGGTCCCCTTCTGCTGCGGACTCTCATACTGCCACAGGGGTCCGACGCCGGAACCGGCGTTCTGCCGCTCGGGTTGGGGGATCTGGGTCCATGAATAGATCGTTAATACTCATAGCTCCTGTGGAATGTGTGGAGAAGTCCGCCGTCCTGCGCCGGAGCTGGAGAACTACATCGGTGTGAGATGTCCACAGTGTGTAGAGAACCTGTGGATAGCCGTCGTCGGGGCGATCGACGGGTGCGGCGGATCCCTGAGTTTGCGGGGATCTCTCAACAATTCACGGCTCGGCGTCCACAGTTATCCACAGCCGATTCAACAGTGTGCAGAGAACGGCTTTGTGGTAAGAAGCTCGGCCGTCGAGCGAATCAGGCGCTGCGCTGGCCCTGGCGGATGCGGCTCGTGAGATCGCTGACCTGGTTGTAGATCGAGCGCCGCTCCTTCATGAGCGTCGTGATCTTCTTGTTCGCGTACATGACCGTGGTGTGGTCGCGGTTGCCGAAGAGCTGTCCGATCTTGGGCAGCGAGAGGTCCGTCATCTCGCGGCAGAGGTACATGGCGATCTGCCGCGCGATCGCGACCGCGTGGGCCCGCGACGAGCCGTAGATGTCGTCGACCGGCAGCTTGAAGTACTCCGCGGTCTGATTGATGATGTCCGCCGGCGAGATGACGCTGTCCTCGCCGAGCGAGATGACGTCCTTCAGCACGGTCTGGACGAGATCCATGTCCACCGCGCTGCGGTTCAGGTTCGCGAACGCGGTGACGCGGATCAGGATGCCCTCGAGCTCGCGGATGTTCGACGAGACCTTCGAGGCCATGAACTCGAGGATGTCGTTGTCCACCTGCAGCCGCTCGCTCTGCGCCTTCTTGCGCAGGATCGCGATCCGCGTCTCGAGGTCCGGCGCCTGCACGTCGGTGAGCAGCCCCCACTCGAATCGCGAGCGCATCCGGTCCTCGAAGCCCGTCAGGTGCTTCGGCTGGACGTCGCTCGTGATGACCACCTGCTTGTTGTGGTCGTGGAGGGTGTTGAAGGTGTGGAAGAACGCCTCCTGGGTCTGCTCCTTGCCCTGCAGGAACTGGATGTCGTCGATGAGCAGGATGTCGACCTCGCGGTAGCGCTTGTTGAACGCGGCGACGGTGTTGTTCTGGATCGCGTTGATGAAGTCGTTCGTGAAGTCCTCGGAGTTGACGTACCGGACCTGGATGCCCTGGTAGAGGTTCTCGGCGTAGTGTCCGATCGCGTGGAGCAGGTGGGTCTTGCCGAGGCCCGAGTCGCCGTAGATGAAGAGCGGGTTGTACGCCTTGGCCGGCGCCTCCGCCACCGCGACGGCCGCGGCGTGCGCGAAGCGGTTCGAGCCGCCGATGACGAAGTTGTCGAAGTTGTACTTCGGGTTCAGCCGGGTGTCGCCGCGGCGGGGCACCGGTGCGGGCGCCTCCGCCTCGTCCTCGGGCGCCGGCTCCACGACCGGGATCGGCTCGGTCTCGATCGCCGGGTTGACGACGATGGCGAAGGACGCGACGTCGCCGTCGGCGCTGTCCGCGATCGCCGCCAGCAGCGGAAGGCGGACGCGCTGCTCGAGCATGCTGCGGGTCAGCTCGTTGGGCACCTCGAGGTAGAGGGTGCCGGCCATCACGCCGCGCGGCTCGACGAGATCCAGGAATCCCATGAGCTGGGGCGTGACCCGCTCGTCCTCCGCGAGGCGCTCGACGATCGCCGGCCAGAGCGTCGGCACGTCGACTTGGCTCACGCGGAATCCCTCCTCAAGGGCGACGGGGGTCTGGCCGACCGGCGAACGGCGGCCCGGGGCCGCGCGGGTCTTACTGTAGTTCGGTCCAGCGCGTCGCTACCAGCGGTTCTGTCGGCCCTGTGGATAATCCGGGCCTTCTTTGACCGCGCGCCAGTGAACGCCTACAATCGACAAGTTGACTTCTGCGCGGGCTGGCCTCAGCGCGCGTGGCCTGCCCCTCTCGCTCCGGTCTCGGCCGGGCACAAGGAGATTCGATCATGTCGAAGCGTACGTTCCAGCCGAACAACCGGAAGCGTGCCAAGACCCACGGCTTCCGCCTCCGCATGCGGACCCGTGCCGGCCGCGCCATCCTCGCTGCCCGCCGCCGCAAGGGGCGCAGCGAGCTCTCCGCCTGATCCGCCGGTCTTGCTCCCGAAGCAGCACCGGATCGTCCGAGCCGCCGAGTTCCGCGCGACGATGAGGACCGGCCGGCGCCGCAGCGGAGCGATGCTGGTCACCCACACCCTGCGCACCGACGACTCGGCCCCGGCGAGGTTCGGCTTCGTCGTCTCCAAGGCGGTGGGCGGCGCGGTGCGCCGCAACGCGGTCAAGCGCCGGCTCCGCGCGCTCTGCGCCGAGCGGATCGCGGCGGGCACGGCCGGCGTCGATGTCGTCGTCCGGGCCCTGCCCGGGGCGGCGACCGCACCCTTCGACGCGCTCCGGGACGATCTCCGCGCGCAGCTCGGGGTCCTCGCATGAGCAGCGCCCTCGCCTCCGAGCCCCGGCCGCTCCTGAAGGCGGACGAGGACCGAGGCGCCTCGCCACCCGTCGCGCGGGCGACCGCGCAGAACCGGGCCGGCTTCTGGCGCTCGCTGCTCCTGCTCCCTCGCAACGTCTGCATCGGCGTCCTGGCGATATATCGCGCGGTGATCTCGCCGCTCTACGGCGACGTCTGCAAGTACTACCCGAGCTGCTCCCGCTACGCCCTCGAGGCCATCCAGCAGCACGGGATGCTCAAGGGGATCTGGCTCGGCTCGCGCCGGCTCGCGCGTTGCCACCCCTGGGCCGAGGGCGGCATCGACGACGTCCCCGCCTGCCAGCACGGTCGGCCGGCCGTCGTCCGCCTCGGCTTCGTCGTCGGGATCGAGCCGCACGACCTGACCGACCCCCGACACCGAGAGGGCTCCCCCGCGTAATGGATTTCTTCGGCATCATCCTGTGGCCGATCAAGTGGGTCATCGAGGCCGTGCTCGTCGGCTTCCACTGGCTCTTCGACTCGATCGGCCTCGACGGCGAGCCGGGCCTCTCCGACCTCACGACCGCGAACCCGGCCGGTCAGGGCGTCACCTGGATCCTCTCGATCGTCTTCCTCACCTTCGTCGTCCGATCCGCGCTCATCCCGCTCTTCGTGCGGCAGATCAAGTCGCAGCGCAAGATGCTCATGCTCGCGCCGGAGATGAAGCGCATCCAGGACAAGTACCGCGGGAAGAAGGACCAGTTCTCCCGCGAGGCCATGTCCCGGGAGACCATGGCGCTCTACAAGAAGCACGGCACGAATCCGCTGAGCTCCTGCATCCCGCTGCTCGTCCAGATGCCGATCTTCATCTCGCTGTTCTTCGTGCTGTCGACCGCGGCGAACTTCGCGACGCAGATCGCGAACCTCGACCCGAGCATTCAGCCCGGCGATCCCGCCTATCCGAAGCCCGGCATCGATGGCGGCCTGGTGGACGCGAACCTCGCGCTGTCGTTCAGCAACGCGGAGATCTTCGGCGCCCCGCTGCACACGTCGATCCAGTCCGCCGGCGGCAACGTCGCGGTCTGGATCCTGGCGATCACGATGATCATCCTGATGACCGGCTCGCAGTTCATCACCCAGCTGCAGATCATGTCGAAGAACCAGACGCCCGAGATGAAGGCGTCGCCGATGTACCGGCAGCAGCGCGTCCTGCTGTACGTCCTCCCCTTCGTGTTCATCTTCTCCGCCTGGGCGTTCCCGATCGGCGTCATGTTCTACTGGGTCGCGTCCAACCTGTGGACGGTCGTCCAGCAGTACATCGTCATCCGGAACATGCCGACGCCCGGCTCGGAGGCGGCGCTCGCCCGCGAGGCGCGCCTGCTCAAGCGGCAGCAGCGCAAGGGCATCCAAGTGGTCGAGGTCGACGGCAACGACGAGCCGGTCGAGCCGGCGAAGCCGGAGAGCACGCAGCGGCAGCAGCCGGTGAGCAGGAAGCGCAAGAAGAAGGGCGGACGGCGATGAGCGAGCAGAACGCGGTCGAGGCCGACGAGGCGGACGTCGCCGCGGACTACATCGAGGAGCTCCTCGACATCGCCGATCTCGACGGCGACATCGACATCGACGACCGGGGCAATCGCGTCGTCATCACCGTGAGCGCGCCGGAGGGCTCGGCGGGTCTTCGAGTGCTCGCCAGGCCGGACACCGTCTCGGCCCTGCAGGAGCTGTCCCGGCTCGCCGTGCAGGCGCGCACCGGTGAGTTCTCCCGCCTGATCCTCGACATCGGCGGATCTCGGGACGCCCGGGCCGCCGAGCTGGCGCAGCTCGTCGACGTGGCGGTGAGCCGGCTCGAGGAGGGCGCCTCCTCCGCCGCGCTCCCGCCGATGTCGTCGTACGAGCGGAAGCTCGTGCACGACCTCGTCGCCGAGCGCGGCTACACCTCCGAGTCCGAGGGCGAGGGCGCCGAGCGCCACACCGTGGTTCGTCCCGGCTGAGCCGCACTCGATGATCGAGGAGGCCGCGTAGCAGCGGTCCCGAAGCCACCGTCCCGATCAACCCGCCAGAATGTTTCACGTGAAACAAGACCTGTCCGTCGAGCCGGAGCCCGCTGCCGCTGCGCTCGTCTTCGGGGACGCGCTCGAGACGGCCCGTGCGTTCGCCGCGCATCTCGCCGAGCGCGGTGAGGAGCTCGGCCTCATAGGACCGCTCGAGCTCCCCCGGCTCTGGACCCGCCACATCCTCAACTCCGGCCTGCTCGCGCCGCTCGTGCGGGAGGGCGCGCTGGTCGGCGACATCGGCAGCGGCGCGGGACTCCCGGGCCTCGTGCTCGCCATCGCGCGCCCCGATGCGCGTCTCGTGCTCATCGAGCCGATGGAGCGCCGGGTCGACTGGCTGCGCGCCGAGGCCGATGCCCTCGATCTCCGGAACGTCGAGGTGGTGCGAGCGCGGGCCGAGGACGCCCCCTACGTGGAGCGGCTCGACCAGGTGACGGCGCGCGCGGTGTCCGCCCTGCGCACGCTCATCCCCGCGGTCGTCCCGCTCGTGCGGCCCGGCGGCCAGCTCATCCTCATGAAGGGCGCCCGCGTCGAGGAGGAGCGCCAGGCGGCCGCCAAGCAGATCGCCCGCGCCCGCCTGCAGGACGTCGAGATCCTCACCCTCGGCGAGGGCATCACCCCCGAGGTCACGAGGGTCTTCCGGGCCATCGTCCCCTGACGCTCGATCTCCGGCAGCTGCCGAGGCTCGATCATCGAGTCCTGAGGTTCCGGTGGTTTCGAGACGGCCGCTGCGCGGCCTCCTCAACCACCGGCAGGTCGCGAGGTTCCGGTGGTTGAGGAGGCCCGAAGGTCGTCTCGAAACCACGACCCCGCGGAGCGCCCGCGTTTCACGTGAAACATCGGCCCGGATCTGCGGACGGCAGTTGAGTTTGTCGAAACCACCGTCCCCGAGTCCGTGGCGGTTTCGAGACGGCCGCTGCGCGGCCTCCTCAACCACCGGCAGGTCGCGAGGTTCCGGTGGTTGAGGAGGCCCGAAGGGCCGTCTCGAAACCACCACCGCGGCGGGTATCGTGGTCGGGTCCCGTCCTCGGGATGTTTCACGTGAAACAGGAGCCCATGAACGACACTCCGATCGCGGCGCAGCTCGCGGATCTCGCGCAGCGCCGCGCTCGCCTCGAGACCGCCGAGGTCCCGCTCCCGGAGCGGACGCGCGTGTTCGTGGTCGCCAATCAGAAGGGCGGCGTCGGCAAGACGACGACGACCGTCAATCTCGCCTCGAGCCTCGCCGCGGCCGGCGCGAAGGTGCTCGTCATCGATCTCGACCCCCAGGGCAACGCATCGACCGCGCTGGGTGCGAACCACCGTGTCGGCGATCCCGGCGTCTACGAGGTGCTCATCGAGGGCGCCCCGGTCGAGGACGTCATGCAGGCGAGCCCCGAGCGCGACGGGCTGTACTGCCTCTCCTCGAACATCGACCTCGCCGGCGCCGAGTCGGAGCTGTACCTCGCGGTCGCCCGGGAGACGCGGCTGCGGACCGCGATCGAGGCCTTCCTCGCCGTCGCGGGCCGCGACTTCCACTACGTCTTCATCGACTGCCCGCCCTCCCTGGGTCTGCTCACGGTCAACGCCCTGACCGCGGGGCAGGAGGTCCTCATCCCGGTGCAGTGCGAGTACTACGCGCTCGAGGGATTGAGCCAGCTGCTCAAGACGGTCGGCGATGTCGGGAAGTACCTCAACCCGGCGCTGCACCTCTCGACGATCCTGCTGACGATGTACGACTCCCGGACGAACCTCTCGCACCAGGTCGCGAGCGACGTCCGCGAGCACTTCCCGAGGGAGACGCTCGACGCGGTGATCCCCCGCTCGGTGCGCGTCTCCGAGGCGCCGAGTTTCGGGCAGACGGTCATCGCGTACGACCCGGGATCACCGGGTGCGGTCGCGTACCAGGAGGCGGCGCACGAGCTCGCGAGGCGCGGGCCGAGCCGGCCGGAGACAGGAGAGGAGTCCGCCGATGGCTGAGCGGAAGCGCGGTCTGGGGCGCGGGATCGGGGCCCTCATCCCCACGAGCGGCGGCGAGGACCGCCCGGTCGATGTGTTCTTCCCCGACGGCCGGTCCCAGGGCGACGGCTCGGCGACTCGTTCGTCGGAGAACGACCTGCTCGCCGTGCCCGGCGCGCGTCTGGCCTCGCTGTCCCCCGCCGACATCGTCCCGAACCCGCTCAACCCGCGGAAGGAGTTCGACGCGGGGGCGCTCGCCGAGCTCGTCACCTCGGTCCGTGAGTTCGGCGTGCTGCAGCCGATCGTCGTCCGCCCCCGCGTCGGCGTGCCGGTGGGCGAGCCGCAGTACGAGCTCGTGATGGGCGAGCGCCGGCTCCGGGCGAGCAAGGAGGCGGGACTCGACGCCATCCCGGCCGTCGTGCGCGAGACCGCGGACGACAGCATGCTGCGCGACGCGCTGCTCGAGAACCTGCACCGGGCCGACCTCAATCCCATCGAGGAGGCGGAGGCCTATCAGCAGCTCCTCGAGGACTTCGGCGTGACCCAGGAGCAGCTCGCCGAGCGGATCGGGCGTTCCCGCCCGCAGATCACGAACACGATCCGCCTCCTCCGTCTTCCCGAGCCGATCCGGCGCCGGGTCGCCTCGGGGGTGCTCTCCGCCGGGCACGCCCGCGCCGTGCTCTCGGTCGGCGATGAGGCGGGGATGCTCCGGCTCGCCGACAAGATCGTCAACGAGGAGCTGTCGGTGCGCGGCGCGGAGGCCGCGGCGGCGCTCGCCACGGGCGGGCGGCCTGCGGCGAAGCCGAAGAGGCCGAAGGCGGGCAGCCGGCAGGCGCACCTCGACGAGCTCGCACGGCGGATCGGCGATCGGCTGGACACCCGGGTCAGGATCAGCCTCGGCGCGGCCAAGGGCACGATCGTCGTCGACTTCGCGACCGTCGCCGATCTCAACCGGATCGTCGACGAGCTCGGCGTCGACCGCTCCTGAAGGTCATCAGAAAATCGGCTCTGATCAGGATTTCTTACGTTCCCCGATGAGTCGGCGGCTGGTGAGCACGAGGTCGTCGAAGACCTCGATGGGCAGCGGCGCGGCGTCGGTGAAGTGGACCGAGCCCTTGGTGTGCGCGTGCCCGGGATGGCGCTCGAGCACCTCCTCGACCGGTCTATTCCCGTAGGGGTATACGGAGTAGCCGCGCTTCGTCGGCATCAGCGAGACGAGGCCCCGGTCGCCCACCTTGAGCGCGGGCATCGCGTAATAGGTCGCGGCCACGGCCTCGGGCACGAGCTCGCGCGCTCTCGCCCAGTACCGCCCGAGCACCTCGGCCTGCGTCGCCGTCACCGTGGCGAGCTGCGCCTCGATCGGATCCGTCATGCTCCAAGTCTGTCCCGGTTCCGGAGGATCCGCACCGGTTGCTCGATGCATCCGCCTGCGCGACGGGCTGGTTTCGAGACGGCCCTGGCGGGCCTCCTCAACCAGCGGTATCGGCGTCGAGCATGCGGAGCAAGATCGCCTTCGGCGTCCTCAACCAGCGGTATCGGCGTCCGAGGGCGTGCGGAGGCGACGCACGGTCGCGTGCCGTGGCGCGTCAGCGGAGGGCGGCCTCGGCGAGGGCGCGGTAGGCCATGCCCGCGTCGTAGCCGGCCGCGTCGAGCGCCTGCGGATAGACCGAGGTCTCCGTGAGGCCCGGCATGACGTTCGCCTCGAGGAACCAGGGCGTGCCCGCCCGGTCGACGATGAGGTCCACGCGCGAGAGGTCCCGCAGTCCGAGCGCCTCGTGCGCCGCGAGCGCGACGGAGGCGGCGCGCTCGGCGACCGGCGGGTCGATCCGCGCCGGGGCGTAGAAGCGGGTCTCGCCCGCCGTGTAGCGCGCCTCGTAGGAGTAGACGCCGCCGATCGGCTCGATCTCGACCGCGGGCAGCGCGACCGGCCCGTCGCCGGTGTCGAGGATCGAGACGGCGATCTCCGTGCCGACGATCCGCTGCTCGATGAGCGCGACGTCCCAGTAGGTGTACGCGTCGACCATCGCTCGCGGGAGCTGCTCGCGCTCGGCGACGATCGTGACGCCCTGCGAGGAGCCGCCCTGCGCCGGCTTGACGACGAGCGGCCCGGAGAGCTCGTCGGAGATCTCCTCGAGGATGCCGACCGCGCCGAGCTCGCGGAACGCCTCGCGCGGCAGGGTGATCGATGTCGGCGTCGGGACGCCGGCGCGCGCCGCGATCGTCTTCGCCGTGGGCTTGTCCCAGGCGAGCCGCGCGGCGTCCGCGCGGGAGCCGACGTAGGGGACGCCGATGAAGTCGAGCAGTCCGCGCAGCGCGCCGTCCTCCCCCGATGCCCCGTGCAGCGCCGGCCACACCACGTCGGGCCGCGTCGCCCGCACGTGCGCGAGCAGCGAGGCGTCGGGATCGCGGATCTCCACCCGAAGGCCGTGCGCGAGCAGCCCGTCGGCGAGGCGGCGTCCGCTGCGCAGCGAGACATCGCGCTCGTGCGAGATCCCGCCGGCGAGGACGAGGACGGACCTCAGCGACACGGTCGTGCCCCTAGGACCCGGATCGAGCCGTCCCCTCGACCCCTGAGCGAGCCGCAGGCGGGTCGAAGGGGGATGTCGGCCGGCATGCGCGCGAGGCGCTCCGACTCTCCTCGCGGATCCCGTCGAAGGGCGCGCAGGGGCCGAGCGGGGCTCATGTCAGCGAGGTCGGCGGGACGAAGACCGGCTCGGTCGGATCCTGCTGCGCCGGCAGCGGCGAGGTCTGCGAGAACTCGCTGAGCAGGTCGAGCTCGCCGCCCACGACGGCCGAGAGCCGGCGGATCCCCTCGCGGATGAACTCCGGCGTCGGGTAGCAGAACGACAGCCGTAGGTGCGAGCGCCCGTCGCCGTTCGAGTAGAACGCGGTGCCGGGCGTGTACGCGACGAGCTCCTTGACGGCCCGCGGCAGCATCGCCTTCGAGTCGAGGTGCTCGGGGAGCGTGACCCAGACGTAGAAGCCGCCGTTCGGGTTCGTCCACGAGAGGTCGGGCAGGTAGTCGTCGAGGGCCGCGAGCATCGCGTCACGGCGTTCTCGATACACGCCCCGGAACGTGTCGATCTGGCCCTTCCAGTCGGCCGAGTCGAGGTACTCGCTGATGACGTACTGGGAGAACGACGACGGCGACAGGATCGCCGCCTCGTTCGCGAGGATGAGCTTCTCGCGGATCGCGTGCGGCGCGAGCGCCCAGCCGACGCGGAACCCCGGCGCGAGCGTCTTGGAGAACGTCCCGAGGTAGACGACGCCGTCCTCCTCGACGGAGCGCATCGCGTGCGGGGCCGGCTGGTCGAACCAGAGGAGTCCGTACGGGTTGTCCTCGAGCACGAGGATGTCCTCGGACCGGCAGATCTCGAGGATCTCGGTGCGCCGGTGCCAGGGCAGCGTGACCCCGGACGGGTTGCCGAACGACGGCACCGTGTAGAGGAACTTGATGCGCTTGCCCGCGACCTTGAGCTCCGCGATGCGCTCGCGGAGCGCCTCGGGCACGAGTCCGTGCTCGTCCGTGAGGACGTGCTGCACGTCCGCCTGGAACGAGCGGAAGACGACGAGCGCCGTGACGTAGGACGGCGCCTCGGCGAGCACGACGTCGCCCGGGTCGACGAACAGCTTGGTGACGAGCTCGAGCGCGTGCTGCGAGCCGGTGGTGACGACGAGGTCGTCGACGGAGGCGCGGATGCCCTCGAGCGCCATCACGTCGAGGATCTGCTCGCGCAGCCGCGGCAGCCCCTGGCCGGAGCCGTACTGCATGGCCTGCGGGCCGTAGTCGCCGAGCACCCGGTCGAGCGCGCCCTGCACCAGCTCGCGCGGCAGGGCGGAGACGAACGGCATGCCGCCGGCGAGGGAGACGACCTCGGGACGCGACGCCACGGCGAACAGCGCTCGGACCTCGGACGCGGCGAGGCCGGCCGTGCGGTCGGCGTAGCTGTCGTACCAGGGGTCGAGGTTCGTACCCGTCGTCATGACGGGCAAGCCTACCGGGCGTGCCGGTGGTGGTTCTGCGCAGGCTCCTCGACCACCGGAGAGGGGACACTCGCCGGTCGAGGAGGCGCGTCAGCGCCGTCTCGAGGCCAGCCGACGCCGAGAGCTCAGGCGAGGAACTCGGCGAGCTCCTGCTCGAGGACCGGCTTCGGGCGGGCGCCGACGATCTCCTTGACCTCGGCGCCGCCGCGGAAGACCTTCATCGCCGGGATGCCGGTGATGCCGTACTTCATGGTCGTCGCGGGGTTCTCGTCGACGTTGAGCTTCACGATCCGGATCTTGCCGGCGTGCTCCTGCGCGATCTGGTCGAGGATCGGGGAGACGGCGCGGCAGGGGCCGCACCACTCGGCCCAGAAGTCGACCAGGACCGTGTCGGGGGCGCCGAGCACCTCGGCGTCGAAGGTGGCGTCGGTGACGGCGGGGGCGTTGGACATGGCGTTCTCCTTAGTGGCCCTTCGGCTCGTCCGCTCGCTCAGGGACCGGGGCGGGCATCAGCCGGCGACGGCCTGCGCGGGCAGGGCGGCGAGGTAGTGCTCGACGTCGATCGCCGCCACCGTGCCGGAGGCGGCGGCCGTGACGGCCTGCTTGTAGGTGGGGTCGACGACGTCGCCGGCGGCGAAGACGCCCGGCACGGACGTGCGCGAGGAGCGGCCGTCGACGGCGATCGTGCCGGCGGGGGTCAGCTCGACCTTGCCGTGCACGAGGTGCGTGCGCGGGTCGGCGCCGATCGCGATGAAGAGGCCGGTGACCTCGAGCCGAGACTCCGCGCCGGTGACGGTGTCGCGCAGCGTCAGCGACTCGACCGCCGCCGCTCCGTTGATCGCGACCACCTCGGCGTTCGTCACGAACTCGATCTTCGGGTCCCGCTGTGCGCGCTCGAGCATGACCGCGGAGGCGCGGAACTGCTCGGAGCGGTGGATGAGGTAGACCTTGTCCGCGAACTTGGTGAGGAAGGTCGCCTCCTCCATCGCGGAGTCGCCGCCGCCGACGACCGCGATGACCTGCTGCCGGAAGAAGAAGCCGTCGCAGGTCGCGCACCAGGAGACGCCGTGGCCGGAGAGCTCGTCCTCGTTCGGCAGGCCGAGCTTCCGGTAGGCGGAGCCGGTCGCGAAGATGACCGACTGCGCCTCGAGCACGGTGCCGTCGCCGAGGGTGACGCGCTTGACCGGGCCGTCGAGCTCGAGCGAGGTGACGTCGTCGTAGACGACGGTGGTGCCGAACCGCTCGGCCTGCTCGCGCATCTCCTCCATCAGGTCCGGGCCCATGATGCCCTTGGGGAAGCCCGGGAAGTTCTCGACCTCGGTGGTCTTGGTCAGCTCGCCGCCCGGGTCGACGGAGCTCGCGACGAGGACGGGCTCGAGGTTCGCGCGCGCCGTGTAGATCCCGGCGGTGTAGCCGGCGGGGCCGCTGCCGATGATGACGACCTTGTGCACTGCCATGGGGGTTCCTGTCTGCTCATCGCGGGAGAACGCGGTGTGCTCCCAACCTATTCCGCTCGGCGCCGCAGCCGCCGGGCGACCGGGCCGAGCAGCGTCCGGAGCTCCGGGTTCCGGGTGAGCCAGAGGACGCCGAGGTAGATCGCGAGCATCGTCAGCCCGATCAGGACGACGGTGACGAGGCCGCCGGCGAGGGTCCCGTCGGGGAAGGCGCCGAGCGGCGTCCCGGCGAGCAGCCCGTGCCCGAGCAGGGCTCCGGCGCCGGCGGCCGGCACCATGGCGGCGAGGAACCAGAGCAGCCGCCCGCCGATCGCGCCGATCCGCAGCGCGGGGATGCGCCGCCGGATGAGCGCGAGGCTCAGCAGCGCGCTGACCAGGATGGCGCCGGCGAGGCTCAGCGCCGCCGCCGCGCCGATCCGGTCGACGGGGACGCCGGTCAGGGCGATGACGGCGAGCGCGCCGACGTAGAGCAGCACCTGGAGGAGCTGGATGAAGAACGGCGTGCGGGTGTCCTCGAGCGCGTACCAGCCGCGCAGCAGGATGCCGGAGACGCTCGCCGGGATGAGCCCGACGAGCGTGCAGACGAGGACGGCGACGAGCGCCTCGCGGCCCTCCGGCTTGTCGGTGAAGACGGTGGCGATCCACGGCGAGGCGACGACCATGGTCACGGCGGCGAACACCTGGAAGAGCAGCACGACGCCGATCGCGTTCGTGAGGTCGCGCCCGAGCCCGGTGAGGTCGCCGGCCTGGGCGTCCCGGCTCATCCGGGTGAAGTACGGCACCGCGATCGAGATGGTGACGATCGAGTACGGGAGGATGTAGATCGCCTGGGACAGCGCCATCGCCGCGATCGAGGCGCTGCCGGTGGCCAGCGACAGCACGTTCGACTCGAGGATGCCGGCCGCCTGCGAGACCAGCGTCGCGCCGAAGGTCCATGCGGCGAGCCGCCCGAACCGGCCGAGGCCGGCGTCGCGCCAGTGGAAGTCGGGGCGGATGCGGATGCCGGCGCGCCGGAACGCGACGAGCAGCGCGAGGGTCTGGATGACGATGCCGAGGGTCGCGCCGCCGGCGAGGAGCGCGATCATGGTCGGCGTCCACTCGGCCGCGGGTCTCCGGGAGACCTCGCCGAAGGCCGCTCGGAAGGAGACGAGCACGGCGGCGAGCACGACGTTGTTGACGACGGGCGTCCAGGCGTAGGGCCAGAACTTGCCGCGCGCGTTGAGGACCTCCGACATGATCGCGATGACCGCGTAGAAGAAGACCTGGGGGAGGCACCAGTAGGCGAACGCGATCGCGAGCTCGAGCTGGCCGGGGGCGAAGCCGCGGTCCTGGCCGGACTGGGCGTAGAACTGGACGACGAGCGGGGCGGCGACGGTGACGGCGATCGCGAGCAGCGCGAAGAGCGAGACGCCGAGCGTGACGAGCCGGTTGAGGAAGCGCTCGCCGCCGTCCCCCTCGCCGAGGGAGCGGACGATCGCGGGCACGATGACGGCCGAGAGGGTGCCGCCGGCGATGAGCAGGTAGATGTTGTTCGGCAGGGTGTTCGCGAGCACGAACGCGTCGGCGCCCTGCCCGACGGTGCCGATCGTGTTGTAGAGCAGGATCGCGTTGACGAAGCCGAGGACGCGGGAGACGAGCGTGCCGCTCGCGACGACGGCGCCCGCGCGGCCGATCGAGCCGCGCGGCGGCTCCGGCCTCGGCTCAGCCACGGTCCGCCGGGCTCTCGCTCGCGCCGCGCGCCCGGCGCACCCGTCGCGCGGTGCGGATGATGCCGACGACGATGACGAGCAGCAGGACGCCGGCGGCCGCGGCGGCGATCGGCGTCTCCCAGCCGGCCTGCACGTTGACGGTCGCGACAGCCGGCTGCCCGATCGTCGCGCCGTCGACGGAGGCGAGCCGCGCCGTGACCCGCACGCTGCCGTTGGAGACGGCGGTGTAGTCGAACGAGGCGGACACGCGGGCGGCGGCCGGCACCTCGACCGTGACGGGCGTCTCGTCGATGTCGAGCCGGCCGTTCGCGGCGCGCACCGAGACGACGACGGTGACCGGCTGATCGAGGTCGTTGACGATGGAGACCGGGATGCTCGAGCGGTCGGCGAGCACGAGCGAGTCGGCCTCGGCGATCCGCACCCCGGCGCGCAGCGCCGCGGAGTCCGCGACCGCCTCGGCGACCGCGGCGGGCCAGGCGGGGTCCGCCGCCCAGGCGACGGAGGCGAGGGCGAGGCTGCGCAGGCGCCGATCCTCCCGGATCCGCTCGGGCTGCGCGGCGATCGCGGCGAAGGCGGCGTCGGCCGCCTCCGCGGCGACGACCTGCCGGTACAGCTCGACGCGCGCAGCGGGCTGGGCGCCGTCGGCGACGACCGCCTCCGCCGTGGCGCCGGAGAGCGCGTCGAGGCCGACGAGGTCGAGGCCGAGGTCCGCGTCGAGCGCGGCGAGCACGTCGCCGAGGCCGCCCGGCCCGGCGCCGCGGCCGAGCGCGGCGACGACCGAGCCGCGGCCGCCCGGGCCGGCGATCGCCGCGCGCAGGGCGCCGAGGCTCGCGGAGGAGGGCCGCTCGACGGCGGTCGCGAGCGCCGCGCTCGCGGCGGTGTCGACGACCGCGACGCCCGTGCCCTGGACGGAGGCGAGCGCGGTCGACGGGTCGGGGCGCTCGGCGAGGTCGGTGTCGGCGAGGAGAATGCGCAGCCCGCCCGCGTCGGCGAACGCCGCGACGTCCTCCGGCGAGGTCGTCCCGGGCGAGGGCCAGACCGTGCCGAGGGCCGGCAGCGGCTCGCCGGCCTGGCGCAGCAGCGTGGGGTCGGCGTCGCCCGTGAGCAGGGGGAAGCGATCCTGGGGCGCGTCGTCGAGCCGGTCGATCCAGGCGCGCGCGGAGGCGGGCGCCTCCGGCCCGAGCTCGTGGACGGAGGCGGCGATGAGCGGATCGACGGCGAGCGTGACGCGGCGGCTGCCGACGGCGTCGAGCAGGCGCGTGAGGTCGCCGCCCGGCGCGGTGAGCGCCGCCAGCTCCTCGGCGGCGATGAGGCCCCCGGCGCGGGGCGGGACCGTCACCGGGACGACGATCGCGAGGCGGGTCGGCACGACGGCCTCGGCGATCGGCGCGGCGGCGGCGGGGGAGGCCGCCGCGCTCGCGAGCAGCAGCGCGGCGAGGCCGATCGCGGCGGCTCGGCCGGTCGATCCTCGCGCCGCTCGCCCATCCGCGCGGTGTGCCGGCATGCCGGAGAGTCTATTTCGCGCCGCTGGGCGCGACCGTCCGCCCGCGCCGGGCGCCGCGCTCCGGGAACACCTGAGAGGCTTGTCGGGTGGTCAGCGTGGCGGATGCGGTGGAGCGGCTCGGCGCGCTCGCGGCCGCCCCGCCGCTGGCGGGCCTGGCGACGGCGTTCGCGTCGGCGGGACACGAGCTGGCCCTGGTCGGCGGACCCGTGCGCGACGCGTTCCTCGGCCGTCCGGTGACGGACCTCGACCTCGCGACCGACGCGCGGCCGGAGCGCACGCTCGAGATCGTGGCGCCGCTCGCCGCGACCACCTGGGACGTGGGTCGCGAGTTCGGCACGATCGGCGCGCTCGTCGCCGGCGAGCGGGTGGAGATCACCACCTACCGCGCCGACGCGTACGACGGGACGACGCGCAAGCCCGTCGTCGCGTTCGGCACCGAGCTCGAGGGCGATCTCCGGCGGCGCGACTTCGCCGTCAACGCGATGGCGCTGCGCCTCCCGGCGCGGCAGCTCGTCGACCCCTGCGGCGGCCTCGAGGACCTGCTGGCCGGAGTGCTCGACACCCCGAGCGACCCGGAGGTCTCGTTCGGCGACGACCCGCTGCGGATGCTCCGCGCGGCGCGCTTCACCGGGCAGCTCGGCTTCCGGGTCGCCGACCGGGTGGCGCGGGCGATGGGGGCACTCGCGGGCACGCTCGAGATCGTCAGCGCCGAGCGGATCGCCGACGAGCTCGCGAAGCTGCTGCGGTCGGCCGATCCGGTGCCCGGGCTGCGGCTGCTCGTCGACACCGGCATCGCCGAGCTGGTGCTGCCCGAGCTGCCGGCGCTGCGGCTCGAGGCGGACGAGCACGCCCACCACAAGGACGTCTACGAGCACACGCTGACGGTGCTCTCGCAGGCGATCGAGCTCGAGCGCTCGCGGGCGCTGCCCGGCGCGCCGGACCTCGTGCTGCGGCTCGCGGCGCTCCTCCACGACATCGGCAAGCCCGCGACGAAGCGGGTCGAGGGCCGCTCGGTCTCCTTCCACCACCACGACGTCGTCGGCGCGAAGCTCGCGGCGAAGCGGCTGCGGGCGCTGCGCTTCGACAACGACACGATCGCCTCGGTGTGCCGGCTCGTCGAGCTGCATCTGCGCTTCTTCGGCTACAGCGACCAGGCGTGGACGGACGCGGCGGTGCGCCGCTATGTCCGCGACGCGGGGGACGAGCTCGAGCGGCTGCACATCCTCACCCGCGCCGACGTGACGACCCGCAACCGGCGCAAGGCCGAGCGCCTCGAGTTCGCCTACGACGACCTGGAGCAGCGCATCGCGGAGCTCCGCGAGCAGGAGGAGCTCGACTCGGTGCGCCCGGACCTGGACGGCGAGCGGATCATGGCGATCCTCGGCCTCGAGCCCTCGCGCGAGGTCGGGGAGGCGTACCGCTTCCTGCTCGACCTCCGCCTCGACGAGGGCCCGCTCGGCCCGGAGGAGGCGGAGCGCCGCCTTCGCGCCTGGTGGGCCGGCCGCGGCTGACGGCGTTCTGCTAGCATGGAGGGTCGCTTTTCCGGCGACACGTTTCACACCCTCCTGCTGTCGACACAGGGTCGGCGGCCGCTAGTCCGAAGGAGGTGGGTTTGTGACGCAGCAGTACGAACTCATGGTCATCCTCGACCCGGAGCTCGACGAGCGCACGGTCGCGCCGAGCCTCGACAAGTTCCTGAACGTGATCCGCGCCGAGGGCGGGTCCGTGGACAACGTCGACATCTGGGGCCGCCGCCGTCTCGCCTACGAGATCGCGAAGAAGGCCGAGGGCATCTACGCCGTCGTCGACTTCACCTCGACCCCCGAGGCATCGGTCGAGCTAGACCGCCAGCTGAAGCTCAACGAGGCGGTGCTGCGCACCAAGGTCCTCCGCAAGGAGCACGCGGTCGCGGTCGCGTCCCACGCGAAGGCGACGGTCGAGCGGCGCGCGGCGAAGGCCGCGGCGAAGGCGTCCGCCGCGGCGGAGTGAGCCATGCCGGACACCATCATCACCGTCGTGGGCAACCTCACGGCCGACCCGGAGCTGCGCTACACGCAGTCCGGCCTCGCCGTCGCGAACTTCACGATCGCGTCGACGCCGCGCACCTTCGACCGGCAGGCGAACGAGTGGAAGGACGGCGAGGCGCTGTTCCTGCGCGCCTCGTGCTGGCGCGAGTTCGCCGAGCACGTCGCGGGCTCGCTCACCAAGGGCAGCCGCGTCATCGCCACGGGCAAGCTCAAGTCGCGCTCGTACGAGACCCGTGAGGGCGAGAAGCGCACCTCGATCGAGCTCGAGGTCGACGAGATCGGCCCGTCGCTGCGCTACGCGACGGCGGCCGTGACGCGTGCGGCGAGCGGCGAGCGCGGCGGCGGCCAGGGCGGCGGCGGTGGCCGCGCCCAGGCCGACGAGCCCTGGGGCTCGCCCGCCGCCTCCTCGGGCGGGGACGCCTGGAACGCGCCGGGCGCGTACACCGACGACACCCCGTTCTGATCCCTCGATCCCCGGATCTCCCCCGCATTCAGACCTAGAACCCGTAAGGAACCAACGCACATGGCTGGAAAGAGCAGCAGCGGCGACCGCCGCAAGCCGCGCGCCAAGGGCAAGGACGGCAAGAACGCCGCCGCGCCGAAGTCGATCACCGTCGGCGTGATCGACTACAAGGACGTCGCGACCCTCCGCAAGTTCATCTCCGAGCGCGGCAAGATCCGCGCCCGCCGGATCACCGGCGTGTCCGTCCAGGAGCAGCGTCTCATCGCCACGGCCGTCAAGAACGCCCGCGAGATGGCGCTCCTCCCCTACGCCGGCGCCGGCCGCTGATCGGGGGACGACGCATGTCGAAGCTCATTCTCACCAACGAGGTCTCCGGCCTCGGCGCCCCGGGCGACGTCGTCGACGTCAAGAACGGCTACGCGCGCAACTACCTCATCCCGCAGGGCTACGCGGTCGCGTGGTCGCGCGGCGCCGAGAAGCAGATCGAGCAGATCAAGGCCGCCCGCGCCGCGCGCGAGCACGCGACGCTGGAGGAGGCGCAGGCGGTCAAGTCGGCGCTCGAGTCCTCGCGCGTCCGCGTCGCCGCGAAGGCCGGCAAGGAGGGTCGACTGTTCGGCTCGGTCACGGCCGCGGACATCGCGGACGCGGTCGCCGCGGCGGGCCTCGGCGCGATCGACCGGAAGAAGGTCGAGATCGCCTCGCCGATCAAGTCGGTCGGCGAGCACGAGGCGACGGTCCGGCTGCGCGAGGACCTCGTCGCGGTCATCTCGCTGCAGGTCGTCGCCGCCAAGTAAGTCCTGGTCAGGCGACCTCACCGCTCGCGCGAAGGGCGGCTCCTCCCTGTCGAGGAGCCGCCCTTCGTCGTCCCTCGGCGATGCTTTGTGCACAGCCCTTCACATTTCGGAGAACCCTCAACCGGCGCTCGAAGCAACTTTCCACACACAATGGTTGAGTCGAAATATCGCTGGTCAGATGGCCAATCCGAATCGAAATCCGCAAGTTCTCCACAGGGCGGTGCACAAGCCGCTCACAAGGGCGTCGGCGTTTCGCGCAATTGATCCACATGGTTGTCCACAGGGCGTCTTGCCGTGCATCCGACGCGGTCCCTAGTGTGAAGCGGTCGCCGGCCGAGGGGGATCGGATCCCCCGGGGAATCCGATCCGGCCGGCGATGTCTGAGGTGCCCTCGAGACTGCCCTCGTGGCCGAACAGCGCTGCAACCACCACTAACGCCGCAGGCCCGCGCGCCCGCGCGCCGATCCTTCAGGAGCCGCCACCATGTCGATCGCCCACCTCGCGCCCGCCGGCGAGCCGCGCGGGGAGTGGGGCGACGACCGCGGCGACTCGCGCGTGCCGCCGCACGACCTGCTCGCCGAGCAGTCCGCGATCGGCGGCATGCTCCTCTCCAAGGACGCGGCGGCCGACGTGCTCGAGACGGTCCGCGGCGCCGACTTCTACATCCCGAAGCACGAGCTGATCTTCGACGCGATCCTCTCGCTCTACTCGCGGGGCGAGCCGACCGACGTCATCGCCGTCACCGACGAGCTCACGAAGCAGGGCGAGCTCTCCCGCGCCGGCGGCCCCGAGTACCTGCACACGCTCACCTCGCTGGTGCCGACGGCGGCGAACGCCGGCTACTACGCCGGCATCGTCGCGGAGAAGGCGATCCTGCGCCGGCTCGTGGACGCGGGCACCCGCATCGTCCAGATGGGCTACGCGAGCGAGGGCGAGGTCACCGACCTCGTGAACCTCGCCCAGACGGAGATCTACGGCGTGCACGGCGGCGTGCAGGCCGAGGACTTCGTGCCGCTGTCGAACGCCGTCATGTCCGCGGTCGAGGAGATCGAGGCGGCGTCGAGCCGCGACGGGGTCATGGTCGGCGTGCCGACCGGCTTCCAGGGCCTCGACGACCTCACGAACGGCCTGCACCCCGGCCAGCTCATCGTCGTCGCCGCGCGGCCCGCGATCGGCAAGTCCACCCTCGGGCTCGACATCGCCCGGGCCGCGGCGATCAAGCACCAGCTGCCGAGCATCATCTTCTCGCTCGAGATGGGCCGCAGCGAGATCGCGATGCGCCTGCTCTCGGCCGAGGCCTCGATCCCGCTCCACCACATGCGCAAGGGCACGATCAACACGCAGGACTGGAGCACGCTCGCCTCGGTCCGCGGCCGGATCAACGAGGCGCCGCTCTACATCGACGACAGCCCGAACATGACGCTGGTCGAGATCCGTGCGAAGTGCCGCCGGCTCAAGCAGCGCGCGGGGCTGAAGCTCGTCGTCATCGACTACCTGCAGCTCATGACCAGCGGCAAGCGGGTCGAGTCGCGCCAGCAGGAGGTCAGCGAGTTCTCCCGCGCGCTCAAGCTGCTCGCGAAGGAGCTCGAGGTGCCGGTCATCGCGATCTCGCAGCTCAACCGCGGCCCGGAGCAGCGCGTCGACAAGAAGCCGATGCTCTCGGACCTGCGCGAGTCCGGCTCGATCGAGCAGGACGCGGACATGGTCATCCTGCTGCACCGCGAGGACGCCTACGACCAGGGCTCCCCGCGCGCGGGCGAGGCCGACTTCATCGTCGCGAAGCACCGCAACGGCCGCACCGACACCGTGACGGTCGGCTTCCACGGCCACTTCTCGCGCTTCGCCGACCTCCCCCCGAACCGCTGACTCCACCCTCCGCCCCTGGGCGTCGAAGCGGAGCGGCGCCCCATCTCGGTCCCCGAGCGAGCCGCAGGTCGAAGAGCCCGCGTCGAACCCCGTCGAACCCCTCAGCCCGACCCGGGTACCCTAGGAGCCGTGCCTGAGCCGACCCGCGCGACCTCCGTGCGCTGGCCCGTCCCGATCGCGCTCGCCGTCCCGGCGATCGCCGCGTCGGTCTTCATCGCGTTCACCCCGGGGCACAACGTCTGGTTCGGCTACGCCGTGTTCGCGGGCTTCGCGCTGCTCACGGCCGCCGCGTGCGCGATCGGCATCGGCCTGCTCCCGCCCGGCGCGGCGCGGCTCGCCAGCGGCGTCAAGACGCTGGTCGCCGCGGTGGGCGCGATCGTCGCGCTGCTGCTGCTCGCATTCACCTCGGTCAGCCCCGCCGTCCTGGATCCGGCCGCGGAGTCGCCGCTCGCGGTGGCGGCCCGCGGGCTCTCGATCGTCATGGCGGCGACCTTCGCGCTGCTCGCCGTCGTCGACCTGGTCACCGGCATCCGCGCGCGCGCGACGGACCGCTTCGCCCGCGACTGGATCTCGGTCGGGGTGATCGAGGCGCTCGGCGCCGTCGCGGTGCTCGTCGTCCCGCCGACCTTCCACCAGGCGTTCTCCTTCACGGAGAGGACCGGTGAGGTGATCTCGGGCGCCGTCACCGCCTCGACGATGATCGTCGGGCTGTTCGGCGCGGTCGCCGCGATCCTCGGCGTGCTCCTCGTGATCGCCGGGATCGGACTGGTCCCCCAGCGCGCTCGCCGGGAGCGGGCGACGGCATGAGCGAGGAGCCCACCGTCCCCGAGGGGGACGCGGCGCACGAGCGCGTCCGGCCGTCGCTGCGCGACCGCCTTCGCCCGCTCGAGCTGCTCGGCATCTCGGGCGCGCTCGCCGTCTTCGCCGGCCTCATCACGGTCTTCACCACGCGCGACTGGATCCTCGCCGGGATCGTCCTCGGCGTCGCCTTCGTCCTCGCGCTCGTCACCCTCGCGATGCTCGCGCTCGGCGGCTATGAGCCGCCGAAGGACCCCCCGTCGAACGTCCTCGACGACGACTCGCCCCACTGACCCGGCCGGGGTGGTTTCGAGACGGCCGCTCGCGCGCCCTCCTCAACCACCGGGGTTGAGCGGTGAGTCGTTTCGAGACGGGCGCTTACGCGCCCTCCTCAACCAGCGGCCTGAGGCCCCGGTGGTTGAGGAGCGCCGCCGGCGCGTCTCGAAACCACCACCCACGAACCACCGGCGGCGACCGGCGTCAGCCCGCGAGCTCCGCCGCCAGGCCCGTGTAGCTCGCGGGCGTGAGGGCGAGCAGCCGCGCCTTCGCCTCGGCGCCGATGTCGAGCCCCTCCACGAACGCCCGGATCTCCTCGAGCGTCACCCGGTGCCCGCGCGTCAGCTCCTTGAGCACGGCGTACGGGTCGGCGATCGCCGAGCGCCCCGCCGCCACCTCGGCCCGGATCACCGTCTGGATCGCCTCCGCGAGCACCTCCGGGTTCGCCTCGAGGTCCGCCAGCAGCACCTCCCGCGCGAGCGAGATCTCGCCGAGCCCGCGCGTGACGTTGTCGAGGGCGAGCAGCGAGTGGCCGAACGCGACGCCGATGTTCCGCTGCGTCGTCGAGTCCGTGAGGTCGCGCTGCAGCCGGCTCTCCACGAGCGTCGCGGTGAGCGACTCGAGGACCGCCGAGGCCAGCTCGAGGTTCGCCTCCGCGTTCTCGAACCGGATCGGGTTCACCTTGTGCGGCATCGTCGAGGAGCCGGTCGCCCCCTCCACCGGGATCTGCCGGAAGTAGCCGAGCGAGATGTACGTCCAGACGTCGACGCAGAAGCCGTGCAGCACCCGGCCCGCGAGCGAGACCGCCTGGTAGAGCTCGGCCTGCCAGTCGTGCGACTCGATCTGCGTCGTCAGCGGGTTCCAGACCAGGCCGAGCGACTCGACGAACTCCCGGGAGAGCGCCGGCCAGTCCGCCGCCGGGTCCGCCGCGAGGTGCGCCGCGTACGTCCCCGTCGCGCCGTTGAACTTCCCGAGCGGCCGGACCGCGGCCACCCGCGCCCGCTGCCGCCGCAGCCGCGCCACCGTGACGGCGAGCTCCTTGCCCATCGTCGTCGGTGTCGCCGGCTGCCCGTGTGTCCGGGAGAGCATCGGCGCGTCCGCCGTCTGGGCGGCGAGCGCCGCGAGCCGCTCGACGAGCGCGTCGAGCTTCGGCAGCCAGACCTCGCGGACGGCCGCGTCGACCGTGATCGCGTACGCCAGGTTGTTGACGTCCTCGCTCGTCGCGGCGAAGTGCACGAGCTCCGCCAGCCGGTGCAGTCCCTGGCGCTCCAGCTCGTCGCGGATCAGGTACTCGACCGCCTTGACGTCGTGCCGGGTCACCGCCTCCTTCTCGGCGAGCCAGGCGATCTCGTCCGGGCCGAACGCCGCCGCCCAGTCCCGCAGCGCGGTCCGCTCGTCCTCGGTCGGCGGCGCGACGCCGAACATGCCGCGGGCGGCGAGCAGCAGCAGCCACTCGACCTCGACGCGGACCCGGGCGCGGTTCAGCCCCGCCTCGGAGAGGTGCTCGCCGAGCGCGGCGACGACCGGGGCGTAGCGTCCGTCGAGGGGGCTGAGCGGCTGAGCAGGCAGCGCCATCAGTGGTTGCGCCCCTCGCGCTTGACGAGGGGTCGGAAGATGATGCCGAGCAGCCAGCTGATGATGCCGAGCACGAGCGCCCCGAGCACGCCCCACCAGAAGCCGGACGGCCAGCCGTCGACGACGAACAGGCCGAAGCCGACGAGCGTCGAGAGCCAGTGCACGAGCCAGAGCAGCAGCCCGTTGACGATGATCGAGATGAGCCCGAGGGTGAGGATGTAGAGCGGGAACGCGACGATCTTGACGATCGTGCCGACGACGCTGTTCACGATGCCGAAGACGACGGCGACGAGCAGGTAGGTGAGCACCGTCTGCCACCACTCGTAGGGCTGCGCCCCGAACGGGACGACGGCGATGTGCCCCGCGAGGATGAGCGTCACGAGCCAGAGCGCGAACGCGTTGAGCACGGTCTTGACGAGGAATCGCACGGCACCATCCTCCCACTGCGCTTCACTCGCTGGTTGAGGAGCGCCGGAGGCGCGTCTCGAAACCAGTCGCCACGGAACTGTGGTTTCGAGACGGCCGCTGCGCGACCTCCTCAACCACCGAAAGGACCGGTCGCCGAATAAGCTGGGCCGGTGACCGAACGCGTCCGCCTGCGCCCCGACGTCGCGAGCATGGTCCCGTACCGGCAGGGACGGATGGCCGCCGCCGACGCGTTCAAGCTGTCCTCCAACGAGAACCCCTACCCGCCGCTGCCCGGCGTCGCGGACGCGATCCGGGCGATCGAGTTCAACCGCTACCCCGAGGCCTCCTCCGCCGCGCTGCGCGACCGGCTCGGGCAGCGCTGGGGCGTGCGTCCCGAGCAGGTCGTCGTCGGTCCCGGCTCGGTGACCGTCCTCGCCTACCTGATCTGGGCGACCTGCACGCCCGCCGACGAGGTGCTCTACGCCTGGCCGTCGTTCGAGGGCTACCCGATGCTCGTCGCCGCGGCCGGCGTCCGCTCGAACCGCGTCCCGAACCGTCCCGACGGCGGCCACGACCTCGACGCCATGGCGTCCGCGATCACGCCGGCCACCCGGCTCGTCCTGCTCTGCTCGCCGAACAACCCGACCGGGCCGACGATCACGCGGGAGGCGTTCGCCGCGTTCATGGCCGCCGTGCCGCCGACCGTCCTCGTCGCGCTCGACGAGGCCTACGCGGAGTTCGTCACCGACCCGGACGCGGTCCGCGGCGAGGAGGAGCTGCCGAGGCGCCCGAACCTCGTCGTGCTGCGGACGTTCTCCAAGGCGTACGGGCTCGCGGGCCTGCGCGTCGGCTACGCGATCGCCGAGGAGTACGTCGCGGACGCGCTGCGCGCCGTCGCGCTGCCGCTCGCGGTGACCGAGGTCGCGCAGACCGCGGCGCTCGCGAGCCTCGACCACGAGGACGCGCTGCTCGAGCGCGTGGCGCACATCGTCGCCCGGCGCGACCGGATCCGCGCCGGCCTCCTCGCGCAGGGCTGGCGGGTGCCGGAGGCGCAGGGCAACTTCGTCTGGCTCCCCGCCGGCGAGCGGACCGCGGAGATCGCCGAGCACTTCGAGCGCGCCGGCCTCATCGTGCGGCCGCTCGGCGACGGCGTCCGGATCTCCATCGGGGAAGAGGAATCTGTCGAGAAGCTACTGCGATCCGCCCGAGAGGTTGTCGAGCCTCTCTCGAAGGCGACCGCGACCGCGGGCTAGGTTGGGTCCATGGCGAGCGCTCCCATCCGTCTGCTCTCGACCGACGGCGCGCTGATCGAGTCCGACGAGACCGCCGCCTGGCTTCCGCGGATCGCGGCGCTCTCCGAGGCGCAGCTCCTCGAGTTCTACCGGCAGATGGCGGTCATCCGGCGCTTCGACGTCGAGGCCGGCAACCTGCAGCGCCAGGGCCAGCTCGCCCTCTGGATCCCGAGCCTCGGGCAGGAGGCCGCGCAGGTCGGCTCCGGCTTCGCCGCCCGCACGCAGGACCACATCTTCCCCGCGTACCGCGAGCACGTCGTCGGCCGCATCCGCGGGGTCGACCCGATGCGGATCATCGAGCTGCTGCGCGGCCTCGACCATGGGGGCTGGGACCCGAAGACGCACGGCAACTTCCACCTCTACACGCTCGTCATCGGCTCGCAGACGCTGCACGCGACCGGCTACGCGATGGGCATCGCGTTCGACGGCGCCTCCGGCTCGGGGGATGCGGACCGCGACGAGGCCGTCCTCGTCTACTTCGGCGACGGCGCCACGAGCCAGGGCGACGTGAGCGAGGCGCTCGTCTTCGCCGCGTCCTACCAGACCCCCCAGGTGTTCTTCCTGCAGAATAACCACTGGGCGATCTCCGTGCCCGTCACCACCCAGTCGCGCACGCCGCTGTACCGCCGTGCCGCGGGCTTCGGCATCCCGAGCGTGCAGATCGACGGGAACGACGTGCTCGCGGCCTACGCGGTGACCCGGATCGCGCTCGACGACGCCCGCGCCGGCCAGGGCCCGCGGTTCGTCGAGGCGCTCACCTACCGGATCGGCGCGCACACCTCGAGCGACGACCCGACGAAGTACCGCGACCAGGCCGAGCTCGAGCACTGGACGGCGCTCGACCCGGTCGTCCGCTACGAGGCGTTCCTGCGCGGCCGCGGGGTCGGCGACGACTTCTTCGCGGCGGTCGCCGAGGAGGGCGAGGACCTCGCGGCGGACGTCCGCCGCCGGACGCTCGCGCTCGTCTCGCCGCCGGCGACGAAGATGTTCGACCACGTCTACACCGACCCGCATCCCGACGTCGAGGAGCAGCGCGCCGCCTTCCTCGCCTACGAGGCGTCCTTCGGAGGTGGCGCGTGAGCGAGCAGCCGCATGCGATCTCGGCCCCTGAGCGACCCTTCGACAAGCTCAGGGACCAGAACGTCGAAGGGGGCCCCATCGAGGCGCTACGGCCCTTCGACTCGCCTCCGGCTCGCTCGGGGACCGAGGTGATGACGATGGCGAAGGCCCTCAACGAGGGCCTGCGCCGCGCGCTCGACTCGGACGACCGCGTCCTGCTGCTCGGCGAGGACATCGGGACCCTCGGCGGCGTCTTCCGGGTGACCGAGGGGCTCAAGGCCGAGTTCGGCGCGCGCCGCGTCCTCGACACCCCGCTCGCCGAGTCCGGCATCGTCGGCGCCGCGATCGGCCTCGCCATGCGCGGCTACCACCCGGTCTGCGAGATCCAGTTCGACGGCTTCGTCTACCCGGCGTTCGACCAGATCACCTCGCAGCTCGCCAAGCAGACCTACCGGCACGGCGGGAGCCAGTCCTTCCCCGTCGTCATCCGCATCCCCTACGGCGGGCACATCGGCGCGGTCGAGCACCACCAGGAGTCGCCCGAGGCGTACTTCGCGCACACCGCCGGGCTGCGGGTGGTCAGCCCCGCGACGCCGCACGACGCCTACTGGATGATCCAGGAGGCGATCGCCGGCAACGATCCCGTCGTCTTCCTCGAGCCGAAGTCCCGGTACTGGCCGAAGGGCGAGGTCGACCTCGACGACCCCGGCGCGCCCCTCCACGCCTCGCGGATCGTGCGCCGCGGCACCGACGTGACGCTGATCGGCCACGGCGCGATGGTCGCCACCCTGCTCGACGCCGCCGAGCTCGCCGAGTCGGAGGGCACCAGCGCCGAGGTGGTCGACCTCCGCTCGCTCTCCCCCGTCGACTACGGGCCGATCCTCGACTCGGTCCGGCGCACCGGCCGCGCGGTCGTCGTGCAGGAGGCGCCGCAGCAGGTGTCGGTCGGCTCGGAGGTCGCCGCGACGATCGGGGAGCGGGCGTTCTACTCGCTGCAGTCGCCGGTGCTCCGAGTGTCGGGCTACGACACCCCGTTCCCGCCCGCGAAGCTCGAGGGCGTGTACCTGCCCGACGTGGACCGCATCCTCGAGGCGGTGGACCGTGCGCTCGCCTACTGAGCTTCCGGCGGTCGAGGCGGCCGCTCCGCGGCCGACCCGAGACCATCCCGAGGAGGAACGCCGATGACGCTCTCCCAGTTCCCGCTCCCCGACGTCGGCGAAGGCCTGACCGAGGCGGAGATCGTCGCCTGGAAGGTCGCGCCCGGGGACCGGGTCGAGGTGAACCAGGTCATCGTCGAGATCGAGACCGCGAAGTCGCTCGTCGAGCTGCCCTCGCCGTTCGAGGGCATCGTCGCCGAGCTGCTCGTCGCCGAGGGCCAGACGGTCGAGGTCGGCACGCCGATCATCCGCGTCGACAGCCCCGCCTCGCCCTCGGTCCCTGAGCGAGCCGACGGCGAGTCGGAGCGCGAGACCGCCGCCCCCGAGGTCGCCGAGGCCGTCGCCGATGCGACCGGCACGATCGAGCTCGAGGAGGAGGGCTCGGGCGCCGTCCTCGTCGGCTACGGCTCGAGCGGTCACGTCAAGTCCCGCCGCCGCTCGGTCGAGCGCGTCATCCCGGCGACGGCCGCGGCCCCCGTCATCGCCAAGCCGCCGATCCGGGCGCTCGCGCGCGAGCTCGACGTCGACCTCGCGACGGTCATGCCGACGGGCCTCGCCGGCGAGATCCTCCGCGAGGACGTCATCCGCCACGCCGAGCAGGCGAAGGTGTTCCACAACATCGAGACGCCGCCGCCGCCGACCGGCCGCGAGGAGCGCATCCCCGTCAAGGGCGTGCGGAAGGCGATCGCGACCGCGATGGTCGCCTCGAAGTTCACGGCGCCGCACACGAGCGTGCTGACCGAGGTGAACGCGACCCGGACGATGGAGTTCGTCAAGCGCCTGAAGACCTCGCCGGAGTTCGCCGGCGTGCGGGTCTCGCCGCTGCTCGTGATGGCGAAGGCGCTCATCTGGGCCGTGCGCCGGAGTCCCGTCGTCAACTCGACGTGGACGGACGAGGAGATCATCGTCCACCACTTCGTGAACCTGGGCATCGCCGCGGCGACGCCGCGCGGCCTGATCGTGCCGAACATCAAGGACGCGCAGGACCTCTCGCTGCTCGACCTGGCGCGGGCGCTCGAGCAGCTCACGCTCACGGCGCGCGAGGGCCGTACGACGCCGCAGGACCTGCAGGGCGGCACGGTGACGATCACGAACCTCGGCAGCTACGGCATCGACACCGGCATCCCGATCCTGAACCCGGGCGAGGTCTCGATCATCGTGCTCGGGGCGATCCGGCAGAAGCCGTGGGTCGTCGACGGCGAGGTCCGGCCGGCGTTCGTGACGACGATCGGCGGCTCCTTCGACCATCGGGTCGTCGACGGCGACGTCATCAGCCGCTTCGTCCAGGACATCGCGAGCGTCCTCGAGGAGCCCGCCCTCCTCCTCGACTGACCCCGGCGCCCCCTCCTCCCCGCCCGTCGCCCTCCCACCCGCGCCGCAACGGTGCACTTGCGACATCCCGGCATGGTTGCGGCCGCTGAGCAGGCGCAAGTGCACCGTTGCGGCGTCGGACACCACCGATTTGCGGTTTGAGAATGACTCTCATTAGCATGGGGGCATGCATCGTCGTGTCCTCGTCCCCGCCATCGCCCTGACCGCCGCCGGCGCCCTCGCGCTCGCCGGCTGCAGCGCCGCCGCCCCCACCGATCCCGGCACCTCGGCGCCGGACGGCGCGACGATCCAGGTCGTCGCCGTCACCGACGTCTACGGCGACATCGCCAAGCAGATCGGCGGCGACCGCGTCGAGGTCACCTCGATCGTCTCCGGCACGGCCGTCGACCCGCACGAGTACGAGGCGAGCACCCGCGACCAGCTCGCGATCTCCGAGGCCGACCTGGTCATCCTGAACGGCGGCGGCTTCGACGACTTCATGGAGCAGCTCGTCAGCGCCTCCGGGACCGGCGCGACCGTCATCGAGGCCGTCGAGGTCTCCGGCCTGCTGCCCGAGGACGCGGAGGCGCACGACCACGAGCACGAGGGCGAGGACGCGGACGCGGAGCACGCCGAGGAGGCGGGCGAGGAGCACGAGCACCACCACATCGAAGGCTTCAACGAGCACGTCTGGTACTCGCTGCACGCGGTGGAGCACATCGCCGAGGCGATCGAGGGCGCGCTCGTCGAACTCGACCCCGAGGGCGCCGCGGACATCCAGGCTGCGGCCGCGGCGTTCCTCGGCGACCTCGAGGCGCTGCACGACCGGGCGCACGAGGTCGCCGACGAGCTCGGCGGCGGCGAGGTCGTCGCCACCGAGCCGGTCTCCGACTACCTCCTCGCCGACCTCGGGCTCGAGGACGTCACGCCGCCCGACTTCCTCGAGGCCGTCGAGGAGGGCACCGGCGTCGGCGTCGGCCTGCTCGACGAGGTGCTCTCGCTCATCACCGACCACGGCGTCCGGATGCTCGCGGAGAACACGCAGTCCGAGGGCCCCGAGGCCGAGCAGATCCGCGCGGCGGCGCAGGCCGCGGGCGTTCCGATCGTCGCGTTCTCGGAGACCCTGCCGAGTGGGGAAGACTACCTCTCGTGGATGTCGTCGAACATCGAGGCGGTCGCGAGCGCGCTGCGGTGACGCAGCCCGTCCTCGAGGTCGAGGCCGCGGCGATGCGCGTGCGGGGACGCACGCTCTTCGCCGGCCTCGACCTCGCCGTCGCCCCCGGCGAGCTCGTCGCGGTCCTCGGACCGAACGGCGCCGGGAAGACGAGCCTCTTCCGCCTGGTCCTCGGCCTCGAGCGCCCGGCCACCGGGACCGTGCGAGTGCTCGGGGAGCGCGCCCACCGCGGCGACCGGCGGATCGGCTACGTGCCGCAGCAGCGCGTCTGGACGCGCGGCACGCCGATGCTCGGCCGGGACCTCGTGACGCTCGGGCGCACCGGCTCGCGCTGGGGACTCCCGATCACCCGCAGGGAGGATCGCGAGGCGGTGCGGACCGCGATCTGGGAGGTCCGCGCGGAGGCGCTCGCGAACCGCCCGGTCGGCGACCTCTCCGGCGGCGAGCAGCAGCGGCTGCGCATCGCGCAGGCGATCGTCGACGACCCGAAGCTGCTGCTCCTCGACGAGCCGCTGTCCAGCCTCGACCTCGCGAACCAGGCGGAGATCGTCGCGCTCGCCGAGCGCCAGCGGGAGCGCGGCGCCGCCGTGCTGTTCATCGCGCACGACATCAACCCGATCCTCGACCGCGTCGACCGCGTCCTCTACCTCGCCCGCGGTCGGCACCGGCTCGGCACGCCCGAGGAGGTGCTCACGACCGAGTCGCTCTCCGACCTCTATGGCACGCGCATCGACGTGCTCCGCTTCCCCGACCCCGAGACGGGCCTCGACCGCGTGTTCGTCGCCGGCGCCGGCAACGGGCACGAGCATCACGTCGAGGAGCACGCCGAGCAGATCGAGCAGCTGGAGCGGACCGAGTGAGCTGGGACCGATTCTTCGACTACAGCGACTACGGTCACCTGCTCGGCCTCGTCGCGAACTCGGTCGTCGCCTGCGCGATCCTCGGCGTCGTCGGCGGGCTCATCGGCGTCTTCGTCGTGCAGCGGGACATGGCCTTCGCCGTCCACGGCATCTCCGAGCTGTCCTTCGCCGGCGCGGCGGCGGCGCTGCTGATCGGCATCGACGTGCTCGTCGGCTCGATCGTCGGCAGCCTCATCGCGGCGGCGATCATCGGGCTGCTCGGCGCGCGGGCGCGCGACCGGAACTCGATCGTCGGCGTCCTGATGCCCTTCGGCCTCGGCCTCGGCATCCTCTGCCTCGCGCTCTATCAGGGCCGCGGGGCGAACAAGTTCGGGCTGCTCACCGGTCAGGTCGTCGCCGTCGACAACGGTCAGCTGTGGTGGCTCGTCGGCGTCTCCGCCGTCGTGTTCGCGGTGCTGCTCGTGGTCTGGCGGCCGCTCGCCTTCGACAGCCTCGACCCGGAGGCCGCGGCGGCACGCGGCGTGCCGGCCCGTCGGCTGAGCCTGGTGTTCATGCTGCTGCTCGGCCTGATGGTCGCGGTCGCCGTGCAGATCATCGGCGCCCTCCTCGTGCTCGCGCTGCTCGTCACACCGGCCGCGGCGGCGAGCCGGATCACCCACTCGGCGACGATGATCCCGATCCTGAGCATGGTGTTCGGCCTCGTCTCCGCGCTCGGCGGGATCCTCATCGCGATCGGCTCGACGCTGCCGGTGAGCCCGTTCATCACCACCATCTCCTTCCTGATCTGGCTCGTCTGCCGCGACGTCGGCCGCACCCGGGACATCCGGCGCTACCGTCGAGCGGCGGAAGCGCACACACTGGAGCAGGCATGAACGATCAGCAGCACGACACTCCCGCCCGCCGCCGGACCTGGCAGCGGGACGCCGTCCGCGAGGCGCTCGCCGAGCGGGACGGCTTCGTCTCCGCGCAGAGCCTCCACGCGGCGCTGCGCGAGGAGGGCAGCCCGATCGGGCTCGCGACGGTCTACCGTGCGCTCGCCGACCTCGCCTCCGACGGCTCGGCGGATCACCTGCAGCACGACGGCGAGTCGCTCTACCGCGCGTGCGGCTCGTCCGGCCACCACCACCACCTGATCTGCCGCTCGTGCGGGAAGACGGTGGAGATCAGCGCGGACCCGGTCGAGGCGTGGGCGCGGTCCGTGGCGGCGGACAACGGCTTCCGCGACGCCGAGCACGTCGTCGACGTCTTCGGCATCTGCGCCGATTGCTGACCCCCGGCCCCTTCTCGCCGAATTCCCACCCCGAGCCGTCACTCATCCGCCGTCTGGGGCGCTGAGCGGCCAGATGAGTGACGGTTCGGGGAAGAGGAAACGGGCGGGTCAGGCGGCGCACCAGTCGGACTGGCCCCCGGTGACCGTCCGCACCGTCGCGCCGGAGCGGCTGTCGACGATGTAGGTGAGCGGGGCCGCGTCCGGCGTCGCGACCTCGACCACCGTGAGGGCGAGGAGCTGCGCGTTCGGCGAGGCGCACATGCCCGTGATCATGCCGGCGGCGGGGCGGAACAGCTCGGCCACCCCCTCCGGCCCGGTGCGGACCAGGTAGGAGCTCGTCCAGCTCGTCCGCCCGCCGGCCGTCTCGAAGACGTGGACGAGCTGCGCCGTCTCGTCCGGGCCGAGCGCCGCGAAGTCGCCGAGCGCGTCGTCGCCCTCGAGCGGGACGGCCGGCCGCTCGAACCTCGCCGTCTCGCCCGTGGTGAGGTCCGTCGCGAGAGTGTCCGGCCACTGGTCGGTCAGGATCGTCGCGGTGCCCGGCACGAAGCCCCGAAGCGTCCCGAGCGTCCCGAGCGGGACCGGCTCGCCGCCCGTCGTGTCGATGAGGTAGCCCTGCTGGTCCATCGAGCGGACCAGGATCGAGGTGGTCCCCGCGATGTAGCGCCAGTCGGCCACCGGGATCGGGCGGCCGTCGGCGGCCACCACCTCGGTCGCGATGTCCGTCGCGGCATCCACGAGCTGCAGCACGCTGTCGTAGACCGTGGCATCCGGCCCGACGTTCGCGCTCGTGAGCAGGTAGCCGAAGGAGCGGCCGTCGGGCGCCGTGCGCAGGCCCCGGTAGATCGCGTCCGGGGGCCCGCCGAAGACGAACGGCTGCGCGCCGGTGCGCAGGTGGCGCACCCGCGGGCCCTCGCCCTCGTCCGAGACGACCACCAGGTCGTCGCCGAGCCGAGCGAACGCGCCGATCTGTTGCGCCGAGTAGACCGCGGCCGGCGCCGCGGCGGAGGTCGCCGCCGCGCGGACCACCTGGTCGCCCCCGGCGCCGCGGGCGAGCACCAGCACGTCCTCGTCGGGCGTCCGGAACGACGCCTGCACGCGTCCGGACGCCCCCGTCGCGGTGCTGCGCACGCCCTCGATCGTGATCGCGTACTCCGTCGCGTAGTCGAGCATCCGCTCGAAGCGCACCTGCAGGCTCGCGCCGTCGGCCGTCAGCTCGACCGGGGTGTCGGGCACGACGGAGACGGCGAGCCCCTCCGGCGAGACCGGCTGGTCGAGGGCGATGACCACCCGCTGCCCCGGGCGCGCGACGAGCGAGTCGGGGGCGACGGCGACGGAGGACACCCGCGGCGGGGTCGCCGCCGCGACCGCGACGAGGGCACCGGCGAGGACCGCGAGCACGGCGAGCACGATCCCCAGGGTGCGCCCGAACCCGGCCCGGCCGCGCGCGCCGGCGTCAGTAGACATAGGGCTCCGCCGGCGCGTCGACCGGCTCCGCCGAGTCGGCGAGCAGCACCCAGCCCTCGTCCCGCTCGACGAAGCGCCCCCGCACGTCCACCCAGGCGCCGTCGGCGAACCGCTCCTGCCAGCCGGGCAGCTCGACCGGGACGCCGACCGGCTGCGCGTCGACCGCGCAGCAGGTCATGACGTAGCGGGCGACCGCGAACGACGACTCCGGCGAGTCCGGGTCGGCGACGACGAAGCCGAGCAGCTCCGGCTGCGCGGCGCCCAGGGTCGAGTCGGCGGCACCGTCGGCGATGAGCACCGCCCAGTCCTTGACGGTGAACGTCGCCGGATCCCCCTGCGCGAGCTCGACCGCGTCCTGCCCGACGACGCCCGCCGCGTTCAGGTCGCGATTGCCCGCGAGCGCGCTGGAGAGCGTCGTCGGCGGCAGCGCGAGGAGCGCGGCCGTCACCGCGACGAGGAGCACCGCGCTCGCGCCGACCGCGACCCGCCCTCGCCAGGCCCGCGGGCGGCGCCGATCGGCGGCGTCCGGCGCCTCCTCGTGCTCGTGCGCGTGGTCCCGCTGTCTCGGCAGCAGGAGCGCGACGGCGACGAAGACGAGCGCGACGGCCGCCATCGCCGCGGTGAACCAGAAGTAGCGCGGGTGGATGTAGAGCCCGAGCTGCCCCGAGACGGTGAGCCAGACGGTCGCGACGGCGCCGATCGCGGTGAGCAGGATGCCCCGCCAGTACTTCAGGAAGGCGTCACGCAAGGAGGTTCACCGCCAGCCCGAGCACGAGGGTCGCGAGTCCCACGATCGCGGTGATCTGCACGACCGTCGCCGTGCGGAACGTCGTGCGCATGAGCGCGACCATCTTGATGTCGACCATCGCCCCGAAGGTGAGGAACGCGACGATGCCGCCGGGCAGGAACACCGAGCCGAAGGCGAGCATGAAGAACGCGTCGACGTTCGAGCAGATCGAGACGACGAAGGCGAGGGCCATCAGCGCGAGCACCGACCAGAGCGGGTTCGCCCCGAGCGCCTCGAGCCACTCGCGCGGGATGCCGACCTGGATGGCGCCGGCGATCGCGCAGCCGACGAGCAGCGCCGGCAGCAGCGTGCTCGTCTCCTCCGCGAAGCGGGCGATCGAGCGCTGCCACCGCCGGCCGCCCCCCTCCTCGTAGTGCATCCGGCAGCTCGCCGCGAAGGACGGCGTGAGCACCGCCTGCTGCTCGGGGTGGCGGCTGAACACCCAGCCGACCAGGTTCGCGATGACGAAGCCGCCGAGGATCCGCGCGGCGAGGATGCCGTGGTCCCAGCCGAAGGCCTGGTAGGTCGTGATGATCGTGACGGGGTTGAGGATCGGCGCCGCGAGCAGGAACGTGATCGACTCGGCCGGCGCGAGCCCGCGGGCGATGAGGCCGCGGGAGAGGGGGACGTTGCCGCACTCGCAGACCGGGAGGAACACGCCGAGCAGGGAGAGCAGGCCTCGGCGCAGCCATGGCGCTCGCGGCAGCGCGCGCTCGATCCAGCGGGCGGGCAGCCAGACCTGGACGACGATCGAGAGCAGCACGCCGAGCACGATGAACGGCAGCGACTCGATGAAGACGCTGACGGCGAGGGTGACGCCGTCCTGCAGCGCGGCGGGAAGCGCGACGCCGCCCTGCGTCGCGAGCCGCACGCCGATCCCGCCGAGGACGAGCACGAGCGCGACGGCGAGCCACACGAGGCGCCCGCGCTCGGGCGCGCGCCGGTGCTCGTGCACGGGGGCCGGCGCGATCGTCGCTCCCACGCGGGTAGGGTACCCGCGAGGCCCGATGAGAACGCTGACCGCGCAGGACGAGAACTACCTCAAGGCCGTCTGGTCCGACGAGGAGTGGGGTCGCGCGACGACGAACGGCACGCTGGCCGCGGCGCTCGGGCTCGCGCCGAGCTCCGTCACCGAGGCGGTCCGCAAGCTCGCCGACGCGGGGCTCGTCGAGCACGCGAAGTACGGCGGCGTCACGCTGACCCCCGAGGGGCGCGCGCTCGCAGTCGCCACGGTGCGCAAGCACCGGATCGTCGAGACGTTCCTCGTCCGCGAGCTCGGCTACGGCTGGGACGAGGTGCACGCGGAGGCCGAGGTGCTCGAGCACGCCGTCAGCGCCCGGTTCGTCGACGCGCTCGAGGCACGGCTCGGGCGGCCGGAGCGCGACCCCCACGGCGATCCGATCCCGCGCGCCGACGGCAGCGTGCCGAGCGGGGACGAGGTGCCCCTCGCCGCGGTGGCGCCCGGCACGCGGGTGCGCATCGTCCGCGTCTCCGACGCGGTGCCCGGCCTGCTCGCGCACCTGCACGGGCTCGGGCTCGCGCTCGGCGCCCAGCTCGTCGCCGGCGACCCGGCGTTCTCGCCCGAGGAGGCCGCCGGCGTCCTCGTCCTCCCCTGCTGACGCCGTTTTCAGGATCACAGCCGCTCGGGGGTCCCATACGGGCTCGGCTCGGCTGTGATCCTGAAAACGGCGGAGGCTCGCGATCCGCTACACTTGACCGGTCGCTCCCGCGGGGGGCGGCAGACATGTGATCATGGGTCCGGCCCTCGTCAGCGCGAGCGGAGCGTCGGGCGGTAGTCGGAAGAAGGAAGCCATGGCAGCCGTTTGCCAGGTGACCGGGGCCACCCCTGGCTTCGGGCACAACATCTCGCACTCGCACCGCCGCACCAAGCGCCGGTTCGACCCGAACATCCAGAAGAAGACGTACTACGTCCCGAGCCTGAAGCGGAACGTCACCCTGACGCTCTCCGCGAAGGGCATCAAGGTCATCGACGCGCGCGGCATCGACGCGGTCGTCGCGGACCTCCTGAAGCGAGGGGAGAAGATCTGACATGGCCAAGAAGGGCCAGGACATCCGTCCGATCATCAAGCTCCGCTCGACGGCGGGCACGGGCTACACCTACGTGACCAAGAAGAACCGTCGCAACGATCCCGACCGCCTCGTGCTCAAGAAGTACGACCCGGTCGTCCGCAAGCACGTCGAATTCCGAGAGGAGCGCTGACCCATGGCGAAGAAGTCCAAGATCGCTCGCAACGAGCAGCGCAAGGAGGTCGTCGCGCGCTACGCGGCGAAGCGCGCCGAGCTGAAGAAGGTCCTGGTGGACCCGACCTCGTCCGACGAGGCCCGCGAGGAGGCCCGCGTCGGCCTGCAGAAGCTGCCGCGCAACGCCTCGCCGGTGCGCGTCCGCTCGCGCGACTCGATCGACGGCCGCCCCCGCGGCGTGCTGTCGAAGTTCGGCATCAGCCGTGTCCGCTTCCGCGACATGGCGCACCGGGGCGAGCTCCCGGGCATCACCAAGTCGAGCTGGTAGCCAGCCGTTCGGGAGGGGTCGGGACTTCGGTCCCGGCCCCTTCTCGTTGATCGGGCCGCCGCGAAGCGGCGTGTCGAGATCTCAACCTCCACTTGAACCGAAATCCGCAACAGGCCTGCAAATACGGGGCAGAACGCGGGTCCGCTGGTAACGTCGCGTGCGATTCCGGGGCAGACCGGCATCGACCCCCAGCACCATCAGTAGAAGTCCCGAGGAGGACATCATGGCGGACAGCCTGAACAAGGGCGACCTCGTCGCCGCAATCGCCGGCGAGACCGGTCTCACCCAGACCGCCGTCTCCGGCGTGCTCGACGCCTTCTTCGGCGTCGTCTCCAAGTCCGTCGCGAAGGGCACCAAGGTCGCGATCCCGGGCTGGGTCTCGTTCGAGCAGACCTCGCGCGCGGCGCGCACCGGCCGCAACCCCGCGACCGGCGCGACGATCCAGATCCCCGCGTCGAAGAGCGTCAAGGTCTCGGCCGGCAGCAAGCTCAAGGCCGCGGTCAAGTAACGCGACTCGCGAACTCGCCGAAGGCGTCGGACCCGAGGGGCCGGCGCCTTCGGCGTTCCTCCGCCCTTCGACTCGCCGCCGGCCCGCTCAGGGCCGGAAAGCTGGAACTCGGTCCCTGAGCGAGCGAAGCGAGTCGAAGGGCGGCCCCCGCCTAGGCTGGACGCCGTGCCCGCGCGCGTCGTCCCTCTGATCGGCGGCCTCGCCCTCGCCGCCGCCGGGCTCGCGTCCGTCCTCATCGGTCTCGCGATCACGGGTGCCGCGACGACGCCGATCCTGCTCGACCCGGGCCCGTTCGTCCGCTTCGGCGCCCCCGTCGCCTCCCTCGTCACCAATCTCGCGGCGTCCGCGACGCTCGGCCCTCTCGTCCTCGTCCTCTTCGCGGTCCCGGCGGGCAGCCCCGCGCGCGAGCGCCTGCTGCAGTTGGCGGGCATCGGCGCCGCGGTCTGGACGCTCGCCGAGGTGCTCTCGGCGCTGCTCGCGTTCGCGGAGGCGATCGGCAAGCCGCTGCGCCTCGACGAGTCGTTCGGCGCCGGGCTCTGGCAGTACCTCTCCGACACCGACACGGGCCAGTCACGGCTCTGGGGCATCGGGCTCGCCGCGGCGACGGCCGTCGTCATCGCGTTCTCGAGCGGACCGTGGCCGCTGGCCGGCGCGCTCGTCCTCGCCGGCGCGGAGATCGTCGCGACCTCGCAGCTCGGGCATCAGGGCGGCACGGCGGATCACGACATCGCCTGGGGCGGGCTGTTCCTCCACATGGCCTTCGCCGCGGTCTGGCTCGGCGGGGTCGGGGGCCTGCTGCTGGTGCGACCTTCGACTCGCTCCGCTCGCTCAGGGACCGACGCACGGGCGATCGTCGAGCGGTTCTCCTCCGTCGCGCTCGTCTGCTTCCTCGTCGTCGCCGGCTCGGGCGTGGTGAGCGCCTGGATCCGGATCGGCGGGCTCGACGGCCTCGCGACGAGCTACGGCGCGCTCATCGTCATCAAGGCGGTCGCGATCCTCGGCCTCGGCGTGCTCGGCATCGTGCATCGCCGCTGGGCGATCCGGCGGCTGCCCGGGCGCGGCGCGTTCTGGTCGATCGTCGTCGGCGAGCTCGCGCTCATGGGCGTCGCGAGCGGCATGGCCTCGGCGCTCTCGTCGAGTGCGCCCCCGGTCGACCCGACGCCGAGCGGCACCAGCCCCTCGGAGCTGCTGACCGGTGCGCCGCTGCCGCCCGCGCCGTCCTTCGAGCGCTACCTGTTCGGCATCGACCTCGACCCGATCTGGCTCGCCGTCGTGTTCGCCGCCGCCGCGTGCTACCTCGCGGGGGTGATCCGGCTCGCCCGGCGCGGCGACCGCTGGCCGGTGCTGCGGACGGTCTCCTGGTTCGCCGGGCTCGTCGTGCTGCTCTGGGCGACGAACGGCGGCATCGGCGACTACATGGACCGGCTGTTCAGCGCGCACATGCTCGTGCACATGGTGCTCGGCATGCTCGTCCCGGTGCTGCTCGTCCCCGGCGCGCCGATCACGCTCGCGCTGCGCGCGATCGCACCGCGGAAGGACGGCAGCCGCGGCGCTCGCGAGTGGATCCTCGCCGCCGTTCACTCGCGCTACGGCCGGGCGATCGCGAATCCGTACGTCGCGGCGGCGATCTTCGTCCTCAGCCTGTGGGTGTTCTACTACACGCCGCTGTTCCGCTGGGCGACGACGACGCACCTCGGCCACGAGTGGATGGTCGTCCACTTCCTGATGGCCGGCTACCTGTTCGCGCAGTCGCTCATCGGCGTCGACCCGGGGCCGGTGCGGCCGCCGTACCCGGTGCGGCTCATCATCCTGCTCGCGACGATGGCGGTGCACGCGTTCTTCGGCCTCGCGATCATGAGCTCGACCGGGGTGCTGCTCGCGGACTGGTTCGGCGCGATGGGATGGGACACCGGCGTCACGGCGCTCCAGGACCAGCAGCGGGCCGGCGGCATCGCGTGGTCGGTCGGCGAGATCCCGACGCTCGCGCTCGCGATCGCCGTGGCGGTCCAGTGGTCGCGCTCGGACACCCGTGAGCAGCGCCGGATCGACCGGAAGGCGGACCGCGACGGGGACGCGGACCTCGAGGCGTACAACGCGATGCTCGCCCGCGCCGCCGTCCGCGACGAGCAGCGCGAGCCCTGACGCCTTTTTCAGGCGTCTCGCGTCGTTCTCAGGCCTCCCATGCGCCCTCGGCGCATTCCGGCGCCTGAACACGGCGCGAGGCACCTGAAAAGGGAGGGGGGTGGAGGGGTCAGCCGAGCTCGGGGGTGACGACGATCTCGTTCGCGCCGACGAAGGTGACGACGAAGCCGACGGAGAACGCCATCTCCGCGTCGAAGGGCAGGATCTCGCCGTCCGCGATCGACTGGACCTCGGCCTGCAGCCGGACGGCGCCCGAGGTCGCGGGGACGCGCCACTCGCCCGGGACCGGCGTCGGCTCGATCTCGACCGGCGGGTAGGCGGTGATCGACCAGACCGGATCGGAGTGCAGCCGGTCGTTGATGACCTGCCCGAATGGACACCCGACGGGGAACAGCCGCTGCTGCGCGGCGCAGTCGTCGAGGTAGGCGTGGACCTGCTCGTCGACGAGCGCGGTGAACTCGGCGTTCGCCCGGGCGTCGATCGAGACGGTGCGCTCGAAGCGCGGCGAGCCGAGCACGATGGTCTGCGTCGGCGCCTCGAGCAGCGTCGAGTCGTGCCCGAACGCGATGACGCCCGGGGTGAACGCGAGGTAGGTGCTCGGGACGTCCTGCACCGAGGCGACGAAGCGGATCCCGTTCGCGGTGAAGTCGCGCGCGTGCGCGACGGTGATCTCGAGCCGGGCGAGCGGCGAGGCAGCGAAGCCCCAGGTGGGGAAGATGCCGAGCACCGCGCCGGCGGGCTCCACCCGGAACGTGGTCCGGCCCTCGCGGCCGTCCATCCGGTACTCGACGGCGACCGTGTGCACGTCCCCGTCCGCATCGGTCTCGGCCACGCTGAACGACTCGAGCTCCCCGAGCAGGTCGGGGACGAGGAAGTCGTCGTGCGCGCTCGAGGTGGGCGTCGGACCCGCCATCGCGAGCGCCGCGGCGACGTCGTGGCGCGCGAGCGCGTCGAGGTAGTTCCGGATGAAGCCGGCGGGGGTGTAGACGGTCTGGTTGAGGATCGTGAACACCGCGATGAACGCGACGACGAGCAGTCCCCCCGCGATCGCGAGTCGAACCCAGATCCCGCGCACCCCGTCAGTTTAGGGATCGGGCCTCCGGATCGGGGTTCGGCGACGCCCCTCGCGCACGCTCGTCGACCACCGGGCTCCGTTCAGTAGCCTGGCCGGGTGCTGCCCGACGCGCCCGATCTCACACCCGAGCAGGAGGCGGTGTTCGACGCGATCGAGCTGTCGATGGAGCACGTGTTCGTCACGGGCCGCGCCGGGACGGGCAAGTCGACGCTGCTGCAGCATCTCGCGGCGCGCACGAGCAAGCGGCTCGCGATCTGCGCGCCGACGGGGGTCGCGGCCCTGAACGTCGGCGGGCAGACGATCCACTCCCTGCTGCGCCTGCCGATCGGCGTGATCGCGGACCAGCCGCTGCCGCACCCCGAGGAGCTGCGGAACCTGCTCCGCGCCATCGAGACGCTCGTGATCGACGAGGTCTCGATGGTCAACGCCGACCTGATGGACGCGATCGACCGGACGCTGCGCGAGTCGCGGAACCGCCGGCACGAGCCGTTCGGGGGCGTGCAGCTCGTGCTGTTCGGCGACCCGTATCAGCTCGCCCCGGTCCCCCCGAGCGATCCGCACGAGCGGGCGTACTTCGCGGACCGCTACCGCTCGCCATGGTTCTTCGACGCGCACGTCTGGGAGGAGGCGCCGCTGGCGATCCGCACGCTCGAGGAGATCCACCGGCAGCGCGACCCGGAGTTCACCCGCATCCTGAACGCCGTCCGCTTCGACGAGGTGACGCAGGAGATGGCCGACGTGCTCAACGAGGTCGGCGCGCGCCCGGTCCCCGACGGCGAGGAGGCGATCACGCTCGCGACGACGAACGCGACCGTCGCGGCGATCAACGCCCGCGGGCTGCGCGCGCTGCCGGGCGAGGCGCAGACCAGCGTCGCCGAGATCGAGGGGGAGTTCGGCCGCGGCGCGTTCCCGGCCGACGAGTCGCTCGAGCTGAAGCTCGGCGCCCGGGTGATGTTCCTGCGCAACGACACCTCGGGCGACGCGCGCTGGGTGAACGGCACGACGGGCCACGTCGTCGGCATCGGCAGCGAGATCGAGGTGGAGGTCGACGGCACCGTTCACGAGGTCGCCCCGGTGACCTGGGAGCGGTTCCGCTACGAGTACGACGGCATCACGAAGCAGCTTCGCAAGGACGTCGTCGCCGAGTTCACGCAGTTCCCGCTCCGGCTCGCCTGGGCGGTGACGATCCACAAGTCGCAGGGGCAGACCTACGACCGCGCGCGGATCGACCTCGGCTCGGGCGCGTTCGCGCCGGGGCAGACCTACGTCGCGCTGAGCCGGCTCCGCACGCTCGAGGGGCTCCATCTCTCGCGGCCGCTGCGCCGCCGGGACGTCATCGCCGACCGGCACGTGCGCCGGTTCATGGGTCGCGATCCCGTCGCCTGACTGGCCCTTCCCGGCGGTCGAGGAGGCCGCGTAGCCCCACCCTCGGTGGTTGAGGAGGCCGCGCAGCGGGCGTCTCGAAACCACCGCCGCGATCTCGACCAGCGGACGCCTCGCGCCGGACTTGCCCCGCCGGCCCGCCTCCGGCAGTGTGATCAGGGGCGGGAACCCGCAGAGAGGCAGCGATGAGCGACACGAACGCCGGGGGCGCCCCGGCCGGCTGGTACGAGGACGGCGTCACCGCCGGGCAGGAGCGCTACTGGGACGGCACGCAGTGGACGGAGCAGTTCCGGCCGCTCGCCGCCGCCGCGCCCGTTCCCCCGCCTCCGCCTCCGCCCGCCGACGAGCCGAGCGCCGCGACCGCGCCGCCGGCGCCGCCCGCGCCCGAGGCCCCGACGGCGGGCTATCCCGAGTACCAGCCCGCACCTCCTGCGCCGCGCGCACCGGGCCAGGGCCTCTCGCGGGGCGCGATCATCGGGATCGTGATCGCGGCGGCCGCCGTCGTGGTGGCGGCGATCGTGCTCATCCTCGGCTTCACGGTCTGGGGCTGGGGCGGCGGGCCGTCCTCGGCGCAGCAGGCCGCGTATCTCGAGGCGGCGAAGTCGAACGCCCTGTCGACGGGCGCCGACTACTCGGACGCGCAGCTCCTCGACGCGGGCCGGCAGCTCTGCTCGGTCGCCGCGCGGATCGACCCGAACGACCTGATGGGCTCCATGCAGGCGGCGCTCGAGCTCGGGAACGTCATCCAGGATCCGCAGCTCTACGCGATCGCCGGCACCTCGCTGCGCGAGCTCTGCCCGGCCGATGTCGCGAAGCTCGAGGAGCTCGGCCAGTCGTTCCAGCCCTGATCAGGGCAGGGACCAGGCGGGGCGGTCCTCGCCCCAGCGCCCGCCGAGCCGCTCGTACTCGGGCGGTGCGCAGCGATAGGCGAGCACCGGCAGGGCGGTGACGAGCTCGTCGGCGCCGGTGCGCCCGCGCTGCACGGTCGGCTCCGGGATGCGGGCCTCGGCGTGCTCGGCGCGCCGCAGCCCCTCGAGCAGCGCCTGCGCGACGCGGGCCAGGGAGACCGACACGGAGTGCGTCCCGCCGTGCGTGCGCTGCACCGAGAGCGCTCGCACGATGCCGGCGGCCAGGAGGTGCCCGGCGCTGTGGTCGAGCGCCTGGGCGGGGAGGGCCCCGGGCCGGATCCCGTCCTCGGACTCGATGCGGGCGATGCCGCTCGCCGCCTGGACGATGCTGTCGAACCCGCGCCGCTCCGCCCAGGGGCCGGTCTCGCCCCAGGCGCTGACCGAGCCGACGACGAGTCCGGGATGCCGTTCGGCGAGCGTCTCGGGCGTCAGGCCGAATGCTGCGAGCGCGCCCGGACGATAGCCGGTGACGAGGACGTCGGCGTCGGCGAGGAGCTCGTCGAACGTCGCCGCGTCGGCCGGGGACGCCAGGTCGAGGCGCGTCGATCGCTTCCCCTGACCGGTGTCGAGGTGCTGCCAGCCGATCTCCGGCAGGCGGGGCGAGTCGACCCGCAGCACCTCCGCCCCGGCGAACGCGAGGTCGCGACCGGCGACCGGACCGGCGATGACCCGCGTGAGGTCGAGCACGCGGATCCCCTCGAGCGGACGCCGGGCGCCGGCCGTCCATGGACGCGGCGCGGCACCCGGCCGGGCGGCGGTCGCGACGAGCGGCGCCTCGCGGACCGCGCGCGCCTGCGGGTGCGCGGCCCACTCCGACTCGTCCCGCACGCGGACCGCGACGGCGCCGACGCGAGCGGCCTCGTCCTCGACCTCCTGCGCGGCCCGGCGTCCGAGCGCCGCAGCCACCTGTTCCTTCGTGGCATCGCCGTCGATGCCGAGCAGCCGGCGCAGCCGGTCGGCGTGGTGCGGATAGTTGCCGTGCGTGCGCACCCAGCCGTCGGCGGTCTCCCAGAATCCGGAGAGCGGCGCCCAGGCGTCGGGCGCCGCGCCGCCGATCCGGAGGTGGCGCTCGCTCCGGATCGACGTGACGAGCCGCGCGCCGTCGACCGCGACCGGCGGCACGTCCGGGGTGATCCCCCGCTCGCGGAGCACGGCGTGGAGGGCGAGGGTGGCGAGGGCGACGCTGTCCGAGGCGAGGGCGACGACGTCCAGCCGCGAGGGCAGGACGATCTCGGACGGGGGCGGCGCGAGGCGGCCGAGCAGTTCGGGCGCGCCGCCCAGCTCGCGCCAGGCGCGTTCGGCGGGGGTCTCGGTCGGGGTCATCGGCTCAGGGCTCCGGTCGGCGGGTGTCGTAGTCCGGATCGTATTCGCGTCGCCCGTATCCGTCTCGGAAGATCTCGCGCACGCTGCCGAGCACCGCCCACAGCACGAGGATCCCGATGACGGCCAGGAACACGACCAGGCCGATCGTCCACGACGTGCTCATCCGGCGCCCTCCGTCCTGCCGGGCTCGACCTCCGGCTCGTCGGGACGCTAGCATCGGCGATGTAGGGCAATCAAAGGATTGTCCTAGATATAGGAGCGCGCATGCCACGGAACTCGGGCCAGCAGGTCGTCGACGAGCTCGCGCGGCGCATCCGCGCGGGCGAGCTGCCGGCCGGCACCAGGCTGCCGACGCACCGGGAGCTCGCGCGGCGCCACGGCATCGCGCTCGAGACCGCGACCCGGGTCTATCGGCGGCTCGCGCACATGGGCCTCACGGCGGGCGAGGCCGGCCGCGGCACCTTCGTGCGCGAGCAGATGGCGCCGGTCGACCTCGGGCCGGCCCGCGGCGCGGTCCCCGTCGCGGTGAACCTCGCCGTCAACGAGCCGCTCGCGCCCGAGCAGTCGGACCTGCTGCGCCGCTCGTTGCGATCGCTCGCCGCGTCCGGCAACCTCGAGGCGCTGCTCTACCAGGAGCCCGCCGGGGGGCGGACGAAGGACCGGCGGGTGGTCGCGACCTACCTGCTCAGCCGCGGCATCGACGTCCCGCCGGCGAACGTCCTCATCACGAACGGATCCCAGCAGGGGCTCGATGCGGCGCTCGATGCGACGACGAGCCCGGGGGACATGATCGCCATCGGGTCGCTGTCGTATCCGGGGATGCGGATGCTCGCGCAGTCCCGCAAGCACCCCTTCGCGACCGTGCCGGTCGAGGCCGAGGGCCCGGACCTCGCCGCCCTGGACCGCGCGTGCGCGGGCCGCGGCGTCCGCGCCGTCTACACGGAGCCGACGATGCACAACCCCATGTCGTGGGTGCTCACGCTCGAGCAGCGGCGGCGGATCGTCGAGATCGCGCGGCGGCACGACGTCTGGATCATCGAGGACGGCACCTACGCGTTCCTCGCGCCCGACGCGCCGCCCCCGCTGCAGGCGCTCGCCCCGGAGCGGACGGTCTACGTCGCCAGCCTGAGCAAGAACTTCGCGACGGGCCTGCGCTTCGGCTTCGTCGTCGCGCCGGACCCGCTGATCGCCCACCTCGAGGGCGGGCTGCGCGCCTCGACCTATGGCTCGCCGAGCCTCGTCACGGCGCTCGCGGTGGGGTGGATCGCCGACGGCACCGTCGAGCGGATGGAGGCCGAGCGCCGCGTCGACGCGCGCCGGCGCCAGGCGATCGCCCGGGCGGCGCTGCGCGGCTACGAGCTCGTCACGCATCCGAGCAGCTACATCGTCTGGCTGCGCCTTCGGCCTGGCCAGCGGATGGATCTCGTCGCCGCCCTGCTCGCCGAGCGGGGCATCGCCGTGGGCACCGCGGAGCGCTACGCCACGGACGGGCGGGCGCCGCATGCGCTGCGCCTCGCGATCGGGACGCCGCCGCTCGAGGTGCTCGAGCGGGCGCTCGCGGACGTGCGCGCCACGCTCGACGCGGTCGGATAGGGGATCGTCATGAGTGGAGATCGCGTCGGCTTCCTCGGGCTCGGGAGGATGGGCATGCCGATGGCCGCGAACCTGCTGCGCGCCGGCGTCCGCCTGCAGGTCTGGAACCGCTCGACGCCGGCGCTGCGCGAGGCCGCCCGGCTCGGGGCGATCGTCGCGCCGAGCGCGCCGGAGCTGTTCGACCGCTGCGACGTGATCATCGCGATGCTCGCCGACGAGGCCGCGCTCGACGACGCGCTCGACCGCGAGCACGGCGGACTGCGGCGCCTCGCGCCGGGCACGCTGCTCGTCAATGCCGGCACCGTCTCGCCGACGTACTCGGTGCGCTTGGCCGCGGACATGGAGCGGGCGGGCGGCGCGTTCGTCGAGGCACCCGTCTCGGGATCGCGACGCCCCGCCGAGGAGGGCCGGCTGGTCACGATGCTCGCCGGCGAGCCACCCGAGCTGGACCGGGTGCAGCCGCTGTTCGAGGCTCTCAGCGGGATGGTGGTGCGCTGCGGACCGATCCCGGGCGCGCTGCGGATGAAGCTCGCCGTCAACGTGTTCCTCATCGCGACCGTCACCGGCCTCGCTGAGTCCTTCGACTTCGCTCGGCGGCAGGGACTCGATCTCGGCCTGCTGCGCGAGGTCCTCGACGCGGGTCAGATGGCGTCGCCCATCTCGCGAGTCAAGACGGCGAAGCTGCTGGCCGGCGACCTCAGCCCCCAGGCCGCGATCGCCGACGTGCTCATGAACAGCGAGCTCGCCCTCGCCGCCGCGCGCACCGCCGGGGCCCGCACGCCCCTTCTCGCCGCCGCCCGCGAGCTCTACGCGGAGGCGGTGGAGCGCGGCGACGGCGCCCTCGACATGATCGCGGTCCTGTCGGTGCGAAGTGCGCGAGCACCGCGCGCAGGCGCTCGCTGAGCGAGTCGTCGCCGGCGAGCCGTCACCGGGAGACCTTGCCGAAGCGGCCCGCGATGGCGCGCAGGACGAGGGGCTGGGCGGCGATCAGCGCGGCGGCGACAGCCACGAGCGAGCCGGCGAACCAGATCACGCCCCACCACGAGGCCACGTCGTCCGTCGCGGCGAACATGTGGTTGAGGTTGCGCTGCGCGCCGGTCGCGAGGACCAGGACGACGTGCACGAAGGTGAACAGCACGAAGTAGAGCATGATCGGGAAGTGCAGGGCGCGCGCCCACTCGACCTTGTAGAGCCGGGACAGGCGGGAGTCAGCGGGCCAGAGGTCGCTCATGCGCGCTCCGGTGATCGCCGCGAGCGGCGCGGCGACGAAGACGGTGGCGAAGTAGGCGAGCTGCTGCAGGGCGTTGTAGTTGACCCAGCCGTTCTCGCTCGGCCAGTCGAATGAGGCGTATTGGAGCGCCGCCGAGACCGCGTTCGGCAGCACTTCCCAGCTGGTCGGCACGATGCGCACCCACTGGCCGGTCGCGAAGAGCAGGACGACGAAGAGCAGGCCGTTGATCAGCCAGAGGAGATCGAGGCTCTGATGCAGCCAGAGATGGATCGAGACCTTCTTCGGCGCCGCCTTGGTCTTGAACGGCGGGATGTTGCGGCGGGTGAAGTAGGCCGGAGGTCGCCGGGTGGTGCGCACCTGCCAGCCCGAGCGCACGATCAGGGCCATGAGGAACAGGTTGAAGAAATGCTGCCAGCCCAGCCACGCCGGAATGCCGACGGGAGCCCATCCGGGCAGCCGATACTCGCCGGGATAGACGCGCAGCCAGGCCTCGACCTCGGGGAGCGCTCGCAGCGCTCGCGCACCGAACACCGCGCCGGCGGCGACGACGATGAGCACCGGGACGAGCCAGATCAGGATGCGCCAGCGCGGTCGGCCCGCGTTCGCGTCAGCCACGGATCACTCCTTGAGGGCCGCGATGAGCTGGGGGACGACCTCGAAGAGGTCGCCGACCACGCCGTAGTCCGCGATCTCGAACAGGGGCGCGCTCTCGTCGTCGTTGACGACGATGATCGTCTTCGCGGTCTGCATGCCCGCCCGGTGCTGGATCGCGCCCGAGATGCCGAGAGCGATGTAGAGATCGGGGCTGATCGTGGCGCCGGTCTGCCCGACCTGCATGCTCGGCGCAGCGTAGCCGGCGTCGACCGCGGCCCGCGATGCTCCGATCGCCGCGTCGAGCGCGTCGGCGAGCTCGCCGGTGACCCTGTCGAATTCCGACTTCGAGCCGAGGCCACGCCCGCCCGAGACGACGATCTTCGCGCTCTTGAGGTCGGGCCTTCCGGAGGTCGCCTCGGTGGGGCGGACCTCGGTCACGATCGGGTCCGGGAGGGCGTCCGGGGCCGGGGCGAGCACGTCGACGGTCGGAAGTCCGGCGACGGGCTCGAATGCGCCGTCGCGAACCGTGATCACCGGAATGCCGGTGACCGCCGCGGATGTCGTGGTGAACGAGCCCCCGAACACGGAGTGTGTCGCGATCACGGCGCTCCCGTCGAGGCGCAGATCGATCGCATCGATCAGCAGGGGCGCCGCGAGGCGCGCGGAGAGTCGACCGGCGACCTCGCGGCCGAGCACGCTATGCGGCAGCAGTACCGCGGCGATCGGCTGCCGCGCCGCCGCGGATGCGACCGCCGCCGCGATCGCGGCCGACTCTCCCGTCGCACCGACGAGCACCGGCGTGCCGAGCATCGACGCGGCGGCCAGCAGCCCCCGCGCGCTGCGCGCCGGCGCGCCGGTCGGGTCGGTCTCCACCAGGACCAGGATGTTGCCCACGATCAGCTCCTCACCACGAGATTGCGTTCCAGCAGCCACGCCGCCAGCTGCCGTCCGCCGTCGCCCTCGTCGACGATCTTGATCCCCGCGGAGCGCGGCGGCCGTTGCGCGGTGCTCATGACCACCGTGTGGGCCTCGGGCGCGGCGACGTCGAGGCTCGCGACGCTCTGCTTGTCGATCGGCTTGCCCTTCGCCTTCATGATCCCCATGAAGCCCGGGAAGCGCGCCTCGGCGGCCTTCTCCGTGATGCTCACCACGGCGGGCAGCGGGGCGCTCAGGTGCTTGGTCGCTGTCTCGGCGACCTGCGTGCCGGACACCGATCCGCCCTCGACCGCCACGCTCTCCAGGCTGCCGAGCAGCGGCAGCGCGAGGAGCTCCGCGACCGCTGCCGGCACGACGCCGCCCCGGCCGTCGGTCGACTGATTGCCCATCACGATCAGGTCCGGGCGCTCGGCCTTGAGGGCCGCCGCGAGGATGTGCGCGGTCCGCAACGCGTCACTGGCTGCCAGGGCCGGGTCCGTGATGAGGATCGCGCGGTCGGCGCCCATGCCGAGGGCCTTCCGCAGCGACTTCTCGACGCCGTCAGGGCCCATTGCGAGGAGCACCACCTCGGTGTCCTTCTGTCGGTCCTTGATCTGCAGCGCGATCTCCGCGGCACGCTCATCGATCTCGTCAATGACCTGATCACCGTCGGCGCGATCGATCAGACCGGTCGATGGATCCAGCCGGCGCTCCCCATAGGTGTCGGGCACTTCCTTCACCAGAACCACGATCTTCATCGGATCTCCTCATCAGCATCTCGGCGCTCGCTCTGGAGCGCCGAGATCGGTCATCTGTGCCGCTGACGCCCCGCTCGAGCTCGTGCGAGCGGACCACCGGGGTGTGAGGTCGGGCCGCCGGATCCCGACTGTGGAAGCGCCAGCGCTCGACCATCCGCCCCAGAGCGGCGACATGGTTCATTGTAGTCGACCGATCAGTCGGTCGGTAGTGCGCCGGGCGCATCGAATTGGCCGCTCCGGACTCCGGAGGGCTGGCAGCCCGACGACAGCGCTCTGCGCTACGCGGGCAGGGCCATGGTGGGGTTCTCGGCCAGATAGGCGGGTGTGGCGATCCCGGACATCATGTTCTGCCAGAAGACGACGGCGATCTCCCGCGGCGGGGGGAAGGCGTCGGCCGAGTACCACTGGTAGGAGTAGCTGACCATGCCGAGGATCTGATGCGTGGTGAGGCGCACGTCGGCCACCTGGAAGATGCCCTCCTCGATGCCGCGATGCAGCAGGCCGGCGACCAGACTGCGGTACAGATCCCGGCGCTCGCGGCGGATCTCGCGCGTCGCGTCGGCGAGCTCGCGCGAGTGCTCGACGTAGACCCGCTGGTAGCCCGGGAGGGCGACGTTCATCTCGAGGGTGTCGGCCATCGCCTCGAAGAGCTGCCGTGGGGTCGACATGCTCTGGCGTGCAGGGTCGTGGAAGCGGGCGTGGACGAAGTCGGAGACCGCAGCGTGGATGGCGTCGAGAATGTCGGTCTTGCTCGAGAAGTAGTAGTAGAGCGTCGGCTTGGCGATCCCGATGACCTCGGCGATGTCATCGACGGAGACCGCGGCATAGCCGTGCTTGTCGAAGAGCGTCGCGGCGGCGTTGACGATCTGCTCGCGTCGCTCTTCGACCGACATCCGCCGCCGCTGCGCGCGGTGCTCAGCGCGATTCGTCGGCATGGCCCCCCTCATGAAGTCGGTACCCGCAGGGCTGGTTGTCCCATAACTATTCCAGACAACGCCGCCCTGCTCGGGATTTGACGCCGTTCGCGTCGTCGCTCGCGTCCGATCGACCTGGGATGCGCCGCATTGATTATCGACCGTCTGGTCGGTACAGTGCTGACACCAGCATTCACAGCGAATCAGGCTTGGAGCGACATCGCGGAGCCGCGAGCGGACGGCTGGGTGCGCGCGACGCCGCGCGCATCCGCTGGTCGGAGTGCATCGGCTCAGTCTCCGCCCGACGAAAGAAGATCGAAATGCAGCCTCTCATCATCAATGCCGCGATCTCGGGCTCGCACAAGCCGGGGTCCAGTCCGCACCTCGCGAGGAACCCGGAGGAAGTGGGGCTGCAGGCGCTCGAGTGCGTCCGGGCGGGCGCCTCGATCATCCACATCCACGCTCGCGATGACGAGGGCCGGCAGAGCGGGGACCTCGAGCACTTCCAGCGCACGGTCGACGTCATCCGGAACGAGGCGCCCGAGACGATCGTGAACCTTACGACCTCGTTCACGAGCAGCAGTGAGGCTCCCGACTCGGAGGTGCGGATGTCGGTGCTGGAGGCCGCTCCCGAGATCGCCTCCTACGACGCCGGCACCATGAACTTCAGCTCCTGGGTGTTCCGCAACGATCCCGCCTTCCTCCGTGAGCTGGCGACTCGGATGAACGAGCGCGACGTGAAGCCCGAGATCGAGGTGTTCGACGAGGGAATGCTCGGTACCGTCGAGCGCCTGGTCGAGGAGGGATACCTCAAGGGACCGCTCTTCATCCAGTTCGTGATGGGCGTCGCGGGCGGGGTGCGGGCGACCGCGGCGAACCTCACGCATCTCGTCCAGGGTCTGCCCGAGGGTGCGACCTGGTCGGTCGCGGCGGTCGGGCGGCACCAGCTCAACTTCAACGCGATGGCGATCGCGATGGGCGGCCACGCGCGGACCGGCCTCGAGGACAACCTCTACTTCTCCAAGGGGGTGTTCGCGACGAACGCGCAGCTCGTCAGTCGTGTGCGCGATCTCGCGGGACTCATGGGGCGTGAGGTCGCGACCCCGCACCTCGCGCGGGAGCTGCTGGCAATTCGGCCCGCCTGAGCTCGGGAAATTGACATGCGACGCGCGTGCGTGCAACTATCTACCGACGAGTCAGTCGAATACTTGTAACGAGGCAATGTGGACTATCTCTTCAGTGACGAAGCGATCGCGTTCGGCGAGGAAGTACGCGCCTGGCTCGAGGCCGAGCTGGACCCCGAATGGGAGTCAAAGTACGAGCCGACGAGCCCGGAATGGATCGCCTTCCAGCGAGACTGGGATCAGCGTCTGTATCGGCGCGGCTGGGGCGCGATCTACTGGCCGCAGGAGCACGGCGGCCTCGGCGCCACCCCGGAGTTCCGCGCCATGTTCTCGCGGCAGTTCGCCGAGGCGGGCGCGCCGGACGGGCTCGGCAAGATCGGCAAGCGCCTGCTCGCGCCGGTGCTGATGCGGCACGGCTCGCCCGAGCAGAAGGAACGGTTCCTCCCGCCCCTCCTGCGCGGCGAGGAGTTCTGGGCTCAAGGCTATTCGGAGCCCGGCTCGGGCTCGGACCTCGCCTCGCTCTCGACCCGCGGTCGCGTCGAGGGCGACGAGCTGGTCATCAACGGCCAGAAGATCTGGACGAGCCATGGTTGGTACTGCGAGTGGATCTTCGCCCTGGTTCGCACGTCGAAGGAGGCCAAGAAGCAGGACGGCATCTCCTTCGTCCTGGTCAAGGCCGACACACCCGGCGTCGAGATCCGCCCGATCAGCCAGATCAATGGCAAGAGCGAGTTCGCCGAGGTGTTCTTCACGGACGCACGGGTGCCGGTCGACCAGGTCGTGGGGCCGATCGGCCAGGGCTGGACGATCGCCAAGGCCCTGCTCGAGTTCGAGCGCGGCGCCGAGATGTCGCTCGGTCGCAGTGGGACTATCCGCAGCGCGACCCGCGAGCTCGTCCGAGACCTCGGCGGCGCCGACGCGATCGGCGACACGGCGGTCGCGCAGGCCCTCGGGCTCCATGAGGCGCAGTTCCTCGGGGCGGACATCAACACCCTGCGGCTGCTCGGCGCCCAGATGGCCGGCGGCGACCCCGGGCACATCTCGGCGCTCGTCAAGCTGCAGCAGACCGAGGACTGGCGCGCCGCGACCGTCCGCGACCTCGAGCTGCTCGGGCCGCGCGCGCTGCAGGGCTCCGGCTCGCACTTCGAACGCTACTTCTCCGCTCGCCCCGGGACGATCGCCTCCGGCTCGTCCGAGGTGCAGCGCAACATCCTGGCGAAGCGGGTGCTCGGCCTGCGGGACTGACCCGAGCCACCGATCGCCAGCACGCAAGAGAGGAAACTGTGGACACTGCCATGTCGGCCGACGGGCGGGAGCTCGTCGACGCCTTCGCGCATCAGATCGAGGAGGCCGTCGGCGACCTCGTCATCAGCTTCCGCCCGCCCCGCGCCGAAGTGGAGGCCGCCTTCGCCGCGGTCCATGCGCAGGTCGTCGCCGGCGGCTGGCACGAGCTCGTGGTCGAGGGGCCCGGCACCGGCGAGGACGCCGCGGTCCTCGCCGCGATCGTCGAGGCGGCGGCGCGGATCAAGCGCACGGCGCCGTACCCCTTCGCCGAGTCCTTCGCTGCGCGGCGGCTGCTGAAGGAGCTCGGGCTCGACGAGCTCGCGAGGGACCCCGGCAGCATCACCGCCGCCCTCGGCAACGCGATCGAGGACGACGGGCCGCTCGTCTTCGGCTACGGTCAATGGACCGACCACCGCTACTTCCTGACTGCCGAGTCCGATGGCGCCTTCGCGCTGCGCGACGCCGCGGCCGACGCGCTCGATCCGGCCGCGCTGCAGCAGCCGGATCACACCCGCCCGCACTTCGCGCTCCGCTCCGGCGCGGCAGCCTCGGCCGAGGTGATCGCGCGGGTGCCGCGCGAGGCCGCGGTTCGGGCGGCGGCGGAGCTCGTGCTCTTCGAGGCGGCCGAGCAGCTCGGCGCGGCCGGTGCCCTCTTCGACGCGACCGTGACCTATCTCAACCAGCGCGAGCAATTCGGCGCGCCGTTGTCGTCCTTCCAAGCGCTGCGCCACCGGATCGTCGACGTCTTCGCGCAGCTCGAGACGCTGCGCTCGCTCGTCGGCTACGCGAGCTGGGCGGCCGACGCGCGGCCCGAGAGCCTGCTCGAGTTCGCGGCGATGGCGAAGGGCTATGGTTCGCGCATCGCCTGGCATGCCGGCAGCGAGGCGATCCAGATGCACGGCGCCATGGGATTCACCTGGGAGCAGGGCCTGCAGGTGCCGCTCGGCCGCGTGATGAGCCTCGCACTGACCTCGCCGAGCGGCGCGTACTGCCTCGAGCTGGTCGGTCGGCGCGTGCTGGAGCGCGGCGAGCTGGTCTCGCTGCTGCAGTAACCGGAATCACGAGGAGAGGGAGGACGGGGATGACGACCGAGGTGCTGATCGTCGACGAGCCCGCGCCGCACGTGCGGCGCTGGACGCTCAATCGGCCGGAGACGCTGAACGCCTTCAACGACGATCTCCGCACGGCGCTGCGGACGCAGATCGATGCGCTCCCGGCCGACGGGGACGTCCGGGTGGTCGTACTGCGGGGCGCCGGTCGCGCGTTCAGCGTGGGCGCGGACGTGGCGAAGCGCTCCCCCGAGGAGTTCGCCCAAGGCTATCTGTCGGCCGCGTCGGCCGCCGCGGACTACGAGCGGCTGCAGGATCGGACCATCGACCTCTTCCTCGACGTCTGGCGCTCGCCCGTCGCGGTGATCGGGCAGGTGCATGGCTACTGCATGGGGATCGCGACGATCCTCATGCACTGCTGCGATCTCGTCTTCGCCGATGACGCGACGGTCTTCGGCTGGCCGGGGGCGCCGCTCGGCGGCGGCATGATCGGGCCGACCTGGAGCCATCAGATCGGGGCGCATCTCGCCAAGGAGATGAGCCTCACGATCGGCGCGCGGATGTCGGCGGTCGAGGCCGCCCGATTCGGTGTCGTGAACCGCGTGGTCCCCGCCGAGGAGCTCGAGCCGGTCGTCCTCGCGACGGCGCAGCACACCGCGCGGCTCTCGCGCGATCTCATCCGTATCAAGAAGGCGGCGATCAACCAGGTGCAGAGTCGCCAGGGCTTCGAGGACACGTTGCGCTCGGCGGCGGCCTGGGACGCGGTCGCGCACGAGACCGAGGTCGTCCACGAGACTCGCGAGGGCATTCGAGACCACGGACTCAAGGCGGTGCTCGCGGACTGGCGCCCGCCGTCGCGTGAGGGGCGTGCGCGGTGAGCGCGGGCCGGCCGAGGTACGCCGATCTTCCCGTACTGATCGAGGAGGGCGAGTACCGCCACGCCTGGGACCACTACCAGGATGGCGACCAGCTGGGCGCCTTGGGCGGCATCGGCCCCGAGCAGCGGCGCGCGGCCCTCGCGACCGTCGTCGAAGGCCGGGCCGTCAACGTGTCGTTGCCGCTGACGCTGCCCGACCCGCCGATGTTCGGTCGGGAGCGGTTCACGCACACCGTGTTCCAGCCGCATCGCAACGGCAGCGATGACAAGCTCGACGGCTTCTACCTCCAGTCCTCCAGCCAGTGGGACGGGCTGCGGCACGTCCGCGCCCGAGAGTTCGGCTACTTCAAGGGCTACACGGGGGACTTCGCCGGCACCGACCACCTCGGCATCCAGGAGTTCGCCCGGGAGGGCATCATCGGCCGCGGTGTCCTGCTGGACCTCTCGGCCGCCTATCGCGCGCAGCTCGCCGAGGGCCGCACCGCCGATGAGCTGTACTTCGGAGCGGCGGATCTGCGCGCCGCGGCCGCCGCGGCCGGCATCGAGGTGCAGCCGGGCGACGTGCTCTGCCTGCGCACGGGGTGGATGGAGCGCTATCTCGCCGCCGATCCCGAGGAGCGCGCCGCCCTCGTCTCCGTACGGCTGTGGCCTGGGCTGGAGGGCTCGGCCGGAGTGGCGGAGCAGCTCTGGGACTGGCAGGTCGCCGCGGTCGCGGCGGACAACCCGGCGGTCGAGGGCGGGCCGGGCAAGGCGGAGTTCGGCTCGCTGCACCGTCGCGTCCTGCCGCTGCTCGGCATCGTCTTCGGTGAGCTCTTCGACTTCGAGGCACTCGCCGCGGAGCTCGTCCGCGCGGGGCGCAGCGCGTTCGCCTTCGTCGCCGTCCCACTCAACCTGCCGGGCGGCGTCGGGTCGCCCGCCAACGCCGTCGCGCTCCTCTAGCCGGATCGCGTCACGAACCCACGAAGGAGAGCAGCACACCTGATGGATAACGAAGCACTCAAGGAGATCCTGAGCGCGCTGTCCCAGGGCGGCTGGGCGCAGGCCTCGATCGTCACCAAGGACTTCAACCTGTCGGTCGGGACCGGCGCCGCGCCGCTCCCGGCGCCCGCGGTGCCAGTCGGCGAGCAGTCCACACCCGCCGCAGCGGCCCCCGCGCCCGTCGCGCCAGCGCCCGCACCTGTACCCGCACCTGCACCGGAGCCGACCGTCGGCACCACTATCTCGGCCCCGTCGGTCGGCGTGACCTGGCGCGCGCCGAAGCCCGGCGCGGCGCCCTTCATCGAGGTCGGGCAGACGATCGCCGCGGGCGACACCGTGTTCCTCCTCGAGGTCATGAAGCTCTTCAGCCCGATCATCAGCGAGGTGAGCGGGGTCGTCACCCGGATCCTCGTCGAGGACGGGCAGATGGTCGAGTACGGCACTCCGCTCGTGGTGGTCGAGGCGGCGTGACGAAGCTGCGGCGAGTCCTGATCGCGAACCGCGGCGAGATCGCGCTGCGCATCATCCGCGCGTGCTTCGAGGAGGACATCGAGAGCGTCCTCGTGGTGTCGGAGGCCGACATCGACAGCCTGCCGGCGAAGCTCGCCGACCGCGTGGTGCGGATCGGCCCCGCTCCGTCCTCGCAGAGCTATCTCGACGTGGACCGGATCGTCGCCGCGGCGACCGCGACCGGCTGCGACGCGGTGCACCCCGGCTACGGCTTCCTCTCGGAGCAGCCGCGGCTCGCGAGCGCGCTCGCGGAGGCGGGCATCGTGTTCGTCGGACCCTCGATCGACACGCTGGAGCGCGGCGGGGACAAGCTCCGAGCCCGCGAGCTCGCGCGCTCCCTCGGCATCCCGCTCGCGAGCGGCAGCGCCGCGGTGACGGCGGAGGACAGTCACGAGACCGCCGGGCAGGTCGGCTATCCGATTCTGATCAAGGCCTCCGCCGGCGGCGGCGGACGCGGCATGGGCCTCGTCCGCGACCCCGGTGAGCTCGACGCCGCGCTGCAGCGCGCGCAGACGGAGGCGAGGGAGGCCTTCGGCGACGACCGTGTCTACCTGGAGCGCTTCGTCGAGCGGGCCAGGCATGTCGAGGTGCAGATCCTCGGCGACTCGCACGGCAATGTCATCCATCTCGGCGAGCGGGACTGCTCGGTGCAGCGTCGCTACCAGAAGGTGGTCGAGGAGGCCCCCGCCGTCGCGGTCCCCGCCGAGGTCCGGGCGCGCATCCACGAGGCGGCCGTCAGGCTCGCGAGGTCGCTGGAGTACCTGGGCGCCGGCACGGTGGAGTTCCTGGTCGACACCGAGACGGACGAGTTCTTCTTCCTCGAGATGAACACCCGCGTCCAGGTGGAGCACCCGGTCACCGAGATGGTCACGGGGATCGACATCGTCCGGCTTCAGCTGAGGATCGCCGCGGGCGAGCCGCTCGGCATCGCGCAGGAGGACGTCCGGCTGGAGGGCCACGCGATCGAGTACCGCGTGACGGCGGAGGATCCCGACCGCGGCTTCCTGCCGGCGCCGGGCCAGATCGTCGACTGGGTCATGCCGACGAGCACGAGCGTCCGGGTCGACTCGCACTGCTTCCCGGGCTACCGGATCCCTCCGTTCTACGACTCGCTGCTCGCGAAGATCATCGTGTGGGGCGCGTCGCGGGATGCGGCCATCGATCGCTCGCGCCGTGTCTTCGACCACGTCCTGGTGGGCGGGACGCCGTCGAGCGTCCCGTTCCATCGCCGCCTGCTCGACTCCTCCGACTTCCGCGAGGGCCGCGTCACGACGCGGTGGCTCGAGACCGAGTTCCTGCCCAGCCCGGGCCCTGCCAGCTAAGGAGTCCGAGAAGTGACCGAAGCCATTCAGTTCGTCGACCAGTCGATCCGCGACGGCCAGCAGAGCCTCTGGGGCCTGCGGATGCGCGCCGGCCACATGCTGCCGATCGCGAAGGAGATCGACGAGGCCGGATTCCATGTCGTCGACTTCACCGGCAGCGCGATGTTCGAGGTGATGACGCGGCAGTTCAAGGAGAACCCCTGGGAGCTGCTCGACCTGGTCCGCGAGGCGATGCCGAACAGCGACCTGCGCTCGGGAGCCCGGCCGAACGCCGCGATGGGCACGGGCTTCGCGATGGCGCCGTTCTCGGTCGTCGACCTGCTGTGCCAGACGATGGTCAAGCACGGTGTCACGAGCTTCTGGCTCTACGACTGCCTGTACAACATGGACCAGATGGAACGGCTCGCGCGAGCGATCTCCTCGGTCGGCGGCAAGGTGCTCCCGGGCCTGATGTACGCGCTGTCCGAGTACCACACCGACGAGTTCTTCGCCGACAAGGTGCGCACGATCGCGAGCTGGGGCGTCGCGGACGCGATCTATCTCGAGGACGCGTCGGGCGTGCTGACCCCGGACCGGGCAGCGACCCTGATCCCAGCGCTCATCGAGGCGTCGAACGGCATCCCGATCGAGATGCATTGCCACAACACGACGGGCCTCGCCTCGCTCAACTACCTCGAGGGCATCAAGGCGGGCATCCGCACCATCCACACCGCCTCGCGGCCCCTTGCCAACGGTCCCTCGCTGCCCTCGACCGAGGTGATGCTCGACAACATCAAGGCACTCGGCTACACCTCCACCGTCGACGAGTCGCGACTCGAGCGGATCGCCGCCTACTTCGAGCGCCTCGCGAAGCAGGAGGGCTACGAGCTCGGCGTGCCCGCGGAGTACAGCGTCCGGCCCTATGAGCACCAGCTTCCGGGCGGCATGCTCGGCACCCTCAAGTACCAGCTCGCCACGCATGGGCTATCGCATCGGCTGCAGGAGACGCTCGAGGAGACGGCGATCGTGCGGCGTGAGCTGGGCTACCCCGTCATGGCGACCCCCATCTCGCAGCTCGTCGGCATCCAGGCGCTGCTGAACATCACCTCTGGTGAGCGGTACAAGCAGGTCCCCGACGATGTCATCAAGTACGTGCTCGGCTGGACGGGCCGTCCGCCGGGGCCGATCGACCCGGAGGTGCTCGACAGGATCCTCGGCTCCGAGCGCGGCAAGGAGCTCGCGAAGCAGCAGCCGCCGCAGCCGACCATCGAGGAGCTGCGCAAGCAGCATCGCCCGGGCATCTCCGACGAGGAGCTGCTGCTGCGCGCCGTCATGCAGGAGTCGACGGTCGACGCGATGTATGCGAGCGGGCCCGCAGTTCGCGACCTCACCCGCCAGGAGCACCCGGTCGCCGCGCTCATCCGCTCGCTGAGCGCGCCGGGCTGCTCGGATCACGTCCACTTCGAGGACGCCGACCTCTCGGTGGAGCTGCACCGCTGACATGGGCGAGACGACGACGGGGATCGGTCCCGAGGCGGTGCTGCTGACCGGGCGGACGGCCATCGTCACGGGAGCGGGGCAGGGGCTCGGGCTCAGCATCGCGACGGCGCTCGCGGCCTTCGGCGCGGACGTGGTGATCGCGGACATCGACGCCGCGCTCGCCGAGCGCGCCGCTGCCGCGCTCGGCGCTCGCCATCGTGGCGCGCGCTGCGACGTGACGGACCCCGACGAGGTGCAGCGGCTGGTCGGAGCGACCGTCGACGAGACCGGGCGGCTCGACGTCATGGTGAACAATGCGGGATTCACGCGCGACAAGACGATGCGCAAGATGCCGGTCGAGGACTTCGACGCGGTCATCGCCGTGCACCTCAAGGGCACCTGGCTCGGCACCCGAGCTGCGGCCGACGCGATGCGCGGGCTCGGTCGGGGCGGCTCGATCATCAACATGTCGTCCATCTCCGGCAAGGTGGGCAATCCGGGGCAGACGAACTACAGCGCCGCGAAGGCCGGCATCGTCGGGTTGACGAAGGCGGCCGCGAAGGAGGTCGGATTCGCCGGGATCCGGGTGAACGCGCTGATGCCCGGTCTCATCGAGACGAAGATGGTCGCCGACATGCCCGAGGAGGTGCGCGCCGCCCGGCTGGTGGACGTGCCGCTCGGCCGGTTCGGGCTTCCCTCGGAGGTCGCCGGCGCCGCGGTGTTCCTCGCGAGCGATCTGTCGAGCTATCTCACCGGCGTCGTGATCGAGATCGCGGGCGGGCGGCATACGTGAGCGCCGAGGCCATGGCGCGCGCCCCCTTCGTCGCGCGGGGACTCGAGGAGGTGCTCGCGCTGCCCGGGCGCGAGTTCGGGCCGAGCCGGCCGCGCGCGGTCACCCAGGCGCAGGTCGACGAGTTCGCGGATGCGACCGGCGATCATCAGTGGATCCACGTCGACCCGATTCGCGCGGCCGAGGGGCCCTATGGCGGCACGATCGCGCACGGCTTCCTCGTCGTCTCTCTCGTTCCCGTGCTGCTGCGCGAGCTCCTAGTCGTCGAAGCGTTGGGACCGAGCATCAACTACGGGCTCAACAAGGTGCGGTTTCCCGCCCCGGTCCGAGTCGGCGCGCGTGTGGAGGCGACCGTCCGGATCGCCGACGTGGAGCGCCAGGAGACGACGGTGCGGATCGTCCACGATGCCTTGCTTCGGGTCGAGGGCTCGGAGCGGCCGGTCTGCGCCGCGCAGTACGTCACCGCCTACTTCACATCAGATCCCGATTGAGGAAAGAGGAACCATGACCACGCTCACGCTCGCCGTCGGCCGGCCGACCCTGGTCGACCGGGTCGTCCCCCGCCGGCTCGTCACCGACATCGGACTCGTCCTGGGCGGGGCGCTGCTCACGGGCGCCCTCGCGCAGATCGCGATCCCGTTGTGGCCCGTCCCGATCACGGGTCAGACGCTCGCCGTGGTGCTCGTCGGCGGTGCGCTCGGCGCGACCCGCGGGGCGCTGTCCATGCTCGTCTACGCCCTCGTCGGCGCGCTCGGCGTGCCGTGGTTCAGCGATGGAACGGCCGGGTGGGCCATCCTGCTCGGCCCGACCGGCGGCTATATCGTCGGCTTCGTGTTCGCGGCCGCGTTCACGGGTTGGCTCGCGCAGCGGCGGTGGGACCGTCGTTTCCTCCGCGGGCTGCTCGCGATGGTCGGCGGCTCGCTGGTCGTCTTCGCGATCGGCCTGCCCTGGCTCGCGTTCGCCCTGCAGCTGAACCTGCAGCAGACTCTCGAGGCCGGGCTCTACCCCTTCATCATCGGCGGCGTCATCAAGGCGGCCCTCGCGGCGGCGCTCATGCCGTTGCTGTGGCGGGCGGCCGAGTCGCGCCGAGGCGGGAAGTCCGACCGCTGAACCGTCGTGTGCCGCCCCGCGCGATGTGACCGAGTCGGCGACTCGAGGGGGCGGCACACGTGACGCGAATGGCTGAGGTCGCGGCGTCGCCACGAGCCGGCGGGTCGGCGGCGCGCCTGACGATGCTCGCGCTGGCGCAGTTCGTCGGCTGGGGCGCGCTGTTCTTCGCGCCGATCGTCGCCTCGCCGATGATAGCGGCCGACCTCGGGCTGGACCTCTCCACGGTCATGGCAACGTTCGCCGCCGGGACGATCGTCTCGGCGCTCGCGGGGGTCTTGGTCGGTCGGCTGATCGATCGCGGGCACGCGCGCTGGGTGATCAGTGCCGCGGCGGCGCTCGGGGCGCTCGGGCTGCTCCTGGTCGCGAGCGCGCAGCAGCCTGGCTGGCTCACGGTCGGCTTCGTACTGGGCGGGCTCGGTCAGGCGGGGACGCTCTATCAGGCGGCGTTCGCGGTGATCGTCCGGCGCCAGCCCGCGGCCGGACGTCAGCGCGCGATGACGATCGTGACGCTCGTCGGGGGCCTGTCCTCGCCCGTCTTCGCGCCGCTCGTGGTCCTCGTGGGGACGACGTGGGGCTGGCGCACCGTGTTCGGCTGCGGTGCCGCGCTGCTCGCCGCGACGGTGCCGATGCACTGGTTCGCGATCGGTCGCGAGCCGACGATCCAGACGGCGCAGCCGCACGAGCGGCCGACGGCCCGGCTGCGGGACGTGCTGCGCACGGGCCGATTCTGGCGGCTCGTCGTAGCGACGGCCGCCGTGGTCTGTGCGATCAACACGGTCACCCTCGCGATCATCCCGCTGCTCGCCGAGAAGGGTGCCGACTACGAGTTCGCCGCCGTCGCGTTCGGTCTGGTCGGCGCGGCGCAGGTCCTCGGGCGCGGTGTCTTCCTGCTGCTGCCGTCGCGTTCGGGTCCGCCGTGGCTGCCGCTGGTGGCGATGGCCGTTGCCGGGGCCCTCGTGGTCTCGCTGCTCGCCGCGGTGCCCGGTCCGCTCTGGCTGCTCGCCGGCGTCGCGATGGTCGGGGGCGCGTTGCGGGGATCGCAGACCCTGCTCAACGCGACCGCCGTCGTCCATCGCTGGGGAGCGGCGAGCTATGGCGTGCTCAACGGCGTCTTCATCGGACCCGCCACCATGATGACCGCGCTCGCACCGGGCCTGGGTCCGCTCCTGGCGGATGCCCTCGGCTCCTATGCGCTGATGGCGGCGGTCATGGCCGGCGTCGCGCTCGCGGCCGCCGTGACGGCACGGTGGAGCTGAGAGGCACATGCCATGATCGAGCCGACCGTCCTCGTCGAGCGCGTCGACACCACGCTCCTCATCACCTTCAATCGCCCGGACAAGCTGAACGCGATCGACCAGCGGATGTCGATCCTGATCGGTGCGGCCATCGAGACCCTCGAGTCCGACCCGACGCTGCGCGTCGGCGTCCTCACCGGTGCCGGCCGCGGCTTCTGCTCGGGGGCCGACTTCGCGGCACGGCAGCGCGGTGAGCGTGCGCTCGTGCCGGGGCGCGAGGAGTGGGGGTTCGCGGGGCTCGCGCGGCACTGGACATCGAAGCCCCTCGTCGCGGCGGTCAACGGCGTCGCGTTCGGCGGCGGCTTCGAGATCGTGCTCGGCTGCGACCTCGTCGTCGCGGCGCGCGGCGCGCGATTCGCGCTGCCGGAGGTGCGCCGCGGCCTGATCGCGACCGGCGGTGGACTCGTCAACCTGCCGGAGCTCGTCGGCCGCGCCCGGGCGATGCAGCTCGCACTGACCGGCGACCCGATCGATGCCGAGACGGCATTGCACTGGGGGCTGGCCGATGTCGTGGTCGATGACGCGGAGACCTTGCCGATGGCGCTGCGGCTCGCCGCGCGGGTCGCCGAGGCCGCCCCCCTCGCGGTCGGCGCCACCAAACGGGTGCTGCGTCGGCATCCGGCGGACGCGCCCGCCGCGCTGGAGGCGTCCTGGGAGCTCTGCGAGCGGGAGGGCCGAGTCCGCGAGTCGGCCGATGCGGCGGAGGGCACCGCCGCGTTCCTGGAACGCCGCGATCCCCACTGGAGGGGCCGCTAGTCCGCGCGACCGCCACATGCGGCTTGGCCCTGTCTCCACCAGGGTGGCCACCGAGCCGACCAGCACACGAGCTCGGCGGCGAGATGCCGAGCAGGCCTCCGTCCCGCAGCGCGCGAGCTCAGATGGTGGCGACGCCGTTCGCCGGCGAGCCGACGGCCCCGGGCAGCCGCAGCGGCGGCGCCGTGACGAAGCATCGCGTCCGGCCGGCGGAGCGGAGGGCGGCGGCCAGCTCCCCATAGGACCACATCTCGCCGAGCAGCACGCCGAGCTTGAACAGGCAGAGGTGATGGATCGGCATGCTCGGCTGGCGCTGCGAGTCGCGAGGGATGTCGAACGTCTCGACCGCGTAGTTGTCCGCCGCGATCGCGACGATCCCGGAGTCGGCGATCCAGTCGAGCAGCCGCTGGTCGGAGCCGTCGAGCACGGAGCAGGTGCGGTGCAGATCGATCGATCGCCCGCCCGCCGCGGCCTCGAGGATCCGGTCGGCGAACCCGGTGCGCAGCAGGACGATGTCGCCGGGCTCGACCTCGACCCCGTCCGCGCGCATCACCGACTCGAGCGTCGCGTGGTCGACCTTCTGGAACTCATCGCCGAGATGGTGGTAGAGGTCGATGAGCACACCGCGGCCCTGCACGGGGGCGGCGGCGAAGGTGTCCACGCTCAGTCGGCGCGCGAAGGACCGGGGGCCGCCCTCGGCCGGGAGGTCCTCGGGCCCGAGGACGTCCACGCCCGCGCGGAACCCGTTGTAGTAGACCGGAACCTCCGTGCCCGAGGCGTCGACATCGAAGTAGGCGCCGACGTGCGCGAAGCTGTCCCACTGCGTCGAGTACTGCAGGGTCAGCTCGACGACGTCGTCGCTCGACACGTCGACGAAGCGCGGATCGGTCCGCGACCAGGGCAGGTTGTATCTCGGACCGTCGGCGTCGTACGTCGGTCGGATGACCGGGGGTCGCCGGTTCGGGTTCAGCACCGTGCCACCTGGCAGGTCCAGCGGGAGGCTCAGGCTGAACGCCCGGCCCTCCTGGACCTCGTCCGCCGCCCGGCGCACGATCTCCGGGGTCAGCAGATTGAGTCGACCGAGCTGATCGTCGGGTCCCCAGTCCCCCCAGGTGCTGCCGCTGGGGCGAACCTGCCACCGCGCTGTGCTCATACCGTCCTCGCTTCGCATCTGGTTCGTCGGGTCGGGCCTCGCGGGGGTCGAGCGCATCCCGATCCGATCCTCGATGCGCCCCGGACGCGCCGCCCGCCGAGAGCCGACGCGCATGCCGTCGGGCAGAGGTGCCGTAGCGACCTTGCTACCGACTAGACGGTTGGCTCTCTTGCGAGACTCTAGGCCTCGGGTGGTGAGAGCGTCAACCCGGGCCTCACCGGCCCCGCTGCGCGGCGTCCGAGGGCGGCCACGGGCCCGGTTGACAAGCACCCCCGGAGCTGTATCGTTATGCCGACCGTCCAGTCGGTCACTGTCGCGGTCGCGCTTCGCGTCGCCGCGGCGGACGCACAAAGGAGTGGATGCAACGTGAAGTCATCTCGGGCTCAGACCCGATTCAGCGCGCGGAGGTCCGGCGGCCGCGCCGCAGCGGCGGCCTCGGCGATCGCCGCCCTGGTCCTGGCCGGCTGCGCGGGGGCGGACCCGAGCGGCCCCACGACGGGTCCGGAGGGTGACGGCCCCATCGTCATCGGCACCATCACCGATCTGAGCACCGCGAACGCGATCAGTGGCGCCGCATACGCCGCCGGCGCCTCGGCGTTCTTCGACCAGCTGAACGCCGATGGCGGCATCGACGGCCGGTCCGTGGAGTTCAAGGTGCTCGACCACAAGTACGATCCCCAGCAGGCGGTCACCGCGGCCCACGCGCTGATCGAGCAGGACGGCGCGATCGCGCTGCTCGCGCCCTTCGGCACCCCTCAGACCGAGGCGCTGTTCCCCTACGTCCTGCAGCAGGAGGGCGTCCCGATCCTCGGCCCCGCGGCCGGGCTGTCCTCGTGGTACGACCCGCCGCAGCGCGGCCTGTTCGGGATCCTCACCCCGTACGACATCCAGGGAGGCTTCGTCGGCAAGTGGATCGGGGACGACGGCTTCGAGAACGTCGCCATCGTCCACAGCGATCTCGCGTCGTATGCGCAGGTGGGCGAGGCGGCGGCGGCGGGCGTCGTCAGCGCGAACCCGGATGCCAAGACGACGGACATCCCGGTCAAGCTGGGCACCACGGACTACGCGCCGATCATCGGGCAGATCAAGCAGCTCGGTGCGGACGCCGTCTTCCTCGCTGTGCCCACGGCCGAGGTCATCACCTACCTCAAGGCCCAGGAGCAGCAGCAGTTGACGGCGGAGACCTATGCCTACAACGCGGGCGCCGACGTGAGCGTGCCGAGCGTCGCCGGCTCGGCCGCGAACGGTCTGCACGCCGTCGCGCTGACCCTGCCGCCGAACGACGATGCGCCGGAGATCGAGGCGTACCGGAACGCCCTCGAGAAGTACGCACCCGATCAGGAGCCGACGTTCTACTCGCTCCTCGGCTATGCCGACGCCGCGATCTTCGCCCAGATCGTCTCGACGATCGACGGTCCGATCACCTCGGAGTCCATCATCGACGCGTACAACAGCGCGAGCGGCATCGAGACGGGCATCCTGCCGCCGGTCACCTTCAGCGCCGATCACACCATGGGCGTCAGCCAACTGGTCAAGCTGCAGATCACGGATGGCGAGTACGTCCAGCTCGGCGGCTTCGTCGACGCGGAATCCGACTGATTCGGACATCTGCAGACCGCCGCGGCGGGGACGGCCGGACGTCGCCCCGCCGTGGCGGCTCGTAGCGGAGAACTAGCGTCAGCATGGATCAACTCGCGCTCATCCTCATCAGCGGGGTCGCCAGCGGCACCGTGTACGGGCTCATCGGGCTGGGCATCGTCATCATCTTCCGCGCCACGGACGTCGTGAACTTCTCGATCGGGACCGTCTCGGTGTTCGGCATGTATGTCGCGGCCGCCGCAGTGCCCGCGATCGGGCTGCCGCTCGCGATGCTCGTCGGCCTCGCCGTCTCGGTGGGGATCGGGCTCGGCATCCGCGAGGCGTTCATCCGGCCGCTGGGCCAGGGACGTCAGTTCGCGGCGCTCGTGATCACCCTCGGCATCTCTCTGGCGTTCGAGGCGATCATCCAGATGATCTGGGGCGGCCAGCCCCGCCCCTTCCCCACGCTGTTCCCGGGCACGTTCCGGCTGGGCGACTCCTTCATCGCGTACCAGCAGATCTTCACCATCGCGATCGCGGCGGTCGCCGTCGTGCTGGTGTCGCTGCTGTTCCTGCGCACGCCGCTGGGGACCGCGATGCGGGCCTCGGCGGAGTCGGCGAGCACGGCGCGGCTGCTCGGCATCCGCCCGCAGACCACCGCGCGAATCGCGTGGGCGCTCGGCGCGGCGCTCTCCGGCATCGGGATCGCCCTGCACCTCGGCGCGGTGGGCCTTGCACCGGCGGTGATCGCCCCGATCATCTTCCGCGCCCTGGCGGGCATCCTGCTCGGCGGGCTCACGAGCATGACCGGGGCGGTCGTGGGCGGCCTGGTGATCGGCGTGCTGGACAACGTCGCTGCGGCGTACGTCTCGGCGAGCCTCCGCGACACCTTCGTGTTCTCGGTCGCGATCCTCGTGCTGCTCATCCGCCCCCAGGGCCTGTTCGGCAGGAGGACCTTCCAACGTGTCTAGGGTCATCACCGCGCTGCGCAGCGACGCAGCCCAGATCGCGCTCTATGCCGTGATCGCGGTCGTCCTGACCACGCTCATCTCGACCAAGGCGATCGGCTCGTACATCGGCCTGTCCATCGGCGTGGCGAGCGTCTACGGCATCCTCGTGCTGGCGGTCTCGCTGCTCGCGGGCTGGGCCGGGATCCCCTCCTTCGCGCATGCCGGCCTCCTCGCGGTCGGCGCGTACGCCGCGGCCTTCGGCAGCCGAAACGGCTGGTCGTTCGAGCAGACGGTCCTGATCGCGATGGCGATCACGGCGGCGCTCGGCGCCGCGCTCGGCTTCATCGGCTCGAGGTTCTCGGAGCTCTACGCCGGGCTGCTGACGATCGCGTTCGCGCTGATCGTCCTCGAGGTCATCAACAATTGGAGCGAGATCACGGGCGGCGACGAGGGTCGTCCGGTCAGCTCGCTGACCTCGATCACGGGCGCGGTGTTCTTCGCCTCGAGCCAGCCGGCGATCGTCCTGGCCATCGTCGTGTTCGTGGTGTGCCTCGCGATCGCGGTCGTCGCGCGCCGGCTCACGCTGCGGCTGCGGACCTCGGCGGCGAAGTCGCACACCGTCGCGGCGAGGTCGATCGGCATCTCGCCGCCCATGCAGTTCACCCTCGCCTTCGCGGTGAGCGGCGCGTTCGGCGGACTCGCCGGCGTGCTGTTCGGCCTCACCAGCGGCTTCGTGAGCCCGGACAGCTTCTCGCTCAACTTCGCGGCGCTCATCGTCGCCGCCGCCGTGCTCGGCGGGTTCGGGAGCGTCGCCGGAGCGATCGTCGGCGGCGCCTTCATGTCGCTGGCCTCCGTGCTGGCGAACTCCATCGGGGTGAATCAGCAGCTCATCGAGGGGATCGTGCTCATCGCGGTCCTGCTGCTGCTGCCGCTGGGCCTGGTCCCATCGCTGAACCGGCTGGCTCGCCGCCTGCTGCGGCGATTCCGGGTCGGCGCCGGCTTGGCGCCGCAGACGGCGGCGCTCGCGCGAGGCGCGGAGGAGTGACGATGTCGAGTGAAGCCGATTCCCGGCTGATCGTCCAGAGCGTCGGGGTCCAGTTCGGCGGGCTCGATGCCCTGCGCGAGGTCGACTTGACCGTCTCGCCGGGCGAGGTCGTCGCCGTGATCGGGCCGAACGGCGCGGGCAAGACCACCATGCTCAACGTGCTGTCCGGCCTCATCGGCGGCGGGCGGATCACGGGCCGGGTGATGTGGGGCAGCACGGATCTGATCCGCGCGCCGGCAGTGCGCCGCCGACGGCTCGGAATCTCGCGCACCTTCCAGCACGCCGAGGTGTTCTCGGAGCTCACGGTGCTGGAGAATCTGCTCGCCACGCGGCGATTCGGCGGGCGGGCGCATCGCGAGCGCTCGTTGCGGATCCTCGAGTCGGTCGGCCTCGGAGAGGTCGCCCACGAGATGCCGGACGATCTTCCCTTCGGGCTGCGCAAGCGCCTCGACCTCGCGCGCGCGATCTCCGAGTCGCCGAAGCTGCTCCTCCTCGACGAGCCGTTCGGCGGCCTCGACGCCGCCGAGCGGGAGCTGACGATCACCACGCTCCGGCGCATCCGCGACGAGTACGGCACGGCGATCCTCATCATCGACCACGTGCTCGGGGATCTGATGTCCGTCGCCGAGCGGGCCATCGCGTTCGACTTCGGGATCCCCATCATGAGCGGGACACCGGAGCAGGTGCTTTCGGACCCGCGCGTGCAGGAGGCCTACCTCGGGCTCGTCACCACCGCCGAGCGACAGCGGACGTCCCGGCAGGCGGGGGCGCCGCTGGTCACTCTGACGGGGGTTCGGTACGACTACCAGGGCGTCGAGGCGATCCGCGACATCGATCTCGAGGTCCGCCGCGGCGAGATCCTGGCGATCGCCGGAGCCAATGGCGCCGGCAAGAGCACCCTGGGCAAGGTGCTGCAGGGCAGCATCCGACCGGGCCGGGGGAGCGTGGTCACCGACCGCGCCGCGCGCCGGGCGCATGTGCCGGAGGGGCGCGCGCTGTTCACGACGCTGTCCGTGCGGGAGAACCTCGAGGTCGGCGGGTACGGCGCGGGGCTCCGCGGCCGCGAGCTGCGGGCCCAGGTCGAGCGGACGATCGAGTGGCTGCCGCCCCGCGTGAAGACCCGGCTGGACACTCGCGCCGGCAGCCTGAGCGGTGGTGAGCAGCAGATGCTCGCGATCGCCCGATCGCTGGTGGCCGAGCCCGATCTGCTCATCCTCGACGAGCCCGCGCTGGGTCTGGCGCCCGCGCTCGTCGAGGAGGTCTACTCCCGCATCGAGGCGCTCGTGGCGCAGGGGACGACGATCGTGCTGCTCGAGCAGCTCCTGGAACGGGCGTTCGACGTGTCGGATCGGGTCGCGGTGATCCGCGACGGGGTCATCCGCGCGACGGGGAGCGCCGAGGACCCGGCCTTCCGGGAGCTCGCGAAACAGGAGTACTTCGGATCGATCGACGAGCTGGGCTAGGCCCGGTGCTGGAGGGCCCGGGCGGAGGGGCATGACGATGAGATTCGGGTTCATGGTGGATACGCATCGGATCGCCGGCGCGGAGGACGAGACCGCCGAGGCGTTCTTCGCCGGCCTGGTGGACGAGGCGCGTACCGCCGAGGCGGCGGGCGTCGACGGGATCTTCGTCCCCGAGCGCCACGCCCGCCCCGAGACGTTGGCGCCCGACCCGCTCATGCTGCTGACGGCGCTCGCGATGGCGACCTCCACGCCCCGACTCGGCACCTTCGTGCTCCAGCCCGGCTACTACCATCCCGCGCATCTCGCCGAGCAGACCGCGCTGCTCGACGTCGTCAGCGGCGGCCGACTCGTGCTCGGGCTCGGCTCGGGGTACCACCGCGGCTACTTCGAGCACTTCGGCACTCCGTTCGAGGATCGGGGCGCCCGTCTGGATGAGACGCTCGCCTTTCTCGAGCGGGCGTGGTCGGCGGAGCGCTTCGACTGGGCGGGCCCGATATGGCCCACCCGGGGAACGCTCGTGATGCCGGCACCGGTCCAGGCCGGTGGCCCGCCGATCTGGTTGGCGGGGACGGCATCGCGGGCGATCCGCCGCGCCGCGCGCCGGTCCTGCGGGCTCGCGCTCATGACCGTCGGCACGAGCGTCGAGCGGATCGCGGAGTGGATCGCCGAGTACCGCGCCGAGTGCCGTCTCCACGCCACCGCCGGTCCCGTCGCAGCGCTCTTCGACGGCTTCATCGGCGCGGATGACGACGAGGCGGAGCGCGTCTGGGCCGAGGTCAGTCGTCGGGACGACCGCGCGGCGTTCTACTCGGAGCACGGCATGCTCCCCGCCGATGCGGCATCGCCTCCGCCCCCGGATCGACCGTCGGGCAACGTGGTCGTCGGCGGTGTCGAGGCCGTGGCCCGGCGGCTCGGCGAACTCGGCGAGGCCCTCGGACTCGGGGAGGACGACTGGCTGATCCTCAAGTTCAGGACCCTGGCCGGCCCGAGTCGCGCGGACTCGATGGCCGCTTTGCAGCGGTACGGCGCGGTGCTCGATCGCGTGCGCGCCCCGGGTCTCACCCGATCGGCGCCGGCACCCTGAATCCCGCGTAGAAGTCGAGATCGACTCGCTCGGGGACCGAGACGCCGAACGACTCCCTCAGGTCCTGGAAGAGGCCGTCGAGGCCCGCCATGCTCGTCTGCCTGGTGTTGCGCGCGACATCGAGCAGCTTGACCCCGGCTTTGAGGTCCCGCGTGTATTCCTCGCGAAGCCTCCGGAGCGCCTCGGCGTTTCGGCCCGTCTGGGTGGCGAGCGCATCGGCGACGATCATCTGCGCCATCTGATCCCAGGTGGCGAAGGTGTGGCCCGGGAAGTGGACCAGTCCGACCGCGTACAGATTGCGGACTCGGCGTGAGAACGTGCCGAGGTGGAAGTCCGGCTCGCCGTGCGTCCAGTCGATCAGCTCGGGGTCGAGCCATGGGATCGTCACGGTGAAGCCCGTGGCGCAGACGATCACGTCGACCTGTTCGCGACTGCCGTCGTCGAACTCCACCTCATGCGGATGGATGCGGCGCACATCCGGCTTCGCCGTCAGACGACCATGCGCGATGTGATAGAGGACCTGGTCGTTCGAGATCGGATGCGTCGCATAGGGCTCGTGGTCGGGGATCGGGAGCCCGTACGTGCTCAGGTCGCCGACGCTCTCGTAGAGCATGCGCAGAATCTCGGCGTCGGTCATCTCGCTCAGTGGAGGGAATCCGGTCGGCATGATCGCGGTCCGGTCGAGAAAGTCCGCCTTCGGCTGGCCGAACAAGCGCTTCGGCGAGAACCAGTAGCCGCGCCGCACGGAGAGGAAGGCCCGCGTCCCGACCACCGCCGCGTCGCTGGCGATGTCGACCCCGCTGTTGCCGCCGCCGATCACCAGCACCCGCTGGTCCTGGAACTCGGCCGGCGAGCGATACGCGGAGCTGTGGATCAGGCGCCCCTGGAAGGCCGACATGCCCTCGTACTCCGGCAGGGTCGGGACCTGCTGCTGGCCGCAGGCCCAGATGACGCCGCGGTAGTCGCGCGTCTCACCGCTGGACAGCGTCACCGTCCACCAGGTCTCATCGCCCTCGCCGTGCGGCGCCGCGCGGACGACCGCCGTGTTCAGGGTGACGAGATCGGCGAGCCCGGTCGACTCCGCGAACTCCTGGATGTAGCTGCGGACGTCGCTCCAGGTCGGGTACTCGGCGAGTCGGTCCGACATGGGGAACCCGATGAAACCGGAGTGCTTGCGGTCCGAGATGAAGTTGCAGCTCTGATAGACCGGGCTTCCCGGGTGATCGATGTTCCAGATCCCGCCGATGTGCGCGTGCTGCTCGAACACCTCGACCGGCAGTCCCGCGTTCACCAGCGCTCGCGCCGCCAGCAGTCCGCTCGCGCCGGCACCGACGATGCAATAGGCCGTCGGCAGCGTTGTGATGTCAACCACGACGTGGAACTCCTCATCGAGCGATCCGACAATCAACCGACGGGACGGTCGGTTCCTTCACTCTAGATCGAGCCCGGTCGGGAGTCAATCCGATCCGGCTGCGTGCAGATCATGCCAGTGCCGGCAAGACGTCCTCCACGAACAGTGCGCGCGAGTGCGCCTCCTCTGCCGGATCGGTGCCTGGGGACGCCCCGATCATCACGATGTGCCGCAGTCCGAGCTCACGGAGGCGCAGGAGCCGCTCGCGCACGCGCCGCGGCGTCCCCACGACTGCGAATCGGTCGATGAACGAGGTCGGTATGCGTGCGGAGGCCGGGTTCCCGGATCTGCCGTGGGCACGCATGTCGTAGGCGTCGACGATCGCGCGGAGCACCTCGGCGTCCTCGCCGACGAACGGGCCGACGGGCGTTCCATGCATGGCGGAGAATCGCGCCGTGCTGGTGATGGCGCCGCGCGCCAGCTCCCGCGCTCGTTCGTCGTCGTCGGCGACGACGATGTTGATCCACGCACCGATCTGAATGGGCCCGAGGTGGCCCAGCCGAGCCGTCGCGGCGCCCTCGTGCACCCTGGCGATCGCCCAGCGGAGCCGTTCGGGATCCGCGCCGACCGAGATGCTCACGCGATCGGCGACGCGACCGGCGATGCCCAGGATCCTGGGCCCGGTCGCGGCGACGTCGATCGGCACCTTCGGCAGGTCGGCGCGAAGCCAGCGCAGCGCGACCTCGGAGGCGTGGCGTCCGATCGGGAGGCCGTCGATGGAGGGCCCGTCGTCGAATGGGACCGGGATACCACTGACGAGCAGCTGGATGGCGGTCACGGCGCGCTCGAAGTCGCGGACCGGCATCGGCGCCATGCCGAGATCGGCGAGCGCGGAGTCGCCCCGACCGATCCCGAGGACGAGCCGTCCCTGCGACGCCTCCTGGACGCCCAGCGCGGCGGCGGCCATCACGGCCGGATGCCGTGTCGCGGGATTGACCACGCCGGTGGCGACTCCCAGTCGGCTGGTGGCGATCGCGAGCGAGGTCAGGAGCACGAACGGGTCGGCCGACACCGTCGCGTTCTCCTGTGCCGCCTGGCCGGCCCAGCCCTGCCGTTCCAGTTCCTGCGCCTCGGCGGCGCTGTAACCGCGCCGTGGATGCGGTCCATGCCAGATCTCCATCGACCCGTTCCTTCGCCTGCCCGTCGTCGGACGCGTGCAGCTCGTTCTTGACGCCCAGGTGGCGCGCTGTTAGCTTCATGCAATCTCAACTGTCCAGTCGGTCGACAATGATGTCAAGGAGAGTCGTGAACACTTCCGCCGCGCTCGAGCGATTCGTCAGCGTGTACAATGAGCCGGGCTCACCGGTCTACCCGCTGTATGCCGACGAGGTGATCTGGCAGGAGCGTCCCGGCGGACGAGGCGGGGATCGCGACGCCCTCTTCACGGCGCTTCGCGCGTCGCGGGAGAAGTGGACCGCCACGCTGGAGTCGGTCTCGATGGAGGTCGATGGCGACCTCGGGGTGCTCAACTCGCTGTGGCGCGCCGAGCCGAAGTCGGATCCGGCGCTGCAGCCGGTCGTGTCCGACCTGCTGTGGGTGTTCCGGTTCGACGCCGCGGGTCTCATCACCACCGAGTTCGACTACTCGTTCCGCAGGGCGTCGTGACCGACGCTGTGCCCAGCCGCGAGCCGGTCCCGGGCTCGGGCTCGGTGACCGAGCGCGTGATCCGGATCGAAGGGCTGCGCAAGGCATTCGGCGGGACACTGTCGTTGATCGATGTCGATCTCGAGATCGCGGCCGGTGAGATCCACGCCCTGGTCGGACAGAACGGCGCCGGCAAGTCGACGCTCATCAAGATCCTCTCCGGGTTCCATGCGGCCGACGACGGCACGGCCGAGCTGCTCGGGGATCCGCTGGACCTCCATTCGGCCACAGGCGAACGCGATCCGAGGATGCGATTCCTGCATCAGGATCTGGGGCTGATCCAGGAGCTGAGCGCCCTCGACAATCTCGCGCTTCGCGGTGGATACGCGAGGCGCCTGGGCGGCCTCATCGACTGGCGCGCCCAGGCCGATCGAGCGCGCGAGATGCTCGCGAGATTCGACCTGCGTCTCGACGTGAACGCCCCCCTGTCTCGCGCCACCCCCGTGCAGCGCACGGTGGTCGCCCTCGCCGGCGTGCTGCAGGACTGGGACGAGTCGGGCCGCGGTCTGCTCGTGCTCGACGAGCCCACCGCCGTGCTTCCGCCGCACGAGGTCAAGATCTTCCTCGACATCGTCCGTTCGGTCCGCGATCGCGGGGTCGCAGTCCTCTACGTGTCGCATCGCCTCGACGAACTGCAGGGGCTCGCGGACCGGATCACCGTGCTTCGCGGCGGTCGGCGAGTGGCCACGCAGCGCATGTCCGGCCTCGACTCCAGGCGGATCGCATCCTTGATGCTGGGACAGGACGTCGAGGCCGAGGTCTCGCCGGTCGGCGCGCACGTCGAAGGACGCCCGCTCGTGCTCGAGGCCCGCGCGCTCGGGGGCCGCGAGCTGATCTCCGCCGACATCCGACTTCGCGAGGGCGAGATCGTGGGCGTCGCGGGACTCGTCGGCTCGGGACGCGATGAGCTGCCCTATGTCCTCGCCGGGCTGGTGAGCCGTGCCCGCGGGGAAGTGCGGATCGGCGGCGGCGAGCATCCATGGGTGGCGGCGTCGAGAGTCAAGACCGATGTCGCGCTGGTGCCCGCGGACCGCAACCATGAGGGCGTCATCGCCGAGTACAGCGTCACCGAGAACCTGACGCTGCCGGTGCTGGATCGCCTGCGTCGCGGCCCGTTTCTGAGCAGGCGGCAGGAGGACGCCGAGGTGACGGGCTGGATGACGCGCCTCGACGTCCGTGCGTCGTCGGCAGCAGCGCCGATCCGGACCCTGAGCGGCGGCAACCAGCAGAAGATCGTGCTCGCACGCTGCCTCGCGCGCCGGCCGAGAGTGCTCTGTCTCTGCGAGCCGACAGCCGGTGTCGACATCGGCACTCGGCAGGCGATCCACAGGATCGTCGCGGACCAGGCCGCGGCGGGGCTCACCGTCGTGGTCTCGTCGTCCGATGTCTCGGACCTCTACGCGATGTGCACGCGCGTGCTGGTGCTCCGCAACGGCCGGATCGTCGGAGAGCTCAGCGGCCGGCGGCTCACCGAGGCGTCGATCCTGCACGCGATGGAAGGCCAGGAGCGCATTGGAGGCGATGACGAGTGACTGAGACGAGTGCGACATCCCGCGTGGACAGCGGGCGGGGGTGGAGCTGGGGTTCGCTGTCCTTCCGTCGGATCGGCGCGATCTATGTCCTCATCCTGATCTGGGTCCTCTTCTCCCTGCTCGCCCCGGAGACGTTCCCGCAATTCGCGACTGTGCAGCAGATCGCCAATGCGAACGCGATCGCCGCGATCGTCGCGCTGGGTCTTGCGCTTCCGGTCGCCGCCGGCCTGTTCGACGTCTCGTTCCCCTATGTCATGACGCTGAGCGGGGTCGTCAGCGCGAAGCTGGTGCTCGAGACGAGCTGGCCGGTCGGGCCGGCATACCTGGTGGGGCTCCTCGCCGCCGGTGCCGTCGGACTCCTCAACGCCCTCGTCCTCGTCAAGCTGCGCATCGAATCGCTCATCGGCACGCTCGCGACCGGTGCCCTGGTCGCGGCGGCGGTGAGCTGGCTCACGGGCGACTACGACGTCGTCGGTCAGGTGCTGCTCGGGGACTTCGCCGGCATCGGCCAGACCTACTGGCTCGGCTTCAACTCGACGGTCTTCATCGCGGTCGTGCTCGCCGTCGTCGTATGGCTGGTGTTCGAGCACACGGCGCTCGGCCGGAGGGTGTTCGCCGTCGGATTCAACTTCGAGGCCGTGCGGCTGACCGGCATCAACGGGAGCCGGCTGCAGGCGGCGCTCCTGGTCGTGTGCTCCCTGATCGCGGGCGCGGCAGGGATCCTGCTCGCCTCACGCGTCGGCTCTGCCGGGGTGCACGCGGGCACCCCGTATCTCCTCCCAGCCTTCGCCGCGGTGTTCCTCGGTGCGACGCAGTTCAAGGACGGGCGGGTGAACTCGTGGGGCGTCATGGTCGCCGTGTTCCTGCTCGGGACCGGGGCGACCGGGCTCGGCCTCGCGGGCGCACCGATCTGGGCGGGCAGCCTGTTCACCGGGATCGTCCTCATCGTGTCGCTGACCGCAGCGGTCGTGCAGCAGTCGAGGAGGGCGCGCGGCGGATCGCGCCGCTCACTGGCGACGTCGATCGGACGCCTCCTCGGTCGTCGTCACGAGACGGGCGATCCCACAGATCTCAACTAAATATGGCCGGCCATCACATTCAATGGAGAATTCAATGATTCGTCGATCAATCGGTGCGATCGCCGCACTGGCACTCACCGGAGTCCTCGTCGCAGGCTGCGCGAGCAGCCCCCCGAGCGATCCGGGCTCGACCGCCGCGCCGAGCGGCGGAACCGACTCGGACAAGGCGGAGCTGATCGCCGCAGCCGAGGCGCTCGCCGAGCAGTTCCTCACCAAGCCGACCGAGCTGCCGGGCATCGAGCCGATCACCACCCCGGTGCCGACTGGCAAGAAGATCTACTACATCTCCGCGAGCGGCGCAGCGCACATCGCGCAGTTCGACGCCGTCAAGCAGGCCGCCGACATCCTCGGCTGGGAGGCGGTCCATCTCAAGAGCGACGGCTCGGCTGGCGCGGTGCAGAACGACTTCCAGACAGCGTTCCGCGACGGCGCAGACGGCATCATCGAGCGGTTCGACAGCTCGCTCATCGCCCCTTCGCTCCAGGAGGCGAAGGAGCGCGGCATCCCGGTGGTGGGTGTCGGCCAGAACCTCGAGGCCGGCGATGAGCTCATCTACGCGGCGTTCCGGCCGGCGCACAATCTGGACTACGGCACCGCGTGGGCATCATGGCTGGTGGCGGACAGCCAGGCCAGCGCGCATGTGCTGTATGTCATCCTGGCCGGCGTCCCGATCTACCAGGCCACGCTGGACTTCTTCACCGGCGAGCTCGACCGGCTGTGCGGCGACGGGTGCTCGATCGACGTCCTGGAGGTTCCCTCCTCGACTCCGGCCGATCAGATCCCGAACGAGATCGCGACCGCCGCGCGGCGCTATCCGGATGCGAACTACATCGTGATGCCGGTCGCCGCGTGGGCGACCGGATTGCGCGCGGCACTGCAGTCGGCCGGCATCGCCGACAAGCTCAAGGTCATCGGCGCCAACAGCGTGGCCGCGACCTACCCGCTGATCCGCAACGGCGAGGTCACCGCCGACCTGCCCTTCCCGGGCATCGAAGCGATGTTCCTCGCCATGGACGCCTTCGCGCGGTACTACACGGACACGCCGATCGACACCGACACCGAGGTCCCGACCTGGCTCATCACCAAGGACACGGTCCCCGACAACGCCGAGGATGGGCTGTTCGAGCAGGTTGCGGGCGCCGTGGACCAGTTCAAGAAGGCCTGGGGGAAGTAGGCATCGTGGACGCGCTCACCCCACTCTCAGGACAGGTCGCGGTGATCACCGGCGCGGGCGCGGGCATCGGGCGCGGGCATGCGCTCGAGCTCGCCCGGCGCGGTGCCCGGATCGTGGTCGTCGACCGCGATCCGGCCGGTGCCGAGACCGTGGTCGAGGAGGTCCGTGCGGGCGGCGGCGACGCCATCGCCCACATCGCCGATGTCTCGACTCCTGAGGGTGGGGCGAGCGTGTCCGAGTCCGCGCTGGACGCATTCGGGCGGCTCGACATCATCGTCAACAACGCGGGGATCGTCCGCAACGGCTACTTCGAGGACCTCGCGGTGCATGACATCCGAGAGATCCTGGCGGTGCATGTGGAGGCCGCGTTCTACGTCACGCAGCCCGCGTGGCGGCTCCTGCGCGAGCAGGGCTATGGACGGGTGGTCTTCACGAGCTCAGGAGCGGGGGTCTTCGGATATCAGGGCATGGCGAACTATTCGGCGGCGAAGGCGGCGATCTTCGGTCTGACCCGATCGCTCGCGTTCGAGGCTCGAGACATCGATCTCAAGGTGAACTGCATCCTGCCGATCGCGACGACCGGGATCCTCGCCGCCGATCCGGTGCGAGACGGGGCGAAGTACGCCGCCGAGTTCACGCCGGCCGGCTTCGACCCGTCCCTCGTCGGGAATCGCCGAAGCCCGGATATCCCGTCGAGGATCGTCTCGATGCTCGTCAGCAAGGAGTGCCCGACGAGCGGCGAGGCCTATTCCATCTCCTATGGGCGCTTCTCCCGGGTGTTCGTCGCCGAGACGCCGGGCTGGCTCGCTCCCGACGTCGATGCGCTGTCCGCTGAGGACGTGCTGTCCCACTTCGCCGAGATCGCAGACGGCCGGAGGATCCTCGACTTCGGGAGCCTGCACGAGGAGGGTGCGTACAGCATGAGCCGACTCATGGAGGCGGAGGCCGAGCGTGCGCCCGGATTCCCGTGATTGACCCTCGACCGTCCGGTCGGTAGTGTGAGGTTGCCCGGCTCAAGGTCGACCCGGGCACTTCCAATGGAGGAGGAGAATTCAGTGAAGCGAAGTGTTACCGCGATCGCAGCGATTGCGGTCGGGGCTCTCGCGCTCACGGCGTGCGCCAGCACGCCGGCGACCGAGACGACAACCCCCGCGTCGTCGAGCGGCAGCGGCGGCAGCGTCGATGTCGCGCCGCGCACCATCGGCGTCATCAGCATCAGCCGCTCCTCGCCGGCCACGCTGAAGACCGAGGAGGCCATCACGCTCGCGGCCGAGGCGCTCGGCTGGGACGTCGAGGTCGTCGACGCGAACGTCGTCGCGGACACGGCCGCCAAGGCCGCGCTCAACTTCGTCGCGCAGGGCGTCGACGGCATCATCGGCCTGAGCCTCGAAGCGTCGATCATCCGTCAGGGGCTGCTCGACGCGCGCGCGGCCGGCATCGCGACGTGCGAGGCCGGCACGGTGTCCGACTCCGACCTGTACGACGCCCAGTACGTCGACGACAACATCGACCTCGGCAAGACGCTGATGGATCACATCCTCGACGAGACGCCGAATGCGAAGGTCGGGATCCTCCACGCGACCAACAACCAGGCCGGGCTCGACCGCCAGATCGGCGTCGAGCAGTCGCTCGCCGAGCACCCCGACGCGACCGTCGTCGGCGATGCGACGCCCGACCTGACCGATCCGACCAACGCGACGCAGAAGGCTGTGACCGACATGATCACGGCGAACCCGGATCTCACCTCGGTGTATGCCGTGTTCGACAACTTCGCGTCCGGCGCGGTCGCGGCGGTGCGCAACGCGCGCTCCTCTGCGAAGGTGTGGACGTACTACGGCACGCCGGCGAACGTCGACGCGCTGCGCAACCAGCCCGAGCTCGGCGGTCTCCTCGACGCGGACCTCGCCACGACCGGCCTGCTCTGCGTCGACCAGTTCCTGCGGCTCTTCGAGTCCGGCACACCGATCAACCCGAACGAGCTCACTGATCGGGGCGGTCTGATCCACCGTGTCGTGACGAAGGACAATATTGAGGAGGCCACATCGGGTGGCCCGGTCACGTTCCCGAACGAGGAGCTGCTCGACCCGTTCCTTGAGGCCTGGAAGCAGGAGTTCGGCACGAAATGACAGACAGCTCGGTCCCCGCGACCGAGACCCGATCGACCCCGGAGGGCTCGTCGCCAGGTGGCGGCAAGCCCTCCGGGCCGGGTCCCGGCCAGCGCCGCTACGGCGGGCTCCGCGGGTTCATCGCCAAGTACGGCACCCTGATCGGGTTCGGGGTGATGATCATCCTGTTCGGCGTGCTCATCCCCCACGCGTTCCCGACCTGGAACAACGCGCGCAACATCCTGGAGATCGCGGCGCCGATCCTCATCGTCGCCGTCGGCTTCACGGTCGTCGTCGCGGCGGAGGAGTACGACCTCACGTTCACCGGCACGACGCTGATCTCGGCGGTGCTCGCGGCGAAAGCCGTCAGCGAATGGGGCCTGGGGCCGTGGGGCGCCGTCGTGCTCGCCGTCGGCGCGGGGATCGTCTCGGGCGCCATCACGGGGGTGCTCGTCGCGACGAAGCTCGCGAACTCCCTCATCGTCACGATCGCCGTCGGGACCGTCTGGACCGGGATCGCGCTGGGCCTCAGCAAGGAGGGCCAGAACATCATGATCGGCGATGAGGGCTACCTGGACCTCACCTTCCAGCGCCCCCTCGGGATCCCGTTGCCGGTGATCTACAGCGTCGTGATCGTCCTGATCGCCCTCGTGCTGCTGCGCAAGACGGTCTTCGGCCGCGCGGTGCGGTCGATCGGCAGCAACGAGGAGGCCGCGCGGCTGGCCGGCATCGGGATTCGCGGGACGCGGATCCTCACCTTCGTGTTCGCGGGCGCGTGCTACGGCGTCGCGGCGGTCATCCTCACCTCGCGAGCCGGGCAGTTCTCACCGGACCTCAGTGCGGGGCTCATGGTGCCCACGTTCGTCGCAGTGTTCTTCGGCCTCGGCGTGCTGGGCGCGCGGAAGGTGAACGTCATCGGCACCGTCGTCGGCGCCCTGTTCATCGGAACGCTCGAGACCGGCCTGGTGATGCTGCGCACCGAGGCGTGGGTGAGCGAGGTGGTCACCGGCGCCGCACTGGTCGTCGTCCTGTTCGCCGCAGCCGGCAAGCGCAGGAACGCGTGAACGCGGACATCCTGACCCTCACGTCGATCGTCAAGACGTTCGGCGGCACGCGGGCGCTGGACGACGTCAGCTTCCGGGTCGGCGAGCGGGAGATCGTCGGTCTGATCGGGGCGAACGGCGCCGGCAAGTCGACGCTCCTGCGAGTGATCGCCGGCTACATCGAGCCCGACTCGGGCGAGTACCGGATCCGGGGGGAGCAGGCGGCCATCCGCTCGCCCCGGGACGCCCGTTCGCGCGGGATCGCGATGGTCTCGCAGGAGCTCGATCTCATGCCGGATCGTAGCGTCGCCGACAATATCTACATAGGTGCGCCGGCGAGCCGCGGGGGCTTCGTCCAGGACCGGCGCCTGCATGCCGAGGCTCGGGAGCAGCTCGCCCGTATCGGCGCCGCCCATATCGACACGCACGCCTTCGCCGACAGCCTGACGCCGGTCGACCAGAAGCTCGTGACGGTCGCCCGAGCGCTCGCGCAGAATCCGGAGGTGCTGATCCTCGACGAGCCGACGGCGGCGCTCCCGATCGATGCGGCGGGGACGCTCCTGCCGCTCTTCACCCGGCTCGCGGCGGAGGGGACCGCGATCATCTACGTCTCGCACCGGCTCGCCGAGGTCAGCGCGATCTGCGGCCGGGTCGTGGCGATGCGCAACGGGGTGGTCGTCGGCGACCTGCCGATCGCCGAGGCGACGCGACCGGTCATGGTCGAACTGGTCGGCGGCAAGGTCGTCGAGGTCGAGCCGGTCCGGGCCGCGCCGAACGAGACGGCGGCCGTCGTCGTGAGCGCGAAGAGCCTCGCCGGGCATTTCGTCCATGACGTCGCGCTCGAGGTCCGCGCGGGCGAGATCGTCGGCATCGGCGGCCTTCAGGGTTCCGGGCGCAGCGAGCTGCTGCGGCTCATGATGGGCGTGCAGCCCATCACCGCCGGGACGCTCGATGTGCTCGGCTCCGGCGCCTGCCGGTCCGCGCGCGACGCCGTCCGCCGACGAGTCGGCTACATCGCGGAGGGCCGCGGCCGGATGGCCATGCACGGGCTCGACGTCGCCGAGAACATGACGATCGCGACGCTCCGCCGGATGCTGAACCGCATCGGCCTGGTCAGCCGCAAGGCGCAGATCGCCGCGACGGTCTCCATGTCCGAGCGGCTGAAGGTCAAGGGCCTGCCCGACGCCCTCATCGGCTCGCTCTCGGGCGGCAACCAGCAGAAGGTGTTCCTCGGGCGATGGCTGCTGAACGAGACGCAGCTGCTGCTGCTCGACGAGCCGACCGCCGGCATCGATGTGGGGGCCCGCGCAGACTTCCACCGGCTCCTGCGCGAGCTGGCCCGTAGCGGCGCCGCGGTCATCGTCGCGAGCGCCGAGCCGGAGGAGCTCGCACTCGTGTGCGACCGGGTCTACGTGATGGTGCAGGGTGGCATCGCCGAGGAGTTCGTCGCGCCCTTCGACCCGCAGCAGATCGTCGCGGCCTCGTACTCGGGCATCTGACGCGCTCGCCGCCGGTCAGGCGGCCAGCGCCTCGCGCAGGGCAGGCAGCACGGCCTCGTTCAGCAGCTCGAGGCTCCGCGACCGCGCCTCCGTCGCGCCCTCCTTCCCTGGTGGGATCAGGACCAGATGATCGAGGCCACCGGCGACGAGGTCGAGGAGACGGCGCACGCAGTCCTCGGGCCGGCCGACGACCGCGAATCTCGCCAGGAACTCGCGGTCGAGCGCCGTGGCGTGCTCGGCGGCCGCGTTCCCATGGCTGCTGAGGTCGTACGTCCTCGCCAGCGCCCCGACGGTCGCTGCGTCGGTCGATGCCATGGCCCCGACGGCTCGACCGCCCATCGCGGCGAAGCGCGCGTGCGTCGCCGCGTAGCCGGCCGCCAGCGCGAGCGCGGTCTCGAGGTCCTCGTGGGGCGCGACGACGAGGGTCAGCCCGGTCCGCAATGGCGCGAGCGCGGGATCCCGCTCCGCGGCGCGGGCCGTCGCCGTCGCCCAGGCAGCCCGCTCGGGATCGGCGCCGACCGAGATCGTGAGGCGGTCGGCGATCCGCGCGGCGAGCTCGATCGTCCGCGGTCCGCTGCCGTACACCTCGATCGGCGGCGGGGCGAGGCCCGGATCCAGCCAGGTCATCCGGGCCTCACGAGCTGCTCCCGAAGTGCCGAGCGGCGCGGGCGGGGACGGAGTCTCGACCGATCCGCCGTGGAGCAGGGTGCGCAGTCGGGCGAGATCGGCGGCGAACCGGGCGCCGGGTAGTGGACGCAGGCCGAGGTTCGCGACCGCGGAGTCGCCGCGGCCGATCCCGAGCACCGCGCGACCGCCGGAGATCGCGTGCACGGTGCTGATGGCGGCGGCGGTGACCGATGTGTCGCGCGAGGCGGTGTTGGTCACCGCGGTGGCGAGGCGCAGCCGAGAGGTCGCCACGGCCGCCGCCGCCATCAGCGCATACGGATCGCCGAGGAAATAGGGGGTGTCGCCGAAGACCGCGCCGTCCCAGCCCTGCGCCTCGCGCTCCTTCGCGAGGCGGGCGATGGCCGTGGGCGGTTCGAACAGCGCCGTCCAGAGCTCGGTCATGAGCTGGGTGCGCCGCCGCCGAGGCGCATCAGCCCGGCCGTCTCGGTGAGGAGTTCGGCGACCCGATCCGCGGACAGCTCGCGAACGACGCGCAGCACCGGTCGCGCGATGCCCGCCTCGACGAACGCCTTGGCCTGATCGGCGAATGCCGCCGGGGCGGCCATCAGCGCGCAGTCGTCGAGCATCTCGCGCGGGATCGCCGCTGCCGCGGCACGGTGGTCGCCCGCCTCCCAGCGCGCGACGATCTCGCCGACCTCCCGGTCGTAGCCGTAGCGCAGGAACAGCTTCCGATAGGCCTCGCCATTAGCCGCGATGTACCAGGCGAGGGTGTCGCGGGTGGCCGCGACCACGTCGGGGTCGGTGTCCAGTCCGCCGTACAGGTATCCCGCGACGTCCGGCAGGGGCCGTCCGGTCGCGCGGGCTGCCTCGGCGATCGTCGCGACCTGCTCTGGGGTATGGCGCCGCGACGGCCAGACCGGCAGCCAGCCGTCGGCCTCGGCGCCGATGAAGCGGAGGGTCGCATCGCTGCTGCCCGCGATGAAGATCCGCACCCGGTCTCGCATCGGCGTCAGCGTCAACCGCGGACCCGCTCGCTCGCCGGGCCCCGCGGGCGGCATCCGGCCCTCGGCCAGGATGAAGTCGACGATGCGAGCGGCGTCTCGGACGCGCGCCACCGGGCGCTCGAAGGGGACGCGATGGTACAGCTCGACGAGCCCCCGGCCGCTCGCCGCGAGCCCCAGATTGAAGACACGTCCCGGCATCAGCTCCGCGATCGTGCCCGCGGCCTGCGCGATGGTCGTCGCGGTCCTGGCGTACACGTTGGTGATCCCGGTACCCAGGCCGATGCGGCTGGTCCGCCCGGCCGCACTCGCCAGCAGGACGAAGACATCGCGGCCGCGGCTCTCGGTGAGCCAGGCGTTCGCGAAGCCGAGTGCCTCGGCGAGTCGGATGAGGTCCAGGGTCTCCTCGGCGGGCCGATCGTCGGAGCCCAGTGCGATGTCGAAGAGGATGCGGTCGGCAGGGGGCTGATGAGGATCCATGGTTCCGCCTTAGGTTCGGCCGCCATGGCCGAGAGCTAGTCTACCGACTCGACGGTCGAACAGTGGATGCCCCGGTCGCTATGTTGACTGCGGCAACAATGTCTTCGTCACCATCCGGACCGGGGAACTCACGGCCGAAGTCACGCCTCAGCGCCCGACCGTCCACGTTCGGCTGTCGACGATGTCCCGAGACATCACATCGGAGGGGATGACGGGAATCGAACCCGCGCTACCAGCTTGGGAAGCTGGAGTTCTGCCATTGAACTACATCCCCGCACCCGGAGTGCCGTACCACCATAGCCGGTCGCGCCCGGCCCCAGCCGGGTACCCCCCGTTCGGCCGGAATTCTGTCCCCCATCCGGGTTGATTTGTCCCCCGTTCGGGGTACATACTCGGTTGCAGGCGCCGGTCGCGGCGCTCCGGCAGGCGAAGGGGGGTCGAGCCCGTGTCCGAACTCTTGGATCGGGACCTGGTCGACCTGGCCCGCGCGGCCGAGGCTGCCAGCCGGCCCGAGGAGGCGGATCCCCGTCCCGCCGATCCGCCGCGCTCGAGCGGTCGCGCCGGCATCGCGCTGCCCGCGGCCGGTTGGTACACGGATCCGAGAGACCCGTTGCAGCGGCGCTGGTGGGACGGATCGCAGTGGACCGGTCACGTCCGGCCCGTCGTCGCGAACCCCGTGCGCTTCCAGCCGGTGTCCACGCAGGCCGGCCGCGTGGACACGCGCAGCTCGATCCGGGAGCTCGCCGCCGGGATGCGCGCCGGGGAGCCCGTCTCGCGGTTCGCGCCCGGCGCTCCGCAGACCGCGGTCGTCCCGGCCCGAGCCGCCGTGACCTGGCCCCAGTCGCCGGCGCACAACCCGGCCGCGCGGGCGAGCCTCGTCGCCGGCCTGCTCTCCGTCGTCCTTCCCGTCATCATCCCGAGCATCCTGGCCTTCGTGCTCGGCGGCATCGGGCTGGGTCGCGCCGGCAGCGGCGCACTCGCGGTCGGGCGGCGGCAGGCGTCCTGGGGCATCGCCCTCGGCATCGTCGGCCTCGCCATCACGACGGCCGTCACCGGCTTCCTCCTCACGAACCCGGCGTTCCTCGCCTGGATCGGAGTGACCTCAGGCTGAGAGCCGGACCCGACCGGCTCTCTCTAACCGGGCCGCGACGCAGGATCCCCGCCCCGCGTCGCGGCCCCACCATTTCCCCTACGCTGGCCGCATGCTGCTCTCCGACCGCGACATCCGGGCCGAGCTCACCGCGGGACGCATCGGGCTCGAGCCGCTCGACCTCGGCATGGTCCAGCCGTCGAGCGTCGACGTCCGCCTCGACCGCTGGTTCCGGCTGTTCGACAACCACAAGTACGCGCACATTGACCCCTCCGAGGAGCAGGCGGAGCTGACCCGGCTCGTCGAGGTCGCCCCGGACGAGCCGTTCATCCTCCACCCCGGCGAGTTCGTGCTCGGCTCGACGTACGAGCTGGTGTCGCTCCCCGACGACGTCGCCGCGCGGCTCGAGGGCAAGTCCTCGCTCGGTCGGCTCGGGCTCATGACGCACTCGACGGCCGGCTTCATCGACCCCGGCTTCTCGGGCCACGTGACGCTCGAGCTCGCGAACGTCGCGACGCTGCCGGTCAAGCTCTGGCCGGGCATGAAGATCGGCCAGCTCTGCTTCTTCCGCACCAGCTCGCCGGTGGAGAACCCGTACGGCTCCGGGCCGTACGGCAACCGCTACCAGGGGCAGCGCGGCCCGACGGCCTCCCGCTCCTGGCAGAACTTCCACCGCACCCGCGTCACCGACTGACGCGTCGCGCCCGGGGCGCGATCAGGGGGAGACGCGCGTGTCCGGGAGTCGGACGAAGAACAGCATCACGAGCCCGATCAGCAGGACGAGCCCGATGCCGAGCACGCCGTAGACGATCCCGCCGAACCAGCCGAGGAAGAGCGACCAGGCCAGCGGCGAGAGGAAGCTCGCGACGCGGCCCGTCGTCGCGTACAGGCCGAAGATCTCGCCCTGCATCCCGGGCGGCGTGACCCGCGTCAGCAGGCCGCGGCTCGCCGCCTGCGCCGGCCCGACGAAGGCGCAGAGCAGCAGTCCGCACACCCAGAACACGATCGTCCCGAGATCCCGCAGCAGGAAGACGACGAACGCCATCACGACGAGGCCCGTCAGCGCGATGACGATGAGCCGCTTCGGGCCGATCGCGTCGTCGAGGCGGCCGGCGAGGATCGTCGAGACGCCGGCGACGAGGTTCGCGGCGAGCCCGAACACGATGACCTCGAGGAACGAGAACCCGAACCCCTGGGCGGCGAGGATCGCGCCGAAGGCGAAGACCCCGGCGAGGCCGTCGCGGTAGACCGCCGCGGCGAGCAGGAACCAGAACGTGGGGCGGCTCTCCCGGAAGAGCCTCGCGAGGTCCTTCGCGAGCACGACGTAGGAGCGGAAGAAGCCCACCCGCTGCGCCTCCGCGTAGGCGGGCGACTCGGGGACGTTCCGGAACATCGGGATGGAGAAGACGATCGTCCAGACCGCGCAGATGACGGCGACGAGCTTGTAGGCGAGCGGCTCGTCCTGCCCGAGGCCGAAGAGCACCGGGATGCACACGATGAGCGCGACGACGCCGCCGATGTAGCCGAGGCCCCAGCCGAGGCCGGAGACGCGGCCGACCGTGCCGGGGGTCGAGACCTCCGAGAGCATCGCGTAGTAGCTGACGTTGCCGATCTCGGCGACGACCGCGCCGATCGCGACGGCGATCGCGCCGAACCAGAAGTGCTTCGGGTCGGCCTCGACGAAGAACAGCGCGAACTGGACGAGCGCGATCGCGATCGTCGCGCCGATGAGCCACTTCTTCTTGTTGCCGCGGGCGTCGGCCTGCTGGCCGAGGACGGGGGCGAGGACGAGGATCAGGATGCCGGCCGCGAAGTTCGCCCAGCCCCACCACTCGGAGAGGTCCGTGAGGCCCTGGCAGTACGCGGAGCCCATGTACTGCGCGTCGTTGCAGTTCATCCAGGTGCCGTCGGCGAGCAGGCCGGAGTCCCGCACGACCGGCTCGAGGAACATGCGCGAGGTCAGGTAGAGCGAGATCCAGACGAAGGTGAGGATCACGGTGTTGAAGGGCTGCATCGCCCAGTCCCAGAGCGCCCACGACACGACGACCTTGCGGGAGGACGGCTCGGGCCGCACGCCGCGGCCCATGGGGCCGAGCGCGCCGGTCCGCATCGTCGGCGGCGGCGTGGGCACGGCGTCGTCGCCGATGCGATCCGTCATGCCACCCAACCTACGGGCGAGCGGTGAACGGAAGGTAGCGCGGATTCGGTGCCCGTAGACTTGAGCCCCTAAGACTCAAGTTCGACTTGACACGAGGTCGGCGAGCCATAAACTTGATACCACGCGGCGCAAGCCGCCTCAGGCTTCCCCGAATTCCCGAAGAGCAACAAGGAGCATCCACCATGGCACGAGCCGTCGGCATCGACCTCGGCACCACCAACTCGGTCGTCAGCGTCCTCGAGGGCGGCGAGCCGACCGTCATCGCGAACGCCGAGGGCTTCCGCACGACCCCCTCGGTCGTCGCGTTCACCAAGGACGGCGAGGTGCTCGTCGGCGAGACCGCGAAGCGCCAGGCGGTCACCAACGTCGACCGCACGATCGCCTCCGTCAAGCGGCACATGGGCACCGACTGGAAGAAGGAGATCGACGGCAAGACGTACACGCCGCAGGAGATCTCCGCCCGCATCCTGCAGAAGCTCAAGCGGGATGCCGAGCAGTACCTCGGCGAGCCCGTCACCGACGCCGTCATCACCGTCCCGGCGTACTTCAACGACGCCGAGCGCCAGGCGACCAAGGAGGCCGGCGAGATCGCGGGCCTGAACGTCCTGCGCATCATCAACGAGCCGACGGCGGCGGCCCTCGCCTACGGCCTCGACAAGGGCAAGGAGGACGAGCTCATCCTCGTCTTCGACCTCGGCGGCGGCACCTTCGACGTCTCGCTCCTCGAGATCGGCAAGGACGACGACTTCTCCACGATCCAGGTCCGCGCGACCGCCGGCGACAACCGGCTGGGCGGCGACGACTGGGACCAGCGGATCGTCGACCACCTCGTCAAGAGGTTCAAGGACTCGACGGGCGTCGACGTCTCGAACGACAAGATCGCGCTGCAGCGCCTCAAGGAGGCGGCCGAGCAGGCGAAGAAGGAGCTGTCCTCGCAGCTCACCGTCAGCGTCCAGCTCCCCTACCTCTCGCTCACCGAGAACGGTCCGGCGAACCTCGACGAGTCGCTCTCCCGCGCGCAGTTCGAGCAGATGACGAACGACCTGCTCGAGCGCACGCGCAAGCCCTTCGAGGACGTCATCAAAGAGGCCGGCATCAAGGTCAGCGACATCGCGCACGTCGTCCTGGTCGGCGGCTCGACTCGCATGCCCGCCGTCTCCGAGCTCGTCAAGCAGCTCACCGGCGGCAAGGAGGCGAACAAGGGCGTCAATCCGGACGAAGTGGTCGCCGTCGGCGCCGCCATCCAGGCCGGCGTCCTTAAGGGCGAGCGCAAGGACGTCCTGCTCATCGACGTCACGCCGCTCAGCCTCGGCATCGAGACGAAGGGCGGGATCATGACGAAGCTCATCGAGCGCAACACCGCGATCCCGACGAAGCGGAGCGAGACGTTCACGACCGCCGACGACAACCAGCCGTCGGTCGCGATCCAGATCTTCCAGGGCGAGCGCGAGTTCACCCGCGACAACAAGCCGCTCGGGACCTTCGAGCTGCAGGGCATCGCGCCTGCGCCGCGCGGCGTGCCGCAGATCGAGGTCACCTTCGACATCGACGCGAACGGCATTGTCCACGTGTCCGCGAAGGACAAGGGGACGGGCAAGGAGCAGTCGATGCAGATCACCGGCGGCTCGGCCCTCTCCAAGGAGGACATCGAGCGCATGGTCAAGGAGGGCGAGGAGCACGCCGCCGAGGACCTGCGGCGCCGCGAGGCCGCCGAGATCCGGAACGCCGCCGAGCAGCTCGTCTACAACGTCGAGAAGCTCCTCGCCGACAACGCCGACAAGATCAGCGAGCCGGTGAAGAACGAGCTGAACCAGGACGTCGCCGACCTCAAGCTCGCCCTGCAGGGCAGCGACGAGGAGGCGGTCAAGAAGGGCTTCGAGAAGCTCTCCCAGTCCCAGTCGAAGATCGGCGACGAGATCTACCAGGCCGGCGCCTCGGCGCCCGGCGCGGGCGAGCCGGTCGGCGACGCCGGCGCGGGCGACTCGGGCGACGACATCGTCGACGCCGAGGTCGTCGAGGACGACAACAAGTAATCGCGATGGCTGACGACAAGCACCCCTGGGTGCCGGAGGAGGGCCCGGACGCGGACGACGAGTTCGACGTCCTGGGCGAGTCCGAGGACGCCGCCGAGGAGGAGCAGCTCGAGGAGCTCGAGGGCGAGGAGGTCGTCGCGGTCGACGAGCCGCACGAGGTCGAGGACTCGGCGGAGGACGGCGAGCTGAGCGCCGAGGACCTCCGGATCCTCGACGACGCCGAGCGGGACCTCGTCGCGGAGTACCGCGACCGGGCCGCGCGCGCGGAGGCGGACCTCGTCAACTTCCGCAACCGCGTGGAGCGCGACCGGCAGCTGAACCGCGAGGCGACGATCGCCGAGGTGCTCCGGACGATCCTGCCGGCGCTCGACGACCTCGACCGGGCGGAGGCGCACGGCGACATGGCGGAGGGCACCCCGATGGCGATCATCGCGGCGAAGCTGCGGACGAGCCTCAGCCGGTTCGGCCTCTCGCCGTTCGGGGAGAAGGGCGAGCCCTTCGATCCGACGCTGCACGAGGCGCTCTTCCAGCTGCCGACGCCCGGCGCCGAGTCGGAGACGATCGCGGACGTCGTCGAGGTCGGCTACCGATTCGGCGAGCGCGTCGTGCGCCCGGCGAAGGTCGCGGTGGCCGTCCCCGCCCCGGCCGAGGACTGACCTGTTCGGTGGTCGAGGAGCCGCGAAGCGGCGTCTCGAAACCACCGCCCGAGACACCTGGGACGAGAACCCCGAGAGGAGGCGCCGATGGCGAGCCAGGACTGGTTCGAGAAGGACTTCTACGCCGCGCTCGGCGTCTCGAAGGACGTCTCGGACGCGGACCTGAAGAAGGCGTACCGCAAGCTCGCGCGGCGGTACCACCCGGACTCGAATCCGGGCGACGCCGCGGCCGAGGCGCGGTTCAAGGAGATCAGCGAGGCGTTCTCGGTGCTCTCGGACGCCGAGCAGCGCCGCGAGTACGACCAGCTGCGCGCGCTGGGGGCGGGCGGCGCCCGTTTCACGCCGGGCGCGGCGGGCGGCGGCGACTTCGAGGATCTGCTCGGCGGGCTCTTCGGCGGCGCCGGGCGCGGCGGCTTCACGGCGGGCGGCGACTACGAGGATCTGCTCGGCGGCCTGTTCGGCGGGGGGCGCGCCCAGCGCGGGCCGCGCCGCGGCCGCGACCAGCACGCGGCCGTGACGATCGACTTCGAGAACGCGGTGAACGGCGACACCATGACGCTCCAGACCGGCGACGGCCGGTCGGTGAACGTCCGCATCCCGGCCGGCGTCGCG